>OBZK01000001.1_pt1 | contig 528093 bp, 495 predicted proteins | sample 1495511 | NCBI WGS metagenome assembly OBZK01 (sample SAMEA2580233, study PRJEB22360) | human gut metagenome | biome: human gut; feature: human-associated habitat; material: faeces | place: Denmark | collected 2008/2010
TGAAAGACCCGTTTTAATCTGATGGAAACGGCAGCGTTTAATTTGCCGAATAACAAAAGCAATACCAGTCTATCCCTCTTGCCTGTAAAACATATTCCAAGTTCCGACACCCCATACCTCTTAATTCCAATAAAACACCCATAGAACTATCTTTAGAAGCATTTACACTAATATCCCCATAGACATACTGTTCTTCATAACCATACATTCCATAATCTTCATGGATAAAATATTCGCTCTTCATTGCCAGTATATTTTTTATAATTTCCAATGCGTCTGTGGTAGGAAAACGAACACGCAGATAGTCAATCGTTAAAGTGTTACAACGCATTTTATTTGATGCTATAATTTGCAGAATTCGGAAAATTAAAACATCCCATTTTTAGCCTTGTTATAACGGTAATAATTTTTTCTATTACTGTTATAACAAGGATTCCAGGGGTTCGGGGATGGAAGATCCCCGTATTATTTCTGCACTATTTATTTTTCTGAAAATGGCATATTATAATGTGCTGATCAACAGTTAAAGTGAAAGGCTGAGTACAATTACAATAATCAAGATAATGCAAAAGTATATGTTTCATTTCTTTACTGGCTTTTGTTTTTCCGTTTTCAATTTCATTTAAGTTCTGCCTGCTGATTTGTAGTTCCTGTGCCAGTCGTGATTGCGAGTAATCACAGGCATTTCTCTTTTGCTTTAATGTTTCAATAAATTTTATATCATTCATGCTTTATTCCTCCAATCAAAAAAGGCATATACTCATAGGAGCATACACCTTGTATCTTATATTTATTTTCTATTGATATGCTGTTTTAGACCTGTCGGGTAGAAAAAATAGGGTGTGAAGTGAAATAAGTTCTTATAACCTTATAAATCGTTGCATATCAGCAGTTTTGTATTTGTTTTTGCTCTTGTCTTTTGTAATAGTACCCCCCTGTTAGATAACGGGGGCTTAATCTTCGCTCGCCACAGGCTCGCTCACAGACGAAGTGAACCAGCCACTTGCAAGACATGGCAGAAAAATCTGAGAGATTTTCCTGCCACCGTGTCTGGATCACTCCGTCTGTTTAATCATTTCCTTTATTTTCTTGTATAGGTACTCCATTTTTCTTCATGTATTCTATAAAAGACTCAGTCCCTATTAGCATTGCATCTAAATTTATTTTTTTCTCGTTCTGCACTATGATTTTTATACTACCGCTTGTACTGATTTCAATATATTCTATTTTTGTAATTGAAATCTTTCTTTTCTTCATAGGGTAAATAACAATCAATTCCTGTTCTTCTATAATTATTTTATATTTACTGATTGCCCATGCAGTAAAAGCACTAATAATCCCCATAACCAAAAACAAAATAGTAATACCAGTATCTTGCCATAAATATATAATAACCACTGAACATATCATAGAAATAATGAAACACCCATATAAAATTTTAGAAAATACAGGTGGAAAGCATAATTCTTTTAAATCCCCTTGCAATTTATACTTTTTGCTTGTTATCATAGATATTATTCCAAATACTAATGTCATAAAAAATAATCCTATTATTTTCATCACTTATTCTCCTTAATCTCTCCATATCTACTATTAGGTAAATATCTAACTCTCAGATATTCCCCCTTTTGTATTCCTTTACTATAAACAGTTACAAATATTTCTTTTTTAGTTTTATTATCCATAATTCCAATAGCTCTTGTTTTGTTTTTATCTTCATCACTATAATTCCAAGATGTTACTGTTCCCTCTACTTCAAGATAATTGCCAGAATTTATGTTTGGAAAATCCTGTACAGCAGGAAGAACTACCCGCAAAAACGCAGGAATCAAAATGATACCTATAATACCATTTGAAATCATATTCATCCTTTTTTCATTTCTCTTTACAAAATCTCTCATGTCCAATGGAGCATTTTCCCAACGAAAGATTTTTTTCTTTTTTATTATGTGATATAAAAACCATATTGTAAGAACAGATAACAATAAAGCTTCCATATATAAAACCATAATTATTCTCCCCATACTCTTTTCTCCTAGAAATTTCTTTGCAAATTGTTAACCGATTGATTTTTTATCTGATAATTTATTATATCATTTATAGAACTCACATGTCATTACTTTTCTGCTATCTGTCAAAATATTTTTTATCCCATGCCTTATCAAGAGTGCAAGCATTGCTTACGCAACAAGCTCTTGACAATTCATGCTCTAAAAAATGAAAGATAGTCAAGCAGAAAAAAGAACAAATTGTGCTGTGTTACAGCAACAAAAAAACATCTCATATTTTGTATGAAATGCCATTTTGCTTTTCTTTATGCTATTTTCTTTGTCGTATCAAGGTTCTTTCAATCGTAGTAAATTAGTGGTAAATTTCTTTTGTATTTTCATTCATATTGCTTAAAGTTCCTGCGTTTATGCGGATAATAGGATTTTTAATCTTTTTGGTATAAAAAAGCAGGAGACCTTTTCAGATTTCCTGCTCAGTAGAGTTGTGAAGATGTTATTGTTGTTATTTAATTTCAATGTTCGTCATAGTTACTAACCCAAGACGAACTAAAATAGTTTGTACGATACGACACCAAAAAATACCTAGAATCAGGAGCAAAGCATATAAAATAATTGACGCTTGTAAATATTGTCTGCCAAAGTGAATAAGAATAAGCAGTGGAGACATTAATATTACAAAGAATATAATGCTTGTAATTATTCTTTTTATGTTTTTTGTATCTGCTAAATCAAATTCAGCTCCACAAGAACATTCGTTAGGTATTCCTCCTTTTATTTCAGTACCACAGTTCATGCAATATAGTTTCTTCATTCTAATCACCTCTACAACCTGGAATTGTTCTATTATTATCTTTCAATTTCTATACTTAAAGATTTTCCAGATTTATCACTTTGAAAATTTTCATAATACCAAAAATAGAAAGGCTTTTCACAAAGTTCAAAATAAATAATTTCATCGGGTTTTTTATTTTCTATTTTTGTATTGTAAATATCTTCATCATGTACAAATCCATATAAAAAGCGACTATTGTCTGGACTGATATTTAAGTCTTGCAATCTATCACTTAATGCTAACTGTGATTTTAGTAACGACATCGTATCTTTGTCATACGGGCGGTCTTTCTTTATAACCTCATGTACACTTGTAATATGAGCATATCTCTTTTTACCATCTACTTCCTTAATTTTGAATTTTGAAAATGTCAAACTTGACTCTATATCGTTTTTTTCTGATATATACAAAACACTTTTATAGTTTTCGTTTTCAAACTCCTTTATAATCTTATCAATATGTGTTTTATATTCTTCGCCTTGTTCAAACTCAATAGAGGCACTTAACAGAGCATCCTGTATTGAGTTTGCATAATTTTTATCAGAAAGTAAACTTTCTTTTGAGTTTAAATCTTCTATTGGATAATATTTTGTTATTTCTTCCGGAACATATTTATCGTTCATTTCTGTTCTTTGTATTAAACTATTTCCACCTGTTATTTGACCTAAATATCCAAGCCCTAGAAAAACACTAAACACAAAAATAATTATTCCCAATATTATCCAAATTACCTTCTTTTGTTTAGTCATAAGATTAAGCCCTCTCAATTTATTGATTGTTAAATACAAATTTATATGTTTCTCTGTATTCACATTATACCATTTTCCACTACCCGCTACAATATTTCAAAATCTTAAGACTACTTTTTTCTGCTTTTGAAAAGCTACTTTACCGTCCATAATTTGTAAAGGGTGCCAAAGCATTGCTTACGCAACAAGCCCTTGACAAACCACAGCCTGATAAGTTTAGAGTAATCAAGCAGAAATGAAATAGTCTGCTGTTTCAAGGCAACGAAAAAGAGATACCAGCACATTTATGCAGTATTTCTAACTTAATCACACTATTCTTTTATTCGCAAGCAGGAAAACACAGGTTATTTCTTAATATCCTTTTGTTTGGGAAACTCCCGATTCCCATTTGGAAATCGTTTGACGTGATACTTGTAATTCCATACCTAATTCTTCTTGAGATAAACCTTGTTTCTTTCTGATTTCTAATAATTTTTCATTAAATTTCATTTATAGATCCTCCTGCTTGTTTAATACGCCCAGTATATTTAAAATGTACCAAAACAGCAAGCAACCATTCTTGTCAATCTGTCAACTGCAAATAACATCAGCGAAATTTCTTGACTTTCTGCATATAAAGTAATAAACTAAATAGCTATCTTTTTATCAGAAACTTTAACTGAACGAAATCGTTTTAACCATTTTAATCGCATTTGACTTATGCCCATTCCATTCTAACTGTATTTTTTCACACGGAATAAATCCTTGCTTTCCCCAAAAAGCAACTACATTATCTTCATATACAACATCTATTCTAATTCTGTCAGCACCTTCTGCTTGAAAAAGCTGTTCTAACTGACTATATATACGACTGCCTAATCCATCAATTTATTAGTATCTTCAATTATAATTTTACATCCCATCGTATTCCTCCCAAGTGCTTATGATATCAGACATTAATTCGCTCAGTTGTTCAAAAAAAATACAATCATATTTTTTAAAAATTCTTCTTAAATCATTTTCTATTTTTTTATGCTCTTCATCATGTTTATTACATACTATTTCTCCTTTAGATGTTAACTCAAGCACAAAACTTTTCTTGTTAGCTTTTTTCTTTTTGACACAATCTTTTTTTTCTAACAAATTAACTAATTGCGTAATGGCGCTTCGACTTACTTTCAGCTTTTCAGCATATTCAATAAGCGTGTAATTTGGATTCTGTTCAGCTACTTTCAATAAATGTACCTCTGATAAATTCAAGTCAAGAATTCTATGTTGTTTGTGTTCTAAACTAAGATATGCTTTTATGAAGTTTTGAAATTCGCATAAAATTTTTTCGTAGTTCATTTTACCACCTCTTTTTTGTTAATATACTTAACAAAATATCATATGCATCAAAAAATGTCAACTATATACTATCCAGTTTTTCGCCAACAAAAAAGACAGCCCTCCTCAGCTTACCAAGCACATGGAGTTCTGTCTTTTCTATTCACATTGTTTATTTCATTACAATATTAATAATCTTCTTCGGAACATAGATTTCCTTAATCACATTTCCTGTCAGTTTATCTGCAATCGCTTCTTTTCCTGCTGCAATCGCTTCTTCTTTGGAGATATCTGCTGCGATACTGATCACGGCTTTTGTCTTTCCGTTAATCTGTACCGGAACTTCGATCTCATCGTCTTTCATCTGTGCCTCATCGTATGTCGGCCAGCCTGCTTTGAAGATTGTCTCTGTATGTCCGAGCTGCTCCCATATCTCCTCTGCAAAATGAGGTGCAAATGGAGAAAGCAGGACTGCGATCGTCTCCAGCGTTTCTTTATCGATTCCGCCTTCTTTCTTTGCGATCTCGATAAACTTGTTGTTGTACTCCATAAATCCGGAGATAACGGTATTCAGACTGAAGCTCTCCAGACGCATGGTGATATCTGCTACCATTCTGTGACGCTGTTTGATCATCTCTTTTGTTGCCTGTACTTCATTTTCTTTGCTGTCCATCAGCAGATTCCACAGACGTTTCAGGAAGCGGTTGACACCGTCGATTCCACGGTCATCCCACTCTGCATCCAACTCCGGCGGTCCCACGAACAATTCATACATTCTCAAAGAGTCACATCCGTAGTCGCGTACCAGATCATCCGGAGATACGACATTTCCTTTGGACTTACTCATCTTGATTCCGTTCTTTCCTGTGATCATTCCCTGGTTGAACAGCTTGTGGAATGGTTCATCAAAGTCTACAACTCCGATGTCATGCAGGAATTTTGTATAGAAACGAGAGTACAGAAGATGCAGTACCGCATGCTCTACACCACCGATATACATATCTACCGGAAGCATCTCGTCCGCTTTTTCTCTGGAAACCAGTTCTTTGTCATTGTGACTGTCCACATAACGCAGGAAGTACCAGGAAGAACCAGCCCACTGAGGCATGGTATTTGTCTCACGTTTTGCGTCTTTTCCACAAACCGGACACTTGCAGTTTACCCACTCTTCGATTCCGGCAAGCGGTGACTCTCCAGTTCCTGTCGGTTCATAAGAATCTACATCCGGCAGACGCAGCGGCAGCTCTTCTTCCGGTACCGGCACTGCTCCACATTCCGGACAGTGTACAATCGGAATCGGCTCTCCCCAATAACGCTGACGGGAGAATACCCAATCACGCAGCTTATAGTTTACAGTTGCTTTTCCAATTCCACGCTCTTCAATGATATGTGGAGCTTCTTTCTTGAGAACGGCTGATTCCATTCCGTTCCACTCTCCGGAATTGATCATAGTTCCAACAGCATCTGTGTATGCCTCTTCCATATTTTCGATTTCCTGTCCGTCTTTTGCAATGACCTGAATGATCGGGATCTCGAATTTTTTTGCAAATGCAAAGTCACGGTCATCATGTGCAGGTACACACATAATTGCTCCTGTACCATAATCTGCCAGTACATAATCAGACAGCCAAATCGGTACTTTTGCACCGTTGATCGGATTGATCGCATAACTTCCCGTAAACACACCTGTCTTTTCCTTATCCTGCATACGGTCTACGTTGGACTTCATGGAAGCATCATAAATATACTGCTCCACCGCTTCTCTTGTCTCGTCTGTCGCAAGTTCTTTTGCAAGTGCATGTTCCGGCGCAAGTACCATGAATGTTGCACCGTGTAAGGTATCCGGACGTGTTGTATAAACGGTGATCTTGTCGTCTCTTCCATCCACCTGGAAATCTACTTCTGCACCGTAAGATTTTCCGATCCAGTCAGCCTGCATTTTCTTTACTTTTTCCGGCCAGTCCAGTTTGTCGAGATCGTTCAAAAGACGGTCTGCATATTTTGTGATACGCAGCATCCACTGACGCAGATTTTTCTTTGTAACATCTGTTCCGCAACGCTCACATTTTCCATTCACAACCTCTTCGTTTGCCAGACCTGTTTTGCAGGATGGGCACCAGTTGATCGGGAACTCTTTCTCATATGCAAGACCTTCTTTGAACATTTTCACAAAGATCCACTGTGTCCATTTGTAGAAATTCGGATCTGTTGTGTTAACTTCCATATCCCAGTCATACAATGCTGCGATCTCATTGATCTGACGTTTGATGTTTGCTACGTTCTCTGCTGTGGATTTTGCAGGATGAACTCCCATCTTGATCGCATAGTTCTCAGCCGGAAGACCGAATGCATCCCATCCCATCGGATGTACAATATAATATCCCTGCTGTAATTTGTAACGGCTCCAGACATCAGAGATCACATATCCTCTCCAGTGCCCGACATGCAGACCGTTTCCTGACGGATACGGGAACATATCCAGACAATAATATTTTTCTTTTTTCTCTCCGTTGTCCCTGAATCTTGGATTTACCGGATTTTCCTGCCATTTATCATGCCATTTTTTCTCGATTGCTTTGTGGTTGTAAACAATTTTTGCACCCATTTCGCATATCCTCCTTTGATTTCTAAAAAAGCCTTTTCATCTCAATTAAGAGACGAAAAGGCTTTTATCTTCCGTGGTACCACTCTTCTTCATCTGCAAACATACAGATGCACTCATTACTTCTGTAACGGGAAGGCCCGCTTTTTCCTACTTTTCCATCCTGGGTGTTCAGAAAAAGAACTCCGAGGGGAGTTGGGAGAACGCTGTTTCCTGCCTCGCACCATCCGGCAGGTCTCTGAAAAACCTCAGACTCTTACTATTCCTCATCAACATTTCTTTCATATGTTTCCTTATTATAAGAAGAATCATAAAATAAGTCAAGTGGATTCTGCTGATTTCTCTCTATTTCATCCTCGCAAAATAATCTTTCGTTTCTTTGACCACCACATTGCTGAGCACAAGCAGTGCGATCAGGTTCGGAAGCGCCATCAGCGCATTGAAGATATCTGCGATGTTCCACACTGCCGCAACCGTCATATATGGTCCGATAAATACAGCCAGAATATACAGCCAGCGATAAGTCATCACTACTTTTTTATTCCGGTTGAACAGATATTCCATACACCGTTCTCCATAGTAATTCCAGCCGAGAATCGTAGTAAATGCAAAGAATACCAGACAAAGCATCAGAATAAAGGATGCAACTGCCGGCGCAAACGGCAGCCCCTTCTGAAATGCTGCCATCGTGATCTCCACACCTTCCAGATTCGGATCATTCCATGTTCCTGCTAAGACCACGGAAATTCCGGTCATTGTGCAAATTATGATTGTATCAATAAATGTACCTGTCATAGACACCAGTCCCTGACGCACAGGTTCTTTTGTTACTGCAGCCGCTGCCGCGATCGGCGCACTACCAAGACCCGCCTCATTGGAAAAGATTCCCCTTGCGATTCCTTTCTGCATGGCCACGACCATGGTTCCCATCGCGCCGCCTGCCAGTGCACTTCCGGTAAATGCAGATTTCACAATCGTTACGATCGCTGCCGGGATTTCTGTAATATGTGTGATCATAATGATCAGAACAAACACCACGTACAATACCGCCATAAACGGAACTACAATTTCGGATACTTTTGCAATTCGTTTCAGTCCTCCGATCACGACCAGACCGACACAGACTGTCAGAATAATACAAGTAATCACAGTTGCCCATGAATATGTATTTCCAAACATCTGCACGGCATTCTCTGTATTCGGATCAAAGAAATTCTTCACTGCAGATGCAATACTGTTTACCTGGGTAAACGTACCGATTCCAAACAACCCGACTCCGGCTCCGAAAAATGCAAATATTTTTGCCAGCCAGCGCCAGTTTTTTCCCATTCCGTTTTCAATATAATAGAACGGTCCGCCAAGAACATGCCCTTCTTTGTCGATTGTCCGGTATTTGATTGCAAGAAGCCCTTCTGCATACTTCGTTGCCATTCCGAAAAATGCTGCCACCACCATCCAGAACAGTGCGCCCGGTCCGCCTGCCGCAATCGCAGTCGCTACTCCGGTAATATTTCCGGTTCCGATCGTTGCAGAAAGCGCCGTACAAAGTGCTCCAAAGCTGGTCACTTCCCCATGTCCTTCTTCTTCATTTTTTACCATGAATCTGAGTGCTTTCGGCAGATGCCGAATCTGAAGTCCGCCAAGGCGAACGGTTAAATAGATACCTGTTGTCAGGATCAGAATAATGAGCGGCAGTCCCCATATCCGGTCATCCACCCATTTGATCGCTGTGTCGATTTGATTGTAGATTTGTGCTAACATACTTTCTTTCCTCCATCCTTTTGCCTGAGAGATTCTCAGCAAAACCGCATCCAGATCATGCGTCTGCTGATTACACCTTCGGCGCTCTTTTTTCAGAGACTCTCCTGAGTTTAGTGTTTTACAACACTAAAGTAAAGAATAGCATGGTTTTGAAAAGAATGCAAGCCATTTTCTGATTTTCCATTTTAGAAAAACTAATCAATGTTTATAAGTAAAATGCAGAGGGAATACAGACATCGCTCCCTCTGCTTTTTTCTATCCCAGCGCCACATCCAGAATCATCATCAGTGTGAACCCTGCTGCAACACCGATTGTTCCTACATTGGTATGTTTTCCGTTTTGTGCCTCTGGAATCAACTCTTCCACTACAACATAAATCATAGCGCCTGCCGCAAAAGAGAGAAAATATGGCAGAAGCGGAACTACAAGCCCCGTCAGCCAGATTGTCAGAAATGCGGCGATCGGCTCTACAATCCCTGACAGTGTTCCATACACAAACGCCCTCAGTTTTGTAATTCCCTGCGCCCTTAACGGCATGGAAATAATCGCTCCCTCCGGAAAATTCTGAATGGCGATTCCGGCAGACAATACAAATGCCCCTGTCATTGTTATCAGTACATTATCCGAAAGAACTCCGGCAAAGGTCACACCCACTGCCATTCCTTCCGGAATATTGTGCAGCGTCACTGCGAGCATCAACATTGTTGTTTTTCGAAGTGATGCCTGAATCCCTTCCGGCTCCGATTCCTGAAAGTGCTGGTGAGGTGTCACCGTGTCCAGCAAAAGCAGAAAGCCAATCCCAAGCAGAAACCCTGCCGCTGCAGGAATCCATGCAATCTGTCCGCCTTCCTCTGCCATCTCGATGGCCGGGATTAAAAGCGACCAGACAGATGCTGCGATCATGACACCCGAAGCAAATCCAAGCAGACCTTTCTGCAGCTTTTCATTCATCTCTTTTCTCATGAAGAATACCATTGCTGCGCCAAGAGTTGTTCCTGCAAACGGCAGTAAAATTCCAAGTATTACATCCAAATTCATATGTTTCTCCCTTTCGTAATTCTTTTTTTCGATATGTTATCCTATGCTCAGGAGAAGACTTTGGTTCCGTTTAAATGCACATGGAAAAAGAATCCTTATACCGATGCCGTGATCAGTTCCTTTCCGGCTGCCCGGCATTCCTCCAACGCAGCATCATCCGGCGTCTCGTTTGCGATCACACCTTCTTCACAGATCAGATGTGCTCCCGCCTCTTCCATTCTCTGGCACCAGTCACGCATCCACTCTCCGTCACCCCAGCCGTAAGACCCAAACAAAAGTAGCTGCTTACCGGAGATCATCGGCTCCAGTTCTTCCACGAACGGCTCCATTTCGCTGTCTTCCAACTGCTCTGCTCCCATAGACGGGCAGCCGAGCGCAATTTTATCAAATTTTGAAATCGTATCCGCATCTGTCTGTCCAACCTCACATACCTCCGCGGTTCCTCCTGCTGCCTGAATCCCTTCTGCGACCGCCTGTGCCATTGCCTCTGTATTTCCTGTTCCACTCCAATATACTACTGCTGCATTCATGTGAATTCCTCCTTCATTATTGTGCGATTTCCCGGATACTTTTTCCGGCTAAAAATTCTCTGACCACTCCTTCTTTGGCCTGATCATAAGACTTGAAAATCATTTTTGCCCTGGACGGATTACTATATACTTTCCAATATCCGATCATAAGATACTTTCTTCCTTCATTGTGAATAAATCCTTCCACATCTTCCTTCGGATACCCTAAAAACACTCCGATTTCATGGGGAAATCCCAGTTTTCTGCTGCTTATCTGCCTCACTCTTTGAGCCAGTCTTTTGAGCATCTCATCCAGATTCCGCATATGATACCCATATGCCTCAAGCAGCCGCTGATTGTCAGGCAGCATCAGATGATACTCCAACTCACTCCGTCTGAAAAAGAAAACAAGACATCTGCTGTCCCTGCAGGACAGAATTCGATATTCTACCTCTGTCTCTTCAAAAATCTCCTGCAGCTCCTCACACATTTTCTGTTCCATTGTGATCACGCTGGATATCTTGATCCCCTTTAAAAAGGGGGCGCACTGCAGCGCAACCTGAAACCTGGCTTTTAGTTTTATATCTTCATTTTTGAAAAAATAAGACAATGTTTCCGATGACATATGAGCCTCCTTAAATGATTATGATTCTCAATTAGTTTGATATTACCATGTCCTACTCTCAATTTCAACATTTGTTATTGAGAAGTTTTCTCATTATATTTTTCTGAATATTTATCTGCATTTTTATTATTTTTTTATTGTTTAAGAACCTTGTTTAGTGTATAATAAATTTAAGTTATTTGAGCAGAAAGAAGTCTCAAAATACATACAAAAAGGAGAGATTTGCCATGGTAAATTTAATTACAGGACCGAAAGGAACCGGAAAAACACAGCAGATGATTGAGCTTGCTAATGAAAAGGTCAAAACATCTAACGGAAACGTCGTATTTATCAAAAAAAGTCATCGCAACACTACTACTTTAGACTTCGGTGTACGTGCAATCTGCATGGAAGACTATCCTGATATTCTGACAATGGATGAATTTATCGGTTTTCTCTACGGTATGGTAGCAGGTAATCATGATATTGATACCATCTTTATTGACAGCGTATTAAAACAGGCGGATATTTCTTTAAACAACATTTCTGCATTTATGACCAGTCTGAGTAAAATTTCTGCAGAAAATACTCTTGATTTCTTTATCAGTGTGGGGGCTGAGAAAGAATCCATTCCCGATATAGATTCCGACAATTATAACGTTTTGAACTAATGGGTATGAAAAAAGCGATATTCAGTATTTTTTACTGAGTACCGCTTTTTTATACATTATGGTATATCTGTTTTTATTATTCTTCTGATAATGCCTGCTCTTCGCTTTCCGCTTCTGATTTTTTTGTCTCTTTTGCTTTTTGATCCGGCTCTTCTCCGTTCAAAGAAAGTACAGAATTTGCCCGCTCACCTTCTTTGTATTCTACCGTCACAGTATCACCGACATTGTATTTGATAATATCGATAAAATCAACGACTGAAACATCAAAAATATCATCAGAGCCTTCCAACATGATATAAAAGTGAGAATCTCCGTCTACAACGCCCTGTGCGATCTTTGTGATCTTGGAAGCCAGCGTCTTTACTTCTCTCGTATCTTCCGCCTGCTTCTTGATGCCACTCTCATACATCAGATCATTGTAGTTTTCTTCACACTCACTGACCGTATTTCCAATGGCTACAACCTGATATTTCTGCACATTGACCATGGCATACTTTTTCACCAGTCCGGCATCATCTTTCAGCGCCATAAAATAGGTCGGCTCCCCTGAAATATTCAAAAGCAACGGGAATGCCGCTTTGTATTTTAAGTTCTGCACCTGACCTTCTGCTGAAGACATGGCAGACTCTTCTGTCGCGCCTTCCACTTCATAGAACTTCGTCTCCATCGTACGCTGATTCATCAGAACAAATCCTACATTGGACTGGTCTCCTGTGATCGAAGTCACACCTGTATATACCCATACATCATCATCCAGCGCAAGATAGTTGTATCCTGTCGTCGTATGCAGACAATCCTTCTGTCCCAGCACACTGTTTAAAAATCCATGCTTCAACGTACCATAATAATCATACAGCTGTATCAGCATATCTGCGGAGTACGCCCGGTCGATCCACTCCGGTGCATCTTCGATCTTATAATCTTTCGTCTCACCTGTAATGGCATTACATAAAACCACTCTTCCAACTGTGGTACCTCCAAACAGACCGATATTGAATTTCTTCACCGGGCTGATCCAGTATGGAACTCCGTTGTCATCGATCTCAAAACTTAAGTCATTGAAGATATAAGTCGGATATTTGAACCGGAGATGACGGTAAATATTGCGATTGAAATGATCACTGGTCGTATACTTCATCCCTTCATCCAACTTCACCAGTTCGGTATTCTGTGTCGCCATATCGATCTTGATATATGCCGGAATTCCCTCACTCTGATTCGTGAACCATTTGATCAGGCTGGCATAACGCAGGGGAGATACTCTCACGGGCTGATCCTGGTAGTTGATCTGGCTGTACCAGTCATCTACCTCAAACTGAGAGACCATATCCACCATACTTCCCATCTTTCTGTTTCCCAGGATCGTCGCAGAATCTCTGTCAAGCAGCGGAATCTGATCAAATGAGAGTTCCTCGATATCTTTTGTAAATTCTCCATCCTCTACTTTCATCAGCTTCTGATATTTTTTCGCGTTGACGATCGGAGAAGACAACAGTGTACCTGCTGCATACACGATTACAACTGCGCCAAGAATCCCCAGGATCACTTTCATCCCCTTGGATTCTTTCAGCGCATATCTGTCGAACCGCTTTCTTTTCGCATAGAAAAATGCTGCTGCCACGATCACCACGATCAGAAATATCCAGAACTCCGTAGAATGAATATTGAGTGCCGGCAATGCAACATAATAGTAAATACCGGCAAGAATAACCAATGCCAACACTGCAAGAAGTTTCATTTTACCTTTTTTCATGCTAATTCCCTTTCCTAAAAATAATTTCTACTTTTAAAGTAGTGGGACAATTATAACATCTTCAAAGATAATTCACAATTCTTCTTGCAATTTTTATATCTTTTTAATATTTACCTATGATTTTTCCAACATTTTGTCTTAAAATTTCCGTTTCCAGAGCTCCGGTGCAAGCAGGACAAGACAAGGGAAGATTTCCAGCCGTCCCAGCAGCATATCCGCACAGAATACCAGTTTTGACAGCCAGGAGAACTCAAAGAAATTCTCAACCGGTCCCACCTGTGAAATTCCGGGACCGACATTATTTAAGGTCGTCAGAACCGCACTGACAGAAGTCGCAAAATCATAATTATCGATGGACACGATCAAAACAGAAGATACCAGGATAAGCGCATAACAAATACTGTATACATATACTCCATGAAGGGTCTCTCTGCCTACCTTCTGACCGTTCACAGTCACCACCGTCACTGCTTTAGGATGCAGAATCCGCTTGATTTCCTGCTTTACGCTCTTGCAGAGGATCAGAATTCTCGACACCTTCATTCCTCCACCTGTCGATCCGGCACAAGCTCCGATGATCATGGTGACCAGCAAAATGGTTTTAGAAAATTCCGGCCATAAATTAAAGTCCGCAGTGTAGAATCCCGTTGTCGTGATCACCGCTGCCACCTGAAAACTTGAATACCGGAACGCACTTGCCACATTGCCGTATATATGATAAATGTTGACTGTGATCATCAATATTGCCGCAGCAATCACACCAAGATAGGTGCGTGCTTCTTCATTTTTTAATGCACTCTTCCAGTTTTTTATGTAAATTGCAAAATAAATATTAAAATTGATCCCAAACAAAATCATAAATACGGTGATAACCCCGTCAATATACGCACTGTCATAATAGCTCACACTTGCATTTCTGTTGGAAAATCCACCGGTTCCCGCAGTACTGAATGAATGAATCAGTGCGTCATAAAGGTTCATTCCGCCAAATAAAAGGAAAATCACCTCTGCCATTGTCAGAATCAGATACATCAGATACAGAATTCTCGCCGTACTGCGTGCCTTCGGAACAAGCTTGTCTGCTTCCGGTCCCGGTACTTCCGCGCGCATCAGATACATGGATCCGTCATCATCCAGACTCAAAAGTACCATAACAAATACCAAAACTCCCATTCCGCCGATCCAGTGTGTCAGCGCTCTCCAAAACAACATTCCCTGCGGAAGCGCCTCGATATCCGTCAGAATTGTAGAACCTGTTGTTGTAAATCCGGAGACTGTCTCAAAAAAGGCATCCAGATAATCTGGAATCGAACCGGAGATAAAAAACGGCAGTGCACCGAACAGTGACCACAAAATCCAGGCAATCCCGACCAGTGCAAGCCCTTCTTTTCCATAAATACTCGTATCTTTCGGTTTTTTTCTGCCCGCCAGCAGAAAAATAATGAGCAGAATGGCCGCTGTTAATAAAAATGCAATTCCGCTTTGCTCTCCATACAAAAAAGAAACAAACGCTGGCACCAGAAGCAGAAGTCCTTCCACTCCCAACATTCTGCCTATCATATAAACAATCATTCTATTATTCATCTCGTTACCTCTTCACCAAAATATCGTCCAGATCCCGGATCTGTTTTGTCATGGTGATAATAACTACACTGTCACCTACCTGAATACTGTCATCTCCGTTTGGAATAATGATCTTTCTTCCCCGCGCAATGCAGGCAATGATATTGTTCACTTTCAGATTCAGATCTTTAAGAGGCACTCCCGTATACGCATTCTCCGATTTGATAATAAATTCCAGCGCCTCCACTCTTCCATCCAGTAGCTGGTACATGGTCTCCACATTTGCACTGCACTGAGAATTTCTTCTCGCCCGCACATAACCAAGAATGGCATCAGCAGTCGCTGTTTTAGCAGATACAATACTGTCGAGTCCAAGTTCATCGATCATCATGGCTCTGCGGTCCTCATTGATCTTTACGATCACCTTGGATACACTCTGCTTAGAAGCAAACAAAGACATGATGATGTTCTCTTCATCCATTCCTGTCAGTGCAATAAAAGCATCTGTTTTTTCAATCCCCTCTTCTATCAGCAGATCATGCTCCGTCGCATCGCCATTGATGATGGTTGCTTGTGGAAGAAGTTCACAGAGCTCTTCACAGCGCTCTCTGTTTCTTTCGATGATCTTGACATTCATCCCCAGATTACACAACTGGCTTGCCAGATAGTAGGCCACTCTCCCCCCACCGCAGATCATTGCATTTTTAATCTTCTCTTTTCGCAGGGCAATCTTCTTGAAGAACTGCTCCATATTCTGATGAGAAGCCGCAATATGCAACTTGTCTCCTGCTTTTAAAATATAATCTCCATCCGGAATCAAAACCGTTTCTCCGGATTCGACTGCACATACCAGCACCTGAACCTGAAAACGTGCATATAATTCAGACAAAGACAATCCTTCCAGTTTTCCGCAGTGAATCGGAAATTCAACAAGTTCCACCCTTCCTTTTACGAAAGTCTCTACCTTACTTGCATCCGGAAACAGCAGCAGACGGGTAATATCCCCCGCAACGATCAGTTCCGGATTTACTACCATACTCAAATGGAGGTCCTTTTTCAGAAAATCAATCTGTTTATAGTAGATCGGATTTCTTACCCGGGCAATCGTATGCCGTGCGCCCAGCCTTCTCGCGATCAGACAGCTGAGCATATTGCACTCGTCCGTAGAAGTGCAGGCAATCACCAGATCTGCATGCGGTACATCCGCCCTCTGCTGAACCTCCACACTGCCGCCTTCTCCCACAACACAAAAAACATCCATTCTTTCAATGGATTTTCGCAGTTTTTCTTCATTATTATCGATCAATATAATATCGTACTTTTCTGATGACAGTTGTTTTGCCAGTTTATAACCAACCTTGCCGTCGCCTATGATTACAATTTTCATTGGTTCCCTAAGTCCTCTCTGTTTTCACATTCTTCTTTTCAAAACGTGTTCTATTATACCACCTTAATACCACACACACAATTTTAATACTATTTTTATATTTTTTCCACGTTTTGCATAATTTTTTTCTGTTTTCTCCGCCAAAAAAGACCTTTCCTACAACAAAATCATTGATTTTTGCAGAAAAGGTCTTTTTCTAATTTTCTATTCTATTTTTCTTCCGCTGCTCTTGCTGCGATTTCCTTCTCCTGTACATCCGAAGGTGCCTGCTCATATCTTGCAAACTGATACTCATAAGTACCTCTTCCTCCTGTCATGGAGCGAAGCACTGTACAGTATCCAAACAGTCCTGTCATCGGAATGTCTGCTTCTATGATCTGTTTGCCGCCGCTTACAGGTGTCATGCCAAGGACACGTCCTCTTCTCTTATTCAGATCACCCATAACATCTCCTGTATAGTCGTCCGGCACTGTCACTTTCAAGGATGCGATAGGCTCCAGAAGAACCGGTCCCGCTTCCATAAAGCCTTTCTTAAATGCCTGGATCGTAGCTGTCTTGAATGCCATCTCCGAAGAATCTACCGGATGGTAAGATCCATCGTAAAGAACTGCTTTGACTCCGACTACCGGATATCCTGCGAGAGGACCTTTTACCACAGAGTCCTGAAGTCCTTTTTCTACAGCCGGGAAGTAGTTCTTCGGAACAGCGCCGCCTACCACTTCTTCTTCAAATACATAAGGAGTCTCCAGATCACCAGATGGTTCAAACCGCATCTTTACATGTCCGTACTGACCATGTCCGCCGGACTGTTTTTTGTATTTTGTGTCCACATCCGATTTCTTACGGATTGTCTCACGGAACGCCACTTTCGGTGTCTCCAGTTTAATTTCTACTTTATATCTGGCTGCCAGTTTGCTGGCTGCGATTTCCAGATGCTGATCTCCCATACCGTAAAGAAGAGACTGTCTGTTCTCACTGTCATTGACTGCTCTGAGTGTCACATCCTCTGCCATCATCTTCTGCAGTGCCTGAGATACCTTGTCTTCATCCCCTTTTGTCAGAGTCTTGTATCTCATATAGGTATATGGAACCGAATAATCTGTTCTGGAATATGTAATCGGCGTATTCTTTGTCGAAAGAGTATCTCCTGTCTTTGTACTTCCAAGCTTTGCGATTGCTCCGATATCTCCTGCAAACAGTTCGGAAACTTCTGTCGGTTTGTTTCCGCACATCGTATAAAGCTTGCCCGGTTTTTCCTCGGCATCCGCATCTGCATTGTAAAGTACGTCATCCCCTTTGAGTACACCGGAGCATACCTTTACAAATGAATACTTTCCGATAAACGGATCTACCATTGTCTTGAATACATAGGCAGATTTGGCCTTTGAAAAATCATAATCAGCCTCGTAGATCTCACTCTTTGTCCTGTGGATACCCGCACAGCTTCTCTTATCCGGACTCGGGAAGAAACGCACGATATCAGAAAGCAGATTGGCAACACCCTGTGCCTGTACATTGGATCCCATAGCAACCGGAACGATGTCCCCATCCATCACTTCCGTACGCATGGCTGCACGGATCTCTTCAATTGAAAATTCGTCTCCCTCAAAGTAACGATCCATAAATTCTTCGCTCGTCTCCGCAACTGCCTCCATCAGAGAATCTCTCAAAATCTTCAGGTTAGGAAGACAATAATCCGGAATCTCGCACTCTTCTCTCTGTCCGATTCCTGTATAACGTCTGCCGGCATTTTTAATAATGTTGATATATCCGACCAGCTTTTCGTTCTCACGGATCGGCTGGAAATGCGGCGCGATTTTCTTACCATATCTGACAGTCAGATCTTCCACAACCTGGCGGAAACTTGCGTCGTCCATATCCATCTCTGTCACATAGACCATACGCGGCAGGTTGTACTTGTCACAAAGCTCCCACGCTTTTTCTGTACCAACCTGTACACCGGCTTTTCCGGAAACCACGATAACTGCCGCATCTGCTGCACTCACTGCTTCTTCTACTTCGCCGACAAAATCAAAATATCCCGGTGTATCCAGAATATTGATCTTTGCCTTTTCCCACTCGATCGGGATCAGGCTCGTGCTGATCGAGAATCCGCGCTTCTGCTCTTCTTTATCAAAATCACTGGTCGTATTGGACTCGGAAATCTTTCCCATACGACTGACTGCTCCTGATACATAAAGCATCGCCTCTGCAAGACTTGTTTTGCCGCTGCCACCGTGGCCAAGCAATACTACGTTTCTAATCTCATCCGTTCTGTAAACCTTCATAGTGCTGCCTCCTTATGTTGTTATTCTCTTCATGTTCCGGCAGCTGTTCTGCCGACTCACGTGCTATGTGTATATTGTACTAAAATTTTATATAAATTACAACTATTTTATTTATTTTTAACAACTTGTTTCTAATTTACTTTTACGAGTTAAAATGCTAAAATATTCTATATGTGCTTCTTGGGATCGCAGCTTCCCATCAGCCAGTTTATTTAGAAAGGACATCAAACTATGCAGACAAAAACAAGCACTACCATCGGATTTATCGGGCTGGGACTAATCGGCGGTTCTATCGCCAAGGCAATCCGCCAGTATTATCCGGACTATCAGATCCTGGCTTTTGATAAAAGCAGAGAAACACTTGCACTGGCCATGCAGGACGGAACGATCGACATCTCCTGTACTGCCATTGACGAACAGTTCTCTCACTGTTCCTATCTTTTTCTCTGTGCGCCGATTTCTTACAATAATGCGTATTTATCTCAGTTAAAGGATTTGATCCATCCGGATTGCATCCTGACAGATGTCGGCAGTGTAAAGACTGCGATCCATGAGGAGATTACCCGGCTTGGTCTGGATGCAAATTTCATCGGAGGACATCCTATGGCAGGTTCCGAAAAAAGCGGATTTGCCAATTCCAAGGCTCATCTGATTGAAAATGCATACTACATCCTGACGCCGTCTGACAAAGTCTCTTCTGAGAAGCTGGAAGATTACCGCTGCTTTGTACAGTCTCTGAAGGCGCTACCGATCGTGCTTGACTACCGGCTGCATGATACGGTCACCGGAACTATCAGTCATCTGCCGCACATCATTGCCTCCTGCCTGGTCAACTTCGTAAAAAGTACGGATACGAAAGAGGAACTGATGAAGCTTCTGGCTGCGGGCGGTTTTAAAGATATTACAAGGATTGCATCTTCTTCTCCGATCATGTGGCAGCAGATCTGCCTGAAAAATAAAGATAATATCTCCCGGATCCTGGACGCTTATATCGAAGAACTGAACCGCGCAAAAATTTCCATTGATGCCGGCAATGAACGGGAATTATTTTCATTCTTCGAGTCATCCAGAGACTACCGGAATTCCATGCCGGATCACTCTGCAGGACCGATCAAAAAGATTTTTGCCCTGTACTGTGACATTATCGATGAAGCTGGAGGAATCGCGACCATTGCCACGATTCTGGCGAGCAATCACATCAGCATTAAAAATATTGGAATCATTCATAACCGGGAATTTGAAGAAGGGGTACTGCGCATCGAATTTTACGAAGAGGACGCCTCTGTAAAAGCCGCCGCACTTCTGCAGAAATACCGGTATATTGTATATGAAGTTTAAAGAAAGGAATATATGATTATGGAATTGACAAGCATTACAGGATTAAAAGGAGAAGTTTCCATTCCGGGAGACAAATCCATTTCTCACCGCAGTGTGATGTTCGCATCTCTCGCCAACGGAATGACAGAGATCCACAACTTCCTAAATGGTGCAGACTGTCTTGCCACCATTGACTGCTTCCGGAAAATGGGGATTAAAATAGAGGAACACCAAAACCGGATTCTGGTACACGGCAAGGGACTGCACGGACTGACTGCGCCTTCGGAAACATTACAGGTAAAAAACAGCGGAACAACTACCCGCCTGCTCTCCGGTATTCTTGCAGGACAGCCATTTTCCACTTCCCTTTCCGGAGACGAGTCACTCAACTCACGTCCCATGAAACGGATCATCGAACCACTGACACAGATGGGCGCTCATATTTCCAGCCTGCACGGCAATGGATGCGCACCGCTGGTCATTGAACCGGGGAAATTGCACGGAATCCACTACACGTCAACGGTTGCTTCTGCTCAGGTAAAATCCTGTATTCTTCTTGCAGGACTTTACGCAGAGGGGGAAACTTCCGTGACAGAACCGATCCTGTCCCGCAATCACACAGAGTTGATGCTCAAAGAATTCGGTGCGGATATCCGGACCGTTCATCAGCTGGCTGGTTCTGAGGCAACGTCCGTGATCCAGCCATGTCAGGAATTACATGGACAGAAGATCACTGTTCCCGGAGATATTTCTTCCGCTGCCTACTTTATCGCAGCAGGACTTTTAGTTCCGGATTCCGAGATTCTGGTCAAAAATGTAGGAATCAACCCGACTCGTGCAGGTCTTTTGAAAGTATGCGAAGATATGGGCGGTAATATCACACTGTTAAATGAACGTACAGAAGCCGGGGAAAAAATGGCCGATATTCTGGTTCGCAGCAGCCAGCTTCATGGAATTTCGATTCATGGTGATATCATTCCCACACTGATCGATGAGATTCCGATCATTGCCGTTATGGCAGCCTGCGCTGAAGGTACGACCATCATCCGCGATGCGCAGGAACTTCGTGTCAAAGAGACGGACCGGATCGAGACGATCACTGACAATCTGATCGCCATGGGATGCAGCGTTCTCCCGACAGAAGATGGAATGGTGATCAAAGGAGGGGAGCCTTTAAAAGGCGCTACCATCCACACACTGCTCGATCACCGGATCGCCATGGCATTCAGTATCGCAGCTCTTGTAGCTGACGGACGCACGAAAATTCTGGACAGCCACTGTATTGACGTTTCCTATCCGGGATTTTATGATGCATTTGAACATCTTTTATAAGAAAGACGAGGGCACTTCATCCAACCAAGACGAAGTGCCCTTTCTCAATATTGTATATTCTTTTGACGGATCAGATTAAATTTGATGATTTCCGTGTTAAAATATTCATTCGCATAGACCAGTGGTTTATCTTTCTCACTGTAATTTAATGTCTTCAGGTAAAGATATGGACTTAAACCCAGTTCTTTCACAGATACATATTTTTTTAATCCTGCAATTTCTGCCGGATTCACTGTATCGATCTCAACTTTATCCCATTGCGCCTTTTCCCCGGACAATTCATAAATATATTTGTAAATCGAATCTTCATACTTTGAAAACATATCAAATGCCTCTTCCCCGCCGATCAGATTCATTCCGAAATAATCTCTGCAGAATGCACAGATCTTATCATCTGCCAGAAACAGCTTTTCTGCCACTACCAGCTGTTCGTCCGGCTGCATCTGAAGAAGAGAACAGATTTCTTCCTCCCGTTTTACTTTTTGAATATTTAAAAGTCTGACGGAAGGAGCATACCCGCTCTTTTTGATCATCTGCGTCAATTCCATACAGGGACTGAACGTGACCTTGATATTGAGAGAATCCACATTGACAAATGTACCCCTTCCCTGTCTGCGGAAAATAATCCCCTCTGCCGCAAGATCATTCAATGCCTGACGGATTGTGATCCGGCTCACTCCAAGCATCTCGGCAAGTGCCTCTTCTCTTGGAAGCTTATTGTCTGTTTTTAGATCCATCTCTTCTATATATTGAAGAATGGCCTCCTTTGCCTGTCCGGACAAGGATTTTACACGTAATTTCTGCGTACTCAAAGCGATTCCTCTCTTTCTCTTAACCTATGTATGATGATAGAAGAATCCCTTTTCTTTGTCAAGAAAAAGCTTTTTTCCCATTCAAGATCAAATTCAGAAAAATCGCGCTGATGCTGACCATAAACAGACCATTGCTTAATACCATCTGCAATGCATTCGGAATATTCACAAAAACATCTGATGCAAACGCTGCGCCTACTCCGATCGCAATGCTGGTCCCTACAATCTTGAAATTGTTATCTTTTGAAAAATCCAGTTTGGATAAAATGGAAATTCCAGAAGAAGTGATCACCCCGAACAATGCCAGTGTTGCACCTCCCAGCACAGATTTAGGAACAGCCGTAAATACCGCGGAAATCTTCGGGAAAATTCCTGCCAGAATGATCATAATGCCGGCTGCTGCAACAACGGATCTGCTTTTAACTTTTGTCAGTCCGATCAGACTTACATTTTCATTGAACATGGTAGATGGAACCGAATTGAACATACCAGTCACCATCTGTGCTGCTGCCTGACCTCTGATTCCTCTCTCCTTTGTCTTATTGTCTGTCTGGATTCCAACAATTTCATCCATTACGGAAAAGACTCCGATACACTGAATCATGTTGATGATGCAGAAAATACTCATAATAAAAATCGGCCATATTTTAAACTCCGGCATTCCATAATAAAATGGTTTCACCGGCTGGAATACTTCTGCCTGCGCGATCGATGTAAAATCGACCATGTGCAGACCACATCCCACGATCGTTCCCGCCACGATTCCGAGCAGCAGGGACATACTTTTCCAGATTCCTTTTGCATACTTTTCTACCAGAATGATAAAGATCAAAACTGCAGTACCCAGAATCAGATTTTCAACAGACCCAAAACTTTCGCTGCCTTCTCCGCCTGCCAGATCCCGCAGTGCAGTCGGCGCCAGTGTAATTCCGATCAACGTTACAAATGTTCCCACTACAACCTGAGGGAAAAGTTTTAAAATCTGATCCATAAAAAAAGACAGGATAAAAATTATCGCACCGGATGCGATCACTGCGCCAAAGAGTGTCTGCATCCCGTATTCTTTTCCGATCAGGATCATAGGGCTTAGAGGTGCAAAGGAAGAACCCAAAATAATGGGATATTTGGATCCTGCCAGTTTTCCGATTCCGATTACCTGAATCAGAATGGCAATTCCACTTGTAAAAAAATTGGCTGCTACTAAAAATGCAGTTTCTTTTTCCCCCAATCCCAGGGCTCCTGCTAAAATCAAGGGAACCGCGATTGTTCCCGGACACATGGTAAGGACATGCTGAAATCCGATCAGCAGCGTCTTTGTCCATCCTACTTTTTCATCAAAATATTCCGCTTTCATACTCTGCTCCTGACTGGAACTTAATCCCAATATCCCTCATGCACCTTTGCTGCTTCTACTTCAACGGCCTCTACCGGTCCTACTACTTCAATTGCTTTCTGCCCTTTTGCAAATACATCTCTGCATGGAAGATCAAAAGTCGGGTTCTGCTCATTACTTCCTGTCAGCTCCAACAGTCGTCTCTCTGTCATTCCGTATACAACTCTTCCGATATTCGCCCAGTAAATAGCTCCTGCACACATCGCACATGGCTCTGCAGTCGTATATAATGTACAATCCCACAAAAACTCTCTGGAATATTCATGAGATGCTCTTGCTGCAAGTGTCGCTTCCGCGTGCCCTGTACAGATTTTCTCTGTAATCTCAATATTTCCCTGCTCCATGATGATCTCTCCCTCTTTGTTGACCAGAAGGGCTCCAAACGGAGTATTTCCTGCTTCTCTTGCCTCTTTTGAAATTTCAATCGCTCTTCTCAAATAAAATTCGTGACTCTGATACATCTTCTCTTCTCCTTATAAAGTATTATGTAATAGGTATTACCTTTTGTTGTTTTCAATATAGCACACATCATTTTATTTGTAAAGAACCAGTTCAAAAGTTTGTAAAAAAACAGCCGGAATTTTACCCGACTGTTTTCTCTTTAATCCAGCTATTTAATTCTTTTATACTGACAAATAAATCCTACCGGATTTCCACAACGGTATAATCTTTCTCTTCCACTGCCTTTTTCAGTACTTCATCAGAAACCTCCGAGCGCAGTGTCACAACCGCTGTGCCTTTCTCATGGCTTACTTCTGCCGCTTCCACCTCTGCAAGTGCCTCCAGTGCTTTCTTTACAGACGCCTCGCAGTGTCCACACATCATTCCTTCAATTTTCATTGTTTTTTCCATTGTCATTTCCTCCTGTTTCTTTCTTGTTTTTATTTTTCGATCTCTTGTGGCGTCCTTCATACGGAACCAGTTGAGACGAAGTGCATTGGTAACAACACAAACGCTGGACAAACTCATTGCCGCCGCTCCGAACATCGGATTTAATTTCCATCCAAACAATGGATACCAGATTCCGGCTGCCAGCGGGATTCCGATGACATTATAAATAAATGCCCAGAATAAATTCTCATGAATGTTGCGAAGTGTCGCACGACTCAGTCGAATCGCTGCCGGAACATCCGTAAGTCTGCTCTTCATCAATACCACATCTGCAGCATCTATCGCAATATCTGTTCCTGCTCCGATCGCAATTCCCATATCTGCTCTTGTCAGTGCAGGAGCATCATTGATACCGTCTCCGACCATGGCTACTTTTCCCTGATTCTTCAGTCTGCGGATCACTTCTTCTTTTCCTTCCGGCAGTACCCCTGCGATAACTTCGTCCACTCCAGCCTGCGCTCCGATGGCACGGGCTGTCTGTTCATTGTCACCTGTAAGCATGACCACCCGGATTCCCATATTCTGCAGTTCCTGCACTGCCTGGGGACTGTCTTCTTTGATCACATCTGCAACTGCGATCATCCCCAGAAATCTTCCGTTTCTGGCAAAGAATAACGGGGTCTTTCCCTGATCTGCCAGTTTTCTCGCCTCTGCCTCCACATTTTCTGATACTTCAGCATGCTGGCGGATAAAGTTCAAATTTCCTCCGGTCAGATTCTCTCCATCATTCAGCCCGGAAAGTCCATTTCCCGGCACTGCCTGAAATTCACTCACTTCGATGCCATCTGGCACTTTCTGCTCCTTTGCATAGGATAAAATTGCTTTTGCCAGCGGATGCTCACTTTTCTTTTCCAGAGCATACGCAATCTCCAGCAGTTCTTCTCTTGCAATTTTACTATCCGGAATAACATCTGTCACTTTCGGTTCCCCGTTGGTAATCGTTCCTGTCTTATCCAGCGCCACGATCTGAACTTTTCCGGTCTCTTCCAGAGAAACCGCTGTTTTAAACATAACACCGTTTTTTGCACCTTTTCCGCTTCCGACCATGATCGCTACCGGAGTGGCAAGACCAAGCGCACATGGACAGCTGATCACCAGAACAGCAATTCCTCTTGCAAGCGCAAATCCCACACTCTCTCCTGCCAGCATCCATACGGCAATGGTAATGACCGCAATCACGATTACAATCGGAACAAAGACTCCGGATACTTTGTCTGCAACTTTTGCAATCGGCGCCTTGGTTGCTGCTGCATCACTGACCATCTGGATAATCTGGGACAGTGTCGTGTCCTCTCCCACACGGGATGCCTCACAACGGATATACCCCGACTGATTGAGTGTCGCAGCAGAAACAATGTCTCCTGCTTTTTTGTCTACCGGAATACTTTCTCCTGTAAGCGCCGATTCATCAATCGCACTGCTTCCTTCCAGCACAATACCATCCACGGGTATATGCTCACCCGGGCGAACCACAAACACATCCCCTTTTCTCACCTGCTCGATGGAAACTGTCTGTTCCTGCCCGTTCCGGATCACAACCGCCGTCTTTGGCGCCAGGCGCATCAGGCCTTTTAAGGCATCTGTAGTCTTTCCTTTGGAACGTGCCTCCAGCATCTTACCGACAGTGATCAATGTCAGAATCATCGCTGCAGATTCGAAATAAAACTCATGCATATAAGTCATCACGCCTGCCATATCCTGACGCATCTGTGCATCTGTCATGGCAAACAATGCATAGGTGCTGTAGCCAAATGAAGCGCCTGCTCCAAGTGCTACCAGCGTATCCATATTAGGCGCGCCGTGCAGCAGACTTTGAAATCCACTGACAAAAAACTTCTGATTGATGATCATCACACATCCTGTCAGCAAGAGCTGTAAAATTCCCATTGCCACATGATTCTCTGCCAGAATCCCGGGAAGCGGCCAGTTCCACATCATATGTCCCATCGAAAGATACATCAGCGGCACAAGGAAACAAAACGATAAGATCAGCCGCTTTTTTAAGACCGGAGTCTCTTTATCTTTCAGAAATTCCTCTTCTGCATGTTCTGCCGGCTTTGCGGTATTCTCTCCCTTTACAGAAGCTGAATATCCCGCTTTTTCCACTGCTGCAAGAATGTCTGCTTCTTTCGCATCTCCCTCCACGCCCATGGAATTCGTCAGAAGACTGACTGAACACGAAGTCACTCCCTCAACTTTGGAAACTGCCTTTTCCACTCTTGTACTGCATGCCGCACAGCTCATTCCGTTCACATTGTATTGCTTCACAATATCACCTCACTTTACTTCATCAGTTTTTGAAGCGTTGCTACTAACTCTTCCACTGTCTCTTCTTTTCCCTGACGGATATCCTCTGCCACACAGGTCCGGATATGATTGCCAAGCAGCACTTTACTAAAGCTGTTCAACGCCGCATTAACTGCTGAGACCTGGATCAGAATGTCCGTACAATACGTATCACTTTCTACCATTTTTTTGATTCCCCGCACCTGACCTTCAATCCTGTTCAGACGATGGATCAAATCTTTATATTCTTTTTCTGTGCGTTCTTTTGTCTTTGTTGTATGACAGCACTCTCTTTTTTCTTCCATTTCTTTCACCTCATTTCATACACGCATTATATACCCTTATGGGGTATATTTCAAGTAAAATTTTATAGCAATTTTTTTCTTTCCGCATTATAATAATTTTACATTGTTTTCAATCATCAAAATAAAACAGCCGGGGAAAGAACCATTTCTGATTCCTTCCCCGGCTATTTTCTTTTCATATTATTCATAGTCTTTCACAAGAAACATCGGCTTGATCGCCATGACCTCATCGTATTCTTCCTGCTCAAGCTCCACACTGGAATTCATTGCTTTCAAATCCTGCTTCAGCAATTCCAGAGCTTCTGCCACAGACCGTGTCCGTTCTTCTGCAATAATATCAATCATTCTTCGAAGTACTGCCGGATGTGCATAACACGCCGGAAGAGGAAACTTCGGATATTCTGCAATGTAGCGATACATCGCTTCTGTCGCCTTCTTCAGCCTGTCTTCCACATACCGCCTGTTATTGCGGGCAGTAGGAAGAACATTCGCACTGGAGAAGAAAAAGATGGCGGCCAGTCCGAACAGCAGAAAATAAATTCCGAATCCTGCTTTTGTGACCAGCGCATAAATCCCGTAAACCAGTGCCGCAATCCCCATCAGGGTAATGAAAAGCGCTGCCCATTTATAAGCAGGATTGCTCTTATCATAGGTTCTTTTTCTCTTCGCACAGCTGCTCAGTTCCCGATATAACTCAGGTCTTTTTTCCAAAAACTGCGCACATTTTTCTAACCATTGGATTTCTTCCCGCGCATCCGAAAAAGCGATCCTTGCTTTTTTCTGTTCAAGTATCCGCTGTTTCTCCAGCAGTTTTTTTTCTGCCTGCACGCTGTGCACCGGCATCTCGGGACGGATACTTCGGATATGGTCAAGCAGTGCATCTACCTGCTCTTCTCTTTTGAAAATACACTGCTTTTCCTCTCCGCCGTCATACTGCACGACCAGATATGGAATCGTGGCAAACATTCCTTTTCCCGAAAAACCGCCTTTACTCATGGCTACTCTTTTAAATACTCTTGATACCGAGTCCAGAGCTACATAATATCTTCTGTCAAAGTAAAAGCTGTTCAGATAAAGAGCCTTTTGACCCACTCCACAGGGGCCGAATCTCCTGCAGTTCTTTTTATCCGCTTCCAGCTCCCGCTCTTCTATTTTCTGTCTGCCCAGCTGCTTTGGTTTCCATATCATCTCGTGTCAGTCCTTTCTGTTTGTGTTTTATGAAAACACTTTATTTTGCTGCTTTCGCAGGTTTTCTCGTTGCATACAGGAAAATGGCAAGGAATCCTGCTGCCAGAATGATACCTGCCGGATACGCAACAGCTGTTCCCAGTCCCAGACATTCTTTCGCATAGAAGAAATATGTCATGGATACTGCACTCATAAAGGTCGCCGGAACTGCTGTCAGCCAGTAATTCTTCTTCTCACGGAACAGATACATACTTGCTGTCCAGAGAACGATCATTGCCAGTGTCTGGTTGGTCCAGCTGAAATATCTCCAGACGATCGTATAATCCAGATGTCCGATAATGGCACCTGCACCTAACAATGGAACACAAAGCAACAAACGTTTGCTGTATTTGGACTGCTCGATCTTAAACCAGTCCGCCAATACCAGTCTTGCACTTCTAAATGCCGTATCTCCGGATGTGATCGGGCATACGATAACACCGATCATCGCCAGTGCAACTCCGATTCCTCCCATTGTCTTTGAGCAGACATCATAAATCGCTGCTGACTGGCCATTTGCGAGAATCGCGCTTAATCCTGTACTCAGACCGCCTGTCACTTCATACAATGCGCATCCTGCAGCAGCCCAGATCAGTGCGATCACACCTTCCGTCACCATAGCTCCATAAAATACAAAATGTCCCTGACGCTCTGATTTCATACAACGTGCCATCAGCGGTGACTGTGTAGAATGGAATCCGGAAATTGCTCCGCAGGCAACTGTGATAAACATAACGCTCCAGATCGGCGCACCGTCCGGATGCATATTGGAGAAGTTATTCCAGATTTCCGGGATCACAAACTCGGAATGTGTAAAGATTCCAATGATAACTCCTACCGCCATAATGATCAGGCAGATTCCGAATAGCGGATAAATCCGTCCGATGATCTTATCAATAGAAATAAATGTTGCGATAAAATAGTATGCCAGAATGATCCAGAGCCAGAATTCTGTACTGGCAAGAATTCCGCCGATTCCGCCCTCCTTGAACAATGTCACGATCAGACCTGCAGGTCCGACTGCAAACACAGTTCCGACCATAACCAGCAGAACCACACTGAATACACGCATCACATTTTTCATTGCATTTCCAAGGTAAATACCACAAACCTCTGAAATTGATGTACCATTATTTCTTTCAGAAAGCATACCTGAAAAGTAATCATGGACACCGCCTGCAAAAATCGTACCAAATGTAATCCATAAAAATACAATCGGTCCCCACAGAGCTCCCTGCATGGCACCAAAGATCGGTCCCAGACCGGCAATGTTTAAAAGCTGCACTAAAAAAAGCTTCCACTGCGGCATTACCACGTAATCCACACCGTCATTGATTTTGACAGCAGGCGTCTCCCTGTCATCCGGTGCAAATGTGTTTTCTACGATCTTCCCGTAGACAAAATAGCCTCCGATCAACAGAAGCAGACATAGAAAGAAACTAATCATAGAAATCCCCCTCCTTCTCTTTAGAGAATTTTAATAAATTTATTTTCCTTTTATAATTATATGTTTGTTTTAAACAATTTTCAATAGTTTCTTTCTACTTTTTATTGCATTTTTCACATTTTCAAACCCGGAATTTTTTCTTAATCTCCCGAACAAATGATTTCCCACGAAAAACTACGATTCCGGCCAGCAACAGAATGCTGATTCCTGTACAAAGTAAAGACGGATACCGAATCCGGACTGCCCCTGCTGCCAGAAGAATTCCCGGAATACATCCAAAGGCACCGATCTGAACAAGATAAAACAAATATTCGTTTTCCTCCAGCCTGCACACCCTTGCGACCACTGTCATTGCTGCAAGAATGACCAGAGATGCAAGCGGAAGCACAAAATCCACTGCCCATCCATGCCATCCGGTAAAAACGTCCCACAAAAGCCCCGCTGCCGATATGAGCAGAAGCTGCCACATTCCATTTTTCAGAAGGTTCCTGCGCTTTTTATAGCCTACCATTACAAACAGCCAGGTACAAAGTACTCCCCCGCTCACAAAGCCTGCCCACAAAAATCCGGAAGGAAGCATCAGATTGACCACCCAGCTGATCACAACCGCAGCAATACACAAAAACGTAAAAATCTGCATACTCTTCTGCATCAGTCCCAGCTTCTTTTCCTGATATCCGGGGAAGTCATTCTCTTGTTCTGTAACGTGAATCCCTTCCTCTTTTAAGATCCGCAGAAAATTCCGCTGGATATTATGACTCAGTATTTTCGAGGTGATCCCTACTCTCATTTTATCCCCGTAAGAGCAGGAGCACATCTGCAGTTTGTCCGTACTTGTAAAAAATCCAAACGAATCCACATAGGTCTCAAACACATCCGGAAGCTGGATTTTTCCGATATTGGAATAAATCGCGGAAATACTTCTCCCGCCAAGCGTCGTTCCAGCCAGCAAAAACAGGTTTTTAATCTCCAGAGGCACGGCCCGAAGCAGAGGATTTTTTTCCAGACGGACAAGCCGGTTCATATTGTCTGCAATCCGCTCTTTTACAAGTTCTGTTCGAAAGACATGCTGCAGATTCTGCAAAACTTCCTCAAATCTCGTATTTTCTTCAAACACCTGACCCGCTTCAATCCAACCAAAAAAGTTCGTCATGGAATAGGAGGGAAAATAATTTCTCAGATTCACCGGCACCATCAGAGTAACCGGCTTTTTCATCTGACTTCTCGGCATCTCCTCGTGAATCGCACAAAGCAGTGCGGCAGAGAGAAATACCGTCACGGACACCCCGTATGCCTTCGCTCTTTTGTATACCTCTCCTGAAGAAAGAACGATCTCCAGAATCGACATTTCCTCCTGCTCCAGCCGTTCCCCTTTCAGCTGGAATGCAGGTCTGCTCTTTTTGACACTGCCATAATCTGATTTTGAATAATACTGCGAAAAGCTGTCTTCTTCGTGATCACTGGCTGTGGAAATCTCTTCTTCTGAAACAGGCGGAAACTCCACCTGTGGATAACAAATCATCAGGTAATTCCGCACCAGTTCTTTTAAAAAATTCAGCGCTCCCGTCCCATCAGTCAGACAATGAAACACTTCCAGATTTATTTTCTTTTTATAATAAGAAACCTCAAACAGAAAGCTTTTCTGATCAGGCACATACAGTCCGCTGCAGGGCGGCCGATCTTCTGCCTTGACTTTTGGTTTTAAATTCCGCTGCTCCATATAGAACCAGAACAGCCCTTTCCTGAGAACCGAACAATACAGCGGATACTTTTCCAGCGTACATTCCACTGCTTTTTGCAGAACTTCCTCTATGACATCCTCTTTCAGTTCACAATACAGCCGGAATACCCTGGTATCTTTCTTCCCGGTTGCTGCCGGAAATGCCTGTGCTGCATTGTCCAGCTTTCTCCACTGTGAACGTTTCTTTTTCTGCATCGTTACCCCTCCCGTAAAAAATGGTCAATATACGCAAAACTCTCTTCCACATGAAGTCTTGAAACTCCAAGTGCAAAATACCCGTGAAATGCCCCTGCGATCCGATAGCACGTCACCTTATTTCCGGCTTCTTTCAGTCTTTTGGCATAATCCTCGCCCTCATCTCTAAGCGGATCAAACTCTGCACTCAACACCAGCGTTTCCGGCATATTTGTCAAATCTTCTGCAAGAACAGGCGCCACATACGGACTTTTTAAATCCTCCTGCTTCCCGATATAAAGCTGCAGATAATCATGCATCTTTCCTCTGGTAAGCAGATATCCTTCTCCGTTCTCCCGAATCGAATCATATGCAGAATCCAATGTGTAGCAGTTGTTCACTGCCGGATAGACCAAAATTTGCTTATGAATTGAAAATTCCCCTCGGTCTCTTGCCAGCAGACACAAGGCTGCCGCCAGATTTCCTCCGGAGCTGTCTCCCATAACAGAAATCTGTCCCGGCTCAATCTTTGGAAAGATTTTCCCCTGATACAGTGCCCTTGCAGCCAGATAACAATCCTCAAGCCCTGCCGGAAACGGATACTCCGGCGCCAGGCGATATTCTACAGATATGACGGTCTTGTCAACAGATTTTGATAGCATACTGCAGATTCTGTCATATGTTTCTACACTCTCTGTAGACCATCCTCCTCCATGGATAAAAAAAATCGCGGAGGAAATCTCTTCTTTCTGCCTTTTTGTCTCTTCTGATGGGAAATATAATCTCAAAGGAGTCTTTCCACACTCTGTTTTTATCACAATATCTTCTTTCTCCACCCAGAGATGAAGCGGATCTAATTTTTTTAGATTTGCCAGCTTTCTGGCTGTATTTATCTCAATATTCTGGTTTGAAAATGCTGCCAGAACTGTCTGTATTACCTGATTCATAAATTGCCATTCTCCGTTACTGTATGAACAGTCACTATTCTCCTGTTGTATTTCTGAACTTTTATTATAGCACAGAAAAAGGCGAATGCCATCCTGACTTTCGCCATGGACTGCATCCGCCGTCATTTTTTCTGACCAGTACAACGAATACTAAGTTTCTGCTATGTTGTACTAGATACAAGCTTACTCTCCGAGAAAATAATGTCCGTACGCATCTGCCGCCTTGATCGCATCTGCCACTTTCTTCGGTGTCACTTCAAACGGCATATTGTGCAGAGTATCTGTCTCGGCACAGGCTGCCTCTGCCACTTTCATCAACTGTTCTTCCGTAATCTTACCTGCTCCCAGCTGTTCCAGTGTAACCGGAAGTCCACATTCGATGCAGAAATCGATCACCTGCTGCAGCTCTTCTGACGGGATGTTCTCAAGCACCAGCTGTGTGATCGTTCCAAATGCCACTTTCTCTCCATGGTACATATGATGACATTCTTCGAGTACTGTCAGACCATTGTGAATCGCATGCGCTCCTGCAAGACCGCCGCTTTCAAAGCCAATTCCGGACAGCAGTGTATTTGCCTCGATCACTTTTTCCACTGCTTCTGTACAGGCACCTGCTTCCAGTGCAAGCTTCGCCTTCACACCTTCCTCCATCAGCGTATCAAAACACAATTTTGCAAGAGCCATAGCTGCCCCGGTAATCTTTCCGCCTGCACAGGATGCGGCATCTGATCTCTGACACGCTCTTGCTTCAAAATAAGTTGCAAGAGCATCTCCCATTCCGGCAACGGTAAGGCGAACCGGTGATTCTGCAATAATCTCTGTATCCATCATGACCATATCCGGATTGGACGGCAGGAACAAATACTCCTCAAACACACCTTCTTCTGTATAAATTACAGAAAGTGCGCTGCACGGTGCATCTGTAGATGCGATCGTCGGACAGATCAGAACCGGCGTCTTTTCATAATATGCCACTGCCTTTGCAGTATCAAAAATCTTACCTCCGCCGATACCGATCACGACATCACACGCTTCTTTTTTCACGATTTCTCCAAGACGTTTGATTTCTTTTTTACTGCATTCACCATTGAAGTAATCAAAAACATATCCACATTCTTTTCCTTCAAAGCTTTTCTCTACCATTGCTCCGATTCGCTTGTATCCACCCTTGCTGATCAGGATCAGAGCCTTCTTTCCATAATTCTGAGCATATTCTCCCAGTTTTTTCATCTCTCCTGCGCCCTGCACATATTTTCCCGGGCTGATCAATACCTTTGCCATTGTCAATTCCTCCTGTCATCATTTGCTGTAATTCTTTTGTTAATATTTTATCACTAAATGCAGTGGAACGGCTACTGTTTTTTTATATTTTTCTGTTGCCAGTACATCACTATGGCCAAATAATTTTCTTCCATTCGGTATTTGAATGAACTATAATGATGATATGAATGATTTTGTGATTATCAGATGAAAATCGGAGAGCCGATTCAATAGATTTCAGTTTCTATGTAAGCAATTCCGTGGAAACCTGACCCACAAATAACATGATTTGATTTTTCAGAAAAGGAGACAACTTATGAACATTCGCCTACTGATCCCAGAGGATTATCCTGTGATCGATTCTTATATGCAGGAGCTTCACGACCTTCATGTTCAGGGACGCCCTGATTTATTTATTCCTGCAAGTCACATTTATTCAGAAGCCGACTTCCGTGAAATAACAACCGACGGCAATCACATAGCTCTTGCAATGACAGATGACCATTTTATCGCCGGTTTTATCATTGCTTCGCTCCGGACCAAAAGCAATATGGTGACCGGAACACTCATCGCATATGTAGATGATATGTTTGTACACCCTTCTTACCGTGGTCAGAAAATCGCAACGACTCTTTTTCATGAAATGGAACAAAAAGCAAAAGAACTCGGAGCCACAAGAATCGATCTGATGGTATGGGAATTCAATGAATCTGCACAGGAATTATACCGGTCACTGGGTATGACCCCGCAGAGGTATATTTTAGAAAAATTACTGTAATCAGGAGTAAATCACTCCTGATACAAAAACTTTACAGACTCATATATTTCGGAAAAATCAATCTCACATTCCCCTTGGAATATTCCCACAGGTACACGATTTTCAAATCCATAGACAACCGGAAGTTCTTCATTTTCCAGATCATACACTACAACTTTTTTCTTATCCGGGTCGATAAGCCAGTATTCCCTGACTCCCGCTGCCGCATATTTGCTATGTTTGATATTCATATCAATTTTTCTTGTAGCAGGGGACAAGATTTCCATAATCAGATCCGGAGCTCCATACACATGTGTCGGAACTATTTTCTCACGGTCACATACCACCAAAACGTCCGGCTGTACCATTGTCTTTTCATCACAATCAAGCTGTACATCTACCGGTGCAGAAAAAACCATGCATGCTCCCTTCTTTTGGCTGATGAAAGCATGAAGCCGTACACTGATTTCCAAGCTGATCTTCTGATGAATAATTGTAGGCGCAGACATATCATAGATCACACCATCAATCAACTCTGCTCGTCTTTCATCCGGAAGTTGATAGTAATCCTCAAGAGTACACTCTCGACTTTTTTTTGATATTCCATATTCCATCTTCGATTCGCACACATAAGAAAAGCCCCTATCAGAGTCTCTTTTATTCTCAAATACAGATTCTATTTGTTTCAGTATATCCGGGCTGAATACTTCCTCATTGTCATGGAAAATCTTTTGCACCGTTTCCAAAGAGACTCCTGATAGCTCCGATAGCTGCTCACAACTATAGCCAAACTGCTGTCTTTTTCGCCTCATTTGTTCGACTGTCACATGATCACCTCATTTCATAGATTCCAACAAGTTTTATTATTTTCATTATACTGATAAAACAGAAAAAGCTCAATCGTTTCTAAATTGTAAATGCCAACAACATAATCCCGTAAGATTTCAGCGATATTTCTCCAGATATTCCCGGACCTTACGCACCGTCTTCGGGCTCTTCCCACCGGAATTCATCCCGATCACAACACCGTCTTTTTCAGTCACTGCAGGAAAGAAAAAATCACACAGGGATTTGTCATCTGCAGTATTTACCAGAATCTTACGCATTCTGCACGCACTTACGATTTTTTGATTCAGCTCTCGGTCATCGGTCGCAGTCAGCACAATGTCTGCCCCATTCAAAAAATCAGATGTATCTTTCAGATCTTCTTCCAAAACTTTTCGAGAACTCCACACTGCCTGAGGCACTTCCTTTTTTTCCTCTTCTTTCAGAATGTCCTTCATTTCATCACAGATCTCAGGCGCTGTCACCTCAATGTGCTCTGCAAATTTTAACAGCGTACGCACCCTTCTTGCCGCAATTTTCCCCCCGCCGATCACAAGAATCCTCTTTGTCGAAATATCCACAAACATCGGAAAATAATATCCGCCCATGCTCTTCTCTCCCTCGTCACTTCTTTTCATCCATCATATACAACAACGCATTGCAGATACATGCTGCGATATTACTTCCGCCTTTTCGTCCTCTTGCCACGATATACGGTGTGTCGTTCAGCGACAGGATCAGTTCTTTTGACTGTACCACATTGACAAACCCCACCGGCACTCCAATGATCAGCTCGGGTTTTAATCTTCCTTCCTGAATCATCTCATACAACCGGATCAGCGCAGTCGGCGCATTGCCAATGGCAAAGATCAGTTTTTTATCCAGCTTGGCCGCACGCTCCATGCTGGCAACCGCGCGCGTTGTTCCCTGTTCTTTTGCCATGTTTGCAGTCTCTTCGTCAGACATAAAACAGCACACTTCGCCTCCGTACTGTGCCAGTTTTTTCTTGTTGATCCCTGATTTTCCCATCTGCGTATCGGTCACGATCCACGCTCCGTCACGGATTGCATCCATTGCCCTTTGAACTGCGTCTTCTGAAAATTTCAGACTCTTTGCATACTCAAAATCTGCGCTTGTATGAATACAGCGCTTTACGATCGGTTCTGTTCCCGGAATCAGACTGACCTCTCCCAGCTCTTCTGTAATGATCTCAAAACTTCTTTTTTCAATATCCTGCGGCAATACATTTTCCAACTCTGTCTTCATCTTTCTGTTCTCCTTCTCACTTGATCCTGGTCCCGATCCCGCACTGTACCCGATCTACCCGGTCTGCACAGGCTGCAAGATTTGTACAGATTCTTCCCACAGCTTCCCTGTACTGTCTTTCAAACGCATCCACCGGAACCAAGCCGTATCCGACTTCCGCAGTCACTACGATCAGATCCGGATTTTCCTGTAAAATCTGCTCTGCCAGATCCGTTGCATGCTCTGCTTTGTTTTCCCGGATCCAGCGCCTTACAAATTCTTCAAAATGAACAATTCCCGAACAGGAAAAAATATCTTTCAGGTCGCAGGATGCCCCGTCACTCCACACAAGGTTTGGATATGCCTGTTTTGCATAGTCTGTTTTCCCCTGATAAGCTCCTCCGATTACTATTTTCATTCCTTTTTCACCTCCACCGGTATTCCATAAACAACTTCTGTCACCTGATCTGCCATTTTTGCCATCCGGCAGTTGATTGTTCCCAGTACGCTTAAGTATTCCTGCATTTCTTCGTCAGCCGGAGGCAGATCACAAAACACTTCATTTGTGACTGCCACAAGTCCCCGGCAGCGTTTTTCTAATTCCCGGATTCCTTCCAGAACGGCTTCCCTGGTCCGTTCTTTTGCACCTGTATCCAGATACAACTCATTTGCAGTCAGATTCGACATGCATTCCAGAAGTACACAGATTCCCTCTTCTGCCGCATCCGCGCGAAACCCCGGCTCGGTCTGAACCAGCTTCTTAAGGTCTGTAAAACATTCCAACGTCTCAAATCCTTTTCCATTTCGCATCTGTCTGTGACGCAGGATCTTTTGTTCTGTCTCTTTCCCATAAGGGACCATGGTTGCAATATAATATAGATGACGGGAATTTGTCTTTTTTTTGAGCATACAGATCTGTTCTTCTGCATATGCGGATTTCCCGCTCCCGCTTCCGCCTGTCACTACGTGAAACATTTTAGTCTCCTTTCACATCTGCATACCGGTATTCCAGTGCTCCGGTTGCCGGAATCTGACTCACTCCTGTGATATCCGGACGAATCAGATTACAGCTTTTCATGGAAAACAAAGGAATGATATAAAACTGCTCTCCCACTGCCCACTGCTCTGCCTCGTGAAGCAGTGCATTTCGTTTTACAGGATCCGTTTCCACATCCGAGGCTTCTACCAGACGGTCGTATTTTTCATCCCGGACTCCACTGCAGTTATACGTTCCATTTGACAGAAGCATGGACAAGTAGGTGTACGGATCTGCAAAATCTGCCGTCCAGTTCATCCGGCAAAGATCAAAGTTCCCGGCTCTTCTGGTCGCATAATTGGTCTGTAATTCCTGCGCCTCCAGCTTGATCTCTATATTCAGATTCTGCTTGAGCTGCTCCTGGATCACCTGAGCCGTATCTGCATCTAATTCCAGAGACGGATATTTGTAGGTCAAAACAGGAAATCCTTTCCCGTCCGGATATCCCGCCTGAGAGAGCAGCTCTCTTGCCTTTTCCACATTTTCCTCAAACGGAGGATCTGCCTCTTCCACAAAATACTCTCCGGTCGTATTATTTTTCATACGCTTCGCCACGAAATTCACAGTCGGCTCTGTGTCTTCTCCTACCATTTTACAAAGATCTTCCCGGTTGATGGCAAGATTGATCGCCTCCCGCACACGCACATCATCCAGAGGCTTCACATCCAGATTCGGATAAATATAGCGCGTCGCGATATTGTCTGTCACTGCCAGATCGTCTTTCCCCTGATACAGTTCCATGACAACAGAAGGAAGGGAGACTGCCACATCGACCTCTTTGGTCTCATAAGCACTTAACATTGCCTGCTGTTCTTCAAAAAAGCGATAGGTGATCCGCTCCAGATGCACCGCATCTGCATTCCAGTAACGCTCATTCTTTTTCAGGACAAAATATTGCTCCGGTACATATTTTTCCAGATAAAACGGTCCGTTTGACAGACTGGTCTCTGGATTTTTATCCCATCCGCTGCCCGTCTCTTTCGCATATTTACTGCAGGACGGTGTGTAGACCGGAAGACGCAAAAGCTCCAGAAAATACACACACGGCTTACTCAAATGAAAGATCAGAGTATTTTCATCCGGTGTCTCAACACCAAGACTCTCCATATCGGCCGTTCCTTCATAAATTTCCTCTGCATGTTCGATCGGAAACAGATAGTTCGCATATCCACTTCCACTTTTAGGATCCAGCGCCCGCACAATGGTATTCTTAAAGTCAGCCGAAGTCACTGGTGTTCCGTCCGACCAGCAGGCCCCTTCTCTTAAATGAAATGTCCATTCTGTAGAATCCTCATTCACCTCATAGGACTGTGCCGCCCGGCATTCGATTTCTCCCTTTTCATCAAATGTCAGCAGTTCGTCCAGAGCTGTGACCGAATAGGAAAGATAGGTCAGTGCAATATTTCCCGCCGGATCCATCCCTCCTGTTTCACTGTTTACTGCAATCGTAATTTCTTTTTTTGTACGTGCTTCTGTCTCCTTCTGCTCCGAAGCATTGCACCCTGTTATCATGCCTGCCAGAATGCAGATACACATGACAATCGCTGTCATTTTTTTCTTCATGCTCTTCTCCATTCTCTTCTGTTCTCAAATCTGAGAAGTCATATGGTAATCCTTTGCACGCTTTTTGGTATGCGCTTCCGAATACAAAAAGCACCTCACTTCTCTTTCACCAAACCGATAGCTTCCAGGTTTTTCTTTGTGGCAGCACTCCATTGCATACCGGCATCTCGGTGCATATGGACAACCGTTTTCTGTATCCTGAGAGCGATTTCTCGTTTCCTTCAGGATCAGTCGTTTCTGTCTGGCTGCTTTCTTCGGATCAAGCGGCAGCATTGCCCGCAGCAGTTCTTTTGTATACGGATGCCACGGCTCCTCGTAGATCTCCGCAGTCAATCCCTGCTCTACCATACTTCCAAGATACATGACCCCCATCCTCTGGCTGATTCGTCTGACTACCTGCAGATCATGGGAAATAAACATATAGGACAGCTGTGTCTTTCTCTGAATCTCTTCCAGAAGCTCCAGAAGCCGAGACTGCGTAAGGATGTCCTGCGAAGAAAACGATTCGTCACAGATCAAAAGCTCCGGATTTAAAAGTAATGCCCTTGCCACTGCAATTCTCTGACGCTGCCCTCCGGAAAGAGCCGCTGTCGTTTTTCTGACGTCGATCTTTTCCATCTGAACCAGTCCAAGCATTTCTGCCACACGTTTTTCCCGCTCCTTTTTGGAGCCTTTTTTCTGGATCACCAGAGGCTCCTCCAGGATCCGTTCCAGTGAAAATTCCGGATCAAAGGATGCCGATGCCTCCTGAAAGATCATCTGGATTCTTCCTTCACAGGAAAAACTGCCGCAGCTCGGAGGAATGATCCCTGTCAGCATTCTTGCAAGAGTCGTCTTCCCGGATCCGCTCTCTCCTACCAATCCAAAGGTCTCACCCTTATGAATCTCAAAAGACAGCGGTTCCACCGCTTCCAGAGATCTGGATTTTCCAAACAGGGAATTTTTTACAAAGCTTCTTCCCAGTCCCTGTGTCCTTAAAATAACTTCTCCGGTCTTTTTTTTCTCCGGCACCTGATAAAACTTTCTTGCCATGTCCGAGAGTTTTTTCGTATAAGGATGTGCCGGTTCATAAAAAATCTGCTCCATACTTCCCTCTTCTACGATCCGCCCCTCTTTCATCACCAGCACCCTGCTGCACATGGAGGCGATCACACCCAGATCATGGCTGACCAGTACGATGGCTGTATGCGTCTCTTCTGCAATTTTTTTCAACAGATCGAGGATCTGTCTCTGTACGGTCACATCCAGCGCTGTGGTCGGCTCATCCGCAATGATCAGATCCGGATTACATGCAAGTGCGATCGCGATTGCCACCCTCTGCTTCATTCCGCCGGAAAGCTCAAACGGATACTGCTTCATTCTCTGCCCGGGATCTTGAATTCCCACTTCATCCAGAAGTGTTTCCGCCCGCTCTCTGGCTTCTTTTCCGGTACACCTCTGATGTGCCAAAATGGTCTCTGTGAGCTGCTTCCCCACACGGATCAGTGGATTTAAAGATGCCGAAGCATCCTGAAAGATCATTGCTTTTGTCCCGTGCTGCTTCAATTTTTCGCTGGTGATCTGTACCTGTTCCGACAAAATCCCCATCAATGCCAGCATCGCCGTACTTTTCCCTGCACCGGAAGCCCCTGCGATCCCAAGCAGTTCTCCGGATTCTACCTGAAAAGATACCTTGCATGCCGGATTGGCGCTTCCCGGATACTGTACGGTCAGATTTTCTACTTCTAACAGCTTCATCTTACATTCCTTCCCTTCTTCTGCAGATTTTTGCTTCCAGGCCTGCCCCGATCAGATTCAGCGACAGTATCAGGATACACAGCACTACTGTCGGAATCAGCATCTGATACGGATGCACGAAAATCTGGCTTCTGGCTGCCTGGATCATGGTGCCAAGACTGGCTCTTGGCGCCGGAATCCCGACTCCCATAAAGCTCAAAAATGCTTCGGTAAAAATAGCCTGCGGTACCAGAAATGTAAGACTTACCACAATCGGTCCTGCAGCATTCGGCAAAAGATGGGTCAGAAAAATCCGAAGAGGGCCGGCTCCTGCAAGCCGGGATGCCAGAACAAACTCCCGTTCTTTGATCCGCATCACTTCTCCTCTTACAATGCGCGCTGTTTCAATCCAGCCGGATATACAAAGTCCCACAAGGATGCTTACCTCATTCGCTCCCAGTACCATCATGATTAGGATCACATACAAAAGAGACGGAACCGATGCCACAATATCCGCGATCCGCATCAGAATATTATCTGCGGTTTTTCCCGCATACCCGGATACCGCTCCATATAAAACACCCAGCGCGCCGTTTAAAAGTGCACTTGCAAGTCCGACACACAAACTGATCCTGACTCCGCACCAAACCCGTACAAACAGATCCCTTCCAAACTTATCTGTCCCGAAAGGATGGGAGAAGGACATTCCCTGACTGCGGATATCCGCATGCATTTCTGTAGATGTCCACGGTGACAGGGCCGGAACCAGTACTGCTAAAAAAATGCAGAGCAAAAGCAGGATCAGTCCCACTGTTATTTTTTCGTTTTTTCTAAAATTTATCTGCTTCATTGCTTCTCCTTTGCACTGCTCTTACTCCTCATCCACATAGCTTCTGCGCACTCTCGGATCAATGCACGCACTAAGTAAGTCCACCGCCAGCTGAATCAGGATCACGACTGCCCCCATAAAGATCGTCAGCCCGAGAATGAGTGTATAATCCCGGTTCGCAATGGAACTTACAAACTGTCTTCCAAGCCCCGGAATGGTAAAAATGCTCTCCACCACAAAACTTCCTGTCAAAAGAAACGCACTTGCAGGTCCCAGATAATTCAGCACCGGAATCCAGATATGCGGCAGAATGTGCGTAAACAGGATCTGTCTTTTTTTCAGTCCTTTCGTCCGCGCCAGAAGTACATAATCTCTTTGTTTCTCCTGGGCAAGAAGTGTCCCGGTCAGCCGTGCCAGCGAACAGGCGGGATACAGCGCCAGAGCGCATACCGGGAGAATGTAATTTTTCCAGGAATCCAGTCCGCTGACCGGCAGCCATTTCAGCCAGACTCCAAATACAAGCATCAGCAAAAGTGCTGCCACAAAATTGGGAACTCCTCCGATCAGAAGTGTTCCGGTAAAAAGCCCTCCACGAAGCAGCCTGTGTCTCGAAAAAGTCTGCCAGACTCCAATCCCGATTCCGACGATCATTGCCAGAAGAATTGCCAGAACTCCGATCACCGCAGTCACCGGACAGGATCTTTGAATGATATTTGCAACCGATTCGGACGGATTTTGATAAGAATATCCCAGATTTCCGCGAAGCAGATGCTTCATATATGTGACATACTGCACCCCTGCCGGCTGATGTAATCCATATTCTTCCTCCATCATCTGCAGCACACTCTCCGACACATTTGCTCCCTGAAAAGGACTTCCCGGAATTGCCCTGGTCAGAAAAAATGTAACCGTTGCCAGAACAAACAAGGAAAGGATCCCTGTAACAAGCCGTTTTCCTATGTATTTTGCCACTGTATGCTCTCCTCTCTAGTCTCCTGCCAGCTCCAGAATCTTTAAGACCATGCTCTCCACAGATGCTTCTTTTGAAATCTGTATCTGCATTCCATATCTTTTTGCCTCATTTGCCGTCTGTTCTCCAATGCAGACAGCCCGTATTTTTGTAGTATCGATTCCCGGAAGTGCCTGTACAAATCCACGGACCGTGGATGCACTGGTAAATGTCACCAGATCAATCTCTCCCTGCCTCTGCTGCTTCTCAATTGTTTCCTTTAAAGTCTCCTGCAATTTACAGATCGTTTCATACAGAGGCACATCTTCCACCTTCAATCCGGCGTTTTTCAGCGGCGGAAGCAGCTCTTCGGATCCCTGCTTTGCCCGCAGCAGTACAATCCGGCTCTTTGGTGCCGCTTCTCCTGCGATGGTCTCCCCCAGTGCCGCTGCACAGAATGTCCGGGGCATGACATCCGCAAACACGCCAAACTGTTCCAGCTCCTTTGCTGTACCAGAACCAATGGCTGCAACTTTTACATGAGGAAGAAATACATTGCGTACATCCATTTTCAGCATTCTGAGCTGTTTCCAGAACGTCTGTACCCCGATGGGGCTGGTAAACACCAGCCACTGCTCGCTTTCCTGTTCTCTGATACTCCCCAGAATTGTCCCAAGTACTTCATTGGGCCAGACAGGCTTTGTTGTAATAGACGGCAGCTCAATTACCTGTGCCCCCAATTCCCGGAGCCTTCCGGCCAGCCTGGAACTGTTCTGCCTCGGTCGGGTGGTCAGGATCTGTTTTCCCCACAGAGGAAGACTCTTTACCCAGTCAAATTTTTCAGACAATGTACAGACTTTTCCCACAAGAATGATCGCAGGCGTCTGCACCTGAAATGCTTTCGCATCCTCCCAAAGCCTGGCAAGTGTGCTGACAAGCCTTCTCTGTCTTGCCGTAGTTCCTTTTTCCAGCACTGCTGCCGGTGTATTCTCATCCATTCCCGCCTGGATCAGTCCCCGACATATCTCTTCCATGGCAGTGATCCCCATCAGAAAAATAAGCGTTCCGTTCAATTTTGCAAGAGCGTCATAAGGAATCTCTATTTTTTTCCCCTCTTTTGCATGCCCTGTGATCACATGAAAGGAAGACGCAAAATCCCGATGCGTGATCGGAATGCCTGCATACGCCGGAACTGCAAGAGCAGAAGTCACTCCTGGGATGATTTCAAACGGAATCCCTTCTGCCGCCAGACACTCTGCCTCCTCGGCCCCTCTCCCGAATACGAACGGATCTCCTCCTTTTAAGCGAAGGACATTTTTTCCCGCTTTCGCCTCACGAAGTAAAATCTGATTGATCTCTTCCTGGCGGACACAGTGATGTCCGGAACGTTTTCCCACGTAAATCCATTCTTTTCCATCCGGGATCAGACTCAGGATCTCTGCACTGATCAGGGCATCATAGATGATCACATCCGCCTCATCCATCCATTTTTTTACTTTCAGTGTCAAAAGAGAGGCATCTCCCGGTCCTGCTCCCGCAAGCCATACTTTGCCGGATGGAGATCCCTTTCCCGTCTTTTTTTTCTGCTGACTTTCCATATGCGCTCCTTTTCTATTTTCCATACTTTTTCTGCATATTATGTGCAAGAGTCTCCCCCAGCAGCTCTGCTTCTTTCTTATTGCCGCTTGTCTTTTCTACAAACCAGTTCTCATCTGATTCTCTCCAGTACAGCCCTGTAATATAACACTTTGATCCTCTGATTTCTGCATATGCTGCCACAGGTGAAGTACATCCGCCATTCAGTACTTTTACAAAGGCTCGTTCTGCCTTCGCCGCGGCCTCAGACCGGGGATCGTTGAGCACTTCTAAAAGTTCCTGATATTCCCCGGCTCTTGCCTGCACTGCCAGAATTCCCTGTCCGGCTGCCGGGATCATTTCTTCACAGGAAAAATATCTCCCGATACAGGAATCCATTCCCAGTCTTTTTAATCCGGCTGCTGCCAGAACCGTGGCACAAAATCCTTCTTCCTCCAGTTTGCGAAGTCTCGTCTGCACGTTTCCGCGGATTCCCTGAAAGTGACAGTCCGGATACAGTCTCTCCAGCTGCAGTCTCCGCCTCTTGCTGGAAGTCCCAATCATCCCGCCGGAAATGCTTTCGGTCTGTCCCTGCCGAAAGATCAGCACATCTCGCGGATCTTCCCGTTTGCTATATGCAAGAATCGGAAGATCTTCCGGGATGTCCATCGGCATGTCTTTTAAGCTGTGCACAGACAGATCGACCCGTCCCTTTCGCAAAGCCTGATCCAGCTCCTTGACAAACAAACCTTTTCCTCCGATCTGCTCCAGACTCCGGTCTAAAATCCGGTCTCCGGTCGTCTTCATTGTCACGATCTCCACACGGATATGCGGAAAATGCGCCTCAATCTGTCCTTTTATGAGTTCGGTCTGTGTCACCGCCAGCCTGCTTTCCCTGCTTCCGATCCGTATTACTGTTTTCATGGCATTCTCGTTCCTTTCCCCAGAATCTGATAAATATACTCCATATCCAAACTTTCCCGGATAATCTCCGCCAGCTTATTGTACTGGGTTTCCTTGTATGCCTTCCAGTCCAGACGCTCAAGCTGCCCGGCATCATGTCCTTTTTCTTTTAAAAGTGCCGAAACAAACCCGGATGCCACACGAGCCTGATCAAAAATTCCGTGTACATAGCAGCCGTAACAGTTGTTTTTTCTGGCGCCGTCATATCGAATCCGTCTTTCGCCTGTTTCCTCCTGAATCTGCACCAGCGGACAAGGCTCCTCGGTATACGTTGTCACTCCCATATGGATTTCATATCCTTCTAATGGCACCTGACTTAAACTGCTCAGACTTCCAGACAGCCCTTCAAAAGTTCCCTGTACGCGGGTTCTCATTTTTTCCCCTGCAAACACAGTCTGTATCGGAAGCAAGCCCATTCCTTTAAGTTCTCCGCCCGCTTCCACACCTTTGGGATCCTGCAGAAGCTCTCCCATCATCTGATAGCCGCCGCAGATTCCAAATACAGTTTTTCCGGATGCCGCATGGCGAAGGATCTTTCCTTCCAGTCCGCACTGACGAAGCCACTTCAAGTCTTCCATCGTGTTTTTACTTCCGGGAAGAATGACCGCATCCGGAGTGCCGAACTGTGACGCACTTGTCACGTACCGGACACCGACTTCATCCATAGATTCTAGCGGCATCAGATCTGTAAAATTAGAAATTCTCGGAAGCCGGATCACGGCAATATCCAGAAGCCCTTTCTTTTCTCTGTGCGTGAACCGCTCGCTTAAGCTGTCTTCTTCGTCAATATCCAGGTGGAAATAAGGAACAACCCCACATACCGGAATCTTTGTCTTTTCTTCCAGCATATCAAGCCCGGGACGTAAGATTTCTTTGTCCCCGCGAAATTTATTGATGATCGTTCCTTTGATCCTTCTTCTCTCCTGCTCCTCTAAAAGCTCAATGGTTCCCACAATCTGGGCAAACACACCGCCTCTGTCAATATCTCCGGCCAGAAGCACCGGTGCATCTACCATCTCTGCCATTCCCATATTCACGATATCTTCACGTTTCAGATTAATCTCCGCCGGGCTGCCCGCACCTTCGATGACAATAATGTCAAACTGTTCATCCAGTTTCTGATAGGCGCTTTTGATCACCGGGATATATTCTCTTTTCCTGCGAAAATATTCCATTGCTGACATCACACCCTGTACTTCTCCGTTTAAGATCACCTGAGAGCCGGTGTCATTGGTCGGTTTTAACAAGATCGGATTCATGATCGCAAGAGGCTCGACACCCGCTGCCTCTGCCTGCATGACCTGAGCTCTTCCCATTTCCAGACCTTCTCTTGTAATAAAGGAATTGAGCGCCATATTCTGGGATTTAAAAGGCGCTACCTGATATCCGTCCTGATGAAATACCCGGCACAGTCCGCCTGCCAGAACACTTTTTCCTGCATTTGACATGGTTCCCTGTATCATGATCGGTGCTGCCATTCTCATTCTCCCCCTTCATAAATATATTCCAATGCTTTCAGCAATTTTTCATTGTCTGTTCTCTGCTTCACCGCGATCCGATAATACCCCTTTTCCAGTCCCTCATAATTGGAGCAGTCCCGAATCAGGATGTTTTTCTGAAGCAGCAGAGAGAACAGCGGATAGGAACTCTTTAAGAGCAGATAGTTCACTTTTGAAGGGAACCACTCCACCCCGATCCGGGTCAGATTTTCTTCCAGCCACGCCCGTTCTGTTTCCAGCCATTTTCGCATTTCCTGCCATCGTTTCGTTTCCTTTAAAGCCGCACACCCGGCTGCCTGTGCCACACCGGACACGCTCCAGGGCTGCCGGTTTCCTTCCATCTTTTCAAGCAAATCCAAATTGGATGTGATCCCGTATCCGAGCCGGATTCCCGGAATCGCAGAAATCTTTGTAAAGGCCTGCAGAATCATCAGATTTTTACTTCTCTCACATTCTCTGGCAAGTGTCTGTTTTTGCGGTTCTGACAGAAATTCCACAAAACACTCATCCAAAATCATGAGAATCCCTTTTTCTTCACATGTCTTTAAAATCTCAAGCAGAAAGTCCTTTGGGATTACCGCTCCGCTTGGATTATCCGGAGAACATAAGAAGAGCAGATCCACATCTTCTTTCAAAAGCTCCAGATAAGACGTTTGCGGCACAAACCCGTGTTTCTCACTGAGCGGATAGTACACACATTCACAGTCCACCGCCTGAAGCGCTCTGTGATATTCTGCAAAAGACGGGATTGTCAGGAGTGCTTTTTTCGGGCGCAGGGAATGGGTCAGCAAAAAGATCAGCTCTGCCGCTCCATTTCCAAAAATCAGAAATTCCTGGGGAACCTGCAGATGTTCTGCCAGTGCACTTCTGAGTTTCCGGCTTTTGCTGTCCGGATACTCCCCTGCATGCTTCAGACTTTCCTCCATTGCCAAAAGCACCTCCTCTCCTGGTCCAAAAGGATTGAGGTTGACAGAGTAGTCCGTCACGTTTTCATAAGTATAAATATCTCCGCCATGCATATATTCCATGATTTTGTCTCCTTTCTTACCAGAAATACCAGAACCGGATCATTCCTGCAAACAGCAGGGTAAGCACCGCTGTCACATACATCAGCCTTCCTGCCCGTTTGATGTCTTCGGCCTCGACAGGACGGATCGGATCTCCGATCGTCTCTTTTTTATGCAGTACACCAAAATACCATGCATCTCCTGCCAGCTGCACCTGAAGCGCCCCTGCACAGACTGATTCCGTCTGCGCAGAATTCGGACTGGCATGCTTTCTCCGGTCTCTTTTATAAATCTGCGCTGCCTTTTTTGCATCCATTCCTGTCAGAAATGCCGCCGCGATCATCAGAACTGCCGATACTCTGGATGGCAGATAATTAAACACGTCATCCATCTTTGCCGCCACTCTCCCGAAATAAAGATTTTTTTCATTCTTATATCCCAGCATCGAATCCATCGTATTGACCGCTTTATAGAGGAATCCAAGCGGTGCACCGCCAAGCATCAGAAACATCAGCGGCGCAGTCACACCGTCTGATGTATTTTCTGCCACAGTTTCCACTGCTGCCTTTGCAATCCCTTCTTCTGTAAGGGACTTGGTATCTCTTCCTACAATCATGGAAACTGCTTTTCTTGCCCCCTCCACATCCTGTGTTTTCAGAGCATGGTATACCTTCTTACTTTCCACAGAAAGGGAACGTGCCGCCAGGATCTGGTAACACCAGAAGCATTCCAGAAGAAACGAAACAGCCGGGTGGATCTTCTCTGCCGCCCACAGCATCAGACATGGAATCCCTGTACTGATCAAAATCACCAGGATCCACAGAATTCCCCCTGCCACAATCTGTTTTTTCGGTGATTTTCCCGCCACACTTCGGAGCGGTTTTTCCAAAAAAGAAATCAGATGTCCGATCAGCCTTATCGGGTGATACAGCCAGTAAGGATCGCCAAAGATCAGATCCAGTCCAAATCCTGTCATACATGCAAGTAATGTTCTCATAATTTTTCTATCTCCGTCAGTTGTTTTTTCCCCTGTCTCCAGCTTTCCTCCTCTGCGATTGCAGAATATCCGCTGCCATTTGAGACCTGCCAGTCATAAAAGTCTCCTCCCGTTTGAGAAAACGCTGACAAAACCGCCATGATCGTACCGCCGTGTACGACAAATGCTGCTTCCCGGCACTGCAGATCCATCAGATGCTCCATCATCTGCTCAAATCCATGTCGTGTTCGCTCAAGAAATGCCTCCTGTCCTTCTCCTTCCGGAAAAGGAATCGTTCCATTGGAATCCAGCCACCTCTGATATCCGGGATCGTCTTTTAATTCTTCATAATTTTTTCCTTCAAAACGCCCGAAATCCTTCTCCCGGAAATTTTCACAGATCAGATCCGGCTCTTTTTGAAACAACAACCTAGCTGTCTGTCTGCAGCGAAGCATTGGACTTGTGATGATCTTCTCCGGACAACAAAGGATACTTCCTGTCTGCCCCGGCAAGATGGGCTCATCTGTTCGTCCGATATACCGTCTTTCCAGATTTCCCTGTGTCCGAAAATGGCGGATCAGCCAGATTCTCATAATGCACCTCCTGCCACGATCACTGCTGCCAGTATCAGAAGTTCGGCAAGCTGCAGAAAATATCCTGCCAGATCGCCTGTCATCCCGCCAAACTGTTTCATTGCCATGTGATGGTAATACCAGAATACCAGAAGAGCGGTGCAAAGAGCCGCCGCGCCCATCTGCACAGAAGTCATCAGCATCACTGCCAAAGCCGCAAAAAACCAGCACCCCATCACAACTGCCACCCGCTTCCTGTGTGCCTGCTCCTGAAAGGTTCGTCCAAGTCCGTCTTTTTTGGCAGACGGGAACACCATCACAGAAAGTCCGCTAAGGGAACGTGACATTACATATCCTGCCCCGATCACCGGGAGCATTTCTGATTTTGCTTCACTCCACAATGCCAGACTGGCCACAAGATATAGTCCAAATCCGATCACTGCGAAAGCTCCGGTGCGGGAATCTTTTAAAATTTCCAGCTTCTCTTCTCTGCTTCCGTAGGAATTCAAAGCATCCATCGTGTCCAGGAATCCGTCCATGTGGATTCCGCCGTTGACCAGTACCGGAAGCAGTGTCATCACTCCTGCAAAAAACAACGTCCCGCATGACGTATACGCAAGAAGCGCATTTCCGAGGATGACCTCCAGAATTCCTGTCACCACTCCTACCAGAGGGAAAAAGCACATGGCATATTTCATATTTTTTTCATTCCATTCCACCCGGGGCATCGGAATTTTCGAGTACATCGAAACTCCGATTGCCAGAGACTCAAAGAACCTCATTTTAACACCTCGTATTGTTCGATCTTTGCTTTTTCAAATGTGGTCATCTCCCGGTAAACCGAAAGCCCCATCTCCAGAATCGGAATCACTGCCACTGCGCCGGTCCCTTCTCCCAGACTCATATTACAAGTCAAAAGCGGGGAAAGCTCCAATGCCTCCAACAGCATAGCTCCTGCCGGTTCTTTGGATACATGGGAAGGCAGAAAATAAGACTTTGAAACCGGCACCATACGCGCTGCACACAAAGCCGCTACAGAAGAGATAAATCCGTCGATCACCACCGGAACGCGGTACAGAGCTCCTCCTAAAAAGACACCGGTCAGACCCGCAATATCCAGGCCTCCTACTTTTGAAAGAACATCCACCGGATCTTCCTTGTCCGGCTGATAGTTTGCAATCGCATCCTTAATAACAGAAATCTTTTTCTCAAGTCCTGCGCTGCTAAGGCCTGCCCCGCGCCCGGTTACCTGTTCTGGTGCAACGGATAACAGCACCGACGCAACAGCACTGCTGGTCGTCGTATTTCCGATTCCCATCTCTCCAGTCGCTATGATTTCATACCCCTGTTCTTTGAGCTGCTCCACTTTTCGGATGCCGATTTCAATTGCCTGCCATACCTCTTCTCTTGTCATTGCAGGTTCTTTTGAAAAATTACGTGTTCCGTAGGCAACTTTTTCTTCCTTGACTGTCACTGACGGAACATCCACCGCCATTCCGATATCTACTGGAAAGAGATCCACCCCGGCCACTTTGCTCATCGCACAGACGCTGGTGCTGGATTTTGTAAAATTATCTGCCACCACAGCCGTTACTTCCTGACCGGTCTGTGTGACACCCTCCTCCACAATTCCATTGTCTGCGCACATAATGACCAGCGCCTTTTTCTTCAGCTCATAATCCGGGGTCTCTTTGATCCCCGCCATCTGTATCACTGCATCCTCCAGCTTTCCCAGAGAAAACAATGGTTTTGCGATCTTTATCCAGTGCTCTTTTGCCTGTTCCATACTTGTTTCATCCAAAGGTCTGATCTCTTTTTTCAACTCTTCCAGTGTCATTTTCTTTCACTTCCTTCTTTTTGTGACTGCTCCCATCTGATTGCTTCCCGCATGAACCTTTCTGCAAATACCGGATTGGACGAATAGGAAAGATGTGGAAATCCCGCAAACAGATTCTGCTGCATATGAACGCATTCCCAGCTTCTCTTTCCGTCCGGTTTTAACGCTTTTGCATCTGTTCCATTATTTGTACTGTCCCAGTAGTGGAATTCATGACCGCGGATCCTCTCTCCTCGCTTCAAAAACGTACCGTCCACCACTCCTGTCAGATTGATGTAACCAAACCGTACCAGTTTTTTCTTCGGCACTGCCTCGCCTCTGATCACACCGGCCATCTTCCAGAGTTTTCCTTTCGGATCTGCAAGCTTCTCATGAAGATACAAAAAACCGCCGCATTCCGCATGGCAGGGCATTCCATTTTGAATGCTTTCCCGGATTTCAGAAAGCATGGTTTTGTTTTGACTTAATTCTCTGGCATATAATTCCGGATATCCGCCGCCTAACAAAAGACCGCTGACTCCTTCTGGCAGGTGGGTATCTCGAATAGGACTGAAATACACCAGATTGCAGCCATATCTTTCCAGCAGTTTCAGATTGTCTTTATAATAAAATCCAAACGCCTCATCCCTTGCCACCGCAATTGATACCTTTGGATTTTCTTTCTCCTCATCCTCAGGTACGCTTATTTCCAGAGACGTTGCTTCTTTGGCCAACTCATAGAGACCTTCCAGATCTACCGTCTCTGAGAGAATCTCTCCTGCCTGCTCCAGCTGTGCTTTCAGATGTTTGATCTCCTCCGGTGTGACCAGACCAAGATGCCGGCTCTCCAGATGAAACGCTTCATGTTCCGGAATATACCCGAGCACCTTGATTGGATGTCCTGCCTTTTTCAGCTCGTTTTCCAGCATTTCTTTCAAACGGGGATACAACATTGCAGATACGCGGTTTAACAAAATTCCCCGAATCCGGCTCTCCTTTTTAAATTCCAGAAACCCTTTCACCAGAGCAGCCAGAGACAGAGCGGAGCCTCTCGCTGAAACCACCAGCACGACCGGTATCTGCAAGGCAGCTGCCACATCATAGGAACTTGCTTTTGCCGTATCCAGTCCCATGCCGTCATAATATCCCATAACACCCTCTACCACTGCCAGATCGGCATTTTTGGCATGCTCTGCAAAAATCCCGGTCAGCTGCTCTTTCTCGCAGAAAAACAGATCCAGATTCTGAGAATCAATCCCGAGCACCTCCCGGTGAAACATCGGATCAATATAATCCGGTCCGCATTTACAGGAAACAACATTTTTCTGCTGTCTGCAAAACGCTGCCATCAGCCCACAGGAAATCACCGTTTTCCCACTTCCACTGGACGGTGCAGCAATTAAAATTCTTGGAATGTTCACACTTCTCCCTCCGAAATAATATAGATCGGGTTTTGTCCTGTCATCATGTGATGACGCCCCAGTTTTCTGGCCTTTGCCACTGTAATCTGCACAATTTCCGGTTCCCGCAAAAGCCCTTCATCCACTGCTTCCATTACTTCCGCCATCGTATCCAGAGAAATCGCTGTCAGTACGATCTGTACATCCGGATTCTTCTCTTTGACTGCCAGCAGGATTTCCCTTAGATTTCCGCTGCTGCCCCCGATAAATACATGGGTCGGCGCTTCCAGTTTCCTGAGTGCTTCCGGCGCTGTTCCCTCTACGATCTGCACATTATCTGTCCGTAGTTTTTGCACGTTTTTACGGATCAGTTCGATCCCTTCCGGATTCTTTTCAATGGCATACACTCGAATACTGCCGTCCTGACAGGCTGCTTCAACAGCAACAGAACCTGTTCCCGCACCAACGTCATAAAGAACCGCATCTTTTTCCAGATCAAGCTTTGCGATACAGATTGTCCGCACTTCTTCTTTCGTCATAGGAACGTTTCCTCTTGTAAAGGCTTCATCCTTCAAATGCCGGCACACCTTCTGTGATGGATGTGGATTTTCCAGACAGACAATGCAAAGCCCCTCTGTATCCTCCTCCGTCAGTTCGCTTACCGTTTTTGAAAAAATCTGCTCTTGCGGATAGGAAAAATTTTTTCCGATATGTATCGTCAAGTCTTCAAGCCCATAATACAAAAGCTTCTCTTTCAGATTTTCTTTTCTTCCGCCCAACAGCAGAAATGTTTTTGCATGATGTTCTGCTTCATAAATCCAGTTCTGCCATCTTCCATGGAGGCTGACAAGGGCTGCATCCTCCCAGGAAGTGTGTAGCGCAGCTGCAAAATACACAACAGACGAAATTCCCGGAATCCTTTGGATTTCATACCGTTCTTCACTGCCATTTAGAACTTCTTCCAGTTTTTTTGCCCCGCTGTAAAATCCTGCATCCCCGGAAAGTACAATCCCGATCCTGCAAAACTGCGGATGCTTTCGAAGGTACTCTTCTATTTTTTCCGGCAGATATTCTGCATGGCAGACACAATCTGCATCGGATACCACTTCCAGAAGCCGTTTTGCGCCAATCATACAGTCACAGCCTTTTAAAGACTCTTTTGCCTGGACAGTCATCCCCTCTTTCGTTCCCATTCCGATCCCTGTCAGATAAACGATTCTTTTCTCTTTACACATCCCGATATCCTCTCGGTGTCACCATGTGACCATCCATTTCCTGTGTCTGTTCATTTCCGATAAACACCGTTGTAAACATATCCACCTCTGTGTCTTTTAATTCCTTTAATGTAAGGATCCGGCTCTCCTGCCCGTCTCTTCCGATCTGTCTGACGATTCCGCAGATTGTATCTTCTGTTTTGTATTCCAGCATCATATTACATGCCTTCTCCAGATAGTCATGACGTTTTCTGCTGGAAGGATTGTAAAGACAGATCACAAAATCTGCCATGGCTGCTGCCCTGACTCTCTTTTCAATCTTCTCCCATGGTGTAAGCAGGTCACTTAAACTGATGACTGCAAAATCATGAATTAACGGAGCTCCAAGCACGGCTGCACCGCCGATTGCCGCCGTGATCCCCGGCACAATCTCAAGCTCTGCCTTAGGAAACTCGACACCGACCTCATACATCAAACCAGCCATTCCATACACACCGGCATCCCCGCTGCAGATCATCGCCACTTTTTTCCCTTTCATGGCCTCCTCAAATGCCATCTTGCACCGCTTCACTTCCTGCTTCATCGGCGTGGTCAGAAATTCTTTCTCGGGAAACTGCTCTTTCACCAGATCTACATACACCGTATATCCGATGATCACATCACAGGCATTCAGCACTTCTCTCGCCTCTTCTGTCATCTGTTTTCCCGCTCCGGGACCGATCCCGACTACATACACTCTATTCATCTGCCTGCTCCTCCTGTTTTCCCTGTCGAAATTCTGTGGTAAATTCCGGATGGTACAGAAGTGATCTCTCATATTCTCCTTCCAGAATTCTTCCCACCACGATCAGGGCTGTTTTTGTCACCTGTGCGTCTGCCGCTGTTTTTTCCAGTTCTGAGACCATGCATCGCAGCACTTTTTCCTCCGGCCAGGTTGCCTTGTACACGATCGCTGCCGGAGTGTCTGCCGGATATCCCCCTGCCATCAGCTCTTCCTGCAGTTTTCCAAGCATTCCGGTGCTCAGAAAGATCACCATCGTCGCCTGATGCGCCGCAAAGCTGCGGATGGACTCTTTATCCGGAACCGGCGTTCTGCCTGCCATTCTTGTGATCACCACAGACTGGGAAATATCAGGCAGTGTATATTCTGCATGCAGCGCTGCTGCTGCCCCGCAAAAAGAACTGACACCCGGACATACTTCGTACGGAATCTGACGCTCTTCCAAAGCATCCATCTGCTCTCTTATCGCTCCGTACAGACACGGATCCCCGGTATGCAGCCGAACGATCCGTTTTCCTTCTTTTTCCCCTGCATACATCACTTCCAGAACTTCTTCCAGCGTCATATAGGCGCTGTTATATACTTCACAGCCTTCTTTTTTTACCTGCAAAAGACCCGGATTTACCAGTGACCCTGCATAAATGATAATGTCCGCTTCTTTTAAATACTGCTGTCCCCGCACTGTGATCAGATCTTCCGCTCCCGGTCCTGCTCCTACAAATACGATCATTTCGTCTCCTCCCCTTCTGCTATTTTTTCTCTTTTACAATAAACAATGAATAATAACTTGCCTCATCCGGAATCTCCTCTGCCGAATGGTAGATTGTCTCATTCTCCATGCCGCAGTTTTCTACCATCGTCAGATTTAAGTTCTGCTCTTTGATCACCTGCTTGACATAAGGAATCTTTCGCCCGGCCTTCATCAGCACCTTTGTTCCCGCCATCTTTAATCCTTCTTCAATCTCATAGGATGCAGGGATAATATGCAGTTCTTCCTGGTTCTCCACAAGGCTCTGATCCAGTCTTGCCGCTGCCGCACAAAAAGAAGGAACTCCCGGTATGATCCTTGTCTCATATCCCTGTTTCCGAATCCTTTTATGAATATACATACAGGTCGAGTACACGGTCGGATCTCCCAGCGTGATAAACACCACATCCATTCCTTTTTCCAGAAGCTCTGCTGTTTTTTCTGCACCCTCGTCATGTACCTGACGAAGCTGTTCTTTTTCTTTCATCATCGGCATTGGCAGATACAGCTTGGCTTTCTGCCCGATATCCGCACCTGCCTGCACTGCGATCTGATAGGCAACACATTTTTCCAGATAACGTTTATATGCAGGATCTGTTCCTGTCGGATCATACGCCGCCTCTGTAAAATTTTTATCCGATACCGGGATTGCAATCACCGGACACTGCTTCATCACACGCAGTGCCTTTACTGTCAAAAGCTCGGGATCTCCCGGCCCTACACCTGCTCCGTAAAATATTCCGCTCATTCTTTCTCTCCTGTTCGTTTCTCTTTCACTGATTCTGCGCGTATGATTTCCAAAAGTTCTTCTGCACCGGAAGTCTCTCCTAATATCCCGTTTTCATTCGAAAACACGATTGCTTCCACACGAAGAGACTCCCCTCCTCTGTGCTTCAGATAAAATGCGATCCGTTTCATTACAGAATCCATAACCTGTCCCAACAGCTGTTCTTTTTCAAGCAGTTCTGTCATTTCTGCTGTTGTAATACTTTCCATAATTTTTTTTACGGTTTCAGAATCAGCCCCCGCCATCGCCGCATGTGAGGCAAATACTTCCATCCTGCAGTCCGCCTGTCTGGAGTGCGTATTCATCACTCCTGCCGCCACCTTGATCAGTTTGCCCACATGTCCGATCAGCAGAATTCCTTTCATACCGAGCCGCACTGCATGATCGATGGATTCCCCGATGTAATTGCTGCACTTGACCGCAAGATTTCCATCATAACCAAGTGCTTCTTTCAGAAAATCACTTCCATAATTTCCCGGTACCAGATAACAGTACTCGTTTCCATTTTCTCTGAGCATCTTCATTTCCAGGAAAATCGTATCTGTCAGGGCTTTCTCACTCATTGGCTCTACAATGCCTGTGGTTCCAAGCACAGAAAGACCTCCTTCGATACCAAGCCTCGGGTTGAATGTTTTTTTTGCCAGTTCTGCTCCGTCAGGGATTGAAATGACCACAGAAAGACCGCCTGTATACCCGCCGCGCTCTTTCTCTTTTTCCACTGCTTCACGGATCATGGCTCTTGGAACTTTATTGATCGCGGCATCGCCGATATCCTGCTCCAGTCCTTTTCTGGTAATACGTCCGACACCAACGCCGCCATCCAGTGTGATCTGCTTTCCCTCTGTTTTGGAAACCTCTGCATAGACCAGAATCTGATCCGTCACATCCGGATCGTCCCCTGCATCCTTTCGGATCGCACAGCGTACCTTGTCTTTCATACGCAAAATGTCCTCCACATCCAGATACAGCCGGATCCCTTTTGGTGTCATCAGAGAAACCTGACGGATCTCTTCTCCCAAAAACAGCATTCTGGCTGCTGCTTTTGCCGCAGCCGCAGCACAGCTTCCGGTGGTATATCCCATTCTCAGTTTTTTCTGATCTTTCCACACAAATGCCTGTTCTGTCATTGTGCCTCCTCTAAATGCTCCATGAAAATCTGACGGATTCCCGGAAGTTCTCCAAGTCCCCTTAAGATCGGGCGAACTTCATATCCGGCTTCTTCCAACTCACATTTCCAGGAATCCTCATCTCCTGCCATGTCATTTTTTGCATGATCTCCTGCCACAAACATAAACGGCAGCAGTGCCACTTTACGATACTGCTTTTGTTCAATCCGATGCATCACGTCTTTTAATTCTGGAAAGCCTTCTACAGTCGCCACATGAATGCGGTCATATCCCAATGCCTGAAGTGTATATTCCAACGCCGGATAGGCACTGTTTGCATGGTGATCTGTTCCATGTCCCATTAAGATCAGGCATTCGCCTTCTTCCAGATCCACATCCTCCATCACTGCATGCACTGTCTTTTTATAATCATCCGGTTCAGACAAAAGTGGTTTTCCCACCAGGACTTTTTCAAAAGACGACGCATGTTTTTGAATCTCCTCCAGCATTTTTTCATTTTCAATGCCGTTGATAATATGTGTCGGCTGAACGATCACCCTTGTGATCCCGTCCTGCTTCATACGCTCCAGTGCCTGACGGACATTATCATACTTTTTATGTTCTGTCCGTTCCAGTTTGTTCAAGATCATCTGACTTGTAAATGCCCGGTATACCGTATACCCGGGAAATGCTTCTGCAATCTGCTCTTCCATTACCTGTATTGTTTTTGCCATCGTATCCAGATGACTGGTTCCGAAGCTTACCACAAGAATTCCTTTTTTCTCCATTTTCAATCCTTCCTCTCCAGAAATTTCTATCCGATCAACTGCTCCAGTTCCTTCCATGTCCTTGGAGCTTTTCCTGTTGCTTCTATTATTTTACGTGCTTTTAAACGATCAAATAACCGTAAAAGAGCCGGTTCTTCCAGATTCGTCTCTTTCAGCTTTTCTGTTTCTCTGCACACTGCTTCCGGCGCGCCCTGACAGAGCACTTTTCCATCTTTCATCAACACGATCTCATCCGCCCAGGCATATGCATAATCCATATCATGAGTCGCCATGAGTACTGTGATTCCCTGCTCTGTGAGTTTGTCTACCATCTCATTTACCATGCGGGTATGCTTCGGATCCAGGGCTGCTGCAGGTTCATCCAAAATGATGATCTCCGGACGCATCACTAAAATATCCGCGATCGAGACCTGTTTTTTCTGCCCTCCGCTTAACGCATGTACCGGCCGTTTTCGAAAGGGCACGATCTCCAGTTCTTCCATCACCTGCTCCACTTCTGTTCTTGCCTGTTCTTTTGCAACACCCAGATTCAGGATCCCGAATGAGATTTCCTGCTCCACGCTGGCAGAAAACAACTGTTTATCCGGGTCCTGAAACACGATCCCCACCTTGGATCGAAGTGCCAGAAGTTCCTTTCTCTTGTAGCTCACCGGTTTTCCATGAAACAAAATATCTCCCTTTTGTGGTCGTAAAATTCCGTTGCAGCAGAGAAAAAACGTAGATTTTCCAGAACCGTTGGCTCCCATAAAAGCAACCTTACTCCCCTTTTTTACTTTTAAGTCCAGCCCCTGCAGAGAAAACCTGTCATTCTCTTCATAAGAATGCCAGATATCTCTCGCCTCTAAAATAATCTCTTCACTCATCCTATTCTCTCCCAAACCGCAAGCAAAATCAGGACTGCCTCAAAAACTGCTATTTTCCGGAAATTGCTCTTGTTTTTTTGATACTCTCCTGAAAGTACCCGGATCTCACCGTCATAACATCTGGATTCCATCGCATTGTACAGTGCATCCGACTGCTTCAGCGCCCGCACAAACACAACCGATGCCATCTGCCCGAAAGACTGGATCGAAGTTTTCAGATCCCGGTTTCCAAGCCTTGCTTTCTGCGCCGTCATAATTGCAGATGCCCCTTCCATCAGGATAAAAATAAACCGATATGTCAAAAGCATCAGCTCAATGAACAATCCCGGAAAATGCAGTCTCTTTAACACATCCAGAATTTCCGTCATCGGCGTGTTAAAAGACAGGACATACAGACTGGAAACACTTGCAAGCGCAGTCAGTATCATCTGCCCGCCTTTTTTCAGCCCCATCCAGCTGGATGTCACATAATACTGCCCCAGCGGGATTGCATAGGCATCCAGCGGCTCTTTGGATACATTGACCAGGATTGCCAGTGTACTCAACAGCAGAAATATCAGGGGTACCATCAGGTATTTCAGATACAGGTAAAATGGAACTCTTCCCTTTTTTACATTGAGAATTCCATTGACCGCCAGTACGATCACTGCCGCTGCAACAGACCGGCTGACCACACAGACCAACAGGGTCAGAACCGCATATGCAAACTTCTCCTCCGGGCTCACATGTGCAAGTCCGGAGGAATAACTTAATTTATCAATGATTATCATTCTGCCACTTCTTCCGCTCTACGAGACGGCCCATGCAAAAAGCGATGATCCCCACGCCGATTCCGGTCTGTACACAAAACAGCAGGGACTCCACCTCTCCCGGGATCTCTTTTCCAAGAAACTCTTCCAGAACAGGGGTAAACCATGGTTCATATTCTCCATGGATCTCTTCTACCATCACACTTCCCGCATCATCTGATCCGCCAAACTCTGCATCTTTCAAAGTCAGAAACGGAACTGCTGCCAGCAGGACCACCGCGAGCAGCAGAACCAGTACCAGTGTTTTATTTTTCTTACTCATCCTACTTTTCCTCCTTTAAAAATCCAACGGCTTTGAGTTCCGGTTTTGCATAAGACTCCAGTGCGATCACAATCACAACCGTAAGAAGTCCTTCCATTACTGCCAGCGGAAGCTGTGTCGGAGCAAACACTCCAAGGAATTTCACTGCGGAAGCTCCCACCCCGCCCGCTTCAGACGGATATGCCATAGCAAGCTGCAGACTGGTTACACAGTAAGTGAACAGATCCCCGAAAAATGCTGCCAGAAACACTGCCACCTTCCGGTTTACATTGAGTTTCTGGCAAAGCTTATAAATCCCATAAGAAAGAAACGGACCTGCGATCGCCATAGAAAATGTATTGGCTCCCAGCGTGGTCAGTCCGCCGTGTGCCAGCAGGATTGCCTGAAATAATAACACGATCAGCCCCAACACGCCTGCTGCCGTCGGCCCGAATAAAATCGCACCCAGTCCGGTTCCTGTCATATGGGAACAGCTTCCGGTCACAGACGGGATCTTCAAGGAAGAAATCACAAACACAAAGGCTCCTGACATTGCCAGAAGGATCAGTGTTTTTCTGTTCTGTTTTAATGTTTTTTGAATGGAAAAAAATCCTGCGACGATAAACGGCAGGCAGATGACTCCCCACGCAATGCAAAATGTTGCCTGAAGGTATCCCTCCATAATGTGCATAGCATTTGAAGCCGGTGCAATGGCAAATAACACCGCGATTGCGATGCTTGCCTTCAGTAAGATATTTTGTTTTTTTGTCATGTTCTTTTCTCTCCTTTTCCTTTGACAAAATTTTTCTGAAATATTCCAGGCTGTCAAAAGGTCCTAAAAGGAGACTGTTTTGCATACACCCGGTCATATTCCCGTAACCTTCCAGATTCCTTTAAAAGCGGGTGTTCTGACTTAGGCATCAAACACAGTATTTCGCCTTCCCATAGAATTTCCTACAGTGACCTCATGAAATACCACTACTCCAATACAGCAACGAGCATTGTCCGGGATTCTCACCTGGTTCCCCTGCCGCCTTTTTTCGGACGGCATCTTTTAAATCTGCTTTGAATCTGAATTTATGTAGAAACACCTGCTTCTTCTGTCACAAAGAGCAGCGTCCATACATACAAAATAATATTTAATATTCAATTCCTCTGCGGGCATAAACGCCGCAATCAAACGGATGCTTTACTTTCCGGATCTCAGACACATAATCCGCTATTCTGATCAGATCCTCTGACGGATCCCGTCCGGTCAGAACCACTTCCAGACCTTCTGGTTTCTCTTTCAAAAACTGAATAGCCTCTTCATGCGGGATCAGACCATACCTGTCTGCTGCCATAAATTCATCCATGACAAGCATGTCACACGCTCCATTTTTCGCCCGATCCAGTGCATACTTCCACAATTCTTCATACATCTGCTTTGTTTCTGCCTTTTCTTCCTCGGACTGCGTGTTATAAAACCCATAGGACTTCGGTAAATGGATCACTTCTATCCCCGGAATCTGATCTAACACACACAATTCTGCAGAGTTCTCATTCTTCAAAAAACGGGCAAACAGTACTTTCATCCCGCTTCCGGCCGCCCGAACTGCAAGTCCCGTAGCTGCCGTGGTCTTTCCTTTTCCGTCTCCACAGTAAATGTGGATCATTCCCTGCCTCATATTCTGTCCTCTTCCTGTTTCAGCCTTTCCTTAAATCTTTCTAAATTTTAGCACAGCCCTGCCCATATTTCTAGGAATTTTTTTGTTTCCTTTAGTATTTTTCCTACTTCAAACGGCCTTCCTACTACCACCAGCACAGCCTTTGCCTCTTCTGCAGCCTGTACCTTCTCCAGAAAACCACCGGATTTTCCGGATTCTTTTGTCACAAAATACCTGGCATCCAAAGCTCTTAGCATCGCAAGATTTAATTCTTTTGAAAACGGACCCTGCATGGCGATCAGATGCTTTCCTTCGAATCCAAGCCGAATGCTCTCTTCCACTGAAACCTGTGTAGAAAGGACACGGGCATAACATCGCTCTTTGCAGCCTGCTATCCTGGTATATTCTTTCAATTCTTTGCTTCCGGTAGCAATCAGAACATTCCCTGTTGTATTTTGCAGGTATTCCACCGCCTCAGGTACACTTTCCACACGCACAACACGCTCTCCTTTGTCATCCCAGTTCTGCCGCTCCCGCACACATCTGATATATTCCGTACCTGCCATCCTGCATGCCTGCTCTACATTTTTCGTCACTTCTGCTGCAAACGGATGTGTCGCATCCACCACCAGATCAATTTTCTGCGTCGTTAAAAACTGCCGGATCTGTGCCTCATCCATACGTCCAGTACGTACGCTTACATTAGAAGAACTCTCGACATCCATACAGTCTCTTCCATACTCTGTGGCAACACTGACGATGACATCCACCTGCCTGTTTCTCAGAAATTCTGCCAGTTCCCGACCTTCTGTAGTACCTGAAAAAATCAAGATACGCTTCATCTTTCTTCCTCCTCTTTCCTAAATTTTACCATAACTTCACCACAGACAAACGCAGCCGTGCACTGATTCAGACAGACCTTTTCCTGAACCATCACTCCATCCGGACACATTTTTTTCGCCGCTCTCTCACAGACATTGTCTACCCCTGTCACTCCTCTTACAAATTCCGAAGAACTGCTGACTGCCGAAATTTCCTGAAGTGATTCTGCGGAATAAGTCAAAAACTCCACTCCAAGAGAATCTGCCAGCTCCAGCAACCCGGCCTCCTCCCTTTTCAGATCGATGCTTCCAAGTGCACGGATCTGCTCCGGTAAAAATCCATGCTTTTCCAGAGTTTTCAAAAGCTCTGCCTCCAGAATTTCTTTTTTTGTCCCTTTTTTGCATCCCATTCCCACATACAGATTTCTTGGCAAAAGATATAATACACCTGATTTTTTATTTCTGGGATTTCTTTCACAGATCACGATCTTCCCACAGCATCCCTCCAGTTGTTCTTCACTGCCACATATGGTCAGTTCTTCGGGTACATCCCCCAAAAGCGGAAACTCTGAAAAAATTCCCGTATTCTTTTTTTCAAGAATCCCTGCCGAGATTTTTTTCGCCTCTTCCCGATCTGTAATGACGAGTCCGTTCTCCATGGCAAACACGTCTGCCGCAAACTTTTTCTGCACATCTGTAGCCGTCGTGATCACCGCCCTTCCTCCTGTGTATTCTGCAAGAACCTTCGCCAGCGTTACTCCGCCGCCTACATGTCCGGACAAAAGCGGAATGGCAAATGTGCCCTTCTCATCCAGAACAATAACCGGAGGATCTGTAAACTTATCTTTTACAAACGGAGCGATCGCACGGATCGCGATTCCTGCCGCCCCGATAAATACCAGTGCATGTTCTCCCCAGGATGCCCCGATTTCTTGTTTCCATCCGTCATTTAATCTCTGCAGCCTTTTATCCTCTGCAAAACGTGCCACAGTATATCCTGTACACACATACCCTTCCTGTTTTAGTTTTTCCGCCAGATTTAACGCCAGACGGCTTCCAGTCCCGGTAAAACTATAAATTCTCACACTTTTTCTCTTCATTATTTTCTTCTCTTTTCACTTTCTTTTCATCTACTATACTATTAGCCGGCGTTTCCGTCAAAACTTAGTTTGATTAGCCGGAACAATAACAATTACAATTTTCTGCCTGTTTGTTTAATTTTGAAGATTTTGCATGATTTTCCAAAAATTCTTTGTTTAGTTTCACTCTTGTCATTTTTCAGCTTCTCTGCTATTCTGTTTGCAGACGAAGATGTCTGAAGGATTTTTAAAAATCTCTCAGACATCTTTTTTTATAGAAAAGGCCTTTTCACAGCAGAAAAACTGTTTTTGTTTCAACTAGGAGGAGATTTTATGAGTTCAGGAGATACTGGTTTTATCATGCTTTGCTCTGCCCTTGTTTTTCTTATGACACCGGGCCTTGCTTTCTTTTATGGCGGATTGGTCCGCCGGAAAAATGTTGTCAACACAATGATGGCCTGCATCGGCATTATGGGGCTGTCCATCGTTATGTGGGTACTGTTTGGATATTCCCTTTCTTTCGGCGGAAACCATGCCGGAATCATCGGTGATTTTCGATACTTTGCTTTTCAAGGTGTAGGAGCCGATCCCGGTCCTTATGCTGATACGATTCCACATCTTGTATTTGCCGGTTTCCAGATGATGTTCGCAGTCATTACCCCTGCGCTGATCACCGGAGCTGTCGTCGGCAGAATGCGTTTTAAGGCACTGTTTCTGTTTATTGCATTCTGGTCTTTGATTGTTTATTATCCGATGGCACATATGGTATGGGGAGAAGACGGTTTCCTTGCCGCTTTAGGATCTGTTGATTTTGCCGGCGGAAATGTTGTCCATATCAGTTCCGGAGTATCCGCTCTTGTCCTTGCCATCTGTCTTGGTCGAAGACGCGGATATGAACACACTTCCTATCGCATCCACAACATCCCATTTGTCACTCTGGGTGCATCACTGCTCTGGTTCGGATGGTTTGGCTTCAATGCCGGAAGTGCTCTTGCGGCAGATGGACTTGCAGCTCACGCTTTTATGACCTCTGCGATTGCTTCTGCTTCCGCAATGCTCATCTGGATGCTCATTGATTATCTGAAAAGTAAAAAAACCACACTTGTCGGTGCTTCTACAGGACTGGTCGTAGGGCTTGTAGCTATCACCCCCGGTGCCGGATTTGTTCCGATCTGGTCTTCTTTCCTGATCGGTGCACTTGTCAGTCCGATCTGCTATTTTACCGTGGTGCTCTTAAAACAGAAATTAAAAATCGATGATGCGCTCGATGCGTTCGGATGTCATGGAATCGGCGGTATCTGGGGCGGTATTGCGACCGGACTTTTCGGTAAAACTTCTGTCAATTCTGTTGCCAGATGGAATGGATTAGTCTTCGGAGATTTTCATTTATTCACTGCACAGCTGATCAGCATTCTGGTCACCATTGCAGTTGCTGTGTGCGGAACCTTGATCTGCATCGGTATCGTAAGAATTTTCACACCGCTTCGTGTAGATGTTTCTGCTGAGATATCCGGTCTGGATTTCTCACAGCATGGAGAAAATGCATATCCGTCCTTTAACGGATTTGATTCATAAAAGAGGGGGAGTCATCATGTTGATCAAAATTGAAGCAATCGTAAGAGAAGAAAAATTTGAACAGGTTAAATCTGCTCTTCAGGACATCCAGGTGAACGGGGTTACCATCTCCCAGGTTATGGGGTATGGAACGCAGCGTGGCTATACAGAAATTGTCCGCGGAAGTGAAGTAGATATCCTGTTACATCCCAAAATTAAATTTGAAGTGGTCGTCTCTTCCGAAGAATGGGAACAAAAAACAATCTCAGCAATACAAAAAGCCGCTTTTACCGGCGAAGTCGGTGACGGAAAAATTTTCAGCTATGAAATCCGCAGCGCTGTCAAAATCCGCACAAAAGAGACCGGTTATAATGCAGTTCAGTCACAAGATAATCTTTAATCTGCCGGGGAATCACAGTTCAATATGTGATTTCCCGGTCTCTTTATTCCAGCATGATCCAGTTTGCACGAAAGGGACGCATTAAATTCCAGTATCCGACTCCATATAGTTCATATTCTTTTGCCAGTTCGATCTTTGCCGCAATACTTCTCACATCTTCAAACCAGACTTCCTGCTCTCTTCCCTGATTTCTGTAAGTAAAATACGGGCTTTGAGCCTCCTGGTCATACTGAATTGGAGCACCGTATTCCACCGCAAGCCGTACAGCCCCTACATTACCGATCGTCTCTGCTTTTGTCACTCCTTTTTCATAAGGAAGGGTCCAGTTATACCCATAGTTCGGTATCCCCATCAGAAGCTTCTCAGCCGGGATCTGTGTCAGCGCATACTCTACCACCTGGCGGACTTTCGTAAGGGGTGCGACTGCCATGGGCGGACCATAAGAATATCCCCACTCATAAGTCATCAGAAACAGCCGGTCTGCCTGTTCTCCCAGAAGTGCATAATCAATCCCCTCATAGAGCAGCCCTTTCTGATCTGAAGACGTCTTGGGCGCCAGAGCCACTGACACGCGATATCCCTTTTCGTTCATGGCAGCCCGCAATTCTCCGACAAACTCGGCATATCCTTCCCTGTTCTGCGCACGGACATATTCAAAATCTACATCCACGCCCACATATCCTTTTTCCTCCACCACCTTCAGCAGATTGGTAATCACATTTTCACGTACTGATTCTTCCTCCACCAGAGTCTGGATCAGCTGATTGTTAAAGACCCCCTGTGTAAACGGGGTCAGAACCAGCATCGGTTCTATCCCATTCTCCCAGGCCAGCTGTATCATCCATGTTTCATCCTGTATGGGCGGAACCAACTCTCCTTCAAACGTAAAGCCATAAGAAAACACAAGCAGTTCATTGAGTGCCGGAAATGCCATCTCCAGCACATAAGGTTCAATAAAAGGATATGCATACCCTGTCACATACAAATCCTCTCGAATTTCCGCGCTCTCCTGCGGTTTTAATAAGAGCAGCGCCTGCCCCACTGTCAGTTCTCCCTCTTCTCCCAGCTGATTATCATAAATAATCTTCCAGACGGGAACCCCACTTTGACGGGAGATCGAAGATACAGTATCTCCCGGTACTGTCACATAAATCATAAAAACACCTCCTGACTATCCTATGTCCGATAGCCGGGAGGTATTCGATAAATCAGTGTTTGAAAAACTGTTGACTTTTTTTGTAAAGTGGCATATCATAATCTTAGCTAAGGAAATGGAGAATATTCCATAGTCAAAGTGAACCCCCAAGGAGGCCAGTCCTTGGGGGTTCTTTTTGGGCTAACTGTCTTTATCATTCCGGTCTAACCACTTGCGTATGTAGTAGCCAGCCACACTCGCCATAACCGAAACAAGGAATCGGAGAATATAATCCATAGTCTCACCTCCCTTCTGCTGGAAGGTTTCGACAGCATATTCATCATATCACAGCATTTGTTTCTTTTCCATGCATTTTTTCAATTCCACAGAGTCAAAAAAACGCCATCTATGTCCCCATAGAATGGCGTTTTTCTTCCTCTATAAAATAATCATCGCATCCCCGATTGCTACAGTAACGCATCTAAATCGTACTTTTGTAATCGGAAACTGTATCTATAATACCCCAGATTGTGCGTCCAGTCAATCATACATCCGCAAGTTTCTCCGCTCCGTGCCTCCGCAGTCATTCATCCGGTGTTTCATGCAGGCATTCTCCCTGTTTCCGGATCAACCTGGCAACTTGATACGCTGGACGCTTAAACTCTTCTTTTGCTTTCTGGCTTGGTGTCTGTTCTGCCATACCACCATAATGCTTCTGCAAATTCGCTTCGACCTCTGCCGGACTTCTTCTCGTATCAGTGCTTCTTTTCAAAACTACTCTCCTTTTATTTACTCAAATCTGTACTCCTGCTTTGCGTCTGGGTATTTCTCTTTATCAACTTTGCTGACAAACATTCCATACGGTCTGCTCCAAACAGATCCGTCATCGCATTTGTAAACCACTTGATAATGTCCCGGAGCTTCTGTATCTTGACTGATCGCTATCACTTCAACAATCTTCCCTTTGAAATGTCTGTATGCTTTTCCGACTTCTACTTTACGTTCCATTCCAACCGGGCACTTGTCTGGGAAATACTTCTCGCATTCTGCCAGATCGCACTTTTTATAGTTCAATGGGTTATCGTCCGTCCATTCCGGTATATCTGCTTCTTTGACATGTACATGCCGACCTATCGTGTCATTCAAGTGTCTAAGTTCTTCCCAAATCCACGCTGCGGTATTTTCTCCATTCGGATCTACCAAGTAACCACTTATCTTAAAAATTTTTCCGTCCATTCTTTTCTCCCTTCGCAAATAAATCTTCTTACTCTTCCGTAGCTTCTTTCAGCATTTCAAGCCATGCTTGTCCGTCATCCGCAATTCTTATTGCCTTTCTCCTGACATTATTCAAATAAATCATCTGCCTGCATGTAGGGCATTCATGCCAATCGTCAAAAGGTAACTTCGTTGTCATGCAAACTGTTCCGCATTTGTTGCAACCAAAGAAATACACTGCTGCTTCAAAGTGCTTCGTTGTGTTTCTCAGCTGTTTTTCAAAATCAGCCAGCTCATTCAGCTGTTCTTCTCTTTTATCTCTCGCAGCTTCCTGTCTTCTGTACGCACCACCCACTCCGTAGAAGCTCATAGTGTCTCGCATCTTTTCTTCGTACTTGTCACGTTCTTTGAGTAACGTTGCTCTTCTCTGGTCAATGACCTTTTGTATTCTGTCTTTCAGATCCATCTTCTTTTCTCCCTTTGCAAAATCCTTCTGAAAACATTCGTCTTCTTGCACTTCTGTTTTTTCTTCTCCTGCCACCGCTTCAGATATTCTAACTGTTCCCGGTCGTTCTTTTCTTGCTCAGTCATCCTGCATTACCTCCTCTGGTGGCTCTAGCATAGGCATCCAGTAAAGGACTTTTTCATAGTTCAGTTCTTCCATCGTTTCAAACTCAGAATCCACAAAGCCAAGTGTTACCGGATCATATATATCTTTCCAGAAACCGAACCCATACTCCTCTTCGTACTGGCAGAACATTGGTGGATCTCCCAGGTGATTTTCTACCAAACACATGAAGTATCTTCTGTCGATGTCTTCCGGAAGTCTTTCCTCTACAGAAATCCACTCCTTTTCGCTCTTTCCTTCTGCGTCATCTATCTTGCGCATCTTCTTGATTGTTACAACGCATTTTATTTGATGCTATAATTTGCAGAATTCGGAAAATTAAAACATCCCATTTTTAGCCTTGTTATAACGGTAATAATTTTTTCTATTACTGTTATAACAAGGATTCCAGGGGTTCGGGGATGGAAGATCCCCGTATTATTTCTGCACTATTTATTTTTCTGAAAATGGCATATTATAATGTGCTGATCAACATCTTGATGTACTCTCTGATCTGGAAGATTGCAGACAGCACTCCATCGTAAAACGGGTCTGCTGTTGCTCCGCTCTCTGCCACTGTTGCTTTCGCCTCGTCCTCTGACTGATTTAACCAATTTATCAAATCATCAACGTCTAACTTCTTACTCATCCTATTTGACCTCTCTTTACAATTTCAATTGCAGCATTTCTACTGATGTTGTCACTGTTATGATTCCAAGTTGAACAGGTTGGTAATGCCTTTAATCGCTTTACTACTCCGTCTACATTGTAAGCTGTTGGCTGTTCATCAATGTATCCCAAGAATCTTTCTACTTCTTTCCCATTATTCAGCATATACTTTTTCAGCATATCCGCATCAATCAGTCTCATGGTCTTGCTCCTATCTTCTGTACGGTTTCGGCAATGGCATCCATGCATTCACCGGCATATTCAGCGACTCGCACGGAATGTATCCAACTTCTTCATCATCCAGATAAAAATTATCTCTCCCATCTGTTTCTACAATTCTTTGTCCTATCGCTGTTGTTTTATCATTCTCGAACGAAAGCAGAACCCATACATTCGGTTCTGGAAGTTCGCACTTTACATCGTGCCATTCTCTTCTCTGCACTATCGGGCATTCATCCATTCTTCCTTCATCCTGCTGACCGTCTAGCTGAACTTCTTGACCGGTAATAAAGCATCCACCTGTTTCTGCCGTTTGCGTATCTACCAACCAAAACGGGCACGCTGTGCATGTATGCGGAATCTGCTCTGCTGATACCTCAAACCCATGCTCTTCGTAATTTGCTATCACTTTTCATTCTCCTCTCTAAACTTGCTGTTGAGACTATCCATGATCGACTGCAATCTTTTGGATCCGATCCCCGGTGTTTCACTGATTGCTTTCTGGACTTCTGTGATATCAATCCCAGGAACTGACTTTCTTCCCTCTTCATACGCTGTCATATAAAGATTCTTGCAGAACGATTCAAATTGCTGCCGATCCATTTTCTTGACTCTCTTGTAATCTTCTCTCCGGAGCAGATATCCTGCCCCGGTTGTCATGTTTTTTGCTTTGTTCATACTCTTGCACCTCTACTTTGCCAACTTCTTCATCGTCTTAAAGAACTTCTTCATGCTCTTCATGAATTTCTTCATACCTCTTCGCCTCCTTTATGCAAATGGAATCCTGGCATCAAACCAGCCGCCGTGCTTCTCAATCACCTGCTCGATCACTTCAACTGGCACATACGGGTACACCGCTTCTGTCGGTTTTGTCGGATCTTCAATATATGGCATCAACAATTCTTCTTTCTGGCTAGGATATCCGACTTCACAAGCTGTATATTCTCCACTTTCCAGATTCACTCGTGGCTCACAATACAATCCATCTCCAGCCTGGACGCTCATTTCAAAACCGTCTGCACAGAAGATATGAGGTCTCGGAGCCTGTGTAATCCCACACAGCAGCTTGTATGTCTCACGCAAAAACGTTTGCACACTGTCCCGTTTTTTGAACTTCTCAACATCTACAAACATATGAGGAAAGCAGTTTCCACAATACTCCCAGATCTCTTTTCCTCTTACAGCAAATGTTGCATATGTACCGCAGATCTTCATCGTCTTCGGGTTGATTGCATGACTATGCGGCTCTCCTACCTGGAAGTAATCCCTTGTCATTGTCCGTGGTGGAAGGATATCCAGGAAGTAGTCTGCCACTCCCTGGTCTACCATATCTCCGGGCTTGCAATATTCATCCCAACTGTTGCAGCCGCTCTTGTGCCATCCTTCGATTGTCTTCAGCTCTTCTCTTGCCATTACTCATTCTCCTTTTCAAATTCTTCCATCGTTGGTCTTTTCCCATCCAGGTCATCCCAGGTATACGGCTTATGATTTTCGCTTTCCCATTGTGCTTTGTAGCAATCTCTGCATACGCAAAATCCGGAAAGCCATCTCATTTCTCCCCAGTATTCCGGCTTTTTACAGCGTCTGCATATTACAATGCGTTTATTCTCGTCCATACTTAGCATCCCTCTCTTTCTCTGATTTCTGTCGAAGCCTTATCCAGAGCTTTCAGCATTGCTGGTGACGCTTTCAATTCCTCCCAGGTCAATCCCAGGCAATCCAACGTATCCTCAAGATCTCCAGTGTATCCGTACTCATGGTTATCCAACTCATACAGAAACATCTGATACAAGAATCCTGTCCCGTCCGTGTCTGACTTCTTAGCCGCTTCCAACTCTGCATAATGCCGATCGGTAACTTCTTTGTAGTGATCTCTGTCCTTCTTCTGAAGAAATCCACCAACCGGAAGTCTTACAATCTTGTCCTGGTCCTTCTCCGGATCAAGTCCCCATCTCTCCATCATTCCTCTGAACTGTTCCATTGAAAATGCAAACCCTAACGGCAGTTCGTTGAACTCTTTCTGCTGTCTATCTCTTAACTCTCTGTAGCTTTCCACCCTACTTCTCCTCCAATCCGATTTCATGTCTCACGGTAAACTCACCTTTTCTCAGTCTTCCAAGCTCCCATCCGGTATCATACACACTGAATGCTACATACCCGTCTGCGCTGAAGCTCAAACTTCCAAGGTTCTCCATGTCTCTGTCCTTCAAAAGCTTCTGTAATGCCTCAATATGAGGGATTGCTTCTTTGCAGAACTCCTTAAACTCCGCTTCGTTAAATTTCTTTTTGCTCATGTCTGTTTCTCCTTTCATCTTTCACAGTAATTTGCATCAATAACTTTTCCATCGCTGTATGCGAATAAGTCATAGCAGAACCATCTAACATCTCTTCTCTTTACAAACCAGACGATTCCAAACCGGTCAATGTAGCACAAGTTGTCTTTGCTCATCTTGCAAGTAGAGCCGTCCTGGTTGTAATAAGCATTCCAGAACAATTCATGTAACTCATTCCCTATCCTGATCTGGTCTGGCTCCGGAAGCTCTTGATACTGCTCTTCTGGCATTGCGAGTCGGTTGATTCTCTCTTCTCTTTCCTTTCTTGCCAACTTAGCTTCCTTGCCGTATGTGCTTTTCCATAGGCGATATGCCTTTTCTTTTGACATGTGATCGCAATCCATGTAAATCTGCTCAATCTTCAAGAACTGCTCATACGTCTTTGAATTTTCCGGTGCTCCGGTTCCTTTCAAAAATTCTGAATACATCATCTGATCTGTTCCTCCTTGCTTATCCCTTATGCTCTGACTGCCTGCTCGAATTTCTTATCCGGTGCATTGAATGTTGCTCTCTGATATACATATGAATCACCAACAAACTGTCCTTCGATATGTAATTTCTTGTCCATCCCTCTTCTGATTGTGACAACTTTTGAAGAGCTCCAAGTCTTGACTGTCTCTTTAACTGCTCCTTTTTCAATTTCGTCTGCTGTAAGCTTTCTGCCGATCTGGCTTTCAATAACCTCAACCATTTTCTTTGTAAATTTCATATCGTTTCCTCCTTGCGATTTGTAATTGTTTATCGTGACGTTATCGTAATCTGCATCTGCTTACTTTGTCAAGCAATGTTTTTACAAGTTTTTTTAATTTTTGTGCGATCTCGCAAAGCTACTTCTTCACGAACACAACCTTGTATCCCAGGGCGTCAACAATCTTCTCGAACTTCGTGAGCCTCATGTCTCTTCTAAGAGAATCATTCAGCGTCTGCCGATGGATTCCCATCTTCTTTGCTACCTCTGCCTGTGTGGTATTTTCTTCAATCAGCTTTTTCAACTGTTCATTTAATGTCATAACCTGCCTCCTTTCGTCCGTATTTTCTTTTTAGGCTTCTGTGTAGCCGGTTCCGAAGAAATATATGCTGTACATTCTTTTGGAACCGGTTATGCCTCAATATGGACTTCTTAATCAGTGGTACACATTTGCTTACCGTCTGGTAAAAAATTATCCGAAGACTTCCTCTCCGAACAACGCATACTGGATGATTATATCTGCACATTCAGCATCAATACAAGTCGTATCTATCGTATAGTATCTGTTGCTAACGTCTTTCTCAATGCATTCGTATCTAGGATCATGCAAATACATCTCAAGTCCCTTCATGAACTTTTCTTTGTTCAGCGTATACCATTCTGTGTCTTCATCATCGAACGGCTCACACACATGAATCTTCAGCTCTCCCCCTCTGGCGATCTGCTCATGCCCCCAGGATGCTACTCTCTTATCTTTTTGGACTCTAGCTGAATCACACCAATAAGTAATGCCTCCTTCAAGTGCCGAACACATGATATCGTCCACGTCTTCCTCTGTAACAATAACTCTCTTCCCAGACTTCTCATGCTTAATCTCTCCTGCAATCTTCCTTTTCTCCATGACTTACTCCTCCCATATTTCATTCGCTTCTCTCTTGCAGTCTCGCTCTGTGTAATAATCATACAGGAACTCTTTCTGTGCTTTCGTCATATCTCTTACCAGGCTTCCTGTTGCAAATGCAACTCCCTGTGACGGGTTATGAAGTAGCACCCAACCTCTATCAACAAGCCAGTCCCCAGCTTCGAGTATTTCTTCATACTGTTCCGGGAAATTTTCTTCCACATATCTGTCTGCCCAGTACTGGTGCTCTCCCCACTCGACTTCATGAAAAGTGCCGTCCGGTTCCAGCCATCCATAATCTGTGGTAGTATGCTCTTTAACATCCATCATCCGTTTTAAGAAATTATCAATCTGCTGTTGCTCCTGGTCTTCCCGTGTTTCCATCCCAAGTTCTCTCCGCACTGCTCGCTGTTCACTTTCTGGAAGATGCTCCATCGCAACACAAAATTGTTCATTCATTTCCTTCAGTTTTTCCTCCGCTTCCCGTCTTAACTGTGGAATTTTCCAGATATTCATACTTCGTGGTAACGGCTTCTCTTCCCCTGGCTCATATATTTCCAGGTGATACGTGCCATCTGCTGTACTGCCTCTCAGTGCAGCTCGTCCAAGCAGAATATCTTCTGCATATCTCCGGATCTTGGCTTCTGACGCATCCGTACCTGTCATGCAGTCTTTCAGAATCTCCATGACCTTCTCAATACTCTTTTCGCCAGAGTAAAACCACTCTCTTGTAATCTGAGTAATGAACTCTCCAGTTATCCCAAACGTAAGCGTTCTCTTCTCCGCTTCCACCTTTACACCTCCTGTTCTTCTCTGACCTGCTTTGTTTTAAACAATTCCTCATTCTGTTCTGCATACGAATAGTAGCTATCTTTTCCAATTATCACATGGTCTACAACCGGTATTCCGAGTAGTCCTCCTGCTTCTACCAGCCTTTTCGTCAGCGAATCATCTTCTGATGATGGCGTGCAAATTCCACTTGGGTGATTATGTACAACTGCGATCCAATTGCACCCACTTACGCATGCTCTAACAAAAAATTCCCTCGGCGTTGTCATGCAGTTGTAAGCTGTTCCATGTGCCACCTCGAACATCCCTATCACTTTACATTTTACGTTCAATGCTAGCATCCATATATGTTCTTCTGGCAAGTCTTCCGCATTGCATCCAGTCATAAACATTCGCGCTATTTTGTCTGGAGTATTCAAAAACTCGTCTGCATAACTGAATCCACTATTTTTCTTTGCCAGGACTGGCTTTCTTTCTTCATCAAGCAGCAGTTCATACTCAATTACTCTCATCCTTAATCCTCCCGGTAATCTTCGTAATCAATTCCAGCTACATCACAGATACTTTCGTAATCCGTGCCATTCTCATACATATTCTTGATCGTCTGGCCGTGAATCGTTCCATCCCATATCCGGATCATGCGCTCAATCGCTTCATCCAGTCTGCCGTTTCTCACACCTTGCATGTAATACCTCCATCTCATAAAATCACATACTTCAGATCCTTGTTCCCATATGCCATATCCAGCACCGCCGGTATCGCATCTTCTGTGCTGCTGAACTTATCTCTGAACAGCTCTGTCAGCATTACCTGTCCTCCATCGCATTCCGGTATACCGGAACTCAACTCATGCTGGTCATAGTAGATATAATCCACATAGCCTTCCGCTTCGTCTTCATCCAGCAGATTTGTTCCGTTCCCTTCAGCGATTCTAACAATCTCTCTTACCGCCGGCACATAAATGAACACATCTGCATATCTTTTTTCTTCCATCTCCCTGCTCCTTTCTCAAATGTAATAGCAGCTGAAATTCCAGTGATGTCCGAACTCATAATACAATCCGTACTTTTCAAAAATCTTGTCAAAGCCTCTTCTGATTGCCGGGTATTCATCGTAGTAGAGCATCTCACATACTGGTCCTTCAAAGCTCATACTGAGGATATGATCTGGATTCACATACTCGAAGTAATTGGTCGGATCCTGGTCTTCTTCCTCAATCAGATGCTCTCTGTCGTTGTAATGGTACTTTCCCGTCTTCGGGTCAAGTGTCGTGAATCTCTTGCCGTTGAAATAGATATTTACATCCTGCCACATCCCATTGTCCAGGAGGTACTCTCTGATCTCTTTTGCCAGAGCTTCAATCTGCTCCGGTGTTAATCTTGAAATGTTACTCATGCTACATTCTCCTTTCTTTCTCTCCTCTTGATAAGTCTTACCGGATATTGCGGCTCATTCTCCCTGTACTCTCTGAGTCTTTCCTGCCCTTCTTTTCTGGTATACTCTGTCAAGATATACTCCCAACCGTATCCATAATTTCCTTCCAGAACCCAAGTATCTACTGTCTTTCTTACATACATAGTTTTTCTCCTTCCTATCACATTGTCTCGATTGCAATTTCATTGTAGAGAACGTATCTCTGTGCCTCTTTAATGGTCTTGAATTTCAGAAGCTCCAGGAATGGTCCGTAACACAATCTCGATCTGCCGTCTTTTTCAACTTCCAGGTTGTATTTTTCTTCTCCCCGGATATCCTGCTTGCACATGTCGATCACGTAATATCTCTTTCCTGTATTGCTCACAAATCTTCTTCTACCATTAACTGTCACTTTCGTGCCCTCCTTTGTTTTGTAATTGTTTATCGTGACGTTATCGTAGTCTACATTTGCTTACTTTGTCAAGCAATGTTTTTACATTTTCGGTCAAAAAAATTACAGCCACGCTTTATCCGTAGATAATGTGCTGCAAACCATCTTCAAACTCTTCGTATCTCTTCTTCAGAATATCAAACACACAGTAGAACGACTGCATCTTTTCGCTGGCATCCGGTGACAGATAATCGTAATAATAGCTATCCATCATTTCCATGAGGCTCTTAATCTTTCCTGCCTCTATTACGGCATCTTCCAAGGTGAGGCTTTTCGGAGATACCACAATCTTCTTAACGTCCTCCCGGAGCTTATCCGGAATCCCAGTGGCTTCCTCTGCTGTCTTTTCTTCTTCCTCTCTATCCGCTGGATCCGGACCCGGTGTCTCGACTGCATCAACAATCTTTTCTTCTTTCCACTCTGTCTCAGCTTTTACCTGGCACTCTGCCACATACAGATCATACAGGATATTCACTACTCCCATTGCCAGCTTCATTGCGCTCGGTCTGGCAATTCCCATGTCGCAGAATCTGGAAACGATTGTCATTGACACTCCCTGCTTCACGAGACTGTACTGGAAATTCTTATCCTTTCTTCTCTTTGCAATCTCCTCATAGGTCTGTGCGATTATATCATCATCCTTCACAAACTGTTCTACCAAGGCTTTGATCTCTTTATCGGTCAGAAACCGCTTGCCATTGTTCTGCTTTCCAAGCTCATTTCTGGAATTGCATTTCTTCAACTCCTGGTGTACCATTTCATCCTCACAGCCACCAACCGTGCATGCCGCTTCGTTACCCTCTGGAGCTATGATTACTTCGCAATGCTGATAATGTTTCAATCTTCCCATCTTTTTCTCCTTCCTCCCGGTTTTCGGACATAAAATTACAGCCACCTCAGTGACTGCAATCTTTTTTCTACTTTCTTTCTCTATTCTGCTTCCCAAGCTCTTTCAGCGTAATCATGCAGACCGCCACTTCTACTAAACACGTTGCCAGAATCGTCACCAGGAGGAATGGATTCATTCCCTTCACATTCCAGGCAATAATCTCAACCATCATAAGCAGCAACGCCCATCTTCCAACTTTCTGCAATGTGTTCGCTTTCGTCTTCTGGATCTCATTTCTCATTTCTGATTTTTTCATTTACTTCTAACCTCCTTTATGCTAAACTCAAAGGGCAAGGGAGCCACAACTCCCAAGCCTTTGAGCGACTACTAAATGTAGTCTACTTGAACCAATGAACGATTGCCGTTACCAATGCTGATATACCAGTTATTGCTCCAACAATAATTTCAGTGATGGTGGCGGCGATTTGCATTTTAAGCAAACGTTTTTCCAGCAGCTCTTTTTCTTTGTCCGTTTCCGGATGCTTCTTCTTTCCCACTGGGCTATCCTCCTTCCGTAGATTCCGATAAATCAGTGGTAATGATTTATCGCATCGTTATCGTAACAGGCTGGCTCGAAGGCAGTCAAGCATTATTGTTACAGTTTAATATGCAGCTCCCTTGCTTGCTAAAATCCACAACTCCTCTGTTCCATCCCCAGTTGTCTCTCTCGCGCTCACGGATGTACTCTTGCTGGATGATCATTTCTGTCATAACCTGGTTGATAACCCATTCTCCAGCAATCTCTTTTATTTCCTCAAGACTTCCAGTCGAAACCAACAAGAAAATGTTATCCAGGGCTTTCACGTTATCCCTGTACTTCTGTCTGGTTTGTCCAATCGTTACTGTATTGAGAAACTCCGGTCTATTCATCGTGCATACCTCCTTATCAAATTCTTTCCACGGATGTCTTGCAACACTCGTTAATCAGCTTCCATAATGTACTCTGGAACAACTCCTCTTCTGAACAGCCATACTGTCCGCAGAAGCTATTGACATCTGAGTGCTCCAGGATATCTTCCGTGATCTCTTCCAGGTCATCCATCGTGACTTCTTTCTCAAAGTCGCAAAGGTCAACCAGCAGATGCATGTACGCATCCACGTCTCCTCTGGTATAATAGCTTTCTCTGATGCACATGTTTCTTACCATGTCGCTATAAATTTTTCTGAACTCTCTGTATCTTGCCATCTCTATTCCTCCTCGAACGCTTTCTCAAAATCTAATTTTCCACCAGCCGCACTATCCATGAGGTCTTCAATCTCACCGTCAAGTTTCTCTGCTTCTTTTTTCAGAAGCTCAATCGCTTCTGTAATGTTTGCACTCTGGAACTCATACTCGTCCAGAATCTTCAGTGCTGATGCTACTGTCTGTTGCATCTTTGCTTTGTTGCTCAGTTCCATGATGCTCTTATGAATGTTCATCTCTATACCTCCTCAACTTTCGTATAATCTTCCAGGATTCCAATGAGTGTTGCTTTACCAATCCGGAACTTCTGCTTGCGTCCGCATCTGGTTCCCATATAATTGACAACTGTTCTTTCTGGAAGCTCATGCTTTATGTACTGGATCATGTAGTAATGACCATCTCCATGGTGAACAACATCTATGAATTTATGCTCATTCCGGTTGTTGCGGTATGTAGCTTTCTCTGTTCTGTTGGCTCTTGATCTCTTTACCATCTTTCATATCTCCTTTTTATTTGCTCTTTCTTTTAACGCCTCAGCGTATTCCATTGCTTTAATTTTCTGACCAACTGTGAAGAATTCATTTTTAAGAACGTCCGTAAGCCATGTTTCAATGGCTGCTTTTCTTTCTTCTGCACTTTTAAAATTCTTTCTGGAAAGAATCCCATCCAGAAATTCTACTGTATTTAAATCCGTGTTGTTCATTGTATTTTCCATATCCTCTATCTCCTTTTGAAATGTTGTTTTTGTTTTCGTGGCGTAATCGTAGCACTCATGAGCGCAGAGCAGTCAAGCAATATTTTTACAATTTGTAATTGTTTTTCATTACTCACTTTGCTATGCTTAAGAAAAAACGTGTGAGGTGGTCTTATGTACGATGGCAGCGAACAGCTGACTTTTAAAGATAAGGAACTTGGCAGCTCTGTCCTGGACTTCTGGTCATGGGCTTACTCGGACTTGATCCGGAACGTGAACCGTGGAGCTTTTGCAGAATTTATAGTCCTGGAGGCAATGAATAATCAATCCGGTATTACCCCCCCCCGAACAGATTTTCGGGTATCTATGGATGCATACGATTTGCTCAGTCCGGACGGCATACGTGTAGAAGTAAAATCTTCCGCATACATACAAGCATGGGAAAGCGAACATCCGGCAAGAATCTCTTTCCGCATAGCCCCAGCGAAATCTCTGGACGCTTCCGGTAACTACTCAGTCGATTCTCAATACTGCCGGCACTCAGACGTGTACGTGTTCTGTGTCTGGACTGCAATGAGCCGGGAGCAGAACATACTTGATTTATCATTATGGGATTTTTACGTGATTGCAACAAAGACATTAGACCAGAAGGTCCCGAATCAGAAAACAATTACTTTCCAGTCTTTGCTGTCCCTCCATCCAAGGAAGGTTGACTACTTCGATCTTTATGAAGCAATAAGAAGTGAAGCTATGAATGATTGAAAATGGGACGTCATTTGTGACAAAGCACACATATATATTTATATATAATATTTATATTTTTTATTTTATTATATAGCACCGTCATTGTGATATCATTTTTTCAGTCATTCACCGCATTTGTCCAGATATGTTTTTACATTCTTCCGGGCAATGAAGATTTTAACTCATGTCAAATGATTGTGAAAATTCCTGTTTTAAAAATCATTTTTCAATCATTGTGTATGTCATTACTGACATCACATTTCCAGTCACTTTATAATAAGGAAGAAACTGATTACATTTGTAACCTCTTTTGTAATATTCCGATATGCCATAGAAAGCCGTAATTTGCTTTTTATGGCTCTTTTGCTTTTAGTGAAGGAGTGTATGCAGACATTCTCTTTGATCCGCTGGGACGCTTTTCGTCAAAAGTGGCTCCGCATTTTTGTTCATTATTTTTCTTGACAAAAATTCTTTTATCTGAACCACTCATTTTCAGCAAATAAAAAATGCCCCAGGCATCCGAAGATACCCAGGGCGTGTGTGACATATTATCCTTGACCAAAGAGGTGTATTTAGTTTCTTAGTTCCTTGCCCTTTACAGGCTCTTACTTGATGAATACCTGTCCTTGATAGTAGGCAGCCATCCATCCAGACGGTGCTTTCATCCATACATCGTTACCGACTACGTTCACCTCTTTGCAGGTTACTGTCGTTCCAGCATCTAAGCAACCGTCATTGTCTTTATCGTGCTTCTGTCCGTCTGCCGTAAGCTGTGAATGCTTCTTAGCAGCGTAATTCGTTCCTGGACCAGTGCGCACTTTCAATTCTACTTGCAGTGTGTATGCTTTACCGACTGTATACCGAGGACACTTCGCAACCTCTGGTGCAGATGCGCTCTGCTTGCTGCTGTATACAGAGGTCAGCTTAGCCTTGCTTGCTGGTCCGTATTTTCCATCAACTTCTAACGCATAGAATTTCTGGAATGCAAGCAGAGCTTTTTCAGTATCTCCACCGAAGGATCCATCCACTCCAGACTTGCCACAAGAGTATCCGCAACCGATCAACATCTTCTGCATCTCTTTTACGGCATCTCCGGAATCTCCTTTCTGAAGATAGTTCCTTACGCTCACTGTACCGATATTGCTGACTTCTCCGGTATATCGGTAAACATACTTCCACGGCTTGTTGTAATAACTCCGGATGCAGATCTCTCTACCTGTCTGATCTCCAGACTTTCCTCCTGTCGTGGTCCCTTTTTCATTGATACTTGCATGCACCAGCTTCCCATTTCCGCAATAGAAGGCTGTATGACCGTTGCCAAGGAGAACATCTCCTCGCTTCATTCCGCTTCCGGTTGACAGATTCACGGATGCGATCACATTCTTGAATCCAATATTCGGCAGAACTTCCGGCATATTACCAGTGTACGTTGCACCCTTCTGTTTTGCTGGGATTCCGGCGTTTTCCAGACAATTGATAACCAACCCGGAACAATCATAGTTTGGGTTGCCCCAACGGTCAACCTGGTCGTACCCGTGGGTATCGTCCAGTGCAATCGCTTCTGCCATTGTTACGGCATTTTCAATCTTACTCACCTTTGTTTCCTCCTTCTGATAAATTTTTAAATATTGCTCACCATAAGAAGCCCTCGCTTTCTTTACGGCTTCTCCGGTATTCTTCGGGGATTCAAACTTCACCAGGAAAATATCTGATGCTTCCTGGACGGAAGTTGCTGTCTTCAGCACATTCCATACGCTCCTGTAGCTCTTCTGCAATTCGCTCAGCATGTACTCTGTCTGAATTTTTGCATCTCCGATGGATACTCCTCTGGACTTAACCAGATCATACAGTCCAGCTTTCCTTCCTGCTGATGTCCACTGACAGAAACCATAGCCATACTGTCTGGAATCCCCCAGCGGATGCAGAAATAATTCTCTTGTGATTTTTCCGCTGTCTACCGCTTCGGTGTAGGTATCATCGGTATACTTATACCCCAGCATTTTTTCGCAAAGATTTTCCAGATTCCGGGGATTCGCTCCAGATTCTGCAAAAACATTCCCTATTGCTCCACATGCTCCGTATACGGTGCATCCAGCAGCAATCAGACCATCAAACAAAATGTCTGTGTATTCATTCCGTTCTATTGCCATTTGTAAATACTCCTTCACTTAAAAAGAGTGAGGATTTCTCCCCACTCGGTCATAAGTACGTGTCTTCTTCTGGATCTATTTCTTCATCGTCATTCGGGTGCAACTGTCCCATCTTATCCATCAATACGAAAGTCAGCGGAACAAACACCGCAAACAGAATCACCAATGGCCAGAAGATTCCTACCAGGAACAGAAAAACAATCAGCAACGGATAATTCGGCTTTCTCGGCTCGTAATACATGCCGTTGTCCTGGCAATAAAGCTCTTCGTCTTCATCCTCCATCCGGCATAACGTCCGGATAGCCCAGATGTATACCGGCTGGCACAATAAAATCCCCACCAGGTATACAATCAATATTTTATAGACCATAGCGCCCTCTCCCTTCTACTATCAGTTCTGAGAGCCGTTCACCTTTCCGTCATCCAAAAGGTCTTTGACTTCTTTGAACCACCAGTCAATAATCTTCATCAATGCGTCTTCTGACAAGAGTGTCTGCAACCACTTAGGCAGCAATCCTCTTGCCTGCTGTACAACCCACTTCAATCTCTGCTGTCCCTGTTTCGTACCTTTGATTTCATGCTCGGCCACCAGGAACAGAGCGTATACATCTTTTCGGATGCCCTCCAGTCCTTTTGCTTTCGCATACTGATACACAACCACAGCAGTTACGATCACCAGCAGTGCAATCACCAGAATCAGAACCGGTACTGGCACCTGGCTTAAAAAATTTGATAATTCCATATGTAGATACCTCCTGTTATACTTTGTAATCTCTTGATAGCTCCATGTAGCGTTTGTATTTGTTTGACTGAGGAAATTATTGCCTAAACGCTATAAAGGCAAATATGGACGGATATGATTCTACATTCCGACCTGTGTGGCAACCCAGCCAAGCACGATGCCAATAATGGCAGTCACCACATAGCCTGTCACTTTTCGCCACATTTCCCCGTCCCTGTTCTCCAGGGTTTCCAGACGCTTCCCCTGTTGTTTCTGTTCCCCCACCATAAGCTCAATACTCTGTGCCAGCTTTTCAACCGAAATCGTTAGAGCGTTGATCTGCTTTGTGTTTTCTTCCAGCAGTTCAATACGTCTGTTCTGCCTATGGTTCTCTGCTTCGATGTTCTTTCTGAACTCTTCGTGCTCAGCTCTTGAAATCACGTCTTCCATGTCCTCACCTCCTCCCAGATATGCTTCTATATCATCGGCGTCCGCATACGGGCGGCAATAATATTCTGTGATGTCAATCTCCGACTCTATTTCTTCCAGAGTCTTCGTTCCCTGTTCCCGAATCAACATCCGGAGGTCTGTGATGTGGGACCATAACCGGGATATGATTTTCAGCTTTGTCATTTATCACCGGATCCTTTCTTGAACAAGTGATAGTGTGGCTTCTCTTCTCCGAAGAACCGCCATCGAATCACATCATCCAGGATTATCCCTATGGCTGACAGAAAAAACCAAAGGACCATGAACTGAGGGCATATCTGACCAAGAATATTCCCTGGCATATTGCTGTAATCCCACATATTCAGCCCAAGCCATACATTCAAAATCAATCCGAAAATAAACTCTATTGCAGTGATTCCGGATGCTGCTATCGCCATCTGAAGAACCAGAGGCATACACCGGTCTTTCTCATTCAGCACACCGCAGATAATGAAGCACAGTCCGCCGCATCCTGCCATCGCTAAAAACGAATATCCCCGGAACAGCACTTCCAGAGCATAATAAAACGCCCCTCCTACCAGGAAGAGCGTCAAATATTTCAGAAACGCTTTCACTATTCAATACCTCCGGATGCCAGAATCTTCATGTAATCTTTTAGCACTTCGTTCTGAAATTCTTCCGGAATCTTTGCTCCCCACTGGATTTCTTCAAAATCTGACGGTTTCGCAATAGACTTAATCCACATATTCATAGCATTGCAGTATGTCGTGTTGTACGACACAAAGAACATTGCTCGGTCAACAATATTCTGCATATCCGCAGCGGAGAAATATTTGCAGGGTTTTCCATCCTCGTGATACTCTAGTTTCTCCTCTCCTGCCAGCAACTGCATCTTCTTTCCAAACAGGTTGATCTGGTCTTTCTCGGTAAGACTAAAATGCTCAACACCGGAAGATGTGCTGACATCTACTCCGGCATAAATCGTCTGCTCACATGCAGATGCGATTTCCTGGTATTTTGCTTTTCTTGCATCCTCCAGGCTCAGATCTTCCAGTTCAGACGGATCCGGAGCTTCTTCAGCTTTCGCAAACCAATAATTAAAGTCTGCTTCAATCTGTTCCTGCGTCAATTCTCCTTTGTAATGGAACTGTACCTCGTCGCATTCCCAGACTTTGTATTTATTCTTCTTTCCGTCCTGGATCTCTTCTTTCTCTATCAGTTCAATATTCTTACGCAGGATCGCATCTGTCCCGGAAAATACCGGATAGACCTCAATCGGCTGCGGCTTCGATAAGTAAGATTCTCTTCTCATATGCAACTTCCTTTCCGTGCTTACTTGCACTGTATGAACACAATTTGAATAGTTCATCAAAGCAATACTCCATTCGGAATTTCAGACTATTGCTGTATTTCACCCACCCTTTATAGGCGGCGATTCTACAGGCTCTCCACCAGGGAACAAATCCCATGGTTTTATAATCCATCCAGGCTCTAAGCACTTGCCTCCGGATTCTCCGGAATACTCGACCACGTATGGTCGTGTATTTTCTACGAACTACATAGCCCATCATGTCAACTCCCGGTGTTCTTTTCTTACTACCATTCTTTCTTGCTTTGTGGTTTTCTCGTTCTTCTTCAAACGATGCTATCTGGTAAAACTGCCAGATATCTTTAATTTTCAACCCGAACTTGTCATACGCCCAGGTTGTAGCTTTCTTCATGGCTTTCTTCAATTTCGACACATCTCCATAAATTGAGAAATCGTCCGCATAGCACACAATCGCATACACAAGCCGGTTACGCTTGCCTCTACGAATCTGTGCCTGTTCATACAAAAATCTCAGTACATAGGACATGACATAGTTGAATAGCCATGCCGGAAGATATCCTCCGATACAAAGATGGTTCCCAGGATAATTGCTCATAAGAGCTCCCAGGAACCACAATAAAACTTTATTCTTGCCTATGTCCCTTCTCAGCATTTCCATGACGATTGGAACTGTCACTGAAGGATAGGCTTTTGTGACGTCACCTTTCACAGCTACGACTTTTCCTTGAAATTTCTTCCGGAGAAGTCTTTCAATCTTCCTCTTTCCGGCAACACCGCCCTTCTTAGGTATGCTCCCGTACTGGATCGGCATGATCTTAGCTCGAAACATTGGCTTCAATGCATTCACTCCGATATATTCAAAGACCTGCTGTTCTGGCGATTCTTGACATATATCTCTAAGCTTCTGTGTCAATCCATCAATCCTTTGGAATTGACGGATTGGCTTTAATTGTAAATCTCGGTTGATTATTCTCTGAGTGAGTTTCTTTGCAACCGCAGTCTCTGCTTCCAGGATTCGTTTCAGATCTCCACTCAGTCTGTCTTCTGCAATCTCACGTTTTGTAATCGTTCCCGTTTTACAGAGCAGACGCTGAAAATCATTTCTGCTACGCTTATTCTTGAAGCAGTCCACAACGGCAATCTCATTAAAATGCCAATCTTCTATGTTGACCGTTGCTGGTTTGCAGTACGTCTTCAAACATCAACCTCCTTAATATTCATCTGGTTACTTCCGTGGCTTTCCCCGTAGGTACTAGCCTCGTTGGTTTCAAGTTATTTTCGCACATAAGCGAGGATTATACGGTGCAATGATTTTTAAATACTAATCCCATGATTGTACCAGTTGCTCCCAGAGAGCCGTTCCAATTAGCGTTACTAACCCAATTGTTCGAGTTACGGCACGAAACGGAACCATTGCCCCCGTTGTTCAAGTTGCCGAAGCACCAAGCCGCACGAACACCGGACGCCGCCGGATTACGATTGAAGCCAGCTCCCAGACACCGCATAACCCTAAAAATTATTTTATTTGCAAATAAGACAATAAAGGGGCTTACTGCCCCTCTGCTTCGCATTCACCCCGTTTTTAACCCTCAAGACCAGGTGCTCCCAGAGAGCCGTTCCAATAAGCGCTACTAACCCAAAGGTCCGAGGTACGGCACGAAACGGACCCAATGCCCCCGTAGTTCAAGGAGCCGAAGCACCAAGCCGCACGAACACCGGACGCCGCCGGATCACGACTGAAGCCAGCTCCCACTCCAACGCCACTTCCAGTGGCTATTGTAGCTTCTGGCCAGAGAACATCATCGTCAATAATGTTGTCAGTGATGTACGTCCATGCTCCTCCGGTTCCTGCCGGATAGACAAGATGTGCGCCCGTAATCTGCTCATAATTTTCATTGATTGCAGATCCTACTTTAGACTGATCGTAGCACTTGAAGCAATCAAAATTATAATTTCCGTCTGCATCAGTGCTCCACTGCCATAATTCATCGGAGACAATCAGATAGGAACCATTCATAAATTCTACACCCTGGATCATTCCAGGCTCTTTTCCGGAAGTCGGGCTGTATCGGCTACCATCTCTACCGAGTACATTATCATTCCATCCGGAATAATACGGGCTTGTGGAAAGGTAGGTACTTCCGGCTGTTGTGTCAAACGTCTTTCCTCCGTTATCCACATATACTGCTGAGTATTCTTTTTCTTCAATGGTCACTGTTTCAATAGCTGTAATCAGCTTTCCATCGAAGATAGAATAGTTACTTGCTGTGTTTCTGTCAGATCCGCTCTGAATGCCGAGCATGACAGCTGAGCCGACCAGAAGATTTGCAGCCTGCTCTTTCGTCAGAATCACACGTTCTACTCCGGTTTCACTTACTGCAACCGTATACTGGTAATTGTAGCTTACGCATCCTTCGATTTTTCCGGAATTTCCTTTACGTCCGTATTTCAGACGCGTCATAGCATCCAGGAACTTTGGAAGGGAACCAGAAGCTCCGGAATACTGTGCGCCTCTGCCTCTCCATCTGGTTACGCCCGTCTGGTGGGAAGTCCGGTTGACTGGCTTCAATCCGGTTCCACATGTGATACCTCCGTCTGCATCAATTCCGGCATAATACTTCGGGTGCGCCATATACTCATGCGCTTTTCCTGTCCGGTCAGTTCCTTCTTTCCATCTCTTGTATCCTGGAGCCGGTGTACATCTGGTCTTCAGATACTTATAATCCTTGTCCTGGTACTCTCTCTTGTAAGTATTCTTCTGAAGAACCCAGCAAAGATGCTCACCCGATCTGACGTCAGATGTGTCATCAATGTGCTCCACATAGTAAATCGTATGGGAACCGTCTGTATTCTTCTCAGCTGATACCTCAAGACACCAGAACTGCGGAAGGTGTGCAAACGGATCAGATCCGGCTGTTGATTCTGTAGACGGTGTACATGTTAATCCGGCAGAATCATCCGTCAGCTCACCGATCATAGATGTGCTCTTGGCATATCTTGGTGTGCTTACTCCGTGAACCCTGGTATCAACCAGGACATTTCCGAACCATCTCTCCAGCATTTCGGACTTTGTAAAAAGATCCGGGTTATACTGAATCTTCCACCATTCAGCAAAAAGGGCGTCCACCTCTGCTTTAGAAGTAGCCGCCGCAACTTTCTCTTTGTATTTCAGATCCATTTCTCCGGCAATCTGATCTCTGTGTACTTTTACAAGTAACTGCATTGTCGTGTCTCTTGGAATGTTTATAACATCACTCACTTAACTTACCTCCTATGCACTTAAAATAACAACGTCAAGCCCACTATCGTCCTCATTAATCTTGAACGCAATGGTATTGGCTTGGTTGACAAGTAACTCTGTGGCTTCTTTCGCCTTGGCAATGGCATCCGCTGTATCTGCCTGCCTCTTCGTTTCGTTCTGAATCCTGGTCGTTTCATTCTCTGACCATTTTTCTTCTTCAGCTGTCCACTGTGTAAACGTATGGTTTCTGGCTTCTTCAGCCTGTACTCTTGAAGTTTCAGCCCGAGCTCTTTGCTCTTCTGCTTTGTTTGCAGCGGTAGTAGCAGCATTCGCATCTTTCGTTGCCTGTACTGCATTGGCTGTAGCTGATGTAGCTTTAGAAGTAGCATCAGCCGCTAGGTTTGTTGCTTGATTTGCGTTGCTTGCTGCCTGGTTTGCAGCAGAAACTGATGCTTGAATAGCAGAATCCACCTGTTTTGCAGAATCCACTACCTTCTGTAATGCCGCCTGCTGAGTTTTACTATCTGACGTAGCTTTTTCGGTAGCCGCCTGTTGAATCTTTGAATCTCCTGTAGCTTTCTCGGTAGCTGTCTGCTGGCTTTTTGCATTTTTTGTAGCCTCTTCAAGTGCCGACTGCTGTTTCTTTCCATTGGAAATTGAAGCAGCCAGGTCCTCCAACGCTTTCTGGACTTCCGCAGATTTGGTATCAATCGCATCGACCTGTTTCTTTACTGCCGCCGCTGATGCATCTACGCTTTCCTTGATGCTGTTGTAGCTTTCATTCTCCTCATGGATTTTCTGCATGCAGGAGATAAAAGCACCTCTTACTTCTTCACCGTAGACCGCATTTCTGAGCTGATCTATCTCCTGGGAAATATCTGCCATTTAGTCCACCTCCGTTTCCTCGACAATCTCCTTCGTTTCAATAATCACCGGGGCTTCAGATGGAGCCTCTTCTGCTCCTGCCATTTCCGGTTCTTCTGTTTCCTCCAGAACAGCTGGCTCCTCGAACGTCCGGATCAGTTCTGCTTTCTCTTTCTTAAAAGCCTCCTCTTTTTCTTTGATCTGGGCTTCGTAATACTCCTTCAGTTCTTCCTCGTACCTTGCAGTATCGTCTGCCAACTCGTTCCCGGCATTGGTTCGGATCTCAGCCAAAATTCCACTTAAAATTCCCTCTGCCATAAAAATAGGCAGCCCATAAGCCGCCATCGTATTTCCAACCTGTCTTGTCAGAGCTTGTTTTGCATCTGCATAAATCACACTAAACGGTCTTGTTGGTTTCTTTCTCTCTTCCATCTTTTTCTACCTCCTGCTCTCTTTTGATAGTTCCTATAGCTACACTGTTTTTTGCTGTTTTTTTAGGTTCTTCACCTTTCGGAAATATAAGCTCCATGCTCTCACCTCCTAATTCCAGTAACCGACAATAATGCCGTTGTAGACTCTCAGATGGGAATACGTCCAGCTATTCCCGTTATTCGTTATCTCACACACAATCGGTATTGCTCCACTAAAAGCTGTATATCCTCCTGCCGATATGCTTCCAATTTTGAAATTTTTTAATGTATACCAGTTTCCAATCAGATTGCATCCCAGATTCACTCCGTATTCATCGTAAATACTGTTTGCTCGGCTAAAACACAACATAGTAGTGTAGGAAGTAGCTGAGGAACTTGCTTTTTGAGCAAATGCCATATACTTTCCTTGCGGTTCCAAATCGAACACTAATCCCTTATGAGCACTGTTCCCTGACCACTGGTTTGTGCCGATCGCTCCGACATAATACCCATCTCTGTAAAAGTGATTACCCGATTCATCGAATACAGCGCGTTTCTTAGAGTTCTCTACTCCATAATTGTAAATAGCAATTTCTCCTGGGTTGATCTGCACGTATTTTGAATTTTTATTAAAGGCTATAATCACGTTGTTGTAATACTGCGTGATGTAAGAGCCCATTTCACCCTTGCTCACTTTTGAAGTGATACTCTCAGCATTTTGCTTGATGGAAGAAGATAATGTCCCTTCTTGTGATGTTGCCCTCTTCACCTCTGACTCAATAGAATCTTTCAAAATCGTCAACTGCGATTCTGAGTATGCAGACATATATCCCAGGATTTCCACGTCCGTAATATACACCGTGGTATTTGCTACATAATTGTAAAAATACGTGTTGAAATACGATGGCGTTGCATATGAAGTGAACTCAAATTGCGTCCACTCATCACTCAACTCACCTGCTTTGGTATAAAATGACTTTCCATCTATGCTTAGCCGTATTCTGGCAGTAGTTGAATCTTCAGTATCGCACGCAGCTTTGAATCTAACCGTGATATCTCCTCGCTTCTCCCATGGTTTTTGATACCAGGAGATATTGTATGTAGAAGATGTGTTCTCAATCTTCGCACAACTCTTGCTGTCAAAGGTTGTCTGTGTAATCTGTGTCGTGTTGCTTCTGCTCCAGCCGGTAAATTTATCATCGGTGTTCGAGAACTTCCCGTTGCTGCAATAATTGTGCAGTGAATTTTCATAGAGATCCGATACCGAAGCGGATACCTTACCAACTTCCACATCTATTCTGGCATTCAGATCATCCAGTAGCTCCTGCATATCTCTCAGACATCGGATGTTCGTGAGATACACCACTGAACCGGTATATCCGTAAACCGTGATTGCTACAGACTTCGCCGCTTTGGTAATCTTCACTTGCTTACTGTAGGTGTGAAATTCATCCGCACTATATCCACTGAAATATTCTGTAGACTGGTTCTCTGAGAATCCGTACCGTACATAAGACGGGCGGTACTTTGAGCCTTCCGGATATGCAGCCTCAATAGCAATCTTATAATTGCCAGCTTCCAAGCTTCCCAGGCTTTGTGACAATGTTACAGAACCATTTGCAGAGAACGTCAGCTTGATCGCATTCATATTTAGGAACTCCGCTTGCTCAATCGTGCAACTACCAGTTATGCCGGATGCAGTGAACTTGCTTTTATCAAGTGTCTCTTGCTCACCACCAACTATATAGTTCTTCCGGGCAACCGTTTCCTTTACACTTCGTACAGATAACGAAATCTTATTCTCCAGGTTGGAAATGGAATTCTCAATCTCCTCTCTGGCTACTCTGACTTTATTATCAGCATGATTCTTCGCCGCTGTCTCACTCTCTGTTATCTTCGTTTCTACCGATGTCCGGTATCCGGCATCCAGCGATTCTGTCTTGACGGAATTTACCAGAAGCATTTCACCATTGATCTTCCCGTCCATGGTAAGTGCTACTCCGTCTATTGGTCCGTCATAACCCTGGCTGTAATGTGCCAGACCACCAAGCCCCCATCTCCACAGGTTCTTAGCTTTCTCCTTATACTCTGTATCATCAGCAACAACAAACTCATTCGGTGTGTGTATTGCGTATCCACTGGCTACCTGTTTGTTTATGAGGTCTTGTGCGCTTCTGAGAGCCTCCTGCAAGATTTCTGACTTACTTGGCAAGGATTTTATCGTCTCTTCCATTTCAGCCGTATTCTGGCGGTTTGACGATGTGTAGGAAACAGAGCTTGTTTCATCTCCCAGTGTAACCGTATTATCTTTAAAACTGGTAATGTACGTCTTCTTCTTTGTCAACGGAAACTCTTTATCCAGACCGTTCGGCGTGGACGTACACTGAATCTTGTTTCCAACCTCAAATCTTTGGAAGGAATCATCTTTCAGATTCAGATCTACTGCTTTCAATTCCAAAATCATCTTCTCAAACTGAGCAGACTTCAGATACTCTTCGCCTTTCTTCAACAGATTTTCCGGAAGAGATACATCATCCCACGTAACTGTCTTATAAATCTTTCCATATTCTCTTACAGCATTATCATCTGTTACATAGTCAACGCCTCCATTGATGCTTGCGATTGTTATTCGCTGATCTGAGATGGCTTCCAATGACGGATCCTGGTCTTCTTCATCCAGCTTCGCCCCCAGCGGAATTACGCATGTGACCAAATCAGATGCATCCATGTTCTTCGAGAAATCCAACAGATTCTTTCCAAAACGGATGCCCTGAGTATTCTTTGTGTAATAATCTTCGTCTGCTAAGTAGTCCAAGACTCTTAGACCATCTACATGCCGGATAACCAGATGTCCTCCAAGTCTGCTTATCAGTTTCTCTTTAAAAGCTGTCCTGGTGTCTTCGTAATTGGAATATCGGTACAGCGAATCATTGGAATCCTTAACAGTAACCCGTCCGACAGTAAACTGTTTTCTTTCCTCTACCTGTGAATTGTGAATATCTATCAGATCCTGCACGTATGCTTTCACTGAGATGTTGTGGTATACCTTCGGTCTCTGGATGCTGTCACATAAAAAGGCAAGCTCCCCCTCTACGAACACTTTCTTTGTTCCGGAAAAGTTTTCATCGTCATAAAGCACTCTTCCGTAAAACTCCGGCTCATCATCCCGGTAAAAAATAATATCCGTTGTCAACTTCTTAACCTTATCGTAATACGGATGATTCGGGTATACGCTGAAAGATGCAGAACCGTTGATGTTATCACCCACTTCAAAGTATGGCTTTCCTCCAACCGTCAGTGCCTTTACCCTGGAATCATGGATTGTGTACTCTTCACCGTCCACATAGGCTTTAATTGTATACATCTACAACATCCCTCCTCTGTGAATCAGTGTAATCTTGCCTGTCCCCTGGAAGTATAGGTCATTCGTCCCTTTGTACAGAATAAGGTCGTACATGATATTCTCGCCAACCGATATCGTGTAGGTCGAATTACGGTATCTTACTTTCATCTCCGCATTTGATACGATTCTAAGCGTTTCATTGTGAACCCAACCGTCCAGCGTAACTTTCTGCCATCCAGAAGCAGAGCTGATCGTAATGTCTGACGTATTCCGGATCACTCCATTGAGGAAGTTGAATGTATCCCACTTCCACGGTTCGTCTGACGATGCAACGCTTATCTTATATGGCTCGCATGTGCATGTGACTGCTATCTCAGCTGTAACATCATTTGACTTGCTGGTATCAACCTCACATCTTCCGACATAATAGAATCCCTTATCCGTATCCAGGATAATCCTCTTTTCTACTCCCTGGATATCAGAAGCGATCTGGCTAATCAGACCGCTCCATTTTTCATAACTGCAGTTCCTTACTCCAAATGTGAATTTCAGTTCACGCATTTCATACTTGATACCGCCATTCTGAGCTTCCGTAAGGTCAAGATCGCCATTCATGCCCGGTACGCTCACATATTCAGTTTTTGCTTTCGGTATTCCGATCTCTATCTTCTTGAGCTTTAAGCCCCAGTCCCGGAACGAATGCGTTTCATCAAACGTGATTCCTACTCCCGACATGATTAGCCTCCTCTCTTCTTGTGTGTATCAATTCTTGCCATGTTTTCATCCACAATCGGTGTCGTAGCTTCTCCGATTTCCCGGCTATCCAGGTCTACATGCACATGTGTCTCTCCGCTGATCTCTACCGTTGTGTCTCCGCTCTCAAAGACTTCCTGTTTTTCTTTTTCCACTTTGTATGCTGTGCTGACTTTTTTATCCACCGCAATCTTTCCGGTTTCCACATTAACAGCTGTCTGCATCCGCTTTCCAAGAGCTGACATTTCATCGTCCATCTGCTTATACAGATCTGGCATTTCAGCTTCGATACCTACGCCGATGCCAGGTGGAATCCACTTACCGATTTCATCAGCAAATACTTTTGATGGAGAATGAATACCCAGTGCGCTCTTCACACCATCAACAATTCCGGAGAAGAACGATGACACCTGTCTTCTGAACCAACCGGCGGCATTACAAATTCCATTCCATACACCCATTACAATGTTGTAGCCAACGCTTGCCATCTGAGATGGTAAATTTGCCACTCCATTTATGACTGCATTACACAGATCGGATGCCGCTTGTCTTCCCTTCGCCACAATATCGGATCCCCACTGGATCACTTTCTGGATGGTGTTACTCAACCACGTCCAGATTTTTCCTGGTAACTGCGAGAAGAAATTAACGATTGTGTCTATCGTATTAGCTCCAACTTCTCTTGCTTTCTGTAGGGTATTAGATCCCCAGGTCACAAATCTATTGAATGCGTCCGTCAGCCAGTTCCAAATTTTGCCAGGTAGCTCAGAGAAGAATGTAACAATACTGTCTATGCAGTTGCTTGCCACCTCTCCGGCTTTCTGGAGCATCTGGCTTCCCCACTCAACAAATTTGTTGTAGGTATTTACCAGCCAGTCCCAGATTTTCCCTGGCAATTCGGAGAAAAACGTAACGATATTGTCAATCATCTGAGGAACATTCGTGGTGATCCAGTTAATCACATTCGCTCCCCATTCAATCAACGTACCGATCACAAATCCAATCGCATACCCAATTTTGTATGGCAAATCCGTAAAGAACTGGACAATGGAATCAATAATCTGCGTTACGACTTCTGAAGCCGTTTCCAGCATTGAAGCTCCCCACTCAGCAAAACTCTCTGCCAGTGAGCTAATCGCATCTATGATTTTCCCTGGCAATTCGGAGAACCACTCAATCACAGAGTCAATAAATTCCCCTATGCTATCCAGGACACCAGAGCCCCATTCAGCGATAGCCGAACCAAGTTCGCTCAGCTTATCTGGTATACTCTGGAAAAATTCAACAATCTGATCCCAGTGTTCCTTGATGACCACAACCGCCGTTGCAACCGCAGCTACAATTCCGGCAATCGCAGCAGCCACCAATGCAGGCGCACCCAGAATAACCGCTCCGACAGCCGCCAGCGCAATGCCGACCACCATAAGAGCTTCTTTTACGGCACTGAAGCCGTTCACGAACATATCTACGAAATTGGTAACTGCAAGAATCGCTCCGGCAATAATTGAACCAATTCCGGCTACGGTAGAACCGAACTCCGCAAAGAATCCGATTACTTTCTGTACCGCTCCACCTATGGAACTGAAGATACCGGCAATCTTCGGGAACTCCAGCTCCAGGACTTCCATGAGTGAACCGGCTCCACCACTCCAGAGTGCGAATCCTTCTACAACTTTTCCGATAACTCCGGAAATTCCGCTAATTCCACCCTTTAATGTCTTCAGTATGGAGAATAGTGTGCTTAAAGGCTGAATAACACTTTGAGCAACGTTTAAAGCTGCGATAGAGCCAGCAATCACACCGATTGCATAGCCAACAGCCTCCAGTGCTCCAGGATCAGCTCCGTCAATCACGCTGAACAGTCCGGAAATCACATCAACAATTCCCTGGATTATAGTGCTTGCCGAATCTATGAATCCGTTAAGGAATCCTTCGATCAGTGAAGACACGCCAGGAAACTCTTCGCTCAGTCCCTCACAAAATCCGGCTACGAAATCTTTTGCAGCTTGGATGATGAGCGGTGTATTTTCCTGTACCGCCTCTCCAATTTTGCTAAGCATTTCGCCAAATGCCTGACCGATTTCCTCTGAATGATCACTCAGAGCCTGTAGAAATTCCGTAAATAAATAAATGCCAGCAGACCACATGTCACCGGCTACATTTATAATTGCTTTTACAAGCTCAGCAACTAAAGTTGCTCCTGCTTCGGCAAATTCTTCCTGGTGCTCCATGATGGCATTTATGAATGTTCCAATCAGATCTTCCGCTACTCCGATCAGTGTCGGTGCGGCATCTACAGCCATCTTTGCCAACTCAGCGATAGAATTTCCGAATGCTTCAATCAGACCGTTAAATCCTTTTTCAGCCATGGCTTCGTTCATATCCTCAACCATGCTGGTTATGACTTTGACAGTCTCTTTCATTGGTTCCTGTACTTCTTCATACAGGGCGATACCTACAGACTCTAACGCACTCTTACAGAGTGTGATAGCTCCCTGCAGGTTATCGTTCATGGTGTCAGCCATTTCTTTAGCTGCACCATCCGCATCATAGATAGAATCCTCTAGCTTCTGGTAGTCTTCATCTGATGCATTTACAATGGCAAGCAATCCACTCATGGCTTCCTGTCCACCAAGAGCTGATGCCATCTGTGCTTTCTGTGCCTCTGTCAGCCCGGCAAATCCGGAACGAAGGTCTTTCATAACCTCTTTCAGAGACTTCATGGAACCATCACTATTTGTCAGTGATACTCCCAGCTGATCCATAGCTGCTTTTACTTCGTCAGTCGGCTTAGCCATTCGGCTGAAGATTGACCTCAGAGACGTACCAGCTTGGCTTGCTTTGATACCAGAATTTGCCATTAGACCGATTGCTGTAGCGCAGTCTTCAACACTGAATCCCAAGGCTCCAGCTACGGGCGCCACGTACTTGAATGTCTCGCCCATCATTCCTACATTCGTGTTGGAATTGGATGCCGCCTTCGCAAGCACGTCTGCGAAGTGTGTGGCATTGGATACTTCTTTTGTGTATCCATCTTTGATAATCGTTGTTGTCCCGTCAGCCGCCAGTCCAAAGGCGGTCATAGCATCGGTGACAATATCACTGGTAGTTGCAAGGTCTTCTCCAGATGCCGCAGCCAGGTTCATGATACCTTCGATACTGTTCAGCATATCTCCGGTCTTCCAGCCAGCCATTGCCATATACTGGAACGCTTCAGCACTTTCGGTAGCCGAGAACTTCGTCTTGGCTCCCATCTCTTTTGCTTTTTCTGCAAGTTGCTGAATTTCTGTAGCAGAAGCTCCGGAAATAGATTGAACCTTACTCATTCCAGCTTCAAAGTCAGAACCGACCTTGATTGCAGCCGCACCAATACCAGCAACTGCTGATGCAGCACCTCCGATGACTGCTGTAGTAGCTTTGATTGCGCTACTTGCAAGTCCAGATAATTTACTCAGTCCGGCTTGGAATCCGGAACTATCTATGCTGGTATCAAACTTCAGCGTACCATCATAGCCCATGCTCTCACCTCAATTCTTCGGCTCAATCATCGGCTCGTAATGGCACTACTTGATCTGTTTTCCGTCTTTAATCTTTAATTCGAAACGGGCATGACAGTTTCTCCCTTTGCAGGATACCATCACGCCCGAACACTCCGCTGTCTCTTCAAAAAACAGTGGCATTTTATATTTACACAACGGGCACTCCACCCGTATCATTTTCTTCTTTACATCTTCAATAGCCAGTCACCTCCTACAGCAGTCCCGTAAGGTCCCCACCATTCATGAGGGCTTCTGCTATTGCGTCTACCTTTTCTTCCTCGTCAGCAGGTAATGGAAGAGCATACAGCTCTTTCTTCTTGCGGTAGAAATCCCTCTGCTCTTTTGTCATATTCGCATTGATATCCACGCTACGGTATTCCATAATCTTGCAGAACTCCAAATCAGAGGATAGCGTTCTCAACAAAGCCTTGAACTTCCACCAATGCAGATACTTAATATCCTGCAAGTCAATGTGGTACTGAGTCAGAAATGCTGAGTAGATATAGTCATCGTCATGCTCAAAAGAATAGATCCTCTGAACTTCTGAAGCTCCTTCTACCGAACCAGTTCTCTTCTCTCTCCACCTCTTGCCGCAAGCGTAGAACCATAGCAGTTCATCTACCGCCGCTTCCAGATTATCCGGGATAACTGGATAAGCCAGTTTCAGCCCTTGCATTGCTTTTTCCGAATCTGAAAGCTCTGAATCCTGCATCAGCATCTCAAACAAAATAAAGGTGCGGAAATTTGATTCTATCTCATACTCCACACCTTCAATTTCTACTGTTTCCGGGAGATAGTCTATAAGCATGTTGCATTCGTGGTTCATGAATTATCACGACCATCCGCATTACCGATCTGTGTCACTGTTGCTCTGTTCTTGCCATGCTTATTTTTCTTATCGTCCTGTCTTCTCTGAGCCCGGTTCATGTTGTACTTGTTAACGAGTGCAGTAGCCTGGCCTTTCATCTTGTTAGCCTCAGAAGAAACAATTCCAAATGCATCCATGCAAACCAACAGATTATTCTTGTCCTTGAACAGCTTTTCGGATGTCCCTTCTCCAAATACTTCATCGAAGAAGTCTTTCACGATTCCGCACGTTTCCCGAATGCCTTCTGCATTTGACAACTCCGTATGCTTCTTAGATTCCTTTGATCTTTTCACTACCTTGTCAAGAGATTTCTCATAAGTTTCCATAACGTCTGCATCGAACAGATCTAACTCTAATTCCTGTCCACAAATTTTTAACATGCTCATATTACTTTACCTCCAAATTCTAAGCCGTAGCTTCTTCAAATGTCTGTGTCTTTGTGTTGAAATATCCGTCAACCGGATCTCCTACTGCATTGAGGTTTCCACTCATGCTCTGTTTCTTTTCTCCGGATACTCCGCTCAGTTCCGCGGATACCAGGAACTTTCTGGCTGCAAATGTGTTTTCAACCGGTGCAGAAGCGCTCATCTTCTGATCCCAGAGTTCTACACGACAGTATTCAAACTCTGCATCGCTTCCTGTTAAATGGTTTCTGCCGACATGGTACAGTGCGTTGACTGCATCCTGATCTTTAATAAGTCGTGCTTCAAACGGAAATACCGATGTATAAGACACGACAGAGGAAGACGAAGATGCTTCACTTACATACTTCTCGGATTCACTTTCTGCACCGAATGTTTCATCCAGGGTTGTGAATCCAACTCCCATCAGCACCCACTTCGCTTTCTCGGACGTTCCAATATTCAGAAAGTCCGCAAACTGGTGTCTCTGTACTACATCTCTTTTGCTGTTGGTATTCTCTGCCATTGTTTCATGCCTCCTTAAAATACAATAATCGCAAGGAAATCTGATACCTTGCATTCTTCATAGCTCCATCATAGATATATCCCGGCGAAAGCACTTCTATCTCCGTGGCACTCATTCCTTCCGGAAGCTCCGGAAGATTACCGGCAAGACTCTGCTCTTCCACCCACTCGGCAAGTTCTTCATAGAATGTGCTGTTATCAATATTCTGAAGCCGATCCATGCTGTAAAACTCTCTGGATCCGAACTGGAACTGAAACTGCCGCTCAGAACTGCCGTCAACATATCTTTCAATAATCGGGTCAAATATCCCCGTTTCTATGGTATATTCCACCGGTTCTGTTCCCAGGGCATCCACCCGGAATACACCATCTTTCAACAACGGGCAGTTCAGAAAATAATCTGATACGCCCTGTATAATACTTTTCGTTGCCATGCGACCTCCTAGATTTTATCCGCTCCACGCAAAATATCGTCTTTTTCAGCCACCTTCATTCTCTCAAACCAATGTGCTCCACGGTTCGCATCATACGGTCTGGTGTCAGACGTTGCATAATACTGTACGGCAGCATACTTGGCGATATAATTCACTTCGCCGCTACCGATGCTCGTTCCCAGCTTTCCAGATTTCTCCAGCATACCTGTTTTGAACGGGACTCTCGGGCTGCATCGTCTCAGAACCTCTGAGTCTATGAACATTTGCTTCTTGGTAAATTGAGCATTTCTTCTTGCCGCAAAGTCTGAGTTCCATGTCAGCTCCGCTTTTCCATTCTTGGTAGTAACGATTGAGCCTCTTGGTGTTGTAATCATCTTCAGCGACATTATGCTCCTCCTATCCTCCAGTGCTTTGTCCGGTCAGTTCCTCTGAGCGTGTTGTCTGCATATTCTGTGATCGTCACAAAATCTTCATCATGCTGTCTCAGCTTTGCAAGGTCTTCTATTGTTTCCTTCAAGATAACTCCATGCTGAAAACTGAACGTGTCGAATACCCATTGGCCAGCAACTTCAAGCTGTCCTCGCACAATATAAGCGTTCTTCTGGATAGTCCAGTGCCTTTCTGCCTCTTCATCCGACAGCTTCTTATACTCTTCTTCGCTTATATATTGCTTTCCACCTTCTACGATTGCTGTGTATGGAATACGGATCACGCACTGTGCTGTGCCCTTCCGGACTGTATCCGACACTACCTGCCCTTTGCTTCCATACCAGGAAACTCCCAGGATTCTTGTTGCGTAGAACTTCTCTCTCCTGTCAGCTCCGATTCTGAGATTGAAGATTGTCACATCACTGTTTATCGTCATACTCTTTCACCCACCCTCTATACAGTAGTCCGGTGTTTGCCAGGTATGTCCTAACCGTTCTGTACATCTCACTGCTTACAGCTGAATAACTCCCGGCATCTGCATAGCTGACAGAATATCCATCGTTAGATTCTGACTTTACAACAGCTTCGTTCTTCTCTCTCTGTATCGCAATGGAATCAGCAACACTACAGATTGCGTCTCTGATCGAATCCGTAAGTGTTGGCAGTCTCGGTATCCGTCCAAGCGTAATCCGATTCACAAAAGCTTCAGCAAACTTCTCAGCTCGTCTGAAATCTTTCTCGGTTTTGATGTGGACACCGCCATACTCTTCCTTGTAGTACGTAAAGTCCACATATGGACTCGTTATAGCCTCCTGGTTCATCCAAACACTCCCTTCTGGTAAAATGGTAAGCTACCGAAAGATAAATCAGTTATTTGCCGGATTTACGTCCTCTTGCGAAGCTGATTCTTTTTTACCGGTCTTCTTTTCTTTTGCAGGACTTGTGCTCGCTCCGACTTCTTCATCCAGGTTCTCCAGGGAGTAGCCCATGCTTTTGTAGTATCCTGCCTTTCTTTTGGGAATCCGGCAGGAACTCCCACCTTTCGTTGCTAAATACATAAGCTACCTCCTACTCTGACTGTTTTGGAGTCTTGGTTGTCTTTTTCTTCCCGGAATCTTCAGAAACCGGTGCAGCTGATCCCATTGTAGCCTGTGCCTGGATTGCCGCTTTCAGCTCTTCGTTCTCTTTCTGGAGGTCTGCAATCTTTTTATCGGCATCCTCCGCATACAGAGTAGCCTCCGTCAGTTTGGCTTTCAGCTCTTCGTTCTCTGTTCCTGCTTTACCAAGTTCTTTTGTGAGTCTGGTTATTTCTTCCTTCGCTCTTTCAATGGTTTCGATTGCAGCATCAGCTACAACTTCCCCATCTTCATTAGTAATCTCATACCCCATCTTTGCATACTCTTCAGCCTTTTCTTCTGGGATTCTGATAATACGGTTTTTCTTCTGAGCTACATAACTCATAGCGATTCTCCTTTCTTGCTATGCCCCACCAGTGATAACCTGGCAGGGCTTATTTCTTCCTACGCCTCCACAGACATGCGGATAGCTTTCTTCTTGTTCTTCAGAACGAATACGTCCTCATGCGACTCTTCGTAGTAAACATACTTACCTTCTGAGAGAGCAGATGGTGGATCGAGTTTAGAAAACTCATAAGATACCGGTGTGATTACTGCAAGTGGGTTAATCAGCATCATGTTGATCTGTTTAGCACTTCCAGCTACTTTCCAACCCTGTGTGAAATCATACAGAGTCTTCATCAGTTCAGATGGTACTTCCTCAATCTGAACTTCATCCAGGGATTTAATCGCTCTTGAAAGGTTGTTCTGTCTGCCAACATCCAGCGTTCTGTAAATACCCTGGGCATGCTTAATCAGTGTGTTGGTTGCCGGATTCACATACAGAATCAGTCCCATCTTCGGAACTCGACCTTCTGACATCTCTTCCAACATCTTGTCATATACATCCAGAATATTCTCTGCTGTAAGAGCTGTTGTATCAGCGGCTTCTCCTGCCGCCGTCCAGTCTGCATAAATCTTGGAAATGGTGTATGCATCCATCTCCGGGAATTTCTGCTCTTCGTTGAACACTCTGGTAATGTTCGTGATTGTTGCTACATGGTTTGTTTCCTGCACATCTGCTGGGTGAACCAGTGTAGACCATTTTCTTTCGTTCTCCAGTGTCAGTGGAGTCCAGCTGTTGTCATAGTTTCTTGCAGCCGTGGCAATGGTATCTCTTGTAGAGTCCACACGGCCTGTTACGGAAATGCTTGGAATCTCAATGGTCTTTCCGTTGAGCCATTTGAATCTTCCGTTATTTGGAGTATTATAAAGCGCTCCATAGTATAATGCATACGGAAATGCCTGCTCCAAAGATCTCTGATATTGTGTTGCGTAATTAAGTGGTTTCGCCATGTTAATTTACCTCCTGTTAATCTCTTTTTCTTACTCCAGAAAATCCGAAGTCGAACATGCTGCCTTTCGGTTCTTCTGTCTGTGATTTGGTTCCTGCTGAGAAGTACGGCATATTCGGCGCCGGTGGATTTCCTGGTACATCCGGAACATCCGGTGTATCCGGTTCGTCATCCGGTGTATCCACAACGAATGCTTCTTTGTAATCCGGACTCTCCTTCAGTTCTTTCATCACGTCATCCGCACCGATAAACTTTCCGTTTTCAAGCTTCAGTTCTTTCGCCTCGAAAGCTCTTCTGACATAATCACGATACATAGCTCCCGGCTTCAGTCCGACAGTATCCAGATATCTGTCCATCTGGTGATCTCTTTCCTGCTTCGCCAGCTTGTCGTTGAGTTCCTGGGTATCATGGTTGTACTTGTCTTCCCAGTCTTTTGCAGACTTTTTGATGCCATCAATATCCATCTCTTTGTAGGATTTGATCTCTGCATTGGCATCTGTGAGCTGCTGTCTTACACCGTCCAGCTCTGTGATCTTGGCATCCAGTTTTTCCTTCGAGACATAGCCCCCGGCTTTTACATCTACCACCTGGATTTTCTTATCTGCGTCAATCGCAGCTTCCAACTGTGCATAGGTCATAGCCTTAGGCTCTTCTCCGTCCTTCTGTGTGCCAAAAAGTTTCTTTAAAAATTCGTAAGCCATTTTTACTTACCTTCCTTTCTTCTTTTCGCTGATTTCGTTTAGATTCCGGTTCACTCCGGCACTGCTATCGTGCATTTATATCTCCGCACGCAAGAGAAGGAGACAGTTTATATGCCATATCACAGGGCAAAATAAAAACAGACCGCTTTGATACAGTCTGTTAATTCGTAATTACCACATTGTGAGCTTCTGATAGCTCTTTGGAGAGCTTGTAGATGCTTATGTGGAGAAATATGTGCTTACTGGCATAAAAGCCAAATAAAGCGTTCCTTTCTAACCCTCAAGGAAGGGAGATGGCAGGATCACCTCCTTCCTACTCCGCTGTGTAATCTTCAATGACCGGAATACCGTACTCAATAGCACATGTATTTTCGATCTTGCACCCTCTGGCATCCTGCCAGCCTTTCGCAAAGTAGGCAATGTCAGCACCAGCCAGAAGTTCCAGGGATTTTCCAAGGAACCAGAGTGGCTTCACGTCCGCTGGAGCTTCCTGGAAGAAAGAATCAATAACCTCTACTGCTTCTCCGATCTTCGCCTCTGCGCTCTTGATTGCTTTCTGGCGTTCTGCCAGGATGTCTTCATCAGACTTCCCTTTCATTGGCTGTGAAATAAACAATTTCTTCATGATTAATCCTCCTAATCTGCAAATACCCAGTCTTCTGCAAGCATATCTGCCTGACTCGCGAGCCATCCCATCTGTACTCCTGATGTTCCGACAAATGCGATAGCCATGTTTCCGATAGCATCATGTTCGCAGTTTACGATATCTCCATCCGCTGTCTTGTAAGAAATTCCTGTAGCGAGCTGGATGTACTGCTTCTTCCCGTTCCATCCTTTTCTTGCTACTTTCATGCCACGTTTCAGATACTTAATTGCTTCTCCAAATGAGAATGTAGCCTCGCCACCCAATTCCGGACAATTCTTACTATCTGCTAACGTCCATTCATCACTTGCGATATTGGAAAATGTATAGTCCGGAATCTGTGTCTCACGGATATCCATATCAACTCCATCTTTCGTGTGCATGATGATCGTCTGCTTATCTTTAGACCAATACCAATATCCAGCCCATGATGGCAGTTTCAACTTCTTCCCCTGTTTCATCAGTTCAAACGCTTCTCTAAATAACATGTCTTTTCCTCCTACTTCTTTGCTTTTCTATTAGCCCACACAGCTTTCATACTGGTGGAACGTCCATAATTCACTATGTTTCCATTCCGATCCTTCACTGCATAAACCTGTGTCCGTGCAGTATCTACAGACCGTCCTGTCTCAGAGCAGAAGCTTTTCAGCTTCTTCTCTTTTTTCTTCAACTTCACTGATTCTTTCTGAAACTCACTCTTCAAGTATTGCTCTGTCTCTGAATCATCGGCATATTTCATGGCAGAATCATATCCGCATAAGATTCTCTTACTCTCCCGGATAGCTCTTTCAAATCTCCTCTGGATCTGGCTGCACTCATATTCCGTGAGCATATTACCGTCATAACTGAACTTAGCTACAGAATAATCATCCAGCATTTCTTTCGTATATGCCGGTTTGGATATCCCTGGCCAGTAAGGATAAAAGCTGTGCCTACAGTTTGCTCCGCATAGCCCAGTAACTGTTCCGTAGCCGGTAGCATCATAGAAATTCCGGTATCCGTCACCTTCTCCATGAATCTTGAAGATCTGTCCTTGCCAGTAGGTATGCTCCAATCTTGCTCCAGGGTGTGCGGTTGTCTCATAATACTCAACCCCCATATCGTCAGCATACATCTCTGTAAGTGTGGCAACCGTCTGGTTGAGTCCTGTCAGTAGAGCCATTCGCAACGCCGCATCAAGTGACATCTGTGCTCCGGAGTCGTACAACACCATTCCTCCGGCTTGTGCAGCTTTTTTGATTGCGTACCTAAGAGCTTCTTGATAAGAGAAAGCACCACTCTGAATCTTGAGTAATGCCTCATTCAGTGACTGCATATATAACTGTTGGCTCTTCACTGCCGTTGTCATCGTAAGGTTATTGATATCTCCGGATGTCTTCTTTGCGTTTGCCAGAAGTAAATCAGACATGTTCCTCGATAGCTTGGCATCGTTTATTATGCCGGCTTCTATCAGCGGTTTAGCATCATTCCTTATCCCGATTACTCCGGCTTCTTTGAAAAGCTCTTTGACATGCTTGTCTGAGTATCCAGTGAATCTCCCAACTTCTGCTACAATATCATCTAGGAGCTTCCCGGATTCCTGTGCCTGTTTTATCTGCCACTTAGCAGTATCCGTAACCTTGCCCGTCTTTATCATTCTCCTGGCTATATCCCGGACTATCTGCTCATTGAGATTGTCAACCATACCCAGATATCCACTGGAGAACGATGCGAGATATTCTGGTGTCAACATGGTTCATTCCTCCTACTCTTCCGGTGGAAAATCATCTTCCTGCATATCTGGTATATAATCCACAGCCTCTTCCTCTGTGCATCCAAAGTACCAGGCAATGAACTTCTCCAGTTTCAGTTTCCCGGCAACAACCATAGCCCATCTCCGCTGATACTCTTTGTCGGTATCTTCCAGCACACTATCTCCCCAGGAACAGTTCACATTGACCGAACCATAAGGAGTCATTCTGTACAGGTTGATAAGCACCACCATCGAATCTACCAGGTGTTCAAATCCTTTCTGCCATGCGCCCTGTAATCTGCTTGCGGTTCTGTATGATCGTTGCTTGGATGTCTTGATTTCCTCTGCTGTTTTCTCAAGTTCATTCGGATCGGAGATTGTACCGTATGCAAAGCCAACAGTCCACTCAATCCTCTTCAGAATCTTGTTGAGTCCGTTGAACATCGGCGTATCTCTGATATCCGGACTGTACACATCGAACAGTTTGTTTCCTCCGGATCCTTCATCAAATGCCCGGTAGAGCTTTTCTTTTCCTTCCGGAAGAACTGGCTTACCGTGCTTATCCGCTTTCAGATATTCTTCTGAAACATGCACTGCCGCTTCCTTGGCATCGTATTCCCACACAATCTGCCCCATCATCCGGTCAGCTTCATGTATCAACTCAATAGCTTTAGAGTAAATGGATACTCCCAGAGGCGAGCTTCTATCTATGTTGTTGCTCTTGGCAACCTTGATATAAACAAACAGAGGCTTCTCTATGTTATTGATCGTTACCGGCTCTTCTGAGAGTCCAGCCCATTCATCGACCTCAGAGAGTGATACTTCTTCATCAAATGGTTGGTTGATGGTCGGTTCTTCGTCATCAGTGTACGATGCTATCTTCTCCGATCTGTACGCCTTGTTGACAATCGTTACACTGTTTCCCGAGAACTCATGGTATTCAAGCCTGGTATACAGATATTCGCCCATCCTCTTATGTTGTAAGAAAATAGCAGACATGATCTCACCCTTGCTGTTGAATGCAGTCGGGTAAAACTTGTCTGCTTCTACGAAATCTATCTCTATCTTGTTTGGCTGCCCATCCATGCCTACTGAGACGTAGGGTTTCAGCACAATACCTCCTTCGGCACAGTACCTCTCAACCTGGATATCCAGATCAGACAGTTCTCTCTTCAGCTGATCGTTAATGAAGTCTGCCATCGGACTACCGGTTACATTCAGTTCAAACTCCGTAAGCACAAGCCGTGCCATTTCTTCTGCAATGGTCGCTGGTATATTCGTGCATAGAGTCCCATCTTCACCTATCCAGGGTGGATGATTCTCATACATGTCCTTCCACAGCTGTATAGCGTTATCCATCGAACCAGATACAGCTATTTGGACTTTCATTTCTTTCTCTATACTGTTTCTAGGAAACAACTTTCCCACCCACTTTCTGATAAAATTTTTAATGCTGAATTTCAATGTATTCACCTACCCTGCCTGTGTCTTTATGTAGTTTCTGATATCTCTTTCATAGCTGTATTCAAAGCCATCCAGAGTGTCTATGTCAGATGTGCCGTCATCCAATCGTTCCAGCTCAACTGTATTCGGTCTCCACACTGCCATGCTGAGTGCGTCTTCCAGAGTATCGCACAGCTCTGTATATGCGAATCTCCCCTGTGCAACCAGGGACGTGAAGCAGAATATCCGGTCGTTAATCCTGTCTTTTCTGGCATTGCCAACCTTGATATCCCCCATTGCTGCTCTTGCCATAGCCGTTCTGAGTCCTCTGATAAGCACCTGCTCAGCTGAATCACAGTAGACCTTACTTACACCACCAAACAACTTGATAACCTTCTTTACAAAGGCAAGGAAGACTTGACCGAGAGAATCCGGATCAAGCTCTTCTTTGTGTAACTCAGACATCAAAGCTACCAGCTTTCCGTATCCAACAGTCGGTGCAGATGCAACGAACGAATGACCGGAACCATTGCCACCGAAGTCAACTCCGATCGTGATTCCCTGCAGTTCATTCCTCTTAATCATTTCCTGTGCCTGTGCTACTGTAATCTTCATCGGATTGTTAGCCATAGCCGCCAAGGAAGCAAACTGGGTATACACCAGTCCTTCTGCAATACTTCTCTTTCCCAGGATATCCCGAACATACCAGATACTGTTCTCATCATACTGACTGACGATCTCTTCCAGACGTTCCTTCGTGATATTCACGTTCTCGAAGATTGTAAAGTGCGCATAGTTATATCCACCCTTCAGAGTCCCGTCCTTCGCTTTCTGATCGTACACATCCAGATAATTCTCATAGATTGGTGCTTTCGGATGCTCCGGGTTCATGTCCCAGAATATCTTACGATTCTTAGCTGCAAGCTGTCGGTTGAATGCCTCTTTGATTGCTGAGTCGTGATGCAAATTGATCTCGGTCGCAATCCACATGCCGTAAGAGTTACCACGGATCTTCTTGAAGCTGTCCGAAGAAGAAGCCCCGGCGAAGATCACAACTTTCTGCTTGAAGTTCGTATATGGTCCGTTGATAATCAACGCTTCCATGTCCTTATACTTCCCCCAGTGGCACTGACCTCTGAAAATCCACTCCAACCCGAATCCGTTGGCATCTCCGATATTCAGCTTAGCATTACCCATCGTAGAACCGGTTGCCAGGTGAATTTTATCCGGCGTTGTCTTCAGCTCCTGGGCGAACGCAAAAACATTATCAACTGTCTTCCCGGAACGTACCGCACCTTCCAGGATATTGAACGTGCAGTCCCGGCATCTTCTGATATATTCCTTATGCCCTTCCCCGAAATTAAACATTATCGTCTTCTTCCGCTTCAGATCCTTCTTGCTTACTTTCTTGACTTTCTTTTGCTTTGCCATAAATCTCTCCCTCTATATCATCCAAATCCTCAATCTCCTGGCTGATACCTGCATCTCGTTCTTTCTTATACTCGAACTCTTTCTGAGCCTGGATGTTTTCTTGCTTCTGTCCGGCGGTATCACGCATGAACTCAGCAGCTCTGACATTTCCATCCATAGCTTCTCTCCACATACTCACAAGCATTGCTGTCTGGTTGGTTATCATGTCGTCTTCAAAGCCCATCTTCTGCAATGTATTGATAATTGTCGGATAGGCTTCTTCAGATACAGGCATGTTGAGCAGTAAATTTGCCACCTTTTTCATGGCTGTTTTCTTACGCCTCGTCTCTCCGGACTTCTTACCACCACGGGAACGCATTTCTCTTTCTTCCTTCTCACTTCGCTTCCCTGACCCAAGAGGAATGAGGTTCTGCTCATTTGCCACCAAACCACCTCTCTTCTGCATGAAAAAAGCAGTGTATCTCTTGACGAAATCACTGCTCTCTCATGTTTATTCTGTTACCCTCCGGGTTTCACCCGTATAATCTCTCCAGCACTTCCACTCCATCGGCTATAGCCTGTCCGGTATCAATACCCAACTGCTCATAAAATCTAGGGTTGGTCATGCATTCGTGCGCCCTTACCATTGCGTCATGCTCTTCCTTGTCTATTCCAATGACGAACTTTTTCGCAATCGCTAACGCTTTCCGGTAACTCTTCTGTTTTACCAGTCCTTTAACAATATCCGTTTTCGTTACCACTTACTTCCTCCAAACAGATCCATCTGCTCATACTTTACCGGTACTCCATCTTGAAAATCTTCGTTTTCCAGCTCCTTCAGCTGTGCTTCCGTTGGCTGCGGATATTTCTTATCCGTATTATCCCAACCACCTCTATTGTTGGCTCCCAGGAATCTGTCCCATGATTCTTCATCGAACATTCCTGGCTGGTACGGTTTCAGATCTCTCTGCTCTTCTACGATGAAGTCTGCTACTGTCTTTCCCCTTCTTTTCCCTTCCAGCGTATGACAATCATATGCGTATCCAGGCATCCCGGAGAATTCACAATCTTCAATTCTGAGGTATTCATCAAAATTCTTTACTCTTTCGCTCTGCATACAGTTACAGCTGAAGTAATCAGCATCTCTGTTCTTTCTTGCATATAAAAGCAAAGTAATAGCCTTGCTAATAAACAGTGGCTCCCGTTCATAACCTTTTCTCTTCTGGTTATAAACATCGTCTGCTTGTCGCAAGGCTTCAATTTCTTTTGTCATGATTCCGTAACAGTCTTCTGCTGATATTGCCAGCAATCTTCTCCAAAGGTATGCGTTGTACCGACCTCTCAGCTCATTCGCTGCGTATCCGGCAACTTCTACATCCCCTCTTCTGATTGCTTTCTGGAGCAAGCTTACCATATCGTACATGCTATGCCCGTTCTTGGTGTATAACTGTGGTCTTCCCATTTTCTGATACTTCCTTTCGTATGAATATTTTTCGTATCGTCATCGTAGCAAGCATGTTCGCAGGCAGTCAAACAGATATTTTACCATTTATTCATTTTTGTAGACATTTACGATATTCAAGAAGAACTCCGTGCTGATCTGCTTCGTCAGCTTGAACACGCCTCCGGCTTCTACTTCCCGGTGCAGCCACGGGTTTGCATAGACAATTGTTACATTCCTGTCTTTCCTCTGAACGCTCTCCTCAATGTTCTTAATCACTTTCTTGAAGGTTTCTCCTCTGAACGGATCGTACAGGTAGAACGTGTCGTACATATCCAGCAGATCTGTGAGCTCTGTAGCATCCTCATTGAAGATTGCTACCATGTCCTCTCCCAGCTTCTTCATGTTGTCCCTGGCTATCTCTGCCAGCATATGGCTCTGCTCTACTCCGTCTACCTCTTTGATTCCTGCCATCTTCATGATAGCGATTGCGGCTCCCTTTCCGCATCCGAAATCCAGGACCTTACCATTGAAGATTCCCGGCATCCGGCACATATCAAGCAGACTTCTTTCCCGACTTGCCCCACATGCTGTTGCATCCGGGCTTTCATAGTCGAATTCTGACTGATCCACACGCTTTAAGAAATCCGTTCCACACTCATGCTCCAGGAAACTGTAGAGTCCTAGGGTGTCCGGAATAATCATATCTTTCAGATAGAACAGGTTCTTGCCCTCTTCATAACCGTATGCCGTCATTTGTGACATATCTTTTTCCGTCATTCGCTCTCTTCGGAACGAAACAAGGATCACTGTTTCTTTCGGATCAACGTAATCCAGGATAATCTTTCTGTGCAGGTTGATTCCTGGGATTACTTTCTTGTCATCAATCACAAGTGTGAACTTCTTTCCGTATACATGGCTGCATAACCATTCAATGAAAATACCACTCTTTCCATATCCGTACAGAATCACCTGCTTTCCGATGCATTTCTTGATTACATCGAACATTTTACTATTCAAACTTTCCACTGCATTCATCTTTCTTACCTCGGCACTTTAATTGTTACAGTATTCTTCTTGTCATCGAATGTATAATACTTGCCCCACTTCAGCTTCATGTACTCATTACATTCCCGGATGACTTTACTGTTCTTGTTGATATTGTCTCCACCCTCATTCGTATCTGTCTTCACATACATGGCAAGATACTTTGGCATGAGGATAATTCTGTTATACATAAGCTCCTGCAAAATTTTATCTACATCTTCCTTGCAGTCTGCCTTATCATCATTCTTTGCTTTGTAGCATTCTTTGTTGTACCAGTAGATTCCTCCACCCATGCTGTTGAACTTGAACTCTTCCTGGTACAGATATGGTCTCGGCGTAACTGTGATCGTGGCATATCCCAGCTTCAGATCGCTGAGTAGCTGAGCGATCCGGAGAAATTCCATGTCGATCACATCCGGGTCCTTAATCTCCATGACGATATCCGTCCGGTACAGGATCTGCTTAATATCATCGTCAACCTGGATAATGATATCCTCCGGTGAGTTGTCCAGAATCCACTGTCTCACCTTCGACATGGTGTTAATCTCTTCATCCGGTGCTGAAATCAGCTTCCGGACACCAGCGTTCCTGTATGCTTCCTCTTCTGAAGCTCTCACCACATATGTTACATCATTGAGCAGATTCTGAGTCATAATGCAGTCTGACCTTCTGTAGCTCGGACAGTATACGCCCACTGTTTTCTCTTTCATGTGCGCCTCCTACTGGAACATCGGTAGCTTCATCAACAACCGTTTCATTCCGTCTACATCTAATCGTTCTGTGTTATCTGACGAATAGGACTCCGTAATATTCTTTATATGGCTTTGTGGCGATTCATGGTAATGTAATGTGTGCTTATCCGGCAAAATTCTGTAGAAATGCTCATATTCCTCTGCATTTGCCATCTCTTCCTTCGTGACAAGCACCTCATTCATCTTTTCGCCTGGTCTTTCCCCGGTGATTTCAATCTGCTGTTCCGGATCAAATCCTTTCATCTCACAGATTGCCTTTGCCAGTGTATCAATCGTAGCTGCCGGGGCTTTCTGTACCAGAAGATCTCCTGGCTGTCCGTTCTCAAACGCAAACAGCACCAGGTCAACGGCATCTTCCAATGTCATCATGAATCTGGTCATTTCTGGAACCGTAACTGTAATCTTCTGTCCCATTTCCAACTGCTTCACAAAGAGTGGGATAACAGAACCTCTGGAAGCCATTACGTTCCCGTATCTGGTTCTGCAGATCACCGTCCCATTCTGCTCCTTCGCCTTTGCAACTGTGATTTTCTCAATCATTGCTTTCGTGATTCCCATTGCATTGATCGGGTATGCTGCTTTATCTGTACTCAGCACGATCACCTTCTTGACTCCGGCTTCGATCGCCGCATCAATCACATTCGTCCCTCCCAGGATATTTGTCTTCACAGCTTCTTCCGGATAAAATTCACAGGTCGGGACCTGCTTCAGAGCCGCCGCATGGAAAACATAGTCTACTCCAGCCATTGCTTTCCGAATGCTTCGGTATTCCCTAACATCTCCGATCACGAACCGGATTCTGCTATCCTCGCCGTACTCCTTCGCCATGTCAAACTGTTTCTTTTCATCTCTGGAGAATATAACAATCTCCCCTGCCCCTTCCTTCAGCAGACGGTCTGTTACCGCATGTCCAAAGCTCCCGGTTCCTCCGGTGATCAGAAACTTCTTTCCTTTCAATTCTTCTTTCACACTACACCTCCAGTATCTCTATTACTCTATCAGCTACGAAATTCACTTCTTCCGGAGTCATGCGTGTATCACTCGGCAGGCACAATCCCGTAAGGAAACAGTAGTCCGACATATACATATAGCAATCACTGAACCATCTGGAGTACATCCGGCAGTTCTCATACAGTGGCTGACTGTGCAACGGCTTCCAGATCCTTCTGGATTCTATGTTGCACTCCTTCAGCTTCTCCATGAGATATTCCGGTTTCTTCTTAAGCTCCGGATTGATCTCTATGCATGACAACCAAGAGTTGCCAACGTGGCCGTTCCAGATATTACGGTACAATTTGAACCAGTCCGCATACTCAGCAAATCTCTTCTGGTAGATGTCATAGATAGACATCTTCTTTGAGATTCTTTCTTCAATGTGCTCCATCTGTCCGACACCGAATGCGGCGTTTGAATTTGCCAATCGGTAATTGTACCCAATCTCTTTATGTTCATACCACGGAACCGGCTCTTTCGCTTGCGATGCCAGGAAGGAAGCTCTCTCAGCATCCTCTTCGTTCTGGCAGATCAGCATGCCTCCTGTCCCTCCGGCCGTAATCATCTTGTTTCCATTGAAGCTCATGCAACCAAATCTTCCAAGCGTTCCTGTCTTCTTTCCACAAACCGCCGATCCGAACGACTCTGTACTATCTTCGATGACTGGAACTCCATACCTGTTGCAAATATCCAGGATTCTATCCATATCAGCCGGCATACCGTACACATGCACAACTACTACTGCTTTCGGATGCAGCCCGGATTCAAAAGCCATCTCCAGATCATCCGGATTCATGTTGTACGTTACTGGATCAGAGTCTATGAACACCGGCTCCGCTCCAAGATATCTGATTGGATTTGCCGATGCTGTAAACGTGAGATCTGAGCAGAATACATAATCCCCCCTACTCACACCACACATTTTTAGTGCCAGGTGGATTGCAGCCGTTCCGGACTGAAGTGCTACCGGATAACCTTTGCCAAGATACCCTTTCACTGACTGCTCGAATCTTCCGATGTAGGAATTTCCCTTAAACGCTGTCGTGATCCAGCCACTCTCAAATGAGTCCTGGACGTATTTCATCTCATTCCCCAGTATTTCCGGTCTCGCCAGCCATATCTTCTGTGCTGCTCTCTCCATCTTCGGCACCTCCTTCCACAATCTGTGCTTTGATCTGGTCATACCATATTGCTCTACCTTTAATCGTTCGGTTTCTTCCCATGCTGACTTTCGCGCCCTGGATGCCGAGCTTTCTTTGCAGTTCATTGTAGTCCAGCTCATTCCTGCATACCAGCAAGACGTAATCGTACTTCTCAAACCGGATCAGTTCCATTTCTTTAATCTTCTTTTGCATCTGGTCTTTATTGTCCAGTTTCACACCAAGGTCTATATTCAGATCTGCCGTCCATTTCGCCAGCTCTTCCAGATCCCATTCACCGGAGTGGGTATTGTCCTTGATGTTAATTGCTCTCAGCTCTGACTTTGTGTAGCCAATCAGTCTCTTGCACAGAACTTCAATATCTCCATCCTTCCTCTGCAAGATCGACAATCTCTGATTACCGGCAATCACATTGTCATGCTCGTCAATGAGGAATAATCCGAAATCGCCATACTTCTCCAGCGACTCTTCCAGCTCCTCTGCCTCTTTCTTTCCGATTTTCCTCGGATTCCCGAATCCGGTCTTGATGTCCTTGACCTTCATCGTGAGTGTTTCAATTCTTTTTTCATCCAACATACTCATTCTTCCACCTTCTTTCTCTGCATTAAAAAAGGAGCCGGCTTAACGCCAGCTCCCATAAAGAGAGGATTTTGCAAATATACAATTTACTTCATATGCATCGTACCCTTTTTCATTCGGCAGCCCGGTTTCCCGGACTGCCATCAAGATGAAATTTGAGTACGTTCCAGCCTCCGGTAAGACTGAGTGATCTGTCTCTCGACTTCTCACAGCCTACACTTTAATGCATAGAGGCAGGAACTGCAAGAGAACTCTGTGCACCCGGATAGGAACTTTGTACACCTCGACAGGAACTTTTAGGAACTCAGCATGAACTTTCGCTCATTAAAAACTGTTTCTCAAACTCTTGCAAGGCATATCCATGCATCTTAGCAACATACCTGTATGTAAAGTTCATCTCCGATGCTATCTGCTTCAAAGGCTCCAGTAGCACATATTTCTTATGCAGCAATGTCATATATTGCGGATTTTCCATACTGCAAATTTCATTCTCAACCTTCGCTGTAAATTCAATCAGCTCTTTGCTCTTTTCATCCATAATCCTTTCTTTTTCATCAATCCTGGCAAAGATACTCCTGAACTTGTCGTTATCTCTTGATGTCTGAACTCTTTCTCCGGAATCCATCCCACCGATAGATACCAGAACCTCTCTCAAGTTGTTTATGCCAGAATTCATATTTTTGACAGCTATTATCTTCTGCTCTACCTGTCCTAAATACTCTTGTGCAGTCATTTTCCCGGATTCTTCCTGCATATGTATTTCCTCCTCCCGATATTGACAAATTCAAAATCCTTTCGTACAATCTTTATAGGTTTTTGGCTTCTCGGACTTCATTGTTATCGGGAGGCTATTTTTTTCTTATTTCAAACAAAAGAACAGGAACCAGATTGCTGTTACTACCGTCATAATCAGTGACGCAAACATCAGCATAACTGTCAGAACTCTAAACGGAGTGATTCTGGCTTTTCCAAACAGCGTAGCTGCAATCTTATCTTCTCGTGACGCTGTAATTTTCACAATATACCTTGCAACTAAAGCCAGCACCCACAATAAAATTGTTATCTTCCAAATCACTTCTTTTTCCTCCTAAATCTCTGAGTATATTCACAGGTAGCAAAATGTGACATATAACCGAATCCACTTGCTTTCCCCGGATCCGTTGTGATCGTTCCGGCTGTCACTTCTCCGTTGGCAAGGACAATTCTGTCCTTACCACCATCAGCTACGAAATTCACAAACTGAGGATTGACCGGCATTTTCTTTCCGGACTTCATCCGTACCCACAAGATTCTTGCGCCGCACTTTGAACACTGAGAGAAATTATTCTGCGTCTTCTGTTTCATCCGGCTCTCCTTCCCGGAAGAGTGTCTGGAACTCTCCTCTTTCCACTACAACCCGGTCAGTCTCTACAGTTACCTTAACCATCGGATCATAATACTTCTCCAGGAATCTTCTCAGTGGTTCTGCCGCAGCTTTAATTTCTTTCACCATGCACTCCAGCTTTTCCTGCTCTTCCTTCTCTGGATGCAAGAGCTTTTCATAATCAGTCCAGTGTGTGTCAATAAATCTCCGTTCCAGAAGTTCTCTCTTTCCATTGCATTCCACAACAACCTGATCTTCTTTCACATTGACAATCTTTACTGGCTCGTCCATATATTTCTGATTAAATCTAAATACCATCGGTTCTCCGTGCAAGCCAAAGCCAACTACTCCAGATGACGGCACGATACTAAACGGTTCTGCTGTTCTAATTGCCATCTTTCCTACTAAATCTTTTAATCTCATTACTCTTCCTCCTCTGGATCATCGTACTCATAATCATCATCTTCCACGCTATCTGTGAACTCCGGATTGCCTCCAGGAGCTTCTACGTCCTCTTCAGCGGTAATTTCTTCGTCTGTGGCTGTATCCGGCTGATTTTCGCTCTCTTCGGCTTCCTCTACCTCCTTGTAATCCGCATCAATTACACCTTCGTTGTCCGGAAGCTCATTAGACGGTCCAGGAAGCATAGTGCTTTCATCCGGCTCTGTCTCATTGCCCTTCAGATTCTGTTCGTAGTCCGGATCGAACATGCTCCGTTGACCACCTTCGTTGATATATCTGAGCACGTACCGGTTCAGTTCTTCATCCCATACCAGATTCATACCAGTATCTTTCTTACTGTCCATAGAATCTTTAACCGGAACAGCAATCGTTACTTTGTGCTTAATCACTGGCTTATTAACTTCTACGGAGCCGCCCTCTCCATTCGGCACCCAGTCCTGCTTCATCTGCAAATCTACTTTCAAAGTGATGCTGCCTTCGTCTGAGTTGTTCTTCTCCATACTTGCGAACAATCTCTGCATCAGCAAATCAAAATTCTCTCTGGCCGTGGTAAATACATCACTTTCAATCTTCATTTCTTCGTAATTGTTCATTTCTCTGCTCCTTCCTACCTTGTTAGCTCAACAGCCTTTATGGTCACTTCAACTCTTGGGTTCTCTGAATAAAACTTCCGGCATTGGCAATCTACAATCTGCGTATCGTCCCGATATGCTACCTGGTTCAATGAATCGGCTATAATCTTAACCACATTATCCATATCCGGCTTCTTGGTCGGTCTGATCTCTCCTGCCAGCATAGCAGCCTTTTTCTTCTTGCTTACAGACTTCGGAATGGAATAATATGCTTTTATTCTCATATCTAGCATTGCAGCATCCTCAAATCGGAATCCATTGCATTGCTCCAGATACTCCATATGCACCAGCGTTTCATAATTCACTGTGTCCTTCGGAGTAATTGCAGTACCGGTCTTTCTGCTGAATCTCGGTCTGCCTTTTCCCTTCGGTTCTCCCAGTATCGTAAACTTCACCTGCATGTCTGCCTCCTACTGACTCATTAAGTTTCCATCTTCAATCTTCGCCTGGATACAATACCAGCTACTCTTCTTTCCTTCCCTGGCGACTTTGATCTGACGGGTTGTGTACCCGTTCATTCCCAGGATTGAAATAAGTGTCCTTCTGTCTTCCTCCCTGTATGCCCGGATCGTGATCTCGGCTCCAAATTCGTCTTCTTCGCCTCCGACCAGGACAGCTGGTTCTACCTCCAGAACTTCTGCAATGCCGAGCAATGAAGATAATGGAATATCAATCTTACCGGCTTCATAGTTCAGAATCGTTGTCTCGCTCTTTTTTATCTTGTCGCCAAGCTCTTTTGCAGTAAGACCATTTCTAGCTCTCAGTTCCGCAATCTTCTGCGACACTTTCATCTTATCCATGCACTACTCCTCCAAAAAATCTTTCATTTCATCAAATCTCTGAGCAGCTTTCATCATCCGGAAAGACTTGCCACCTACATACATTGGATAGCAGCACTCCAGAATCCGATCATATATTCTCTTCTTCCGGATGTCCTCGCACTCCATCATGTCATTTAATTCCAGGTTGGAAGTGATAATCATCGGTTTATTAGCTCTTACTCTGCTGTCAATGATGTTATAAACTTTCTCCAGTGCATAATCCGTTTCTCTCTCCGTTCCCAGGTCGTCAACGATAAGTAACGATGCACTGTTGAGAATAGTTATGTACTCAGCCTCTCTGTCATTCTCCCAGATGTCCTGGAGAATCTTCACGAACGATGTCATGATTACAGGCTTCGCATTGTTGAGAAGGTAATTCCCTATGCAAGCTGCCGTGAAGCTCTTCCCTGTCCCTACTGGTCCGTACAGCAACAGTCCCTGGTTCTTCTTGTACATGTCCTGGAATCTGCCGGCATATTTCTTCGCCATCTCGAACACCTTCTTGTTCTCTTCTCTGACTTCGTACTTCTCGAACGTAACCTCACGGTACTTTTTATCCATCATGGACGCTTCTTTCAGCCGGTTGATTCTGCGCATCTGCTCCTCATATTCTTCTTGCCTTTTCTTCTCTTCCAGCTCTTTCGATTCGCACTTGCACACGCATCTGACCACATGGGTTTTATCCCCGAACTTAACCCGTAACTGCTTTTTGCTTCCGCACTTTCCACAGTACACAAGTCCGTCTTCCCCAATGTGATCTCCTTCAGCCAAACGCTCTGCTCCAGATTCAGCTATTGGCAATACTCCTGTCAAATCCATCTATAGCCACCTCCTCATTATCGGAACGGATTGCTTTCGTCTGTTCTTTCCGGTTTCACTGTCTCTTCTTTCTTTTTCAGATAATCAACAAACGGCGTGGTTTCACTAAAAAATGTGCTTGCATGCTTGATGTATTTTTCATCTGTCCGATTCCTCTTGCATTCCGTTGCATATGCGGTAACAGCTGCAAGCAGTTCTTCCTCAGACCAGCCGTCATGGAGTCTAGCTTTATACTTCTTGTAGGCATTTCCTTTATCTTTCTTCCTTGGGTATGTGCTCCACAGTGTTTCAAACGCTGTAGTATACGGAGATTTCTTAACCGGCTTTTCTTCTGGAACCGTTTTCTCCGACTTTTGCTCTTTCTGTTCCTTCGGTTTGGTTGCTGCTTTCTCAGCGGCTCTCTTTCTTGCCACATACTCTCTCTGCCTCTTCGAGTGCTGTTTCTTCTCACTGACATATTTGTTGTAATAATATCTGTACTCTTCCCAGTCATGGATAAACAGCTCTTCTTCGTTGCAATCTATCCAGCCATTATCCAAGAGCTTACCCACAACCTCTTCCGGATCCAGGCTCTCTGACAGGCATGGCTTGATCGCCAGTGCTATATCCGCAATATCAGCTCCATCCATAAGCCCATCCATGCTTGCGTTGTCCATTCCCCAGAGCCACAGGTTTATCAGAATCCCTATTGCCTCATTCTGGGAACACCCTACATCTTTCGCTAAGACTCTTAACTTTTTTCCTATCAATGTCTGCTCTACACTAATCCACGCCAAACCATACACCTCCTAAATCGAAGCAGTAAGGTCCATGATGCTTATCGGTCTCTTCAGAACTTTTGTCTGTCTGCACCATCCACATGTATTGCATCTGTCCGGCTTCACTGTTCCTTCTTTTAACTGCTTTATGCGTTCGATGTTACGCTCAACGATTGAAAGTGCTTCTTTGAGGTAATGGTCATTCACATGGATTACTTCAATGTCAATATCTTCTTCCTTGGAAGCTCCGGCAATAAAGAACGGAAGTCTCTTTCCTGTATTCTGATACACAACTTCCTGGTAAACAGCTCCCTGCAGATCGTATCCCCAATATCTGACAAAATCCAAATACCCGATATCCGGAACCCAATTCAGCTTTGTGAGCGTTGCCATCACTTTTAGATCTACGATTGCTTTGCCCTCCAGATAAGAATCCATCTTAATCTTCCATGGAACTCCGAACAATTCAGCTGTCATGATTACCTGTTTCTGCCCGGACATATACTTCTGAAAAAGTTCATCACGTTCTGTCCTGGCAATGATATCTTCTGCTTTCTGGAATCCGGATAACAGCTTTCCATCCTTCCGGAATATCTGAGGATTCTTGGTTCTAAATTCATCCAACGTCCCCTCATAATAGGAATCCACATAGCTGCCGATCATCATTGCATTTGACGGTTCCGTCTTATACTCACCTCTGATCTTAGCAAGTGCCATTTCCTCACAGCCCATTCTTCCATAAGTCCCTACAAAATCTTTGAACTGAGATACGGAAAGATATTCTCTGTTAGCTTCATCGGAATAGTAGTTATCCGCTGTCAACTGGAACTTTGTACTCATTTCATCCATCTTCTTACTTTCCTTCCTCGCTTGTTTCTTCCGTAGTTTCCTGCTCTTCTGGAACTTCCTGGACATCTTCCGAGAAGACATCTATCGGCTCGTCAATGTCCTGCACTGGTCCCGAAGGATTGTCCGTATACTCTGCGTTACCATTTTCATCGAAAATCTTCTGGTCGTCTTCCAGGGCTCTCTGCATCTCAACAGATAAGATTCCCCACTTGCTGAGCAGTAATTTGATCACCGTCTTTAGTGCCATTGCATCAAAGTCTGTTGTCCACTTGCTGTTCTTCTTGTGGTAGTTCTTGTCATATCTGTACGCCTGTGAATATTTAGCAGCATGATTCTCTACATCCTCCACCGTCATGTACAACTCCTGCCGGTATCCGGTATTCAATTCAAACCATGCAAAGTATCCTACAATTTTTTCTCTGTCCCCACTCTTTCTATCTTTCAGATTGCTGAAATCTTTGGCAAACTCAATGTCTCCGTACACCGGATTGTAAGAAACCAGCTCGTCTGCATACACTACTGCATAATTCATTCTTCTGTAATATCCGCTTCTGATCGCAAGCTGGATAAATCCTTTGTACATGATCTGGAACTGCGCCTGGTATCCTACGTCTTTCAGTTTGTATGGGACCAACGCACTGAATCCCAGGTTACTGTCGATCGGCAGATCATAGCTCGCAGCTACCAAGGCTGAACTCATGATAGAATTCGCACTGCACTGCTTCAGCTGATTATTCTGGCTAACCACGTTGATGATAGATGTCATAAACTGCGGTGCTTTCTTTCCCAGGACTTCATTGAACCGGTTCTTTACGTTATCGGTTGCAAGAATCCCTTTCAACTCTTTCATCACTGATACTTCTGTTCCTGCCATATTACCAATCACTCCTTTCTGCTGTGGATAATTCTTCTCCACACAGCTCTATAATTTCTGATGTTGTCATATCTGATAAGCATGTCTCGCAAACGGGTCCGTTCACACCTTCTAAATACTTATCGCCTTCATAGATTCCTTCATTGCATTCAGAACACAGGCATACTGGCTTTGGTTCTGGAGCATTCGGGCATCTGCTATCGCACGGATTCTGTAAACATACACTGCACATCTTCTACCTCCATCATGCTCAGCAAGCTAATCGCATTCAATGTCCTCCGGAACAGATACTCTCTCAGAACATCTGGGAACAGTATCTTGAAATATCCTTCGTCTTTTCCTGCGACCTTTATCTTTCTCAAACAGTGTTGTTCTGCCCATTCGACTTCTTCATTGCTGATATCAATTCTATCATTTCTAAGCTCTTTTACTGTTTGGTCTACTACTTCTTTGTATGCTTCTATCATCTTTCTTCCTCGAAAATGTCTTCAAGTGCAACTCTAGTAATAATCAATGCTGGCAGAACGAGGTACTCTCCACCGATTTCCACCGAACCTCTTACATTGCACATCTGTACAATCATGAAGCACTGCACGATTATTGAAATTGATATGTATTCAAGCCAGCTTAACACTCTGTTTCTCATATATCTCACTTCCTTTTACCGGTGATACAAAAATTCCAATGTCTATCGGTTCCTGCTGGTCGATAGCCTGGATCATTTCATCCAGTGTATTGAGTCCATACTGTTTCATTCGCTTTTCAATTCTTTCTGGTAATTCCACAGCTACACTCCCTTTCCTGGACTAACTTCAATTCCCATACTGTCTTTACCATTTCATCCAGCTCCTGGCATATCTCGTTGAGTTCTTTTTCTTCCTCTTCACTGACTTTCCCGTCTTCTGCAATTCCGATGAGCTTATCTTTCAAGCCTTCAATCCGGCTTTCCTTAAACTGCTTAATAATCCGGATCACTATATTGTCAATGCTTCCGGCTTCAACAGCTACCGGCATACACCTTCCGATCAAGCACTCATTCTTGCAATACATTGTCTTCAGTTGTGGAGCACGATACAGGTCAGCCATCACGATGATAATGTCTACCGGAGGTACCGTGACTCCCAGCTCATAATTGCTCAGCGTATTCACTGAAACGCCGAGCATTTCAGCAGCTCTTTCCATGCTGCCTAGAGCGTCATTGTAGATTGCAGCCTGCTTTCTACATGCACGATATGGGGTTTCACCCAATTTCCTACAATTGCTATCCATTGTTTCTTTCCTCCTTATGGCTTAAAATAAGCTCATAACCTATAAGGTACAGCCACAATCATACGGAACATTCAAGTAATCGCTGATAAGCTTTACAGTATTAGCTGAATACGACCTTCCGTTGACAACTGCTGAAACATGTCCTCTGGATAAACCGATGACTTCTGCAAGTTCCGTGGTTGTCATGTCGAGGTCGATGAGCTTCTTCTTAACTTTTTTGCACCAAGGCGATAACTTACGGCTCATGTCTTCCTCCTTCCTCAGAATTTTGCTTTACATCACCAATAATCTGCTGTAAAATAAACAAAAGTGTACTGACAAACACTGACGGGAGATACTGGCATATCTCCTTGATTTTTTACCGCTTTGATTACAAAGCGTGATGTAAATTGCAATGATTTGTATGTTGTTTTGTGTTGTACAAACCAATCATAATCAACAATAGCTTACTTGTCAAGCAAAATAGTAATCATTTGCATACTTTTTGGAGGTATTTTTTATGACTATCGGAGAACGTGTATTCTTTTTGCTCGACAAATACGGGCTTCAACAGAAGGAATTGGCAGATGCCATCAATGTTTCCAAAGCAACCGTGAACGGCTGGAAAATCCGCAAGGGCAGTCCTTCGGCAGATCTGATCTCGCCTATAGCGAAATTCTTCCACGTATCTACAGACTTTCTTCTTACCGGGGAAGAAGCTGAATCAAAAACGCTCAGTCTCGAAGATGAAGAATGGCTCAATATCATTCATCGGATCCCGGAAGACAGACAGTCTATGTGCAAGGACTTCCTGCGGACGCATATGGTTATACCTGAGAAATATGCGGATAAGAAGCAAGCATAATCTCTACTGCTTACTTTGATTACGTTCGCAAAAACAGGAGGTAACATTTATGGGAACTGAAAACATCCGTTGCGAGAACAGCAACGAAAAAGAGGACTTCGTGAAGGAGCTGGAACGATTGCTCGCTTGCTATCAGATTGCTTCTTTCGATGACCGGAAAGTAGTTTGGGCGGTTCTGAACAAATATGCCGCCTATATAAGCTGAAATTGCCCCATAAAGGGGCTTTTTCTTTTTTGAGGTGGAATAATGAGCATAAACAGAAATAATACGAATGAGACTCCCAAAAAAGCAGCTCTTTACGTGAGAGTATCCACGAACTATCAGATAGACAGGGACTCTCTCCCCATGCAGAGACAAGAGCTTATAACTTACGCACAGCTCATGTTTGGGATAAATGACTATGTTGTCTTCGAGGACGCTGGTTACAGTGGAAAGAATACTGATCGTCCAGAGTTTCAAAACATGATGCGCCGGATCCGTGCCGGAGAGTTCACACATCTTCTCTGCTGGAAGATTGACCGTATCTCCAGGAATCTTCTGGACTTTGCATCTATGTACCAGGAACTGAAGGACCTGGGCGTGACCTTCGTCAGCAAAAATGAACAATTTGACACCAGTACAGCTATCGGAGAAGCCATGCTGAAAATCATCCTGGTCTTCGCTGAACTGGAACGTAACATGACATCTGAACGTGTAACTGCCACAATGCTTTCTAGGGCACAGAACGGGCTCTGGAATGGTGGTCGTGTACCTTATGGGTACGACTACGACAAGGATTCAAAGACTTTCTCCATCAACCAGGAGGAAGCTTTTCTTGTACACAAGATGTACGATCTCTATTCGGAGCATCGTTCGTTGGTAATGGTATCCAGGGCTTTGAATGAAGATGGCTATGCTTCAAGAGCCGGTAACGACTGGTCACCGGTCAGCATATTTATCATCTTGACCAATCCATTCTATACCGGCAAATACAGATACAATCATTACAAGATTCCAGGTCTGAAAATCGAAAAGGACCCGTCTGAGTGGATTGAGGTGCCAGATCACCATCCACGAATCATTTCAGACGAACAGTTTGGCAACGTGAATCGTATCTTACAAGCGAACTCCCGGTCAAAGCGATTACCTGGCCAGCAACATACATCAAAGGGGACTCACATCTTCGGTGGGTTGCTCTACTGCGGAACTTGTGGCTCTCAGTATGTTTCTACTCCTTCCAGACTGCTGGCATCTGGATACAGACCTTCCAAGTACGCATGCCCGAACCTCCGGAAGAAAAAGACTTGCAATACAAAGTCAATCTCCGATCCAGTGATCGGTGAATTCGTGCTTAACTATGTCTTGAACATGATGCATGCCAGAGCGGCTTTCTCTTCAATTCATGACACATCGGAGCTGCAAGACGCTCTCTTAAATGGTGGCACATTTCAGAATGTGGATCACATCGGCAAGGACGGACTAGACGGCTGCTTCCATATGTTCTCTTCTACGCCACTGGATGGCAAACGCTTCCGGAAACCAAAGAAAGCTACTACCATAGATCCGGAGCTGAAGCGACTACGTGCTGAGAAGAGAAAGACTGAGCGTGCCTTAGACCGGCTTATGAATCTGTACCTGTATGCTGATAACCCGATCAGCGAAAAAGACTTTATAATCCGCAAACAGGCTCTTGATGACTACTTAAAGGAAATAAATGAGAATCTTGGCATGATAGACCGTGGACGTGGCATCGAGACAATCTCTGACGAGAACTTTATAAAAAGAGCCAGCTACTTCATCATGAGCAAAGAGCTGGCAGGAAAAGACTATATCTATTTCAAGAAACTGGCAATGGACATGGATGCTGAAATCCTAAGAGACTTCTTCCAAGAAATCATTGATTCTATCGTCATGGAAGGTAGCAACGTAAAGGAAATCGTCTTCCGCAATGGACTTGCACATACTTTCTTCTACAAGGACGCAGAAAAACCGGAGGCATAAAACCTCCGGTTTCTTTCATCTTTTTCAGTTACAAATGTACGATTTGGGTATCATTCTATAAACATCGCATCTCCGAAGCTGAAAAAACGATACCGTTCTTTCACTGCCTCTTCATAGGCTGCCATGACATGCTCTTTTCCCGCCAGTGCAGATACCAGCATGATCAGTGTAGATTCCGGCAGATGGAAATTTGTGATCAGCCCATCTAATATCTTAAACTGATATCCCGGATAGATAAAAATTTCTGTCCAGCCGCTGCAAGGCTTTAAGCGTCCGTTCTCGTCCGCCGCAGATTCGATGGTACGGCAGCTCGTCGTTCCCACACAGATCACACGGCCTCCATGTTCTTTGGCTTTGTTGATCTTCTCTGCCGCTTCTGCATCCACCATGTAAAACTCCGAATGCATATGGTGCTCGGTCACATCCTCCACTTTCACCGGGCGGAATGTGCCCAGTCCGACATGAAGTGTCACTCTTGCAATATCCACGCCTTTTTCCTGAATTTCTTTCAAAAGCTTCGGAGTAAAATGAAGCCCCGCAGTCGGTGCTGCAGCTGAACCTTCGTGAGCTGCATACACCGTATTATAACGGCTTCTGTCTTCCAGCTGGTGGGTAATATATGGAGGAAGCGGCATCTGACCAAGCTGGTCTAAAATCTCCTCAAAGATTCCCTTATACTCAAAGTGAATCAGACGGTTTCCCTCTTCTACCACATCCACAACCTCGCCGACCAGAAGTCCTTCTCCGAAACTGATCCTGGTTCCCGGTTTTGCTTTTTTCCCCGGTTTTACCAGTGTTTCCCACACATCGTTTTCTCCGCGCTTCAACAGGAGGACCTCGATCTTGGCACCGGTGCCTTCTTTTTCTCCGATCAGGCGTGCCGGAATTACTTTTGTATCGTTGATGACCAGACAGTCTCCCGGATTCAGATAATCGATCACATCCCGAAAGATATGATGCTCTGTTTTCCCTGTCTCTTTATCCAGAAACAATAATCTGGAACCGGAGCGATCCTCCAGAGGATCCTGTGCGATCAGTTCCTCCGGCAGGTCATAATAAAAATCACTTGTTTTCAATGATATCCCTCTTTCTAAACAGACTCGGTCCTATTTTCTCAGCTCGATTCCCATCTCTTCCAGTGCTTTTAAGATCCGGTTCATCGCAGAAGTTACATCCGCCTCTTCCAGAGTCTTATCCTTTGCACGGAATACGATAGAATATGCAACGGATTTGAATCCGGCTTTGATCTGACTTCCTTCATACAGGTCAAACAGTGCATAGCTTTCCAGATATGCTCCGCCTTTTTTCTCGATCACATCTTCAATCTGTCCTACCAGGATCTCTTTTGGCACTACCATACTGATATCTCTTGTCACAGCAGGGTACTTTGCGATTCCTGTATATTTTCTGTCAAAAGTTGCATACGGAATGATCTCCGGCATATCCAGTACTGCTACATATGCGCGTTCCCCGATTCCGTAAGTATCGGCAACTTCCGGATGTACCTCTCCCAGATATCCGACTACTTTTCCATCGTAAATGATATTTGCCTGGCGCCCAGGATGCAGATATGTTTTTCCTGCATTTGGATCGTATGTTTCTTTTTCGTGCATTCCGATCTTCTCAAAGAATTCTTCTACTACACCCTTCATGCTGAAGAAATCCCCTTCTCCATACATTCCCAGAGTAAACTGCATTCTTTCCTCCGGAAGCTCTGTGATCGGAAGCTGTTTTGGCAGATAAATATTTCCAAGTTCGTAAAGTCTTACATTTTTGTTTCTGCGGTTATAGTTTGTCGCAAGAGATGTGAGCATTCCATTTAAGGATGTCGTTCTCATCACACTATAATCTTCTCCCAGTGGGTTCATGATCTCCACTGTTTCTCTCAATTTCGAATCTGCCGGGATTCTCAGTTTGTCAAACACCTTCGGGCTCTCGAATGAATAGGTCATTCCCTGGCTGAATCCGCAGAATTCGGCGATATCTTTTGCCACATCTTCGATTCTCAGTTTGAAGGACAGTTTTCCTGTTGTGGCCTCTCCCTTTGGAAGTGTCGTCGGAATATTATCATATCCAAAGAATCTTGCAACCTCTTCTGCCAGATCTGCAATTCTGAACAGATCATGACGGAATGTCGGTGCGATCACTTCCTTTGCTGCTTCATCATATTCCAGACCGATCTTTGCGAAATAACCAAGCATCTCTTCTTCTGAAATCGAAGTTCCCAGCATTGCATTGATCTTGTCTGCATCAAATGGAACTCTTACCGGTTCTTTTACTTTTCCGTAAACATCCACGGTTCCGCCAACCACTTCTCCGGCGCCTAATTCTTCTACTAACTGGCAGGCTCTGTCAATGGCTGCTTTTGCATTGTTCGGATCCAGACCCTTTTCAAATTTTCCGGAAGCATCTGTACGAAGCCCTACTCTCTTTGAAGATTTTCGGATGTTGACACCGTCAAAGCATGCTGCCTCAAAGAGCATGGTCTTGACATCATCTGTGATCATGGAGTTTTCCCCACCCATGATACCGGCAATTCCGACTGCTTTTTCTCCGTCACAGATCATCAGGACATCCTTGTCCATGATACGCTCCTGTCCGTCAAGTGTGGTAAATTTCTCTCCATCCTGTGCAGTTTTTACAACAATCTCATGACCTGCGATCGTATCCAGATCATAGGCATGCATCGGCTGTCCGTACTCTTCCATCACATAGTTTGTAATATCCACCAGATTGTTGATCGGACGAATTCCTACAGATGCCAGCCTTCTCTGCATCCATTTTGGAGACGGACCGATTTTAATATTTTTTACCACTCTTGCACAGTATCTCGGACACAGATCGGCATCTTCTACTGTTACTTTTATATAATCGTTGACATCTTCTCCATTTCCTGTCTCTTTCACGATTGGAGGAACAAACTCTTTGTTGAATGTAGCGGCTGCTTCTCTTGCGATTCCAAGTACGCTGTAGCAGTCTACACGGTTGGATGTCACTTCATACTCAAATACCACATCGTTTCTGTCAAGCGCTTCAATCGCACTTGCTCCGATTTCGGCATCCTCCGGGAAGATATAGATTCCGTCTTCCGGAGCCTCCGGATACATATCTGTCGTAGAACCCAGCTCCTCGATAGAACACATCATACCAAAACTTGCCACTCCGCGGAGCTTGCCTTTTTTGATCTTGATTCCGCCCGGAACTTTCTGTCCCGGCTCATGTCCCCCTGCCACGCGTCCACCGTCCAGTACGACCGGCACTTTTGCACCTTCAAATACATTTTTCGCACCTGTTACGATCTGTACTGTCTCTGTTCCTACATTCACCTGACATACGACCAGTTTGTCTGCATCCGGGTGCTTTTCAATCTTATCGATCTGACCAATGACAATCTTTTCCAGATCTGCATCCAGCTGTTCATAGCCCTCTACTTTTGTTCCTGACAATGTCATTGCATCTGTATATTCCTGCGCTGTCACGTCCAGATCCGGGACATACGCTTTTAACCATGATAAAGAAGTATTCATAATCCTATTCCTTTCTCTCCACCTAAATCCTAGAACTGTTTCAAAAATCTGATGTCATTTTCATACAAAAGTCTCATGTCATCAATTTCATATTTCAGCAGTGCGATTCGCTCCAGACCGACACCGAATGCAAATCCTGAATATTCCTCCGGATCGATTCCGCACATCTCCAGCACATGTGGATGTACCATCCCGCATCCGAGGATCTCAATCCAGCCGGAACCTTTACAGAATCGACATCCTTTGCCTCCGCATTTGAAGCAAGTCACATCCACCTCTGCACTTGGCTCTGTAAACGGGAAATGATGCGGTCTGAATTTTGTCTTTGTCTCTTCTCCAAACAGCTCTTTTGCAAACACTTCCAGTGTTCCTTTCAGATCTGCAAAGGAAACATTTTTATCGATCACAAGACCTTCAATCTGATGGAAGGATGGAGAATGTGTTGCATCCACTTCATCAGAACGGAATACTCTTCCCGGTGCGATCATACGGATCGGCAACTTGCCCTGCTCCATCACTCTCGCCTGAACCGGAGAAGTCTGTGTACGCAGCACAATGTCCTTATTCACATAAAAGGTATCCTGTTCATCTTTTGCAGGATGCCCATCCGGAATGTTGAGTTTCTCGAAGTTGTACAGGTCGTATTCTACTTCCGGTCCTTCTACTACTTCGTATCCCATTCCCACGAAAATGCGCTCTACCTCTTCCAGTGCGATCGTATTTGGATGTCTGTGTCCCACCGTACTTTTCTTAGATGGCAGCGTCACGTCAATGACTTCCGCTTTCATTTTTTCCTCACGGATGGCTGCCTCCATTTTCACTTTTGTCTCTTCTAAAAGCTCTTCGATTGCAGCTCTTGTCTCATTGACCAGCTGTCCGACTTTCGGACGCTCCTCTGGGGCCACGTCTTTCATTCCCTTTAATACGGCTGTTAATTCTCCTTTTTTTCCAAGAAATTTTACACGCACCTCGTTCAGCTTTTCCGGCATATCAGAAGCTTTAATCTGCTCCAAAGCCTGTGCTTTGATTTGTTCCAGTCTGTCTTTCATCTTCTTTCTCCTTTCTTTGAAAGCATATTTCTTAGTATGAAAAAAACTCCATCCCAAAAGGGACGAAGTCTGTATTCGCGGTACCACCCTAATTCCCACAGTCTTCCTGTGAGCACTTGGTCTTGTGTAACGTACAATAGACGGCACTTTCTACTCTGAAATCATTTCAAAAATGCAGCTTACGTGGGAATTTCGATTGCCGTCTGAACCAAAGAAGGCTTACAGCCAGTGACCTTCTCTCTCTGATGGAAAACAGTTCTCTACTGTGCACGCTCATCGCTTTTCATATCCTGATTCATTTTTCAAATTTAAGACAAATTTACTTTATTATCTTATCACAGTTTTTGTGATTGTCAAGATATTTCTCTAACAGTGCATTGACTTCTCCGCCAAGAAGGATCACATACATACACAGATACAGCCACAGCATAATCAGCACAATCGTAGTCATACTTCCATACATATCTGAAAATCCTTCAAAGATGTCCAGATAAATCGAAAAAATAAAAGAGATCAGCAGCCATCCGCACGCTGTAAAAACGGCTCCCGGAAGCTGTTTACGCAAAGTTGTCTTCTGTGTTGCTCTCCGGTTTGGAAGATATTTATAAACCAGATCCCAGAAAACGGTCAGAACTGCAAGTGTCATAACGGTCCGGATCTTAATAATATACTGCATCAGAGTACTCCAGAACGGTGCATGCTTGTAGATCATGGCGCTGATACTGTTTCCAAATACAGACAGAACCAGTGACAGTACGATTGCAAGAATGAAGATCACGGTATATAAAGAAGCCCTAAGCCTCAGGTATACATAATTACGAGTCTCGGTATTACCATAAATGCAGTTCAGTCCTGCAGTCACGGACAGTACCCCTCTTCCTGCAGACCACAGCGCTACAAGGATCGTGATCGGAATGATCTTAGCCGACTGGGAAAAATAGACCTGTGTCACGATCGAACGGATAAACCCCTGCACGGATGTCGGAAACACCTGCTCCACTGCATCGATGACATTTGCATAAGTAGCTGGTGTAAACTGTACCGCCGTCAGCAAAAGCAGGATGATCGGAATCATAGAGAGTACAAAAAAATAAGCAGCCTGGGCCGCATACGCTCCTGTATGATGGGAGCCGACGATCTCAGTGACTTTATTTACTTTTTTTATCGTCTCCTTGACTCTTCTTCCCATAATATTCTCTCCTGCTGCTCTCAAACTTTCAAAATCATATCATAAAGCCCCTGTTTCGTAAAGGGATCTTTTTTGAAGGCTTGTATATCCTGTATTGATGAAATAAGGGAATGAAATCAGCCTGTGCTAAATTTCATTCCCTTTTATCTTCTGTAGAATCCCCAAAATGCCGTTCCCTGTATTTTGACTCCTAGCACGCAAGCTAGGTGGGCAACCGCATCTGCTTTTCTGTCTTCCACTGCATAACGGAGGCTTGACATATTACAGAAATATAAGAATCCCGTTTAAAGTATTGTAGGTTCAAAATAACAAGGTTATCGAACATCTCAGGTTTTCCGTTGAATTTATTATAGCCTATTTACATAGATTTTACAACCCATACTCCATTTCTTTTTTCATGGTATTTTTTTCAAATTTATGGTATAGTAACATTATTTACATTTGAATGCAAGGAGAGGATACTATTATGAAAACAACTGAATTAAAACTGGTCTATTTCAGTCCGACAGGGACGACAAGAAGGGTCATCATGGAGGCAGCACGTCAGATTGACCTTAAATCCGTCTCATTTGACCTGTCCGTACATAAAGAAAAAAAGCCGGTTCTGCAATTTGACGAAACAGATTTTGTCCTGTTTGGAATCCCGGTTTATTCCGGCCGGGTTCCCGAAACATTTCTTTCTTATTTCGAGACACTCAAAGGAAACAACACTCCGGCTGCGCTGATCGCAACTTATGGCTGCCGGGCATACGAAGATGCTCTGTTAGAATTAAAAACCGAGGTGGAAAATCGGGGATTCCACGTAATCGGTGCCGGTGCATTTCCTACTGAGCATTCGATCGTTCGTTCAATTGGTCTGAGCCGTCCGAATAAAGCGGATCTAAAGACAATCAGTGAGTTCGGGATCGCATTAAACCGCCGTATCAAAAATGAAGATCTCTCTGCGCTCTCCATTCAGGTACCTGGTAACACTCCATATCGCAAATACGCAAAAACTCCACTGATTCCAAAGGCAGATGTCAGCCTGTGCACGGAATGTAAAGCTTGCGTCAAATCATGTCCTGCCGGAGCAATCTCTGCACAGGATCCGAAAAAGACGGACAAGAAAAAATGTATTTCCTGCCTGCGCTGCGTACGAAGCTGTAAGCAAAAAGCCCGCAGTGTCAGCAGTATGAAACTCTCCATGGCAGCCAAAAAACTGAACAAAGTCTGTCAGAGTGATAAAGCCGCTGATATCTTTTTATAAATCCTGTCATTAGAACGTTATTACTCCGATAGATGAATCATTTCTGCAATTTGTATGACGTAAGAAGAGAGTCAGATCCTCCTGACTCTCTTTCGTTGATATTCCCCTTGTATCTTTCTAAAAATATTTCTTTTTCAGTTGCATCGTATACACTGCAAATACCACCAGTGCTGCCATAAAAAGAATGCCGCCCACTGTGTCCACCATCTCCATCGGATTTACATACCAGTGGATACAATCTACAATTCCATAAAGAATCGAAACAATTCCAAATCCCAGAACTGCCGGCAACGCCTTTTTCAGATATGCTTCCTTATCTTTGCACATCTTTTCTGAATAACTCTTCCCCAGGAGAATCGTTTCATTAATGTGTCCGTCTTTTTTCATGTTAAAATATGCATACAGGCAATATATCCCGCATCCTACTGCAAGAATTCCGATAAAACCAAACACACTGTTCATACTGTCCGCACTCATTGACTATACCTCGATTTCTAATATTTCTTTCACTGTCTCTTTCATTTTGTCTGCATCACACTCTCTTGTATGAAGGATTTTCGCATCACGGATCTCCTTGACCGCATTCGGAACGGCAACCTGAGAAAGCTTCTCCAGCTCGTCCACAAGCTCAAACTCGTCTCTTCCCGCATATTCTGCATCAATTGCACGCATCACACTGCCTACGAATTTATATGGACTGGCTGTGGAAGCGATCAGACATTTTGTCTCATCCCCACTTTCTTCTCTGTACTGTGCACATACACAAGAAGCAACTGCCGTATGTGTATCCATCACATATCCGGTACGTTTATATGTATCGTGGATTGCCTGTGCTGTCTGTTCCTCCGTTGCATAACCTCCCACAAAATCATCCAGTTTTGCCTTCATTTCTTTTGTAATCTCATATGCACCACTACTTTTTAATGCATCCATCAGTTCTGCATTTTTCTGACCATCCTGTCCTGCAATTGTATAGATCAGCCGCTCCAGATTGCTTGAGATCAAAATGTCCATGGACGGGGAGGATGTCAGCACAAATTCTCTGTTTTTGTCATATGTTCCTGTACGGAAGAAATCAAACAGGACTTTGTTTTCATTGGATGCACAGATCAGCTTATTGATCGGAACCCCCATCTGTTTTGCATAGTATGCTGCCAGAATATTACCAAAGTTTCCGGTCGGAACCGTCACATTGATCTTCTCTCCACTTTGAATCTCGTCATTCTGAAGCAGTTTTGCATATGCATAGACATAATACACAACCTGAGGTACCAGACGACCGATGTTGATCGAATTTGCGGAAGAGAACTGATATCCTGCCGCATCCAGTTCCTTTGCAAGCACCTGGTCTTCAAAAAGCGCTTTGACACCGCTCTGTGCATTATCAAAGTTTCCATGAATTGCCACAACTGAAGTATTGGCACCTTTCTGTGTCACCATCTGCATCTCCTGCACCCGGCTGACCCCGTTCTTCGGATAAAACACAATAATCTTCGTTCCCGGCACATCTGCGAATCCTGCCATCGCAGCTTTTCCGGTATCTCCGGAGGTTGCTGTCAAAATGACAATATCCTTTGTCACATGATTCTTCTTTGCAGATGTTGTCATCAAATGCGGAAGGATCGATAATGCCATATCCTTAAACGCGATCGTCGCTCCGTGAAACAGCTCCAGATGATAGACATCTCCCACTTTCACAAGGGGGGCGATCACTTCTGTATCAAACTTGGAATCATATGCGCTGTCTATGCAGTGCTTTAACTCCTCCTCTGTAAAGTCTGTCAGAAACTGTTTCATCACTGCGTATGCGGTCTCCTGATACGTCATGTTTTTGAGTTCTTCCATTGTCACATCCAGTGTCGGAATCTGCTCCGGCACGAAGAGTCCGCCATCTTCTGCAAGCCCTTTTAAGATTGCCTCAGACGCTGTTACTTTTTTCTCAGAATTTCTTGTGCTTTTGTATAACAAATTCATATCTTCGCCCTCTTTTTCTTTCTTCACACTGTTATTGCCATGAATTATATCATAAGTGCTCTGTTTTATCAATTTTGTTTCTTAAATACAATGAAGAGAATTGCACTGACACCCATCAGGACGGGGTAGAACAAATTCGGAATAATATCAAACGGAGTCAGTCCTGTGAGAGTTGCCGCAGACAGAAGCTGAGCTCCATACGGGATCATTCCCTGCCCCACGGATGTAAAAATATCCAGAAGGGATGCGGATCGTTTTGGATCAATGTCATATTCTTCGCTGATCTCTTTTGCAATGGGACCTGCCATCACAATGGCAATGGTATTATTTGCTGTACAAAGATCTACAAACAATGCCAGCACTGCGATTCCAAATTCGCCGCCTCTTTTTCCTCTGATCCTGCTTTTGATCAGATTTAAGATGAACCGGATTCCACCATATTCTCTGACAAGTGACACGATACAGGCAACAATGATCGAAATTACCGTGATATCATACATTCCGGTCACACCGTCTCCTACGACATTAAAAATCTCAGACAATCCGATGCTTCCTGTTGCAACGCCCACGATCAGAGATAACGCAATTCCACTGATCAGAACAACAAACACGTTAATCCCCGCCAGTGCTCCCACCAATACAACGAGATATGGAAGTACTTTCCAGATGCTGTATGGCATCTCCTCCCGGATCTGATAACTTCCGTTTCTTGTCATCAGCCAGAATATCACAATCGTTAAAATCGCCGCCGGGAGTACGATCAGAAAATTTGCCTTGAATTTATCTTTCATCTCGCAGCCCTGTGTTTTTACCGCGGCGATCGTTGTATCTGAGATCATGGACAGATTATCACCAAACATTGCTCCGCAGACAACGGCTCCAATACAGATTGCCAGAGAAAATCCTGTCTTTTCACTGATTCCGACTGCAATCGGAGCAAGCGCTGCGATCGTTCCCATGGAGGTTCCCATGGATACAGAAATAAAACAGCCGATCACAAACAATCCTACGACTGCAATGGATGGCGGAAGCACCGAAAGCCCCAGATTTACCGTACTCTCCACACCGCCTACCGCAGTTACTGCACCGGAAAATCCGCCTGCACATAAAAAGATCAGACTCATCGTAATGATATTCTCATCTCCGATCCCGGCAGAAATCACCTTCATTTTGTCTGCAAATGTTAACTTCCCATTCTGCAAAAACGCTGTCAGAAGAGCGATTAAGAATGCCACAATTGCCGGCATCGCATAAAAATCGCCAAATACAATCCCCATCCCCAAAAACAGGACCAGAAATACTCCGATCGGAAGAAGCGCCACCGCCCTTCCTTTTTCTTCCACTCTCAACTTTTTCTCTTCCACTGATGTTCCTCTCTTTCTCATTTCACTTCTTTCTTCTTTAATAAAATCCATGAGGGCGTTCCAAAAGATTCTCCGACTTTTTGAAAACGCCCTCATTTTATATCATGCTCTTTCTTTCAATATCCGGTCTTAATTTCCGTTCTATTTCTTTCTGCTGTTTGTATAGCTTACAAGACCTCCGGCTGCGATCAGCTTCTGCATAAATTCAGGAAACGCCTGTCCCTGATACTGAGTTCCTTTGGTACGGTCGTAGATCATTCCGCTGTCAAAATCTACTTCAACCTCATCTCCGGCTTCGATTTCCTGTGCCGCCTGCGGACATTCAATGATCGGAAGCCCGATATTGATGGCATTGCGGTAGAAAATCCTTGCAAAGGTCTCTGCGATCACACAGCTTACTCCTGCTGTTTTCAGACAAAGAGGCGCATGCTCTCTGGAAGAACCACAGCCGAAATTCTTCTTTGCCACGATCAGATCTCCCGCCTGCACTTTTTTTGCAAACTCCGGATCAATATCTGCCATGGCATGTGATGCCAGCTCTTTTGCATCAAATGAATTCAGATATCTTGCCGGAATAATCACATCCGTATCTACATTGTCTCCATATTTAAAAACGTGTCCCTGTGCTCTCATGCCTCTTCACCTGCCCTCTCCGGATTTGCAATATATCCTGCAATCGCACTCGCCGCTGCCACTTCCGGAGATGCAAGATAAATGAGAGAATCTACATGTCCCATTCTTCCTACAAAATTCCGGTTTGTCGTAGATACACAGCGTTCTCCTGCTGCCATAACACCCATATGACCGCCCATACACGGTCCACAGCTCGGTGTATTGACCGCACAGCCTGCATCCACAAAAATATCAAGCAGCCCTTCTTTGATACACTGTTTGTAAATCTTCTGAGTTGCCGGAATGACCATCACACGCACATCCGGATGTACCGTATGCCCTTTTAAGATTGCCGCTGCCTTTCGCATATCTTCCATTCTTCCATTGGTGCAGGAACCGATCACCACCTGATCGATCTTGATCGGTTCCATCGCCTCGATCTCATCGATGGTCTTTGCATTGCCCGGAAGATGCGGAAATGCAACTGTCGGACGCACTTCGGAAAGATCAATGGTTACAACCTGTTCATAATCTGCATCCTCATCTGCCTCGAAAATCTGATATTCTTTTTTCGAATGCTCTTCTAAATATGCTTTTGTCTGTTCATCCACCGGGAAGATTCCGTTCTTCGCACCTGCTTCAATCGCCATGTTCGCCATGGTAAAACGGTCATCCATAGACAAATGTGCAATTCCGTCTCCGGTAAACTCCATGGATTTGTAAAGTGCCCCATCTACACCGATCTTGCCGATGATGTGGATGATGATATCTTTTCCGCTGACATATTTTCCAGGTTTTCCAGTCAGTACAAACTGAATCGCCGCCGGAACTTTAAACCAGATCTCACCGGTTGCCATACCGGTTGCGATATCGGTCGTTCCCATACCGGTTGAAAACGCACCCAGCGCTCCATAGGTACAGGTGTGGGAGTCTGCACCAATGATGCATTCTCCTGCTGTCACCACGCCTGCCTCCGGAAGGATAGCATGCTCTACTCCGGACTTGCCCTGTTCAAAATACCATTTCAATCCCTGTTCTTTTGCAAATTCACGGATCGCTTTTGAATTCTCTGCGGATTTGATGTCTTTGTTCGGGGTGAAATGATCCGGTACAAATACAACCTTCTCTTTATCAAACACCTGATCTGCCATCTGCTTCAGAATCGGCAGCGCCATCGGTCCTGTGATGTCATTTGCCATCACAATATCCAGCTTTGCCTCGATCAGCTGTCCTGCAGTTACAGATTCCAGCCCTGCATGTGCTGCCAGTATCTTCTGTGTCATTGTCATTCCCATAGGAGAATCCCCCTTTCTCAATCTTTATTTTGCCTGAATAAACCCTTTTGCTGTCAGAGCTTCTGCGCAGAGAACTGCTCCACCTGCTGCTCCTCTGACTGTGTTGTGGGAAAGTCCTACAAATTTGAAGTCAAACATCGAATCTTCTCTCAGTCGTCCGATTGACACTCCCATTCCGTTCTCATAATCTACATCCAGTTTCACCTGTGGACGGTTGTCCTCTTCCAGATACTGAATAAACTGCTTTGGTGCACTTGGAAGGTTTTCTTCCTGTGGGAAACCTTTGAATGACACAAGCTTTTCGATCAGCTGCTCTTTTGTCGGTTTCTTCTCAAAATTGATAAATACAGCTGCTGTATGACCGTTTAATACCGGTACACGCAGACACTGGCAAGTGATTTTCGGAAGCTGAGCCTTTACGATCTCGCCGTTTTCTACTTTTCCGAGAACACGCAGCGGCTCCTGCTCACTCTTTTCTTCCTCTCCGCCAATATATGGAATGATATTTTCCACCATCTCCGGCCAGTCTTTAAATGTCTTTCCCGCTCCGGAAATGGCCTGGTAAGTCGTTGCCACTACTTCTTTTGGTCCGAACTCTTTCCATGCAGCCAGACACGGCGCGTAGCTCTGGATCGAACAGTTTGGTTTTACTGCGATAAATCCGCGTGTTGTTCCAAGGCGTTTTTTCTGATCCTTAATCACATCAAAATGTTCTGAATTGATCTCCGGCACTACCATCGGCACGTCCGGTGTCCAACGATGCGCACTGTTGTTTGACACGACCGGTGTCTCTGTCTTTGCGTATTCTTCTTCGATCGCTTTGATCTCTTCTTTTGTCATATCCACTGCGCTGAATACAAAATCTACCGTAGACGCAACATGTTCCACGTCGTTTACATTCATAACAACCAGTTTTTTCACTGCTTCCGGCATTGGAGTTGTCATTTTCCATCTGTCTCCGACTGCCTCTTCATAAGTCTTTCCTGCAGAACGCGGACTTGCTGCCACTGTCACAACCTCAAACCACGGGTGATTCTCAAGCAAAGAGATAAATCTCTGTCCGACCATTCCTGTTGCTCCTAAAATTCCAACTTTTAATTTCTTTTCCATCTTCTTTCTGTCCTTTCCTCTCATTTTTATTTGAAAACAGCAAACCTGCTATTCTTCTTTCAAATATGCTTCTTCCAGTGCGATTGCCTGCTCCATGGCACTTTTCCCCGGTGCTCCGATGGTATTTCGCATTTCCACACAAGTCTTCATGCTGATGGCCTCATAGATATCTTCTTCAAATACCGGAGAGATTGCCTTATACTCCTCCAGACTCATATCATCAAGGGCGATATTTTTATCAATACAATATAAAACCAGCTGTCCTACAATCCCGTGAGCATCCCGAAACGGCACGCCGTGATTGACCAGATAATCCGCCGCATCTGTCGCATTTGTAAAACCATTCTTTGCACTGTCTTCCATCCGCTGCTTTCTGAACCTCATGGTGCGAAGCATCCCCGTAAATAATGCCAGACAGCCTTTTGTCGTATCAATGGCATCAAACACCAGCTCTTTGTCTTCCTGCATATCTTTATTATATGCAAGCGGGATTCCCTTCATTGTCGTCAGAAGGGACATCAATGCCCCGTAAACTCTTCCTGTCTTTCCGCGCACAAGCTCTGCGATATCCGGATTCTTCTTCTGCGGCATAATGCTGCTTCCGGTACTGTACGCATCATCAATCTCCACAAACTGATACTCATTGGAATTCCAGATGATCACTTCCTCACAGAAACGGCTTAAGTGCATCATCACGGTAGACATTGCTGACAGCATCTCGATCAGATAATCTCTGTCAGATACGGAATCCATACTGTTTAAGGTCGGTCCGTCAAATCCAAGCAGCTCTGCCGTATATTCCCGATCCAGCGGATAAGTTGTCCCCGCAAGAGCCCCTGCTCCAAGCGGGCAGTAGTTCATGCGTTTTCTGATATCTTTCATTCTAAGACGGTCTCTTTTGAACATTTCAAAATATGCGCCAAGATGATGCGCAAGTGTCACCGGTTGTGCTTTCTGAAGATGTGTAAATCCCGGCATATACGTCTCGATATGCTCTTTCATCAGTTTTAAAAGCACTTCCAGCAATTCTTTTAAAAGTGTATCCAGTGCTTCGATCTCGTCTCTTGTGTACAGCCGCATATCCAGCGCCACCTGATCATTTCTGCTTCTTCCGGTGTGCAGTTTCTTCCCTGCATCTCCAATCCGGTCGATCAGATTCGCCTCTACAAAGCTGTGGATATCTTCATACTCATCCGTGATCTCAAGTGTCCCGTTCTCCACATCTGCCTGAATCCCTTTCAGACCTTCAATGATGCTCTCTTTCTCCTCTTTTGTCAAAATTCCCTGCTTTTGAAGCATTGTCACATGTGCGATGCTTCCCCGGATATCCTGCGCATAAAATTTTTGATCAAAAGAGATCGATGCATTAAAATTATATACCAGCTTGTCTGTTTCTTTTGTGAAACGACCGCCCCATAACTGTGCCATTCCCCTGTCTCCTTTTCTCCGATAGTATCTTTTCAGATTGCAATTAGTTTAACACATTAACGTGTTATATGTCCATAGAAAACTGTGACAGTTTCCGCTCTATTGTGTACTGCTTCTTTGTGAAAACTCACAACCGCAGTAATCCTGCCGATACAATCCATATTCTTTGGATAACTCAATGGATCGTTTGTATCCGTTTTTCTTTTTAAAGTCAGACTGCAGGTATTTCACTCCAAACTCTTTCTGTGCCGCCAGTCCGATCTCATTTAACTTGGCTGCATTTTTCATAGGACTGATAGAAAGTGTGGTCGTAAAATAATCATAACCGGCTTTTTTTGCCATCTGTGCCGTCTCCCGAAGCCTGAGCGCATAACATTTAAAGCATCTGGCGCCGCCCTCTTTGACATCTTCCAGCCCCTCTGCCATCCGGTAGAAGCGATCCTTCTCATAATTTCCCGCCAGAAAACTGACCGGACGCTTCAGATTCATACGGGATATCAGCTCCTGCTGCTCCAGAATTCGTTTTGTATATTCACTTTCCGGATAAATGTTCGGATTATAATAAAATACCGTGATTTCAAAATACTCTGACAAGTACTCCAATACATAACTGCTGCACGGCGCACAGCAGCTGTGCAGCAAAAGTTTTGGCACACGTCCCTCTTTCTGGAGACTTACGATCGTTTTATCCAGTTCTTTCTGATAATTTATCACATTCATCGTTTGTTTCCTCCGGATTTTCATTCTTTCCTTTTTTACAATCTATTATAGTATACGTCTTTCCGGGATATCTGTAAAGAAATGTCGGATTTTCCAAAAGAAACGCACAGATTTTCTTGTTTTCCATAAACTGATTATATACTTGTCGAATGGAGTGTCTGTATGGAACCAATTTTAACACTGGATCACTTAAGCTATGCCTATCATACTCTGGAAGGCGAAACAAAAGCACTGTCAGATATTTCCCTTTCCGTGAAACCGGGAGAATTTGTGGCAATTGTCGGTCCATCCGGATGCGGCAAGTCCACGCTGCTTTCTCTAATCGCCGGACTGCTTTCACCGGAAGATGGCGAAATCCTGCTCAACAAAAAGTCCTTAAAAGAAAGCGCCACCAACATTGGTTATATGCTGCAGCACGATCATCTTTTTGAGTGGCGCACGATCTATCACAACATCCTGCTTGGTCTTGAGATCCAGCACACCTTGTCCGCTTCTGCCAAGCTCCGTGCAAAAGAGCTTTTAAAAGCCTATGGACTGGAAGCATTCGCAAACGCCCACCCATCCGAACTTTCCGGCGGGATGCGGCAGAGGGCTGCTCTGATCCGCACTCTGATCCTGGAACCGGATCTTTTACTTTTGGATGAACCTTTTTCTGCACTGGATTATCAGACCCGTCTTTCGGTAGGAAACGACATCGGACAGATCATCCGTGATTCCGGACGGACTGTCATCCTGGTCACTCATGACCTTTCCGAAGCCATCAGCCTTGCAGATACAATCCTGGTTCTGAGCAAACGTCCGGCCAGTATTGCCCGTATCGTCCCGGTTCATTTTTCTTTATCTTCAGACACTGCACTTAACCGCAGAAATGCCCCGGAATTTAAAACGTATTTCAATCTTTTATGGAAGGAGCTGAACCCAAATGACAACATGTTCTAACAGACAGCAACAATATCTGAACCTGCAGAAACGCCATCACTTTTTGATCCACTTTTTTCGAATCCTGATCCTTGTCGTCTTTCTCATACTCTGGGAATGGACTTCCCAAAGCGGGATGATTGATTCCTTTGTGTTTGGCAGCCCTTCCAAAATCGCGCGCTGTTTCTGGAATATGGTGTTGGATAAAACGATCTTTTTCCATCTGGGGATCACACTGTATGAAACGCTTCTCAGCTTTCTGTTCGTTACAGGTATCAGCATTTTGTCTGCCCTTCTTCTGTGGTACAGCAAAAAACTCTCAAAAATCCTGGAGCCTTATCTGGTCGTATTGAACAGTCTTCCAAAATCTGCTCTGGCGCCTCTGCTCATTGTATGGCTGGGAGCAAATCAGACTACGATCATTATTGCCGGGATCTCAGTTGCGATCTTTGGAAGCATCCTAAATCTATACACCAGTTTCACCAGTGTAGACCCGGAAAAGATCAAACTGATCTATACACTGCACGGAACCAGGTACCATGCCTTGACTAAAGTCGTCCTTCCGGGAAGCGTGCCTGTGATCATCAGCAACATGAAAGTCAATATCGGATTGTGTCTGGTGGGCGTCATCATCGGTGAATTTTTAGCTGCCAGAAGCGGACTTGGATATCTGATCATCTATTCCAGCCAGGTCTTTAAAATGGATTGGCTCCTGATGTCCATTGTCCTGTTGTGTATCATGGCAATGGGGCTGTACACCATTATAAATATCGTTGAGAAACAAGTGATCAAACGTTATTAAACATCAAAAAGCCAGAGAAGTTTTGATATGAGTTTTCTTAATTAGACACGGTAACTAACTCAAGTCTACTTAAGAGGAATCATATCAAACTCTCCAGCCTTTCCTATTTTTATTAATTTTTTATCTTTCCATCAAACCTTTTCCACTAAAATCGGCTAATTCTATTTTTTCTTTCAATGCACGTGCACATGCTTTTCCTGCTGTATCTCCCATGTCAATTACAGTAGGTTGTATTCGAATACTAGCCTGCACTAAAAATGTAGTAGAAATACATCGTCCAATTGTAAGCATATTTTTCACATGATTGTTTATGAGACAGCGATATGGTATTTCGTAATATTCTCCCTTTTCATACTTATCCATATGAACAAGACCTTTCGTTGATGAATGCACATCAATATACCAATCACCTTTTGCTACAGCATCATCAAAGCGTGCTCGATTCAAATAATCTTCTTCTTTTAAAATATATTTTCCCTCGATTCTACAAGACTCTCTTACTCCAAGTGCAGCGGCTTCACGGATTAAAAATGCATGTTCAAATCCAGGCATACACTGTTGAAGAAATCTAACAAGCCGTTGAATCATTTTTCTTCCTTGTGTAACAGCCTCTGATCTTGCCATCGCATCCATATTTCTTTTCATATTGCTGATGTGGGGACAATTAAATGTCATACACCCCGGCGCATCAGGAATAGAAAAACACTGATAGTATACTAAATCATCCTCTGTAAGCAATCCTTTTTCAATTCCCTCTCTAAATAAAGGTTCCAACTTAAATCTTTTATTTTTAACCATGGCAGATTCCCAAAAATATCCTTTTTTCAATGGTGAGAACTCATCCTCCAATTCTAAACAATATTTTCTATATTTGTCTACATCAATTCCCCCCATCTCAAATCTATATGATGTCATCTGATTAAATCCTTCATCATCGCCAATACTTACCGGAACTCCAGCCATTCTTGATAATAACGCATCACCGGAAGCATCCACAAACTGCTTGCCACAAACTGCTTTTAACCCATCTGATGTTGCAACTACAATTGCCTGGATTTTATCATTTTCTTTTGTGCATCCGGATAACATTGCATCATACAAAATAGTTCCATTGTGTTCCAAAAACATTTCTTCCAAAACAGAAGCTTTATTTTCAGGAGTGGAATATACATAATTCATAATTCCATCTCTTGTTGAAGCGCCTTTTTCTTTCAATCTATTTTCAATTTCATAAAAATTTTGTTCATGAATTACGAAGGATTCCATCATTGGATTAACAAGTGCTCCAACAGCAGCGCCACCAAGCGAAAGACTTTTTTCAACGATTATTGTTTTATTTCCTTCTCGAGCCGCACTGATTCCAGCAGAAGCTCCCGCTGTACCACCACCAACAATAACGGTGTCATAAGAACCAATGACTGGAACAACACATTTTCCAAATTCAATCGTATTCATTTTTTAAGCTCCTTTCTACTAATAACCGTGCCGTTTCAATGTTATTCATTATTTTTTCAAAATAGCTTTTGTTTTCTATTGATATATATAAGCAGTCAAAATACTTCGGATTGATATCTGCGCCCATGTATTCCTTTGCAAATGAATGTGCTGCGATTTCACTTACACTCTGAAGACACACCTTTTGAGTTCGAAACATTCCTTTTCGTTCAACTGGTTTTAATAATTCTCCAGTTCTTTGATCTTGAGAAAATTCAAGAAAATGATAAAACTCATGTGCAATATGAAGGTTTTTCAACCATTCTAAATTAATTTCTGGCTCTACTCTTTTGACACTATTACACTGTTTCTTAATTTCATTCATATATAGGTCTAAATACCTATTCTTTTTTTCAAAGCAGATTTGAGATTTCATTTGATACAGCGGATTGAGATTTCTTTCTTCCGTTCTGTATCTAACCTCGACCTGGTCTTTTTTCATAATCTCAATGAGATCTTTATTTTTAAATTTTCTCCCTGCTTCTTTTCCCAATCGAATGCTTTCCTCTAAATAATATTTATATTCTTTTGAGGGAATCCATTTGAAAAATCGCTCCTCCATAAGTTCAAACATTCCATAAAGTTCATCCGAACTATTTCTATACCTTTTCATATTCACTAATCTCTTGCTGATACCACAATAATTTCTTGATTATCCTCTACGAACTCTAATTCCATATCTGCTAATCCCAAAAGCTGTTCTTTATTCACAACACCACTTAAATCTGACATTTTTTGTCCAAAGAACAAATATGTTTTTGGTAGAATTGCTCCTGCATCTGAAAACTGTGTCAAACTATCTACAAATTCTTCAAATCTTGTGCTAAGCTGTTTTTTTTTCATTACCATAATCTTTGCATCATTTTTCTGTAAACGAATGACACCCTCTTCATCAATAATTCTAGTAAATCGTTTCTTTGTTTTAATCAATCCAAACAGTGCTTTCTTCTCTACATTTACATAGTAGGCATGCCATCTGCCTTCTTGTCCAACCTTTTGCACATTCTGTTTTTCCACTTTATCTGCTTCTGAAATAATCTTAAGCAAATCCTCTTCAGATTTCATTTGTGTATTTCTATCTTTTGTCCGCAACTCTGTCGCTCCAGTTGCAATCGCTCTTAAAATATTTTTCTGACTATCAATTTCAATGGCAATATCTACAGTTGCTGCATCCGCACCGGCACGTGTAATAACCTCCATAACGTCATGTCTTATTTTGCGAATATCTTCATCTGTCGGATTTGATACATTACGTTCTATTTGCTCACGAACCAACGCTAAAGATACACCTATCGTAGAAATATAAGGGGCATTTTCCGCAATTTTATGGCGAATGCCCATCATCTCTCCCAAAAATGGAACTACAACAGAGGCAGAGCCGCCGCCACCTATAAGGTAAATAAGGTTCTTATTGAGATTGTAATCTACAATCAATTCATCCACAATCTGCTTCACTTTTTTCATAGAAATTTCCATTGCAGTCTTGCAGAGTTCTTCTACGCTTTCTCCTGTTAAATCAGCCAACGCCTGCCATGCCTTTTTCGCTGCTTCTTTATTCCCATGCGCATAATCACCTTCTCCCACATATCCTAAGATATTCGCAGCACCGGCTAATGTGAGTGCGTAGCTCTCTCCATTTTCACATTCTATTACAGCATAATTTGGTTTATCTTCTTCTCTAGGTGCAACCAACTTGATCTTAGGAGAAACAATCTTTTTAGGTTCTGCAAATACCTCATAACTCTTATTCGCAATATGTGCAGATCTTGGACCCACATCAACTAGTTTTCCATCTTCTACTACGATCATACTTCCACCAGCAACCCCCAATGTTCTTACGTCCAGTGAAGTCAAATATAATTTTTGACCACCTATTTGTGCGTTTTTGATCATAACTTTTCCATCTTTTATCACAGAAATATCCGTGGAAGTTCCTCCAGCTTCCAAAAAAATTCCATCTGTAATTTTCTCATACATAAGAGCTCCGGCAACACCTGCCGCAAGGCCAGATAGCATCGTAAGAATTGGACGTTTTCTTACCTCGTCAATACTCATTACACCCCCATCACAACGCATGATCATCAAAGGTTTTCTAATTCCTGACTCTTTGACTACTCCTTCTGTCATGTTTGCTGTTTCCATCATCTTAGGAATCAATGCGGCGTTTACTGCTGCTGTTCGCGTCCTTGCAGATAAACCATATAACTGAGAAATTTCATATCCTCCCGTTGCTGGTAATCCCATTTTATTTGCAATTTCGATTACTTTCTTCTCATTTTCTGGGTTATCAACCGAATAACTTTCAGATGCTACAATTACTTCTGCACCTTTCTGTTTTAATTTTTCAATTGCTGATTTAATCAAATCTTCTCTCAAAGAAGATGACTCTAAGAATTCATGTTCTGTATAAAGGAATTTTCCTGGTGCCAATTCAATATTTCCAGCGGTTGTTTCTTTTTTTGCACGATCTGCTTCCAGACCTTTTCCCATTCCTACAATGCCAACTTTGGCAACATCACCCTCTAAAAGAGCATTCGTAGCTTGTGTTGTGCCATGTGCAATAAAAATGACATCCTCTGGAGAAATATTATTTTTCTTTAGCACATTTTCTATATTTCTGACAATTCCTTCAGCAACACCTTGTTTAGCATGGTGCGTAGTTGGACACTTTTCCTTGGCAATTACTTCATATGTTTCATTATCTACAACCACTGCATCTGTAAATGTTCCCCCTACATCTATACCAATTCTTACTTTTCTGCTACTCATTTATTTTCTATTCTCCTTTCAAGTGTTCAATCCCCAGTTCTATACAGAAGTTCTCTCCTGTTGAAATAAAAAGGAGATGCCGCTCCCAGCTTTTTCAGGCTGGCATACGGCACTCTCTTACATTTAGAACAAGAACGTTGCTGTATATACCAAAATTCCCAATGCCATTACCATTGTATAAGGAAGTGTCGATTTTAAAATGTCATTTACATCAACCTTTGCATAATCTGCAACAATAACGTTCTGTGTATTTGTCGGATCCGCAACACACTGTACTACACTTGTACTTCTCAGTGCCATTCCAACTGCCGGGGCACTCAATTTTCCTGCCGTCAAGAAAATGTTCGCAAGTCCAGATCCCAAACCATACATATTTAATGGACCTCTGTACAATGCTAATGGAGAAAGAATTGTAAAGAGTACAACATATACAATTGGATTGCTTGGAAGGATTGCACTAATAATTGGTTTCATTAATGTAGCTGTTGCAGTTGCTGACACACCATTCAATAAAATACCAATCCCCATCATAAGACCAATAACTCCTGCAACATCTTTGATACCTTCAACCACTGAACTAGACAAAATCTGTACACACTGTTTCGTTTTTGTAATTAAAGCAGTAATAATAATCGTCACGATCAAGCTTGTTTCTGCATTCCATTTGAAGAAGAATACAAGTACGATTGGCAACAATGGCATAAACAACGCAACTGGATTTACTGATTTGTGATCCACTTCATTTTCTACAGCCCAAGAGCTTCTAACTGATTTTTTATTTACATTCACTAAAATATATACTAGCGTTACTACCGCACAGATTACCCCCATAACTGCAGATGTTGTTTTGATCACACTCATATCCATGCCGATAGTATCTACATAAATTTGATACTGAGAAACATTAAATAATAATCCAAGGTTTAATCCAAATAGTACCAAACTTGCTGCAACTACAGGTGAAATTCCTGCTGAAAGGAACAATGGAACAGCAATCTGTGCCACCATAATAACTGGACCTGCCCCACTCATTGCTGTAAAGATCAATGCTGTAGCTGCTGTCAGAGCAATTGCAATCATAACTGGCTTATCACCTGCAAGTTCTGCCGCTTTTCGAATAATTTCATCAGAAATTCCTTCTTTTTGAACAACCTTTGCAAAAATAGCACCTAAGATAGTTACCATAATTGTTCCTGCAAGTTTTGAAGAGCCCCCAGCAATTACAAATTGTGTAATAGACTGTACTTCAGGATCTGCTGACATAAATGGAACCCCCGCAATTGCGGCAATTAAAATTCCCATACAAGGCAATGAGAGAATTGCAGGAAGCTTTTTTGACATCATCAATGCAACCCCACTCAGAAAGACCACTAAAATAAGTATCACTTGTAAATTTTCCATATATTTACCCTCTTTCCTTTTCATCAAATTCTATATATCGTCCAACGATTTGTTTTACAGTTTTATCATATAAAGTTTTCTTACGTTCATCTTCTCTTTGAACATAATCTGCATATATTCTGTCTATCAATATCAATAGTGGAAATTGTGGAGAAATCATATCTCCGTACTCTAAATTTTTCTTTACAGCACTAAGAACCACCTCATCAAACATTCGTTGAAATTCTTTATCATTTCTAGATGTAAGTAAAACTGTTTTAGCATTTTTCATAGCTGCTTGTTCTAACGCATCAATAACTTCTTTTGTTGCACCACTCAAACTAATTCCTATAACCAAACAATTTTCATTTACCCTGACCGAATTCATAAGCATCGTGTGATAATCAACAATTGCTTCAACATCCAATCCGAATCTCATAAACCGATTTTTAAACTCAGTTGCTACCAATCCAGAACTTCCAAAACCATATACATAAATTCTGACACTCGTTCTAATCATTGTCGTTAATCTTTGTATCTGTGCCTTGTCAATTAAATTATATGCTTTCACAAGAAGTTCTTGATATGTATCCAAAACATCGTTTGTTGTCTGATCTTCATTTCCACACATCATAAAAGTCTCTTTATATTCATATATAAATTCACGATACCCACGATATCCTATTTTTTTCGCAAACCTAGAAAGAGATGCTTCGGAAACAAACAATTTTCCCGAAATTGCCTTAGCTGAAAAATCAGTTTTTTCTGTGTTGTTCAAGAAAAAATCTGCTATTGTTTTTTCAAGATTTGTGAAGTTATGATAATTTGCTTCTATTCTTGGAAGAAGACTGCTCACATACCCTTTCATTTTTTAGCCTGCCTCATCTTATAATTTTCATACGCACCCATTATACCTGCATCATTTTCCATTTCTGCAAACGCAAGTGCTGTATCTTTTAATAAGCTTTCCGGAATCCATTTTGATACAGTTTTCTTTATCTTCTCTTCTAAATACTCTTTCTGTTTCATGACTCCACCACCAAGAACCACCATATCAGGGTTAATCATACAACAAATATTAGCAATTCCCTGACCCAATACTTCACACATATATTCTATTTCTTCGACACATGGTTCATTACCAGCCTTTGCATTTTCAAAAATTGTACAACCATCTATTGTATCATCCTGTATTTTTTCTTTTACTCTCTTAACAAGAGCACTTGCAGAGCCTTCTTTTTCCAGATTTCCAGCGAAGATATTCATATACCCGATCTCCCCAGCACATCCACCAGCTCCGTGAAAAATCTTTCTTTCATGAATAATACAACCACCCACACCAGTTCCAACTGTAATACACACAACCGTCTTGCAGTCTCTTCCAACTCCAAACACAGCTTCCGCAAGACCTGCACATGCTACATCATTCTCTACCTCACAAGGTATACCACAGTGTTCTTCTACAATTTTCTTAATCTCTGTCCCTGTATATCCAGGAATATTTTCATTTGCATAAACAATTTTACCTGCCTCTGGATCTACAACTCCTGCAGTTGATATGGCTACACCTGAGATTTCTTGTTTCTTCATCAATTCACAGACGATGGCACAAAGATTTTCTATAATCCATTTTCCACCTTTTTCTGCATGTGTTTTATACTCTTTTGAAAAAAACACTTCTCCATTCTCAGATATCACTCCATGTTTTACAAATGTTCCACCAATATCAAAAGCTGCTATATTTCCCATAAATCAACACTTTTATCCTTCCTGTTTTAATGCCTCAGAAAATTTTTTTGTAATCAGTTGTGGTCTGGTAATCGCACCTCCAACAACTACGCAATTGCATCCCAATTCGATTACACGTCTTGCTTTTTCCGGCTGATCTATATTTCCTTCTGCAATCACCGGATGTTTTACTTGTTTAAGAATCTCCCGTATAATTTGAAAATCATTTGCTTCTATTTTGTCTTCTTTGCTAGAGTCTGTATATCCAACCAACGTTGTTCCTATAAAGTCGAATCCCATTTTATCAGCATAAACGGCTTCTTCTACAGTGGAACAATCTGCCATAAATAACTGTTCCGGATACTTTTCTTTCACTTCATCGAAAAATTCCTTCAAGCTTTTTCCATCTGGACGATCTCTGTTTGTTGCGTCTAAAGCGATTATTTCTGGTTTTATGGTCATCAACTCGTCTACTTCTTTTAGCGTTGGTGTAATGTATACTGGGCTTTTAGCATAATTACATTTCACAATTCCAATAATTGGAAGTGACACATTCTTACGTATTTCCTTAATATCTTCCACAGTATTGGCTCTGATTCCACATGCTCCGCCTTCTTTCGCTGCTCTAGCCATTCTCCCCATGATAAAAGCAGAATGCAGTGGTTCATCTTCTAAAGCCTGACATGATACAATCAAACCACCTTTCAGCAAATCATGCTGTATGCTCATCTTCGTAATTACTCCTTTCTTTTCGGCGCCATATATTATATTTATCTCATTCCGAAATTATTTTCAATATCAATGTTATTTTTTGAAATTACTTTCTTATCTTTGTCATAATTGACAATAATATATCTTATTCTCCCTAAATTTCATCACAATACTATATAAAAAAATGAAAGGATTTTCATATATTTTTTGTTTAGAATCTATGCACATTCAGGAAACCATTGGCGAATACAAGCAGATCTTCTTTTCGTATCTCGAAACCATATAGTTTGCAATAGAAGTATCCATAAATCATACATGCTCAAAAATCCTTTTCTATTTCTGATTTTTCTGTTACAATTTAGCTATAATTTTGTCTCCTTTCCGGAGACTTCCAACGTATTTTTCATGTAAAGGAGAGATGAACAATTATGAGCAGACTTGAACTATCCACTCCAACCAAGGCACAGCTCGTGGTAGAGGGTCTGTACAAAGACCTGGAACGCCGTATCGAATCCAGCCCTCCCGGACTGTGCCCGGTTGACTTATCCCGCGCATTTCTGGATCTTTGTCATGCACAGACCTGTGGGAAATGCGTTCCTTGCCGCATCGGACTGGGACAATTGAGTCACTTTATCACCGATGTCTTAGATGGAAAAGCCACTTTAGAGACGTTAGATGTAATGGAAGAGCTGGCACGCTCCATTATGGATTCTGCCGATTGTGCCATTGGATATGAAGCCGCCCACATGGTTTACAAGGGGCTGATCGGATATCGGGAGGATTACGAAGAGCACATCCGCCAGGGACGCTGTACCTGCACTTATCACCAGCCGGTTCCCTGTGTTTCTTTATGTCCGGCAGAAGTAGATATCCCGGGATATATTGCACTGGTCGGAGAAGGACGTTATGCGGATGCCATTCGCCTGATCCGAAAAGACAACCCATTTCCTACCTCCTGCGGATTCATTTGTGAACATCCATGCGAAGCGCGTTGCCGCCGTAATATGGTAGATGATAAAATAAACATCCGGGGATTAAAACGCGTTGCTTCTGATTTTGCCGGAAAAGTTCCTGCCCCGTCATGTGCCAAGTCCACCGGAAAACGCATTGCTATCGTAGGCGGCGGCCCCTGTGGTTTAAGCAGCGCTTATTATCTTCAGCTGATGGGACACCAGACAACGGTCTATGAGATGCTCCCACAGCTTGGGGGAATGCTTCGTTACGGAATTCCAAACTACCGGCTGCCAAAAGAAGAGCTGGATCATGATATTCAGGCGATTCTGGATACGGGTGTGGAAGTCCGCTGCAATGAAAGAATCGGAGATCAGATCAGCATTCAGCAGCTTCGAAAAGAATATGATGCCGTACTGATTTCCATTGGTGCGAGCACGGATAAAAAGCTTGGAATTGAAGGTGAGGAAGCAGACGGTGTTATTTCTGCCGTCCATTTCTTACGGGACGTCGGACTTGGAAACAGGCCTGATTTAAGCGGACAGGAAGTCGCTGTGATCGGAGGCGGAAATGTCTCTATGGATGCTGTCCGCACTGCAATCCGTCTGGGAGCCAAAAAAGTCAGTATCGTATACCGTCGCCGGATTGCTGACATGACTGCTCTGCCGGAGGAAATTGAAGGCGCCATCGCAGAAGGCGTGGAAGTCCAGGTTTTAAAATCACCTTCTCATATTGAGACCGATCAAAACGGACATCTGAAAGGGATGTACGTCACTCCGCAGATGGTCAGCCAGATCAAAGACGGACGTGCAAGTATCCGCCCCACCGGAGAAGCGGATCTTTTTATTCCCTGTACAACATTGATCGTTGCCATTGGCCAGGATATCGAGTCCAGACACTTTGAACAGGCTGGTTTTTCCGTTATGCGCGGCCGTCTGATGTCTGAAAAGAATGCCGGTTTTGAAAACATCCCAGGTGTATTCACCGGTGGAGACTGTGCAACCGGACCCTCTTCTGTCATTCGTGCCATTGCAGCAGCCAAAGTCATTGCAGCCAATATTGACGAATATCTGGGATATCACCACATCATCACTGCAGATGTTGAAATTCCAAAACCTCGTCTGGATGACCGCACTCCATGCGGAAGAGTCAATATGACCGAACGGGAAGTCTGTGAACGAATCCACGATTTTGAAGGAGTTGAACACTGTATGACCGAGCAGGAAGCCAAACAGGAAGCAGACCGCTGTCTGCGCTGTGATCACTTCGGATTTGGAGTCTTTAAAGGAGGGCGCAACACATTATGGTAACTCTTACAATTGATCAAAAACATATACAGGTGGCTGAAGAAACGACTATCCTGGAAGCCGCAGAACAAAACGGAATCCCGATTCCAAGACTTTGCTATCTAAAAGAAATCAATGAAATCGGTGCATGCCGTATCTGTTGTGTAGAAGTAGAAGGCAAAGAAAAACTGATCACTTCCTGCAATAATCTTGTAGAAGATGGAATGGTCATTTATACAAACAGTCCAAAGGTTCGTATGAACCGGCGCAACATGATCGAACTGATCCTGTCTCAGCATGACTGCCGCTGTGCATCCTGCGTCAGAAGCGGCAACTGTTCTCTGCAAAAAATTGCCAATGACTTAAATGTCATCGACACACCGTTTCACCTGGACATTGAACGCATCCCGTGGAATCAGAATTTCCCACTGATCCGTGATTCTGCAAAATGTATCAAATGCATGCGCTGCATCCAAATCTGCGATAAAGTACAGAGTCTAAACGTATGGGACGTAGAAAGCACCGGTTCCCGCACCACGGTTCATGTGTCAAAAAACCGAAAAATTGAAGAAGCTGACTGCTCGCTCTGCGGGCAGTGTATTACCCACTGTCCAACCGGAGCTCTCAGAGAACGGGATGATACTGCAAAGGCATGGAGAGCCATTGACAATCCGAAAAAGATCACGGTTGTCCAGGTCGCGCCTGCTGTCCGTACTGCCTGGGGTGAAACTCTTGGTCTGGACAGACAGGAAGCAACCATGGGCAAGATCACCGATGCTTTAAAACGCCTGGGATTTGATTATGTGTTTGACACTTCCTTTTCTGCAGACCTGACAATCATGGAAGAAGCCCATGAATTCATCCAGCGCTTCACCGCCGGAGAATGTAACGAACGACCGATGTTTACTTCCTGCTGTCCGGGATGGGTTCGCTTTCTCAAGTCCCAATACCCACATCTCGTAAGACAACTGTCCTCTGCAAAGTCTCCGCAGCAAATGTTCGGAGCTGCTATGAAGACCTATTTTGCAAAATCCATTGATGCGGATCCGAACGATATCTGTACTGTTTCCATTATGCCTTGTCTGGCAAAAAAAGGAGAGCAGAACATGGAGCTTTTCTATGAGGAATATGCCGGACATGATATCGATATTGTGCTGACAACCAGAGAGCTGACACGCATGATCCGCGCAGCTCACATCGAACCGACAACCTTACAGGATGTTCCATGTGACGAGTTGATGCGGGATGCATCCGGTGCAGGTGTGATCTTTGGCGCTACAGGCGGGGTCATGGAAGCTGCGCTGAGGACTTCCTACTTCTTGATTACCGGTAAAAATCCCGATGCGGATGCCTTCCATGCTGTCAGACGTACAAGAGAAGATGAATTCACCATGACCGCAGAAATTCCGATAGGAGATCTGGTTGTCAAAACTGCCATCGTCAGCGGTCTTGGAAATGCGCGTCGCCTGATCGAGCGCATGGAGCGCGGAGAAGCACATTATGATTTTGTGGAAGTCATGGCCTGTCCGGGAGGATGTGTAGGCGGCGGAGGTCAGCCGATCCACGACAGTGAAGAACTTGCTCTAACCAGAAGTCAGAACCTTTATTTCCTGGATGCTTCCAACGAACTTCGCTTCTGCCATGAAAATCCAGATATTCAAAAGCTCTATCAAGACTTTATGGAAGCTCCGCTTTCCCATAAGGCTCATATGCTGTTACATACCGACCACAATATATGGGAGATGCCAAAGAGAAAATAAGAAAAAAATGTACCGAGACAGTATTCTCTCGTTTGTCTCGGTACATTTTTTATTTGTTTGTCCTTCGAATCCTTACCTTATACTGTTGCTCTTCGCACAAACCATATTTCTCTTTAAAATTTGCCTCATTTGATGCAATCGTAACAAATAAAGCCAAATCTTGAAACAAAACATCTTCTCCTTTTGGCACATACCCAAACGATCTTTCATACAAAATTTCTTTGTCTAAAATCACCCGCTTGGCATCCGAAACAGAAACTCTCAATCGTTCTCCCAATTGAAAGCCTGCCTGCACAAATTCTTCATTACGTACAGAAACTTCCGCACTCCCAAACGGATCATATCCTTGTATCATTGCTTTCACATCACCGGTAGTGACTTCTGCATGATGGAGTTCGTGCAATATAATTTCCTCCACTGGATACTCTGGTCCGACCTCTTCATATGTAATCTTTCCTGCTGCCAGTTTTGCCGCACAATACGCGAATAAGTCTCTCCCGTGAAACACACTGACATTTTTGGTTTTTTGATATCGATTTGTTTTCTCATCAATTTCCCGGATTTCTTCTACTCCTATCATATCGTGAAGAAATGTCAATGTTCCATTATCTGGAGTTACCACATAACTTCCATTTTTCAATTTTGCCACGCTTGCCCGTCTGCTCGTTCCAACCCCTGGATCTACCACTGACACAAAAACAGTCCCTGAGGGCCAGCATGGCACCGTATATTGCAGGCAATACGATGCTTCTCGAATCTGGAACGCCGGAATCTGATGCGTAATATCGTAAGTCTCTAATTGCGGATCGATCATCTTGCAAATGCCATGCATGCACGCTACAAGTCCTGAATCAATTCCAAAATCAGATTGCATAACAATTGCTGGTTTCATACTTCTTTCCTCTTCTATTTTTCAATTTCCATTGTCCAGTCTGATCCTGCCAAAACACCATATTTCTCCGACATATTCTCACAATTAATTGCAATCTGTATCTGAAGTGTCTCACTGACCATGAGCAATGGCTCTCCAACCGCTACATATCCAAACGAACGACAAAACGGAACATTATCCTCAAATACCGGGGCTTCCTTTCCTCTTTGCAAAATTCGAACCTTGACAGTATCTCCATATGCGATTCCCTCCTGCTCAAACACTTCTGCCGGAATATTGGAGCAGATCAGACCAAAATGATAATCCGCATTGTCAAGCATTCCCGTTATACGATTTCCTTCCACTTTATATGGGATCAACTCATGCTCCACGATTTCTTCTACAGGATAGGCTTCCCCCACTTCCTCATACGTGATGATTCCAGCCGCAAGTTTTGCTGCGCAATATGCAAACAAATCTCTTCCGTGAAAAATGTGACATTTTTCTGTACTTTTTAATCGGTTGCGCTCTTCATCAATGACACGGACTTCCTCAATTCCCACATACTGATTCACATGCGTCAGTGTTCCATTATCCGGAGTTACTACATAACTTCCATTTTTCAGTTTTGCAACACACGCACGACGATCTGTTCCTACCCCTGGATCTACAACAGATACAAATACGGTTCCTGCCGGCCAGAAATCCACCACATAACTCAATGCTGTAGATGCCTGATAGGTATCAAAATTTTTGATTTCATGTGTATTATCGAATACTCTCAATTCAGGATCCACCATCATGCACACTCCCTGCATTGTACATACGGAAATATCCTTTGTAAAATCTGTCTGCATTACCACTGCTGCTTTCTTTGTACTCATCTTTTAATTCTCCTTTCCATTTTCTGCCACTAACATTTCAAACCCTTTGGTAGAATAGGGCTTTCCTATCCGTTTATTTTCCAGAGCTTCTCTCAGGCAGTTCATTCTCTTATCCTGTAACGGTGTAAATGCCATAACGAGACCTGCAATCAAAACACAGATTCCCGGAATAATTGTAAACATAGCTTCTATCATTCCCAATGCCTGTGGATTCTGAATAGATTGAGATGCATCAAATCCACTGGACGAAAGTAAAACTCCCTGTACAGCTGCAGCTGCCGCACCCCCAAGTTTTAACAAGAAAGAATAGTAAGACATAATGATTCCATCTCGCTTTTTCCCTCTGTTAAACTCATCATAATCTACCACATCATACAGGAAATTAAAAATACACATCCAATATGCACATGTTCCAACGCCTACCAGGATCACATAAATACATCCCACGATCACATTTGGTATCCCTGTAAATTTCACGAGCACCATAGCAATCCCGCTAAATGCCATGCATCCCACGAACACTTTATTTTTGCTGAATACCGCAACGCTTTTGGTCACAAATGGAACAAATACAATTGATACGATTGTCATAGCGGTAAACATATAAGATGCCTGTGTTTCTCCCATTCCCATATTATAAGTTACATAATATAACAAACTGGAATTAAACAATGTCATATATACATTCGTCATAAGCGCACACAGGATTACCAGAACATAGGGCTTCATTTTCATCAGACTGAGAATGTTTTTTAGAAAACCTCTGACATTAATATTTTCTGTCTCAATTACCTCTTCCTCAGATTCTTTTCCTGCCGTAAATTTCCACATCAGGAAAATCGTTGAAACAGCAATTGCCGCCACCAGAATTCCCACTGTAAACCAGGATTTTTCCTGACTTACTCCTGCATCCAACATTTTCCCCACAATAAATGTAGGTACAGAACTTGCACAAAAAGTTCCTACATACCCCAATACCTCTCGAAATGCAGACAACTTCACTCTTTCGCTGTCTACATCTGTAATGACTGCTCCAAAGGAATAAAATGGTATGTTGAATGCTGTGTATGCGGTCCAAAATACAAGTACTAAAATCAAATAGTAAATATTCTTGCTTGTCTGCGGCAAATCTACATTCAAAAACATTAATACAATTGATGCTCCCAGTGGAATCAATGACCGTAAAATCCACGGTCTCCTCTTTCCATGCTTATTTTTAGAATGATCGATCACATATCCTATGATTGGATCTGTAATCGCATCCCATACAATTGCAACCGAAATAATTGTACCTGCGACAGCCGGACTTACACCTGCGACTGTAGTCATAAAAAACGAAAAAAATGACAGTACAAAATTATATGACGCACAATCTCCAATCGACCCTATTGTATACCCAAAAATATCTTTTGTTTTTAACTTCTTTCCCATCTCACTTCTCCTAAACTTTTGCAATGCCCCATCTTCCATATTTCTCGAATCCCAGCTCTTCAAAAATGGAATACTGCTCTTTTTCTGGTGAAAAAATACAAGGAATTTTTCCCTGTCTGCGAATTTCTTCACACAATGTATGCAAGATCTCTTTTGCATACCCTTTTTTTCTCATGTCCTGTGCGACACAAATCCCTCCCATCATACAAGTCTGATCGGTTGTCGCTGCACTGTTCCCATGAGCTATGATCTCTCCTTCTTTTTCCATAATAATATGGAACCCTTCTTTTCCACAAATTCTGTTTTCAATCATCCCCTTTTCTGCATAAAGTGCTCTCATCTCCGGAAATGTCATCAAAAACTCATAAATTCGTTCGATATCTTTTTTCTCTGCTCTGCGTATCTCCCCTCCTTTTTTTTCTAACGATTTCATGTTTTGATGTACATACAACGTATTATATATAATCTCCCATTTCCGATCCACACATCTCATAACTTGTTCAACATTTTCACCTTTTCCCATTACTGTTGTAATTTCAGAGGTTACCAGTTCTGCAATCTTTTTACACTCTGGTTTTTCTATAAACTCTGAAAGAATCAGGTTGTTGTAATATCTCAAAACAACACCCTCACATATTCCTTCTTTTTCCTGCATATAGACCTGTTGAAATTCATGTTCAAATCCATAACACTCCAGATCAGAAAGTAAAAATGTATGATATACAGGCTCTGCCTTTAAATACTGCACAATTTTCTCCCTGTCCGCTTCACTACACTGTCTGATATTCTTTCCCTCCTTACTTGTTCAACATGTTTAACTTGTCTAAAGTTTACCATCCCATCAAACGCATGTCAATATGTTTTAAAGTATCTTGTCTGCAATTGTCAAACAAGATCACCTGTGTTAAAATAATTCTGTAACAACTAAGGAGGTGTTCATATGAAAACAAAATTACACCATCAAAGTATTCCTGCATATCTCGATGTTTACAATTCCCTATATACAGATATCGTAACTGGAATTTATCCCCCCGGCGAGCATCTTCCCGGCGAAACATCTCTAGCCGAAAAATATGGCGTAAGTCGAAATACACTCCGGCAGGCATTGGCAATTTTAAACGAAGACGGCATGATTATCAAATCCCAGGGGAAAGGAACTGTGATTGCTCCTCAGATCAAACAGAACACAGATGAAAAAATTCCGAACCCTATGTTGGCATTAAGCAGACACACTGTTACAGATACAGTTCTTTCTTATAATTACGCTGCTCCAACAGACATTGCCCGAGACAAACTACTTCTTTCTTCCAGCGATGTTGTGCTTGCCTGCAATTGTGTTTTTAAATCTCATACAACTGTCTTGGGTTATTCTTTTACACAAGTTCCAATGCTTTTTTTTAATGAATTAGAACTATCCACTTCAGACTCGAACTCTATAAAGGAAGTAATTTTAGATCGCTTATTTCAATATTCGGATCGCATCGACATGACCTTTAAATTGATTTATGCAAACGATATGGAAATTGAACTTTTAAACGTTCCTGTGATGACTCCTTTGATTCTAACTGAAGCAATTCATTATAATAAAGCCAATGAACCATTTGCCCGAAATAAATTTTACTTTCTTCCTGAACATTATCACCTTGAATTTTCTTACAAGAAATAAACTCCATAAAACAAGAAAGAGAGCACTGCTCCGCAAGGAATCATTCCCGACGGAGCAACGCTCTCTTTCTATTTCACTATTCTTCTTTTTCCAATGCCTGTATCAATTTTTCCACATGCTCTTCTTTCGTATCCCAGGAAGTCACTATACGCACTGCGGTATGTGTCTCATCAATTTTTTCCCAGACCGTAAATTCAAATTCCCGTTCCAGCTTTTCCAACAGATGATCTTCCAGAATCGGAAAAATCTGATTGGTCTGATTCTCAACAAACAACTCGATTTTCTGACTTTTCAGACATGTACGGATTTTCTCCGCCATCCGGTTTGCATGTTCTGCCAGACGGTAAAATGCTCCATTTTCAAACAACCCAAGAAACTGAATACCCAAAAGCCACCCTTTTGCCAACATTGCGCCGTTCTGTTTGATCATATAACGAAAATCTCTGTCAATATCCGGATTCAGGATCACAACAGCTTCTCCAAACAATGCTCCGTTTTTTGTTCCACCTATGTAAAATACATCACATAATTCTGCAATATCGCTCATACTGCAGTCATTTCCAGAGCAGGTCAGAGCACTTCCCAGCCTTGCACCATCTAAAAACAACTTCAAATGATATTTCTGACAAATATCAGAAATTTCTGTAAGCTCCCTTTTGGAATAAATTGTTCCAAGCTCTGTAGCATTCGAAATGTACACCATCGCTGGTTTTACCATATGCTCATCTGTATGTGTAAGAACTGCCTGTTCGATTGCACAAGACGTAAGTTTCCCATCCTCCGCTTCCACAGCAATGACCTTATGCCCGCTGTTTTCTATCGCTCCCGTCTCATGAACATTGATATGTCCTGTTTTAGCCGCGATCACTGCCTCATAAGGTCTAAGTGCTGCCGCAATCACCGTTCTGTTTGTCTGGGTTCCTCCTACCAGAAAATGGATAGATGCTTCTCTCATTTCCATTTCCTGATAAATACATTCTTTCGCTTCTTCACACAAAGAATCTAGGCCATATCCTGTATGTTGAGCATGATTTTCTTCGCTCATCCGCCTTAAGATTTCCTCGCATGCTCCCTCACTGTAATCATTCATAAAAGAAATTCTGTTGTCCATCTTCTATCTCTCACACTCCTAAAACATCGTAATATATCCCTGTACGAAGATAAACAATACGATCAAAGGCAGGATATACGATACATAGATTCTTGACCATTTTGGGAATCGGATTCCCTGTCCGCTGTTTGCCTCCTCTGTAAACTTCTTCCATCCCCATCCATACCGGCTGGTGCAGAACAGAAGATAAATCAGACTTCCAAGCGGAAGCAGATTGTTGCTTACCAGGAAATCTTCAAAATCCAAAATATTTTTTCCTGCGCCCAAAGGAGAAATCCCACTCCATACATTAAATCCGAGAATACATGGAACAGATAAAACCAGGATTGCGATCAGATTGCAGATTACAGATTTTCTCCTGCTGCATCCGGTCAGTTCCATGGCAAATGTAATGATATTTTCAAATACGGCAATGATCGTAGATGCTGCTGCAAAGAACATACACAGGAAGAACAGAGTTCCCCAGATTCTTCCGCCGCTCATCGCATTAAAAATATTCGGCAGTGTGATAAAGATCAGACTTGGTCCCTGTCCCGGGTTCACTCCGAACGCAAAGCATGCCGGAAAAATGATCATCCCCGCGATCAGCGCCACGCAGGTATCCAGAATCGTAACACAGATTGCCTCCCCTGTCAGCGCCCGTTTCTTATCAATATAGCTTCCAAAGATCGCAATCGCTCCAATCCCAAGACTCAGCGTAAAGAAGGACTGTCCCATGGCTGCATAGACGACTTCAAATACACCTGCTTCTTTCACCTTGCCGAAGTCCGGCAGTAAATAGAACCGAATTCCCTCTCCTGCATTCGGAAGTGTGGCAGAACGTACTGCTAAAATAATCATCAGAGCAAGCAGCAGGATCATCATCACCTTTGTGATCTTCTCCACTCCTTTCTGAAGCCCCATGCTGCAGATTGCAAAACACAGGATTACAACGATTGCCATACACACAAACATCAATCCCGGTCTCGCTGTCAGATTTGCAAACTCCGCTTCAATCCCTTTTGCGTCAAGTCCCTCAAACTGCCCTGCCGCCATTTTCACGAAATACAAAATCATCCATCCGCCAATCGTGGTATAAAACATCATCAGCAGATAATTTCCTGCCATCCCGAAATATTTATACCAGTGCCACCTGGTCCCCTTTGGTTCCAGCTTATCAAAGGAAAGCGCAATACTTGCCTGACTCGCACGCCCTACCGAGAACTCCATGACCATGATCGGAAGTCCCAGTGTTAACAGGAAAAACAGGTAGATCAGCACAAATGCCGCACCCCCGTATTGTCCGGTAATATATGGAAATCTCCATACATTTCCAAGCCCGATGGCACATCCTGCTGAAATCAGGATAAATCCAAGCCTTGAGCCAAATTTTTCTCTCTTCATCTCTCTCATCCTCTCTCACTTATTCAACGTTTATCTTACGTGATATCACATTTACTTGTCAAGAAAATCCGATGCTGTCTGACAGAACGCATCCTTCGCATTTGCGATCATATTAAATGTCATCTGTGCCATTTCTTCCGGTGATTTTTCTTCCCCTTCATTGAGCCACACTTTCACAAGCCCAAGACATCCGCTCAGACAAAACGCGTAAAAATATTTGAGATCCTCTTTCTTACCCGGAAACATCTTCTCCAGCGTCCCCCTGCTGTTCTCTTTGATGATCCGCTCAATGCGGTGGATAAATCCCATATCTCCGTTGGGACCGATCAGCGCTTTACTGATCTCCCGCTCTTCATCTAATACACGAAACATATCTTCTATAAAATAAAACGCATTTTCATTGCCGGATACGATCGGATGCTCTTCGATCGCTCTTTTGATCTGCGCTTCCATATTCTCTTCGATTTCTCTCAAAAGGTCCTGAATGTCTTTAAAATGAAGGTAAAATGTGGAACGATTGATATCCACTTCTTCTACCAGCTCTTTGACTGTGATCTGATTCACGCTTTTTTCCTTCATCAGCGCTGCAAGTCCTTTTTTTAACTGCCTTCTCGTTTTAATGACTCTTCTGTCTACTTTTTTCTCCATTTGTTAACCCTCATTTCCATAATATACTCATCTTTGTTGTAATTTCTTATAATAAATCCATCCTGCAATATCTGCCAGAATCCATCCGATCGGAACTGCACTCCAGATTCCTGACACCCCGATCTGAGGAACCGCTGACAATACATATGCCAGTACTACCCGTGTCCCCAAAGAGATCACAGTCAGCACAACCGACATTCCCGGTTTTCTGACCGCCCGGTAATATCCATAAAACAAAAACAGGAATCCGATTCCAAAATAAAACACACCTTCAATCCGCAAGTATTGAATTCCAACTGCCAGAATTTCTGTTTCGTATGGCTGAACAAAAATCAAAAGCAGCTGCTTTGCAAACACAAAAACTGACGCTGAGATCACCAGACAAAACCCCAGTACGAGCAGCACCGACTTTCTTGCACCTTCCCGGATCCGCTCCTGTTTTCCGGCCCCGTAATTCTGTGCCACAAAAGTGGAAAACGCATTTCCGAAATCCTGCACCGGCATATATGCAAATGAATCAATCTTCACAGCTGCGGCAAATGCCGCCATTACAATCGGTCCGAAGCTGTTTACCAGCCCCTGCACCATCAAAATTCCCAGATTCATAACAGACTGCTGAACACAGGTCAAAAACGAAAACTGGAAAATCTCGCCAAACGTATCTTTTGTAATTCTGAAATCTCTCCTTCTCAGACGAAACTGCGGACATCTCCCCCAGGTGTAGACTGCAATTCCGATTCCGGAAATCCACTGAGAGAGTACAGTCGCAACTGCCGCTCCGGCAATTCCTGCATCCAGTCCGATCACAAACCACAGATCCAGAACAATATTCAGAACGGCACAGACTGCCAGAAAGATCAACGGAATCAAAGATTCTCCTGCCGCTCTCAAAAGAGAGGCAAAATAATTATATAAAAATGTTGCAAAAATTCCGGTGAATACTACTTCCAGGTATGTTCTCATCCCGTCATATACCTGCTGCGGCACCTGTAAAAACTCCAGAATCCATCCTGTGTTCCGGCAGACCAGTCCATTCAGCAATATTGCCACTGCAGCAATCATCAGAAATGAAGCGCCGATACTCTCTTTTAGTTTTTCTTCATTCTTTTCCCCATACCGGATGGAAAATAATGCACCACTTCCCATACAGAGCCCCAGCAGAATCGAAGTCAAAAACGTCATCAGTGCATATGAGGATCCCACTGCCGCCAGAGCATCTGCTCCGAGAAACCTTCCTACGATCACAGTGTCTGCAATATTATACGTCTGCTGCAGAAGATTTCCGGCAATCAGAGGCAGAGAAAACAACATCATTTTTTTCGTCACAGGTCCATTCGTTAAATCTATACTCATATCCCTGCCCCCTTTTCCTGTTGATTCGCATCCCCGACGTTTTCATTCTGAAATTTATTTTAAATCAAATACTGCGCATTGGCAAGGTTTTCAGGGAACAGAACCCAAAAACAGTAATTTTTTTACAAAAAAGAGTTGAATTTCTATTACAAAAGCGCTATAATAATTGAGGTTCGTTCAATCAGAACGAACACTTGCTGGAATAGCTCAGTCGGTAGAGCACTTCACTCGTAATGAAGGGGTCGTCGGTTCAAATCCGATTTCCAGCTTGTGTAAAAAAGGTTGAAGGCTTCGGCTTTCAACCCTTTTTGTTTTCTTCCAATATTTTCAAAAGGTTGTTCATAAACGAAAAAACGTACAGATTGCAGATTTTCTTCCACTCCTGCCATCTGTACGTTTTTATTTCCTGTCAAATGATTGTTTTTCTACTCTGCAAAATCATCCAGAACCAGTTTTGCCGCACCACAGATTCCTGCATCGTTACCAAGTGTTGCAAGGGCAAATCTTACATCTTTATTTGCAAAGAACGCATTCTCCTGAAATGGCTTTTCTACATATTCAAGAAGAATCTCCCCGGCTTTTGATACCCCGCCGCCGATCACAAAAATGGACGGATCGATCACTGCTGCCAGATTTGCAAGAGCACGTCCAAGATAATTTCCGAAAGACTCTGCAATCTCTTTTGCCACTGAATCATCTGCTTTCACCGCATCAAATACTGATTTTGCAGACAGATCATTCCTGTTTAAAATCGTGTTTCTTGTCTCCTGCTCCAGTTTTCTTTTTGCAAGACGCACAATCCCAGTTGCAGATGCATACTGCTCCAGGCATCCCTTTCCTCCACATCCGCAGCTTTCTGTTTCGTGAGGATTTACTCGAAGATGCCCGATCTCTCCGCCTGCTCCGTGGCTTCCTGTCAGAATCTTTCCCCCAACAATGATGCCGCCGCCGACTCCGGTTCCAAGCGTTACCATAATCAGGTTCTTATATCCGGCTCCGCCGCCTTTCCACATCTCACCAAGGGCTGCTACATTGGCATCATTTCCGACTTCCACGTCCAGTCCGGTCAGCTCCTCCAGCTCTTTTTTCACTTCTTTGTATTTCCAGCCGAGATTTGCACTTCCAAAGACGATTCCCTCTTCTGTCACCGGTGCAGGAACACCTACACCTACTCCGATAATATCCGCATCTGCCAGATCATGCTCTGCTTTTTTCTCCTTGAGTGATGCAGCAACATCCGGAAGGATTGCCTTTCCCTCTTCTTCTGTGTGGGTCTTGATCTCCCATTTTTCCAAAATAGTCCCCGTTGCCTCGAACAAGCCCATTTTCACTGTTGTTCCACCAATATCTACTCCAAAACAATATTTCATCTTCCTGCTCTCCTATTTCCTTTTTGTCAAACTGTTCTGAACTCTTTTATATAATTCCTGTGCAGCGTTATATCCCATCTGTTTCTGTCTGTGGTTGACCGCTGCTGACTCCACGATGATCGCCAGATTTCTTCCCGGACGGATCGGAATGTTATGGCATACTACTTTGTTGCCCAGAAATTCCGTATACGTCTCTTCCAGTCCGAGACGATCGTATTCTTTTTCTCTGCTCCAGTCTTCCAGTGTGATGACCAGATCGATATTCTGTGTCTCCCTGACGCTCTGCACACCAAACATGGACTTCACATCTACGATTCCAATACCACGAAGCTCGATAAAATGTCTGGTGATATCCGGTGCAGAACCAACCAGCGTATCATCGCTGACCTTACGGATCTCTACCACGTCATCTGTTACCAGACGATGTCCTCTCTTGATCAGCTCCAGCGCTGCCTCGCTCTTACCGATTCCACTCTCTCCCATAATCAGTACACCGACACCATACACATCCACAAGTACTCCGTGAATGGAAATACACGGTGCCAGTTTCACATTCATCCAGCGAATCAGCTCCGCCATGAAAGAGGATGTTGATTTTTGTGTGATCAGAACCGGTGTATCCGCCTGTGTAGCCTTTTCTAAAAGCTCTTGATCCGGTTCTAATGCACGGCTGAAGATCAGGCATGGAATTTTATGCGATAACAGCTCATCGTACATCTTCATCTTTTTCGCTTCCTCAAGTGTCTGAAGATACGTATATTCAACATATCCGATAACCTGTACACGATCCGAGTCAAAATGATCAAAATATCCGGATAACTGCAGAGCCGGTCTGTTGATATCAGGCACCTGAACATATTTTTCAACCAAATCCACATCCGGTGTCAGATTTTTCAGGTTCATTTTTTCTACAATTTCTTTTAAACTTACGCCTTGTCCCATAATGTTCTCCTTTTCTAAGCATTTCCTGCGTTCAATTATATCACTTATGAAAAAACTTGTACACAGATTCTGCCGCTTTTTCATTCATTGACGGAATCTGGGCAAGCTCTTCCACCGAAGCTGCTTTTATAGCATCCAGACTCATAAAGTTCCGCATCAGCGCTTTACGTCTCGCCGGTCCGATTCCCTCAATATCATCCAGAATCGAATGCACCTGTCCTTTACTTCTTAAAGAACGGTGATATTCGATTGCAAACCGATGTGCCTCATCCTGAATCCGCGTGATCAACCGAAACGCCTCTGAGTTTTTGTCAATGGCGATCTCCTGATTTTCATAATAAAGTCCTCTTGTCCGGTGATAGTCATCCTTGACCATACCACACACCGGGATATTCAACCGCAGATCATCCAAGACCTGAAGAGCCACATTGACCTGTCCTTTTCCTCCATCCATCAGAATCAGATCCGGAAAACTGCTGAAACCTCCAATCTCTTTACTTTCCTTCTGTTCTTTGAGCCCATGGGTGAATCTTCTTGTAAGCACCTCCCGCATGCTTCCGTAGTCATCCGCACCTTCAATTCCTTTGATCTTGAATTTCCGGTAGTCATTCCGCTTGGGCTTTCCTCTCTCATAAACAACCATGGATCCGACAGACTCAAATCCATTCGTATTCGAGATATCATATGCCTCCATACGGCGGATATCCGAAATCCCGATCAGTTTTTCAATCTCCCGGACTGCTCCGATGGTCCTTCCCTCTTCTCTTTTCAGACGTTCTCTGTCTTTACTGAGAACCAGGGCTGCATTGTTGGCAGCCAGTTCCACCAGTTTTTCCTTCGTGCCTTTTTTCGGCACGCGGATATTGACTTTTCCTCCTCGTTTTACACTCAGCCATTCTTCCAGAAGCGAGGCATCTTCAATCTCTTCCTGCAGCATCAGTTCTCCCGGAATAAACGGCGTCCCCGCATAATACTGCTTGATAAAACTATCCAGGATCTCACCGCAGGTCTCTCCCTTGGAAATCCAAAGATAGAAGTGATCCCTTCCGATCAGGCGGCCTCCCCGGATAAAAAATACCTGAACGACCGCATCCTCCTCTTGTATTGCTGCTGCAAGAATATCTCTGTCCTCTCCGCTGCTGTCTGTGATTTTCTGCTTCTGAGCAATCTTTTTTACGCTTCCGAGCAGTTCGCGATACTCTATGGCTTTCTCAAATTTCAGTTCTTCCGAAGCCTTCTGCATCTTCTCTTCCAGATCCTTCAAAATCCCGTCAAAATTTCCATTCAGAAAACGGATCACTTCTGAGATGGCTTTTCCATATTCTTCTTTTGAAATATACCCCTGACAAGGCGCATCACATTGCTTGATATGGTAATTAAGGCAAGGGCGCTCTTTTCCGATGTCTTTTGGCAGATTCCGGTTGCAGCTGCGGACATGATACAACTTGTGAAGCAGATCAATCGTATCTCTGACTGCCTGCCCGCTTGTATACGGCCCAAAATATTTCGCCTTGTCTTTGAGCATCTGTCTTGCCAGCATCACTCTCGGAAAGTCTTCATTTACTGTCACCTTGATAAACGGATATGTCTTATCATCCATCAGCATGGTATTGTATTTCGGATGATGCTCTTTGATCAGATTGCATTCCAGTACCAGTGCCTCCAGTTCTGAATCTGTGACAATGTACTCAAATCGACGGATATGCGTCACCATCTGCTCAATCTTCACACCTTTATTCCGGCTGGTTTGAAAATACTGACGCACCCGGTTTTTCAGGCTGATCGCCTTTCCTACATAGATGATATGATCCCGTTCATCATGCATAATATAAACGCCCGGTTTTGCCGGGAGTTTTTTCAATTCTTCCTGTATATCAAAATTATAATTTTCCATGCCATTTATTATAAATGCTTTTTAAAAAAAGGACAAGATAAAAATCCTGTCCTTCTCTGTCTCACCTATTCTTCTGTAAACTCGGAACCTTCTTCCGGTTCTTCCACAGGTTTCATCGCGATTCTGGCTTCTTTCTTTGTTTCCAGTTCTTCGCTCTCTTCGATCCCCTGCACCTTTCTTAAAATCTTCATAAATTCTTTTCCGGTGATCGTCTCTTTCTCGATCAGGAATTCTGAAATCTTATCCAGTGCTTCTCTGTTTTCCCGAAGTAGGCGTTTTGCCTCTTCATATGCAGCCTTGAGCATCTCCATTACTTCAGCATCAATCTCAGCTGCTGTCGCTTCTCCACAGTTCATCACCGCACGGCCATCCAGGTAACGGCTCTGTACAGACTCTAACCCGATCAGGCCAAACTTCTCAGACATTCCGTACTGTGTGATCATTGCTCTGGCAACCTTCGTCGCCTTTTCAATGTCATTGGACGCACCTGTCGTCACCGTATCAAACACAACTTCTTCCGCCGCACGACCGGCCAAAAGTCCGACCAGCATTGCTTCCAGCTCTTTCTTAGTGTTTAAGAACTTCTCTTCTTCCGGCGTCTGCATCACATATCCAAGCGCTCCCATGGTTCTTGGCACGATCGTGATCTTCTGTACCGGCTCCGCATCTTTCTGCAACGCGCTGACCAGTGCATGCCCCACTTCATGGTAAGATACGATCCGGCGCTCTTCCTCATTCATAATGCGGTCTTTTTTCTCTTTTCCTACAAGAACTACTTCCACAGCTTCAAACAGATCTTTCTGGCTGACAACCTGTCTGCCATGCTTTACCGCTGTGATCGCAGCTTCGTTAATCATATTGGCAAGATCCGAGCCAACTGCACCTGATGTAGCAAGCGCGATCGCCTCCAGATCCACCGTCTCGTCCATCTTGACGTCCTTGGAGTGTACTTTCAAAATGTCCACACGGCCTTTTAAATCCGGTTTATCTACGATAATCCGTCTGTCAAAGCGCCCCGGACGCAAAAGTGCCGGATCGAGTACTTCCGGACGGTTGGTCGCTGCAAGTAACAGCAGACCTTTGTTCGTATCAAATCCATCCATCTCTGCCAGAAGCTGGTTCAGTGTCTGCTCGCGCTCATCATTGCTTCCCATGGCATTGTCACGGCTCTTACCGATCGCATCGATCTCATCAATAAATACAATACACGGCGCCATCTGCTGCGCCTGTTTAAACAGGTCACGCACACGGGATGCACCGACTCCCACATACATCTCTACAAACGCAGAACCTGAAAGGGAGAAGAACGGCACCTTCGCTTCTCCTGCAACTGCCTTGGCAAGCAGCGTCTTACCTGTTCCCGGAGGTCCCACCAGAAGCGCACCCTTTGGCAGTTTTGCTCCGATTCCGGTATATTTGCCCGGATTATGCAGAAAATCTACGACTTCCTGCAGGGATTCTTTTGCCTCGTCCTCTCCTGCAACATCCTGGAATGTTACCCCGGTCTGCTTTTCAACATATACCTTGGCATTGCTCTTTCCGATTCCCATCATACCGCTGCCTTTTGACATCCTCTTCATCACAAAATTCATTAAAAGGAATATCAGGATCAGCGGAAGGATCGCCGTGATAAATACTTCGAATATCAGCGAAGACATCGTATCCGGTATATTCTGTTCATACTCTACTCCCGCATCGTACAAACGCTGGGAAAGTGTATCATCTTTTACCGCGCCTGTATAATAGTCAGGTTCTCTCTCTCCTCCCGCAGTCTTTTCTTCAATCTGCTCAAGAAGCTCTGCGGTTGCTGTATTTTCTTCCTGGTTTTTCTTGATTGCTTCTTTTCTCGCTTCATCTGTGAGCGTAATATAGATTTTGGCAGAATCGATCGTTACTTTTTCTACTTTTTTCTCATCTACCATCTTTAAAAACTTATCGTAGCTGATCTCCTGCGGGTCGCTCCCCTGCATCAGCGAAAACAGTCCCATAACGAGAAACGCCGTCAGCAGTGTCGTCACAAGAATGACGCCCCATCCCTGACGGTTGTTTTTGGGATTGTTCTTATTATTTCTGTTGTTTTGATTGTCCATTCTTTTCCTCCTAAAGTCCACTATCCCCATTATAAATACAGGTTTCCCATAAATCAATAAAAACATTGTGAAATTTTCATGTAAATTTATTATGATTTAATAAACACCGTTTTCCCTTGAAAATACGCTGTTTTTTGCTGTTTTCATTTTATCACGGTTTATCCTGTTTTTTGCAATTTGGTACCTTTTTGGGACTTTTTTGGGACTGTGCAAACTAAGCAAAAGAGCAGCTAACTGCTGCCCTCTCTTAAAATATGTTTGCTATTTTCTCCATTTCCTGCGCTTTTGTATCTGGCAATACATGACTGTACAAATCCATTGTCATAGCAAGCGAACTATGTCCCAGAATGGTTTTTAATACCTGCGGCTGCATTCCTGCTTCGATTGCTCTTGTAGCGAAAGTGTGCCGGAAAGTATGCGGTGTAATGTACGGGAACTCTTTTCCATCGCACCTGATTCTGTCAGTAATGCGATTGATTTCCCCTTGTACCCTGCACTGTTTCAGCACCTCGCCTTTTTCTGTACAGAATAAGTATCGATCTATTTTTTCCACCTTGAATCCCCAGAAACCTTTTTGATTATCCAATGCCCGGATCATGTCGTTTGTTAATGGGATATCTCTTCTGGATGTCACTGTCTTGGGCGTGTCCTCTATATATCCTTTCCCGTTTACATATCGCAAATTCCTGACTATATGTAATACTTTTCCCTTTTTATCTATATCTGACGCTTTTAGCCCTCTTGCTTCTCCACTTCTTATCCCTGTTCTCAGAAGTATATAAAAATAATTGTATAGATAACTATCTTCTGCATATTTCATAAATAAATCCTGCTGTTCTTTCGTCATAGCCTGTTTGACTTTCCGCTCTTTTTCTCTTGGTAACGTACATAATCTACAGGGATTTTGCTCGATCAATCGATTTTTATATGCCTGCTGCAAACATCCGCTTAATGATGATGAAACAACTTTAATACTCGAAACGGCATACCCTGCTTTCACCATATCGTTATATAATTTTTGAATGTGTTCCGGCCTAATATCTGTCAGAACTTTGTTCCCTAATACATCTTTGATATTATTCTTGTAATACTCCCTGTAATTTATGCATGTTCCTATTTTCACCTGATTATTTTTGTATTCTTCCATCCATGTATCAAACCATTCATTTAAAGTGATCTTCTTTCTCTCGACAAATAAACCATGCTCTAGCCTATATTTTAACTCTGTCATTGCTTTCTGCGTCTCTGTGACCGTTTTCCCATGTACAAGGTATCTTTCCCCTTGGTACATAAAACGCCCCTCAAAATCATTATAACGCTGTCGTATTCCCTTTGGAAGCTTTCTTCCTCTCTTGTCAACTGCCATATTGTCTCCTCTCTACAAACAACAGTTCGTATTGAAATAGGACTACATGACCGCTATAATCATGGTAGCCCTATATTTCATGTATTGGGTTATTTTGGTTTTTGCCCCGTAGTGTTGCCGCACTGTGGGGCTTTTTAATTGCATAGACTCTCAACCATCAGTGTTATTGCATACTGGAAGCCGCTTTCAAATCCCTGCATCTGCCCGTAACTGCTGCCGGCAAATACCAGATCTGTCCATTCCTCTTCTGTGAGGGCTTGCCCTGCTCTTCTTTTTCGTTCTTCAATCTCCTGCTCAATTTCCTCTGTGAGCTTTTGATCTGCTCCAATGGCAGCAGGGGACTTGCTGAATACTTCCCTGTATATGGTTCTAATCTGTTCCATAGGCTTCACCTCCTTTTTAGAGACTCGGAAATCTTGGGTTGCTCTTTTTAGGGTGTCCGAAATGTCCGAATACTCTTTTTAGGGACTCCAAAATCTCCACATCCATCTATCACCTTAACATTTCTTAACATCCGAGTATTTCCGAGTGTGTCCCGTTCTCATTTTACCTTGGCATTTCTTAGTATCACGCCTATTTTCTGTAGGTATTGCATTTCATTTTCAAATAACTACAATCCCCATTCCTGTTTCAACTGATTCAATAGTTGCATTTGCTGTGAAGTATCCGTATCTGGGTTCGCATCTGGATGAAATTTCTTAGATAACTCCCGGTAGAACTGCTTCAAAACTGCCTTATCTTCTTCCTTGTAGGTATTCGATATTGAACCGCCGTAACTACTGCTTGAATCCTGATTGTAGTTATTGTAATATTCTTCGTAATACCTACGGCTTTCCTGCTCATATCGCTGCCTTGCTTCATGATCAGCTTCTATCTTCTTTAGATATTCCGGCTTCTGCAATACACCGAATACGTCATAGCACTTGTCATATTCATTCCCTGACAGATTATACTTTGCATTGAATTCTACTTTTCTGGCAGCGTACAACGTTGTAATCTTCTCATGCTCTTCATGCGTCTTGTATTCTTCTGTCTGCTTAAATTCCTCTATGATCCGCTCCTGTATAGGCTCTAGCTTCTTCTCAATCAAAGTGTAAAGCTCTTCTTCTGAACAATTCAGCTCTTTGGCAGCAGTCTCTATTTTGCTATTTCCCCAGTCATACAGGCAAAACCAGTCTGTAGCAAGGTCATAATAATCAACGGTACAAATCCCAAACTGCTTTTTCTTCACTTTCCCATTCTCCCGGTAGCTTTCGTGAATGGTGATCCGGTATGCTTTCTTGATGTCTCTCTCAAAACGTTCCTCGCTGTAATGGTGCCAGTAGTGGCTCTCGTCCTGTCCGTTTATGGACATCTGCATATATTCTGATTTCAGCTCTTTTGAATATCCGTTTTGATTCTTCCTTTTTCTCTCAACTTCTTGAATTACACAATACAATTTTTCTCACCTCTCTTCCTGCTGCCGCTCCGGTTCTGATGTTGGCGCATCTTCCCGGAGAGGGCAGTTATTTCTTGTAGTCACTAATTCTAATGGGCTTTTCCCGTCCGTCCCAGCATGAAAGCATATATAAGACCTATGTTTTCCTCGTTCATTTTCTCTATTTCTTCAAGAATGAATTTCTTTTTGTATGTAGCGGATGCGCTTAATTCCTGTTTATTCTCTCTATCTCCCATTATCAGTTCTCCCACTACTTACTAAATTCCTTGCAAATCTTTCAACAAGTTCCAGTCTCTCTTCATTTTCCATGCTGTCGATTATTCGCATAATTGATTTCTTGCGATCATACTGCTCTGCATCTGGCAGCCTGTCCCGTTTCTCCAGATACCTGTATAAGATTGCTTCTATCTGGCGTTTGATTCTATAATCTTCCGGTCTTAACTGTGACAAAAGACTCGGCAACTGATTATTCTCCTCTTTCGTCTTATTCACTTTTTCTGCTCTCTGCGCTTGCATATAGCCGAATTTGAATGCTAAGCAGATCTTATCGTACTTATCCGGTACATTATTCTGTAAATCGTACAAATGCTTTACAGACAAATCAAATGACTGCGGAATCTCCAATTCCTCTTCTCTTATTTTGTCACATAAGTTTATAGCTTTCTTCTCCATTGGTATCAATCCTTTCTCTTGAAAAGGGGCAGCAGGCGTGCTATACTCTGCTTAACCCCTCGTGCTGGGTTACTTGCTCATACAGTGTTGCCGCACTTGTATGGGCTTTTTCTTATCTTTCAACTGAAATCATCTGTATGTCTGGCTGAATCCGGATCACATTTGAAGCCGGCTCAAGCTGATACATTTTGAAGTGTTTCGCTCTTTTCTTTCGGTTCATCCATCTCTTAACTTTCTCATGCTGTTACCTCCTGTACTTGTGACTGACCGAAAAATCTCGCTTTATAGATTGCTCCGTCTCCCTTGCTCCCCCAGATCAGCTCTGTTCCGAACAACGCTTTGCTACCGTGTATTACTTCATAACCTGCTTTCTTCCACTCACTCCATGTTTTTGTTACTTCCTCAACGCCTGCTGCCGCTTTTGCTCTCTCAATGCGTTCAGCGTTGATGCTTTCCTCTTTTGCCGTGATCCATGCTCTGTGTAAACACTCTGCAAAAGAAAGTTCTTTATATTTTCTGTGGTTCTTCCATGCTCTCAACATGATTGATTTCAAATCGTATTTCATTGATCTTCCTCCTTCTTTAAGATACTGTAGGCATCCGGCTGAAGCATCTTCCTGACTATTTCCGCATCCTTTCGACCGATCACAGGGATATGGCTTTCAGCTTAGCAGCTTTTCGGGCTGTTCGTTTGCCTTGCTTTATCTTATGGTTTTATTATAACCCTTTTTAGGTTATATGTCAACCTTTTTGTAATATGTTTTTTATTATTTCTAATTTTATATGATTGATTTATAACCTTTTTCTTGTTATAATCACTTTAGAAAGTGAGGTGTTATAATGCCAGTGAAATATGAAAACAATGAACAAATTGTAATAGAAATCAAAAAGCTCATGTTGGAAACTAAAATGTCGCAACGAGAAATTGCTGATAAAATGAATATCAAACCACAAGGATTGACAAAATTACTAAACAAGAAAAACTTCGGCTTTGAAGATGCCGAAAAAATTCTATCTGTTATGGGGTATAATTTGATTATTGACTTCGAACGCTTTCAAAAATAAAAGCCATTGATGAACGAATGGAACGTGACTCTGAATAATTCCCCCGTAACTACAAACACTCATTACGAAAGGAGTATTGCCATGCCATTACCGAAACAGCACCAAGATTACACCACTGAATACATCTATTCTCTGCCAGATGGACAACGTGCAGAACTGATTGACGGTCAAGTCTATATGATGGCGCCGCCAAGCCGCAAACATCAGCGCATCACCGTAGAACTTTCTACAGTGATCAATAATTTCATCAAAAGCAAAAACGGATCTTGTGAAGTTGATATTGCTCCATTTGCCGTATTTCTCAATCAGGATGATAAAAACTATGTAGAGCCGGATATTGCTGTTATTTGTGACCAGAATAAACTCACTGAAAAAGGCTGCAACGGTGCCCCTGACTGGATCATTGAAATTGTCTCACCAAGCAGTCGGAGAATGGACTACTATATCAAATTATTCAAATATCGTACTGCTGGCGTCCGGGAATACTGGATTGTTGACAGTGATAAGAATCGAATCACGGTTTATAATTTTGAATCTGAAGACACTATAGAATATTCATTTTCAGATATTGTAGCGTCTGGTATTTATCCAGAATTATCTATTGATTTCAATGAATGGTCTTTTTAGGGTGTCCGAAATGTCTTGATACTCTTTTAGGGCATTACAAATATAACCATGCTCTTTTTTTTAGGCTGCCGAAAGTGCCGGGATATTCTTAGGATATGTAAAATGTAACCTATCATCTTGCAGAATTGATACAGATGTGCTATATTGAAGATACAAAAAGGGAAACCGCAAGCGGCTTACCCGGTAAAATAAAAGCTGTTATTTTAAACTGCCGTCATTATTGCGAGTAATGGCGGCTATTTTCGTTTATCCTTGAAAATCTCATAACAAAGACTGACAAGGGCAACAATGAATATTAACAACTGAATCAAATCAGTATATGTAACACACATTGGCATCGCCCTCCTTTCTTTCGTCTGGAGGGTTGCCCCTCCGTAAAAGAGGGTAAGCCGCCCGGCTTCGGTTTCCCTGCCGAGATTATAGCATATTCTTACTCAAGTATCAATTCCCTGCTGCCACTTCATTATCTTCTTGTAAAAATCAATTCACCTCACAATCACCTTTAAATCCGTCGTGTTTCTCGACACTATCTGTCCCGGTAAAACACAAGATCAGCTCAAAACTGAGCTTATCTAAACCCGTACTTTCCGGTACACTTTGGATTTACTCAACGCAAAATTGCGTCCGGTTACTTATACTCAAAAATTCGGATGTCGGTTTAACTGACTTCTGAAATTCAGATGTGCGTAATATGCACTTCCGGGAATTAAATATTATTTTCCCAACAAGTTGAAAAGATGCATAAATTTGAGTAACTTCCGCCCCGATATAAGGCAGATAGTACGGCTGAATTTTCAGCAGTCCTTTTCCTCAGTTGTGTGGAAAGCTCAATCTTGAGCCGTCAACTTTCCCCAACTTGTGGGGGAAATGGCAGCAGGTCTGCTCAAAATGGTGGATACCCCTATTCTCACACTTCTGTGCGTAACCAGAGCAATTCTGCTCCCGTTAAAATTTACGTCAGCGTCTGGATCTCCTCAAAAGTGAGGAAATTGCTCAGAAATGCTCAGTTTTAAAGGTTGACAAATCTCAACACTTCTCTTGCGTTGTAGAGCGCGCAATCTTGCGCTATCCTGGGAGTCGATTTAACCGACATCCGGCACTACGAATCTTGCTTGGTCAACCAATCCAATTTGGGCTCCAATACAGCCGTACTCACAGGTACACTTGCTATGCTATATACCCACAAGTACGCTGCAATTCTATCTGGCACTCACGAAAAAGGTTAGCAAAAGTTAGCATTTTTACCCCTGTTTTCCGATTATTTCCGCTGATCCCTGTTTTTCATCCATGTTCAAAAAGTAGTTATTCTACGGGCTTTTCCCGTACCTACGCCCATTTTAATTCCTACTACAAATCTAAGGAAAATTTATTTTCACAGATCCGCTCTATTGGAAAGAGTCCTCTCTCCCGATTCTCCGATGATCCTGCTGCCACCTCAAAGGGAGGGGGGATGCCATTCACCACAATAGCCCTGTGGCGTTCTATTTACCCTCTATTTCCCATTTTATTCGCTTCATCGAGGAAATAATCACATTTGCTATAGAACAGCTGTATAACCCGTCACAAACTCAATGCTTCTCGTTCTACTTCGCTTGTCCAAGTGTGCTGAAAACTTCTGACTCCTACGTGATGAATGGATGCAGCAGGCAAGAACTCTTCCCGGTATCCTATGAACCCTTTATTTCTTCCTCTGTTTCTCAGCAAGCTCATTGCCTTGCTCTGCTGTTGTCTGACTGCACTCACACTAATTCCCAGTTTTTCCCCTGTCTGCTGATAGGTTTTCTTTTCCAGGAACCGACAGCGCAATACTTTCCCTTGCAGATCTGGAAGTCTGTCAACTGCTGCCCATAGTTCCCGACTCATAATGTCTGAATCAATACGATCAATCACATCAGCTTCTACATCTTCCTTTGATGCAATGGTATCACCGATATAGATATCTTCCTCATCACTGTTGATAGGCTCGTCTAGGCTTCGTATTTGCCCCATTGCTGCCGTTTTCTTTATGCTCTTGAGACTTTCTTCATCCATCCCCATAAAGGCGCTCATTTCCCTGTCTGTAGGTATTTTTCCATAATACTTCTGATACTCACTTTTGATCTTCTTATAACGCTGCATCTTATCGACTGCATGTGTTGGAATCCGAACCACTCTGCCGCAGTTGTCAATATATCGGCGCATGACCTGCCGGATCCAGAATGCAGCATAATTGATAAAGGGTACTTCTGATGATGTATCATAATGCTTGACTGCTTCATACAGTCCGATATAGCCCTCCTGCTCCAGATCTTCCATTTCCGCACAGGAACTATACTTTCTTGCAATCATGGCGATAAAGTTCTGGTTCTGCTGCCACAGCAGTGTCATGTTCTCCTGTTCCTTCTCTCCTGCTTGAATCCGGCTCACGATCTGCTCGTTATTCTCTCGCTGTTCTGCTGTCCCGTGGTTCGTCCGTGGTTCACATATTTGATTTTCAATGTTCATTGACATCACAAGCCCACTCCCTTTATAATTAAATTATCGGATATCGGAAACGGGCTTGCTGATGATGGCAGGCTCTTTTTTATTTTCTGTACGGGTTACTGATGCTCAACTGTCCATCCAGATACGAAACATTGATATACTTCCCTTCTTCGTTCTGGAACGTCATACAGAGAGCTTCTCCCTTTTCCCCGGTTTCCCGGTCTTTGGTCATGCAATCTTCCAGATCAATCAAAACGCACTGTCTCAACTCTTCCATGTCCTCTGATCCATATACCGGATGTTCTACAACATTCTCTGACTTCGCTTTCTCCATTCCAAGCCGGAAGGCTTTCTGGATTGCTTCGTACTGATCCACGCTTTCTGCATTGATCTGCATGATTTCTTCCGCTGCCATTTCTGGCAACAGTCCATCTTCTTCCAGTGATGCATACTCTCCGATCAGCTTCTGTATACCGCTCATAGCTACCCCTAACGAACTCAGCACGCTCCGCTCTGTTTCTTGATGCTCTTCTCTTGTCATAGTGCCGTTGCCGTATCCGTTGATCCCGGTTGACATCTGGTACTGCGCATATTCCAGACTGTTTAAAATATTCTGTAACTGTGCTTCTGTTTCTGTCATTTCAAAAAATAATTTGCTCATACTTTGTTTTCCTCCTACGCTTCTAACATTTGAATTCGATACATTGGAACTGACGCAAGGATGCCGCCCTTTAAAACTACAATTCCCGATGTTTCCCGAAACTCTATCAGTTCCCCTTCCACCTCATGGAATGTTTCTTCATTCTCCCCAACTCGTTCCCCTGCATCTGTCAAAATGGATACCCATTCTTTCTTGAACAGTAGTCTGCTCTGCTTTGTTTCCGGTGCTTGTGCCGGGATCATTACTCTACATCTCTGCTTCATGTTTCGCTTTCCTTTCCAATTCGTTTGCAAGTGCCAGTGCTAATTCTTTCGAGAACTCTGTCTGGTACTTCCTGTAAAATCTGTCGGTATCTTCTACTACTTTCTCCCAGTATTCCTTTGTGTTCTCTACGCTCCAGACTGATTGCATCATTTTCCAATAGTCCTGAAACATTTCAAATTCTTCACTGCCTTTTAATAATTTTACGCTGCCCATCTTTTAATCAAACGGTGTCGGTGTCCGTACCGTCTTGAATCCATCTTTGCTTTTGAGTTCCTCTTCTGTTTCCTGGAATCACATTTCATTTCCATCAAAGCGGTATACAATCTTCCCTAGTTCTCCCTGCCGGTTCTTATCCACTTTCAGACCTTTCCTGGTCTTATCCTCATTGTCCAGATTCCACAACAAAATGATAATGCTTGCATCCTGTTCAATGTCTCCAGCTTCTCTAAGCTCTCCCATTGTCGGTTCTTTAGTCTCTCTCATTTCACTGGTTCGGTTCAACTGCGACAGTGCAATGATCGGAACATTCAGTTCCATTGCAAGGGCTTTAATCGCTTTTGAGATTGCTCCTACTTCACTGGCTCTGCTCTGGTATCTGGTGTCAGCTCTTACCAACTGCAAATAGTCAATGATGATGCAGTCCAGCTCCTGATGTCGGCACTCATTCCGGATTTCAGAAACGGACTTTGTTCCGCTGCTGATCAGAATGTCCATTTTCCCCAATGTCTTGTTTGCTCTTTCAAAGCGTTCCCTCTCGTCTCCGAGAAACTGGATTGCTCTTCGGATACGGTTCAACCGGATGCCGCTCTGATTGCTGAGTAATCTCTCATACACTTGTTTCTCTGACATTTCCAGATTGTAGAATCCAATCCGCTTTCCGGCTTTTGCCATTTCTAGGATGATCTGTGAAGTAAATGCCGACTTTCCAACTCCCGGTCTTGCTCCGATTACAATCACGTCACCGCCTTCCAAACCTCCGGTGATCTCATCCAGTTTTGAAAACCCGGTATATAGCTTCTCTTCTTTCCGCTCCTGAAAGTATTGATCCTGATATTCTGAGACTATAGCCGTGAGCTTTTTGGATTTATTCTTCTCACTTCTCTTGAGAGCTTCTAACTCCTGTATCGTATCCGCAATCTGATATTCCACGCCTGCTGCCGTTACCTGTGTTCGTGTCAGAATGTTCCGAAACACCTCAGCCTTATAATCTCTTACAACGCTTTCCGCATAGCTTTTCAACTCTGTGGACGTGTACGGCAGCAGTACGCAATCTCTCAAGACCTGTGTTATGTATTCTCTTGTGTATGACTCACTCTCAACTGCCTGTGTTACTGTGACCAGATTCGCCGGTTGACCGATGTCATAGAGCTTCACAATCTCTCGATAGATTTCCTTCAGAACCGGATCTTGAAACATATCCGGTTTTAGGAGATCGTAGATCTGGTGCAGCTCCTTGTTGTCCATCAACAGACATCCGATCACTGTCTTTTCTGCCAGATCACTCATTCTGCTCCACCTCCACATAGTCTAAAAGCTGACTTCCCATCAACGTATCAAAGTTTTTGTAATACTCCAACTCCGTCTCATGTTCCTTCTGCTGCTCCACATAAGCATGTACCGCAAGATACATTTCCCGGTTTGTCAACTTTCTGCGCTTTCCGTTTACGGATCTTCCTTTCAGCCATGAACAATAATTTGCAAATGCTTTGGTTCGTCCTCTCTTTTTCGGATAGATTGCATAGATTTTTTCAAAGTCAGACTCTCGTTCATCCGGTTTCGGTGAACATATATTATTATTTATATCTATCTCTTTCTCTATCTCTAACTCTGGTGTAGAATTCTTGTAAGATTTCTTACACTCTTCCTTACATGATTTCTCACTTTCTATTCTATTGTAGTATTTTCTTTGCCGATCTGCTTCTGTGCTGCTCCTCCCTATGAAATTTTGAATATCCATCATGTAAATAGCTCCAGAGTCAAGAATCTCAATAAGTCCCAATTCCTTAAAAATGTCTAATGCTTTCTCTAAAGTTCCGACTTGATGACGTGTTACGCTCGCAAGCATTTGAGAGTTATACGGAATCGTACCATTCAGCATCAACCTACCATTGTCTTTCAAACTTCTAAGATATAGCTTCATCAAAATATTGCTGTATAAATATCCGTCTTTCATGCTCTCTAGCAGGATCATGCTGTCTGATTCGAAAAAGTTTTCTTTTAATTTCAAGTAATAGTATTTCTTGTTATCTGACATCTTCTTGCCCTCCGCTCATGTCCTGCTGCCCTTCTGGCATCTTTAGCACTCTCTTTGCACTTCTGGTAGCTGCAAACGTGTTTCTTGCTCTTGCATCCATTGTCCGGCAGAATTCTACAATCTCCTGCCGATTCTTTGGTTTCCAGTATCCTTTCCCTGATCCGCTACAGATCACTGCGCCGTGGTTACGTTCATAAGCGATCTTCTGCTGTAGCGCTCTGGCTGAACTGCATCTACTACGCTTCACAAGCTCTGCTGTGGTTACTGCGTTCTCTTTGCCTACTGGCAGCAGGCTTTCAATCTGGAATTCTGTCTTGCCGTACTTCTTTCCATGTGCTGGGTTATTTCGGTTTTTCTGCATTATTTTACCTCCTGTATCTTCCTGTCCAGATAACGATCGATTACGACCTTATCATAGAGCCTTCTTCTACCTATTGCCACTTCTGCCCCGATTGATTTCGCAAATTCTACACCGCGATTTCTTCCGAGTCCTAAATAGGTACACGCTTCTTTTGCGCTCATAAGTCTCGCAACGCTTCCCGTATTTTCCATGCTTTTCCTTTCCTTTCTTAATAGTACGCAGAGTTTTTGTACTCTTTGCCTAGCTTTATTGTACTTTATGTGGTATGATATATTCAAATACGATTTTAATATATTTATTTTTTATTTTTATATCAAAAGGAGATATTTACTTCATGAATAAAGATAATCAAATCCATAAATACGATAATCAAGTTGTTATAAAGAATATATCCACACTCATGAAAGATAAAGGGGTGACTCAAGCTGAATTAGCTAAAGGAATAGGAGTTTCCCAAAGCCGAATTAGTGACTGCCTTAGAGGACAAAGAGATTTCACACTCTCTCAATTTGTAGATATTGCAAATTTCTTTGAAACTTCTACAGACAAACTTCTCGGTTTCACACCTGTCACTGCTAAAGCTGATGAAGCCACTTTAGCGGATGTACTACAGAAACTATTTGACATCAATCAACTTATCAACATCAATATGGAACGTATAAACATTACAGATCAAAACGCATTGCCTTTTGATACAGTACCGGAAACATATCTTGCATTATATTTTAAAAATGATGCACTTGAGAAAAATTTAGAAGAATGGGCTGCTGTTGATTCCATAACTACCCAAGATGCTGAAATGAAGAAAAAATTACTTCGCTTATGGAAAGAAGAAGCATTAAGTATGGCAAAATCAAGAAAAGCAAAATGGAATTTTAGAAATGAAGAAGAAGAGGGAGAACGTTTATATGAAGATATAATGTCGCAATTTGATGAATGGATGAATTGCTTAGCACGTGGGACAAGTGAAATGAATTCAATATATTCGTTATTCATAACACAAGACGAACTTGAATTAGCTGAAAAATATGTACAAAAAAATGCACTGTTTTTACCAGATGAAGCCCTTGACGCTTTAGCTTTTGCAGAAAAGCACAGCATTTATTTACAGTCCTCTAAATAAGCACAAAAAGCACTCCCTCCCCGGATCGAGTGCTTTCATTTTGTATTTTCCCATTTTGTACTTTTTTGGTACTTCCCCATTTCCATCAAATTTCTGATTTCGGGAAGATAGTTGAAATATAGCGTATTTACTGGACTTTTTACACCATAATTATACAAAGCGTCCAAAATCAATAATTACATTGTGAAAATATTGTAAACTCATCCCTGTTTATAGTATACTGTATCAGAAAAGGGTAAAACTTCTGTTTTCCCTTCTTGTCACACGTAATACTAAATTGATAGAGGAATGAAATCATGAAAATTGGATTTGATAACGAAAAGTATTTAAAAATGCAGTCAGAGCATATCCGCGAACGCATCAATCAGTTTGATAACAAACTGTATCTCGAGTTCGGCGGAAAACTGTTCGACGACTACCACGCTTCCCGCGTTCTTCCGGGATTTGAGCCTGACAGCAAGCTCCGCCTTTTAAAACAGCTCAGTGACCAGGCAGAGATTGTCATTGTCATCAGCGCAAAGGATATCGAGAAAAATAAAGTCCGCGGCGATCTTGGTATCACTTATGATTCTGACGTACTCCGTCTGATGGATTCTTACCGCGACAACGGTCTGTATGTGGGCAGTGTCGTGATCACACAATATTCCGGTCAGGAAAGTGCCTCTTTATTCCGCCACCGTCTGGAAAATATGGGAATCCGTGTATACCAGCACTACTGTATCAACGGCTACCCTTCCAATATCCCGCTGATCGTCAGTGATGAAGGATACGGTAAAAATGACTATATCGAAACTTCCCGTCCGCTTGTCATCATCACAGCCCCGGGTCCTGGAAGCGGAAAAATGGCAACCTGTCTGTCTCAGTTATATCATGAGCACAAACGCGGGATTCATGCAGGATATGCCAAATTTGAGACATTCCCGATCTGGAATCTGCCGCTGAAGCATCCGGTAAATCTGGCGTATGAAGCGGCTACAGCAGACCTCAACGATGTGAATATGATCGATCCGTTCCATCTGGAGGCCTATGGAAAGACAACCGTCAACTACAACCGTGATGTTGAGATCTTCCCGGTTTTAAACACGATTTTTGAAAAGATTTACGGAAAGAGCCCATACAAATCTCCAACCGATATGGGTGTAAATATGGCTGGAAACTGTATCTGTGACGATGCTGTATGCTGTGAAGCATCCCGCCAGGAGATCGTTCGCCGTTACTATGATTCCCTCAACTCTCTTCTGAAAGGAAACAGTCCGGAAGAAGAAGCACAGAAAATCGAGCTGCTGATGAATCAGGCCAATGTGACGATCGAAGACCGCCACGTTGTTGCAGCTGCCTTAAAACGTGCGGAAGAGACACATACGCCTGCTGCTGCTCTGGAACTGGATGACGGCCGTATCATCACCGGAAAGACCACGAATCTTCTCGGTGCCTCCGCTGCCCTTCTTCTGAATGTGATCAAAGAACTGGCCGGGTTGAAACACGAGCTGCATATTATTTCACCGGAATCGATCGAGCCGATTCAGAAACTGAAAGTGGACTATCTGAAAAGCAAAAACCCGAGACTTCATACTGATGAAGTACTTATCGCACTTTCTGCAAGCGCTGCCACCAACCCGGATGCCAGACTTGCACTTCAGCAGCTTTCAAAATTAAACGGATGTCAGGCTCATACTTCCGTTATGCTGTCCGATGTTGATATCCGCACCTTCAAACGTCTCGGCGTCCAGCTTACATGCGAAGCTGTTTATGAAACCGGATATAATTATCACTAAAAGCGATCCTCTCCTGATGGGAGAGGATTTTTTTAATAAAAGAGGAAATATTTATTGTTCATAAAAAAGTACTTGTATTTTTTTGCAAAAAGAGAGTATACTCCTTTTTTAATATTTTTATTCACATCAAATGAGGAGGATCACTATGGCAGTAAAATATGTATTTGTGACCGGTGGAGTTGTTTCAGGACTTGGGAAAGGGATTACAGCCGCATCACTCGGCAGGCTTTTGAAAGCCCGCGGATATACGGTGACCATGCAGAAATTCGACCCTTACATCAATATTGATCCCGGAACCATGAATCCGGTACAGCACGGAGAAGTATTTGTAACCGATGACGGAGCCGAAACGGATTTGGATCTGGGACATTATGAACGTTTTATCGATGAAAGTCTGACAAAAAATTCCAATGTCACAACCGGAAAGATTTACTGGTCTGTCTTGCAGAAGGAACGAAGAGGCGATTTCGGCGGCGGAACCGTACAGGTTATCCCACACATCACCAATGAGATCAAAAGCAGATTTTACCGCAATCCTTCTGCTGAAAATACCGAAATCGCGATTATTGAAGTGGGCGGAACTGTCGGTGATATCGAAAGCCAGCCTTTCCTGGAATCCATTCGTCAGTTTCAGCATGAAAAAGGACGTGATAACGTCATTTTGATCCATGTAACCTTAATTCCATACCTGAGAGCCTCTCAGGAAATGAAAACAAAACCTACACAGGCCAGTGTCAAAGAACTTCAGGGCATGGGAATCCAGCCGGATATTATCGTATGCCGTTCCGAACATCCGCTGGATAACGGAATCAAAGACAAGATTTCCCTGTTTTGTAACCTTCCGGCAGATCACGTTCTTCAGAATCTGGATGTGGATTATTTATACGAAGCACCTCTGGCAATGGAAAAAGAAAACCTTGCACAGGTTGTATGCGAATGTCTCCATCTGGACTGTCCAAAACCGGATTTAAGTGACTGGGAAACTATGGTAGACAATCTAAGACACCCGGTTTCCAAAGTCCGCATCGCACTGGTCGGAAAATATGTTCAGCTGCACGATGCCTATATCAGCGTGGTAGAAGCTTTAAAACACGGCGGAATCTACAGCCACACGACTGTTGAGATCAAATGGGTGGATGCCGAGACAGTGACTCCTGAAACCGCAGATGAGATTTTTAAGGATGTAACAGGAATCCTGGTTCCCGGCGGATTTGGTCACCGCGGTGTGGAAGGCAAGATCGAAGCCATCCGCTACGCCCGCACACACAAAATTCCGTTCCTCGGTATCTGTCTTGGAATGCAGCTTGCGATCGTAGAATTTGCCCGCAATGTGATCGGTTTCCACGATGCGCACAGTCTGGAACTAAATCCATCCACTACACATCCGGTGATCCACATCATGCAGGATCAGATCGGTATCGAAGATATCGGCGGAACACTTCGCCTGGGCGCTTATCCATGTATTCTGGACAAAACTTCCAAAGCATATGAGGTCTACCAGAAAGAAGAAATTCAGGAACGCCACAGACATCGCTATGAAGTCAACAATGATTACCGTGAAGTTCTGACCGAAAACGGCATGAATCTGTGTGGCCTTTCTCCAGACGGCAAGATCGTTGAAATGGCAGAGATCAAAGATCATCCGTGGTTTATCGCAACACAGGCGCATCCGGAATTAAAATCCCGTCCGAACAAACCACATCCACTGTTCAAAGGATTTGTGGAAGCTGCGGCGGCACTTAACAAACACTAATATATACAGACTGATAACCAGCGACTCCTTCACAAAGACCGCTGGTTATCAGTCTTTTTTCTTTAAATCATCCATCTCCAATTATACAGAAAGAACTGACCGACAAGGGACAGAGCCAAATATACTGCCCCCTCTTTCCCGCCAAAACCTTGATTTCTCCGTCCATACTTTAAATGCGTGATACGGGAAAAAACAATCCAGATCAGCCATCCGAGAATTGCACCGAGCGTATTCATGAGCAGATCATCCACATCCGAAACCCGCCTGTTGAAAAGCTGACAAAATTCAATTCCACACGAAAAACAAAAACCGATTATCGCAGTTCTGACCAGACTTTGATATTCTTTCCAAAGCAGGGGCAGCAAAAATCCGAGCGGCATAAACATTACCACATTTAAAATCATACTGAGGCTGATTCCATCACGAAAAGGAATCAGATTGATCTCTTCCTGAAGTTTCATACCAGGATACAACCCGATTTCCCAAATGGTTCCGATTCCTGTTGTTTCCAGAACAAGGTACACATAATACAGAAAAATAAAAACCCAGATCATATGTATAAAATTAGTTCTCCGATGAAATCCTTTCGTTTGAATCAGGACATACAGCATACATGGCAGCAGAATACAAAATAACGGATACAGTACAAAAATCATATTTTGCATAATAGGGCGACTCCTTTCACTATCAATATGTATCCAGATGGGTATACTCATTCAGGCATCCCGTAATACATAACTGCGGTGGGCGGACTTTGTCCGACAATCTATACTGTATCAGATAAGTTTTAAAAATCGAAAAAAAGATTCTTAAGCTTTTCTGAAATGACGCTGATTCTTAAATTTTAATTCTCAAAAATACCACTGGCCAACTGACCAGTGGTTATCAACTCTCTTTATATCTAAAAAATCAAGTATGGAAACTACTCATTTTGTCATACGCAAACTGATAAACAGAAATTACTCTTCCAACACCAATCATGGCAAGAACGGTTCCAAGCCCTACTCCTACCACTGAATGTGCAAAACATAATCCAATGAATATGGTTGTACACAAACTGATAAAATCAACACAGTTTTTTGTAAAACCTATATTTTTTTGGATTTTTGTAGCAATTGCCTGTACAATACCATCTCCTGGGTTAGGAATCAAGTTCATGTTCAGCATTGTTGCCGCACCGATTCCTGTTAATACAATCGCTAAAAACAGTGCAAATAATCGAAGCAAGATGCTGTATTCATTAAAATCCGGGATTATATACGTAAACAGATTTAAAAATCTTGTAAAAATCAGGCTGAATGGAAGTTGAAGTAAATCTAATAACCTCAGTCTTTTATCCTTTTTATGTAATATCATCTCAGTAATGATAAAACCCGAATACAACACCAGTGTTAAATTTCCAAAATTCAAATCAAATATCTCTGATATCGAAAACGGCACAGAAATAATCGGTGACACACCCAACCCCGCTTTTGTATTGAGAGTCAGGCCTGTTGCAAGAATAACAACACCTATAAAATAAATTATATACCTTTTCATTTCTTTTCTAATATCCTGTGAATGTGAATTGTTAAATACATCTGCTCTTGATCTGTTAAAGTGATATTAAACTCTTTTTCCAAGTACATGTTAATTCTTTCCACGCAAAGAAATTCTTCTTTACAAGAATTTTTAACACTTTCTACTAAAACATCCTTTTCACTGCTTTCAACCATTTGATTTGAAACGATTCTTTGAGCTAATAACTGAGCATGTGTTATAAATCTTGAGTATGCAAAATCATTCTCGTTATAAACTAAATGAAAATGTAACTTTACAATATGCAGGATATTTCGAGTAATCTTTTCCATTTTCAAGCTCAATTCATTAAATGGATGATCCACTTGCCCATTAATAAAATGAAATGCTATATTTCCAATTTCATCTTTGGGAATTTCTACCCCGGTTCTGTCCTGTATTACTTGGATGGCATAGCATCCAACATCAAATTCTTTTGGATTTAACCTTTGCATTTCCCTCACATAATAATTTGAAATCACAACACCATCTAACACTCTTTTTACGCAAAAGGAAATATGATCCGTCAGCGAAAGATATAAATAATCCAATATTTTCATTTCATACTTATCAATCGCATATTGAATAATCTGATTCGCAATTTCAAAATATATACTTTTTGTATCTATTGCCAATCGAATCATATCTCTTTTTAGTTTTTTATCTTTCAGCTCAAATATTTTTTCAATTTGTGAAGATACTATTTTCTCCCCGATACTTTTTTTGTATCCAATTCCCTTCCCCATTAAAATAACTTCTTCACCATTTTCATTTACTGCTAAAACCAATGAATTATTCAACACCTTAACAACTTGCATATTCCCATTCTCTCCATTTACCCTTCCTGTAAAATAACTCAGGCTAAATCTGCTCCATTTGACCGGATCACCTTCTGATACCAATAAAAACTATCCTTTTTAATCCGTTTCAATTCTTTCAAATCATCATCTGTACGGTCTACATATACCAAGCCATAACGCTTTTTAAACCCTTGATGAGAACTTAGTAAATCCATAAAAGACCACGGGCAATACCCAAATACGTTTACTCCATCTGCTAACGATTCACGAATAGCTCGTATATGATTCCTTAAATAATCAATCCGGTATTCATCATGAACTTTATTGTCAGATGTTAAAATATCCGCGGTACCCAATCCATTTTCTGTAATGATCAATGGTAAATGATATCTGTTCCAATATTCATTTAAAACAATACGTAATCCGACCGGATCAATTTGAGCGCCATATTCACTTGCCTTAAGGTTTTCATTTTTCTCAATTTTCCAGTATCCGTACATATCATAATCAACCTCATTAAAGCCTTCTACACGTTCTCCTTTTTTATGTTCTTGCGTAGCAGATAAGTAACGGGCTGTCAGTGTGCGATAATAGTTTAATGCAATAAAATCCATTTTGGCTGCTTTCATGATTTTGGCATCACACTCTTCCATTTGGGGAACAATATTTTGCTCTTTCAAATATTCCATATAGTATCCCGGATATTCTCCATTAAAATGGAAATCCAGACAGTAGTCCGTCTTGAACTGATTGTTCATACGCGCTGCCCAAACATCTTCCGGTTTATTGGTATAAGGATAAGTAACCGTACTGGAAACAGCTGGTCCGATTTTTCCATTTTCAACAGCCTCATGGCATGCATTCGTTGCCAGGGCATGTGCCAGAAACATATGATAATCCATTTGAGCACGAATTTTTTCTTTTTTTAATGGATCAGTTTCACAGATATTCATACGTTCATCAACACGCATCATTAAGTTTTGTTCGTTATGAATCACCCAATATTTCACTCTGTCACCAAAGTTCTCAAAACATATTTTAGCATACCGTTCAAAAGCATATGCACAATCTCTCGCTTCCCACCCATTGTATTTTTCTACTAATGCATAAGGCAGATCAAAGTGATACAGCGTAACAAATGGGATGATATCGTATTCTATCAACTTATCAATGACCTTATTGTAGAAATCAATCCCCTTTTTATTCACTTTTCCATCTCCATCCGGAATAATACGAGCCCATGAAATAGAAAAACGATATGTTTTCATGCCGAGTTCTTTCATGAGATCAATATCTTCATTCCAATGATGATAAAAATCACTTGCCACCTTACTGTCTGCCTGAAGATGAGATCTTTTAAAAGAATTGAAATCAGCTACTGTTTTTCCCTTGCCGTCTTCATTCCATCCCCCTTCAATTTGAAATGCAGAGCTGGAAGCTCCCCACCAAAAATCTTTTTGAAATAAATTTATCATCTTAAATTCTCCTCTCGCTTATTTAATTTCTACACAAATCACTTCGATATTTTCATCGACGTGACCATTTGAAATAGTTTCAATACTTTTAAATAAATTGGAGTTTGAAACAACCACAGGAACTGTTACATCATATCCTGCCTTTTCTATTGCTTCTTTATCAAATGAAACTATCTTTGTTCCTTTTGTAACATGCATTCCAGCCTGAACATGCTGCTCAAAAAATTTTCCATTTAAATCAACAGTATTCATCCCAATATGAATCAACAATTCAATCCCACTATCTAAAGTCAGACCAATTGCATGTTTTGTAGGAAATATCACAGAAACAGTACAATCTTCCGGCGCCAGAACTTCACCTGTTGTTGGCATTACGGCAAACCCTTTTCCCATTGCTTCGCTGGAAAAGACTTCATCTTTTACATCCTCCAGCTTTATTGCTTCACCTTCAACCGGAGATGTGATCCGAATACTTCCTTTTTCTATTTTAATACTTTCTTCCGATTCAGCTTTCTTCTCCATATCTTCAAATCCAACAAAATATGTCAGGATTGCTGCTCCCAGAAAAGCTACCAGAATACCGATTAAATAGGCCAGGAACTGATATAAGGCTGTTCCTTCCCCATAATACGTCATAATCGTCAAAATACCATTATTAGCAAATCCTGTATTCACCGCATTTCCAAGCCCCATGATAGCACCACCGATTGCTCCCGCAATAACTGCACAAAACATCGGCTTTTTCAAACGCAGATTACATCCATAAATTGCAGGTTCTGTGATTCCAACTAAAAATGCCGGAATCGTTGCCGCCATAGCAATTTGTTTTAAATCTTTGTCTTTTGTCTTTAACATAACACCTAATGAAGCGCCTGCCTGAGCAAAATTTGCAGAACCGGCAAAACACATCAATGTATTCGTTCCTGTAATTGCCACATCATTTAATCCAATCGGAAGCAATGCCCGATGCGCTCCAAAGATAACAAAAACGCTCCATAGACCACCGACAATCGTTCCTCCAAGAATTGGACTGAATGAATATAGTGCCTGATAAAGCCATTGAATCGCATACCCTACATAAATTCCTACCGGGCCGACAACAACCAGCAAAACAGGAACCATAATAATCAGAGAAAGACCAGGAACCAGAATAATCTCCAACATATCTGGAATCCATTTTTTCAGGAATTTCTCAAGATAGTGCAATACAATAACAGCCAAAATAATCGGAATCACAGATTCTGTATAAGAGAATACTTTTGTTGCCTCACCAATCGTAAATGCTTTTTTTATAACTGGCAATCCAAAAATAGTGTTTACTGTTGAAACATCCTGAATTAATGCATCTATAACCGGATGGCACAAAAATGCTCCCAGCACCATAGCATTTATTTTACTACATTTTAAGGCTTTTGCACTGGTATATGCTAAAAATATCGGCATATAGTAGAAAATAATATTGCTGGCAGTATTCAATAAAATATAAGTACTATTCGTATCGCTGATCCACCCCAAGCGAATTGCAACAGACAACAGTCCTTTGATCAGCCCCGAAGCAGCAATTGCCGGAACTAATGGAGTAAAAATTTTTGAAATCGTCTGCAAAATACGATTTCCTAATGATCCCTTATCCGCTTTGATTTCATTTCCTTTTTCACGATTAACCATAGGTAAAATTGCTTCGTATACTTTATCAACCTTTGTACCGATTACGACTTGGAACTGTCCGTTTGCTTCTACAACTTGTATAACACCTTCTAACTTTTCCACAATTTCTTTGTTCGCCAGCTCCCTGTTCTTTAGTACAAACCTCAATCTTGTGAAGCAATGAGTGACATCTGCAACATTTTGAGCACCACCAACATTCTTCAAAATGTTGCCTGCAATTACATTATAATCCATAATTTTTTCTCCTCTCGCTATCTATTGATTTGAATGATCCGGCCTGATCAGGTTATTTAAAATAATGTATAAAAAAAAGATTGAACACACAAACACAATACTCCCTAGGAATATGATATTTGTCAATTCAATCTTGCCTGCTTTACCAGTAACACGTATCCTTGTACATTATTTACCTTTAACCAAATTTAATATACCACTTTCGAACAATCTTTGCAAGCATTTTCTTCAGCCCTCTCTATTTCCTTTTATTTCCCTTCGCTTCACAATCCTCACCGCTCCCCATGCAGCCAGCACTCCCACAACAGCTCCACCGAGCACATCCGTCGGATAATGCACGCCCACATACAACCTGGAAAGTGAGATCAGCACTGCCAGAATTACAAGCGGAATCCCCCACTTTCTCTCCAAAAACGGATACATCGCCAACGCTGCTCCAATAGAGGCACAGGTATGTCCGGAAGGAAACGAAAAATCTGACTGCGGCTCGATCAAAAGCTTCAGTCCTTCCACCACTTCATACGGGCGGATTCTTGCAATGATGTTTTTGAGTGCCACATTTGTGATCAATGCTCCGATCGCCAGTGCCGCCAAAGCGGCAATTCCTGCTTTTCTTGTCTTTTTCGGAATCAGAAGTACGATTCCCAAGATAATCCAGAACCATCCTGCATCCCCCAGATGTGTGATCGTCTTCCAGAATCCGTCCATCCACACCTGTCTGATATGCTCCTGAATAAACAACAACGCCTGTCCATCCCATTGTAAAATTGCTTCCATTCACCTCTCCTTCTCCTATACCAAATCCTGTTCTTCAAATAACGCATCCACAACTGCTTCATACAGTTTCAACTTTTCTGCTTTTTTAATTTTCTTGGCATACTTCTCATACTGCGTAAACAACGGCGCCATATAAAACCACAGCTCTTTCATCTTGAAGAGTACCGTTTTCTCCCCAAAAAGAACTTCCTGATATTCCCGGTAAAGTTCATCATGAAATGCCCGGATCCTGTCTTTTTCAACCGGTATGCCTTGTCTGATCTTCCGAACCAGCCCCGGATTTTTCAGGATTCCTCTTCCGATCATCACAGATGGTACCTCCTGGAAACGGTTACAGATTATTTCATATTCCTCTTTTGTGCAAATATCCCCATTGTAACAGAGTGGATTTTTACTGTTTTTGACCGCATATTCAAACATTTCCAGATTCGGAGTGTTCTTATAGAAATCTGTCTGGATCCGCGGATGAATGATCAACTCCTCCATTGGATACTGATTGTAAATTTCCAGAAGCCGGATCCATTCTTCCGGGCTCTCCTTGCCAATCCGTGTCTTAACCGAAATACGGATCGGTGTCTTTTCAAAAAGCTCTTCTAAGAATGCATTCAATCTGTCCGGCTCTGCCAGAAATCCAGCCCCTCTTCCTTTGCTCACCACGGTTTTTGACGGACATCCCAGATTCAGATTGACTTCCTCATACCCGTATTCCCCCAGCCTTTCTGCCGTCTTTATAAAATCCTCCGCCGAATTGGTCAAAATCTGAGGAATCGCACACATCCCCTGATTGTGCATGGGTAAGATATCGTTCTTTTCCCTGGAACTGAGCTTTCCTTTCTGATTCGGTTTAATAAACGGAATAAAATATTTGTCAATTCCTCCAAAATAGTGTTCATAAGCCTTTCTATACACATATCCGCTGATTCCTTCCAGCGGTGCAAAATAAAATTTTTCCACAACATTCTCCTGATTCTTTTTTGTTTCGCTCCATTATAGCATATATTCTTTTATTTGACACCCATCTGTCAAAAAACGGACTCCGAAGAGTCCGCTTCATTTTGACAATATTACATCAATTTTGTATCTTCCAGTTTTTCTATAAACAATTCGTTCAGGCGAATCACCGGTTTTCGAAGCACCAGTCCCAAAAACAGGGATGCCAGAAGGAACAGACACATGATTCCCAATTCTGCCCAGTACGTATACTGATAGAATCCGGCAACACATTCCCGCATAGCTGTCATACTGTGCGTAAATGGAAGAAACGGATAAATCTTCTGGAAGATTTCCGGCGCCACTTCGATCGGGAACGTACCGCCTGATCCTGCCACCTGCATAACCAGAAGAACCACACAGATTGCTTTTCCTACATCTCCAAATGATACCGTGAACGTATAAATAATATTCACATATACCACACTGCTTACCCAGCCTGCCAGAAGGAACAAAAACGGATGCTCACACTGGATTCCAAGGAAATACAGATCTCCCAGACAGATCAGGCCGCTCTGGATCAGTCCCAGCACGAGGAACAGCAGGTATCTGCCCAGATAGATCTGATGCGGCTTCAATGGCGCAAGCGCTCTTTTTAAATTTTCCGAAGCTGTCACTTTCATCATTGCTACCAGGATGATCCCGCCTACCCAGATAGAGAGTGTAGAATAGAACGGCGCCATGGCTGATCCATAATTTTCTACCGGATACAAGGCTTTTGTCTGCATTCTTACCGGCGCAGACACAAAGCTGCTGATTACTTCCGGGCTGCTTCCAAGCACATTTTTTAATGTCTCCACATTTCCGTCCTGTGCTGCCGTATCCAGCTTTTCTGCTGCCTGGTTTACCTTTTCTGCCGTCTCTGTCAAAAGGGAAGCAGATGTATCCAGTGTTGTTTTCATCTTCTCCAGACCGGATCCTGCATCCTTCGCCAGTTTTTCCATATCTTCGACTCCATTGTCCATACTGGTGAACAAAGACTGCACTGCACTGCTGGTATCCCCCAGTGTGCCAAACATGGTATTGATCTGTGTTTTTACGTTGTTTTCATAATCCGAACGGATCCCCGAGATTTGCTGAGAACCCTGCTTCACCAGCTGATCCAGCTGTACCTGATAGTTTCCCGCATCACTTGCAGTCTCCGTAATCTTTGCCGCCGCTTCATTCAATTTATCCCTTACCGCTTCCTGGTGGGCAATGGATTCATTCAGGTTTCCGATGATCGGCTGGAGCAGATCCGAAGCAAGCGGAAAGGAATCTGCAAGCTGCTGCACACTGTCTCGAAATCCCGTATAGCGGTCAATCATAACCTGTACTTCGGATGCCACGCTGTTGAGTGTCCCTGCTGTTGCTCCCGCACCCGTGGATATCGAAGAAAATGCATTGTTGATCTGTCCGGATATGGCATCATAGCACTGACTTCCCTGTGCCAGTACCTGATTGACACTCTCTGTTGTTCCCGACACTGCGCTTCTTAATGAGTCAACAGAATTTCCGGTCTCATTCAGAAGTGACAGATTTGTTTCCGTATTCTGCCCCGCTTTATTTAAAATATCTGCAGTGGCATCCAGCATCTGCTGCATGGAAACCGTCAGGTTCGAAAACGCCTTCACCGTACCGGCTGTTGAATCCAGATCCGCTCCGATCTTCCGGATATTTTCTGTCAGATTCTGTGCTGCTGCCTGTGCGCCGTCACTGCTGGTCACTTCTGAGATTGTATCCAGAAGATCCAGTCCCACCTGCGCCGCTGTTTTTACAAAAATCTCATCGATCTGCTGCTGTACGGCACTTGCTCCCTTGTCAGTCACTTTTGGAGCAATGGCATTTTCTTTTTCATTGATATAATATATAATATCGGAATGTGTCATCTCCTCCGAAAACAGGCTCATCATATCCTGACTGAAACTTTTCGGAATTACGATCGCGGCATAGTATTTTCCCGATTTGACACCTTCTACTGCATCCTTTTTCCCTGTAAACGTCCAGTCCAGCTGGTCATTTTCTCTGAGACTTGAGATTACAGTATCTCCGATATTGATCTGGAGAGGAAGGATTTCTCCTTCATACCCTTCATCCGTATTTGCAACCGCCACCTTCAGACCATTTGTATTGGAATATGGATCCCAGCTTGCAGCAATATTGAACCATGCATAAAGAGACGGAACAACGCACAAGCCGAGCACTACGATCATTGCGATCACATTTTTTTTGATATGTGAAATATCATAAAGAAAAACTTGCCCTATCTTCTTCATGCTTCTTCCTCCTCTTGTTCTTTCCGTTTTCTCAGTGTCTCTAACAATTCCTCCTGAGACATCCGACTCACCTTCAGTCTCCGTTTCAGACTTTCATGGAGATATTCCACGCAGATCAGATAAAGCGCGATCACAATGATCGATGTGATCCACAACACCAGAAATACCATTTTGGAACTGATACTGAACATCAGGATCAAAAAGATCAGCGGAATGATCAAGATCGCCGCAAATCCTCTGCGGATCCGTTTCTTATAATTTCTCTCAAACCGTTCTGCCCTCTGGTACATCTCTTCCCGGAATGTTTTCTTGTCTGCCAGCGCACTCACAACTGCTGTCATACGGAATCTCTCTTTTGTCAGACCTTCCTCCTCACAGATCATCAGCTCAGTCTCTCCCAGTTTCTGGTCAAACATATGGTTCAGATTCAAAAGCCATGGACGTACGACAACTCCGATCAAAAGCGCAATCGGAACATACACTGCAAGACACAACAAATTCTCTGCATAATGGAATCCATATATTCCTGCTACCGCTTCTCTCATCGCATTGATTCCGTATGTAAAAGGAAGCAGCGGATGCAGCTTCTGGAAAAACGCCGGTGTCATCTCGATCGGATAGGTTCCTGCAGAACCCGGAATCTGAATGATGACCAGAATTACACTGACTGCCTTTCCAATGTGTTTGAATGTAATAGAAAGCGCATAAATAATATTCACATATACAAAGGAAGTGAACAATCCTGCAAAAATAAATGCCGCAGGTGACTTGCACTGGACTCCTAACAATAGCAGATCTCCCACACAGATGATCAGCGACTGTATCAGTCCCATCACCACATATAGCATCCATCTTCCGAAATAAGACTGAACTGCTGTAAACTTCGGCACGACTTCATCTTTATCAGACTCCAGTTTGAAAATTGCGATCAACACAATCCCCCCTACCCAGATGGCAAGGTTTGTATAGAACGGAGTCATGGCGCTTCCATAATTTTTCACCGGATAAAAGGACTCTGTTTTCAGAGCTACCGGTGCAGACATAAACTCCGAAACTGCTTCCGAATCCAATCCTGTCAGATTCAGAAAATCCTGATAGGACTGGGAACTTCTGAGCGCATTCAGATCTGCTGTTACTGAATTCAGTTTTTCCTGTACTTTCTGAAGCGCATTTCCTGTACTCTCAAGTGCCGTCTTGGAGTCATTCAGGCTTGTATTGAGATTGTCAAGAATTCCTTTCGTCTGATCCACCAGTGGATCCACTCCGCTTAACACACCGGAGAGTTTTCCGGAAAGCTGTCCGAAAGAATCCAGAGATGTGTTCAGCCCTGGAAGTACATTCTGCTCAAAGCTGCCTTTGATTCCACGAAGCTGCTGCTGATTTTCCTTTACCAGACTGCCAATCTGCTGTGCTGTATCCGTTGCCGTCTGAGCCGCATTGCCGATTCCCGCATTTCCTGCCTGCAGACTATTCAAAAGCTCCTGATGTCTCTGGTTCTCTGCCTGCAGCTGTGCGATCAGATCTGATGCCGGACTGCCTGGTATGGCACTGTCCAGCTGTGAAAGCAGATCAATGATCTTTTCATTCAGCTGGATCACACTGTTGATGGAAGACATGGCACTGTCCACTTTTCCATTGACTGACTGAATCCTTTCATTCAGACTTCCCAAATCTGCCCCTGCGGAATTCCCGATGTCGGACAGAAGATTCTCCCCATCCGTCAGCGTTCCAGATAGTGCAGAAGAAAATGATGAGACACTGTTTCTTCCTGCCTGAAGTGCAAAAGCCCCTGCATCCAGAGCAGCAGCCCCTGAGGAAGCAGCGCTTTTCACCTGATCCATGGCAGACTGCACCTCTTTGATCTGCGCATCACTGTCCTGAAAGGTTGCCTGGAACTCAGACAGTATCTGCTGATAACTTGCGATATTGTCAGATACCTTCTGAATATCTGAAACTACATTTTCCTGCAGCGAATCCAGATTGCCCGCTGCATCTGCAATCGAATCTTTAAAAATTTCTGAAACTGCTTCTGATGCAGCAGATACAAATGCCTCATTGACCTGACTCTGCACCGCTGTCGCCCCACTGTCCGTAATTTTCGGTGCGATCGCATTTTTCTTCTCATTCAGATAATAAGTAAATTTAGGCTGTTCAATCGTTCCCGTCAGTACACTGGTCAGGGATTCACTGAAATCTTCCGGAATCACGATCGCAGCATAATACTTGCCGGATTTCACCCCGTCTACAGCCTCTTCTTTTTTCACAAACTTCCAGCCCAGATCATGATTCTCCTTCAACTGATCTACAATCTCCTCACCTGCATTGAGCGAACCGGTAAGTTCATTTTCTGTTCCTTTATCCAGATTCGCCACCGCGATCTGAACTGCTCCCGTATTTCCATAGGGATCCATATTCGCAGCAATATTAAACCATGCGTACAGCGATGGGAGCAGACAGACGCCGGCCACAACGATCATTGCGATTGGATTGTGAGCCAGCCGTCTCATATCCCTTTTTAAAATCTGAAATGCGCGCTTCATCTTCAGCCTCCTTTAATAAACACTCTGTCCATAGTAGTGTATTGTATCATAAAAAGAACCATTTGGGCTATTGCAAAAAAAGATGAATTTTGGTCAGAAATTTTACTCATTTTTAACAACAAGCCACTTATTTTCTGTTGATTATCTCTTTTTTATCAAACGGAAAGTATATTCCACCTTCCATTCTTTTTAACAACAGGCAGGCAATCACGGCTGAAACCAGTTCCGCCACCGGAAAACTGATCCAGATTCCCGCCGCTCCCATTGTTCGTGACAAAAGATATCCAAGCGGAAGGATAATGACCAGCTGGCGCAAAAGTGAAATGATCAGAGAATCTCCGCCCCGTCCCAGCGCTTCAAACACACCGGAAAAGATCACACCTGCTGACGACACCAAAAATCCAAGCGAAATCAATCGCAGTGCCTCCATTCCTGCACGCATCAGCTCTGCATCTGCCTGGAACATACTCAGAATGATGTCCGGAATTGCCAGAGAAACAACCGTTCCCACCAGCATCAGTACTGCCGCAGAAATCAGACTGTAGCGTATCGTATCCCGCACCCGTTTCTTTGATCCGGCTCCGTAGTTATATCCGATAATCGGCCGCATTCCCTGTACAATTCCATTCGCCGGCATATAAATAAATGTCTGAAGTTTGAAATAAATTCCAAGTACTGCTACATACGTATCCGAAAATGCAGCCAGGATTCCATTTAATCCGCCCACCAGAACAGACGGCATCGTCATCATCAGAGAAGACGGGATTCCGACCGAATATATCTGACGGATCAGCCGCCAGTCCAGATGCAGATATTTGGGATGAATCGTAACACCCGGATTTTTTCGCAGATAAACAACAATATATAGAAGAAATGCGCTGATCTGCCCGATCACAGTTGCCACTGCCGCCCCTTTTACTCCCATTTCAGGAAATCCAAGAAGGCCGAAGATCAGGATCGGATCCAGGATAATATTAATCATTGCACCTGCTCCCAGAAGTATCATTGTCGTTTTCATTGCTCCGATGCCCTGATAGATTTTTTCCATCGCGATCTGAAGCAGAGAACCAAACGAAAAGCAAAGAACAATATACGTATAGTCACATGCCTGTTTCATGACCTCGGGTTCCTTTGTAAATAATCCGATAAATGGTTCTGTGATCACAAGGCCCAGGATCACAAACAGTACACAATGGATCAGCGTAAGTGCCATCCCCATTGTAGCAGCCTCATTTGCCCGTTTCTGATCCTTTTTTCCCAGACTGATCGATAAGACGGAAGCAATCCCGACACCAATTCCGACTGCCACAGACAGCACGATATTCTGCAGCGGGAATGCCAGTGACACTGCCGTGAGAGCCCCTGTTCCCAGATACGATACATAAATACTGTCAATAATGTTATAAAGAGACTGCACCAGCATGGACAATACCATCGGCAGAGACATGCTCATCAAAAGCGGAAAAATGTCCCTTGTCTCCATCTTGTTTGTTTCCATAATACCCTCCATTCCTCAAAAAAAGCCATGTGTTTCTGTTTATTCTGAAACAGAAAAACCACATGGCTTTGTACATGACCTATTTTTTTAGCTTTGACAGCATAGCATATCTTTTTCTTTCTGTCAATTGCTTTTTCCAGGATACGGCTTGTGTCTCATTTTTAATTATGATACTATGATTTCGTATGGACATCGAAGCGGTCCATCAGCATACAGATAGAAAGAGGGGACATTTATGCACACACTGAAAAAATTTATCCATTACTACGGTCCATATAAAGCCGTTTTCTTTCTGGATCTGATCTGTGCTACGATCATCAGTCTAATCGATCTGGCATATCCTCAGATCCTGCGTACCTGTACCAATACCTTGTTTACGAAAAGCAGTTCCTCTATTTTAAGCGCACTGCTTCCCATTGCAGCCGGTCTTCTGATCATGTACCTGATCCAGAGCCTGTGCAAATATTATGTCAGCTATCAGGGACATATGATGGGCGCTTATATGGAACGGGATATGCGTCAGCAGCTTTTTGACCACTATGAAAAACTTTCTTTTTCTTATTATGATCAGAACAACTCCGGACAGATGATGAGCAAACTTGTCTCTGACTTGTTTGATATTGCAGAATTTGCGCATCATGGACCGGAGAATCTGTTTATTTCCGTGATCAAGATCATCGGATCGTTCATCTTCCTCTTCCTGATCAACTGGAAGCTGGCAATTCCACTTCTGTTTCTGGTGTTTTGCATGTTTGCATTTTCTATGAGCCAGAACCGACGAATGCAGTCTACCTTTATGGAAAACCGGAAGAAAATCGGAGATGTCAATTCCCGTCTGCAGGACACCCTCGCCGGAATCCGCGTGGTTCAGTCTTTCGCAAACGAGGATGTGGAAAAAGAAAAATTCCGCAAGAGCAATCACAATTTTCTGCTCTCCAAGGATGCCAACTACAAATGCATGGGCAGTTTTATGGGCTATAACCTGTTTTTCCAGGGAATGATGTATCTTGTCACACTGGTATTCGGCGGCTACCTGATCGCAAAAGGAGAAATGCAGGCGACAGATCTTGCCATGTATGCACTGTATATCGGAATTTTCATCAGCCCGATTCAGATTCTGGTGGAGCTTACGGAAATGATTCAGAAAGGCTTCTCCGGATTCAAACGGTTCCTTGCCGTGATGGAGACAGAGCCGGAAATCCAGGATTCCCCGGATGCAAAGCCACTCAAAGACGTCCGCGGACTGGTTTCCTTCGAGGATGTATCCTTCCACTACAGTGATGACGATACCCTGGTATTATCCAACGTTTCCTTCCAGATTCCGGCAGGAAAATCCATTGCCCTTGCCGGTCCGTCAGGAAGCGGAAAAACTACAATCTGCTCCCTTCTGCCAAGATTTTATGATGTGAGCAGCGGACGCATTACGATCGACGGCAAAGATATCCGTGATCTGACATTAGAGAGCCTGCGAAACCAGATTGGAATCGTACAGCAGGATGTCTATTTATTCTGCGGCACAATCAAGGAAAATATCGCCTACGGAAAACCGAATGCCTCTATGGATGAGATCGTCGATGCTGCCAGAAAAGCAAATATTCACGATTTCATCGAAAGTCTGCCGGATGGCTATGACACCTTTGTGGGAGAACGCGGAACCCGTCTTTCCGGCGGTCAGAAACAGCGGATCTCCATTGCCCGCGTGTTCCTGAAAAATCCGCCGATCCTGATCCTTGATGAGGCCACCAGCGCACTGGACAACGAAAGTGAACGCTGGATTCAGCAGAGTCTGGAAGTTCTCGCTAAAAACAGAACAACCATCACGATCGCACACCGACTCTCCACGATCCAGGGAGCAGACGAGATTCTTGTCATTGCTGACAATGGAATCGCAGAGCGGGGGACTCACGAAGAACTGATCGAAAAAAACGGAATTTATGCGCACTATTTAAGAGCATAAAAAACGTACATCCTGTAAGGATAACTCTCCTTCTGGATGTACGTTTTTCATTTTAGTAGTTTTCTGCGTGAACCTCAAAATAGCTCTGCGGGTGATTGCAGGTCGGACAAATTTCCGGTGCTTTTGTTCCGACTACAATGTGGCCACAATTGCGGCATTCCCATACCTTTACTTCACTTTTGGCAAATACTTCTGCCGTCTCCACATTCTTTAAGAGTGCACGATACCGTTCCTCATGATGTCTCTCAATCGCTGCTACCAGACGAAATCTTGCAGCCAGCTCCGGAAATCCTTCTTCCTCTGCTGTTTTTGCAAATCCGTCATACATATCTGTCCACTCGTAATTCTCTCCATCTGCTGCCGCTGCCAGATTCTGTGCCGTATCGCCGATTCCCTGAAGTTCTTTAAACCACATTTTTGCATGTTCTTTCTCATTGTTTGCCGTCTTCAGAAACAGATCTGCAATCTGCTCATATCCTTCCTTTTTGGCAACAGAAGCAAAATATGTATACTTGTTTCTTGCCTGTGATTCTCCTGCAAAAGCTGCCTCTAAGTTTTTCTCTGTCTGTGTTCCTGCATATTTGTTTTCTGACATGATTCAAAACCTCCTCTTTTGATTTTAACTCTATCTTACCACTATTTTCGGTCGGATATCAACTTAAGTTCAGAAATTTGAGAAATTCTTCCGCCTGTTTTTAAAGCATCTTTTCGTTATCTCCCTATCAGAACCTGCTTTCCGCAAAAAGCAAAACCATGCTTCCTGCATTGGCGTATCGTATTCATCTAATTCATTGTCAGTGTTTTTCCGAAGCGGCGCGGCCGGGTAATTAAAGTAACACGATTTCTTCTCTCCCACCACTCTTTTATAAATTGTGTTTTATCTACATAAAACAAATCGTTTATAATAATATCCTCAAATTCCTGATATCCAATTGATACTCTTCGTGCCATACCCTAGCCTCCCTTCTCTGCATAAATTCAATTATAGCCCTTTTCCTTCATAATCACAATGGAGATCTTCTTCCAACATCTGATAAGAAAAGAAACCATCAACAAACTCAAAAAATACGTCTCTTACAGTTTTACTGTAAAAGACGTATTTTATACTGCCTTACTCGATCACCTGAATCCATCCTTTGGGTGCTTCAATCTGCCCCATCTGGATTCCTGTCAGTGTGTCATACAATTTCTGAATGGTCGGTCCCATCTTTTCCATTCCGCTCGGGAAGCAGATCTCTTTTCCGTGATCCACGATCTTTCCGACCGGAGAGATGACCGCCGCTGTTCCACACAGTCCGCACTCTGCAAACTCTTTCACTTCATCCAGATACACATCCCGCTCTTCCACTTCCAGACCAAGATAATGCTCTGCCACATATAACAGAGAACGTCTTGTGATAGACGGCAGAATCGTATCAGAATGCGGTGTCACCACTTTATTGTCTTTTGTCACGAAAATAAAGTTTGCCCCGCCTGTCTCCTCAACTTTCGTTCTTGTTGCCGAATCTAAATACATGTTTTCATCATAGCCGTTCGCATGTGCTGTCACGATCGCATGAAGACTCATTGCATAATTCAGTCCGGCTTTGATATGTCCTGTTCCATGCGGCGCCGCACGGTCAAAATCAGATACACATAACGTCAATGGTTTTACTCCGCCTTTAAAGTACGGTCCGACAGGTGTCACAAACACCCGGAACTGATACTCATCTGCCGGCTTGACTCCGATGACCGGATTGCTTCCAAACATGTATGGGCGAATATAAAGTGTTGCCCCGGAACCATACGGAGGCACATACGCTGCATTGGCTTTTACCACTTCTTTGACTGCCTCCAGAAAACGTTCTTCCGGAAATACCGGCATCTCCAAACGTCTCGCAGAATCTGCCATCCGGGCAGCATTGAGATCCGGTCTGAATACAACGATCTTACCGTCTTCTGTCGTATAAGCTTTCATTCCTTCAAATACAGTCTGTGCATACTGCAGGACTCCGGCACATTCATTGAGTACCACACCGGCGTCTTCTGTCAGTCCTCCCTCATCCCATTTTCCGTCTTTATAATTGGAAACATATCTCTGTTCAGTCTGTACATAACCAAATCCGAGATTCTCCCAATCGATCTGTTTCTTCTCCATCAAAAACTCCTCCATTCCTCAATCGAACGTATTTGCAACTTGTTTGTTGCAATTATAATACTCTCACGCTCAAAAATCAAGAGTGCGCTCTGTTTTTTTATCGTTCCATCATACTGATGGATTCAATCCCGACACTTCCGCCTCTGACGACTTCAATACTTTTGAATTCTTCTTTTATCAGCTTCACCACTGCGTCGTTTTTCGTCCCGGTCTGTACAAATTCCAGAAGCAGGCTGTCTCTGTCACAGTCGATCACTTTTCCTTTAAATGTCTCTGCGATCTGATGCAGCTCCACTTTCTGATCCAGTGTACACTTCCGGACTTTGATATAAAGGATTTCTTTCATCCGCACAAAAATATCTGTAAAATCGATGACCTTGATCACTTCTACCATTCGATTGAGCTGCTTTTTGATCTGCTCAAATGTCTCATCATCACTGACTGTGGCGATTGTCATTCGGGATACCGTCAGATCTTCTGTGGTTCCTACTGTCAGACTGTCCAAGTTGTAGGATTTTCCGGAAAACAGACCGGAAATCTTAGAAAGCACTCCCACCTGATTTTCCACATACAGAGAAATCCATCTTTTTTTCATACTTTTATCTGCCATCGTCCGTCTTCCTCCTAACAATCCATAATCATATCTTCCAGTGTTCCGCCCGGCTTGATCATCGGATATACCATCTCTTCCGGATCAATGATAAATTCAATCAGGGTCGGAGTTTTTGTATTTTTCTTTGCCTCTTCAAATGCTGCCGAGATCTCTTCTGTTTTTGTCACACGGATTCCTTTTGCCCCATAGCTTTCTGCCAGTTTTACAAAATCCGGCGTATACTCCGGAAATTCGGCTCCATCTGTCCGTCTCGAAAGCGCTCCTGCGCGCAGATTGGTCATCCCATAGCGTTTTCCGTAAAACAGCTTCTGCCACTGACGCACCATCCCCAGATATGTATTGTTAAATACACAGGCGATGACCGGTGTCTCCTCCAGAACTGCCGTTGCAAACTCCTGAATATTCATCTGCATACCGCCATCCCCGGAAACTGCGATCACTCGTTTCTCCGGATTACCGATCTGTGCTCCGATCGCCGCCGGGAATCCATATCCCATCGTCCCCAGTCCTCCGGACATGACAAGCTGCTTCTTTTCTGTAATCTCCGCATACTGAGACACCAGCATCATATGCTGACCGACATCTGTCGTGATGATTGCATCGTCAAACTGACGGTTCATCTCTTCAATAATATCCAGAGGGCTCATCAATGCATGCCGTTTCATCCGAAGCGGATGCTCCTCTTTCCATGCCGCGATCTGCGCAAGCCATTTTTTTGTCTCGCACTCTTCCACATACTCCGTCATCTTCGTAAGCGCTTCTTTGGCATCTGCTACGATTGGAATATCCACATGAATATTTCTGGAAATCGATGCCGTATCGATATCAATATGGACAATTTGTGCATGAGGCGCAAATTCATGCAGTTTTCCCGTGATCCGGTCATTAAAGCGCGTCCCGATGGAAAACAGCAGATCACAGCCGCTGACTGCCATATTGGCTGCATAAGCGCCGTGCATCCCCAGATTTCCGATAAACAGCGGATGATTTGTCGCAATGGCGCCTCGCCCCATGATCGTTGTCACTACCGGCACCTGTGTTTTTTCCACCACTTCTGTAAACAATGCACTGGCGCGCGCAATATTCACCCCTCCGCCTGCCAGAAACAGCGGTCGTTTTGCCTTGTGAAGCATCTTGATCGCTCTTTTCAGCTGTCCGATATGTACACTGGTATTCGGCTTATATCCTCTGATATTCACCTCTTTCGGATACTGTGCACTGCCAAGCTCCGCCATCACATCTTTCGGAAGATCGATCAGAACCGGTCCCGGCCTTCCCGTTCTTGCGATATAAAATGCCTCCTTGATGATCCGTCCAAGATCTTCCCGCTTCGTGACCGTCACACCATACTTGGTGATGCTCCGTGTGATCCCCACAATATCCACTTCCTGAAATGCATCATTTCCGATCAGATGTCTCGCCACCTGTCCGGTAAAACAGACCAGCGGAACACTGTCATAATTGGCAGTCGCAAGTCCTGTCACCAGATTGGTCGCTCCCGGTCCGCTGGTCACCAGACAGACGCCGACTTTCCCCGTTGTCCTCGCATACGCATCCGCTTCATGCACCAGTGCCTGCTCGTGTCTCGGAAGGATCACATCAATCCCGCTCTGCTTATACAGCTCATCGCTGATATCGATCGTACACGCGCCCGGATATCCGAACAATACTTCTACGTCTTCTTCTTTTAATGCTTTTACAAATAATTTGTTTCCTGAAATCTGCCTCACCTTTCACACCCTCCTTATGCAAAACGCCCCAAGCTGTCAAAAAGCTCAGGGCGAATAAAATTCCTCATACACTGAATTTCAGAGGCTTTCGCTGCTGAAATTTATCCTCATTATACGGTGTATTTTTATCTTTGTCAATTTCCTTTTCTTGATCTTTTTTAATCCAATTCGCATTTACTTCCCGTTGTTTCTGTTTTTCAGGGCTCCGATCACACTGTAGACAGCCAGCATTGCCATATTGACCACAACTACACTCGCACCTGCCGGTGTTGCATACACATAGGAAATCGTCACTCCCAGAATCAGGCATACAACCGATAGAATCGCTGAATTCAGAATCACACCCTTAAAGGTCTTAAACACCCGCATGGAAGTCAGCGCCGGAAAAATAATCAGACTGGAGATCAGAAGTGCTCCCATCATCCGCATTCCCAACACGATCGTAACTGCCGTCAACACCGCAATCAGAGTATTATACAGATTTGCACGGACTCCTGTTGCCCGGGCGAAAGTCTCATCAAAGGTGATCGCAAAAATCTTATTATAGAAAAACAGATATAAGATCAGCACCGCAACCGACAGAAGAATACTGAACTGCACATCCTCACCACTCATGGCAAGGATACTTCCGAACATATAGTTATAAACATCAGTGTTCATTCCTGTCGTCATCGAAATCACCATAATCCCGATCGCCAGTGCTCCCGTAGAAATCAGTGCAATTGCCGCATCTCCTTTGATCTTGCTGCTGCCGCTGATGCGAAGAAGCAGAACCGCAGCCACCACGACCACCGGAATTGCAACCGCCAAAGGCGCCATGTTCAGCGCAGCCGCGATGGCCAGTGCCCCGAATCCAACATGAGAAAGCCCGTCTCCGATCATCGAATAGCGTTTCAGTACCAGACTGACTCCCAGAAGTGCCGAACACAATGCCACCAGGGAACCCACCAGAAACGCCCGTACCATAAATGGATAGGACATCATTTCCATAAATGTATCAAGCATTTCCCTCACCTCCCAGAAATCTCTTGCCGACTGCACTGTTTTGATATTCCTGCGCAGTTCCGTAAAACAGGGCGCTCTCCTGCAAATGCAGGATATGGCTTGCATACTGTATCGTACTTTCGATATCATGAGACACCATGACAACTGCAATTTTAGCCTCCTTATTGATTTTTTCAATCAACTGGTAAAACTCTGCAGTCACCAGCGGATCCAGTCCTGTCACGGGCTCGTCTAACAACAGGAGCTTCTTTGTGGCACACAGCGCTCTCGCCAGCAGCACCCTCTGTTTCTGTCCGCCGGAAAGATCCCGGAAGCACTGGTGTTCCATTTCCCGGATTCCTAAAAGCTCCATATTCTCTCTGGCTGCCTTCTTATCCGCTGCACTGTAAAACGGCCGCCAGCCTCTGCTGTTGAGTCTGCCGGAAAGTACCACCTCATAGACGCTTGCCGGAAAATCTTTCTGCACGACCGTCTGCTGGGGAAGATACCCGATTTCGTCTTGCTTCAATCCGTCTCCCAGCAGAATCTGCCCTTTAAAGGGCGGTTTTAATCCAAGAAGACTTTTTACCAGCGTACTCTTTCCGGAACCATTCTCTCCCACAATGCAGAGATAATCTCCCTGCTCGATCCAAAAAGACAGATCCCGAACAACCGTCTGTCCCTCATATGCGATCGAAATTCCATCACATTTTATCAATGCCATCAGTTCAAAGCCTCCTTTAATGTTTCTACATTCTTTTTCATCATGCTCAGATAAGTCTCCCCGTCTGCAAATTCCTTTGCAGTCAGATTATGACAACTGTAAAACGTCTTCACTTTCGCATGTGTCGTCTCGGCAATGGCATTTGCAATATTCTCATTACTCAGCTCCATCTTTAAGATCACCGGAATCTGTTCTTCCTTTGCTTTGTTGATCAGAAATGCCATCGTTGCCGCACTTGGCTCCGTATCGGATGCGCAGCCCGGAAATGCCGCATAGTATTTCAGACCGTATTCATCTGCAAAATACCGGAACGGAAAACGGTCTCCAAAAAGCAGCACATCGCGTTTGGCCGAACTTACCACCTCACGAAACTCATCATCCAGCTCTTCTAAAAGACTCACATACGCTTTTTCGTTCTCTTCATAAACTGCCGTCTGCTCCGGATCCAGCTCACCCAGAACATCTGCAATCTGCTCCACAATTGCAATGGCATTCTTTGGAGACGTCCATACATGTTCATCCGGGGTCAGCGTCTCATGTGTTTCGTGCTCCTCTTCCCCGTGCTCATGCTCGTGCTCTTCCTCTTCTTCATGTTCATGACCACGTTCTTCTTTCATCCCTTCTACGTGTTCTTCATTTACCGTATCCACGCAGTCGATCAGGCGAAGCAGTCTGATATGTTCTGTATCGATGGAGTCCAGAATATCCTCCACCCATTCATCGTTCTCACCGCCCACATAAATAAACAGATCACAATTCTGAATCTTCAGAATGTCCTGCGGTGTCGGCTCATAGGAGTGTGTCTCTTCTCCCGGCTTTAAAAGCATCGATACTTCTACATTATCCCCTGCGATCTGACGTACAAAATCATACTGTGGAAAAATGGTTGTCACGACATTTACTTTCTCTTCGCCGGTCTCTTTCACAGCCCCCACTCTCTGACATCCGGCCACACTTGTCACCAAAAGAAACACACTCAGCAGCACTGCCGCCTGTTTTCTCTTGTATGTTTTTCTAAATTTCATGATATGCCTGCCTTCACTGTCGGCGCTCGTAAGTCGAAAATACATACTCCAGATCAAAACAAGTATGCTCTTCACTGACTTCTGTCATTTCCCAGTCTTCCAGCTGATCCAGATTCGGGAAATACGTATCTGCCTGATATGCATGGTCGATCTTTGTTACATATACTTTGCTGCAATAAGGAAGCATCATCCGGTAAATACTTTCTCCGCCGATCACAAAGATTTCTTCCTCATCATATTTTTTCAGTTCTTCCAGCAATTCTTCTGTTGTATGCACGATCACTGCATCTTTCACATGATAATTGGGATTCCCTGTCAGCACAATATTGGTGCGGTTCTTCAGCGGCAGACCGTTCGGAAAGCTTTCCAGCGTCTTTCTTCCCATCACAACTACCTTTCCACCTGTCATCTGACGGAAAAACTTCATATCTGCCGGAATGCTGACCAGAAGTTTGTTTTTATATCCGATTGCCCAGTTTTTATCGGCTGCTACAATTGCGTTCATATTCATTTCCTCCTTTTTTTGCACAACTCCTATACCGCGATTGGGATATTCTTGATCTGAGGATGTGTCTCATATCCATCCAGCCGTACATCATCCGGTGTAAATTCATAGAAATCCTTTACCTCTGGATTCAGCCAGAATTTCGGTGCCGGAAGCGGTTCTCTTTTGATCAGTTCCTCGATCATCGGGATATGTCTGTCATAAATATGCGCATCTGCGATCACATGAACAAACTCTCCGACCTTCATATCACACACCTGTGCCAGCATATGAAGCAGCACCGCATACTGACACACATTCCAGTTATTTGCTGCCAGTACATCCTGAGAACGTTGATTCAGGATTCCATTTAATGTCAGTTTGTCACTGTCCTTTTCTTTTGTCACATTAAATGTCATGCTGTATGCACACGGATACAGATTCATCTCATGAAGATCCTGATGCACATAGATATTCGTCATGATCCGGCGGCTGTAAGGATTGTTCTTCAGATCATAGATCACACGATCGACCTGATCCATCATTCCCTCTTTATACTGATGCTTTACCTGCATCTGATAGCCGTAGGCTTTTCCGATGGAACCGTCCTCATCTGCCCAGCTGTCCCAGATGTGACTGTTTAAATCATGAATGTTGTTGGACTTTTTCTGCCAGATCCACAGCATCTCATCCACACAGCTCTTGATTCCTGTCCTTCGCAGAGTCAGTGCCGGAAACTCTTTTGAGAGGTCATAACGGTTCACAATGCCAAATTTTTTGATGGTGTACGCAGAGGTTCCATCCTCCCATACCGGGCGTACCTTTTCTCCCTCTGTACTCGTTCCGTTGTCAATAATGTCTCTGCACATCTCTATAAATACTTTATCTGCGTAACTCAATCTTATCTTCTCCTTCTAATATTCTCTGATCATACTGCTGATCTCAGAAATGCTGTCCATTTTCTGCAGCTCTCTCAGCGCATCCTTAATATGATACTCTTTCACTTTTTCTGTACTGATGACCAGTTCAGCCGCTTCTTCCTGTACATGCTTCTGCACAACTCTGCGGATACTTACCTTATGACCGCCAAATACACTTGCCACTTTCGCCAGAACTCCCGGTTCGTTTTTCACCTGCATTCTGAGGAAAAATTTATTTTTCACTTCATCAAACGGCTTCACCGGCAGATCCTGATAGCAGGTACAGCTGATTCTTCCGTTGCATCCAAACTGCAGGTTTCTGGCAACATCAATCACATCACCGACAACAGCACTTGCCGTCGGCATCTCCCCGGCACCTCTTCCGTAAAACATCGCATCATCCACAGCATCTCCGTGCACAAAAACAGCATTGAACGAATCCCGCACGGACGACAGGGGATGCTCTTTTCCAAGCAGCACCGGATACACTCCCACTTCAATCCCTTTGTCCGTATTGTGCGCAACTGCAAGCAGCTTGATCACACAGTCAAACTCTTTTGCATAGGCAATATCTTCTGCTGTGATCTTTGTGATTCCTTCTGTATAAACATCTTTAAACTGTACTCTGGAATGAAAGGCAATGGAGGAAAGGATCGCGGCCTTTCTTCCGGCATCCAGTCCTTCCACATCCGCTGTCGGATCTGCCTCTGCATATCCCAGCTCTGTTGCTTTTGCAAGTGCAGCTTCAAAACTCATGTTTTCTTCAAACATCTTGGTTAAAATATAGTTTGTCGTTCCGTTCACGATCCCCATCACTTCTGAGATCTCATTTCCGGCAAGACACTGTTTGAGCGGACGGATGATCGGAATGGCGCCTGCCACCGATGCCTCAAACAGCAGATCACAGCCATGTGCCGCCGCAAGGTCCAAAAGCTCTCCTCCGTGTTCTGCCATCAGATCTTTATTGGCTGTCACCACATGCTTTCCGGCTCCAAGTGCTTCCTCGATCATGGACTTTGCCGGTTCGATCCCGCCCATCACTTCGATCACAATCTGAATCTCCGGATCGTTTACAATCGATTTCCAGTCCGTTGTGAGAAGCTCTGTATCCACACCTTCTCTTTTTTTATGCAGACTGTGTACCAGGATCTTTTCCACTTCCAGCTCGGCGCCAACTGTGTGTATCATACTTTCTGATCTCCTCTGGATCAATTTGTACACTCCGCCTCCAACTGTTCCAAGTCCCAGCAATGCCACTTTGATCTTTTTATTTTCCATACTCTTCACCTCTGTTTTTGAATCCACTGTTTTTCTTTGCTCCATCTACAGACTTCTGTTTCTATAGAGTAACAAAATCTTTTCGAAAAGTAAAGCGGACATTCTTCTGTCCGCTTCTATCTATAGCTGACCTTATTGAAAGGCAATACCATATAATTCACAGGCCTGTGTAAACAATCGCTCTGTGTTTTCTGTTGCCTGAGAAGTATTCAAAGATACACTGCTCACCAGAATTTCCCGGTCCTCCATCAACTGAACCTGTATGATCTCAGTACACGGATAAGCCACTCCATCTGCCCCGATTTGATTGCAGATCAGCTGCTGCATCACGAATCCGTCTTCTGCTACCATCTCACCTACAGTAATATCCGTATAGATTCCCGCCTGACTTTCCAATGTCTTTCGGATATTTTCCACTTCTGCCGAAATTCTCTGCTCAATCGTTTCATCCGCAGCCAGAAGTGTAAAACCTGCTTTCAGCTCAATTCCATCTTTTGCGGAAGTTGCTGTGGACTCCGTAACTGTATTCTCCCCAGCCTTGAACAATGTGACATCCGTAACCCATTGATAACCATCCAGGGATACTGTCTCAAAATCCTCATATCCTTCAATCGGAGTGCCCTCATATTCTCTCTGAACGCCCTCCTCTTCTTTCACATCTGGTTCTTCCTGTGTTTCCTCCGGAACTTCTTGTGAAATCACCGCATCCTGTGTCTGTTGTACTGTCAGATCTGAAACTGCAAACAGGCCCAGTGCGACAACTGCTATCACTTCAAGTACCAATAGAATGATACCGATTCCGCCAGTGATCGCACTGGCTATGATCGCTCCTGTACTTTTCTCCCGATCCGGACCTGTATACTCTGCCTTTCCAAACGCAAGGATTGGAAGAAAGACAATACTTAAGAAAATCAGCCCACAGGCAAATCCACCCTTCTTTCCAAATACTTTTGCCAGTTTTATCATTGTAAAAATTGCAAATATCAGATTCCCCAGCGGCAGGAATCCAAAAATAAACAGCCATCCTCTCCCCCAGGTTATCCTGGTCATTACATACAAATTATAAAACGGGATCAATGACGCCCATCCGGGTTCTCCTGCTTTACAAAATACTTTCCACATTACCGCAACACAAAAAATCAGAAGCGCCAATGCTACAATTATCATTCCTATCGCTGCTGCCATCATACCTTTTCCTCCTGTTCCTTAGCTCCCTTATCCCTTTTGATCTCTATTTCATTCTCCTCTTTTGGACTGAAGAATGATTCTTTTCGATTTTAACACATCATAGCAAAAAAGTCGATGAGAATAATTCTCTTTTTGAATATTGTAATATACAGGCAGGGATTGGTGTAAACAGTACGATTTGAACATACAATTAGAAATTTCAAAAAAATTAATTTTTTTCAAAAAAGTTGTTGACAGATAAGAACTCCTGTAGTATAGTATATATTGTTCCGAGGGGAACACAAAACAAACGCGATAGTGGCTCAGCTGGTAGAGTACGACCTTGCCAAGGTCGGGGTCGCGGGTTCGAACCCCGTCTATCGCTCTTAAGAGACTGTAGATCGAAAGATTTACAGTCTTTTTTATATTTTCAAAACCCGGCATTTCTTCCACTTCCAGTTCAATCCCTGCTTGAGTTCCCTCTCCGTTTCCTTTGATAAATCAAAAGCAATACAAAAAGAGCTCTTACTACTTGTGTAGTTGAGAGCTCTCCATAATTCACGTTCTGTATGCACCATTTTTCAAAAATGCACACTTCTTCACATTATTCTTCTGTTTTTACATCTTTTACATCCAACTTCAGTCCCAGTTCTTCCAACTGTTTATTGTCTGCCATACTTGGAGCCTGTGTCATCAGGCAGGATGCGTCTTTGATCTTCGGGAATGCCATCACATCACGGATACTGTCTTCTTTTGCCATCAGCATGACCATTCTGTCCAGACCATATGCCAGTCCTGCGTGAGGCGGTACTCCGTATTTGAATGCATCCAGAAGGAAGCCAAACTGCTCATATGCCTGCTCTTTTGTAAATCCAAGCACCTCAAACATCTTCTCCTGTACGTCGTTCTGGAAGATTCTTACACTTCCTCCACCGATCTCATTTCCATTTAAGACGATATCGTACGCTTTTGCACGGACTCTGCCCGGCTCGGAATCAATATACTGCAGATCTTCTTCCATCGGCATCGTGAATGGGTGATGCATTGCCAGATAACGATTCTGCTCATCGCTCCACTCAAGCAGCGGGAATTCTGTAACCCACAGGAAATTGTACTGATTCTTGTCCAGAAGTTCCATCTGTTTTGCCAGTTCCAGACGTAAATTTCCAAGAACATCCCATACAACTTTGTTCTTGTCTGCCGCAAAGAGCAGTAAATCTCCTGCTTCTCCGTTCATTGCTGCAATCAGATTGTTCATCTCTTCTTCTGTCATAAATTTGGAGAAAGAGGATTTCACGGTTCCATCTTCCTGAATTGCAATATAAGCAAGTCCCTTGGCACCGAAATCTTTTGCAAATGCCACCAGCTTGTCAATCTTCTTACGCGGCATTGCTCCCTGTCCTTTTGCGTTGATACCACGGACTGTTCCTCCGTTCTCAATCGCCCCTTTGAACACAACAAATTCACTGTCTTTCACAGTCTCTGTCACATTCACCAGTTCCATACCGAAACGGGTATCCGGTTTGTCAGAACCGTAGCGGTCCATCGCTTCCTGCCATGTCATTCTCTGGATCGGAAGCTGTACATCCACATCCAGAACTTCCTTGAACAGTTTTGCAAGGAAACGCTCGTTGACTTCGATCACGTCATCTACATCCACAAAGGAAAGCTCCATATCGATCTGGGTAAACTCCGGCTGTCTGTCTGCACGAAGATCCTCGTCACGGAAACATTTTGCGATCTGGATATAGCGGTCACATCCGGAACACATCAGAAGCTGTTTGTAAAGCTGTGGTGACTGTGGAAGTCCGTAAAAACTTCCCGGATGTACACGGCTAGGCACCAGATAATCTCTTGCCCCTTCCGGTGTTGTCTTTCCGAGGATCGGGGTCTCGATCTCAAGGAAGCCTTCTTCTGCGAAAAACTGACGTGCCAGTGTTGTGACCTGACTTCTCATACGCAGGTTTCTCTGAAGATCCGGTCTTCTTAAATCCAGATAACGATATTTCAGACGAAGTTCTTCCTTTGTCTTGCTGTTTTCTTCCACCTGGAACGGCGGTACCTCGGATTCTGAGAGGATGCGAAGTTCTTCAGCACGCACTTCAATCTCTCCTGTTGCCAGGTTTTCATTGACTGCACCGCTTCTCTTCTCCACATTTCCTACAACTGCAACTACAAACTCACTTCTTAATTTTGAAGCTTTTTCCATCAGCTCTGCCTGTTCTTCTCCCTCAAATACGATCTGAAGGATTCCGGAGCGGTCACGCAGATCCATAAATACGATTCCGCCTTTATTTCTGTTCTTCTGTACCCATCCCATGACGGTTACTTTCTCTCCAATGTTTGCACTGGACAGTTCCCCGCATCGGTGTGTTCTTTTGAGTCCCTGCATTGATTCTGCCATTTCTCTGTTTCTCCCTTCTTCTCTACAACTGCTCCACATTGTCAGCATAGCAGTCTACAATCTCTGTATATCCCTGTTCCATCAGCTGTTCTTTCTGGAACTTTTTATTTTTCTTCATGTTGACGATCATCACCTGTTTTCCAAGTGCGCGCTCTGCTTTTGCCAGATTTAGGATCTTGAGCATGCCTTCCTTCGGCATCTTCTTGTCGATCAGAAATGCTTTCTTCTGTGCGGCTGTCGGTACCTGATATCCTCGTTCTAAAAGCAGCATGACAATCCGTTCAAATCCGATGGAAAATCCGACTGCCGGTGTATTCTGTCCGGTGAATTTTCCGATCATTTCATCATAACGTCCACCGCCGCCTACCGAACCGCCGAACTCGTCCATAGAAATCTCAAAGATCGTCCCTGTATAGTAAGACATTCCCCGAACCAGTGTCGGATCAAATTTCATGCAAAAATCCGCTTCCTTTGCACTTTCCACACTTGTAATAATCATCTCGAGCGAAGCCGCCGCGTCATCCGCAAGAAAGCCTTCCAGTTTTTCTTTGCAGTAACGTACGCCTTCCACGTCATTCGTAATCTCTTTGAATAACTGCAAATATTTTTCCACAGACTCTTTTGCATATCCGTTTTCCTCTAATTCTGCTGACACACCATCCAGACCGATCTTGTCCATCTTGTCCAGGATGATGAATACATTTTCATAATCACTCTCTGCAAATCCGCTGTATGCTGCCATTGCTTTTAAGATTCTTCTGTCATTGATACGGATCGTAAAGTTTTTAAAATCCAGTTTTCCAAGCAGCGTCGTCGTTGCCAGGATCAGCTCGATCTCTGCCAGATTACCTGGCTCTCCCAGAATATCGATATCACACTGCATAAACTGACGGAATCGTCCTCTCTGCGGTCTGTCCGCTCTCCAGACATTTCCCATCTGAAGTGCTTTAAACGGAGACGGCAGTTCATTTGCATTGTTTGCATAATATCTGGACAGCGGTACTGTCAGATCGTAACGAAGACCTCCGTCCACAACATCTTTTTCTTCTTTTGCTTCTTCGATCTTCAGCTTTTCTCCTCTTTTTAAAATCTTGAAGATCAGTTTTTCATTGTCTCCGCCCTGTTTGCTGCAGAGATTTTCAATGTGCTCTACACATGGAGTCTCAATGGATGAGAACCCAAATGCGCGGTATGTCTCTTTGATCTGTCCGATCACATAATCGCGGATCTCCATCTCCGCCGGCATCATATCTTTCATTCCGGTTACCGGTTTCTTTTTCAGCGCCATAACCATTCTCCTTTTCTCTCTATCATCTCATCAATACGGCTTTCATACTCCGTAATATTTTTCACATTTTCTATGCGGATCAGATTCGTCTCCCGCCCATTGTCCAGACGGATCTTCTCCGGAAGCACGATCTTTGTGGAGGCACCTGCCCCGGCTGCAAGGATCGTCTGTTTTTCTTCCATAATAAGTATATTGTATATTCCGGCTTTGTCAACCTTTGCATATCCAACATTTTCAAAATTTCCCGCAATATTTTTCTGCCGGTACAGATAATACGGCACAAGTCCCATGCGTTCTGCCGCCCTGGCACTCTCTTCTACCATCTGTTCGATCTCAGAATGCAGATCAATCTTGCGCTGCTCCTGGCCGAACTTCGCCGCCCGCTTGATCGCCAGCGCATGAACCGTCAGACTGTCCGGCGAAAGCTCTTCAATCTGACAAAGCGTATCCCTCATATCCTCCGCCGTCTCTCCCGGAAGTCCTGCGATCAGATCCATGTTGATATTGTCAAATCCAAGCTCTCTGGCTGCATGGAAAATGTCTTTTACATCCTGAACGGTATGCTTTCTTCCCACCAGATCCAGCGTTTTCTGCTGCATGGTCTGGGGATTGACAGAAATCCTGGTCACCGGAAATCTTCGCATCACTTCCAGCTTTTCTCTTGTAATGCTGTCCGGTCTTCCCGCCTCGATCGTAAACTCCTGCAGATACTCAAATGAAAACGACTTCTGTATCGTATCCAAAAGCTCAAAAAGTTGCTCTGCCTCCAGTGTTGTCGGAGTCCCTCCTCCGATATAGATCGTATTAAGCTTTCTTTCTTCTGCCCGCTCTCCCAGTGCCCGGATTTCCTGACAGAGCGCCTTTAAATAATCATCTACCCGGTCTTTCCACTCCGCCAGAGGGGACGAACTGAAAGAACAGTACGAACAGATGCTTGGACAAAACGGAATCCCTACATAGAGACTGAATCCCTGCTCATAGTCCAGTCTGCCAAGCAGCTCTTTTTCCCGCTCTGCAATCGCAATGCCAAGTTCTGCCTTCTGGTGACTGACTCCGTACTCCTGCTCTAAAAATGTGCAGACTTCTTTTCGGCTCATACCGGCTTCCAGTTTCTGCATAGCCAGCTTTGTCGGTCTGACACCTGTCAGCATCCCCCAGGCAAGTATCCGTCCGGTCACTTTTGACAGCCAGTCATAGACAATCTTTGTCACCTTCTTCTTTCCATCCTGGCGGTCCGGACAGTCTGCAATTTCTGAAACAGGAACATAAAAGCAAGAATTCTCTTCCAGTTTCACTGAAACCAGAGATTCCTGCTTTTCGTCCAGATTCTGGCTGATCTCCTCATTCGGGAAAAAAGCCTTCACAATATGATATAAATTATACATATATAACGTATCTTTACTGCTGATCTGTATCATCATATTTCTCTTCCGTTTTCTTATAAAAACGGATTATTCTCCTTTTCAAATCCGATCGTTGTTGCCTCCATATGTCCCGGATACACCTGCGTATCTTCCGGAAGGCTCAGCAATCGCTCTTTTACCGAACGCACCAGTGTACTCATACTGCCTGTCGGAAAATCTGTTCTTCCAACAGAGCCTGCAAACAGTGTATCTCCGCTGAAAAGAACCTCCTCTTCTTCTATATAATAACAGCATCCTCCCGCCGTATGCCCCGGAGTGGAGATCATACGGATCTGATATCCTGCAAGTGCGAGAGATGCCCCATCTTCCAGAAACTTGGCGTCCGCAAACACATAACCCGCTCCATATGCAACAGACAGATTCACATTGGCATCTGTCAGAACCTTCTGCTCCAGTGCACTGGCATAGACAGGAACTGACCATTCTCTGCGCAGTGTGTCAATTCCCATAATATGATCAAAATGACCATGTGTCAGGAGGATTCCCTGCAACTGAAGACCTTCTGTCTGGATAAATTCGACAAGCGGCGCAGATGGTGCCGCCGGATCCACAACAAAACATTCTTTTGTATTTTCATTGTACACCACATAACAGTTGGTGCCGACCATTCCGATCACAAATTTTTTGATTCTCATTTTTCTCTACCCCGCTGTCCGTTCAATATCCAGAACTCCTTCTACATTGCGCAGTTTTTTTATGATAAGATTCAGCTGTTCTCTGCCCTTTACAATAAATCCCATTTCCAGTGTAGCGGTTCCTTTTTTGCTGGTTCGTGTATTCATAGATCTGACATCGATCTTTTCTTCTGTAAATACCTTTGTTACATCCAGAAGCAGTCCCTGCCTGTCGTTTGCATACATCTTCAGCTCTGCCAGATACTGACCTCCGCCTTCCGTCTCTGCATTATTCTCCCACTCTGCATCGATCAGACGCTCCCGCTCCACAGCAGACAGATGCAGCATATTCACACAATCTGTACGGTGGATCGTCATACCTCTTCCTCTGGTCACAAATCCTACGATTTCATCACCCGGAACCGGATTGCAGCACTTGGAGAAGCGCACCGCCATGTCATCGATTCCCTTAACCACGATCCCGCTCTTTGATTTTGCAATATGCACCTTCTGATTGTTTGCCTCAGAAATCTTCTCCAGGATCGTCGCATCCGTAATCTCTTTTTTGTGATCTTTTCCATACTCTTCTACCAGACGGTTGACTACCTGACCTTCCTTTAGTCCACCGTGTCCGATTGCTGCCAGAACTGCATCCCAATCCCGGAATCCATACTTTCTCTGGACGATCTGCAGATATTTTGGCTTCATGATATCCGCCTGTGCGATCGACTTGGATTTAAAGTATGCGGCAATCAGCTCTTTTCCTCGAATAATATTCTCTTCTTTAAACTCATGCTTAAACCACTGATTGATCTTATTCTTTGCCTGTGTGCTCTTTACGATGCTCAGCCAGTCCCGGCTCGGACCTTTGGAATTCTGAGATGTCAGAATCTCAATACGGTCTCCGTTCTGGATTTTGTAATCAATATTGACCAGCTTGCCGTTGACACGTGCACCTACCATCTTGTTGCCCACTGCACTGTGGATTGCATAGGCAAAATCCACCGGAGTAGAACCGTTCGGCAGGTTCTTCACATCTCCGTTCGGAGTGAAACAGTACACATCTTCTGCAAACAGATCCAGATCGCCTTTTAAGAGACTCAAAAACTCTCTGTTGTCCGACATATCCCTCTGCCACTCCAGAATCTGCCGAAGCCAGCTTAACTTTTCTTCCTCACGGCTCTTATTATTCTTAGCCGAACCGCCGCTCTCCTTATATTTCCAATGGGCCGCAATACCGTACTCTGCCGTCTTGTGCATCTCCTCTGTACGGATCTGAATTTCAAACGGCTGTCCTGCCGGCCCCATCAGAGTCGTATGCAAAGACTGGTACATATTCGCTTTCGGCATGGCGATATAGTCTTTGAATCGCCCCGGAATCGGTGTATACATCTCATGGATCACACCCAACGCCGCATAACAGTCTTTGACCGAATCTACGATAATGCGCACGGCAAACAGATCATACACCTGATCCAGAGTCTTATTCTGATTGACCATCTTTTTGTAAATACTGAAGAAATGCTTCACTCTTCCATATACCTTTGCCTGAATATGGGCATTCTCCATATGGTGAGAGACCTCTGCCACGATCTGCTGCACAAACTCTTCCCGCTCTGTCTTTCTCTCATTTAAATCCTTTACCAGCTGGAAATACACTTCCGGCTGATAATATTTTAAAGAAAGATCATCCAGCTCTGTCTTGATTTTGGAAATACCCAGCCTCTGCGCGATCGGAGCGTAGATATCCATCGTCTCTCTGGCTTTTTCCTTCTGTTTTGCCGGAACCATAAACTCCAGCGTTCTCATATTGTGCAGGCGGTCTGCCAGCTTGATAATGATCACACGGATATCTTTTGCCATGGCAAGAAACATCTTGCGCAGGTTTTCTGCCTGCACTTCCAATTTATCCTTAGAATAAGACAACTGGCCCAGCTTTGTGACTCCATCTACAAGCAGCGCTACCTCTTCGCCAAACTCTCTTGTAATATCCTCCACTGTCATATCCGTATCTTCCACAGTATCATGGAGCATTCCTGCTACGATCGTCTCCTTGTCCATCTCCAGATCTGCCAGAATGATCCCCACCCAGAGCGGATGAATGATATAAGGCTCTCCGGACTTGCGGACTTGCTCTTTATGTGCCTCTCTGGAAAGCTTATACGCCTTCTCGATGAGAGAAATATCTGCGGATGGATGATACTTTCTTACCCTTGCAATCAACGCTTCATATAACTGCTCAGGGTTTTGATAATCTTCAGGTGCTTTCACGGCATGGCCATCCACCATTTCCAGATTTTTATTCAGAAGTTCATATTCCAGCGTACCTGCCATATCAAATCCCCCTTTTCTTTTTATCGTAAAATTCCATATGGATTAGTATATCATCATTATTGATAATTTACCACTGTAATCTGTATGCTTTTGTTTCCTCTGTATTCATTGACCGACGGATAAAATGTCAGCGCCACCTCTTCTTTTCCCTGCAGATACTCCATACACTCCTGTACCTCTCCGAAATAGATCGCCTCCATTTTCCGTCCATTTCGATCCAGAACCTGAAATTTCAGGACATTCTGATTCTTCCCGATCACACGGAGATTCTGTACTTTTAAGTTTTTTTCCGCAAACAACGGCTTTGTATTTCCTTTCCCGAAAGGCTCCAGAAGTTCCAGTTCTTCAATCAGCTCTTCTGTTACATACACAAGAGGAAGCTGCATGTCAATGGATACCTTCGGCATCAGATCCTGACTGGTCAGCTCACAGAGTTCATTGATCGTTCTGCGGAAACGTTCCACATTCTCCTCTTCCAGAGATAGCCCTGCCGCCAGCTTATGGCCTCCGAATTTTGTGAATAACGCCCTGCATTTGCACATTTCCTCAAACATATGGTAGCTTTCAATGGAACGCCCCGACCCTTTGATGCCATGTTCTCCCTGCGTCAGAACAAACACCGGCTTATAATATTTTTCTTTCAGTCTTCCGGCAATGATCCCGGCAATACTCTCATGACAGTCCGGCAGATATACGACCAGTACTCGATCCTCTTTCAAATCCGTTGTCTCGATCTGTTCAACTGCCTGCTCTACCCCTTTTTCTGTCATTTCCTTACGGCTGTCATTCAATGCTTTTAAATCTTCTGCCATCATGACAGCTTCTCTTCTGTTCTTCACCTCAAGGAGCTCCAATGCCCGCTTTGCCGTATCCAGCCGCCCGCTCGCATTGATACATGGTCCGATGACAAATCCGATGTGATAGGCTGACAATCTCTCTGTCGGTACCTGCGTGCATTCCATCAATGCTTTCAGACCTTCATTTTGCGTGCGTTTCAGCATTTCCAGTCCCTGTTTTACAAAAATCCGGTTCTCATCCACCAGATCCATCACATCCCCCACAGTCGCAATCGCCACATTTTCCATCAGAAAATCTACATCATCCGCATCCTGCCCCATGACATTATATAACGCTTCCACCACTTTATACGCAACTGCCGCACCGCACAGACCTTTAAACGGATAAGGATCTCCCGGTAAATGCGGGTTGACCACTGCATCTGCATCGGGAATCAGATATTCTTTCTCTCCTCCTGCTTCTAGATAAGGTACTTCATGGTGATCTGTCACAATGATCGTCATCCCCTGCGCTTTCCCGTAAGCAATCTCTGAAGCGGCTGCGATCCCATTGTCACAGGTAATGATCGTATCTACACCGTCCTCCAATGCCCTGTCAATGAGCATCTGATTGAGGCCGTATCCATCCTTCATCCGATCCGGAATATCCGTATCCACCAAAGCTCCCAGACTTTCTAATCCTGTTTTCAAAATATACGTCGCATTGACTCCGTCGATATCATAATCTCCGATCACACGGATTTTTTCGCCTTCCCGGATTTTTTCCTCCAGAATCTCCACTGCCGTATCCATATTTTTCATCAGCATCCCATCGTGCAGATCTGCAATCGTTCCATTTAAATAATAGTCAATATTCTGATCGCCTAAAATATCCCTGTTTCGGATCAGGCGCGCGATGATCGGGGAAATATGATATTTTTCCGCAATCTGCGTAAAATCCGCTTTCTTCATGGACACAAACCACTTTTCCATGTCAGTTCCTCCCAAGTATCTTTCTTGTTTTTCTAGCTGTTAATTTTTATTGTAGCATACTAAAAATTTTCTGTAAATCTGTCCAGAACTGGAGTGCGCAAGCACGACGATTGCGCATGGATAGGTTGGGAATGGTGTGAACGGTAACAAGAACTGTTCTGTCAGCGAATATTTTATTCAAACATCTTCCGCCAAAGCCAAATTTCCCGTACCATAAAACAGTGCCCCATGCCTTTCGGCACAGAGCACTGCTCATATTTAGGAAGAATTTTTTATTTTTATTTATTTGCGTCTTTTCAGGAATGCCAGAAGTGCTGCTCCTCCTGCAAGAAGTCCGGATACTGCTCCGGCGATCGGAGTGGCATCTCCTGTCTTCACTGCTTTGTTTGGAGTACCAGTTGACGGTTTCTGTGTTGTAGACTGACTATTGTTTCCATTATTTTGTCCGTCATTGTTTCCATTTCCCGGTTTGTTGTTATCCGGTTTATTATTGTCTGGATTTTCTGGTTTTTCAGTCTGCGTTTTTTCCTCCAGTGCATCGATCGCAGTTCTTACTTTCTGTACTGCTGCATCAATTTCCTTCTGAGATGCCTCTTTGTCTGCAAGAATAAACTGCGCCGCCTCCACTTCTTTCTGAAGCGCTTTTACAGTCTCTTCTGTGTACTTATCTGCCTGCTCCAGACGTTCCTCTGCTTCTTTTATAACAGCTGTAAGCTGTGATTTATCTGTAGAAACAGCTGCTTTCTGGAAGAGTGCTGTAATATTGGCATCTGCATTGACATCACAGAATGTATACTCTGCCACCGCACCAACAGACTGTCCATTTACCAGTACATCACTGATCACATATCCTTCTTCCGGCTGGATCACAAATGTCTGGCTCATACCGCGTTCTACTTTTACAGTACCGCATGGAGTGATGCTTCCGCCCTCTCCTGCTGCTGCCATAATTGCAAACTCTTTCTGGATCGGTGCAATATTCATTGCTGCATCCAGTGCATTCTGTGCCGCATCTACTGTTTCCTGTGTCGCTGCCGGATCTGCTGCTACTGCTTTCGCTGCATCCAGTACTTCCATCAGATTCTGAACATCTTCCGGAACATAGTCCTCTGCATGTTTCAGAAGTTCTTCTGCTGCTGCAATGGACTCGTTGAGTTTTGTCTTGTCAGCCTGTACTGCTTCTTTTTCTGCGAAGAATACTTCAATGCTTGCATCTGCACGAACTGCCTCAAATTTGTACTCTGTAACAGCTCCAACGGATTCTCCATTTACAAATACTTCTTTTACTTCAAATCCTTCATATGGTTGGATTGTAAATACCTGATCTTTTCCTTCTTCTACTTTCACTGCACCGCTTGGATCAATGGTTCCACCGCCATGTGCAACTGCTGTGATCGTAAATTCTTTCTGTACCGGTGGTTTTTCCTGCAATTTTTCAATTGCATCTCGTACAGCTGTCACAGCTGCATCAACCTCTGTCTGGCTCGCATCCGAATTATCAAATACATTCTGCGCAAGATCTACTGCGTCTTTCAGCGCTTTTACAGATTCTTCTGTGTAAGCATCTGCTCCCGCAAGTTTCTGAGCCGCATCTGCAAGAACTGCTTTCAGGGCTGTCTTATCTGCTTCTGGTACAGCCGGTTTTTCTGCCAGACCTTTTGTTGCTTCTTCTACTGCTTTTGTAGCTGCATCTACACTTTCCTGTGTTGCGTTTTCATCTGCTGCTACTTTTTCTGCTTCTGCTACTGCATCTTTCAGCGCTTTCACGGACTCTTCTGTATACTTGTCCTCTTCTTTCAGCGCTTCTTTGGCTGCATCGATTGCTGCTTTCAATGCATCTTTGTTCACTACAACTGGCGCTTTTTCTTCTACCAGAGTAATGTCAAATTTATCAAGCTGTGGCGCATTCTTTTCCGGTGCTGTAAATACCAGTGTTCCATCACCTGCTTCATTTACTACAAACTCGATATCTTGTGTGTGTGTTGCTTTTGCCTGATCTCCAGCTCCTATTTTCATAACTTCTGTCTGAGCCGCAATTTTATTATCAGCCTCAGACCAAGTCAATCCATTATTTGTATCACCGCTACGGAACTGTACAGTTGCTTTATATTTCCCCGGTTTTTCTGCATGATAGTGTAAAGTAATCTGATCACCACTATTCATTGCATTTACAAAGTATCCATTGCTTGCCCAATCGGCTGCAGACACCTGTAATGGCCATGCTTCACCTGTTCCTACATTCTTTAATGCAAAATGCTCTGCCTCTGCTGTGATTGCTGTTCCATTTACTTCTGTCGGGAAATTGAAACGGTTTTCTTCTGTATATGCTGCCGGAGCAAATTTAGCAACAACCGTTGCATTTTCCTTCACATCTTTTAATGTATAAGATGTGACAGCTCCTACAGATTCACCATTTACCAGAACATCCGCTACCTTATGTGTCTTGTCTGGTGTGATCTTGAATTCTACATTTTCACCTTCTGTTACTTTTGTTTCTCCACTCGGTGTAATTGTACCGCCTTCCCCTTCGATGGATGCATTCACAGTAAACTCTGCTCTCTGAATATCATCCCCAGGTGTGATTTCAAACATATCGAGCTGTGGAGCTTTTGCATCTCCTTTTAATGTCAGAACCCCACTTCCGGCTTTCGTTGCTTTCAGTGTGAAGTCAACTGTTTTTGTTTCTTTACTATTTGCATTTCCGGCTTCTACTGAACCATTCTCAAATACTCCTGCATCATCTGTCCAGGAAAGTTTATTTGTTGTAGAACCACTTCTGAATGTTAATTTTACATTGTAAGTTCCTGGCTTTTCTACTTTGTATGGAATTGTAATGGTATCTCCGTTCTCGAGAGCATTCACAAATTTCTGATTGCTTGCCCAGTCACCAGTTCCAATCTTCAACGGATACTTCTCATTATCTCCGGTATTATGTAATTCCGCAAATTCAGCTTCCAATGTTGCATTGGCTTTTTCTCTCCATGGGAATACAAATGGATCTTCTGCTGTGTATTTTTCACGTTTTACTAATCCATCTTTCGCTTTTTTCAGAACTGTTTCTGCTTCATTTCTCTTTTCCGGAGTTGCATTTTTATCTTCTAAAACAATCTTTGCCTGTTTCAGAGCTGACTCAAATTCATCCCATCCAGAAGTAAACCAGTCTTTCTTATACGATTCACATTCCTTTACAAGTGCAGCCAATGAGCCTTCGCTGCTTTCCATATCTTTGATGTTGATTTTTGCCTTTTTGTTAAATCCAAGGATTGCTCCTTCGCTAACATCTGTAATTTCAGCTGTGAAATACTGATCACCTGTTTTGTTTTTGTTTCTCTTTGTCTGTACCTGCGCAGTCGTTTCTTTCTGCCCTGGCTCTAATGTAATCACTGGGTTCAACTCTGTATTATAGTCATCCTGAATTGCTGTTCCCGGATTTGGCTGCAATTTTGCAGTAATTTTCCCTTCTGTTCCACCTACACGTTTTACTTTCAGATCCTTTGTTTCATCTTCATTCATCGTGTATGAATCAGACTCCAGCTCAATCATACCTTTTCCGCCATTGTTGATAACAGCTGCTGCCTCAATTCCGATTGCCTGACTGCTTACTTTCAATTTAATTGTATGATCTCCATCTTGTAAGTCTGGAGTTTCAAACCATCTCTGTCCAACTGCACGTTTTGATGCTTTCGTATCTACTGTGATAGGGTCTCCGCCATCAATTGTAATTTCCGCTTTTCCATGGTTTGGATCTACCGTTCCAAAGAAATATGCCTTTGTACCATGGAATTTCAGTTCTAATTCTGCTCCCGCATTTGCCCACGTGTTAGTTCCGTTAATGTACTGCGGCTGGTTTTCATCATGCCATGTTCCCTTAAAGGTAAATCCTTTTCCATCTTCCACATTTTTATCTGTTACATCGATAACTTCCATTCCCTTTGGAATCGGATTTGGTTTTTCCATATCTTCTGTAGACTTGTATACGCCAACTTCACTGATCATCGGAACTTTGCCATCTTTTGTTTCAACTGTAATTTTAATCTGTTTTGCCGAAACTTCACTTGTTCTGCAAAGACGTTTTGCACCGATTGTCTGCCCTTCTTCTAACAGAGTCCATTCACCGCTGTCTCCCTCACGGTACTCTACTTTATATTTATTGATTCTCTGACCGTTCTGGATTGCTTCTTCAATGGATACCACATCAAAATTCTTTTTCTCTCCTAAATCGACCAGAATTTCACCCGATTTATTTCCATCGCTGGTTGTCCAATATGTCTCATCATTGTCATCAATCATATTGCCCGGTTTAAATGTTTCGTCATTTCCTCTTACTTCAGATACTTTTACAGATGCGCCTTCTGCTTTTGCCAAATTGGTTTTAAATGTCTCTTTGATATTGTTTCCGAATTCTGTCACACGATCCAGAATCGCTTTGTCTACTGTTCCCTGATTGTTCGGCGGTATATTTAAAAGCAATGTTGCATTATGCCCCACTGAATTAAAATACATATCACTCAATTCGTCCATTGTCTTTGGTGTATTCTTTTTTGTTCCCCAGAACCAACCAGAAGTAATACGAGCATCTGCTTCCGGAACGGTCCACTGGTTTCCATCTTCAAAACCAACTGTCGCATTTCCCTGCTTATTGCTGTTAATCGTATTCTTTTCTTTATCCACTGTGGATTTTGACCAGGTGTCTTTTCCGGCAATTCCTAATTCATTTCCAATCCAACGAACCGTTGTATATGCTTCTGCCCCAAACAGCATACAATCTGCATCGTATCCTGCTTTTATTCCTTCGTTTTCCTGAATAGTGTTAAACCATCTTTTAAAATCATATTCCTGGGCATTCGCTCCGTTTCCTTTCGCACCATCCATCCAGACCTCTACGAAATGTCCTTTGTTTCCATATTTCTCATTTCCAAGAATTTCTTTTAATTGATTATCATAATATTCATTATAATCTAAATGATCATGCTCTTTATCCGTCGGTTTATGATTTTCATCATAATATCCATAACTTTCATCATGAATATCCCACGGAGACAGATATAATCCCATATCCATATTCTGATCTGTACATGCTTTGGATATCTCTGCCAAAATGTCTGACTGCCCATTTGCATCCTTATACCCAGATGCAGCAACATCATACTCTGTATGTTCACTATCCCAGATACAAAATCCATCATGATGTTTTGCTGTTACGATCAGCTTTTTAAATCCGGCATCTTTTAATGTCTTTACCAACGTCTCTGCATCAAAGTCCTGTTTCAATGTAAAAATCTCACTTGGCTTCTTATCCCCATAATGTTCGCCCCATTCAATCTCATTGAATGTATTCGGACCAAAATGACAGAACGCTGCCAGTTCTTCTTTTTGATATCTGAACTGATTTTTATCCGGCACTACATCATCCGCTGCCGGAGCCTCTGCACTTCCATTTAGTCCTTCATCCCCGATCCAGTTTGTTGTTTCTGCTGCTCTTAGTGTTACCGTTCCCCCCATGAAACCTGTTGTTGTCACTACACCGGCAAGCAGCATTGACATCCACTTTTTGTACAAAGCTTTCTTTTTCACCTTTTTTCTCCTTTCTGACATACCATATTTATATATGGGATTATACTCCCTCACTTAAATTTTTATCAATTTATTATTTTCCAATTTTTGGTTAAATTTTTCCAGTTCAGGGTAAATTTTTAACCATTTTCACCATGGCACACAAAAAACCCTTAGATTATGTGTCTGTTTTCCACATAAACCAAGGGTTCTCTCACTTACTTTTCGTTATTTTTTCTTTTTTGATGTTCCAACTTTTGCAGGTTCTGCTTTTTTCCCGATCTTCGTCTTCATCACATACCACAGAGCACCTGTGATACATACGGAAGAATACGCTCCGCAGATAATACCTACCATCAGAGGAAGTGCAAATTCTTTAATGGAGCTTACACCCATAATAAACAGCACCGCCACCATAACAAATGTTGTCAGAGAGGTATAAATACTTCTTGTCAGAGTTCTTGTGATACATCTGTTGACCAGGACATCCAACTCTTCTCCACGTTTCTTTGTCTTCATCTCCTCGCGGATTCGGTCAAAGATAACGATTGTTGCATTGATAGAATATCCGACAATTGTCAGCATACATGCAATAAATGTATTTCCTACTGAAATTCTTGCGATCACATAGAAAGCAAGTACGACCAGTACATCATGGATCAGTGCAACTACTGCACTTGTCGCAAACCGGATATCTTTAAACCGCAGCCAGATATAAAGCAGCATAAAGACTGTGGCAATGGCAACCGCAATGATTGCATCCACACGCATCTCGGAGCTTACGGTAGAACTGATGTTTTCAGTCGTAATATCTTTTTCTTCTACTCCGAATTCATCTGCCATATATTTCGCAAATGCTTCTCGTTTTTCCAGATCCAGCGTCTGTGTCTTGAAAATGACCTGATTACTGTTTGCAACGGTCTGTACCTGGATGTTTGGATCATCTGTCACCTTCTCCAGATCCGGAATCATTGTTTCATCAATCTCTTTCAACGTATATGCTTTGTCAAATGTTACATTTGTAGATGTACCACCCTTAAATTCCAGACTGTAATTGAGGGCGCCTTTTCCTGTTCCTGCATTCACTCCCATAAACACAAATCCAATCAGGATCACTGCGACCGATACTGCAAAGAAGATCTTACGTTTTCCAAGGAAATCAATCGGCGCACGCTCTTCTTTGATCCGTCCGTACAGCTTTGGATTACGAATTCCAACTGCATAGAACGCATACACGATCATCCGGGTGATCACAAGTGCGGTAAACATGGATACCACAATACCAAGTGCCAGTGTCTGTGCGAACCCTTTGACTGTACCGCTTCCTTTCAGCCAGAGCACTGCTGCCGCGATCAGTGTTGTAATATTTCCATCCAAAATCGCAGACATTGCTTTGTGGAATCCGGCATTTAATGCAGATTTTACAGATTTTCCGGCTGTCAGCTCCTCTTTTACACGCGCAAAGATAATGACATTCGCATCGACCGCCATACCGATACCAAGAATGATACCCGCGATACCCGGCAGCGTCAGTGTGATATCAAATGCATTGAGCAGCACCAGGATCAGTCCGGTGTAGATTACCAGTGCAAGACTGGATGCAAATCCCGGCAGCAGATATACCACGCACATAAATACAAATACAATCGCAAGCCCGATCGCACCTGCCATCAGACTGGTACTGATTGCTTCTTCACCAAGCTGTGCTCCAACTACATTAGAACGGATTTCTTCCAGTTCTACACTCAGACCACCGATACGGATCGTGGAAGCCAGCTGCTCAGCCTCTTCATATGACATATTTCCTTCGATCATCGCCTGACCATCTGTGATCTCTGCATTCACCGATGGAACACTGATCAGTTCTCCGTCATAATAGATCGCAATCGTCTCTTCCGCTTCCTTTGCCGCTTTCGTTGCCTCTGCAAACTTTTCAGTACCTTCCTTTGTCATAGAAAGCTGAACAACATTTTCATTTGCTCCTGTTGTGGAATCCTGATAAGAACCGGACTTTGCACTCTTGATATCTGTTCCGGTCAAAACGACAGATCCTTCTTCCTTTAACTCATCCATACTTTTTGCAAGCACATAGTGTCCTGAGGTATCCAGTCCATAATTCGGATTTCCGTCACTGTCCTTCTCTTTGATAAAATACAGGGATCCCGGCTGCCCCAGCTCACTTAAGATTTCATTCGCATCTGTCACACCAGGGATTTCGATACTGATCCGGTTATCCCCTTCCTGATAAACCGTTGCTTCTGTACTGTACTGTTCTACACGCTTCTGAAGCTTGTAGATTGTATCACTCATATCCTCCTTGGAAGGAGTATCCCCTTTTACCTGATAGGTAATACTGACTCCGCCTTCCAGGTCAAGTCCAAGCTTAATATTCTTTGCTGCCCCCGTCTGTCCTTTTCCAAATCCGACCACCGTTGTAAATCCAAGAAGTGCAATCAGCACCACGGTCAGAATCAGACTGATAATCCCTTTACTCTTCTTCATGATCTGCCATCCTCTCCTGATCAGCCAGTGCCGCCTTGATCATAATCGCACATTCCACACGCCTGCGCTCCATCTCACAACTTACCTCGTATGTATCATTGATCGTATGATGGAATTTATAAGAATTCGCCATACATCCGCCGCTGCAGTAAAATCTTGCAAAGCAGTTTCTGCAGCTGTCTTTGGAATACACACTGCATCCTCTGAATTCTTCCGGAATCTCCGGCTTTGTAATTCCTTCCTCTACATTTCCCAGCAGGAATTCTTCCTGACCAACGAACTGATGACACGGATACAGATCTCCCCAAGGCGTAACTGCCAGATATTCTGTTCCGGAACCACATCCGGACAGACGTTTTGCCACGCAAGGACCGCCTTCTAAATCCAGCATAAAGTGGAAGAACGTAAACCCTCTGCCTTCCCGTTCTCTGTCTACCATGATTTTTGCCAGCTTATCATACTCTGCAAAAATCTTCGGAAGATCTTCTTTTTGAATCGCATACGGATCTGTATCTTCCCCGACTACAGGCTCAATTGAAATCTGCTCAAATCCCAGATCTGCAAAATGCAGGACGTCCTCTGAAAAGTCCAGATTTTCTCTTGTAAATGTTCCTCGTATATAATACTTTTCCTGATTTCTGCTCTCTGCCAGTTTTTGGAATTTCGGAACGATCAGATCATAACTTCCTTTTCCATTCCTAAACGGACGCATTCTGTCGTTGACTTCTTTTCTTCCATCCAGACTGAGCACCACATTGTCCATCTCTTTATTGACAAATTCCTGCACTTCATCATTGAGCAGAACCCCATTTGTTGTCAATGTAAAACGGAAATGCTTGTCGTTTGTCTTCTCCAGCTCTCTTCCATAGGCAACCAGATCTTTTACTACCTGCCAGTTCATCAACGGCTCTCCGCCAAAGAAATCAACCTCGAGATTTCTTCTCTTTCCTGAATTTGCCACAAGGAAATCCAGCGCTTTCTTTCCGACTTCCAAAGACATCAGCGCACGGCGTCCATGATACTCACCCTCTTCCGCAAAGCAGTATTTGCAGGCAAGATTACAATCATGTGCAATGTGCAGGCAAAGTGCCTTAACAACTGTCTTTCTTTCTTTTACCTCTCCGATATAGCTCTCATAAACATCCTGTGTAAACAACTGACCTGCCGCTGTCAGCTCTGCCACTGCCTCCAGAAGATCTCTCAAATCTTCTTCTGCATAAATATCCCCAAGCTTTTCAAGCAGATATTCTGCCGTCTTCTCTTCTTTTAACGTTTCCGGCGTATGGGCAGGGTTCATGGCCTCCAGACAGCCGATCACATCATACGCAATCTTGTCCACGACATGCACAGATCCGCTGTTCACATCCAGGACAATATGATATCCATTATTCTGGTACTGATGAATCACAACAGTTACCCCTCTTTCATTTAAATTTTATATTTTTGCATAACACACGTAAGGCAGCGACCACGGCCGCTGCCCTCATGTCTGATATTCAGTTTCTTATTTTTTGTGTTCACAAACCTGATTTCCTACTGTACAGGATGTCTTACATGCTGACTGACAAGATGTCTGACATTCTCCGCATCCACCTTTTTTCACTGTATGATTCAATGTCTGAGTATTTAATGTTTTGATATGTTTCATTTCTATTCCTCCTAATGTGTATGCATAAGCATCTAGTTTTCTTAGAATTATAACACATCCTGATCACTTTTTAAAGTATTTTTTTACTGTTCCATCTGTCTGCCCAGAAATTCTGCTGCCACAGCTGCCATTTTTTCTTCCACTTCACTGAATTTTTTGTGTTCTTCTTTGTGTAAAAACACCACTGTTCCCATCACGTCCCCGCCACTGATAATCGGACAAATAATTTCCTGAGAATATTCCTCACCCCCGGCGAATATCGGAATATAGTCCGCTTTCCTTTTTTCTGTACGGATCTGCTTTCGAGCCTGTATTGCATACTCCAGTTCTTTACTGATATAACGGTTCAGCAGCTCCTTGCTCCCATTTCCCGATGCTGCTACAATCTGATCCATATCAGTAAGACACACAATACAGTTCATGGTATGTGCAAGGCTTTCTGCGTACAGTCCGGCAACAGCACCGATTTCTCCGATCGGAGAATACTTTCTTAAAATCACACTGCCTTCTCTCTCGGTAAAAATTTCCAGTGGATCTCCTTCCCGAATACGAAGTGTCCTTCGAATTTCTTTTGGAATCACCACCCTGCCAAGGTCATCAATTCTTCGTACAATTCCTGTCGCTTTCATCTTATCTTCTCCTTATATCTGGTTTTTATCGATAACAATCTGCTATTAGTATCGCTCATTTTTTAGAAATTATGAGTTATTTTACCAGTTTTATAAGAATTCATGAGGGATGTATTTTTTCCGAAAAGAGTAACTACAAGAGATTTTCTATCGTTCTCTCTGTACGTTTACTTCCTCACGAAATCATACCGCCGATCATTCCACCTCCTGTGCAAAGAATACACACGATCAAAAGCTGAGGAAACGGCTCCTGAATGCTGTGGTAAATACCAAAGGAAATCAATACAAGAAGCAGAAAATACAGCACACCGATTCCAAGCCCCCAGACAAATTTCCTGACCCTTGCCATTTTCCCTGCTACAAAACCACCTGCCAGTGTAGACAAAATATACACGGTCAAAATCCCTGCTGAAACATGTTTTTCCTCCAGTCCACATTTGTAAAGCAGTACTGTCAAAATCAAAAGGAGCACACCTGTTACAAGGTATGCACACAACAGGGATTTTAAAATCCAAAGTCCTTTTTTCTGCATTGAATTTTCAACATTTGCTTTCTTTTCCATATACGCTCTCCTCCCGGCTCATTTACAGCTAATACACTGTATGAGTCCGAAAAGCGTTTTATGTCCATCGTTCCATTGGTATCAGCTTTTTTTCTGTATCCAGCAGGCAACACATTGTTGTCTGTCACACTCACAATGTTCCCCTATCATTGTCTCTTTTCCCAACTCATGTAGCGGTGTGTCAATGATATGCATCAGCTGACTAACAACATCATTCTCTAAAAATTTTATCATTTCATCATCTGCAATAGTTTGCCAGTCTAATGGACAATCCGTAACTATTCTATTATAATAACAGTCACCATAAAAATCTGTGTTCTCCTTCCCAATATACACATTAAAATAATATTCGTCTGAAAAAGACGATTTTTGTGCATGAAACATCAAATAATATCCATCTTCTAAGACTCTTTTCCAAGTGTTCGCTTTCTTCTTAAATCCCAACGGTTTCAATTTTTCTGCAATTTTGTCAATCCACTTTTTTCGTTTTATTCTTACAATTCTAAGCAATGCTTCTTTTTCCAGATTTCTATACCTGTCATACATCTCCTTCACAAGAATACCCGTATCCCTTTCCTCCGCATGATGGAAAATACTACTTTTTTGCCGTAAATTAATATCCTCATCAGCAATTCCCCATCGAACAAGAGACTCTTCATCTCCCTTTACGAAAGTAAAAGCCGTAGAAGCAAATCCATAAACAACCTCCACTCTGTCATTGTATCCTGTCAAATTCACAACAAATGCGCTATTCCCTGTTGTTTCTTTATAAAACATCCAGTGCAATGACCGCTCTTTTTGACATATCGGTTCGGAAAAACCATTCTGGAGAAGAATCCTTCTGTATAATTCCATTCTATTTACCGTTTCTTGATTTATCCCATTTTGCTCTGTCTGCATTTTTTATAAGCATCCCTTCTCATTACAATTATTACACATTACTATCATACCATTTCCGTACCTCTTCCAGAAGATATTTAAAAGGCAAAACCCCTCATTTACAATCCTTTTCCCGCTTGAAAATAAAATTTGTAAATGAAGGGTTTTCTATTTTTATTCGCTCATCTGCTTATACTGCTGTGCGATATTTTTCACATGGTCTCCCATTCTTTCAAAATCTGTCAGCATCTCTGTAAAAATGATTCCGCTCTGAGGTTTACATTTTCCTTTTTTCATACGCTGCATCTGTTTCTTAAAGTACTTATCTCTCAGATCATCGATCTTCTGCTCTGCCGCACTGGCTTCAAAAAGAACCTGCGTCATATCGCTGCCCTCTTCATTTTTCACGATATCAAGCGCTGTCAGACACTGTTTTTTCATCTCTTCGATTTCTTCCAATGCTACATCAGAAAATGACAGATTCCACTCTTTGAGATCTTTTGCATATCCCGCCAGATTCATGGCATGATCCCCGATACGCTCCAAGTTGCCGATCACGGCATAATATCCATTAATGATCTTGGAATCCTCTGTCGATTTCTCATTGGAGATCAGAGATACGATATACTCTGAAATCTCACGGTTTAAATAATCGATATAGGTCTCTCTTTCTGAAATCTTCTCCATATCTTTTTCATTATACTGAATCAGAACATCATATGCTTTTGCAATATTCTTCGATACCATATCGCGCATTCTCTCGATTTCATCCCGAACCTGTGAAAGTGCTACCGCACTGGAGCCGATCGCATAGTTGGATTCAAACCGTGTGATGTACTTGAGTCTGTAATCTCCATCGTCTTCTTTCTTGCTGTCCGGCAGGATCTGGGTTGCGATTCTTGCCATGACATTGCCAAATGGAAGCAGGATCAATGTTGTTACAATATTAAATGTTGTATGCACATTGGCAATCTGTGCCACCGGATTTCCAGGTGTGAGTGCTTCCATCCAGGAGACAAACGGAGTTGTCATACAGATGACCGTAAACAGGATCGATCCGCAAATATTGAACATCAGATGGATCACGGTTGTACGCTTTGCATTGACTTTCATTCCAATCGATGCTAAAACTGCAGTAATACAGGTACCGATGTTCTGTCCAAACAAAATGTATACTGCGCTGGAGAGCGGCACCATTCCAGTTGCCGCAAGCGCCTGCAGGATTCCGACAGATGCAGATGATGACTGAATGATCGCCGTAAAAATCGCACCGATCAGAATACCTACCAGCGGATTCTCAACTGTTGTCATAAAGTTGATAAATGTCTGTGAATCCTGAAGCGGAACCATTGCATCACCCATCATCTCCATTCCCATAAACAGGATTCCAAGACCAGAAAAAATTCCACTGATATGATGTACTTTTTCATTTTTAATAAACATCATCGCTGCCACACCACCGATTGCAAAAACCGGCGCAATCGCAGCGATATCCAGTGCGATCAACTGACCTGTGATCGTTGTACCGATATTTGCACCCATGATTACCCAGACTGCCTGACTTAATGTCATCAGACCGGAATTTACAAATCCAACCAGCATAACTGTGGTTGCGGAAGAAGACTGAATCACGGCTGTGATCACAGCTCCAACCAGAACTCCTTTAATACGGTTGGAAGTCAGCTTCTCCAAAATCGACTTCATTCTGTTTCCGGCAGCAGCTTCCAGGCCGTTGCTCATCATATGCATTCCGTACAGAAACAGTGCAAGTCCCCCCAGCAAGGAAAGTATATCTGTTATCCCCATTGTATCTTTCTCCTTTTTTCTTCTCTTTTTGTATTTTATTTTTTCGCTCGAAACGAGACTGCCGCAAATAGTATCACAGCAGTCTCGTTTTCTGGCAAATTTTACAATTTTGATTCTAGCACACCGCATTTTTCCAGGTCAACATTCTTTTACACTTTTTTAACAAGTTCTTAGCATAACCTTAACATAAGCCTTCACAGTTCAGTCTTTCCATCAAGTATTGAAAAGCCTCCCTGATTCTGTTAAAATCAAAGAAGATTCCGAAAACAACGGAATTTTAAGAAATTTTAAGGAGTGAATACGATGAGTAAGATTGATGAAGTAAGAAGCGCCATGATGGCTGCTATGAAAGCAAAAGATAAAGAAAGAAAGGATGCGCTTTCCGCACTGCTCACTGCATTGAAGAACAAGGCGATCGACAAACGCGCAGACCTGACTGAAGAAGAGGAAACACAGGTAATCTTAAAAGAGATTAAACAGCTCAAAGAAACCATTGAGATGACACCTGCAGACCGCACGGATATCCTCGCGGAATGCAACAGCCGTCTCACAGTCCTCGAAGAATACGCTCCAAAGATGATGGATGAAGCGGAAATCAAAGCAGTAGTTTCAGAAGTACTTACCTCTCTCGGTCTGGATGCGCCGACCGCAAAAGAAAAAGGCAAGATCATGAAAGAACTGATGCCGAAAGTCAAAGGAAAAGCCGACGGAAAGTTAGTCAGTGAAGTCGTTGCTTCCTTCCTGTCCTGATTCACTATGAAAGTTCTGATTTTATCCTGCAATACCGGAGAAGGACACAATTATGCCGGCAGGGCACTCAAAGAGTGTATCGAATCGCATCATGATACCGCAGATATGCTGGATATTATGATGCTTGCCAGTCCCAGAGTATCAAAACTGGTGGGGAACAGCTATGTCAATATTGTCCGGCATGCTCCCCGCCTTTTTCAGTGTTTATACAAACTGGGCGGACTTGTCAGTTCCGCCAGACATCATTCTCCGGTTTATTATGCCAATGCTCTTCTCGCCAAAAAGCTAACGCGCTATCTGGATACACACCATTACGATGTAATCGTAACGCCCCATCTTTTTCCCGCCCAGACACTGACTTATATAAAGAAAAAGAACCTATTGTCCCAGAAAGTCGTGGCTGTAGAAACAGATTATACCTGTATTCCATTTTGGGAAGAGACAGACTGCGATTACTACATCATCCCTCACTATGAACTGATCGACGAATTTACAGCAAAAGGAATTCCCAGAGAACGTCTGAAACCATACGGGATTCCGGTTCGTCCGGCATTTTCTGACCAATCTGACAGACAAAAAGCGCGCGTACGCTGTGGGATTCCAACGCATGCCCAGGTTTATCTGATCATGAGCGGCAGTATGGGATTTGGAAAGATTCAGCTCTTTGTTGCCGAACTGCTCCGTACCCGAAAGCCCGGAGAATATGTTGTTGTAATCTGCGGAAACAACCGTCGCCTGCAAAAAATCCTCCTTGCGGAATTTGGAAAACAAGAAGGTGTTCAGATTCTGGGATACACTGAAAAAATTGCAGATTTTATGGCTGCTGCCGATGTGCTTTTCACCAAACCCGGCGGTCTGACTACCACCGAAGCAGCTGTCAAAGGGATTCCGATCGTACACACACGCCCAATTCCCGGCTGTGAGACAAAAAATCTGGCTTTTTATACAGAACGGGGATTGTCCCTGACTTCCCAAAAACTGCACGGACAGATTCTTGCCGGCCGAAAACTGATGTCAAACGATGAACTGCGGCATTCCATGTGTACAGCGCAGCACACTGTCATCCCACCAAATGCTGCTGAGAAGACTTACCAGCTTCTCTGCCAGCTTTCTTCTGCGTATGCCGTCTCAGATGATACTGCAAAAAAGGAGACTTTATGAATGAGTTATTCTTTATTTTAGTCGGATATCTTTCGGGAAGTATTTTATATGCCTATCTGCTTCCCAAATATATTTGCCATATCGATATCATGAAAGACAGTGACGATCACAATCCCGGTACATTCAATGCTTTTGCACTGGCAGGTACACAGGTTGGTATTCTTGTGATTGCATTGGAGCTTTTGAAAGGATTTCTTCCGATCTGGCTGGCTTCACATATTCTGGATACAAGAAGATGGATGTTTGCATTTGTTCTCTGTGCACCTGTTGCAGGGCATGCGTTTCCCCTGTTTTATCCGAAACGTGGCGGAAAAGCCATCGCAGTTTCTTTTGGAGTATTATTGGGACTGCTGCCGCGATACCGCCCGGTGCTGCTTCTCATCTTCTTTTATCTGTTATTTTCTTTTTTGATCGTTGTAAAGCCGCATCTTTACAGAAGCATTCTTACGTTTACACTGTTTTCTCTGACCGGATTGTTTTATTTCCATGATGCGGTGATCAGCATGGGCACATTTTTCATTTCCTGCGTGGTCATCATCCGACATCTGGTACATCATCAGAAAGAGCCTTTCAGCATTCGCTTTTTACAGCGGAGCTGAAAGGCTCTCTTTTATTTTTTGATCATAGAAATCGCTTTTGATCGTTCCAGTGTTTTTGCAAGCACATAAAAGATTACGGAATCAATCGGAACGGAAACTACCTGTTTTATAAATCTCGCCGGAAGGATTGCCAGAAATCCTTTTCCATACAGGATCGTCAGCCACCAGGTACCGAGCAGAAGATTTACAAGTAAAGCAACCGTAATTTTGGCTGCCACGACTCTTCCCAATTGAATCGGACGATGATAGAAAAAAATTCCGTAAATAACAGGTCCCAGCATCGCATTCAGTGTATACCCAAAGAAATACGGTCCCGTCGGCTTGATCAGAAACTTCAGGATATCCCCGATTCCTCCCATGATCCCGCCAACCACCGGACCGAACAGCATCGATGCCAGCTCATTAGGAATACCGGAAAAACCAATCCGGATAAACTCCGTAAGCTGAACAGAGAAAAAGCCTAATATCACACCGATCGCGATCAACATGGCAGCCACTGCCATAACTTTTGTTTTCCTCAACTCATGCCAGGAGTCTACAAACTGCTGTTTTAATTGTTTCATAAAAAAATACCTCCTTTGCAGTAATCCTCAAGCTACTCACAGAAGGTATCCTTATATCAAACTGGTATATCTGTCTATGTGCAGCAGCGGGATGCGAAATATGTACCGCAAGCATTCACTTTTCGTCCTGCTGGCAACTCCCCGTCCAACCGGCACTTAACGCACATACTTCTACTCTGCTTTTGTTTTCATTTTTCGTGGTGATTATAGCACAATTTTCAAAGACGGACAACTATTTTTTCTCCTGCGGCTCTTCCGGTCTCACGATCGGAATCTGAAGATTGACTCCGTACGGATTGATCACAACCCCTTTTGCCTCGTTTACCAACATCTTCGGAACATTTTTTGCTTCAATAGCCATTGTCTTAAACTGATCCTCTTTATTGAATTTTCGAAACTCCAGGATATCTGTGAAAATCGGCTGATATGCATCTCCGTTCTTCTGTTTGAGCATCGGCATTCCGTTTTCTTTGTGAACGGCTACGATAAATCTGCCTCTTCCATAGTTGACCAGTATCTCTTCCTGCAGACCTTTCAGCTCTTCTGTCAGTTCCGGCTTTTCCTGTCTGCGCATCTCCTGCATAAAATACAGAGCGGTCAGATGAAGCTGCGGATTCTCTACCCATACTTTTCCATCCGGAAGGTCCTCGGTATTTGGTCGTATCACCAGTTCTCCCAACTGAAGTCTTGCTTCACTTTCCATATTTTTATTGATCAAAAGCCCGTTGACGCCCATCGGATACAGGCTTGAGAAAAATCCAAGCAGCTGTTTCTTTTCAATCTTTGCGATCTGGATCGGAATCCGCTGTTCAATCAGCTTCTTTCCCTCTCTCTGTGCATCCTCCTCTGTATAATATAACAGCACTTCATCATCAAATGTTTCTTCATCACACAGGACATACGGCATCTTTGTACACAGAGACATAAAGACATACATCTCCTCTGCATTTCGCAGACTGCTCAAAAGCTGCTCTTTTTCCGGTAACTGTCCGTTTTTATTTTCCTCTTTCATGAAACTGATTCCTTTCTTCTGTTGATATTCCCTATCTTTTAATTATACCAAAATTTTACTCTGATACCAACAAGATTCTGGATTATTTTCCACTTTTCGAACTCTGGATCTCAAAGACAATCCGTGTCAGATACTCCTCTTCTTCAGACATGGTGAGGCTGTCAAACAGAATGTCTTCATAGCAATGTGCGCCCAACTGGATTTTATTCTCTTTCCCATATTCTAAAATTTTCTTATAGGTATCCTCCAGCGTCTGCCATTTTCCTTTATGATAGGCGATCAGATACATTCCCGCGGGTCTGACACTGTAGTTGACTTTTTGCGGTTTCTCATCCAAAAGCTCATAAAAAACAGAATACTGATCAAAAATACCGCTTTGAATCTCCTTCGTATTTTGTCGGTATCCAATGGAATATGCGCTTTTGATCCCATTCCTCGCACAATACTCAAATAATTCTCCGATTTTTTCTGCCCATACCCGTTCATTTGTATCCGTTGCACAGGACTGGATCATATATCTGTCCGGTTCTTCCTCGATTCTGATTGCTTCCGTATCTGTCTGCAATGTCTTCTCAATAATCTCACTCTTCTTTACAATCCACTCTTCCATCTTTTTCAGCTGCTGCATCTGTTTCCTGATTATGCTCTGTTCTTTTCGAAACAACTTCAGCAGTCTCTTTGGACTTCTCTGATTCATATATCCTTTGATCTCCTCTAAAGACACATCCAGTTCTCTCAATGTCTGGATCACATCGAACACATCCAGCTGATCAAAAGAATAAAAGCGATAGCCATTCTCCAGCTTGATCTCCGGAGAAAACAATCCAATCTTATCGTAATAGAACAGCGTATGCTTTGTCACTCCAACCAGCTTTGCAAATTCTCCGGTTTTAATATATCTTTCCTGATTCATTGGTATTCCCCTCTTGACTATAGACTTACTCTATAGTTTATGATAACAGGGATTGTAAGAAAAAACAACTGACAGGAGCTTTTACCATGACAAATTGTTATCACTACCTCAAATAAACATACGAAAAATACCGCCGCATCTCCTGCATTTTCAGGTTGATGTGGCGGTATTTTTTCTTTTACGCTAAAAGATCATCTTTGTCAATCCGATTCAATAAAAGTGAACAAAGAACTCCAAGTCCCAGGCAGATCACATTTACGATTGCCGCACTTAAAGATACTGTAAAACTTCCAAATGGTATGATCATAACCGTTGCCGCTACTACAATTCCGACAATGGCATGGAACACATAGGAATAAAATTTTTCCAGAAGAGCATCTATCATCTTCGCGAAACATATTACCGTAACAACTGCACCGATTCCACTTGGGATCATAATGCTCAGATTCAGATGTCCCAGCCCGTCAACAAACGGAGTATACAATCCCAGAGGCATCAGAAGGGTAGAAAAACTCATTCCCGGAACAATCACGCTCAATGCCAGACACACGCCGCAAAAAACGTACCATCCTACATTCGGCACAAGGCTGACTGACAGCAGGTTCAATGTTGTCAGTATGGCAAAGATCACCACTGCTGCTGCCACCATAGAGATCCATGATCCGTTGGTCCGTCCTTCTTTTCCCGCCTCACGCATCAGAGACGGCAGCATACCTGCGATCAATCCGACAAAAAGACACACGGATGGATCCGGATACTTTTCCAGGAAAAACGACAATATATTGGCAACTCCAAGGAAACCGACTGCGCCGCCCAAAATAACCGGAAGTAATTTACGGATATGGGTAAAAAAGTACTTTCGCGGATTGGACAATAACTCCATTACAGGTCTGTAAATTCCGAAAATGACGCACAGGACACCACCTGAAATTCCCGGAAGGACAGCTCCAAGGCCTATGAGCATCCCCTGAAGCATTCGAACTAGAAATGTGCACAAAGGCAAACTTCCCTCTTTGTGTTCTTTCATCATAATATCTTTCTCCTGTCTCTATCTCTTTTTTAGCTGTTTTTCATTGCAACGCTTCCTACGATATCTGCCACATGCTCACATGCATCTGCGCATTTTTCAAGATAAGTATAAATCTCTCTCCATGCAATGATATTTCTCACATCCTGTTCTTCCACGTGAAGTTTTCTCATACTGGAAATAAACAGTTCATCTTCTTTTTCTTCTAATGTATTCATCCGGATAATGCTTGGCTTCAGTTCTTTGGAATGTTTGAAATTCTTAAACTCCTTCAAAAGAGTCTGAAGTTCTTCACAGCATTCGATCACTACATCCAGCATAAGAAATACTTCCTGACGCATTTCCTGTACATTGTTGATGTAAACACGGATCAGAACTTCTTCTATTTTATCCGTCACATCATCAATATGATGGCTGAGAGCAATAATATCCTCTCTTTCAATTGGAGTGATAAATGCTTTTGCCAGCTTATCTGTAATCTCGTGTCTCTGTGTATCTGCCTGACGCTCGATCTCATGAATCTCTTCCATCTTCTTTGAAATCTCTTCCGGCTGAAACTCTGTCAGTATCTCCTTTAATAAATATGCTGCTTTACATGAGTATTCTGCACATTTCATAAAGTTATCGAAATAATAATCATCCTGTTTTTTTGACATTGGTATTCCTCCTGTTATCCAAATATGTACATAAATATTTTTGCCATACAAAAACTAATCAGTCCGCAGCCCGGAAACGTAAAAATCCAGGTCAGCATCATATCTTTTACAACTCCAAAATTGATCGCAGAAACCCTTTTTACTGCGCCGACTCCCATGATCGCACTTGTCTTTGTGTGTGTCGTAGAAACCGGAACTCCCATCAGACTGGAGTACAGAAGACAGATTGCTCCGGCAAGATCCGCGGAAAATCCCTGGTAACGCTCCAGCTTTACCATGTTCATGCCCACTGATTTAATAATTTTTTCTCCTCCGATACTGGTTCCAACAGCCATAACAATACTGCACAGAAGCATCAGCCACACCGGAATTTCCATCCCGCTTACGGAATTGTGTCCTCCTGCAAATGCGATTCCCAAAAACAAAACGCCTATGAATTTCTGACCGTCCTGTGCTCCATGCATAAAACTCATGGCTGCCGCACCTGCAATCTGCGCACCTCCAAAAAAGCGATTCGTCTTGCGGCGGTCCATGGAACGGCAAAAGACGGTAATCAGTTTACATACCACCCATCCTGTTGCAAATCCAAGGATCAGGCTCAGTACAAGACCATACAGAACTTTGACCCATTCATCAAAGTTGATTCCGCCCACGCCCTGCTGAATTGCGATCGCGGCTCCGGAAAGCCCTGCAATCAGACTGTGACTTTCGCTGGTCGGAATTCCGAAAAATGAGGCTGCTGTACTGTATATCACAATGGACAACAACGCTGCACACAATGCGATCAGCGCCTCATCGGTATGGTTCCCAAAATCCACCATATTGCTGATCGTAGATGCAACGGAGCTGTTGATCTGCGTCATTACAAAAACGCCGAGAAAATTAAACACTGCACTCATCATGATCGCGGCACGCACCGGCATACACCTGGTCGCCACACAGGTGGCGATCGCATTCGGTGCGTCGGTCCAGCCATTTACAAAGATTACCCCCAGAGTGAGTAGGACTGTGATAAACAGCATCGGGTTACTTATAATATCCTGCCAGAAATTTACAAATGTCAATTCCATACTCTTTTCCTCCGGCCCTTAAACTTCATTCACGAACACATCAATGTTATCTACTTTTCCGATCACCACAATGATGTCTCCCTGACGCAGACGATATTCCGGCATCACTTCAATATTCGTCTCATCTCCGTTTTCAATTGCAATAATATTCAACCGGTACTTCTGACGGATCTCCGTCTCTTCTATGCTCTTCCCGATCAAATGGTTCGGGACCTCTATCTGACGGATCTCTACCTGGTTACATAAAGAAACATACTCCAGGAAGTTATTGGACAACAGTTTCTTCCCAAGTCTCAGAGCCATATCCCTCTCCGGATATACAACCTCTGCTCCGAGCTTGCTCAGCACCGCTCCCTGTTCCGGACTCAGCGCTTTTGCAATCACACGCGGCACTCCCATCTCTATCACACTCATGGTGGTCAATACACTGACGTCCACTTTTTCTCCGATACAAATAATCACAACATCACAATTCTGTATTCCAATTTCTTTTAATGTATCAGAGCTGAGATTGTCTGCCACAAATGCACAGTCTGTATACTGCCGCATCTCTTTTACCTTTTTTTCATCCTTATCAACTGCGATGACCTCATGCCCTGACTGTGCCAGCATCATTGCCAGCGCTTCTCCAAAACGCCCCAGCCCGATGACTCCATATGCTGTTTCTACTTTCTTTTTCATTTTTTTGAATTCTCCCTTTTTATTATCCTATTGAAACTTCTTCTTCTGAATACCTTGCTCTTGGTTCTGTACGGTTCACCCACATGGAAATTAAAGTAAATGCTCCGACTCTTCCTGTAAACATGACAAGAATGATCACCGCCTTTCCTGCCACACTGAGCGCCGGTGTGATACCGGTAGAAAGACCTACCGTTCCAAACGCAGAAACTACTTCAAACAACAGCTGCATAAAACTATATTCCGGTTCGAGTACACACATAAAGAACGTTGCAACACATACCACTGTTCCCGAAAGTATCGTAATCATAAATGCCTTTGAAATATTCTGCTCTGATATATTTCTATGGAACGCATGCACTGTTCCTTTCGTACATGTTCCTCTTATTTTCTGGAACATGATAAAAAATGTACTCGTCTTGATACCTCCACCGGTAGATCCCGGAGAGGCACCAATAAACATCAGGATACACAGTACAAACAGGCCGGCATCCGTAAACTGCCCAATCGGATAGGTGGAAAATCCGGCGGTTCTCGCCGAAACGCTCTGGAAGAACGCCCCCAGCCATGTTACATTCTCTGTCAGTTTAAGTGTCAGTGTTCCGACAACAAGCAAAACCAAACTGGTAACGATCACCACCTTGGAGTGCAGAGTAAGCTTCTTGAAACACTTTTGTTTTCCTATATCCAGAATAACAAGAAATCCCAATCCGCCAAAAATGATCAGTGTACATGTGGTCAGATTCAAAAGGACATCATCCTGATAAGGCGTCAGGTTTCTAAGTCCTCCCAAAATGTCAAACCCCGAGTTATTAAAGGCTGCAATAGAATGGAAAATACTAATTCCGATCGCATGCACGGTACTGTAATCCCGGCTGAAAACCAGAAAGCTTAAGAGCGCACCTCCCGCTTCAAAGCACAAGGTCATTAATAATACAGATTTTACTAATTTTACAATTCCCTTATAGCTTTCAATATTCAGCGCCTCTTTTACCATCATTCTGCTTTTAATTCCAACTCGTTTTCTTGCCACAAGCATCAGGCCCACGCCCAGAGAAGTCACTCCCAGTCCGCCGACCTGTATCAAAGCTGCAACAACGCCCTGACCAAAGGCAGTAAAATGATCCGCCGTATCAATCGCGATCAGCCCTGTCACGCACACTGCACTTGTAGAGGTAAACAGTGCATCGATCAGAGTGACCTCTGCACCATCCTTTACCGATATGGGAAGAAGCAGCACAAGCATCCCTAACAGAATCACTGCCGCAAATCCTGCCACGATCATTCTGCCGGGCGGCTGATTTCTCAAAAACATATTTATTTTCTTCATTTTCTTTTTTGCCCTGTCTTTCTTTTCTGAATTTTTTCTCTATGCTCTTCCCACCATACCCACAGAGGACCGGCAATGCAAATGGACGAGTAGCATCCTGAAATGAGGCCGGCTAAAAGAGGCAGTGAGAAGTTTGTGATAGATTCCATTCTGTAAACTACTGAGACAACAAAAATGATAAATGCACATAACACAACCGTAAACGCTGTATTGATCGAACGCTGCAAAGTTTCTGTCGTACTGATATCCACCAGTTCTGCCAGTGTACTTTTCTTTTTCATGTTGCTTCTGTGCTCACGGATCCTGTCATACAGAACAATCGTGTCGTTGATCGAATATCCGATGATCGTCAGCGTCACCGCTACAAACGCATCATTGACAGGAATTCTGAAGATTCCGAAAATAAAGAGCACGATCAGAATATCATGAACAAGCGCGATCACAGCTGTGACTCCGGATGCAAGACCTCCCAATGCCGAAAAGCGAAGCCGGATATATACCACAATGAAGAGGAATGAGAGAACAATCGCAATTACCGAATTCTTCAATGCCTTTGCTCCGATATATGGTTCTACCGCTGATGTTTCCGAGGTCTCAAACTGATTCTTATTTCCCTGATTGATGGTATTTAGAATCTCTTTCTGCTGTTCGGGCGTCAACCCTTTTTTGCCTGAAAGTGTAATGACCAGACTCTTTTCTCCTGTGGCAGAGTTTTCAGAAGTCTGTACACTGACACTGCGATCCACAATATCTTCTACCTCTTTTTGAATCTGTCCTGTATCCGCCTTTCCGGTATATGTATATCTTAAGATTACTCCACCCGTAAACTGCGTATCCAGTTTCATTCCATTTACGCAACTCCATATCGTTCCTGTAAGGAGCAGTGCAACACTTGTCAGGAAGAAATATTTTTTTGCCTCTGCAAATTTCAAAATCTTCTTGTCTTTTTTCTTTCTAAACCACTTTTCCTGATTGAACAGCTTATATCTGATCACTGAATTCAGCATATATCTGGACATCCAGACTCCTGCAAGCAGATTGATGATAACACCTGTCAACAGGGTATATCCAAAACTTAGCATGGTACCCGATCCGAAGATCATCAAAATCCCCGCTACTGCCGCAGTGGTAACATTTCCATCTAAAACAGATGAGAATGCACGCTTATATCCATTCTTAACTGCATTTCTGACGGAATTTCCTTTTTTCAATTCTTCACTGATTCGCTCACTGATAATAATATTCGCATCTACCGCCATACCGGCTGATAAGATCAAACCTGCAATTCCCGGCAGCGTGATCGTGTACTGCGGAACTGAAATAACAAGAATCTGAAGTGCGATCTGAAACGTCAGTGTCAGACAGCTGATCACTCCCGGCAGCCGGTACCATATGATCATAAATAAACAGATCAGCGCCATTGCGATTTCCGCTGCCAGTGCCATTGCATTCAACGCTTTTCCGCCAAGTGTCGGGCTGATCGTACTGTAGTTGGTCGTCTTCATGGAAAACGGAAGAGAGCCTGAATTAATCTTATCAGAAAGGCTCTGTGCCTCTTCTTTGGAAGACATTCCGGTAATCTCTGCTTTTCCTCCTGTTATCTTGGCATTGACTGTAGGATTGGAGATCGGGTCATCATCCATATAAATTCCCATTTGCTGTCCTACAAGCTTCTCTGTTGCATCCGCAAATTTCTTCGCACCTTCGCTGCTAAATTCCAGTTCTACGACATAGTTTTTCTGCTGGTCTACTGCAACCTGACTTCTGGAAACATCCGAACCTTTGATGTAAACTGTATTATCCGGTCCGCGAAATGTCAGCTCGGCCATCTCACCCAGTTCCTGGATCGCTGTTTCCGGATCAAAATTCTTTTCATCAGATTTCCATGGGAATCTGACAATCACATCTCCTGCTTTCTCATCCACCGTTACTTCACGATCTAATATATTCTGTGAATCCAGACGAGTTTCGATGACCTCTCTTGCCATCTCCAACTGTTCTGCTGTCGGCTTTTTCTTCAAACCTGACGGTTCAAAAACCGCCTCTACGCCTCCGCGGATATCAATCCCAAAACGCATGTCGCGAATTCCTTTAATATCCTCTCCGCATCCAAAAACTGCAATGCACACAAAAAAGACGATTACTGCAAGAGCAATCCATATATGTAATTTTTTATTTTTCATTTTTCCCGCTTTCTTTCAATATTTCATATTTTTAGATTCCGAAAGCAAGATCTCGTTTTTTTCCATCCTTCTCCAATAGGATATCGTATTCACACAGAAATCGCGTGAAAGGAAGTGTATAGAATTGAATGCACGAAAAAAAGACTCTCTTTAAGCATACCACAAAAGAGAATATCAGAAATAAAAGCAGTTCCATCGGCAATCTCTGCGTGCTCTTACGCTGTTCCGCACTCTGCGCAGAAATTGCTTCTCTTGGATTCTCCAAACGCAGATAATTATCATGAAGAACTTTCTTTTCTATGCCATCGGTATACTGTGCCGTCATCTGTATACTTGAGCTTTGTTCTTTCACAAATCTATCTGCATTTTCAAACTGAAAATCAGAAGGAAGCAAAATGCCGACAACCATGATCAAAACAGCTGCTAAAACAGATCTTACTCCATGATTCATTTTTCTTCCTCCTGTTTCTTAAAAGTATATTGAGAGTAACACTAAATTCTTCATATGTCAATATATGATTTGCTTTTCAGATTTTACTCTGTCAAAGGCTCTGCCGACTTTAATCTGTTATCGTGATTTTCTCGATGACCGGTTGATTTTCAGCCTTGACTGTTCCATTATCATCTTCTACGGGAACATCCTTGCAAATCTGATCCACAATCTCCATGCCGCTTGTCACATGCCCAAACGCTGCATAATTCCCATCCAAATAGTCACTGTCCTCCTGAACAATAAAAAACTGTGAACTTGCGCTGTCCGGATCCTGCGCTCTGGCCATAGAAATCGTTCCTCTTGTATGAGAGATTTCATTCTCTACTCCATTGCTGGAAAATTCTCCTTTGATCGTCTGATCCGCTCCTCCTGTTCCGTCGCCATTCGGATCACCTCCCTGAATCATAAACCCGTCCATGATCCTGTGAAATGTAAGATTGTCATAGAATCCGTCTTTTGCAAGATTCACAAAATTGGTTACAGTGATCGGTGCTGTATCCGCATCTAATTCCACTGTAATCGTTCCATAATCTTTGACCTGGATTTCTGCGTGGTGTGTTCCGCTTAAAAGTTCTTCAGAAGCTTCTGTTTTCTTCTGTTCTGATTTCTTTGGAGTCTCTTCCTGTTTCTGGCATCCCGTTACGACAAATAAAGCCAGAATGATTGCCGCCGCAATTCCTATTTTTCTTTTCATCCTTCCATAATCCTTTCAGACAAAAGAGGTTCCGCCCGGCATATACCGAACAGAACCCCCTTTTATATTACATATTTTATTCTCAACAGTGTGATAAAGAATTATGCATTCTTTTCTGCGATAGCAGCCTGTGCAGCAGCAAGGCGAGCGATCGGCACACGGAATGGTGAGCAGGATACATAATCAAGACCAAGTTTGTTGCAGAATTCAACAGAGCTTGGATCTCCACCGTGCTCTCCACAGATTCCTACGTGCAGGTTTGGATTTACCGGTTTTCCTAATGCGATTGCCATATCCATGAGTTTACCAACACCTGTCTGATCCAGTTTTGCAAATGGATCGTTTTCAAAGATCTTAGCATCATAGTAAGCATCCAGGAATTTTCCTGCATCATCACGAGAGAATCCGAATGTCATCTGTGTCAGGTCGTTTGTACCGAAGCAGAAGAAGTCAGCTTCTTTCGCGATCTCATCAGCTGTAAGAGCAGCTCTTGGGATCTCGATCATTGTACCAACTTCGTATTTCAGGTCACTTCCTGCAGCAGCGATCTCAGCGTCAGCTGTCTCAACTACGAATTTCTTCACGTATTTAAGCTCTTTGATCTCTCCAACCAATGGAATCATGATCTCTGGTTTTACTGTCCAGTCCGGATGCGCTTTCTGTACATTGACAGCTGCACGGATTACAGCTTTTGTCTGCATCTTAGCGATCTCCGGATATGTAACTGCCAGACGGCATCCACGGTGTCCCATCATTGGGTTGAACTCATGAAGTCCATCGATGATTGCTTTGATCTGCTCAACAGTTTTGCCCTGAGCGTCAGCCAGTTTCTTGATGTCCTCTTCCTCTGTAGGAACGAACTCATGAAGCGGTGGATCAAGGAAACGGATAGTAACCGGATTTCCTTCCAGTGCCTCATACAGTGCTTCGAAGTCTCCCTGCTGTTCCGGAAGGATCTTCTCAAGTGCTGCTTCTCTTTCTTCTACAGTCTCAGAACAGATCATCTCACGGAATGCATCAATTCTGTTTCCTTCGAAGAACATATGCTCTGTACGGCAAAGTCCGATACCTTCTGCTCCCAGTTCGCGAGCTTTCTTAGCATCTGCAGGTGTATCTGCATTTGTACGAACTTTCATTGTTCTGTATTTGTCAGCCCATCCCATGATTCTTCCGAATTCTCCAGCGATTGTAGCATCAACTGTAGGGATGATTCCGTCATAGATATTTCCTGTAGATCCGTCCAGAGAAATTGCATCTCCTTCGTGGTATTCTTTTCCGTTTAATGTGAATTTCTTGTTTGCTTCGTCCATCACGATGTCTCCACATCCAGATACACAGCATGTACCCATTCCACGTGCAACAACGGCAGCGTGAGATGTCATACCACCACGTACTGTCAGGATACCCTGAGCAGATTTCATACCTGTGATGTCTTCCGGAGATGTCTCCAGACGAACAAGAATTACTTTTTCTCCTCTTGCAGCCCACTCTACAGCGTCATCTGCTGTAAATACAACTTTACCGCAAGCAGCTCCTGGAGATGCTCCGAGTGCTTTTGCCATTGGTGTTGCAGCTTTTAATGCAGCAGCATCAAACTGTGGGTGAAGCAGAGTGTCAAGGTTTCTTGGATCGATCATAGCAACAGCTTCTTCTTCTGTTCTCATTCCCTCATCAACAAGGTCACAAGCGATCTTTAAAGCAGCCTGTGCTGTTCTCTTACCATTACGTGTCTGAAGCATATACAGTTTACCATGTTCTACAGTAAACTCCATATCCTGCATATCTCTGTAGTGTTTCTCCAGAGTATTGCATACTTCTTTAAACTGAGCAAATGCTTCCGGGAATTTCTGTTCCATTTCGGAAATGTGCATTGGAGTACGAACTCCGGCAACAACGTCTTCTCCCTGTGCGTTTGTCAGGAACTCTCCAAAGAGTCCGTTCTCTCCTGTAGCAGGGTCTCTTGTAAATGCAACACCTGTTCCACAGTCATCTCCCATGTTACCGAATGCCATCATCTGTACGTTAACAGCAGTTCCCCATGAATATGGGATATCGTTGTCACGACGGTATACATTCGCTCTCGGGTTGTCCCATGAACGGAATACAGCTTTTACAGCTCCCATCAACTGCTCTTTTGCGTCTGAAGGGAAATCTGTACCGATTTTTTCTTTATATTCAGCTTTGAACTGTCCTGCTAAAGTCTTTAAGTCTTCTGCTGTCAGTTCAACGTCAAGGCTTACACCTTTTTCTTCTTTCATCTTGTCGATGAGCTCTTCGAAGTATTTTTTACCTACTTCCATAACTACGTCAGAATACATCTGAATGAATCTTCTGTAGCAGTCCCAAGCCCAGCGTGCATTTCCGGATGCCTCTGCCAGAGTCTCAACAACTTCTTCGTTTAATCCAAGGTTGAGGATTGTATCCATCATACCAGGCATAGAAGCTCTTGCTCCGGAACGTACGGAAACGAGCAGCGGATTTTCTTTATCTCCGAATTTCTTTCCTGTGATTTCTTCCAGTTTTACGATTGCATCCATGATCTGCGCCATAATCTCATCATTGATCTTTCTGCCATCTTCGTAATACTGTGTACAAGCTTCTGTTGTAACTGTGAATCCCTGTGGTACCGGGAGTCCCAGACTTGTCATTTCTGCAAGGTTTGCGCCTTTTCCACCGAGAAGGTTTCTCATTGTTGCATTACCCTCGGTGAACATATACACCCATTTTGTTGCCATTTTTAAACGACCTCCTAATATAATTTTTTTCAAATAAATTTGCACTAAGTCGCATATAATATTTTAATGGTTTTGCCGAAATACGTCAAGCCTTTTGTACATAATTATGTACAATTTTTACATCTATTTTTTGGTTATTTTAATCATTCCACCTTTTATTTTTCAGCATTTAACAAATATATTGTCGTGAATCTCGCAAAAAAACTATGCATTTTGCACAATTCCAACAAATCCCATCACATAAAAAGAAGATACCCCTCACGAAGTATCTTCTCACCCTGTCTTTTATTTCATATCTTTTAAGAATGCGCAGTATCCACGATATGCTTCATATACATCCGCCTTGCTTGAAAGTTCCCATGGAGAATGCATGCTCAGCACTGCAACACCGCCATCGATCACTTCCATTCCGAAGTTTGCAAGAATGTATGCGATTGTTCCGCCGCCGCCGGCATCGATCTTGCCCATCTCTGTCAGCTGGAATGCAACCTGATTTTCATCAAATACATGTCTCAGTCTTGCAATGTACTCTGCATTGGCATCATTAGATCCACCTTTTCCTCTGGATCCCGTATGCTTATTGAGCACCATACCTTTTCCAAAGAACGGATTAGATCTCTTGTCATAAACATCCGCATGCATCGGATCAAATGCAGCTCCCACATCCGATGAGATCATGGTAGAATTTGCCATTGCACGGCGAAGTTTTAATTCAGAAAACTCTCCGCACTTGTCCAAAATCTCTGCAACAGCATTTTCAAAGAAACGAGACTGCATTCCAGTTGCTCCAACACTTCCGATTTCTTCTTTATCTACAAGGATACAGCAGGATGTTCTCTTTTTGTTTTCTGTATGGAACATTGCCATCAAAGAAGTAAAGGCACAAACTCTGTCATCCTGTCCATATGCCATTACCATGCTTCTATCCAGACCGCAGTCGCGTGCTTTGCCTGCTGGAACGATTTCCAACTCTGCTGACATCAGATCCTCTTTCTCGATATCATATGTCTCTTTTAACAGCTTCAGTATATGTGCTACAACCGCATCTTTTTCCTCACCACAAAGTGGTGCGCTTCCTACCAGAATATCCAGAGCTTCCCCTTCGATGACGGATGCCGCTGTCTTTTCCATCTGTTTGGATCCAAGATGTGGCAGAAGGTCTGTGATCGCAAATATTGGATCTTCTTCTTTTTCGCCAATCACTACGTTGAATTTTGTTCCATCTTTTTTCACTACTACACCGTGAATAGCCAATGGAAGTGTCACCCACTGATATTTTTTGATTCCGCCATAGTAGTGTGTATCAAAATATGCAAATCCACTTTCCTCATACAACGGATTCTGTTTGAGATCCAAACGCGGAGAATCCACATGCGCTCCTAAAATATTCATTCCGTTTTCCAGTGGATCCTCACCGATCTGGAACAATACGATAGATTTTCCCATCCAGTCCAGGTATACTTTATCTCCTGCCTGCAATGTATCTTTCTGATTCAAGTCTACATAGCCCTCTTTTTCTGCAAGGCGGATCACTTCTGTCACGCATTCTCTCTCCGTTTTTCCTGCGTCAAGAAAGTTTTTGTAATCTGCTGTCAGAGTTTCAAGCTCTGCAAGCTGTGTGTCATTATATATCTCCCACAATGTTTTTTCCATAGCTGTTTTTCTATCCTTTCTGTTGTCTTTTCTTCATATTATACTATCTCTTCCCCCCAAATACAAGAGAGCTCCTTTTTTGTTTTCGTTTTCCGGCTTTTCCAAAAGAATTGTTCTTGTTTTTTTTCGCATATTTTGCTATATTTTACTATATTGTCTGCATTTCCAGAAAGGAAAAACGGACTGCCGCAAATTATCGCTGACAATATCATATTGCACATCGAAAGGAGAATTTATGAGTTTACACGCTTCCAAAAAAAGTCCCGAAGAGATTCTGGAAGAGAAGATTTTGCTTCTTTCTTTTCTCTCTGGCGTCTGCTTCGTGATCGTAGAATTGTTTTATGCCATATACAGTCATTCGCAGTCTACATTAATGGACGCTTTATATGATGCTTCAGAACTTGTTTTTATCGTCCTGCTTCTTTTTTTAACCCCGCTGTTTCATATGCCGGTTTCTGAAAAACATCCCTATGGATTTTTTCAGTTGGAATCTGTTTTTATTCTGATTAAAAATATCATGCTGATTTCTGTTACCGCAAGCGTTCTTACCGGAGTAATCGAAAAATTATTTTCCGGAGGCAGTAATATTGATAAAGGGCAGGTTTCTCTATTTCAAATGTTCCTTGGCTTCGCAAGTCTTCTCATTTTACTGATTATGAAACTGATGAGTAAAAATATTTCATCGCCTACCGTAAAAGCTGAGATTTTAGGTTGGAAACTGGATGTCTGCTACAGTCTCGGAATGTCCTTTGCATTTTTTATTTCAATGCAGCTAAAGCATACCCCTTTGGCATTCTTATCCCCTTACTTTGATCAGTTGATTGCCATCGTGATCATGCTGTTTATGATCCCGGAAAGCATCAAAATGCTTCTGGAAACCTTTCGTGAACTGCTGCTTTTTTCACCGGATCAAGAAACCGTGGATCAGATCAAACAAATTTCCGAGGATATTCTAAAAGACTATGCATTCACTCCTGTCTTCTACGATATCTCACGTACTGGAAGAAAAATGTGGGTTGCCATCTATTTTCATGTTTCTGCAGAAACTCTGTCTGTACAAAATGTCCGTGAGGCAAACCACAAGCTAAATACGGCATTGATGCAGAGCTTTCCGGATGTATGCTGTGAGCTCGTTTTGGATACTGCCGATTTCTGATTTCAAAATCAAAGCAACGGAATTTCTCCCGTTGCTTTGCCGAAACATATTCTTATTCTTTACAGATTTTTTTGTTCTGTAGAGCATGGATTCCATTCAAGACCGCAAGAACGATGTATCATACATAATCAAAATCATCCGGCCCTTCAAACCACGACTTTCGCCCCTGATAAAGAATCAGCGCCAGCACCGCCACGATCAGATATCCGACTGCAAACGGTGAGACCGGATAAAATCCAAGTCCTGCACTGTGAATAAATCCAAAACATGCAAGCACATATCCTACTACTGCCGTGATTGCCACTTTATGAAGCTGCTTGTCAATAATGAACACTGTCATTGTCCCTAACAGAATTCCAATGATGATCGCTCCTGATTTCACCGCAGGTACTCCGTTCCACATAACCCCCGCATCCTTGATCATCTGCGTTACTTCTGCATTGTATTCTGCCAGTCCTGACGGCATTACCTCTGTCATATAACCTGCCAGTCCCACACTTCCTGTGATCTGTGTATACAGATAATCAGCAACCGGCGGAACCATCGCGATTCCAACTGCCGCATAATGCTTTTTGTCACAGTCTTTAAAAGCCTGTGCAACCATGACGATCGCACACCATAAAAATGTCACTGCACATACTGCCGGCGGAACCATGTTGCTTAAGAACGTAAACAGACCGAAGATTCCTGCCGCTCCCAGTACCAGACCTGACACCAGTGCATATCCAACACCCGCTTTGGCTTTTTTCAAGCCTGCATGTCCAAGCCATACTGTATTCGGAACAACTCCTCCGCAAATTGCGGAAAGCATCGTACAGATTCCGTCAGCAAACTGTGTTTCTCTTACACTGTAATTATCTCCCGCTGCATTTGCTGCCTCTACATTGTCCATGGTCTCGATAAAATTGTAGATTTCCACCGGAATCACGATCGTCAGATAAGGAGCAACAACTGCCACACCATTGATCAGATGCTGGATTCCGTTAACAGGATTCGGAATATAAAAACCGATTCCGCTGAAATCTACGGTTGTTCTTCCCAGGCAGAATGCATAAATGATCCCACCCACAATCGCAACGACAAGCGGAGGAATCTGCTTTGGAAATAAATAGCCTCCAAAAATACCGACCATTGCCACAAACAAAATCGGAAGTCCGATCAGCGGATCGCCGAATACATCAAACACCCCCTGTGTTGCCATCCAGATAAATCCGATTCCCGCCACAGTTCCAAGGAGCGCTGCTCTCGGCAGTTTTTTCTTCATCCATGGTCCGATAAATCCACCCAAAAACTCGACTGCTCCGCCGATAAAGCAGGCTGCCACAGCAGCTGACCATGCAAGTTCTGCATCATTCAATGCATAATGAAGCGGCATGATCACGCCGTATAGCATCACAAACATTGCCGGTGTGGAAACTCCGGAAGGAAGTGCCGTAACATCCGCACGACCTTCTTTTTTGGATAATCTTCTTCCCATATAAGCATAGTAAACTCCACTACAGAGCAGTCCGATAGACATTCCCGGGATCACATACCCGTATACAATTTTGTCCGGCCAGTCCAATACTCCTGAAAGTGTTGCGATCACGATCAGATAATTTACAATATTATTTGTAATGGAATACGTCATTCCACCAATATCACCGCGTTGAAACCACGGCACCAATGTCTTTTGTTTTTCCATTTTCCCAATCCTTTTTCTTTTTCTATTTCACTTCTACCGGAATAAATGAAAACGTTGTGACATCGAATAATCCCATATCTGTCAGTTTGATTTCAGGAATCACTGCCAGGGACATAAAACATAATGTCATCACCGGTTCCACTTCTCCGCAGATGCCAAGCTCTGTATACGCTTTTTCATGAATACTTGTGAGTTTTTCATCCACCCACTCTCCGCTTTGATCACTCATCAGTCCAGCGATCGGCATTGGCATCTGTTCGATTACTTTTCCATCTTTTACAAGAACAATACCGCCTTCCTGCTCGATCAGACTGTTTACTGCAAACTCCATCTCTTCGTCACTGACTCCGACCACGATAATATTATGAGAATCATGTGCGACAGACAGTGCCACAGCACCCTCTTTTATTCCATATCCTTTTAAGAATCCGCAAGCTACATTGCCGGTTCCCTGGTGGCGTTCTACAACGGCTACTTTCACCAGATCTTCTTCTGGATTTCTTACAAATTCGCCGTTTTCATCCAACTGAATGCGGGCAGTCGTCTTTTTCGTCACAACTCCTCCTGGAAGGATCTCGATCACGTTGACCTGATCACTGGTCAGATGCATTTTAAACTTTTCTGCTGAAAAATCTTTTACGATCACACTACCTTTCACAGACGAAATATCATATGGTGTGATTTCTGGCAAATAACTTCTTTTCTCAGCAGTCAGTTCACCTGCAATCCATACTTTCTCCACCTGGAAGTCTTTGAGATCATCCAGAAGAACAATGTCTGCACGATATCCCGGCGCAATCGCACCTCTGTCACGAAGCCGGAAACATTCTGCCGCATTTAATGTCGCCATCCGAATTGCTGTCACTGCATCCAGCCCTTCTTCTACACAGATCTTCAAGTGATTGTCCAGATGTCCGTCTTTTAAGATTGTCTTTGGCTGTCTGTCATCTGAGCAAAGCAGACATCTTCTGCTGTTTTCCGGTGTGACCCCTTTTAACAGCGGCCTTAAGTTATGACAGGCAGAACCCTGTCTGAGCAGGATATACATTCCACGCTCCAGGCGCGCTTCCATCTCTTCTACTGTAGAACACTCGTGATCTGCCAGAATACCTGCCGCAGAATACGCATTCAGATCTTTTCCGTCAATTCCAGGTCCATGCCCGTCGATCAGTTTTCCTTCTTCTTTTGCAGTCATCAGTTTATCCAGCACACTTTCATCCGCCTGAATAACTCCAGGGAAGTTCATAAATTCTCCAAGCCCGAGAATTCCATCTCTTTGAATCGGCTCTTCCATCTCCGGTGCATTGATCACCGCACCTGCATGCTCAAACGGAGTGGCCGGTACACAGGATGGAAGCATATACTTGATATCAAGTGCTGTCCCTTTTGCTGCCTCCATCATGTAGTCCAGACCTTTGATCCCACACACATTCACAATTTCATGCGGGTCTGCAATGATCGTAGTTGCTCCATGAGGCACCAAAAGTCTCCCCAGTTCTTCCGGGCTGACGTAGGCAGATTCGATATGAATGTGACTGTCAATAAATCCAGGAACTGCATATCTTCCCTGCGCATCCACTTCATGAACGCCCTGATATTCTCCAATTCCCGCGATCTTATCTCCGCTCAGTGCGATGTCGCCTGTCTGGATCTTCCCGGAAAAAACATTGACGATCTGACAGTTTTTAATGACTGTATCTGCGGGAATTCTTCCTGCCGCTGTGTCAATCAGCTTTTTTAATTCTTCTTTCTTCATACCGATGTCCTCCTTTGATTTATTTTTCGTTTACTTCCAAAACCGGATCAAATGTTGTAAGCGCAAGATAGTCAACCGGTCCTACATCCGTGATCGCATAATCCGGGATGGCCGTAATCGGCAAGAAGAACATGTACATCATTGGATCCGGCAGATCAGAACCTAACATTCTTGCTGCCTGATCGATCTTCTTCTCCTGTGCCGCGATTACCTCCGGTTCTTCATCACTGACAATTCCTCCGACCGGAAGTGGAAGAAATTCCAGAATCTCTCCGTCTGCCACAACAACCTGACCGCCGCCCTGCTCGATCAGATAATTGGCTGCAATTGACATATCCTCTGCGCTGACACCCATAACAACCAGATTGTTGTCATCCGGTGCTGCCGAAGATGCCATGGCACCTTTCTTTAATTTCCATCCGGAACAAAATGCAAGTGATTTATTTCCGTTTCTTCCAAATCTCTCCAGAACAGATATCATTGCCACGTCCTGCTCCACATCCGGAAGTACGATTCCGTTTTCAACTTTTAAAACAACATCTTTTCTCTTTCTCACAAACGGTCCTTTTACATCCATGGAAAGTACTTTTGCTTCTCCGTTCTGAACAGATGTCTTGTATTCAAATTCTTCTTTTGTTGTCAGTTTACATTTTAACTCGCCTTTTAACACAGAGCTTCTCTCCGGTGCTTTCAGATCATACGTAAGCTTATGGTCTTTTGCCACCATCTTTCCGTTTGTCATGACTTCTTTGATTCCAAATGCTTCCAGATCGTCTACAAACAGGATATCCGCAATTCTTCCCGGGCAGATGGATCCTACCATGTGATCAATGCGGTATGCTTCCGCACTGTTGATCGTTGCCATCTGGATCGCAGTCATCGGTTTGACTCCTGCCTGGATCGCCAGACGTACCACATTGTCCAGATGTCCTTTTTCCAGAACATCACTTGCTGTCACATCATCTGTACAGAAGCTGACTCTTCTTGCAAATGCCGGATTTACCTCTGTCACTGCTCTGATATTCTCTGCCAGGAAATGTGTTACGGAAGACTCGCGGATCAGCATGTGCATTCCTTTTCTCATCTTCTCTACAACTTCCTCGTGGTCGTAGCTTTCATGATCCAGGCGCACTCCTGCACACAGGTATCCGTTCAGATCATTGCCTCTTGCCATCGGTGCACATCCAAATACCGGCAGACGGTTCTTGAATGCTTCTGCGATTGCTCCCAGTGTGTTTTCATCCTCTTCCTGGATAAACTCTCTTACTGTCTCCCATACTCCGTAACACTGCGGCCATTTCTGTACCTCTTCATGTACCTCTTTTGTAAAGTTAAATGCTACAGTAGACCGAGGAATTGTATATGGTGTCTTATACGGTGCTCCCCAGAACACTTTCAGAGGACTCGCCTGTACCTCCTTTTGTACTTCCTGCAGTCCTTCCAGACCTGATACGGAAATATATTCGTCCAGACCGGAAATCATGCTTGTAGTCCCTCTTGGCACAACTGCTTTTGCATAGCTTGTAATGCTCAGCTTGCTGCACTCACTGTGAATATGACCATCAATCATACCCGGCACCAGATATCTGCCCTTTGCATCGATCACTTCTGTCTCTTCCCCGATATACTCTTTCACATCTCCCACTGCTACAATCGTGTCTTTGTAAACTGCGATATCTGCCGGATAGATCTCCTCAGACATAACATTGACCAGAGTTCCTCCCATGATCACTTTTGTTGCAGGTGTCTTTGCACGTCCTGCACGAATCAGTTCCTTCAGATTTTCTACTGTTGTTCTTTCCATTCTTTTAAATCCTCCTGTTGTTTTGAGTAACAAAAAAGATACACCGGCCAGAGGCTAAACAGGTTTCCCGTCCTGCAAATGTATCTTGAAGAATTTTCAATATTCTGTTGTCTTCAACATATGTTCATCATAGCACATTGTTTTCAAAATGAAAATATAAGCTGTTATGAATATTTCCTATCATTATTAAGAAGCACATCTTATATATATATATATTTTTTTTTTTGCCAGAGTAGCTGGAGAAGTACTTCTGCCAAAAAAACTGCCGCACAACATGTGCGGCAGCCTCATACTAAAACTCAAACTTTTTCTCAAAGTATGCTTTCAGATCTTCAATTTTTACACGTTCCTGTTCCATTGTATCTCTGTCACGAACAGTCACTGCACCATCTTCTTCTGAATCGAAATCATAAGTTACACAGAACGGTGTACCGATCTCATCCTGACGGCGATAGCGTTTTCCGATATTTCCTCTGTCATCAAATTCACAGTTGTAAGTCTTGCTCAGTTCTGCAAACACCTTCTCAGCGCCTTCATTGAGCTTTTTAGACAGCGGAAGCACACCAATCTTGACAGGAGCCAGTGCCGGATGGAAATGCAGAACCGTACGTGTATCTCCGCCTTCCAGTTCTTCCTCGTCGTATGCGCTGCAAAGGAATGCCAGTACCATACGGTCTGCACCAAGAGACGGCTCGATCACGTATGGGATATATTTTTCTTTCTTCTCATCATCAAAATAAGTAAGATCCTGTTTGGATACTTCCTGATGCTGTGTCAGATCGTAGTCTGTTCTGTCAGCGATTCCCCACAGCTCTCCCCATCCGAACGGGAACAAAAATTCCACGTCAGTAGTCGCTTTGCTGTAGAATGACAATTCTTCTGCATCATGGTCACGATAACGGACTTCGTCGTCCTTGAGTCCCAGAGAACTCAGCCAGTTCAGGCAGAAGCTCTTCCAGTAGTTAAACCATTCCAGATCTGTACCAGGTTCACAGAAGAACTCCAGCTCCATCTGCTCAAACTCTCTTGTACGGAATGTAAAGTTACCCGGTGTGATCTCATTACGGAAAGATTTTCCGATCTGCGCAATCCCAAATGGAATCTTCTTTCTTGATGTACGCTGTACATTCTTAAAGTTTACAAAGATTCCCTGTGCTGTCTCAGGTCTTAAATATACGACATTCTTTGCGTCCTCTGTAACACCCTGAAATGTCTTGAACATCAGGTTGAACTCACGGATCTCTGTAAAGTTGTGTTTTCCACAGGAAGGACATTTGATATCATGCTCTTCAATATAAGCAGACATCTGCTCCTTGCTCCATGCATCCACGCTTCCTTCCAGTTCGATTCCATTCTCCTGTGCGTAATCTTCGATCAGCTTATCTGCACGGAATCTTTCATTACATTCTTTACAATCCATCAACGGATCGCTGAATCCGCCCAGATGTCCGGATGCGATCCATGTCTGTGGATTCATCAGGATCGCGCAGTCCACACCTACATTGTACGGACTTTCCTGTACGAATTTTTTCCACCACGCTTTTTTCACGTTGTTCTTCAGTTCTACTCCGAGATTTCCATAATCCCATGTATTTGCAAGCCCCCCGTAAATTTCAGACCCCGGGTAAACAAAACCTCTTGATTTTGCCAGAGCTACAATTTTATCCATTGTCTTTTCTACCATAATTCTTTGTTCCTCACATTCTTTTTCATCAACTGGTAACTATTATAACGGCTTCATCCCGTTTTTTCAAGCCATTCCTGGATTCCCTGCCATTTTCACTCGATTTGCTACACCAATGTCTCAAGAATCTCCAGGGACTTGAACCTTTTTTCCACATAAAGCAGACAATATCGTTCCATGATCCCGGACAGCTTTTCCAGTACTTCCCTGCTGACTGTAAATGTATACAGCTTCTCGATCGTACTGATCTCTATGTACTGCATCGTATAAAGCGTGGAATTGTCCAACGAAATCCCGTCTGAAATATTCCTGGCACAATCTGTACAGACCAGTCCGCCTTCTCTGGCACTGAACACCATCTGTCCGTCTTTTTTCTGACACCGGACACACTGAAAGACCTGAGGTCCCTCTCCATTGATACAGAACGCTTTGAGTTCAAAAATGCGGCGGATCAGCAGATTCGGAATATGCGGGCTGGTCAGTGCTTTCATGGTCTGATACAAAAGCTTTAACATCTCCCGTTCATCATTCTGCTCTTTTGTATAATAATTCGCAAACTCCAGAAAATAAAACCCGTAATAAGCACCGATCATATCTTCCCGAAGCTCCGAAAAATAATTTGTGATCTTCACAGACTGGATCGTATGAGAGGAACGCCCCTCATACATCGTAAACTCCCCGAAAGAAAACGGATTGACTGCACCTACCAGCGGACTGTTTGGTCTTCTCGCCCCTCTGGCAAATGCAGAAATCTTTCCCTGTTCCTTTGTCAGTATCACAACCCGTCTGTCATACTCTCCAACCGGTGCCGTTGAAAGCACCATCCCTGTCAAAACAATCTGATTCACCTGATCTAACTCCTGCCTGTTCCTTCTGTTCTTCCAAACAGCGACTCTCGCTGCTGCCACTTTCTGCTTTGTAAGAAAGATAATCTGCAATGCGTCCTGTTGTCATAAACTGTTCCCAGTATTCTTCTTTCATCGGTTCACCTCTTTAATTGCTTTCTCATCTGTTCCTTGTTGAGTATACAATTAGGGTGTCCGATTCTCTCCCGGATATACTATATAAAATCTGCCAAATACTACATCTCGTCCTCGTGGTATCCGAAATTCTTCATTAGAAAATCACTGTCTCTCCAGTTTTTCTGTACTTTTACCCAGAGCTTCAGATTCACTTTACAGTCCAGCATCCGCTCGATTTCATAGCGCGCCGTACTTCCGATCTTTTTTAGCATACTGCCCTGTTTTCCGATGATGATTCCTTTGTGGGAATCCCGCTCGCAGATGATCGTAGCATCAATATGCATGACTTTGTTCTGCATTTTCATGCGATCAATCGCCACTGCGATTCCATGCGGGATTTCTTCCTGCAGACAATGAAGTGCCTTTTCCCGGATCAGTTCTGCCACAATCTGACGCTCCGGCTGGTCTGTCACAGTGTCTTCATCATAGAACTGCGGACCATATGGAAGATATTTTAAAATCACGTTCACCAGTTCATCCGTATTGTCCCCGTTTCTCGCAGATACCGGAACAATCTCCGCAAAATCATACTCTTTGCGGTATGCATCAATAAACAGCAGAACTTCCTCTCTCTTTACCATATCGATCTTGTTGATCACAAGGATCACCGGTGTTTTTACACGTTTCAGCTGTTCAATAATGTGCTTCTCCCCGGCTCCGATAAAGGTGGACGGCTCTACCAGCCAAAGTACCACATCTACTTCATTCAACGTGCGTTCCGCCACATTTACCATATATTCTCCCAGCTTATTTTTCGCCTTATGAATTCCCGGCGTGTCCACAAATACAATCTGCCCTTCTTCCGTTGTCAGAACTGTCTGAATACGGTTTCTCGTCGTCTGCGGCTTGTTGGACGTGATCGCGATCTTCTGCCCGATCAGCTGGTTCATCAATGTCGATTTTCCCACATTGGGTCTTCCGATCAGCGTCACAAATCCTGATTTAAAATCATCTCTCATCAATTTTAAGTTCTCCTTATCCTGTGTTTCCTAAAACAACGTCTTCACTTCCAGAAACATCTCTTTTTCTTCCTCGATTTTTTCTTCGCTTCCGATCACACAGATCTGCTCTGCCTTCAGCATTGCCTCCACTACTGCTGCAAGCGCACGGATATCCTCCTGTGCTGCATGCAGGATCTGACTGCGCTCTGTACGGATCATCTCCTGGGATACATGATTCATATACAGATTCATCGAGCGATCCCCTTTTGCAGCCGGATTCATCGGGCGGTCAATATTACTGATCGTTCCAATGATATATTTTGTCATATCCCGTTCATCGACTGTGAAATTCTTCAGATAGTCTACAACGCCTTCGTACACTTCCATTGTCTTTTTCAGGTTCGGATCTCGATAGGAGATCAGATATCCCTCTCCGATCCGGTTAAAGTTGCTCATACATCCGTATGCACCGCCTTTGACACGGACATTCTGCCAGAGATAATCATAACTTAAGATCACCTTCAAAATCTGCAACGCGCCATGATACTGTGCTCCATGATCGATAAAGTTTCCAACTCTTGCCACATACTGCACTTTGGAAGACGTTTTAAAGCCTTCGTTGCGTTTTCTGCAGTGTAATACACACGGCGTCTCTTCCCCGTCCAGTTCCGGATACAGTGTATCCTTGATCTCACGAAATGCTGCTTCTATAGGAGTAAGTCCGTCCTCTGAGGAGGTATAACTGATCATCACATTGTCCACACGGAAAATCTGACGGGAGAGCTGTTTTAAGTTTTGGATCAGCTCTGCTTTTTTCTCTTCAAAATGCTCTTCGATGCCACGGACTACCTCATAGAATCCGATGCCGTCGGTATCATCCTTGAATTTGGACAGCGGAGATCCATAAGACAATGCGCGCAGTGCGGATGTCGTATGTCCGGAAGACTGGAAGGACATCTGCAGTCTGGATTTGAGCATTGCCAGAATCTCTTTTAACCGTTTTTCATCATCCAGTCTGGATTCCATCAGAATCTCACGCATCATCGCAAACAGAATCTTCATCTGCGGATACAATGCCTTTCCTTTGATCTCAAATGTTGCACGAAAATCCTTCTCTTTTGCCTTTGTCACATCCGGATATAATTCCAGAGAAGTTCCGATCCCTCCTGTATGCACATTGATCTCGTTGAACAATTCTCCATACCCATAGTTGTTCGTATCAATAATCCCAAGCACGCTCTGCAGAATTCCGGTATATGGAAGCAGCTCTTCCGACACGCCGGAAAGATCAAACATCAGAGTGGCATAACCGATTCCGTTCGACTCGATTTCATGATGCACCAGTTTGATGCCGTCGATTTCCTTTTCTGTATTATAAACAGGAGCGATCTCTTCTGTGATATCTTCTCTGTTTAATACCGGAATCTTTGCCATATCTTCCGGAGCATCTTCTGACTCCTGATACGCTTCCAGCTCTTTTGTAGCTGCCACCAGTCTGTTAAGTTCTTCCTCACTCAGCCCCGCTTTATAAGCTGCCAGTTTTTCTTCCAGCTCTTTGTCCATCCGAGCTGTCCGCCCTTTTTCCGGCTTTACGATCACGATGGAGCCATGCTGATTATCAAGCAGATAAGTCTGGATCAGTTTTTCAAAATATCCGGTAGAAATCTGTTCTTTCAAATATTCAAAGGTCGGGATTGCCTGCATATGCATAAATGGCTCGTTCTCATCATACAGCCAGCTGTCCATGATCTGCAGGCCGTACATCAGTCCCTTTGGATAATTTCCAAAATCTGCCTCTCTGAAGCGGAACTCGTGATAGTTGATCCCTGCCTCCAGAGATTTTTTATCCATTCCGTTTTTCACAATCGACTGGAGTGTCTCTTCGATCACACGGATAAATGCCTCTTTCTGATCACGATTCGCATTTTTAGAGACAATAGAAAAGATCGGCTGATAGATTCCATTGTCATAAGAACCCATGATATCTTTTCCGATTCCTGCATCCAAAAGCGCTTTTTTCAGCGGTGCACCCGGTGCAGAGAGCAGTGCATAGTCCAGAATCTGAAACGCCAGATACAGCTTTTCATCCAGACTTGTCCCGATGACTTTATTATAAGAAAGATACGTATTATCCTCCTCAGACTCCTCACTGGAGATCGAATACTCCATCTCCAGTTCTCTGATCTCTTCAAACGGTTTCTGATATTTGATCTCGGAATCCACTTCGATCGCATCAAATGCTGACAGATAATTTTCATCCAGCCATCTTAACTTTTCTTCCATGTCCATATCTCCGTAAAGATAGATATAGCTGTTAGACGGATGATAATATGTCCTGTGGAAATTCAAAAACTGCTCGTACGTCAGCTCCGGGATCACATCCGGATCACCGCCGGATTCATTGGCGTAAGAAGTGTCCGGGAACAGAGAATTCTGGATCACACGGTCCAGCACACCTTCCGGAGACGAAAACGCTCCCTTCATCTCATTGTATACCACGCCATTGTACTCCAGCTTTCCATCTGCCGTATCCAGTTTGTAGCTCCACCCTTCCTGACGGAAGATTTCATCATGCTCATAGATGTTCGGATAAAATACTGCATCCATGTATACATGCATTAAATTCTGAAAATCCTTCGAATTACAGCTTGCAACCGGATATAATGTCTTGTCCGGATAGGTCATAGCATTCAAAAACGTATTCAGTGATCCCTTTACCAGTTCCACAAACGGGTCTTTCACCGGAAAATTTTTCGAGCCACACAGCACGGAATGTTCCATAATATGAGGAACTCCGGTACTGTCCGGAGCCGGTGTGCGGAATCCGATCGTAAATACCTTATTCTCGTCATCATTGGCAAACAGTAAGATCTTTGCCTGGCTTTTTTTATGTTTTAACAGGATCCCTTTTGATTTCAGGTCAGATAAATCTTCTTCCCGAATTACTTCATATGCATTCAAATCATAAATACTCATCTTCATTCGCTCCTCTGTATTCTGTAATTGCATACAGGCATTATACCATTATCTGCACAACTTTAAAAGGGGCGAACTGATTTCACGCTTGCATTCACACTTGCAGCTTTACACTTGCAGTCGCTACGATGTCTGCACCTGTTCCCGCCACATTTTCAAGAAGAACATCTCCGATTTCTACCGGTGCATCTGCATGCACATCCTTTAACTGCCGAATACAGTCCATGATCTTCTCTTTTGGGATTTCTTTCTTTGTTTTTACCGAAACACGAGGCTGCGTTCCCCCGGTCACAGGTACCGTCGTCGTTACGATCCGAACCGGATGCAAAATCTCTGCTTCGGCATATTTTGCCCCTCTCGGACAATGATTGCCGGAAACACTGACCACGGTTTTATTTTCTGTCACTGCTGTGATCTGACATCCCAGAGGGCAGCAGATGCATGTCAACTCTCTCTCTTTCATATCACAATTCCTCCATCTGCAGTCTGATTTCCTTTATTTCCGCCACTTTTTCAAACACATTCTCCGGGATCAGGATTTGTTCCATCTCTCCCGGCGCTGCTGATTTTTTCTTTTTCTCCAACGCCAGCTCTCCATTGAGATATACCTGCACTTTACACGCCCCGAAGACTTTGTTCACCCGAAATCGGATATTCAATCCTTTCTCCTGTTTTCTGTGAATCTGGGACGGTACTGTGTAGCGCACGCCTCCCTCTGACTGAATCCGGACGAACGTTTCTGTGACAGAATGTTCTGTCTTTTGAACTGCTCTCTGCGCATACTCTGCAGCTGCCTTTCCTGCCCGCGTGGCTTCCTCTGACACAAAATCCACCAGATCATGTACATGCAGCACATTGCCACAGGCAAAAATCCCCTCCACATCTGTTTCCAGATTTTCATCCACCAACGGACCGTTTGTCACAGGATTCAAACTGACCTGCGCCTGTCTGGAAAGCTCATTTTCCGGCAGCAGCCCCACGGATAACAGCAAGGTATCACAGGCATAGAACTCTTCTGTTCCCGGAATCGGTCTTGCCTGTGCATCCACCTGTGCCAGTGTAACTCCCTCCACTCGTTTTTTCCCGTGTATTTTTACAACCGTATGGCTCAATTTCAGCGGGATTCCATAATCATCCAGACACTGCACGATATTTCGTTTCAAACCTCCCGAATATGGCATCAGTTCTGCAACGACATTGACGTGCGCACCTTCCAGCGTCATCCTCCGCGCCATGATCAGGCCGATATCACCGGAACCTAAGATCACCACTTCTCTTCCCGGCAGATATCCTTCCATATTGACCAGACGCTGTGCCGTTCCTGCTGTATAAATGCCTGCCGGACGATATCCCGGAATATTTAAGGCGCCTCTTGGACGTTCTCTGCATCCCATGGCAAGTACGATCGCATCTGCCTGTATCTGACAGATTCCCCGCTTGCTACTCATCGTTGTCACAACCCGCTCTTTTGTGATATCCATAACCATGGTGTTTAATCGATATTCAATGTCAAGCGCTTCCACCTGTTCGATAAATCTCGCCGCATACTCCGGACCTGTCAGTTCTTCTTTGAATGTATGCAGCCCAAACCCATTATGGATACACTGATTCAAAATACCGCCAAGTCTCTCATCCCTCTCCAGGATCACAATCTTTTTGGCTCCCGCAGCTCTGGCTGCCACTGCCGCTGCCAGTCCTGCCGGTCCTCCGCCGATAATCACAATCTCATATCTTACCATCTTTATTTCTCCCCACGATCATCTCGGAACCTGCTCCGTTTTTCGTAATCTCTTCCTGTCTGATCTTCAATTCCCGTTCCAGAATCTCCATTGTCTTCGGTGTACAAAAGCCTGCCTGACACCTGCCCATTCCAGCTCTCGTTCTGCGCTTGATTCCATCCATAGTCGTTGCTCCCAGAGGTCTGTGAATGGAATCTAAAATTTCGCCCTCGGAAATCATCTCACAGCGGCAGACAATTCTTCCATAAGCCGGATTTTTTCTGATCAGCTCATTTCTCTCTTTTGCTGTCAATTCTGCCGGATTTAAAATTCCTTTCCTCGCTCCGCAAAATGCAGGATTTTCTTTCAGATCTAATATTTTTTTCGCAAGCTCTGCCACCATCCTTCCAATTGCAGGAGCGCTGGTCAGCCCCGGTGATTCAATTCCCGCACAGTCAATAAATCCCGGCGCATCTTCCACTTCTTTGATGATAAATTCATGTCCCTCTTCATGAGCCCGAAGCCCCGCAAACCCTGTGATCACCTGACGAAACGGAATCTCTTTGACGCTGCGCTGCGCTTTTTTGCGAATTTCCTCCATTCCCTGCTCAGTTGTGTCTGTTCCTTCTTTTTCTTCTATATCCATTGCGGTAGGTCCCACCAGCAAGTTTCCATGCACGGTCGGTGTAACAAGCACTCCTTTTCCAAGTTTTCCGGGCAAAGTAAACACCGTGTGGCTGACATGCCCTCCTGCAGTCTTATCCAACAGGAAATACTCTCCTTTTCGAGCCGTAATGTGTATCTTCTTTTCACTCACCATATTGTGGAATACATCTGCATACACTCCGGCAGCATTGACGATCACCTTTGTCTCATACATCGTATCCTGTGTACAGATCCGATATCCGCCTGCAATCCGTCCCTCAATCTTTTTCACTTCCTGATCCAAACAAAACTCCACGCCATTTTGCGCCGCATTTTCTGCAAATGCGATCGTTAGTCCGAAGGGGCAGACAATCCCGCCTGTCGGTGCATACAGCGCAGCAACTGCCTCATCAGAAATATTCGGTTCCAATGCTTTTAATTCCTCTCTGTCCAGGATCTGAAGACCTTCAACCCCGTTTCGTTTTCCTCTCTCCAGCAATTCATTTAACTTCTCCACTTCGCTTTCATTGGTACAGACTACAAGGGAACCATTCTTCTTATATGAAAAATCCAGCTCTTTTGAAAGATTTTCCATCATCTTATTCCCTTTTACGTTCAATTTCGCCATTAAAGAACCTTCTTTTGCATCAAATCCTGCATGAACAATCCCACTGTTTGCTTTGGATGTCCCGCAGCAGATATCCGCCTCTTTTTCCAGTACACAAAATCGTCCCTGATAACGAGACAGTTCTCTTGCAATTGCCGCACCGCTTGCTCCTGCTCCGATTATGATCACATCATACATGTTATTTCCTCCCATACAACACAAAAGAGCCTGACAAACAACACACCCTTCGATGTGTTATCCGCCAGACTCTCTTCTCTTTGGCTTTTCTATTCTGTTACTATTACTATATACCTTTTTTTCCGGTATTGACAAGTGTTTTTTGAAATTACAGACAATTTTCTATGATAACTCTTCTTTTGCCCATCCATGTGCGTACTGCACAGCTTTTTTCCATCCTTTGAGCATTTTCTGCTGTTTTTCGATTTCAATGTCTGGCTGGAACACCCTGTCAATGTCCCAGTTCTGTTTTACATCTTCCTTGTCCTTCCAGTATCCCACTGCCAGACCTGCCAGATAAGCAGCTCCCATGGCAGTCGTCTCCACACACTTCGGCCTATGCACCGGCGCCCGGCTGATATCTGCCTGTGTCTGCATCAGGAAATTATTAGCACTTGCACCGCCATCCACTTTCAGCGCAGAAAGAGAGATTCCGGAATCTGCTCCCATTGCTTCCAGCACATCATTTACCTGATAAGCGAGTGATTCCAGTGTGGCGCGAATAATGTGATCTTTGTTCACGCCCCTGGTCAGTCCCACGATCGTTCCTCTGGCATACTGATCCCAATAAGGTGCTCCAAGCCCGGTAAATGCAGGAACCACATAGCAGCCATTGGTATCCTCCACTTTCTGTGCAAGATATTCTGTATCTGACGCTGAATCAATCAGACGCAGCTCATCCCGCAGCCACTGAATCGCAGCACCTGCCACAAACACTGAGCCTTCCAGTGCATAATTAACTTTTCCTTCCATCCCCCAGGCAATGGTAGTGACCAGACCATTCTCGGAAAAGACCGGTTTTTCGCCGGTGTTCATCAGCAGGAAACATCCGGTTCCGTACGTGTTCTTCGCCTCTCCCTCTTCGAAACAGGTCTGTCCAAACAGCGCTGCCTGCTGATCTCCTGCCGCTCCTGCAATTGGAATCCTTCCTCCGAAAAATCCGGGATCTGCTTCTCCGTAAACAGCACTGCTCGGCTTTGCCTGGGGCAGCATGCATTTTGGAATATCCAGCTCTTCCAAAATCTCATCATCCCACTCCAGCGTATTGATATTAAACAACATCGTCCGGGATGCATTGGAATAATCTGTGACATGCACCGCCCCCTTTGTCAGCTTCCAGATCAACCAGGTCTCCACTGTACCAAACAGTAATTCTCCCCGTTTTGCCCGTTCTCTTGCACCTTCCACATGGTCTAAGATCCACTTCACTTTCGTTCCGGAAAAATAAGCGTCGATCACAAGCCCGGTCTTCTTCTGAAACATCTCTGTCAGCCCTTTATCTTTCAGGCTGTCACAGTACTCCGAAGTTCTTCTGCACTGCCAGACAATCGCATTATACACCGGTTTTCCTGTATTCTTGTCCCACACGATTGCTGTCTCTCTCTGGTTCGTAATTCCGATCGCCGCAATATCTGCTGCCGATGCATTGATCTGATTCATTGCCTGTCTCGCTACAGAAAGCTGTGTAGACCAGATTTCCCTCGGATCATGCTCCACCCAGCCCGGTTTTGGAAAATACTGCGTAAACTCTTTCTGTGCCATACTGCAGATTTCCCCTTTTTCATTGAACAAAATGCACCGGTTGCTGGTTGTTCCCGCATCCAGTGCCATTACATATTTTGCCATTTTTATGCCCTCCATTATAATTTCCAGACATCCTGATTGGTCGAAGAAACCGCGATCGCCCCTACTGACAGTGCTGCGATCACATCCTCTTTTTCTGTGATGAGCCCGCCGGCAATCATGGGAATCCTGCTCACTTTTGCGATTCTTCCAAGTACTTTCGGCATCACTCCCGGGAGCACCTCAATAAAATCCGGTCTCGATGTCCCACACTGCATTTCCAGATTTTCAATATTTTTGAGTGCCAGTGAATCAATCACAAAAAAGCGAAGTACCGCAAAAATCCCCAGTTCTTTTGCCCGCCGCACCAGTGCCGGTTTTGTCGTAATGATCCCGTCAGCTCTTGTCTGCCTGGCGATAAATTCCACGGATATCTCTTTTGCACTGAGTCCCGCAATCAGATCGATATGTACCATTGCCTTTTTTCCCGCAGCTTTGATTCTCTCCAGAATCTCCGGAATCGTACAGACATCTCCATAAAGCACAAAGATCACCTGAATTTCTTCCATCTCTACCGCTGCCTGTAATCCGGCATCATTTTTTACTGCGGCAATGACCGGATTTGCTTCTACTGCATCATAAAACTCCTGATTCATCCCTCACCTCTGTATGTCTTTCGTTTTTTCTTATTTTAACACTCTTATCGCGAAAACGCAACATGATGTCTATTATAAAAGGAGCATTGCACCTGGCAACACTCCTCTTCTTATTTTCTATGCTGTTTTACGCTTCTTTTTTCTTCTCATCTGTCCGCTTTTTTCTACAGCGCAATGCCATAACAAGACTTACAACTGTCATTGCTCCCATTCCTACACATACCACATACAGAGCGGTCTGCCACCATGGAGTTACTGCTACAACCTGCTGATTGGCACTGAGTCCGTTCATTGCATTACTGTTTGCCACAGTATATAAAATTCTGTGGGTTGCCTGACGCATTGCCTGCACAATGTCCGGATCATTCTTATACAGTTTGTTCAGGTCATTTGTCCATGACATAGAAGAACTGTCCCAACAATCTGTTCCTGCAAGCAATCCTCTTGCTACATCAAATGTTTTCATATACAGTCCATAACTTTCAAACTGTGCATTTCCGGAGAAATCTGTAAGACCAAATCCTTTCATTCCCCATTCGCCGCGCAGTACATTTGTCATAAGACCTTCATGTCCACCACTCCATACTACACCCAGACGTGCAAAGGAGTTCATCACATTCATCGCGCCACCGTCTACAATCGCCATCTCAAATGGTTTCAAATACACTTCTCGGATAGACTGCTCATTTGCCCATGTTGAAATACAACGGCACGCTGTTTCACTGTCATTCAGCACAAAATGTTTGATATATACATAGACACCTTTTGACTGAATTCCTTTTACCTCTGCTGCTGCAATTGCACCGGAGAGGAAACTATCTTCCGAATAATATTCAAAATTACGCCCTGCATATGCATTTCTGTGGATATTCATCGCCGGACCGTAAAGTCCTGATGCACCTAAATCCAACACATCGTTTCCAAGTGCTTTTCCAAGTTCTTCCATCAGATCTACATTATAGGTTGCAGCCATGATATTCTCATCTGCATACGCTGTATGACATTCTGATACTCCTGTCAGATTCTGTGTGAATCCCTGAGGACCATTATCATCTACTGTTGCCGGTTTTGACACACTTGGTACAACTGCTGTATTGTGATATCCCTGTCCGATCAATGTTGCCATTTCATCAAATGTCACCTGATCCAATAAATCATCCCACGCCGGATCATCATATTCTTTTCCGATCATCATTGCAAGCGTCAGACCATTGTCAGCTCCCATTGTCGGCATTTTTGTATCCGAACCATCAATACCTTCATAGGTCTGATAATCATACAATCCATCTGCAAACATCTCTTCTGTTGCTTCAATTTCCATTGTTTCCGGCCATGTGCCTGTCCAGTTATTCCGTGACAGATAGGTGATCTCGTAACCATACTGACTCAAATCTGCACTTTCAAACTGATTGGTGATCGCTTCTCCAGTTGCTCTTGATACAGAATATGTCTCTGTGTCAAGTTCTTTATTATTGTATTGATAGGTAAGCTCAACGTTTCCGTCTGCTGTCATACCGTCTGCTTTTGTATAGCCTTTTGCAGCTAATACGTTATTGACTGCATCGTGTGCATTCTTTGCAGCTGTCAGATAATAGTCCCCTGCATCCAGAATATATGTTTTTGCACCATTCTCATCATAGCAGGCCAGTTCTTCCCGCAGAACATTGACTGTTACAATCTCAGATGCACCTGGATCCAGAATTTCTGTTTTATCAAATCCACACAATTCTACAGACGCTTTTTCAATTCCATTTTCTTTGTCATACTCTGTATAAGGAGACTGGAAGTAAATCTGTACCACTTCTTTTCCTGCTACATCCCCAACATTGGTCACCTTTACAGAAACTTCAAAACTATCAGTTTCTTTGTTGTACTCTGTCTTAAAATCGGAATATTCAAACTCTGTATAACTGAGTCCATATCCAAATGGATATGCTACTGTATCATTATAATTATAATCTCCGACATTTTCTGTTCCCATGACCACGTCTTCATAACGTGTTTCATAATAACGATATCCTACATAAATCCCTTCCTGGTATGTAATGTAGTGATGATTTCCGTCTAACTGTCCATTTGCTACGCTGTACCATTTTTCTTTATCATCTGGATCATAGTTGGTATAATCGCTTCCATAAATTCCAACCATCGCCGGTGCTGTCGTATTATCATAGCAGTATGTGTCTACCAGTCTTCCGCTTGGATTTGCATTTCCTGTCAGAATGTCTGCAACACCATTTAATCCCCATCCGCCTGTGTAACCGATCCACAGTACGGCATCAACGCCATATTCTTCATTTTCGATAAAATCACATTCTAATGCATTTGTGGAGTTGATCAAAACAATGACATTTTCAAAATTGTCCTTTGCCATCTTCAACATATCCTGCTCTTCTTTGGTCAGAGACAGCACATTTTCCCCGTCTTTGAAGTTCTCTGATGCCAGATCTGCACCTTCTCCTGAAATACGTGAGATCGTTACGATTGCCGCATCATTATACTGAGCAAAGCTGGATGTAACATCACTTGTATATGCGCTGACCGGCACCTCGTTGATATGCCATCCGGCACGTCCTGACTGATTTTCCTGGTTTGCCGCTTTTCCCGGTGTACGCACATAGTCTTTTCCTGCACCTTTTGTGTAGAAATCCCACAATGCACCATTGACCGAAATGCCTCTGCTCTCCAATGCTTCTTTCAAAGTCGGAGCGTTGGATGTATCAATGTCTGCCGCACCGGTACCACATGTAACCATATCCACACTGGAATGACTCAATGTGCTTACTTTCGCATCCTCTTTCAGTGGCAGCACCCCATTATTTTTCAGCAGTACAGAACCTTCTGCATGCAGCTGCTCTGCGACTTTTCTTCCGTTTTCTTCCAGTTCTTCCTCGGAATCGAAATCGGATTCAAAATACGTGGTATCCTCTTTCCCGTTTCCTTTATCTACAATTTTATAGGTATCTGTTTTCAGGAAAATATTAATTGCCTGTCCTGCAGATAATGCAATGTTGGTTCCAATAATACTGACAACGGTCAGTATTGCAAATACTGCAGTAAGTATCGACCACTTTTTTACACCTAATCCTTTTTTCTTGTTCTTCTCTTTCATAATTTTTCCCTTTCTGGATAGTATTTTTTCGCCGTTCACTGTATTTATGACTGTCTGAATTTCTCCGGCACCTGATCCATCTCTTTCCATGTTTGCATTGCATCCTCCAATGACATACCACGATTGATCGCATCCTTTCGAACTGCATTGACTGCCTGGATTTCTTTCATTCGGCTGCCTGTCAGGGAATACCCCTTCATCGCAATCAAAGTCATGATCCATGCGATCATCGGAACAATACAAAACAGAACGATCACTACTCCATGCATCCCATCCGAATATGGTGTATTTCCATCCGGAAGTGTATGGATTCCAATCATAGCAACTGCTGCTCCCACAACGGTAGAACCAAGAGAACTTACCAGCTTGTCTACCAGAGAGAACAAAGTCCCCATAATTCCAGGAATGTATCTTCCGGAACGAAATGTTTCATAATCGGAACAGTCTGCAACCATCGGAATCGGCATATCGGCTGTAGAGTAATACGCTCCATAACCAACCCCAAAGAATATCACAAACAGAACGGTATATAAATTCACCGGTCCCAGACTCAGATTCCATGCCGGATTGCCCTGCTTCCACAAAACGAGAAGTACCAGTACTCCGATATACATCACAAGCGCGATTGCTGTATACCGCACCAGAGATGCTTTCTGTCCGTGTTTCTGTGATGTTCTGACCGTCAGCAGAAAAAACGGGACAGAAAAAACATATCCCACAATCATCATCGGCAGATATAATCCGTCATAATTTTCCATCATTGCTCCGTAGAGCATACACAGGACCGTCATATTGGTAGCAATAGAAAATGCCAGTTTGCAGCCTGCCCCGGCGATCATCAAGCGCTGCAGTTCTTTGTTGGCTTTTAAAATTGCCAGATATTCCTTTACCTCCACTTTTTCCTGTGTCTTGCTGACTCCGAAATATTCCGGACGATCTTTCTCCCAGATCCCTACTACTGCAAGTAGTGTCAGAAGCGCAGATACTACGATTGCCAGCGGAATCATCACATTGAAGAATTCCGCACTGTTATATCCGCCCAGTCTTTTACTCAGGATTGGTGCCAAAAACTGTACCAGTCCCATACCGATCAGACTTGCAACGGTATTGAAAATCGTAAACAATGGTCTCTGCTTGGGATCATTGGTCAGACAGGTCTGCCCGGAACGGGTACATGCCGTCTGAAATGTATAACCAATTACATACAGTGCATAAAACAGTACAAAACATACATATCGAAGCCAACTCATCTCTCCACTGATGAGACGTGTCCCAAAATAAAGGCAGATGGATGACACGATCATGATCACATTTCCAAAAACCATAAATGGTCTGAATTTTCCAAATTTCGTGGATGTCCGGTCAATCAGCGCTCCGATAATGGGATCTGTCACTGCGTCAAACAGACGCATCACTGTGACCATGGTGGTCGCGAACATCAAAAGCAGTCCGAGCACACCATTTGCATAATATGCGATAAAATTCAGGGTCAGAATGTAATATACATTCGTTGCCCCGTTATTCATCGGGAACAATACGAGCTGATACAGTTTGGCCCGGTTCATTCCCTGTGCTGTCGTTGTTTTCTGTGACATAACGTTTCCCTTTCTCTTCAATTAAACCCAGTTCTTACTCTTTGTCTTTTTCAATTTGTAGTCCGGATTTGGTGTATCTGTAAGACGGATTTCCATTTTATCTGTACATCCGTTCTTAGTTTTTGCCTCAAACATATTTTCTCGCTCCAGCTCTGCCGTAAACTCAAAAATGTGGTTTCCCTGTTTTTCTTCCAACAGTTTTCCATTCTGGTATAACGCCACACTGTCACAGTTTGAATATACTTTGATCCTGGTTTTCTTTTCTGTCCGATCCACATATCTTCTTCCACAGATATGGGCAAACGGTTCGTCACTCCAGTAAGCTTTATAAAGATAAAAACTGTCTTTTTTTACCTTTCTATCAAACGTCACAAGTCCTTTGTGGTTCATCCCCGGTTCTCCGCCCTGGTCTCTTGCGTCTGCTGCAAAATCAAACATGTTCCATACATAAGTTCCCCACATAAACGGATGTCTTTTAAAACATTCCAGCATATATTCGTGGTAAACTGCCTGATATTCCTCTGTATGGTCTCCGCGCTTTGGTTTTGCCGAATGCAGATTAGGCATTCCTTCTGCCCCATATTCGGAGTAACAAAGCGGGCGCTTCGGCCAGATTTTATGAAATCCTTTCAAAAACAAATCATTCAGCCATGGGAACGGAACATACCACCCCAAATATAGGTTGTATCCGACTAAATCTGTAAGATGCACCACTTTGTGGGTCGGCATACACATTGCATAACACGCCAGTGTTGTCGGTCGGGATGGATCCATCTTATGCACCAGATCGTTTAACATATGATGATTGTCCAGCATGTCTTTTCTGTGTGTATCCTTGATCGTAATCTCATTGGATATCCCCCACGTAACAATGGATGGATGATGCTCATTCTGAATGATCAGTTCCTTCATCTGCGATACCGTATTTTCTCTTCCATTTACAAGATGCTCGGAAATATAAGGAATCTCTGCCCACACGATCATTCCGGACTGATCACACAGATCATAAAAATACTGATCATGTTGGTAATGCGCCAGACGGATACTGTTTGCTCCGATTTCACGGATCAACGCCATATCTTTGTCATGGTGCTCTGTTGTGATCGCATTTCCTATCTCTTTCCAATCCTGATGACGGGATACCCCGTGAAGCGGATAGGATCTTCCATTTAGGAAAAATCCCTTCTCCGAATCAAAATGAAAACTTCGGAACCCAATTTTCTGCTCCACACAGTCTGCGACATTCCCATTGTGTATCAATTCTGCACGTACCGTATATAAATATGGATCTGCGATCCCATCCCACAGGTGAACATTCGGAATCTCCATCTGACAGGAAGCCCCATCCATATCTGCCACTTGCTCTCCTGACTGATCCAGAACCTTCCATCGTACTGTTTCAAATGTTCCTTTTATGTAAGATTCTGCAGTCAATTCTCCCATCTGACCTTTCACCTTCGGTATAAGACGGATTCCCGGTCCCCCGAAATAATCCAGATCAAAATGAGAGTTTGATACGGTCAAAAGTGTGACATCTCTGTAGATTCCACCATAAAATGTAAAATCTGCTCTCTGCGGATATACCCTGTCTCCCACTTTATTGTCCACATATACAGTCAGTTCATTTTCTTCCTGCAGCTGCTCTGTAATCTCCACACGGAATGTAGAATATCCGCCATCATGAGAAGTGATCTTCTTCCCATTAAGGCAAACCCGACAAGATGCATTGACCCCTGCAAATTCGAGATATACACATTCCTTTTCTTTGTCAAAGACAGGCTTTGTAAATACTTTTTGATAAATACACTGATCACGCATGTAATCATTTCCGCCGTCCTGACCATCTTTTCCATTCCAGGTATGCGGCAGATCTACAGATCTTGTATTGCTATCCGGCATTGTAAAACTCCAGCCGGTCATCAGTTTTTGACTTCTTCTAACCATTCCCTCTTTGAATGACTCCTTTCTACCTGCACAACTTGTTCGATTGCGCTTTTCATCATTGATACTATCTTAACAATATCCGCTTTTGCACTCAACCAATTTTACCTAAGTGATGTTTTTGCACGCATAAGTGCAAAAAAAGTTCCAATGTCTGTAATTCATTGGAACTTTTCAATACTAGTTTTTTACCGGAAATAAAATCTTCAGGCAAAAACAACCATCTTTTATCTTCACCTGGAACACTCCGTTATATTTTTTTACACTGTTTTTAATGCTGCGCAGCCCATATCCATGATAGGCTTTGTCATGTTTTGTAGTCACTGGAAGATTATCTTCAAATTCCAGTTCTCTCTCCACCGGATTCATAATCTGCACGATCAGAAACTGGTGCTGTCTGTGTATCAACACATCAATCTGTCGTTTCTCCTGCTCCTTGAAATGTTTCACACACTCAATCGCATTGTCCATGGCATTTCCGAAAATCGTATACAGGTCGACCGGATGCAGAAACTCCAGCCCTTTTCCATCTGCCACACAGGAAACCACAATATTATTTGCCTTACAGATCAGACTTTTTTCTGTTAAAATTGTATCCAGCACATCATTTCCGGTTTTTACCATCGCTTCATAAATCTGAATAGAATCCTGAATTTCTGTAATATATTTTTCCCGTTCTTCCTTCGTACACATATCCCGCAGCGCAGAGATCTGGTGCTTTAGATCATGACACTTCCGGTTGATGATATCGATATTCTCTTTTGTGATCCGGTAATGTTCTTTTTGCTGCCTCCAGAGAAGATCCGAAACCAGCCGTTCCTGCCGCATCGCACTTTTTTTGAATAGTTCATTTTGTAAATACAGCACGACAATACATAAAGTCTGCATCTGCAAAATACTAAACCAGTTTCCTTCCAGTAAAAACCCGTGTGTCCCTCCTGTGCACTGTCTTACAAACCACAAAAACAAATATCCCTGCATTGCCAGCAGGACCAGCGCTGAAGTCAGCTGCCTCGGTCCGATGGAAAATCTCTTGTCCTCCGGAATCCAGATTGCAACTGTGTAGCGGCAAACAACGACTCCTACAGTGCCTACCAGGAGCAATACTGCCGGAAATACCTCGTGCGGAACGTCCCACTTTTTATGAAGCATCCAGCAAAATACCACACTCAGCTCATATGCGAGATAGCACGTACAAGACGCCCATACTGCATAATAAGCAGCAACTGCTGCCGTCATTTTCACATTGCTCCACAGTGTGATCAATACCAATACATATCCGGATACCATCCACATCGTAGCTCCAAGATAGTTCTCTGCCTGAAGCAAAAAAGACATCCCGATCTGTGCGAGAAAAATCGCCGCCACTGTCACCGTCATAGAATAACCGAAATGTTTTCTTTTTGGAAACCCGGCTGTATAGATCACACCGAATCCCAGGTACATCATAGTTGCCAGTATATTTACAATCCAGATCATCTGTGACTTCCTTCCCCTACATAATCCATCAGTGCATTCAAAAATGCGTTCTTCTTACGCTGACTGATCTCCAGCTCTTTTTCTGCCACAACTGCCGTATTGTCCCGGACTTCCGTGACATATTTCAGATTTACGATATACCAGTGATTGCACTTCACAAAATGATAGGGAGACAGCATATCCAAAGCATTTTTCATCGTTCCCCGCACCACATATTCCCCTTCACTGGTATGATAATACAACATCCGGTTCTGAATCTCCACATAATAGATTGCATCCACCGGAACTTTTTTTACCGAATCCTGCAGTTTGAGCAAAATTTCTTTTCCGTTTTTCTGAATCCGCCCGATTGCTCTCGTAAGCTTTAACGAAAACGTATAATAATTGACAGGTTTCATCACAAAATCCAGCGCACCCACAGAATATCCGCGAATGGCATACTGAATCATATTGGTGATAAACATCAGGACAACATTTTCATCTGTCTGACGAATCTTCTCTGCGGCTTCCATTCCGTTCATCCCCGGCATCTCAATATCCAGAATTACAATATCATAGACAGGATGATATCCCTCGATGAGTTCTTTTGCATCTGAAAATGTAGTCAGCTGGATATCAGTGTTATTTTCCTCCTGATATTTTCTTACATACTTTTCTATTTTAGCTAAAAATACAGCATCATCATCTGCGATTGCAATTTGAATCATCTTCTCACCTCCGGAGGATTGTGTTTCTTTTCATTCTACTATAAGGTATGATTAATTCGCAAGACAAAGTTAAAAAGCATTTCAAGCAGAATTTTTTCTGTCTGAAATGCTTTTCCTGTATTTACATGATATATTGAATGCGATAATGCCCGGAGCCTGTGCTGGCTGTCATATATGTTCCTTCTTTTCTGAACTGCAGTTCATCTGTCTGTACCAGTTCTTTTACGTCTGACAGACGGATTTCTGCTGTCGTATTTGCCGGAATCTGTACGGATACCGTAACCTGATCGTCATCCACCTGCCATTTTAGCCGATGCACCCCATAACAGGAATGATAGCTTCCTTCCACAAACTCCAGACCACCACCAATTTGAGGTTCTATAATACTATGTTTGAATCCAGGAGCCGCTTCATCCACCTCCAGGCCTGTCATCACCCGGTACATCCATTCCCCGATCGCCCCATACGCATAATGATTAAAGGAGTTCATATCCGCGCTCCACATCGTTCCATCCGGCTTCAATCCGTCCCAATGCTCCCATATGGTAGTCGCTCCCATTTTCACCTGATACAGCCAGGACGGGAAATCTTCTTTCAATAATAATTCATACGCTTCTTTTACACATCCATTTTGACTGAGTGCATGACAGAAATATGGGGTTCCGACAAATCCGGTAACCAGATGGCCGTTTTCTTTTTCCAGCAGTCTCTTTAATCGCTCTGTGATCTTGGATACATATTCTTCGGGAACCAGTTTAAAATACAGCGCTACAATATGTGCCGTCTGTGTCTGACTTGTGAGATTTCCTTCCACGTCAAAAAATGTATTCTGGAATTTTTTTACAATATTCTGATAAAGTACCTCATAGTCTCCGGCTTCAGATTTCCCCAGAATTTTTGCAATTTTGGCAAACAATCCCGTAGAATATGCAAAATAGGCTGTACAGGTCAGATCATTTGGCGTGGCTCCAAAATAACTTCCTTCCTGAGCGTCCAATGCCACCCAGTCGCCGAGCTGAAGCTTGTAATTCCAGATATAGTCCTCGGAATGTTCCCGCATAAATTCAATCCACGACCTCATGCTGGCATATTGTATTCTTAAAATCTCCTGATCGCCATACATCAGATACAGTGTCCATGGAATGATCACAGCCGCATCTGCCCATGCCGCTGCGGAATGAGGGCTTTGACTGAGCAGCCAGTTATCTTCTGTATGCCCTTCCTCAATGTTGGGAATCACATGCGGAACTCCCCCGTCTTCCGTCTGGTCCATTTCCAGATCATGCAGCCATTTTTTATAGAAAGTATATGTATTCATCAGATAGCATGCCGTGCGGCAAAAAATCTGCGCATCTCCGGTCCATCCAAGCCGTTCGTCTCTCTGCGGACAATCCGTTGGAACATCCAGGAAGTTTCCTTTCATCCCCCAGAGAAAATTGTGATGCAGCTGATTCAGCAGCGGATTGGATGTCTCCAGCGCTCCCTTGGGTTCCATTTCCGAGTGCAGGGTATACGCGGTGAAATCTTCCGGTTTCGGACTGCCCGGATAAGAAAGAATCTGTGCATACTGAAATCCCATATAGGTAAACCTGGGATGCCAGGTAACCGTCTCCTCCCTGCCAAAGGTATACTTCATTTCTGCCCGCGCCTCTCTTAAATTGTCAAGATACACATTTCCATCTGCATCCAGCACTTCAAAACATTTTAAGTAAATGACATCTCCCGGCTTTCCGTGCGCTGTTACGTGGATCCGCCCTGCCATATTCTGTCCGAAATCGATGACCTGTTCTCCTTTTGGAGTGACAAAAATCCGTTTTGCCTCCACTTTGTCGATCATTTTTACGCGCGCTCCGTTTTGAGCCCGGATCACACGGACATCAAACGGAACAAATACCGTATCTTTCCATTCTCCTTTTGGACTGACAGCAGTACACCAGTCTTCTTTTTCCAGAGATGCGTCGTAAATCTCTCCATGATAAATTTCAGAAAAGATAACTGGGGAATCACACCCCTTCCAGTGTTCATCCGTGAAAATATCCTCTTCACTTCCATCTTCATATCGAATGTGGATCTGCATGGCAAATCCTGTCTGGTCCCCGTAATTATTCCGGCTCTTGGTCAGTCCCATGGCGCCTTTGTACCATCCCGGTCCAAGCATGGCTCCTGCAACATTGGTTCCTTCTTTTAATAAATTTTTGACATCATAGGTCTGATACAACAGATGTTTTCTGTAAGATGTCCAGCCCGGAGTCATTTCATCCTCTCCAACTTTTTCTCCGTTCAGAAAAAACTGGTACAGCCCCAGGCCTGTTGCAAACGCAATCGCCTCCCGCACCGGTTTTTTCACCTCAAAACAACCTCTTACATACGTTCCTTTGGAACTTTGTTTATCGGCCTCTTCTGTATCCGCAGAGACAAACGGCGCCCTCCACGTTTCATTCAGAAGCGCCGTCAGAAAATATGCCGGCTCACTCCACAAAGATGTTTCCACCTGATCTTGAATCTTCACGCGTACAAAATATTTTCTGGCTGACTGCAATTTCACGTCCTGTGGCCGTATGTGTGCAGATTCTTCCGACCAGACAACTCCACTGTCATATACGAGTTCTTCAAATTTTTCATTTTCTGAAATCTGAAGCTGATAAGATTTCTGCACCACATCTCTTTTGCTGCTTTCGATCTCCCAGCCAAACTGAGGCATCTCTTCTGCTCCGATCAGCGGATTTTCATAATTCATATGAACCCTGTTTATTTTTACCATATCTTCCTGCTCCTTTTTGTAACAATCTGGATTCTATTTTTCGATTCTGCTGCAGGCCTTCAGAAAATACTCGATTTGTGTATCTGTCACATCTGCATCAATTCCCACACAGGAAACAGACAATTTTCCTTCTTCCACGCAGCCGTCTTTCGCCAGTGCTTCTACCTTACTGCATATCTCACTTTCTGTCGCTTTTCCTAATTCTACCGGGCTGAACCGGGCATTCAGCCAAATATGCGGAAGCTTTTCCCGTACCGTTTTCAGATCAGATCCTGCCCCCACTTCTGCAAATGTAAGGCCCCGGATTTTAGCATATCCGTCCACGACATGTTCCATCGTTCCTCCGCAGTGATGCACTCCAAAGTGCCCAAAAGTGTCTGCCAGCCTCTGGTCATGCTCCAGCAGAAACTCTTCATACAACTCATTGGAGATCATCTCCACCGAACAATTCGAAGTCAGATAACATTCCGGCTGTGTTTTCTGCACGATCGCTGTCACTCCTGCAGAATTATATACGGAACATTTCCGGAATTCCTTGCCCACCGCTATGGTCAGATCTGTAATTTTCCGGAACAGTTCCTGCACTTCATCCGGAGCAGAATAATATGCCATCAGAACATTTTGCCCCATCAGATCCATGGCGATATTCTGGATTCCCATCAGATTCACATAGGTTTCCACATGGCCGAATTCTTCCTGTAAATCTATGATCTGCTGCTTTGTCCGATTCCACACTTCACTTTTGGAAAGATCCACACAGGGGATCTCTTCGATTTCTTCCTCATCCAGTTCCCGGCAGATTACCTGCGGAGAATTATCTTCCTTGTATAAAATCTCACACCCCATCAACTCTGAATACAAATATCCGGCTGCCAGAAGATTTGTTCCAAGCAGCGGGCGTTTCTTCGGATCTTTTTCTCCAATCCCATAAGCTCCAAATCGCTCATACAATGCCTTTCTCATCTTGATGTCGCATTCCATTCTGTATCCGGGATCATCAAAAAACTCCTGTGAAAAACAAATTCCTACATTTTTATGCCACCAGGACGGATGAAACGTAATATCATATTGCATAACTCTCTCCTTCTTTTCCACTCAATCTTTTTGTAACATAATCTGCTATATTAACTGTACTCTTTCTGTAATAAAAAAGCTAACAAAAATGCCGGCTGCCTAGCACATTTGTTAGCTTTCCTTCTTATCCGTTTCCGGATGTTTTTTTATATTCACTCGGCGTCATATGGTAGATTTCTTTAAACTGCTTGGAAAAATAAGAAAAATTGTAATACCCGGTATCCATTGCCACCGTTCCCACCGAAAGATTCGTTGTATCAAACAGACGCTTCGCTTCCTTGATCCGAAGCTGGTTGATAAATTTATTCAGAGAAATCCCGGTCTCTGCCTTAAAAATATGTGACAGATAAGACGGATTAAAATACAGCGCATTTGCAATGTCTTCTCTCTTGAAATCTTCTGAAATGTGCTCCATTACATAATGTTCTACTTTTTCCATCACTTCAAAATTTTTCTTTTCGTTCTTCTTTAATTCCTGAAAATATCGATCCTTGATCTTTTCTGTCCAATCCTTTAATTCTTCCAGCGTACGGTACACTTTTCTTTGTGAACCTGTGAATCCGCTTAAAATGCCTTCCAGAGAATTCCTTCTGGATGCGGACGCAAAACTGTACCACAGTCCCATATAGAGTTCCCGCAGTTCTTTCCTTCCGGTTATCTTATTCAATTCCAATACCTCAAACAATTCCTCCATCTGCGCGGAAAATTCTGCCTCTTTTCCCCGCTCCAGCATCGGAATCCAGTCCACGATCTGCGGAAACTGCTCCACCGTATCTTCTGCGTGCTCTTCTCCTTCCGGATACAGAGCGGTTCTGTTTTCTGCAGACTGGTCTGCCCGGATCATCAAAGACTCGCACACTGCCGGCACTTCATGAAGCAAAACGGCTCTGCCTATATACATCTGAAATGAAAATTGCTGACGATCCATGATCTTTCGGATCTTTTCTTCCAGCTGCTGCACATCTTCTGCGGAACACTCCTTGCAGACAAAAAACAGCAGCATTTCCTCCCAGACGATCCCTGTCATCCTTCCAAATACCCCGATCTGTTCCTGCTGTATCTGCTGCTGCAGCACATTTCTGCTGCACGCTTCCAGCTCCATCATGCCTGCTTCTGTGTCTGCCGCCATCAAAATCGGCGTCACCCTTTCTTCCGCAAATATCGGAAGCATCACATATTTCCTCAGTTCTTTGATCTGTCTGGAATATGCCACCTTTCGCCCCTCCAGGATGTCCGTCCAGAATTTTTCAACCAGCAGAGGAACCGTCAGACGCAGACTCTCCAGTTCTTCTTCTGTCTGCTCTTCTTCCTGTATCTTCTCAAGGCACTGTTTCACCCGCTGCTTCAATTCTTCATGAACCACCGGCTTTAACAGATAATCTTCCGCCTGATAGCGCAGAGCATAAGCCGCATAATCAAATCTGGCATAGGCTGTCAGAAGCAGCATCTTTGTTCCGGGACAGTTCTCTGAAACCCAGGTAAGCAGATCCAGACCGTTTTCCCCCGGCATCTCAATATCTGAGATGACCACATCGATCCTCTCTCTTTCTAAAATCGTCTTTGCCTCTTTTACATTGCAGACGCCATATACCTTTGTGATCCCAAATTCTTCCCAGGAAATTCCTTCTGTAATCCCCCGTACCGCAAACAACTCATCGTCGACCATCAGCAGGCTGTACTCTCTCATCTTTGTGTTCCCCTTCTCTGTAGTTTTCTCCATCAAATTTCTTTCCAAATTCTCTTCTTTCATTGGGCAGGATCAAACGAACGCTTGCTCCGCCGCCAGGACGGTTTTCCAAACAAATCTTACAGTCGCCACCATACCAGAGCCGCAGACGCCAGATCGTATTTTTAATCCCGATGTGCCGGTGAAATTCTTTCGGATACTCCTGTGTGTCATAGCATGCCAGATAATGTTCATCAAATCCCACGCCGCTGTCCTGGATCTCTACTTCAAAATACTGACCGGGATTTCCACTCCACGGATGTACAAAAATCTCGATCAAAAATGCCTGATCCCGCTTCTTAAATCCGTGCATGATACAGTTTTCCACAAATGTCTGTATGGTGATCATCGGAATATAATAATTGTTATGTTCTGGTTCCACCTGTATGTGATATCTCAGATTATCTCCAAACCGCATTTGATTGATCTTAAGATAATTTTCCGTATACTGAATTTCTTTATTCAGCTCTGTCAGATGCTGATCGGACTCCTGGATATATTTGAAATGATTGGACAGATAAATCGCCAGCTGCTGGACATTTGCATTTTCATTTAACACAGACATATTATAAAGGATGTTTAACGTATTGATATAAAAATGCGGATTGATCTGCATCTGAAGATACCGGTATTCTGCTTTTTGCAGCTGGATCTTTTTGTCGTATGTATCAATTTTTAAATTGTGGATATGCTCCACCATATCATTAAACCCATGGACAATACTGGAAAATTCGCCTTTCCATTCTTCTTCGATCCGTATATCCCAATCTCCCTTTCCCACTTGCTGCATGGCATTCTCTAACACTTTGATCGGCTTCACAACCGCTTTTTTCAGCATTCCGATATACAAAAGCGCCACTTCCAGAATCAATACCGGCATAATATACTGGATTTTTTTCATGACATACAACGGTTTTAAAATTGCCTTTTTGGAAATCTGCAGGCGGATCTGCAAAGGCGCCTGTCTGGATTTTTCTGAAATGACCAGATACTCTCCCTTTTCTTTCTGTCTGATTTCATCTGCCTCCTGATTGGTCAGAAGCTGTATACTCGAATATTCTTCCAACGTATTTAATTCCGGCATCAGACGGGAATCTTTAAAAATCACTCCGATATAAATATTACTTTTTACATAAATGGTTTTATAGATGAGCATGCCTGCATCTTCTTTCTGAACCTGCCAGGAAGATTTCGATGGTCCGAACTTTTGAACATGCCCGAAAAGCGCCTCTTTGGAAAGTTTTTCTCCAAGTTCTGATTCTGTCGTGATCACTCGCTGTCGTGCAGAATCATAAATGAACAAAGCATCTGCCGGAGACGCTGACACCAGATCCCTGCGCAGCTGATTTCTCAGCGTCTGCAGCATCAGAATATACTCTGTCTCATCCGCGTAACTCCAGGAAATCTCAGACGATGACCGAAATTTTACTTTATCCAGATAAGCATCTGCTTCCTGAAGTCTTGTGTCGATCTGACGGATACAACTGTCCAGAAGCGTCTGATTGGATCTGCTGACTTCTTTTTGAATGACATTCTGACTGTATGCGGTTACTCCAAACAAAACTGTTGTCAACGGAATGGTAACGATCAAAAATGCAACCAGGATTTTTTTCGTCAATGTGTAATTTTCTATACTTTTCCAAACTCTTTTTCTCACGTTTTTTCTCCCTACCTGTAACAGATTTTGCCCACTTCCAGACAGACGGATAGGGAACGCTGTGATTCTACATCGCTCCCTATACACACTTTTCTCTATTGATACAGCCAATCCAGTTTATCCAGACTGTTGTCGGATAATCCTGCATTTCGCACTTTGATCGGTGCATCTATCGGAACAATTCCGACAATTGTATACCCGCCGGTTCCCATGTAGATCTCATGAGTTCCCTTTTCATAACGGAAAGCATGAACATTGATCAGCGGGCAGCCTTCTGCATAGATCGCCGAACCATATACAACCGCCAGTCCGCCTCGGTCATCTGCATGCGTGTTCGTCTCCAGATCCGGAACCTGCAGCCATTCTACGCCTTTCGCATTCATATATCCGACCAGGATCAGGCTGTCCTCTTTTAATTCGACTTTCACGGTGACACCGCTTTCAATGGCCTCACCCAGTCCAAATCGGATTCCGGTCAATCCGGCTACTTCCTGCGCCGTATTCTGGATCGGCGACTCATAATCGGTAAAAACACTTGCTCCCTTTTCTATTATATATGTTTCACAGTTATCCGACAATAAGTGAAATTCACTATTTTTCAGAGGTTCGATCTGCTCGTCATCGGTTTCTTCTTTCGGGAAGATCCCCTGTTTCATTTCTTCTACATGCTGAATAAATGCCTGATATTCTTTTTCATACTCGGGCAGGCACTGACTCCAGTGTCCATAAGTTTCCCCATTCGGGAATGGGATTTTTCTCTGAGGGGTCTGCATACTGTTTGCATACAGATAGGTCTTCTCTGTCAGTTCTGCGAGACATCTGTAAATATCCAGACTTTCTTTCAAATCTTCTGCTGCATCTTCAAGAAGCGACAAATCTCCTTTTAATTCTTCGTTCATTGTATATTTATACGTCAAAACTTTCACTGCCGCATCTACTTTTTTCGCATAAACTTCACAAATCATCCGAATTGCTTCAATATCCGTAATGTAGCGCTCAAATTCTTCTAAGTTGCAGGTAACCTGATCTTTTGCCTTGTAAATTTCCCGTACTGCTTCTGCCGAAAATCTTAAGACATCTGCTGTCATATCCACAGGAGTCTCTCCAAAATGCCGTTCCCCTTTTAATTCTCTCTGTACATATTCGTCCGGCTGCTCTCCCGGGGTGGATACAGATTTCCATAATTCATAATTCGGACGGTATTTTTTTACATTGGTAAGCTGGCTCATTGTCATTCCAAGGGACATCGTCTGTCGATTTCCCTCGGTAATTCCGATCCGTCTCAAAATACGCGGCGCACATTCCCCGATCTGCTCCAGTGCATTGAGAATATGTGCTCCTGCCTCTCTTCCGCATCCGAAAAATGCATCCAGCTGCCCGATCCAGTATTCTCGTTCTGTCTTCTCCTCATAATCTGGATTCCATGCATAACGCATCCACGCTTTATACCACATCCAGTCCCGGTCTACCTGTTTGATACGCGGGTTTGTCTTATCTGCCGCATATGGCCAGTCCCAGAAAAATAACGGATACAGATGCAGCCCGCTTGTACCCAGACGATGCATGCCTGTCTGCATACACTTCTGGATAAATCCGGGAGCCGCAAAACGGAATGGTTCCAGATTTGCCAGAACATGAACATTCATAATATGTGTCTGACCGTGTACTGTCATTTCGTTGTGCTTTTTCTGCCAGTTCCCCACAGGATAATAAGAAGTCAGGCTCTCTCCGTTAAATTTCCATTGTGTATACAAATTCGAATATTCTTTCACAGCCTTATGCATGATATCCTCGGCTTTACAGTCGTGTCCCCGTAAGATCAGCGGCGGAATTTCCTTTAAGTCTGCCTGACGGATTCCTTCATTGACTGCCGGAATGATGGTTTTTAAGAACCAGTCTTCCTTATTCTGATCTCCTCGAAGCGCCTCTCCAAGACATACCATAAGTCCGATATGAGGAAAGCTTTTGATAAATTCAATGATGGACTTGTAGGTATAATCTGCCACCAGAGGATTGATGGAACTCTGCAGAAGTTCCAGATGATGCTTCTCTGCAAATGGCAGCGGAATATGGATGCTGTAGAATTTTAAAACCACCCAGATTCCTCTTCGGTCGGCCTCTTTTGTCAGCCATTCAAACACTTCCCTGTTTTTCTGGAACTCTTCCTCCGTCACTTCCAGCGCTTCCGGATAATCCGGAACTTTTACAAAGGAAGAAAATGGATGTCCGCTCCAGATATATAAGACATTGCATCTGTCTTCCAGCATCATGTCCAGATATTCCTGCCATAATTTTTTGTCATAGAACCATGGGAATCGTCCCGGAGTCACCGGATATTCATACGTCAGACGCGGCGGCTCCAGTTTTGTTTTCTGAAGTCCGATGACCGGTCCTCTTAACCGGTAGACCGGCGCATCCTGAAATGCCAGTACTTCCGGAATCTTGCCCTCTTTGCGGATACGCTCTGCCAGTTCCAGACATCCGTAAAGCGCCCCTGTTGCATCCCCTCCTGAAACAATGCACAGTTTTGGAGCTGTCACGTTCAGATAAAAGCCTTCCTCCGCCGGAATTTCTTTATGGTAGATCAGCAATCCCCGGTCTTCCAGATCTTTCAAATATGCAGATTCTTCTCGATTTCCCACATAAATCTTAATGCCTTCCAGTTCCCGGTAATCATTTCCAGGTTCTTCTGTGACACCGGAAATTTCATATCCTACATCCTTTAACGCACGTTCTATGTAGGAAATTCCCAGCTGAATTCTGTTATTTTCAATCAATGGCTGTATGATCACTGCCTGTTTCATGCTCTTTTCCTCCATCTGATTAACATTCGAATGTCCCTTTTACATCTTTCCAATGCTCTTCTGCATAAGCCATCAGTTTCTTGGCGTCTGCCATAGACATCGGATTGAAGTAAAGCAGCATACTGTGGGAACCATATCTTTGTACCAGCCGATCCACATTGCGAATCCAGTCGTCTACCGTTCCTGTATAAACCTTGATCCACAGAGATTTTCCGGCTCTTCTTGCCTTGTCATAAATTTCATACCAGTCTTCCAGTGTCCCATCCGGTCCATGATCTCCGCTGGTCCACTGCAGCGCATCGATTTCTTCGATCTCCATCAGTGCATCTACGTGCTTGATCGCATCCGGTCCATCCAGATGATACAGAACATTGTCCAGTTTCTTTGCCTGCTGTCTCAGAGAATCTACGATAAATTCCCGATATTGCGTCGGGGACATCATAGCGGAAAAATCACACTGCAGTTTGGCAGTTTTTCCTTCTCCCCAGATCTGGAACACCGTATAGCAGGAAGAATCATCTTTTGAATCTTTCACCAGATCATAAAATCGGTCATAATATTCAAAATAAACATCGGTCACTTCCTGGATCCTCTTTTCCATCTCTTCCGGCTCATCGATCAGATCAAAAATCGTATTCTGAGCTCCCCGCAAAGAAGCAAGAATATCCACGTTTTCCATCAGGTCCGGAATCGCAACATAAAAATCATCCCCTGCAAGCTCCCTGCACTTCTTTACGACTTCCATATGTTTTTGGAACCATGCATTTTCCGGGTCAAACTTCAATGGACCTTCTTCTTCCCAGTCTTCCACACATTCTGTAAACCAAACCGTACGATCCTGAAATTCAATATCTGATCCCAGATAAGCAGCAATCGATCCCGGACCGAAGTCTGCGCTCATATTCGGGAAACTTTCTCCCAAAAACTCATGATTTTCGCACCAGTGCCGATAGCTTGCGACCATACGCTCCGGATTCATGTATTTATCCTCCATATCCTTGGACCGCAATTCCTCCGGAAGCGGCGCCGCCCCTTCTTTTTCTGCCACGACGATCATCAGCGGACGTCCGGTATTCTGATGTTTCCAGTAGTTTCTGAATTTTTCTTTCGTCTCTTCCCAATTCTGTTTATACTTCACTTTGCACCCTCCTGCATCTTGTCGGTTTTTCAATTTTCTTTGATTTTACTAGACAAAATTTGAAAAATCCACAGGATTTCGGAAGTGATGTTTTTTCTGTTACTCTTCTAACAAATATGTTATTGTTTCACTTTTTCTTATAGTACACTGATAAAAACAAAGATGGACTGGAGGTGTATATCATGTCTTCTGACAACCTGCCGCTTTTTACCGGAAAGCAGCTGCGCGCATTGATCCTCCCACTGATCGTGGAACAATTTCTTGGTATTTTTGTAGGAATGGCTGACACCATGATGGTTGCCAGCGCAGGTGAGGCTGCGGTTTCCGGCGTATCACTCGTGGACTCGCTCAATGTATTGCTCATTGTCCTGTTTGTCGCGCTTACCACCGGCGGCTCCGTTATCATTTCTCAACATCTGGGGGCAAAGAGTTATTCGGATGCTTTAAAAAGCGCCCAGCAGCTTCTTTTATCAACAACGTCACTTTCGCTTCTCATGACAGCGATCGCGCTGCTTGGAAACTACTGGCTTTTACATTTCATCTTCGGAAATATAGCTCCTGACGTGATGGGACATGCAAGGATCTATTTTTTTATCCTGGCTTTTTCTTATCCGTTTCTTGCCATTTACAATTCCTGCGCCGCCATTTTCCGTGCCATGGGAAACTCCAAAATTTCCATGACGGCATCTCTCGTCATGAACCTTTTGAATGTCTGCGGAAATGCTCTGCTGGTTTTTTGTTTTCACATGGGGGCTTCAGGAGTTGCCATTTCTTCTTTGATTTCCCGTATGTTTGCCGCAGCCTTTCTGCTTCTGATGCTGCGCCGTCCAGATCAATTGATCACACTGAAAACTTATTCTTTGCAGTTTGATACGGGGATCATACGAAAACTGTTGTATATCGGGGTTCCAAGCAGCATTGAGACCAGTATTTTCCAGATTGGAAAATTGCTGGTGCTGAGTGTGGTTGCAGGATTTGGGACAAGCGCCACCACTGCAAATGCCGTTTCCAACTCCCTGTCCCAGTTTGCTTTGATTCCGGCTGCTGCCATCGGCACAGCTATGATTACCATTTCCGGACAGTGCATCGGGGCAGGCGCATATGACCTGGCTGTTTCCTACACAAAAAAACTGCTGCTTTTGTCACACGGGATTCTGGCAGCAACCAACCTGATCATGTTCTTTGCCTGTCCGTACCTTCTGCCCCTTTACAGTCTGACACCGGAAACTCTGCAGACAGCCACACTGCTGATCCGGGTTCACAGCATCGGAGCCATCTTTTTATATCCGGAATCTTTCATGCTTACCAATACGCTCCGCGCCGCTGCAGATGTGAAATATCCCATGGTCGTTTCCATTCTTTCCATGTGGATCTGGCGCGTCGGTTTCAGCTATATTCTGGGAATTTATTTCCACATGGGCGTACTCGGCGTCTGGGTGGCAATGCTCTCCGACTGGCTGTGCCGCAGCATCTGTTTCGGGCTGCGTTTCCGATCCGGGGTCTGGAAAACAAAAAATAAATCTTTGATGGAGGAAATGTAAATGTATACAATGTCTTACTTTTTTGATCAGGATCAAACATTGCGCATTGCAAAAGGGGAAGATCTGTTCCATTTTAAGGACTGCAATCAGAACCGGCCGGTTCTGGATCTTCGTCCTCTTGGGAACATTATCCGTGATCCTTATATCCTGAAAGATGCTCAGGGCATCTACCGGCTGTTTTTTACCAATAACTGGTACAGCAACACCCTGGGATACAGCACTTCCCGGGATCTGATCCACTGGGAAGACGTCAAACATCTGAAAGTCATGGGCGACAATGAAGATGTCTGCAACTGCTGGGCGCCGGAACTTTGTTTTGACCGCAAACGCAATGCCTGGATGCTGTTTTGGTCCACCAGTTTTTATTCCCTGAATACAGACAAACGGATCTCCAATCGGATCTGGTATTGTCACACAGAGGATTTTGAAACCTTCACACCCGCCCAAAAATTATTTGATCCCGGATATCAGGTGATCGATGCTTCCATCCACTATTATGACGGTTTCTATTATATGGCATTTAAAGACGAGCGCGGACACAATGCGCCCGGCACACACTATGCTGCCATTCGGACTGCGCGTTCCCGTGATATTACCGGTCCTTATGAAGACATCTCCCCTTTACTGACTGCTTTCCGGACAGAAGGTCCTCTTCTGATCGAAGAAGATGGCTGGATGTATCTGTTTTATGATTCTTTTGGAGATGCCAGCTATAAAGGAATGCGCACCAAAGATTTCAAACACTGGGAAGATATCAGCAGACAGATGCAGTTTCCGGATATGTGTAAACATTTATGTATTTTCCGGGAGTGACAGAAACAACTCCTCATGACGGCTTAATTTGGACATAAAAACGGGGCATATCATTTGCAGATTTGAATGATATGCCCCATTTTTATGTCATGAAATACATTCTATTTATGTAATAAATTTTCATCCAGCATATTTTTAATTTCCTCTGGAAGACCATCTATCGTCATATTTTCTTCTATAAAGAGTAAATCGGTATATTTTTTCTTATCATTAGGTGTTGAAAAAATATGAGTAACTGCATAAGCGGTTTTATGCTGGCTGTCAGCCGTGGCATCCTTCCAAATGCCCAGATGTCGCCGGTATTTTTGAGTCCCCGGCGCGGACTCACCGTATCTCCCTGGTGTGGGCGTAATACCCTTCCGAGTATCAAGTAGTCTCAGTAATTACCCTGCCTGAGCGCAGCACAGCTTTTACGTGCCGCCACACGAAACCTCACGGTTTGTTTATATTATATGATATCCCTCAAAAAATATCAATATGTCCACCTAATTTGTGTTTTTTATTTTACTTTTCCTGCTTTTTCAGCACCAGTACCCAATCGGAGTGTCCTTCCAGGCGCTTCATCGGGCAAAACGTATGCTTTTGTTTTCCTTCTGTGCATCCCGCATAGCTGAACACGCCGGTTACGGGATCCATCCAGTATGTATCAAATGTTCCCTCGTAAGATTCCAGATCCAGTGTAAACGGATGTCCCGTATAATCATAACAGAAGATATAGTCCTTTCCTGCAAACACGGCGATCCTCTCATAAGCCTCGCCGTCGCCTTCTGTCACCAGGTTCTGCGCTGCGCATCCATTCTGATAATCTACGCTTTCCATCAGATGTTTCAAATGCCCCATCTGCATCCCGCCGATGTTGTGAAGCGCCTCTCTCCAGTCCTGCCATACGCCAAACGCGCCTTCTTTTTCCAGGTCTTTCCGGAAAAACTGCATAATGGCATTGTCCCCGAAGGTGTGGCCGAATGCCCCTGCAAATACAGACCAGTATGCATATCTTCTGGTATCCCAGGACTGCCAGTACGGCTGTGTATTGTCATGCAGTCCGTGCACGATCTGCTCATAGGAAGGTTCTCCGTCAATGGTTGGCTTCAACGGAGTTTTGGCCAGATCTGCCTGCACATATCTCCAGTTGTCCTCTCCATACTGATTTGGATTTTTCCCGTTGTCATCCCATGCGCCAAGTACGACCTGATCGTATCTGCGATGTCCGGACTGGAACATATTGAAATCCAGCCAGTCTTCTTCCTGGAACCACTGAGAAGAAGAGGTTCTTCCAAATGGATGAAATCCTACCAGATGTCCGTCGCTTTCTTCTTTCAGCCTCTTTCCGATGTGACAGAATACTTCCGGCGCTGCCTCTCCTTTCACATCACCGCCTGCCAGCCATATGATATTAGGTCTGGATCCAAAACGTTCCAGAAGAAAATCCAGATATGCATCTACATTCCCCATATGCAGCCTTCCTGATTCTACATTGCCTCCCCAGGTTGGAAGAAGAGCCATATAAATCCCAAGTTCTTCTGCCATGCTGACCATATGTTCCACTCGATCCCAATATCCGCCCTCCAGATCTGGTGTGGCATAGTCTTCCTTGTACAGTGCATTTGCGCCGTCTCTGTTTTTCTGCGGCCACTCATGGATCAGCGTAGACTGGATCACAGTATATCCTTTTTCTTTTCTGTTTCTCAAGTAAACAGCTGCTTCCTCTTCTGTCAGCTTTGCAAACATCAGCCATGCCGTATCTCCCAGCCAGAAGAACGGACGGTCTCCGTTGCACAAATATTTTCGATTATCACTGACACGCAGCTTTCCATATTCCCAGGCTTTCATTTTTCCCTCTTTTCCAGAACTTCAAGTCCTTTCTTATTTCAGACGCTGCTCCATCTCATGCAGTTTTCGATACAGCGCTTCTTGTTCCTCTGCAGTTTCACAGTATGTCACGGCAATGAGTTTCAGTCCTTTTCGATACAGCCTTTCAAAAGTACTTTCTGCATCTGCACCGACTGCCCGTGCATTCAAAATAATCCCGCTGTCTGCAAATTGCTCTCCAAATGCATCCGGATTGTTCGGAGACGGATCTGTCTGAATCGTAAATGCTCCATCCGCCATAAAAATCCCTTTCATCTGCTTCACCATGGAAATCTTCTGCTCCCAGTTTCCGCAGGAATGAAATACCGTTCCGCCAAACCGTTCTCCAAGCCACTCGTCTGCCGGCTGAAACAATTCCTTGTAATCTTCTTCCGCAACCATGATGCTGTTGTCGTCACTCAGACCGATCCCACGAAACAGTCTGCTGCTGGCAAATCCATGTCCCGGAGATGCCAGTGCATCTCCAATGATCGCTTTTTGCTTATTCAGAAATTCTGCCAGAAGCTTTGCCGAAAGCATTGCAGCCTCTTTTACTCCGTCCGGATCGTCATAGACTTCCATAAACAGATCCGTGATCGGCAAAAGATACGACAGCATATTGATCGGTGACTGCACATCCGTCAGGGAAACCGGAAGTTTTCCCTTTGTCCGGTCCATAAAATATTCGGTCATCTCAAGAATCTGTCTTCCCGCCGGCGTATTCTCGATTTTTTCAGGCGCTGCTGCCAGCAGTTCTTCCGTCGAGTGAAACATCGGGCGCACTGCCGGAGCCTGCCCGTCCAAAAATTCATATTCCCCGCCAAAACATCCGGCGATATAACCGATCCCATACCAGGGCTCCAGAAAATTGGCAATATCCGCCTGATACTCCAGACTTTTCTGCAATGCTCCCAGCTGCAGTTCTAAGGATTCCTTCCAGTCCCTGCATTTGTCATAAAACACACCGTCTGCCCGCACACGTCTGTATACCAGAATTCCTTCATCCGCTTCCAGAAATTCTTTCTGACGCTCTTTTAAAGATTCTTCATACTCTGCATAGCGCACAAAATCAAATGCTTCACAAGACACCGGTGTCACACGGGTTCCCTGAGAATCCCGTTTATCGTATTGAAATACTTCTCCATTCTTCATCCTTGTCTTCCCACTTTCTGCCTTCATCGGATCACAGCAAAATTTCTGTACCGGTTCCATCCCAGACTACTTCCTGTTTCTGTACCGTTCCTTTTTCATGAAGGAACACCTCGAATTTTTCAGGATATCCGAATTCCGTTTTTTCTGCTTTTACACACAGTTTCCGTCTGGAATCTTCCCACCGGAATGTAATCAGACTATAGACTCCGGATTCATATTCATAATCCTCGCCCCCATCCTCATACAGTTCAAAGCTTCCATCGGCGCCTGCATATACATGGAGTTCATCCATACTGCCCGTCGCCTGAGATGCCTTCGGGATCACAGAACCTGCACGTATAAATACCGGCATTGTATCCACACCGGCTTCCACCAGAAGCTTCTGTCCGCCTTCAAAATATTGTTCCGTTTCTTCTGCATACCAGTCTGCCCCTTTCGGAAGATAGATTTCCACCTTTCCGGATGTTGCGATCGGCGTGCTTTCCGGTCCGTACTCCATCGGATCGGTCACCGGACAGACAAGGTAAGACGGACCGTACATAAACTCTTCTTTCAGCTCTTTTACTGCCTCATCCTGTGCAAAATCAAACATCAGACTGCGCAGCATCGTATAATCATCTCTGTATACTTTCCATGCCAGAGAATAGGTATACGGCAGCATTGCATATCGTTTTCTGATATATTTTACAATCGTATCGTAATATACCGAACCAGCTTCTCCAAACTGCCATGGCTCCCTTGGAGTATCCGTCCCATGGGAACGCATCATCGGAAGATAGGTACTAAACTGCAGCCAGCGCACATACAACTCCCGATACCCCAGATCTTCCACCCCTTTTTCAAACAGGCCATGCCAGAACCATGGCTGAGGTCCTTTGGCCTGTGGATCATTGATAAATTTTCTCCAGCATTCCAGTGTTCCTGTAAAAAATGCTCCTGCATCCAGCGTCCAGTATGGAATACCGGACATGCTTATGCTCAGCCCTTCTGCAATCTGATTTTTTAACACGTCCCAGGTTGCCGCAATATCGCCGGACCAGAGGATGGTTCCATAACGCTGCGAACCAAGAGATCCGGATCTGGTAAGATTCGCCACTCTCTTTTGGGAACATACTGCCCTTTGATGCTCATAAATTCCCTGGGCATGTTTCAGCGCGAACAAATTGGATTCTCTTGCATCCAGATACTGGTTCGTAGAATCTTTTGCCATCTGATACCGCGTTTCATCCGGACGTTTCACCGCACCGTTCCAATCTGGAGTAAACGGCTCCGTAGAATCGCACCACCAGGCATCTGTTCCTGCGGCAAACAGTTCCCGTTCACATTGTTCCCAGTACAGATCCCTTGCCTCCTCGTCAAAGGCATCATACGTAGATAAGTTCATCAAAAGCTTGCCTGCCTTTGCCATCTCTTCGTTATTTTCGGTTCCCTGGTTCATATTCGGCCATACCGATATCATAAAGGCGATTCCCTTTTTGTGAAGTTCTTCCACCATCGCCTTTGCATCCGGAAAACGGCTCTTGTCAAAGATCTTGTTGCCCCACTTTCCTTCTTCCCAGGAATGCCAGTCCAGCACAAGACAGGACACCGGGATGTCACGCTTTTGAAATTCTTCTGCTGTTGTCAAGATTTCTTCCTGTGTTTTGTAGCGTTCTTTTGACTGCACGTATCCAAATGCCCATTTGGGGAGCATCACCGCTTTTCCTGTCAATGTACGGATCCCTTTCACCAGTTCATCCATGCAGTCGCCTTTGATCACATAGTAAGTAAGATCGTCCACTGCATCAAAGGTAAAGGTCATTTTTCCCGCTTTCTCCTCATAGGTAAACATACAGCCTGCGTCAAAGAGGATCGCATATTGTCTGGATGAGAGGATCACCGGCATGGGGATCTTCATATTATTCTGATACAGATATTCTTTTACATTCCTGTAATTGTACACTCCATTTTCCTGCTGCCCCAGTCCATAGATTGCTTCATCCTGCGAAAGCCGGAAGGCAATTCTGCCTTCATATGCATCCGCCACTTTTACCGTGTCCGCATTCTCGACAAAAGCGCGTTCTCCATCGATGGTTTTCTTTGTCACAATGACCGGCGCATTTCCGGAAAAAGTATAGCGAAACACTTCTTTTGGGATCAGTTCGACCTCTGTCTGCCTTGCAAAGATTCCTTCCTCTGTCTGAAATACAAGTTCTCCTTCTGCCTGCCCGGCACAGATCTGACATGCCTGCGTCCGGTCTGCTTCTGTTTCTGGAAGGATCTGCGCTCCTGATTTGTGTTCTTTCTTTCCTTCCCGATATACTACTTTTAAAATATTACGGTCAATTGCCTGAATTAAAGCCTCCATTTTTACTTCCCCCTATTTCTCGATCAACATGGCAAATCCCTGCGCATCCATATGGATCGATCCCCGTATCTCTTGATCAGACACCAGATCCTGATACTGTCCCGGCACAGGGATCTCCACTTGATCCTGTGTAAAATTGATCAGATAATATATCTTTTTATCATCCAGCATGCGACAGACTGCTTCCACATTTTCCGGGAGCGCAAATGGAATCTTAAAGACGCCTGCCTTTCTGCCGATTTCACGAAGCAGCGCTCCAAATACATCCGGTTCCAGCCCGGTTCCGATATAATATGCCGTTCCTTTTCCAAAGCTGTTTTCTGATATCACGCCGCATCCCTTTTTGTAGGTATCTGCATAGGTACCGATCATATGTGCCGTTCCCTCCAGCAGATCGCACCAGTCGCTGTCTTTGCTCTCCCATTCATGCCCGTTCACAGAGATCCGGACGGTTGCCACATTATCCGCAAATATCGGTTCTACTTCCTGTACGGTCACGCCAAACACATCCTGCATTCCTGCCGGAAGACTCTGTGTATAACCTACGTTATCCCCGTTCTTTGCACCTGTCAAAAAAGTTGCCGCAAGATGACCGCCGTTTTTCACATACGCTTTCAAATTTTCCCGATGCGCTTCTTTTAAAAGAAAAGCCCCCGGAAGAATGATCAGTTTATATGCTGACCAGTCCGCATCATAAGAAAGCACATCTGCGCCCACACCGTTTTTCTGAAGAAGATGATAGATCTTTCCACAATAATCCAGATAATGATAGTCCGGATCATTGACGGGTTTGATCCGCAATGCCCAGTGCACATCATAATCCACTAAAATTGCTGCTTCATTGACAAATCTGGCTTCCTCATATGGTTCGATCTTCTTTAACAGCGCTGCGGTCTCCTGCATCTCATAATATCGTCTTCTTGGAATCCCATCCATATCCACAATGGCGTAATTCAGCTGTTCTGCGCCAAACGGGAACGTACGGTACTGAAAATGAAGCATCAGATCCGCTCCGTGCGCCATGGATTGAAAGACCGCCTGCTTCAGAGCTCCGGGATTTGGCTGCTGCCGCCCGGAACCGCTGAAGCGGTGTCCGCCTCCGGACATAAATTCCATCACCCCAAAGTGTTTTCCTTCTTTGACCCCCCTTGCAAAAGCGTATGGAAAAGAATCTACCGATGTATTGCGAAGCCCCGGATAGTAGTCGAAGGCATACGTATCCAATGCTTTGGTGCTCTTGTAATAATCAATGCTGTTGGTAGCCAGTCCTGTGGCATTGGTCGTCACAAACTTTGTAGTATACTTCTTCAACATCTGTGTCTGAATGTTCTGATACTCAATCTGGCTGTCGCTGGCAAACCGTTCAAACTCCAGCCTTACCGTCGGATTTTCATAAAATGCTTCGATTTGCTGGATCGCACCGACTTCAATCGAATTCACCGGAATCTGGATCTGTCCGAAATGAGTGTATTCCTGAGACCAGAAAATACCGCCGCTTCTCTCGTTAAATTCCTCGATCGTATGATAATTTTCTTTCAGATACTCCTGAAATTTTTTCTGGCAGACCGGACAATGACAGCGTCCGGTTCCTTCCTGTGCCGGTTCATTGTCAATCTGAAATCCTGCCACATATGGATTGCTTCCATAATGTTTTCCAATGGCTTCTGCAATCTTTGCCGAATATTTCCGATACGTTTCGTTATTGTAGCAATAATGCCTTCTTCCGCCAAACGGTCTGCGGATTCCTCTGTTATCCATATATAAAATGTCCGGATGCTTTTCGATCATCCATGCAGGCGGACATGCAGTCGGAGTACAGATGATCGTCTCGATCCCATGCTTTCCAAATGCCTCCACAGCTTCATCCAGCCAGTCAAAGCAGTAGTTTCCTTCTTCCGGTTCGAATCTGCACCATGCAAACTCTCCCATCCGGACCGTGTTGATTCCGGATTCGATGATGCACCGGATGTCATGCTGATATTCCTCCGGCTTTTTATGTTCCGGATAGTATGATACTCCGTATCTCATCTTTCTACTCCTTTCCCGTAAAATGGATCTCCATCTGTTCTTTTTCTCTTACACATTCTTTCAGCCGGATCCTGATGATCGTATCTGCCTCTTTTTCCAGATTTTCAGGAAGCTGGATCTGAATCTGCGCTTCATCCTGTGTAAAGCAAAGCGCTTCTCCTTTGTAAGTACAGGATGTGATCTCATACGGAATGGACGGAAGTACTTCGTTTCTGAACGCTTCCGTATCCAGGATATGCAGGAAAATCTCATTTTCCCGATACGTCGTTCCGTACACATGATCTACAGGCTCGATCGGGCCTCCTCTTGTTTTGTAAATCGTATCTCCGTTTTCTCTAAGCCATGCTCCGATCTGACGCATGCGCTCTGCCACATCCGGACGGATATGTCCGTTTTTATCCGGTCCCACATTCAAAAGCAAGTTGCCGTCGCGTGTCACCACATCCACCAGCATGTGGATCAGCCAGTCAAAATCAGAAACCGGATCGTCTGCCATCCAGCCCCAGGAACAGCCGCTGCATACACACATATTTTTCTCCCACGGCACAGGGATGATCTTTCCCGTGATCTCATGAGAACCTTCATCACAGTAGAAATTGCCTTCCCAGCCGGAACGTGGATTCATGATCATCTTGGGATTATATTCCCTTGCCATTTTGTTCAATTTCACAGGCTCCCAGAACCAGGAACTGGACGTATCGCTTCCCTTATGTGCCAGCCAGCCTCCGTCGTACCAGAGAATGTCAATTTTCCCATAATTGCTGACCAGTTCCCTGACCTGATCGTAGCACTGTTTCTTCATCAGAAGCGCATTGTCTGCATTGGCAGGATCTTCCTCTCCTTTTGGATCAAAATATCCCGGGAATCGCCAGTCCATCGGCGAATAATACAAACCGACTCTCAAGCCCGCCTCTCTGGCACAGTCTGTATATTCTTTTACAAAATCACGGTGTGACGCCGTATTCCAGCTGGTGAAATTCTGATAGCTTCCCGGACTGTTCCACAATGCAAATCCATCATGATGGCGTGTGACCATGACCATATATTTTGCGCCGAACTCTTTTGCCAGATCGGTCCACTCATGCATGTCAAACGCTTCCGGACAAAACTGATCTGCAAGCGCCGTATACTCTTCCCATGGGATCTGCTCATTGTGGCGCACCCATTCTCCTCTTCCAAGAATGGAATACAATCCCCAGTGCACAAACATACCGATTTTGGCATCCCGCCACCACTGCATGTCTTCTTCTGTCAGGTTCAGCTCTTCACAGCGCATCCCGCCCAGACTTTTAAAATTAATGGAGCTTTTTAACATTGAGTTCAATTCTGCCCCTGTCATCTCTCTTGGTGCTTTTTTTGGTTCCATACTTACCCTCCCTGAATCAGGAATCTCTTCCTCAAATTTCCTAATTGTCCTTATTTGGGATTAGTATACAGATTTTCCCGCCTGCTTTATATAGTAATCTTTCAAACTTTTTGCATTTTTTTCACATTTTTTTCAAGAATTACTTTCCTCTCACTTCCATTGAGCCGAATGGTAAGCATCTGGTCTTCTTTTGCCGTCAGCGCCAGTTCTGTGATCCTGCCTTCTTCCCATGAAAAATCCGCAATGATCCCGCCTCTTAACAAGACCCCTTTGACCTCTCCGCACTGCCAGGTTTTTGGAAGTGCCGGAAGAAATTCCAGATATCCGCTGTGGGACTGTACCAGACTTTCCAGAATTGCCTCTGCGATCCCGAAATTCCCATCGATCTGAAACGGCGGATGAGTATCCAGAAGATTGATCTTCACACAGTCTGTCAGCAGTCTTGTGATACTTTCCTCTGTCTGATCTGCATCTTTCATTCTTGCCCAAAAACAGGTGATCCACGCACGACTCCATCCTGTATGTCCGCCGCCATGCATCAGTCTGGTCTCCAGGGTCTTCCTTGCGGCGTCAAACAACTCCGGGGTTTCTTCTGTGATCTCATATCCCGGATGAAGTGCATACAGATGGGAAATATGCCGGTGTCCCGGTTCCATCTCTTCATAGTCCTCCTGCCATTCCCGAATCCTTCCATCTGCCGTCAGCGCAATCTCCGGCAGTTTTTTTGCAATTGCCCGGATCGTTTCTGCATCAGATTCTGCCTCTGACAGTCCAAGGATCTCACATCCTTCCAGATATTCCCGGAATAATTGTCTTAAAATCTCCATGTCCATGGCCGGTCCCATGCAAAGTGCGCCGATCTCTCCTGTGTTTGAGCGGTATGTATTTTCCGGAGAAACAGACGGACCTGTAACCAGCACGCCCTCTTTGGTCTCTGTCAGATAATCTTCATAAAATCGGATGGCTTCCCTCATCACAGGAAGCGCTTCCCGGCGCAAAAATTCCCGATCTTTTGTATAACGATAGTGTTCAAAAAAATGCAGACTCAGCCATGCCGCCCCGGTAGACCATACAGGAGAGGCGTCAAAAATCCCTTCCGGATCCGTGTTTGCCCAGAGATTCGTGTTGTGATGTGCGCAAAATCCCCGACAGCCATATAATGCTTCCGCTGTCTTCTTTCCTTTTGGGATCATCCGTTTCACCTGCGCAAACAACGGAAGATGACATTCCGGAAGCTGACATTTCTCTGCGATCCAGTAATTCATCTCGGTATTGATATTGATCGTAAATTCACACTGCCAGGGCGGTGCATACTCACCATTCCAGATTCCCTGCAGATTCGATGGCATCAGGCAATCATAAGAACTGGAGATCATCAGGTATCTGGCATAGTGAAACAACGTCTCTGTCAGATATTTCAAGTGCGTATGGTCACCATTCTTTACCTCATTTAAAAGTTCATCCGTTGCCTCCTTAGGAACATCCTGTGTTCCTAAGGAAAAATCCATCCGGTTGTACAGTCCCGAAAACGTCTTCTGATGCTCCATAAAGATTGTCTCAAATCCGGCGTTCGCCGCTTCATCCAGACGTTTCTGACAATGCGCCCGATAATCCGGATCTGCAAAATCGGTTCCGCATGCCACATAAATGCACGCCTCTTTCACACCTCTGATCCAGGTAAAATCCCCGATCGACTCCGCCTTTTTCTCCGGTGACACCAGCTTCACACCAGTAAAATAGCAGACTCCTCCAGGTCCGCATTCCCCATAATTGCAGACTGTATCTTCCCCGATACTTTCTGTGTGCTCCTCAAATGGCTTTCTGCTCATATTGACAGAAAATGTAAGTCCCTGCGGACAATCGGTGGAAAGCCGGATTGCCACTACCTGATACTTCTGACTGACCAGATGCTCTCGTTTGTAAGTATATCCGTTCATTTGATAAGAAACTACAGCCACTGCTTCCTCCAGCAAAAGCCGCCTTTCATACTGTTCTGCCTTTCCTTTGTGATGATACATACAGATCCTTAAATCTCCCGCCGGCTGATACGGATTCATATATTTGGGAGTCGATGTGATCGCCATTTTTGCCAGAAACTGTGCTTTTTCTACTTCTCCTGCAAACAACAGCTCCCGGATCTGATCCAGATATTTTCCGGTATCCGGATTTTTCCGGTCAAGATCCCTGCCATACCAGATCGTCTCTTCATTGAGATAGATCGTCTCCTCATTGACTTTTCCCATGACCATGGCTCCCAGTCTTCCGTTTCCAATGGGAAGTCCGTCATCCCAATATCGGGCAGGTTTTTTTAATTTGATCTCATGTCTATTTTTGAGAGTTTCCATACACTTTCTCCTTTTCCAATGCCTGTTTCCATTCTTTTTGATAATATGCATTTAACTGCTCCATGCCCAACGCCTCTCCTCTTTGCAGCATTTCTGCCCAGAGCTGCTCAAATTCTTCTTCCGTCTCCGCATAGATCATATTCCACGACAATTCCTGTACCATTTCCTGCAGATGGCTTTCTATCGTCTGCAGTTTTGCCGGAAGGGCGTCCATCAGATAGACTGCCCGGCATCCTTCCACCGTCTTTCCCTGCGATTGTTTCTTCTGCGCAGGATCTTCCCCGGAAAAACCTGCTTCTGCCTGCGTCAGACCAAGCCACTGAAACACCGGTTTTTCTTCTTCCTTCCCGTAAGGATCCATTCCTTCTTTTTCCTCATATAATTTCACAATATTTTCGGGAGTATAGAACCAATTCAGAAATTCACATGCTTTTTCTTGCTTTTCACTGTTCTTATTGACTGCAAAAAACCAGTTTTCACCAACCGGATTCTCCGGCCTTTGATAAAGTGTCATATCCCCGGCTACAAGAGGGATATATCCGTCGCTTTGTTCTTCCTCTTTTGTTTCTGTCCTTCCATACTCTCCGGTCTGCCACGCATAACCGGAAAATAAAATCTGTCCTTTCTGATACTTTTCCTGCAGTTTCTCAAAAGTCTGGGTTCTCGAATCCGGATCCAGAAGTTCTCTCTGGTTGGCTTCAAAATAAAAATGAAGCGCCTGTTTGTAGAAACTGTCCTCTTCCAAAATCCCCTGAATGGTTCCGGTCTTTGCATCCACTGCAAACAGCGGCGAAAGCGACCCCACATCCATCCCGTAATACCCATATAAAGAAGAAGGCTGCTGCATTTTTTTATCTGTCCAGTCTGAGCACAGAGAAAATCCATAAACAGGCTCTCCCATGGCTGTCATCGCTTTTTTCTCCAGCATCTGCTCTGCCGCATCCAGATAATCCTCCAGATGCTCCACCTGCGGACATCCTGCCTTTTCATAGGCATTCCACTGCACCATCGGCATCCAGTAATCCTTTTCCGCACCCTGTTTTCCTACTGAGGTAGGAAGGAAGTACAAGTCTTCCTCCTCCCCGCCGAAATTTTCCCGGTAATACCGCAATGCCGTTTCATATCCGGAAGTCTCAAACACGTCGGAAAGTTCCTCTTCCCATTCATCCAGATCTGCCAGTACGCCTGCGCCTGTCAAAAGTTCTGCCTGCTCCATATCCCGAAATCCGATAATGTCGGGCAGAGTTCCTGCTGCCAGATATTGTTTTAACCGTTTTTCATCCCCATTTCCATTGGAATAAAATTCCAGACGGATCCCGGTTTCTTCATATAACCTGTCAGCGCTTTCCCCTTCCCAGGTTCCCGACATGTTGGTGCCGGACTGCTGAACTAAAATGGTCAGCACCGTATCTTCCTGTTTTTTTTCTGTATCCTGCACTTCCCCTTCTTTTGCACACCCTGTAAGCAGCGCTGCCACACTGAGCACAACTGCCGCTTTTTGATAAAATGACCGCATAATTTCTCTCCGTTTCTCATGGTTGTTCGAATCTGCCGCTTCTTTGAAACCTTGTATTTTACATATTCTATTGTTATAATACTCTATATCTTTTAGAAATACCAGTCGGAGGAAACGCCCTATGCTGAAACGGTTTAAAAACAGTTACTACTCAAAGATCATGATCGTCTGCATTGCTGCTGTCTGTGCCATTACAGCCATTCTGCTGCCTGTATGCAGTTCTTTGATCCACCAGCAGGAGCGCTCCGAAGATTTAAAAAAATACGATCTGATCCTGGATCGGCTGACTGCTTCTATGACCTCCCGTCAGGAAGCTCTCGCCACCAATCTGACTCCCTTTTTTTCCGATGAGGCGAATACACAAAATCTATGCAGTTTCTATCGTTCCACCAGCAAAAAAGTTCCTTTGGAATACCGTGACAGTGTCATGGAGATGCTCCGTTCTTTCTGTTTTTCCGACTCTTATTGCTGCGGCGCCCTGCTCCTGACTGTGACCGGACACCTTTACCAGTATAATTCTCTGTCGCACACCCTGGTTCCGCTTTCGCTTCGGTCACTGACTACAAAGCTGACTCCGTATGAGCTCCAGCTCTTCACCGATCAGCAGCTGATGACGCTGAGCAATGATCTGCAGAAACCGGCGCCTCATATCTATGGCCTGGGGACTTCGGTATTCGATCAGAAAAATGATTCTTTCAACTATCTCGGAACCATGATCTTTCTGTACTCTACTGCCGAATACAGCAGTCTTCTTTCCAGCGCCGACCTGCAAAAAGACGGCACCTTTGCCATACTGGATCAGAATCAGCACGTGATTTTTTCTTCGGATGAAAATTATGAAAGTGCTGACGGACTGCTTCCTGCACTGTCAGATTCCTCCAAAGGGGAGCCCTCCCATTCCACACAGACACAACACGGCACCACCTATTATGCGTCCTCACAGTATCATGAACAGTATCACTTTTATACGGTCTATCAGGTTCCAAAATCTGTATTCACACACAGTGCGATCATCACCGTTTTAACTGTGATCTCTGTCTGCATCTGCCTGGCTGCAATCCTGCTGTATATCCTTGCCTTTTATATTTCAGACCGCAAGATTCACTCCATCCAGAAAGCCATGGGACTGATCGGCACCAACAATCTGGACTATCGGCTTCCGGTGCCCAAAAATGATGACGAATTCACACAGATCATCAAAAGCTTTAACAGAATGTGCGATGATCTGCAGCGCAATGTAGAAAAAGCATACCTTTATGAGATTGCTCAGAGAAAAGCGGAACTGTATGCCATGCAGACCAGTATCAACCCACATTTTCTTTACAATGCCCTGGAACAGATCCGGGTACAGATTCTAAAGAGCAACAGCGCCGCAGCCTCCCATATGCTGCTCCTGCTTTCGAAAATGTACCGAAACCAGACCCGGCGCAACCTCTATATCACCATTGCAGAAGAATGCAGCCAGTCAGAAAATCTGATCAACTTTTATATGTACCGCTATGGTGACTTTGAATACGAATTTAACATCCACAGTTCCATCAAGATTTACGGGATTCCCAAAAATACCCTGCAGCCACTGATTGAAAATTACTTTGTCCATGGCTTTATCCCGGATTCTGACGAAAACCTGCTGACTATTTCTGCCCATCCTGTCAACATCCAGGATACGCTCTGGATCGAGTTCTGCGTGGAAGATAACGGATCTTCCATTACGGAGGAAGAACTGGTTCTTTTAAAAGAAAAGCTGGCCGCTCCTGTCATGAGCAGAAGCGAAAACAACGGATTCGCACTTTCCAATGTCAATCACCGGTTAAAACTTGTATTCGGCAACGATTCCGGACTTGTTCCGGGCGTCGGTTCCGACGGCACCGGCTTTGCCGTCCGATTCCGGATTCCGGCCATTCTTCCGGAAGATCTGCAAAAAACCTGACAGCGTGCTGTTTTTATTCCAAAGCACGCTGTCGTTTTGTCATATCTGATGCTGTTTGCGGTATGCAAATACATGCTTCCAGTCATCCCGGCTCAGATAATGGGTCCCTTCCCTCAAAAAATATCCGATGTCTCCTTTGTGACTAAATTCTCCCGGCTGCAAATACCGTCCTTTTTGCTCCAAGCCCATACTTCCCATACATTCAAATGCCGGACTGGCTGCCAGACAGCCTAAAAATTCTGACCTTGGATCTGCCCAGTCATCTCTGGATGCACTGGTCACATACAGATGCCTTCCGGCCATCATTGCCAGCAAAAAATGGGAATCAAAGGGAAGTTTTTCCAAATCTTCCCGATACTGAAAGAAGTTTCCCGCAAACCATAGTCTGGAGCCTTTTCCATACAGATTTTCAATCTGCTCTCCGGTCTTTCCCCGAAGTAATGCGGCTCCCCCGGCGCCGGACTGGCAGCTTACCGTCAGTCCAAATCTGGTGTCAAATGCTCCTGCGAGCAACGCCGCTTTTCCCAGTCTGGAATGTCCCATCACCGCTGTTTTTTTCTGGTCAATCCCCGGATCATCAAGAAGAACATCCGCGATCCTGGACATACACCATGCCCAGATCCGAAGTTTCCCCCAACTGTCATAAGGATTCCTGGTACAAAACCTTCCAAGCCCGGTCATATGTCCGTCAAAATAGTCTGCCGCAATATCCTGATAACAGACATTTGCAATTGCATACCCATGGTCGATCACTTCTTCTCCGATTCCGTCTGCAATCTCCGGCGTAAAAGCCAGATAAAAAAAGATCGGAGCCGGAGAGGAGCCTTTGGGGACCGTCAGAGTGAACGGAACCGATGCAGAAGAAAAATCAGACCGGATCTTCAGTTCGCAATACTGTGTCTCTGCCTTTCCCCCATAACTGTCTCTGTCGATCCGCACCACTTCCTTTTGGCTCCGGCAGGCAAGGCGTGTGGGAAAACCGGCAAATTCTCTGCTTAAGATCTCCCCGATTTCCTGTCTTCTTCTTTCCCACTGAGCCGGTGTTTCTACCGGCTCTTTACTGTTTTGCCGCATCAGTTCCGGGAGATTTCTCTGATGCAGTTCCTGTTCCAATGGATTCATTTCATCCCTCCTGTTCCAGAAGGTCCAGAAGCAATTCATCCAGGCCGATATTGTATCCGACTCTTCCTTCTCTCGCCAGAGAACAAAGGATCAGTGTGCCCCCTTCTGCCGAACATTTTTTGACAAATGCACGATGCGGTTTTGCTCCTTTGCTTCCCTGAAATCCACTCTTATCGTAAGTATAGATCAGTGTTTCTCCTGAAAATTCTGTCTGGATCGTATGATCTGCGGTAGCGTCGATATAGTCTTTCTTTGCATTATACAGCATCCCAAGCGGATACGATCCATACGCCCCGTCGGCTGCAGCAAAGAACAGATCTCCGCAGGATTTTATTTGGATTTTTTGATCCAGAAGAGAAAGCGCTTCCTGTCTCTTTGGAAGCAGCCAGAGCGCATGTTTGCCCTGCCGCAGGTGTTCTTCCAATCGTTTCAGATCTTCTTTGTCATCCCCGCTGACCAGCCACATTTCGGAAGTCTCATCTGCGGATTTGCCCTGATACGCATCCAAAATCTCCGCTGCCTCACATCCCAGGGTGTAAACGCCTATTTTCAGTGTTCTTCTTTTTTGTACCTGAATCTCGATTTTTTCCTGATGAAGCAGTCTGCCGTCTTTTGTAAAGATCGCCGTCTGTACTGTCACCGTCCTTCTGTTTCCTGTTTGTTCAAAAGACACCGGAAGGATTCCCGCACACTGCGCGTCTGCAGCCGCAATTTCAAACGATTCTGTATACATTGCATAAGGAGTATCACTGCCTTCTTCATATATTTCTGCCTGGATTTCCACATTGTTTCTGTCCCCTTCATCATTGAGGATCCATACTTCCACCGGCACAGTCTCGTCTTCATAAGCGCTTGTTCTGGCAGTGTACAGATTCACTTTCAATGGGATCAGAGATTCCTGATATGCAAAATACGCCGGTTTTGGTGTTCTTTCACAGTCTGTCAGCGTTTTCATCCAGCCAGACGGCCATGCATCGATCAGCAGATGAATGGCTGTCTGGTTGATCACATCCCCTCTTCTTCGAAAGGCGTCTGTCATCAGTTTTGTCGCATTTGCCTGATGCTTCTGACTTTCTCTGACCCAGTCTTCCATCATATGCTGTTCCGGATACCAGTCCCCCTGCACGGAATGCGTCTGCGCCCGCACGATCCGATCCGGATACCAGTCTCCCTTCTCATCACACTGCAGCCATTCTTTCGGATACCGGCGTCTCATCAAATCCACCGGATCCAGACCTTCTGCTCCATATTCTCCACATCCGATCATCCAGCCTGCTTTCACCGGAGGCAGGTATCCTCTCATCAGACGTCCGATGGGCTCTCCGTGATTGGTATACCACATCGTATAAGTATGGAAATCCGGCATTCCTTCCAGGGTCGGTCCGTCATAATCTCCTTCCACATTCTTCACCACCCGGTCCGGATTCTGCACATAGATCACCTTACGCGCTGCCGCAAAGAAAGCCTCCAGTTCATCCCGCAGGAGATGACGATGCCCTTTTGCCTCATAGCGCCTGGAAAACTTATCGTTTGGATCTTCTGTTCTTCTGATGCACATCGGTTCATTGATCAAGGTTACCATCGCCGTGGACACATGCTTTCTGACCAGATGTTCCATCTCCTCCACCTGACGGAGCGCCTCGCAAAGCTGAGGTCTTCTTAAAAATCCAAACAACGGAAAATCACACTGATGCATCATGCCCAGCATATCAAAATATTCATAAATTTCTTCCTGAACCGGGCGCTGTGTAATCCGGTAATAATTCATATGACACATCTTTGCGATCAGAATGTCCTCGATCAGCTGCTCAAAATCTCCATTCATCACACATTGCTGCAAATGTCCCATCTCATTTGCACCACGCAGCATGATCGGTTTGCCATTTAAGAAAAACTTCCCGCGGGGAGTACTTGTCTCGTCACTTCGAAATTCCTTAAGCCCCGTTGTCTGTACCCCGGCGCTAAGCAGCGCTTCGCCTTGGTTCAGGAATACCTTGGTTCCATACAGCCACGGGGTGTCCGAATTCCACACCCTGTAGCCCTCAATAGAAAAGAAATATCGGTACTCATTCTTTCCGGGACCCACAGCCGTCACTTTTTTCTCAAAACTTCCGATCGCACTGCCTTCATAGTTTTTCGGCTCGATCGAAATGTGAATGTCCAGATCTCGTTTTACCTGATTTGTATAATTGATCACACCTACCCGAACTTCCACCGAATCTTTGGAAAGATCCGGACGCACAAAAATATCGTCCACATAAATCTCCGGCCGAAGTTCCAGACGGACCGTTCCAAATACCCCTGCTCCCGCGGGACAGTGATGCCATCCGATCTGAGGATCGTCCCATCCGGGTCCTGTGGCTGCATAGATCTTATCTCCGTCCAGAAACTCCCCTTCTCCCAGGATCGGAATATCGTTTTTACAGAGGATCACCAGTTCATTGCTTTCCCGGATATATTTGGTCACATCAAAAGAAAATGGGGCAAACAGCCCTTCATGGCTTCCCACATAATTTCCGTTGAGGTACACCTCCGCAATATAATCTACACACTGAAATGCCAGGATCATACGGAATCCATTATGACAGCCTGACTGCCATCCCTCAGGACAGGGAAATTCTGTCCGGTAATAGCCTTCCCATTTTCCAGCTTCCTTTGCCGGTCCCCGGTAATCCGGGATCGTCACATTTTCCCACTTCACATCCGGCCGATTGCGATCCTGAAAGCACTCATCCTTCTCGCAGTACCGAAACTCAAACTGCTGCAGAGAAAGGCTTTGTGTTTCCATCGGAAGTGTGGAAAGATGATTGGACAGAAACGGTCTGTAATACGCTTTCTGCTCTTCCAGTTCCTGATAAAATTTCTCCTTCTGCTCTTCATACCCAATCTCCCGGATCGGCTTTAACCTCTGTCTGGCTGTTTCTTTGAAATAATGATTCGAAACCTTCCGCATCGCAACTTCCCGGTCTGTTGTCCCCGCCGGATGTTTGGTCTGTGCGATCTCATAAAAAAAATCCTTCTGTCCCATAATCTCCTCCTGATTCAAAAATCCCCCGGCCAAAGCCGGAGGATCTTACTTTACTGCTTATTTGCCTGCAGCTTCTTTGAATTCCTTCTGAATTGCCTTGTAATCTGATGAATTTACAATTCCATCCACAAAGTCTTTCCACTGCTGTTCGTTAATTTCTCCCATGACGTACTGGGTACACATCGTATTTACATCGTCTGTCAGAACACTCCACTGATTGTTGTAAGTCTCTGACTGAAGGTTCTGGATTTCATTTTTCATTCCGGTTTCTTCCAGATTGTCATATACAAAGGTCTTAATTTCTTCTGCTCTTGCGATATTTTCATCAGAAGCTCTCTTTGCACCGTCACGTTTGAATTTGTCATTTACCTGATCCTGATCTGTTTTCAGGAAGATCTGGTTCCATCCTCCAACATATCCCTGTTTGTTCAGTTCACCCATCTTCGGATCAGAAGAAGTATCCATTGTTCCATCTTCCAATAATTTGTAGTTGACACCTTCTACTCCAAATCTCATCAAATTATCATATCCCGGCATGGACTCTTCTGTGTGATTGAATACTTCCAGAATCTTCTGGATTTTCTCTTCTGAGCAGGAAGAACTGATCGCAATACATGAATCAATATCTGTATAGTTCGGTGATACTGTATAAGCTTCCGGTCCTTCTACCGGCATCAGACACCATGCTTCATATGTATCCGGTGTGTTCTTATCAAACACTTTGTTACTTGTCATATCGGCTGACTGGTTCCAGTTGTACCACTGGCAGAGATATGCAACGGAGTTGCCGGCTTTCCATTTGGATGTATCTGCATTTCCAAGTGCAAATTCCGGATCCAGCACATCGGCATCATACAGATCTTTCATCCAGTTCAAAAAGTCGATATATTTTTCATCAAACTGCATGTACTCAAATTCACCGTCTTCGTTGATTTCCCAGTCGGTCTGTCCGGTAAATGCTGTTGCAAATCCTTTGATACGGTCATCCATAAATCCATTTCCTGCATTGTCAAAGAAATCCAGTGCATAAACCTTCTTGCCTTCTCCTTCTGTCGCTGCTTTGGACAGCCCGATCAGCCAGTCTTTCAGTTCATCCATCGTTTTCGGTTCTTCTGTATATCCGTATTTTTCCATCAGATCTTTTCGAACCTCGATTCCTGAATTCTGTCCTTTTTCGGCTTTACTTCTTGGCAGAATATAAATTCCATCATTGTATGTTGCCTGCTCCCAGAAATTTTCATCCCAGTTTTTCATTACGGCATTGGTCTCTGCAATTCCTTTTCCATCGTCAAACAGATAATCGGTCAGATCCACGAACTGTCCGGCATCAATCGCCTGTGTCAAAATCGGATAATAGTATGCACCGCCCACTTTATTGATCTGAATGACATCCGGCTGGCTGTCTGCCGCGATCAAAGTATTCAGCTTCTGATCATAATCCTGATAGCTTACCCATTCAATATCCAGATCCACGTCCATCTTTTCTTCCCAGTACTGTTCCATCTGGCTGTTGGATACTGCTCCGAATCCCCAGTCAATTCCCATTACGGAAATCGTCATCTTTCCGTCCTTGGTGGTCTCTTCTTTCTTAGATCCCCCGTCTTTCTCCTTGGCATCGCTGCTTCCACATCCTGTCAATGCTCCTGCAAGCATCACTGCCGACAGACAAAGCGCCAAAACTCTTTTCTTTCTCATTTTTTATCCTCCTTTTATTTCCAGCTGCTTCCTTGCAGCCGTTTTTTGATATCATATCTCCAACTTATCCTTTTACAGCTCCTACCATCATACCTGTCTGGAAGTATTTCTGCAAGAATGGATAGATGATCAAAATCGGAATGATTACAACTACAACGGCTGCCATTCTCATTACCTCCTGAGGAACTATTGTCGCCAGTTCGGTCGATAAATCTACCACATCTGCCACTGTTGAAGAAAGTACAATTTTCTGTACATATACCTGCAAAGTCTGTTTTGCTGTACTTGTAATATACATAACACTGTTAAAGTACGTATTCCAGTAACCTACAAAGGAAAACAAAGTCATGGTTGCCAGCATCGGCTTGGACAGTGGTATCACGATCTTGCTGAAAATCTTCAATGGCCCGCATCCGTCAATCTTCGCTGCCTCCTCCAACTCCAGCGGAAGCGACTGGAAGAAAGAACGCATGACCATGATCGTCCATGCACCGCACAGACCCGGAAGGATCAATGCCCAGTAACTGTCCAGTAAATGTAACTGTTTCATATTGATAAAGTTCGGAACCATACCTGCACTGAACAGCATGGTAAACATTACGTATTTGTTGATAAATGATTTTCCCGGAATCGGCTTGGATAACATATAAGCCAGTCCGGAACATACGATCACGCTCAATGGTGTACCAATAAATGTTACGATCAACGTAGACTTTAATGCATTTAAGAAGCCGGAACCGCTTAAGATCAGTTCATATGCCTCTGTGGACCACTTCTTTGGCCAGAGGATCAGTTTTCCTGCCTCATACGCCGTAGCATCTGTAAATGAAAGTATGACTACGTATAGAAACGGAAGGATCATCGTCAAAGCCACAAGGATCAAGATAAACCAAAGCGCCGCCTGGTAGAGATTCTCCTTTACTTTCATACCCATCTTTTTTCTGCCGCCTCTTTTCTGTACGGCAACTGCTTTTTGGGAAGCCATATTTCCCCCTCCTTTCTATTACATAACACCTTCGTAACCTTTGCGGTTTGCAATCCAGTTTGTGAGGATTACCAGGCCGGTGTTGATCACGGATTTAAAGATACCAATTGCAGTGGAGTACGAATATTGTGTACTTCCGCTGGCAATACTGTTGTTGAAGATGTATACTTCAAATACTTCCAGCTGCTGTTTTACCATAGCGTTGTTCATCAGAAATACCTGCTCAAAATCTACGGAGATGATCGTTCCCATTTTCAGGATCAACATAACCATGATTGTTGGCATAATACTTGGAAGTGTGATTTTCCATATGCACTGAAATCTGCTGGCTCCGTCCATTTTCGCCGCTTCATATAATGTCTGGTCGATTCCTGAAATTGCAGCCAGATAGACGATAGAGCCCCATCCAATGCCTTTCCATACGGACTGTACCAGGATGATCACGTAAATCCACCCCGAACTGAACATATAAGCGGTCGGTTCATTTCCCATCATTTCTGCGATCTTATTGACAAGTCCCTGTTCTGTGGATAACAGGAAAAATGTTAAACTTGCTACGATCGCCCATGAAAGGAAATGCGGAAGATACACAGCTGTCTGGACAAATTTCTTGAACGCTGCATTTCTTACCTCATTCATGATCAATGCCAGGATGATCGGAGCCGGGAACGTCAATAAAGAAAGTCCACTGATGATCAGCGTGTTCTTCAACATGTTGTAAAACTTCGGATCCTGGAATAATGTCTGGAAATGTTCCAATCCAACCCACGGACTTTTCAGCAGTCCCAGATGCGGGTTGTAATCCTGAAATGCCATGAGCAAGTTCCTCATCGGCAGATAATTCATAAAGAATAAGAGGACAATTCCCGGAATTCCCAGGAAATAAATCCAGCGATATTCGTACATCCGCTGCCGTAAAGACTTCTTCGTGGCTACCATTTTTGTTTTGTTCTTAGCCATTTACTTTTCCTCCCTGTTTTCATTCGCAACTTTTTCATATTCGATTCCATTTGCGTTTGCTTTAATAAAAGTATAAAAATTTTTATAAGATTTTTATATAGTAAACATTCAAGCTTTTTGAACAAATTCTAAATATTTTTTAAAAATTTAGTGTTTTTTTGTCTTTATCTTCCAACGTTTAGCGCTTACATTAACACTTTTCGGGGATTTTTCCTACTTTTGTTGGCACTGCTTTCCAATCCATTGACTTCTTTTTTCCTTCTCTTTTATACTAGGATTTAGAATAAGTGCAAAAATATGAAATTTGTTCTATTTTTGTTATTGGAATCTAAAGGAGGAGTGTTTCATGTATCAGGTTGTTATCGTAGATGATGAACCTTTTGTTCTTGAAGACTTAAAAAAATCGATTGACTGGGAAGGCTCCAATTTTGAAATCGCATATGCGGATACAGATCCGCAGCATGTTCTTTCTTATATCCACTCCCATACGGTCGATCTTTTGATCACGGACATCAATATGCCGGAAATGAGCGGACTTACCCTGATCACAGAAGCCAAAGCCATCCAGCCGCTTTTGTCGGTTCTGGTTTTGTCTGCTTATGATAACTTTGAATATGTACGGACTGCACTGAGAAACGGTGCGGAAAACTATCTGTTAAAACCATTAAATCCGGAAGAACTGCTGGAATCCATTCAGTCTGTTGCCAAACATTTGAAAGAGAGGAATACACTTTCGAATACGTATGGTTCTTCCATGCTGACATTCCGCAGTCTGTTCACAGAAAACTGGGTGAAAGGAACACTGGACAGCGCCGATTTTCTGACCCGCGCTGAACTGCTTGGCATCAATCTGTCCCTGAATAATTACACCGTCTGTATTTTTTCTTCTACAGACGCCAACGCACAGAAAATGTCTTCTTTGTTTGACTGGCTTCTGGCCTCCTGTATCGGAAAGTTCCAGAGTCATTTCTATTTTGAGACGCCGACCTGTCTTGTGTGTATTTTAAGCGGCACTGATTCTGCACCGGATATGGAGCAATTCCTTGCCGATCTGAATACCGTGCGCGGTCTGTTTCCATTTTCTTTTTTTGTGTCTGTCGGAAATACCGTGGACAATTACGAAGATGTCAGCGAAAGCTACCGCAATGCTCACAGCTATCTGTTTCTGAAGCATACCGAAATGAAGGAACTGATCTGTTCTTCGCTGCTGCTTCCACTGTCCGTTCACACCGTCATCGAACAGAATTTTTCTGCAGTGCCTTTGGATACTTATTTAAACCAGGTAATGGATGCTTTTAATCCTTCGCTTGATACCCGGAAACGTATGGCATTTCAGCTTACCGTGATCAACCACGGATTGTCTCAGACAAACTTTGAGAAAAACAGACCCCAGGAACTGCTTGCGCTTTTAAAGGAAATTCCGGGAAGCGGAAAATATTTTCATGAGATCCAGGCATATTTAAAACAGTTCATTTCCACCTGTTACCAGATATTAGCGAATCTTCAGTCCGCCCAGAGCAGCCAGTATCCCTGTGTAGATGCTGTCATCGACGCCATCCATGAATTTTCAAACAAAGAGATTTCGTTAAAGACACTTGCCTCCCAGCTGAATATGCACCCGTCTTATCTGGGGAATATTTTTCACCAGCAGACCGGATACTATTTTAACGATTATCTGAACGAAGAGCGTCTGAAATACGCTGCGGAACTGATGAAAGAAACCGGATTAAAGATGAAGGAGATCGTGGATCAGTCCGGATTTTCCAGCCAGACTTACTTCAATCGCCTGTTTAAACGAAAATACGGAACGTCTCCGCTTGCCTGGCGGCGTGAAATGAAAAGTAAAGAATTTGTCGGATGATGTGAATGCTTTGAAAAAAGGAGCTTCCCATCAGAAGGTATATTTTGAAATACACCCCTTTGATGGGAAGCTTGAATTTTTCACCTTATGCATCCTTCATTTCCTGAATGAATTGAAAAATCAGAGATTCCTCTTCTTCCAATGCATCTGCAATGTCCGGGATGGAATACCCCTTTGCCAGTTTCTTTTGGATTTGTTCTTTCAGAAGTGCCTCTCGTCCCTCTTCCCAGGAAGCTTCCCGTTCCTGTCTTATATGTTTTTCCTGATCATATTCGTAGATACTCACTGATTTCGCCTCCGCTCGATTTTGTTTTAAAAATTCTGCCAGAATGTCTTCTTTTATGCATTCTGTAATCGCCTGTTCCACAGCCTCTTCAATGGGAATGGTTCTGGCATACTTTCGGACCCTTTCCGTATATTCGGAATAGTCGTTCAATGATTTACACATCCCCTTTAGCTTCTCATTATGTCCGCGATTGATATTCAGCATAATTGCCTTCAGTTCCAATGCCGGATCCTCTTCTTCCATTCGGTATACGTCAGACAGCTTCAGGATGCTCCGATCAGGCTGTTCTTTGTCTCCGTTGTAAAAGATAACGAACTGAGGGGACGGAATCCGGACGAATTTCGAACCATATAAATTCTCGTCTTTTGTCATCCCGGAGTACAAATCTGAAATGTAAAATAAATACCACAATGGCAGGTTCGGACTGTAGGTGGACTGATGTTCATACAGCGATAAACGGGAATCAATCAAAAACGATACGTCATTATGCATGGACATATAGATTGCATTCTCCAGAGTGTTGATCTCTAAAAGCTCCGGATCTTCATAGTGTCGTCCGCTGATTGCATTATACAGTCCCAGCAATTCTTTCTTATTGCTGTAGAGCATGGCAAATATTTTGGATTTGTACAATCTGTTTACGGGCTGTGTTGGTGTGTTCTGGTTCATAAGTAGACCTCCTTCATTGGAATTGGATGCAGGAGGTTTCCTATTATATCTTTTTTCTTAAAAACCCCTCTGCTGTTTTAGATTGAAAACAAAGCATAGAGATTTTCTGAAATGATATTAGAATAACAGATGCGGTATCGTTCCGCTTGAAAAACCAGAAATAGTATGCTTTTTGGTATTGTAGCACAGAGTCCGAAAAATAAAAAGTATCATGATATAATTTATAAGATTTTTTCTCACTGTTTCTGATTGATCAAATACCAGTTATACCCTTCAAATACAAGATTTTGTATCGTTCCATGAAAAACAGGCTCCAATGACTCCTCAAACCATTTTATTGCTTTCTCAAGTGACTGTCCGTTTTCTTCTACTTGAGCAATCACATTCGACTGTGTGATCATAAAACGGATAAATGCTTCTTTGCTCATCGGTACTACATTTGTATAAGTTTCCTGTTTACAATTTTCTCCATTATTGATACCATTTTGCCTGTGCACGATACATTTTTGCATAATATCCATCTTTTTCCATAAGTTCTTGATGGCTTCCATCTTCAATCAATTTTCCATCGCGAAATACCAAAATACGATCCACCACAGACGTAATCCCCAACCGATGTGAAATGAGAAGTGTTGTCTTATCTCCTGTAATTTCTGCAAAATCTTTATATAATTGTGCCTCAGCCATCGGATCCAGTGCGGATGTCGGTTCATCCAGAATAATAATCCTTCCTTGATTTCTATATGCTGCTCTGGCAAGAGCGATCTTCTGCCACTGTCCTCCTGAAAGATTATTGCTGTTCTCTGAAAAACTTCCAATCTTACTGTCAAGTCCCAACTGCTGCTGATTAATTACCGCATCAACATGTAACTCTTTTAACAGCTGATTTAATTCCTCATCTGAACTTGTTCTTTCAGGATCTGATACGGTAATATTATTTCTCAGTGTATCTTCATAATGTGCAAAATCCTGAAATACAACCGAAATAGAATTTCTGATTTTTTCTGGTTCTGCTTCCATGGATTCTCCACCTACCTTTATGCTTCCACTATCAGGCTGAAGCATACCGCAAAGCAAACTGATAAACGTTGATTTTCCAGATCCATTGTCACCTACAATCGCTATTTTTTCTCCATCTTGAATAGAAATCGAAACATCCGATAAGGCCTGTCGTTCGGCTCCAGAATACGTGAAGCTTACATGTTCGCACTGAATATCTCCCTTTTTAATCATTTCTGTTTCTTTTTTTCGATTATCCTTCGGTAAATCCTGAAGATAAAAAAATTCCTGCATATATGGCAATGTACTTAAAAAGCCGGCTGTTCCGACAAAAAGATTGGAAGCGGCTGTCTGCATCTGACCGGTTAAGGAAAACACCATCGTAAACAACCCCAGTCCCAGTCCTGGATTTTCATAAATCTGCCATGCTGTGACAAGAAGGACTGCCGCATAAACCATATTCCGCATCACATCTGCCACCCCATTCATCAGGGTATGCTTTGTCAGAAGTTCTCGCTTTTCTTTACAGTGGCTGTCTGCAAATGCATGCCAGCGCTTTAAAAGATATGGATATAAGCCATAATGTCTCAATTCCTGTATGTGTTTTTCCTCGGCCATCAACCCATAATAGAGTATGACCATCGCACCTTTTTCTGACCAGTGAAGATTCCGAAAAAATGTCTCATTATTTTGCTTGTATGTAATCCAGGCTGCCGGAAAAGTGGTAAAAATAATCAAAACAACAATCCAGGGATTTACCGCCCATAAAAGTACTATAATACTGACAAACGTAATTGTTGTAGTAAGAAGGTTCATCACCATGGATACACTTCGTATCGTCTGCTCTCCTGCAAACTTATTCACCATTTCCAACCGTTCCTGAAACTTATCTTCATTTTCAATATACGGATAACAGACCTCACACTTACACTTCAAAAGTGTTCTTTTTAATTCACGGGTGCCCCTTACCTGATCTTCCTCATCTGTATATTGTCTCAACGCCTGCATGCACAGCTGTATCAGGAAAAAAATCACCAAAACTAACAACAGCTCCAGACAGGAGGCAACGGTACTTCCGCCACTTTGCAGCCGCAAAAGTTCATCTGTAAATGCCTGCAGCCTTTTTGCAATCAATGCTGGTAAAAACGCTGCCGGTATTCCCAAAATCAGAACAGCCTTAGACAACCTGGATTTTATTTGCAGACTCATTTTAACAGCACGAAATGCCGTCTTTCGCTTACTCTGTTTCATATGCCGCATCCTCCTTCTTTACATCATACCATTCTGCCTGACTCTGGAAAAATTCCAAATAGATCCCCTGTTTTTCCATCAGCTCTTCATGGGTTCCTACTTCTGCCAGTTTTCCCTGATCCATTACAAAAATCCGATCTGCCAATCGTGCAAATCCAACTCTGTGGCTGATCAATATTGCTGTTCTTCCTTGAATTTTTTCCTGAATGGCAGAAAACTGTTCCATCTCCGCAATCGGATCCAATGCGGATGCAGGTTCATCAAAAATCAGGACATCTTTGTCACTCATATGCGCTCTGGAAACTGCTACCTTTTGCTGCTCACCTCCGGAAAGATTGACACTTCCTTTTTTCACTTTTTTCAAAAGCCAGGTCTCCATTCCTTCCGGAAGCCGTTCTAGCAGCTTCATCCCTCCGCCTTTCCGAAGCGCCTCTGTAATTTTTTCTCTGTTTTCGATATTCTTAAGGTCCCCGTACCCTACATTTTCACGAAGGGACGCATGAAATAAAGCAAAATCCTGAAAAAACATACCAATGCTCTGATTGATTTTTCCTCTTTGATACGTTTTATAAGATTTTCCCTTAAACAGCAGTTCTCCCTGGGTTGGCTGATACAACTCCACAAGAAGTTTAACTAACGTACTTTTTCCACTTCCGTTGAGTCCCACCAGGGCAATCGTTTCCCCTTGGTGAATCTGGAAATTCAAATGGTGAAGTACTTCCCGCTTATCGTCATAAGAAAAACAAAGATCCTTTGCTTCAAATACAATTGGACAATCTGCTTCTACTTCTTCTGTCTTTTCCTTCTCTTCTGAAACCGGTGCTGTTTCCATAAAGTACTTCATTCTTCCCATGTCAAACAGATTTCGCTTGATATGATGAAATGTATTGGAGAAACGCTGGATCACACTTGACATGCTCTGAGCCATTCCGTACAATGTCAAAAATACATCTACTTTTATAGTTCCCGCTTTGACCTCATAAACAGCATACACAAGAAGAACAACAATCAAAATATAATATCCCACAGAACAGAAAAATGAAATGAGATTTCTCCATACAGCAATCTTTTTATCTCTGGAATAAATGGGCTCATATGCACTTTCCCACTCTCGAAGCATACGATCTGCATTTTTAAAAATACGCAGTTCTTTTGCAACTCCCGGCTGCATCACAATGTTTTCAAAATACTCTGTCCTTCTTACAAATTCCCGATCCTGTACATAGCTGTATGTACGCTTCCCTGTAAGTTTTTGATTGATCAAAAGAACAAATATCAGATATGCAGAGGTTACCGCAAAAATGACAGTCGAATAGGTCAGTGCCAACAATACCATAGACGTAATACTTACGATTTGTGTAATTGCGGTAAATGTATTCGCCATTAAATTTGTCAATTCCCCAAACCGATACCGTACATAACGGTATTCATCCTGTATTTCCTTTCGATTCAAATCCTTCCATTCAATTTTCTGGATTAAATCCATAAACCGTTCAGAAAGTCCAATATAATAATAGTCATAAACTGCAAGAAACATAAATTCTGTATTGATCCGGTTTGATAATCCAATCAATACAAGAATTGCTCCTAACACCAAAATTGCTCCTGTTACATCTGCAAAGCTTCCTGTCCCTGTCAGCAGATATTCTGAAATGGTACTGATAATATCTTTCTGCCATAATAAAGATAACATCGGAAGCAACGCAACAAGAGAACAAACCGTAATCCACCCAATCAGCGCTTTTTTACTCATATCCCATGCCAGTTTCATACACCAGCAGAAAACATGAAAATTCCTTTTTAATTCCCCTTCCATTTTTCAAGTTCTCCCTTCCATCATTCGTCAGCACTCTGCTTAACGTCATTGTACAATTCCTTATTTTTTATTGCGATAGTAAATATTCAAATTTTTTCAACTAATTCAAACTTATAAAAATACATTAAATTATCCCACGATACTTTTTCTTTTTCGGACTCTGTGCTACAATACAAAAAAGCATATTATTTCTGGTTTTCTAAGCGGAACGATACCGCATCTGTTATTCTAATATCATTTCGGAAAATCTCTATGCTTTGATTTCAATCTAAAACAGCAGAGGGGTTTTTCAGAGAAAAGATATTATATGGAAACCTCCTGCATCTAATTCCAATGAAGGAGGTCTACTTATGAACCAGAACACACCAACACAGCCCGTAAACAGATTGTACAACAGAATGCATAAAAGAAGACATTCTGGCAGAATTTTTAAAACAAAATCGAGCGGAGGCGAAATCAGTGAGTATTTATGAATATGATCAGGAAAAACATATGAGACAGGAACGGGAAGCTTCCTGGGAAGAGGGGCGAGAGTCTCTTTTGAAAGAACTCATTCAAAAGAAACTGGCAAAAGGATATTCCATCCCCGACATTGCGGAGGCATTGGAAGAAGAAGAGACTTTAATTTCCAAATTAATTCAGGAAATGCAGGAAGCATAATGGAAAAACAAAAAATCTTCCCATCAGACAGTGCATTCTTAAAATGCCACGCCCTGATGGGAAGATGTTCTTTTTCTGTCAAATTTCCAAATCCAGCTGCTTCACACAGCGGTTCAAAATATAGCGAACTGGTCTGAATAATACCAGGCAGACAACCACATTGCTGATGCAATGAATGATATCAAACAAAAGTCCTGACGTCCAATATGCAAGTGCACCGGAAACACCACTGACCGCAAAATATGGAATGGTGCACAAAGCTCCAAATGTAATTCCATAAATTCCGGAAAGAATACTCCAGAACCATACAGAATCATTTTTTCTAAACAGCAATGTGATCACAGCCTGCACACTCCAGACATACAGGTAATTGATCCACCAGAGACCAAATCCATAGATCATCCCTTCCAACAGGACAAATACATAGATCACAAAAAATACCTTTTTCTTCAGCACCAGCGTATAGACAATGAGCAAAAGTGTCACGAGCTCAATATTCGGAAGAAATCCAAGGGAAACCTGAGCAGCCAACAGAATAGCGCTTAGAATCCCCATTGTTACGATTTCCCTTGTCTTCATCAATATCCTTCTTTCAAGGTCAGTTCAAATTCATCTCCGTCTGCAACCGGTGTCTGATCTGCAGAAGTATTGACCTGCTCACCGGCTTTTGTAATGCACCACCACTGCTGTTTGGAATCATCTGCCTGTTCGCCGTCTGCTGTTGTGATAAACATCCCAAATTCCCCGTCTTCACCATCCACCAGCTTTTCACTTTTCAGTACTTCTCCGAGGTACTCGGCATCTGTATCATACTCAAATACATTTTCTGTCTCATCCCCATGAACAACTGTTACCTTGATCTGTTTTGCCCCTTCACTGACAGAAGGTTTCGATTTCTGATACAAAAATCCAGCCCCGATGCACAATACGATCAATACTGCAGCTGCTGCGATAAGTCCGCGTTTTTTCTTCATGTCTTCATCCTTTCTGATTTTCTTTTGTTTCCTCTGAAAATCATAACGGTATGCCTTTGCTTTGTCAAATCATATCCGCTCCGGAAGAAAAAGCTCCGGGATCTTATCTCTGATAAAACTCGTCCACTGCGTCAAAAAATGCCTGAATGTTTTCAAGTGGTGTCATCGGCGGGATATCACATCCGCTGGCGATCACGAAATTCTTATATTTTCCGCATCTTTCCAACAATTCCAGTGTTTCTTTTCTAATTTTTTCAGGTGTTCCATTTCTGAACGTTCCCGCAGGATCGATATTTCCGATCACAACTGCGTCTTCCGGAATCACCTTTAAGGTTTCTTCGATGTCAATGGCATTTCCAAAACTATAGGCGCCTGTACCGATTTCTTTGATATTATCCAGAAGCGGCACAACATTTCCACAATTGTGATACATGATCATGAAGTTTTCATCCTCTACTGCATCCCGGATTCTCTGCACATATGGTGTGGAAAACTCTTTGATCAACGGTGGGGAAAGCAAACCGGCAGCAGGCTCTGCAATTGTGATTCCATTTGCCCCTGCCTCTTTAAATGCAAGCGCATACTTAATCAAAAATTCGGTTGCTTTCTCAAGTACTGTTTCCACTAATTCCGGATCTTCATAACAAAGGATCATGATCTCTGTCATGTCCAAAAGACGCCCTGCCAGTGAGAATGGTCCGATAATTCCTGCCAGAACCGGACGATCTGTGATCAGTCCTGTCACCTCTTTGATTCCTTTGACACATTCTCCGGTACGCCCTGCTCCAACTTCCGGAACTTTCAGCGCTTCTGCTTCTTCTTCATCATGTACCAGAGCAGCGGTTACCGTCGGAACTTCATCCTCACTGTAGCTGACCGGACTTCCAAATGCTTCTGCCTCTACCGACAGATCCATCAGACTGAATGCAGCTCCCGTTGGAAACCGTTTTGCGATCGCCTCCATACATAACGCCTGCAAATGTCCGTCACGCACCATTTCGTCCACCGTGTGTCCGGTAATCTGAATTCCCGGAAAAGAGAGGATCGGAGCTGCTTTCTTTTTTTCTGCACGGATCGTTTCTGCCACCCATTCTTTCATATTCATCTTCATGGTCATTGCCTCCTGAAATTTTTTATTTTCTGTTTTTTAATCGATTTCTCAAATCATAACATTTTTTCAAATCCATTCTTGTAGATTCTAAATGTTTTTTGTTTGATTTTAAGATTTTCTATATTTTTTCTGCTTTTATTCTTCCGGAAACAACATATGTTCCATATAAAGCCCCTGAAATTCTTTGCTGGATGCCAATTCAATTTCCTCTGAATGTCTGACCAGACTTTCCCATCTTGCTTTCGCATCATCTGTCTCCAGACTCTTTTTCGCGCCTTGCAGGGAACTGTTTCCGACTGCCGTGATTTTTTCCTTACATTCTTCCGGAAGCAATCCGATCTGTACTGCCTTTTCGATATCAAGCTTATATCCAAATCCACCTGCAATATACATCTGATCGATATCTTCACAGGAAACCTGATACTTTCGGATCAGTGTCTCCATCCCTGCTCGAATGGCTGATTTTGCCAGTTGTATTTCTCTCACATCTTTTTGATAGATCCGAATCTTTTCATCCTCTGTTAACGGAAATCCTTCCTTAAAATATTCCTCATCTAAACGTCCTGTTTCATCAATCCGCTCTGTCCTTAGCAGCTCACATGTACTTTCAATCACTCCGGTTCCGCAAATACCGACCGGAGGTTTCCCGCCAATCGTTTCTGTTTCCACATGCAGATCTGCATCCATCGCAACATGGCAGATGGCACCCGGAATGCTTCCGGTTCCACAGACAATATTTCCCCCTTCAAATGCAGGACCTGCCGCCGTAGATGTCACAAGGATCCTCTCCTGATTTCCGATCGCCATCTCTCCGTTTGTTCCCAGATCGATCAGTACTGAGATCTCTTTTCGTTTGTCAAATTCTAACGCAAACAGACCTGAGATAATATCCCCTCCGACATAGGTTGAAATGCCGGGAAGCACAACAACCGGACAGTCTGAGATTTCTTCTGTCCGCAGCAATTCTTTTAATGTTGTTTCAATGGTCTGGATATTTACGGGTGTAAATGGATATACTCCCAATGTTTCACAGGAATATCCCATCAGAAGATGGACCATCGTTGTATTTGCGGCAATGATAACCTGTTCCACCGGAACACTTACCTGTTTGATCAGTTCCCGGATTCCTTCTGCCAGACTTTTTTGGATCGTCTGCCTCAGTACTTCTCTTTTCCCATGATTCGAAGCATCGATCCTGCTGATCACATCTGCACCGAATGTTCTCTGCCGGTTGATTGCCGTATAGGTATCTATGATCTGTCGGGTTTCCAGCTCGATCAGCTGCATGGCAATGGTTGTAGTGCCAATGTCCACAGCAATCCCGTATCTTCCATTCTCCGTTCCTTTGGAGTCGGCATCGGACTGACCGTCCGCAACGACATACATTTCCTCTTCTTCTGTTTTCAAGATAATCCGCGTATCTTTTGTCACTCGCATGCAGCAGGCAAGCCGCCATCCTGCATCCAGTTCCTCCTGTGAAAAATATTTCCGTTCCTCTTCGGATGGTTCTTCCGCTCCCACCTCTACACGCACTTTGCATTTTCCGCAGGTTCCTCTGCCCGCACAGATCGCCGGCAGAAAAATTTCAGACTGCCAAAGTGCAGAAAGTAACGTCTCCGACTGCTTTGCCTGAATGATCCGCTCTTCATTTTCTGTACACACGGTCACGGATACTTGCTTCCCCTGTCTTTTTTTGCAGGCAAGATTCTCGCAATGTGCACAGTCATGTCCCGGTGAAAATCTGGTTTCTTTTTCATCCAGAAGATAAATCAGACACAACGTTTTTACCGGGTCATACATATAACTTTCTTTGATCGAAATTCCTTCCTTTTCTGCATGGACCGCCAGAAAAGCTTCCTTCTGAATACTCATCGGAATATCCTTTGGAGCTTCGATCCTTCCTGCAATTCCTTTTTTCTTGTTTTTACACAGTTCAATGACGGTTCCCTCTAATTTTCGATCCATCTGAAATAAATAGTCGTCTGCAATGGCGTCCACTAACATGCCTTTTACATAATCGCCCTCGGCAAACAGCTGTGTGCTCCAGCTGCTCATCTCATGTCCGATAGAACACAATCCGTATAATACCTCTGTCATTCTCCTGCCGTTTCTCATCACAGAATGTTCTTTCAAATTTCCAAATTCCAACAATGCAACCGGTTTGATTTTTTCATATGCGCCCGGAAGAAGTTCTGACAATTCTTCCTGCATTTCCTCATATAACTCACTCTGTCTTGTGACGCCCAAACTTTCCAGAACATTTTCTGCCGATATTTCTATATTAAATTCCGTTCTTTTCATCGCCCTCATCCGCTTCTGCTTTTCTTATAATAAAATAAACCCTTTTTATTCAAAAAGAGTTTCTCCATATCCTGCAATATCTGATTGACAGTCTGTTTCCCACCCAAAACAGAACTGTTTTCAACTGATATAAGTATCCTGACTCACAGTTCCTCCTCCAAATCCCTTCTCATCTCTTCGACAATGGTTTTGATTTTTCGTCCCTGTTTACAGTAGGGGTAAGCCTGTACCGGACTTTCACCGGTTTCCATCATTTCTCAGTTGTTAAATTCTTCTTAATTGTGTTTTGCCATAACAGCCTGTTTTGCCACGTCTGCACAGGATGCCGCATCCGGTGTATAATAATCTGCACCGATCTGCTCGCAGAAACTCTGATTGACCGGAGCTCCGCCTACCATCACAATATATTTGTCCCGCATATTTTTCTCTTTTAAGTATTCGATACACTCCTGCATCTTTGGCATAGTTGTCGTAAGAAGTGCTGACATACAGATCAGATCTGCTCCTACCTCTTCTGCTTTTTCCAGGAAAGCAGGTGTCTCTACATCAACTCCCAGATCATATACCTCGAAGCCTGCGCCTTTTAACATCATTACTACCAGATTTTTTCCGATATCATGCAAATCTCCCTGTACTGTTCCTACCACTGCTTTTCCTACCGGCTCATTTCCGATTTCGATCAGCTTTGGCTCCAGAATGGTAAGTCCGGCATTCATTGCACGTGCTGCAACCAGTACTTCCGGAACAAAAACTTCATTGTTTTTGAATTTTCCTCCAATAATCATCATTCCGCTGAGCAGACCCTCATTTAAGATTACCTTTGGATCGATTCCTTCATCGATTGCCTGCTGCACCAGCGCTTTTACATTTTTTGCACGGCCTTTTTGCAAATACTCTGAAATTTCCTGAATTAACTCCATGTTGATTCCTCCCATTCATTTCATTTGTATATTATTATACCTTTCACTGAATAGAAGTTTGGTACTTTTTTTGGATTATTATAAATATTTTTCATTCTTCTGTCAATTTTTGCTATTTCTATCCGATTTGTGATATGATAAAAGAAATATTCAATCCAATGACCGATTCAGGAGGAGAATCATGAAACCGCTTTTATATACATTCGTTTCCGAAGAAACATTACACTCTATGGCAGTTACGTTTTATGCCTGTGTAAAACTGCCGATCCAGATTATCAATGAACACGGAAAAACACTGGTCTCAGAAGGTGAATCCCCACATTTTTGCCACTTGTTCCAAAAGCATCTTCCTTCCTATGATTCCTGTGAAAAAATGCACATTTCTGCCAGTAAGAAGGCGATCGATCTGGGCGAGGCCTATATTTTTGCCTGCCATGCAGACTTGAATCATATCGTGTACCCTTTGATCAGTAAAAATGTATTTTTAGGTTCCATCCTTGTAGGTCCTTTTTTAATGGATACTCCAGATTCTATCCTTATTTCTGATATTACCAAGAAGTATACATTTTCTACCGAAGAAGCTCTGGAACTTTACGATGAAACCAGCAGTATTCCTGTAATTGCTCCATCTCTTGTCAATCACGTCAGTCACCTGCTGTTTTATCTGTTCTCCAATCTGATCACAGACAGCAAAAAAGAACTCTTAAAAAATAACGAAAAACTGCTTCAGCAATCCCGGATCAGTGAATCCATCCAACGCTATAAAGCCGAAAATATCCAGACAGATTCCTATCCTTATGAAAAAGAAAAAGAACTGATCAATCAGGTACAAAAAGGTGATGTACGCGCCGCTTACGCCATTCTCAATGACCTGCTTGGATATGTACTTTTTTCCCAGGGGAACAGTCTGGAAATTGTAAAATCACGCGCCATCGAACTCTGCTCTCTGCTGTCCCGTACTGCCATCGAGCGGGGAGCTCCGACAGACAGCATTCTGAAATTGAACAATCATTTTCTGCAGAATCTCCAGTCTATCCAAACAATGGATACTCTGTGTTACAAACTGCAGGAAATCGTAGAAACATTTACGGAAAGTATGTTTCACTATATTCCAACCAAAAACAACGAGATCATCAAACGTTCTCTGCTTTATATTTATGAGCACTTTAACACCCAGATCACGTTGGAGGAAGTTGCAGAATATGTTCATCTGCATCCTTCCTATTTCTCCAGTTTATTTAAAAAATCAACGGGATCCTCTTTCAAAGAATATCTGAATATGGTAAGAATCGAAGAAAGTAAACGGCTTTTAAGCAATACCGATTTTTCTATCATCGATATCGCAATTGCTGCAGGCTTTGAAGATCAAAGTTATTTCTCAAAAGTATTCAAAAAATTTACCGGATTGACACCAAAACAATTCCGATGATCCTAAAAAGACGCTGTTCCTATAGACATCTATAGAAACAGCGTCTTCTTTATTTAGATTCTGTTTTCAGCAAAGAATTAGTCTTCTTTTGCTGTACCGTCATAGAGATTTACCAATCCCTTCAGGTATTCGTATCTTTCCATAGCCTCAGCCTCATTCTGCGCGAAGAGTCTCTGTGCTTTTTCAGGATTTGCTCTCATCAGGGCATTGTAACGAACTTCTCCGTTCAGGAATTCCTGATAATCTCCCTTAGGCTCTTTGCTGTCCAGAGTAAATTTCTTCTCAGCTTCCGGATTGAATCTGAAGTTGTTCCAGTATCCGCATTCTACTGCAAGCTGTTCCTCTGTCTGTGCTTTGCTCATACCTTTCTTGATTCCATGGTTGATACATGGAGCGTAAGCGATGATCAGGGATGGTCCCGGATATGCCTCTGCCTCTGCGATTGCCTTCACTGTCTGGTTGAAATCTGCACCCATTGCGATCTGTGCAACATATACATAACCATAGCTCATAGCGATTCCTGCAAGGTCTTTCTTCTTCGTCTCTTTACCGCCGGCTGCGAACTGTGCTGTCGCACCTGTCTTAGTAGCTTTTGAGGACTGTCCGCCTGTGTTGGAGTAAACTTCTGTATCAAATACCATAATGTTGATGTCCTGACCGCTTGCCAGTACGTGGTCAACTCCACCGAATCCGATATCGTAAGCCCATCCGTCACCACCGAAAATCCACTGGGATTTCTTCGCAAGGAAGTCTTTATTTTTCAGCAGTTCTGCTCTCTCAGCACATCCGCAGTCACAGTCTTCCAGAGCTTTTACAAGCTTGTCTGTAGCTGTTCCGTTTGTTGCACCTACTGAGAATGTATCCAGGTATTCCTGTGCTGCTGCTTTCACATCGTCGTTTACGCCGTTCTCTGCAAGTTTTTCTACAGATGCTTTGAGTCTTTCACGGATCGTATTCTGTGCAAGAAGCATACCATATCCAAACTCTGCATTATCCTCAAACAGTGAGTTAGACCATGCCGGTCCTCTTCCCTGTGGGTTTACTGTATAAGGTGTAGACGGTGAAGAGTTACCCCAGATAGAAGAACATCCTGTTGCATTTGCAATATACATTCTGTCACCGAATAACTGTGTGATCAGTTTTGCATAAGGTGTCTCACCACAACCTGCACAAGCTCCTGAGAACTCAAGCAATGGCTGTTTGAACTGACTTCCTTTTACCGTAGTCTCTTTGAATTTTGCAACAACTTCCGGTTTGATCGGAAGCTCTGTTCCATAATCAAAGAATGTCTGTCTTCCGGCATTTGCTTCCATGTTGCCCATAACAAGCGCTTTTTCACCCTTCTTACCAGGACATACATTTGCACAAGATCCACATCCTGTACAGTCATAAGCAGATACTGCGATCGAGAACTTCATGTTCGGCATACCGATCATGTCGATCATATCCATACCTTCCGGTGCGTTTGCTGCTTCTTCTTCTGTCAAAGCGATCGGACGGATAACTGCATGCGGACATACATATGCACAGCGGTTACACTGGATACAGTTGTCCGGCTGCCAGATCGGGATATCTACTGCGATTCCACGTTTCTCATATGCTGAAGAACCGGATGGTGTAGAACCATCTACATATTCATTAAATGCAGATACCGGAAGTGTATTTCCTTCCTGTGCATTTACTTTTGCCTGGATATTTTTTACAAAATCTACAACGTCTGCTCTTCCGCCTTCTCCAACGTGAGGAGTTGTAAGACCTTCATCTGCTGCATCTTTCCAGCTTTCCGGAACTGCGATTTCTACAACCTGTTTTGCACCTGCATCGATTGCATCGTAGTTCATCTGTACGATCTTGTCACCTTTTCTTCCGTAAGTAGCTTTTGCAGCTGCTTTCATCAGATCGATCGCTTCCTCTTCCGGAATGATCGCTGCAAGTTTGAAGAATGCTGACTGAAGAACTGTATTGATACGTCCGCCAAGTCCGATTTCTTTACCAATCTTGATACCGTCGATCGTGTAGAACTTGATATTGTGATTTGCAATGTAGCTCTTAACCTGTCCCGGAAGGTGCTCTTCCAGTCCTTCCATATCCCATGAACAGTTCAGAAGGAATGTACCTCCATCAACCAGTTCCTGAACCATGTTGTACTTGTCAACATAAGAAGGATTGTGACATGCTACAAAGTTTGCCTGACGGATTAAATATGTTGATTTGATCGGTGACTTACCGAAACGCAGGTGAGACATTGTAACACCACCGGATTTTTTGGAGTCATAGTCAAAATATGCCTGTGCATACATGTCTGTGTTATCTCCGATGATCTTGATGGAGTTTTTGTTCGCACCAACAGTACCGTCAGCTCCAAGTCCCCAGAATTTACAGTTGATCGTTCCTTCCGGTGTTGTTACCAGAGGTTCGTCAGCTTTCAGTGACAGGTGTGTCACATCATCTTCAATACCGATTGTAAATTTCTGTTTTTCATCGTTGTGATATACTGCAACGATCTGTGCAGGTGTTGTATCTTTAGAACCTAATCCATAGCGTCCTGTATAAATCGGAACTGCATCAAATTTTGTTCCCTTTAATGCTGCAACAACATCCAGATACAGTGGCTCGCCAAGTGCTCCCGGCTCTTTTGTTCTGTCAAGAACAGAAATCTTCTTCACAGAATCCGGAATTGCATTGATCAGTGCTTCCGCTGAGAATGGTCTGTAAAGGCGAACTTTTACAACACCGACTTTTTCTCCGGCTGCCATCAGATAATCGATTGTCTCTTCGATCGTATCACAGACAGAACCCATTGCAACGATCACGTGCTCTGCATCTTCTGCTCCATAGTAGTTGAACAGTTTATAGTCTGTTCCAATCTTCTCATTTACTTTATCCATATAATTCTGAACGATTGCAGGAAGTGCATCGTAATATGGATTACATGCTTCTCTTGCCTGGAAGAAAATATCAGGGTTCTGAGCAGAACCTCTCTGACATGGATGGTTTGGATTCAGTGCGTGTGCACGGAATTCGTCAATTGCATCTTTATTTACTAAATCTTCCAGATCTTCGTAATCCCATGTCTCAATCTTCTGAATCTCATGAGATGTTCTGAATCCGTCAAAGAAATTGATAAACGGAATCTTTCCTTCCAATGCTGCACAGTGTGCAACTGGTGTCAGGTCCATAACTTCCTGCACACTGGATTCACACAGCATCGCTGCACCTGTTTGACGACATGCATAAACGTCAGAGTGATCTCCAAAGATAGAAAGCGCATGGCTTGCAAGTGCACGTGCGGATACGTTGAATACACCCGGGAGCTGCTCTCCTGCCACTTTATATAAGTTAGGAATCATCAGCAGTAATCCCTGAGATGCTGTAAATGTTGTTGTCAACGCTCCTGCTGCAAGAGAACCGTGTACTGCTCCTGCCGCTCCTGCCTCAGACTGCATCTCTGTTACATGAACAGTTGTTCCGAAAATATTTTTTCTTCCTTCTGTTGCCCACTCATCAATATGCTCCGGCATAACGGATGACGGTGTGATCGGGTAGATAGCTGCAACTTCTGTGTATGCATAAGAGACATGAGCTGCTGCCTGGTTACCGTCCATGGTTTTCATTTTTCTTGCCATTTCTTGTTCCTCCTTCGAAATTACATTGTAAAACGAATTTTTTACATGTAATCTCATTATATCTCGATTAGTTGTAAAAGTCCATACGAGCCGTCCCATTTCTTGTTTCTTTTTTGGTGCAGTTGTCTGGTTTCTCTTTCTGATTTTCTTTTGGAAATTCTATTTCCATGCAGACCGGCTGCAGCTTTTCGTATAAAATAAAAAGCACCTCCCACGGAAGTGCCTGTCCCCTCTTGTATTCTCTTTTTCCATTTACCATGCATGCAGCCAGAATTTTCCTAAAAACCAGATAAGAAATGCAAAAATTGCCATCACTCCGATTGCAAGCGGAAGCAGAAGTTCACAGAATGCCAGAATAACTGCCAGTTTGTCTTTTCGGCTCATCTCGATCGGTTCCTGTTTTTTCTTTTCTTCACGCGCTTTCTTTTTGGCTTCTTTTCTGACTGTGCGAAGACCTTTTTCAAATTCGATTTTCTGCTTTTGTCCATCCGGCTGTGTGTCTGACTTTTTCGCTTTTTCTTCCTCTTCAAACAGCAGATCCGGCCTTGGTCCCTGTCCCAGTTTCAATAGATTTTTCATAATGCCCTCTTTGAAAAATGCCCCCGATGCGATTACCGGGGGCGAAATTTAAGTTTTCCTTACATTTTTTGTATTGTCAAAAGATTTTATACATAGTGACAAGCTACAAAGTGTTCATTTCCTACATCTCTGTACTCCGGTGCTTCCTGTGCACATTTCTCTGTCGCATATGGACAGCGTGTACGGAATTTACATCCGGACGGCGGATTCGACGGAGAAGGAAGATCTCCGCTCAAAATGATACGCTCTCTCTTTCTTGTCGGATCCGGCACCGGAATCGCTGACATCAGCGCTTTTGTATATGGATGCAGCGGATTGTCGAAAATTTCATTTTTATCTGCCATCTCCACAATATTTCCAAGATACATAACTGCCACACGATTACTGATGTACTCTACAACTGACAAGTCATGCGAAATGAAAATGTAGGAGAAGTTGTTTCTCTCCTGAAGATCTCCGAGCAGGTTGATGATCTGTGACTGAATAGACACGTCCAGCGCCGATACCGGCTCATCACAGACGATCAGTTCCGGATTCAGAATCAGGCTTCGTGCAATTCCGATACGCTGTCTTTGTCCACCGGAAAACTCATGCGGGTAACGGTTGATATAATACGTAGGAAGTCCGCAGATTTCCATTGTCTCCAATACCTTTTCACGTGCTTCTGCCTTACTCATCAATTTGTGATCAAGCAGAGCCTCCCCGATGATGTTTCCGACCGTCATACGGGGATTCAAAGAAGCGTAAGGATCCTGAAATACCATCTGCATCTGCAGACGTTTTGCACGCATTTCCTTTTTGGAACATTTTGCAAGGTCCTCTCCTTTGAAAATGACCTTTCCGTCTGTGATATCATGCAGTCTTAAGATCGTTCTTCCGGCTGTTGATTTTCCACATCCGGACTCACCTACGATTCCCAGTGTCTCACCACGTCTCAGTTTGAAAGAAATTCCATCTACAGCTTTGACATGTCCGACTGTTCTTGTGATCAGACCGCCACGGATCGGGAAATATTTTTTCAGATTCTGGACATCCAAAATGATTTCATTTTCTCTGTTCATTTATACTTCCTCCTTTTCCGGTGCGTTGACAAAGCATGCAACATAATGACCGTTTCCAACGTGTACCAGTTTTGGTTCTTTTTCTTTACAGCCTTCCTGACAGAACTCACATCTCTCATTGAAATGGCAGTTCTCCGGCATATTGATCGGGTTCGGAACCTGTCCCGGGATCGAATACAGACGCTCATTGTGATTGGTCTTACCGATGATCGGTTTTGATTTTAACAGCCCGATTGTATATGGATGCATCGGATTCTGGAAAATATCCAGTACTTTTCCTTTTTCCACAACATTTCCGGCATACATAACAACCACGTAATCTGCCATCTCTGCAACGACGCCCAGGTCATGCGTGATCAGCATGATGGACATATCCATTTCCTCTTTCAGCTTGCGCATCAGATCTAGAATCTGTGCCTGAATCGTTACATCCAGCGCAGTCGTCGGCTCATCTGCGATCAACAGCTTCGGATTACATACCAGAGCCATTGCAATCATGATACGCTGACGCATACCACCGGAAAGCTCGTGAGGATAGCATTCCATGATTTCTTCCGCTCTCGGAATACCAACCAGTTTTATCATTTCCAGAGCTTTTGCTCTTGCTTCTTCTTTTGTTGCATCTGTATGGAAAAGAATACTTTCCATGATCTGATGTCCGACTTTGAGTACCGGATTCAGAGAAGTCATCGGCTCCTGGAAGATCATTGCAACATCTTTTCCGTTGACATGCTCCATTTCGCTCTTGCTCAGCTTCAGTAAATCTCTTCCATCCATCAGGATCTCACCATCCACGATTTTTCCCGGAGGTGACTGAACCAGATGCATCAGAGAGAGTGAAGTAACACTCTTTCCACATCCGGATTCTCCTACTACACAGACTGTCTCTCCTTTGCGGATCTCAAAATCAACGCCGTTGACTGCCTTGACAATTCCAGCGTCTGTATAGAACCATGTATGAAGATTTTTAAATTCTATAAATGCCATAACTTTTCTCCTTGTCAAAACTTACTTAGCGTTTCATTTTCGGGTCAAATGCATCTCTGAGGCCATCACCTACAAGGTTCACCGCAAGTACTGTCAATAAGATACAGAATCCTGCCGGCATCCACAGCCATGGACGCAGTTTGAATGTCATCAGGTTTGTTCCTGCAGATACCATCTGTCCCCAGCTGGACATCGGAGGAAGTACACCGACTCCCAGATAAGACATGGTGGATTCCATGATGATCGTATCACCGATTGCCAGTGTTGCTGTAACAATGATGATCGGGATAACATTCGGCATAATATGTTTGAAAATCTTATGCAGATCGCGGATACCAAGTGATTCCGCTGCTGACATATAATCCATCTCACGGATCGAAAGTACCTGACCTCGGATATACCGGCACGTACCGGCCCATCCGATCGCCGCAAGGATTACCATCAGATAATATACACGAACTCCGGTGTCCACTTTCCAGTCTGACATCATGGCACTGAGCATGATCAGAATCGGCATCGTCGGCAGAGACAGAATAACGTCTACTACACGCATGATGACAAAATCCACAACTCCGCCATAGTATGCTGCGGTACAACCTAATAATGCACCGATAAAGATCTGAAGTGCTGTCGCCGCCAGACCAACTGTCATGGAAATACGTCCTCCATAAAGAAGACGGGTAAAGACATCTCGTCCATTTTCGTCTGTTCCAAACCAGTGCTGTGCACTCGGCGGCTGTTTTGCATTCGCAATATCAGTTGCTGTAATATCTGAATACGGAGATACGATTGGTCCCACAATACAAAGAACGATCATGACTCCTAAAAAGATCAGTCCGGCGATCGCCAGCTTGTTTCTGGACAGGCGCTTCATCGCAAGTCTCCAGGGGGATTCCATGCTTTTATTCTCTGCTGCCTGTTTTGCAATTTTCTTATTTGCATCTTGTGTTTTTTTCACGTGTCCTCCTCCTTTCTACTTCAAACGAATACGTGGGTCAACCGCACCATATAACAGGTCGGAAAGTAAGTTTCCGAGCATTGTAAGTACTGCAAGGAACATTGTGAATCCCATCATAAAGAGATAATCTCTCTTTCCGATAGAATCCAGGAATACTTTACCGATTCCAGGCCATGCAAATACAGTCTCTGTGATCATCGCACCTGCGAAAAGTCCCGGGATCGCACCACCAACATAAGTTACAATCGGAATCATCGCATTCTTTAACGCATGTTTGTAAATTACCACTTTTTCCGGAAGTCCCTTTGCACGGGCAGTTCTGATGTAATCCTGATTGATTACCTCAAGCATGGATGTACGCACATAACGCATGGTACCACCCAACTGGATCACTGTCAGTGTCATAACCGGAAGGATCATATGAAGCACTACGTCTAAAACATAAGCCCCGCCTGTATTGTTTGCTCCGGCAGTTATCATACCGTCAAGAGGAAGAACCCCCAACTTGACAGAGAACACATGCCGCAGAATCATTGCCAGGAAGAATGATGGCAGTGAAATACCGGCAAATGCTACTACCGAGAATGTATTGTCAAAAATTGAATATTGCTTGGTCGCCGAAATAACGCCGATTGGAATCGCGATCAATAGTTGCAGTATGAACGCTACAGCAGCTACTAAAAACGAGTTCCATACAAATTTACCGATGACTTCTGTTACCGGAATCTTGTAACTGATCGAGATACCAAAATCTCCTCTGATCGCATGACTTGCCCAGTTTACGTATCTTTCCGGTATCGGTTTGTCTAATCCTAAAAGTGCTTTGTTCTGCGCTATCTTCTCCGCTGTGATGTTTCCGCCTGCATGAGCATCAACGGCATCTCCCGGCAGGCTTGCTACCAAAAGAAATACAACCATAGATACACCGATCAGAATAGGAATCATCGTGAGAACACGGCGAGTTGCATATTTCCACATTTGTTAAAAACCTCCAATCTTTATTTGACTCTGTTTTGCTCATGATCAAATAACTTAATTTTGCCCGCAGGAAATAGAACGAATCGAGTTCGTATTCACCCCCTGCGGGCCGTTTGTTCGAAGGGAAACCTCGCTGGATCCCTATTTGAGCTTCAAGTCTTACGGCTTTGTTATTTTTTTAGAGTACTTCGATTACTCAACTTCAATGTTGACAATCTTATCCTGCTGATACCATTTTACATATGAGCTCTGCTCGATGTTCTGTACACGAGTGTTGTAGCAGATCAGGTCACATCTCTCATAAATCGGGTATGTCGGAAGATCTTCATTGATCAGTTTGTAAATTTCTTTGTATTTTTCTTTCTGCTCTTCTTTCGAAGTAGAAGCCAGTGCCTCTGCGAGCATCTTGTCCAGTTCTGGATTTGCATATCCTGTGTGGTTCTGAGATCCGCCTGCTTCCGGACTTGCAAATGTTCCTGTCAGATCTGGATCTGCTGTCAGTCCCCATGCCATGAACAGCATATCAAATGTACCGTTCTGAGATTTAGACTGCAGTGTCGGCCAGTCAACATACTCTGCCTGGAAGTCGATACCAAGCTGTCCGTATGCGTCGATCATCAGTGGGATCATAGTATCTGTTACGATGTTTCCAGACATTGCACTGAAGACGATCTTCATCTGTTTTCCGTCTTTCATCAGCTTGTCGCCGTCTTTTTCCCATCCGGCTTCTTTCAGAAGCTCTGCTGCTTTGTCAAGATCATAATCGTATGTTTCCAGACCTTCGTCATCATACAGCCATGAAATCGGCGCCTGAGGAATATTCAGTGTGATTGCATACTGTCCGTAAACAGCCTGGTTCAGAGACTTACGGTCGATTGCATGAAGCAGCGCCTGACGCACTTTTGCATCCTGGAAAATCTCATTTTTATGGTTTACTGCCACATATCCATATCCAAGAGTCGGCTGGATCTTCATGTTGATGAATCCTGCTGCCTGTGCTTCTTCGATGTGGTCATCATCGCAGACAACCTGATCGTGGATATCTACATCACCTGTCTCTACTGCCTGAAGCTCTGCATTTGTAGCAACAACTTTGAAGATCAGGTTCTTTGTCTTAGGCTCTCCTAAATAGAAATTCGGGTTTGCTTCCAGAGTCGCAGATGTTTTTTCTTTGTACTCTTTCAATACATATGCACCATTCGATACATAGTCAACCATATTCAATGATTTGAATTTAGAAAGGTCACCTTTCTTGATCAGATCTCCATATTTTGCTGTAGAGATCGGCACTGCAGAACCTAATACATAAGGTGCACTTGTGTTTGCTGCTTCCAGAGTAATCTGGATTGTGCTTTCATCTACTACCTTGATACCGGAAATCTCAGTTGCACTTCCGTTTTTGTAATCTTCATATCCTACAACGTTTACTTTGGAAATATCCTGATATCCATCATAGCTTGGATCTGATACGACTTTATACCAGTTTACATAGTCTTCCGCTTTTACGTCTGATCCATCGTTGTATTTTTCTTTTGTCAGCTTGTATGTGTAAACTTTACCGTCATCAGAAACTGACATGCTGGCTGTACCGTCAACGATCTCTCCTTTGTCATCATTGACACTCAGAGATGCCGTTGTAGCTGTCACAACCTGGAAATCCTCATTTGCTTCCCAGTATACCGGGTTGAATACACCTGCAAAGTCTGCAACACCTGCGATCAGTGTGTCTTTTCTCTTTGCTGCTGTCTCAGGAAGTGCAGAAGGATCCTCTGCTTCGATCAGCTGGTTTGTTGCTTCTAATGAAGTATTTGTGTCCTGTGATTCTGTTTTTTCACTTGTTTTCTTATTGTCTGACCCACTGCCGCAAGCCGCAAGTGAAAGTGCCATTACTGCCGCTAAAAGGCAAGCTAATGCTTTCTTTTTCATATTTTTTCCTCCTTGAAAAATATTTATGTTGATTCCTGCATCTTCCGATTTATTTACTCTGTTTTTTCATAGCCGTATTACCCATCTGTTGCTGAAAATGCGGAAACAAACACGATTCATCGACCGGGCTCTTATTTCATCATTACTCCCAGTTTTTCTGTCAGTGTGCGTACGCATCCCTCTTCAAACGGAACCTGAAGTCCCACTTCTTTTAACATCTCTGTATAGAAATCACTTGCAGATAACCTGCACAGCTTCAAATAGCTCTGCCATGCCGCTTTGTAGTCTTCATCCATCCAGATTTTGTACTGCATCGCACAGGTCTGTGCCAGTACATAGTCTATATAATAAAACGGAGTATCATAAATGTGAAGCTGTTTTTGCCAAAAACCACCTTTTTCCATAAATGGATCTCCTTCGTAATCAAGATGTGGTTTGTATTCTTCCTCCAGCTTCTTCCATGCCGCATGTCTCTCATCCGGTGTCAGATCCGGATTGCTGTAGACAATATGCTGGAATTCGTCCACCATGCATCCGTACGGAATAAATGCGATCGCATCTTCCAGATGCATCTGTCTGTATGTGTCAGCTTCTTCTTTAAAAAACAAATTCATCCATGGTTCTGTAAAGAATTCCATAGACATAGAATGAATCTCTGCTGTCTCCATCGTGATATCCCAATGCTCTTCGATCGGATCACTTCCAGAAACATATCCCTGGAACGCATGACCGCACTCATGTGTCACAACATCCACATCTCCGCTTGTTCCATTGAAATTGGCAAAAATAAACGGTGCGCGATATTTCGGAAGATATGTCATATAACCGCCGGCCTTTTTTGTCTTTCTGCCGAGCACATCAAAGAGTTCATTCTCCATCATAAATTCAAAGAACTCTTTTGTCTCCGGTGAAAGCTCCTCATACATCTTCTGTCCATTCGCCATGATCTCTTCCGGAGTTCCCTGTGGTTTTGGATTTCCGTCCACGAAATACATGTTCTCATCAATATAAGAAAGCTTCTGAAGACCAAGTCGTTCCCGTCTTCTCTCATGCATCTTTTCTGCAAGCGGTACGAAATACTCTTTGATCTGTCTGCGGAAATTCTCCACCTCTTCTCTTCCGTAAGAATTGCGGTTCATCCGGTAATATCCGAGTTCTACATAATTCTCATATCCGAGGAGTCTTGCCTGTGCCGTACGATTTTTCACCAGTTTATCATAGATCTCATCCAGCTCTTCTGCTTTACTCTGGAAAAACGCGCTGTACTTTTCATGCGCTCTGCGTCTGATCTCTCTGTCCTCATGTGTCATATACGGACGCAACAGGGACAGATTCAATGTCTCACCATCCCAGTCAATCTTCGCACTCGCAATCAAATTGTCATACCGGGTTGTCAGCGCATTTTCTTCCTGCATCAACGGAATGAGCTTCTCGTCCATGGCCTTGAATTCAAGCTCCATACTCTTAAATGCCACTTTTCCGATCTTCTCTTCCAGTTCTGCTTTGTATGGAGAATAATAAAGTACTTTTCTGTATTCAGTCTCCTGATTGCTGATCGTAGGCAGTACTTCATTATAATAGTCCTTCTCTTCACTGTAGAATGCATCAGCAGTATCTACATCACTGCGAATCATCGCAATCTGAATCATCGTGCTGTACTCGTCACGCAGCTCATAAAACTTTTGATGAATCGCAAACTGCTCTTCTCCGCTCTTTGCAGCCTTCAGTTCCTGTGTCAGCTCTTTGAGCCCTGCCACAACGGCATCTGTATCAACCCTCTGATAAGGCATCTCTGCAAACTTCATAGCCTTTCCTCCTTATTCTATCTATCTGCTTTTGCCCTTTTATATTTTTTCTCGTTCCTAGTGATAATAAATCACCGCGCTAAAGTGTTATTATTATAAATTGGTATTCAGATTTTTTTATTATATACCACTTCCAACACGATTTCAAGTTATTTTTAATTTTATTTTTGCAATTTCAATCTTGTTTTCTTGCATTTTAGCACTTTTTTAACTTCTATTGAGAGATAAAAGAACAAAAAACTGCAGCGAAAGCACTGCAGTTTTTCGTTTTTGTCCTTTATTTAACAAATTTTATTTTCCTGTACTTTTTTTGCAAGCATCGAATATCTGGAATGATTTTTTCTCAGATACACAAGCAAAACACCTGTTGTCACTACCAGCACACCTGCCAGAAGCTGGGAAACAGGAAGTCCGATTCCCGGCAGGAGAAGCTGATCTGTCCGGAGTCCTTCGATCCAAGCGCGTCCAAGTCCATACCCGAACATATAAAGAAGGAACAACTCTCCCTCGTATTTTTTATGCTTTCGATATGCAAACAGCAAGATCAAAAGAGCACAGCACCACAAAGATTCATATAAAAAAGTAGGATGCACCTGAATGTATTCTACGCCATCGATCATCTGGATATGTGCTCTCATCTGCTCTGTCACATCAGAGCTTCTCACTGCATCGATCGGAAGCCGCATCGCAAACAAACTGTCCGTATATCCGCCAAACGCCTCTCTGTTAAAGAAATTCCCCCAGCGTCCCAGCATCTGTCCGTTTAACAGGGCAAGCGCGATCGTATCAAAAATCTGGGGCGCACTCAAATGCTTGATCTTCGCTACAATGATCACAGTCAGTACTGCTGCAATCACACCGCCGTAGATTGCAAGACCGCCTTCCCGGATATTCAAAATTTCCAGAAGATTGTCTTTGTACATATCCCAGGAAAAGAGCACATAATATAATCTTGCTCCGATGATCCCGAATACAACACCGAACATTCCCATATCCAGATAACTCTCCGGATCCTGTCCGGTACGCTTCGCCTCTGATGTCGCGATCACAAAGCCCAGAAGGATCGCCGTGCCGATGATGATTCCGTAATATGCGATCTCAAATCCAAATACCGAGATTGTCTTTCCGACATGTTCCAAATGGATTCCCAGATGGGGAAAACTAATATCATAGTGCATGCTTCCTGCCTCCAATTATTATACGTTAAAGCGGAATACGATAATATCTCCGTCCTGAACTACATACTCTTTTCCTTCCAGTCTTACCAGACCTTTCTCTTTGGCAGCCGCATGTGTTCCGCATGCCATCAGATCATCATAACTTACCACCTCCGCACGGATAAATCCACGTTCGAAATCTGTATGGATCTTTCCTGCTGCCTGAGGTGCCTTTGTTCCCTTTGTGATCGTCCATGCACGGCACTCCTGCTCTCCCGCTGTCAGATAGCTGATCAGTCCGAGCAGATGATAACTTGCTTTGATCAGTTTTTCCAGACCGGACTCCTCCAGACCAAGATCATCCAGGAATAACTTTTTCTCATCCTCATCCAGCTCTGCGATCTCCTGTTCAATCTGTGCGCAGACTACAAATACTTCACAGTTCTCTTCTGCTGCGTATTCCCGCACTTTCTGTACTCCGGCATTGTCTGCACCGTCATTTGCCAGATCGTCCTCTGTCACATTTGCCGCAAAGATCACCGGCTTGTATGTCAGAAGATTGTAGCTTGTCAGCCACTCCTGTTCTTCCTCATCGTCTGTTGTAAAGCTCTTCGCCATCTTATTTTCTTCCAGATGCTCTTTGATGCGTTTTAACAGCTCCAGCTCTTTTGCTGCTGTCTTATCATTTCTGGAAAGCTTTACCACTTTTGCGATCCTTCTCTCCAAAATCTCCAGATCGGAAAAGATCAGTTCCAGGTTGATCGTCTCGATATCACGCAGCGGATCGATACTTCCGTCCACATGTACAATATTACTGTCCTCAAAACATCTCACAACATGCACAATTGCATCTACTTCTCTGATGTTGGCAAGGAACTGGTTTCCAAGTCCCTCTCCTTTTGATGCCCCCTTTACCAGACCTGCAATATCTACGAACTCAATGGCTGCCGGTGTGATCTTCTTTGTATTGTACATCTCACCCAGAACATCCAGTCTGTGATCCGGTACGGTCACAACTCCCACATTCGGGTCAATGGTACAGAATGGATAGTTTGCGGATTCTGCTCCGGCTTTTGTCAACGAATTAAATAATGTACTCTTTCCTACGTTTGGTAATCCTACGATTCCTAATTTCATTTTTTCTATTTCCTCCTCTAATCCCGCGTCTCCATCAGGATCACGATTCCCTCCGGAAACGTGATCCTGACCGCCTCCTCTGCAAATGCATTGCTTACACAGAGACTGTCATACGCCGTTAATTTATGATTTTTCAGCGGATACTTCGCGCCCTCAATATTAAATTTCTCCACACTCTTTCCCAGTGGAAACACCGAAAAGTACGGTCCGTATGCCTCTTTCTTTGAAAGTGTGATCTCCCGGTCCAAGAGCCGGATCCGATTACGACTGTCCACGATCCGCACATCTGCTCCTGCATCCAGTCCGATTTTTAAACACTGCACATTCGCCCATATATGATCGATCCGATTTCCGGTCGCCCCCAGGATCAGGATATTCTTTCTTCCCAGATCCAGACACAAACGCAGTGCGATTTCTGTATCTGAGGCATCTTTGACCGGATTGAACTTGCGGATCGGCACTTTTGTTTCTTTCTCATAGTACCCTAAAATTTCACCGGATACGCTGTCAAAATCTCCCACAATATAATTCGGGCAGATTTCATGCCTGTAAAGAAACTCCAGTCCTCTGTCCACTCCTATGATAAACTCAATCTCCGGATTTTCCAGAACAGATCTTGCAAATTCTTCTTCCAGCATCCCGCCGCTTACGATCACAGTCCATCTATTCATTGGCGCTTAAAATCTCCATAAATCCTTTTACATTCTCTGCCACATTTCCTTTGAACACAGCAGAGCCTGCCACGATCACATTCGCTCCCGCATTCAGCACTTCTTTGACATTGCTGTGGTAAATTCCTCCATCCACTTCAATGTCTGCCTGGATCCCTCTTGCATTCAGCAGATTTCTTAATTCTTTGATCTTGTCCAACGACTCCGGAATAAATGCCTGTCCGCCAAATCCCGGTTCTACAGACATGATCAGAAACATCTCCGTTTTATCCAGTACCGGTTCCAGTGCAGATACCGGTGTATTCGGTTTAATCGATACTCCCGCCTTCATTCCGCATGCATGGATCTTATCCACAGTTTCCACCAGATTCTCACATGCTTCTACATGAACCGTCAGAATATCAGCTCCTGCTTTTGCAAAATCTTCCACATAACGAATCGGCTCTGTAACCATCAGATGCACATCCATCACCTGCTGTGTATGCCCTTTGATGGATGCAAGAACCGGCATTCCGAAAGAAATACTCGGCACAAACATTCCATCCATCACATCAAAATGGATATACTCCGCTCCTGCTGCTTCTGTCTCTTTTAACTGCTCGCCAAGTCTTTTAAAGTCTGCCGACAAAATCGATGGTGCAATTCTGTTTTTCATAAATCAATACCTCTTCTTTTCTTTCAATTCTGTATACATCTCCAGATAATTTTTATATCGGACCGGATGGATTTTTCCCTCTTCCAGCGCCTCTTTCACCGCACATCCCGGTTCATGCACGTGATCGCATCCCTGAAACCGGCACTGCCCTTCATAGGAAGCAAATTCCCGAAAATAGTACTTCAATTCTTCTTTTTCAAAATCATTGACATAAAGTGAGCTGAATCCCGGCGTATCCATAATGTAGGAATCCGCATCTACTGCGATCAGCTCAGAATGCCTTGTGGTATGCTTTCCACGTTCAATCTTTCTGCTGATCGTTCCGGTTTCCATCTGCACCTGATTCTGAAGCAGATTGATCAGAGACGATTTCCCGACTCCGGAAGGTCCTGCGATCGCCGTTGTCTTTTTCAGCAGAAGACGACGGATTTCTTCTATATTCTCCTGCTCCAGTGCGCTGGTAAATACGATCGGATATCCACATTTCTCATAGATTGCTTCTAATTCTGCAATTTCCGGACTGGTCGCAATGTCTTTCTTATTAAAACACAAAACTACCGGTATCTCTTTTCGCTCCATCATGACCAGAAACCGGTCCAGAAGATTGAAATGCGGCGTCGGCTTTGTCACTGCGAACACCACCAGTGCCTGATCGATGTTTGCCACTGCCGGACGGATCAGCTCATTCTTTCTGGGAAAAATCTCCACAATATTCCCTGTCTTATTTTCTTCATCCAGTATTTCTATTCGGACATTGTCCCCTACTAAAGGCTTGATCTTCTCTTTTCGGAACACGCCTTTTGCCTTACACTCATAAACACCGGATTCTACTACGTTTACGTAGTAGAATCCGGCAATTCCCTTGATTATTTTTCCCTGCATAATTTCCTCTGCTGTCAGTGGTTCGCTCCTGACGATGAACCACCGTTTGATCCGCTGTCATTTCCATTATTGTTATCTCCGTCTGTCGGCGGATCCGGTGTCACATTTTCCGGTCCGAGACTGACCACAATATCAACTGTTGACCCTTTTTCGATCTGACTTCCAGGTGTCACAGACTGACTGATTACATATCCTTTTGTAACAGTAGAATCATAAGATTCTGTCACATTCGCTGTCAGACCTAATCCGGAAAGCTTTGCTTCTGCCTGACTTCTTGTCAGACCGGAGAGAGTCGGTACTTCTACAGTCTCTGTCTTCTTGCCTTTGCTCAGGACATAATTGACAGTCGTTCCTTTTTCCACCTGTTCACCGGCTGCCGGCACTGTCCGGATAATGGTGCCTTCCTCATACTCATCACTATACTCACTGGAGCTTTCACTTCCAAGTGTCAGTCCCACTCCCTGCAGCGTAGTCTGGGCACTGTCCGGATCCGCACCGGATACATCCGGTACACTGATCTTCTCTTTGCCCATGCTGACAACCATTGTCACTGTATTGCCCTCTGCCCACTCTGTTCCGGCTGTCGGATTTGTGGAAATCACATATCCCTGCGGCACACTGTCGCTGTAATCTGTCTCAGATGCCACAACAAACCCTTTGTCTTCCAGCTGCTTTTGTGCATCCGCCTCAGATTTTCCTGTTACATCCGGTACTTTGGCAGTTTTTTCTGCCGGTCCGCTGCTGATCTTCACAGTGACCGTCGAATTCTCTTTTACTTTTTCTCCTGGTTTTGGATCCTGTTCCGCAATCTCGCCTTTTTCATATTTGTCTGAAGCGACCTGACCTGCTGACTGATATCCGATGTTCTTCTTTGTGAGTGCTTTTCTTGCCTCTTCTTCCGTCATTCCCCGAATATCCGGTACAGAAACCTTCTTTTCCTTCTCTTCGGTCACTACCTTGCCAGGCATGAATCCGCCGACTGCCTTACTGATTCCAAAGATCACTCCGATCGCAACAATAACTGCCACAACGATCATCAAAATCTTTGTGACCTTTTTCATCTGTGGATCGACTTCTTCTTTTTTGCCTTTTCTGCCATCTTCCCGACGATTTCTTCGATCGTATGAATCATCATCATACTCCTCGTCGTCATAGGATTCGTCCGGATCATCATAGTCCTCACCGTCATAATCCCGATTCTGAACTCTTGCGATCTCCTGCGTATCCATGACCACAGTCTCATCCACATTGTTCACTTTTGGTCCGTTTGAAATAAATCCTCCCTGCGGATCTACCAGTGCCCGTTTCAGATCAAGCAAAAGCTCTTCGCAGTTCTGATACCGATACATAGGACTCTTCTGTGTACATTTTAAAATAATCTTCTCCAGGCTCTTTGGCGTATCCGGCACTTCCACAATTGGAGAAATAATTTCCTCCTGCAAGTGCTTGATCGCCACAGTGACCGTAGACTCGCCATCAAACGGAACATGCCCTGTCACCATTTCATACATACTGATACCGGCAGAATAAATATCACTTTTTTCATCTACCACGCCGCCCCTTGCCTGCTCCGGCGATGTGTAATGAACCGATCCCATCACGCTGGTGCTGATCGTATTGGACGAAGTCGTTGCTCTTGCAATTCCAAAATCTGTAACCTTTACTTTTCCGTCTTTTGAAATAATGATATTCTGCGGTTTGATATCCCGATGTATGATATGCTGGTTGTGGGCTGCCTGAATTCCCGTCACCATCTGAATGGAAATGCTGATCGTCTCTTTTGCAGAGAGTCTGCCTTTTTTCTCGATATATTCTTTTAATGTGATGCCTTCCACAAGCTCCATCACCATATAATAAACTCCGCGGTCCTGCCCCACATCATATACGTTGACTACGTTCGGATGCATCAGACCTGCTGCTGCCTGAGCTTCGCTTAAGAACTTTTTGATAAAAGTCTCATCTGAGCGAAAATCGCTCTTCAGCACCTTGATCGCCACATACCGGTTCAGCTTATGGTCTTTGCCCTTATACACATCCGCCATACCGCCGGAACCGATACGATCCAGGATCTCATAGCGCTTTCCTAAAAAGATACCTTCTTTTAACATATACTCACCTCATCTGCGAACGGCTCTACCAGTACGATCCCGATATTGTCCGTACCACCGTTCTCTTTTGCCGTTTCTACCAGAGACTGTGCAGATTCCACAATATCTCTGCCCCCCTGTACAATATGGAACAGCTCTTCATCCTCCACCATATTGCTGAGTCCGTCTGTACACATCAGAATGATGTCTCCCTTTTTCAGACGGTGCTCATAAAAATCAACCTCTACGCTGTCTTTTGCACCGATTGCTCTCGTAATAATATTTTTATCCGGGTGATGCTTTGCTTCCTCCGGCTTGATCCCGCCAAGGCGTACCATCTCTTCCACCAGAGAATGGTCTTTTGTAAGCTGTACGATACCCTGATTGATCAGATACAGCCTGCTGTCTCCCACATTTGCAAAATACATCATCTGGTTGACGATCGTTGCCAGTACTACCGTAGTCCCCATCCCCTTTAAATGAGGATCCTCGGAAGCTTTTTTGATGATCTCTCTGTTGGCTGTCTTGATCGCCGAAACAAGCGCTCTCTCTACGTCCTGCTCACTGGTATTCTCCAGCTCGCGTTTTAAAACTTCCACTGTATACTTAGAAGCATAATCACCTGCCTGATGACCGCCCATTCCGTCTGCTACAACAAACAGATTCGGAAGAGGTCCCAGAGAATTGTCTGTCATATAGACATAGTCTTGATTCACTTGTCTTACCATCCCAACATCTGTAATGGAAAATGTCTTCATACGCTCTCTCCTTTACTCATTCTCTGTTTTTACATAGCGTCTTCTGAGCTGACCACAGGCGCCGTCAATATCTGCGCCCATTTCTCTTCTTATAGTAACATTTATTCCGCTTTTTTCAAGTTTATTTTTGAAATTCAACGCATTTTTGCGGGAAGGCTGCTGAAAATCACGCTCTTTGATCGGATTGACCGGAATCAGATTCAAATGGCAGTTGCGGGATTTTAAGATTCCGATCAGTTCCTCTGCATCTTCCTGTGTGTCATTCACTCCGTGAACAAGGCTGTATTCAAAAGTCACCCTTCTTCCTGTCTCCTGAAAATAAAAATCACATGCTTTGAGCACTTCCTGCAAGTCATATTTATTTGCCACCGGCATGAGCTGCTTTCTCTTTTCCTGAGTAGAGCCGTGCAGAGAAAGTGCCAGTGTGATCTGCAGATGCTCCATGGCAAGCTCGCGGATCTTCGGCACGATCCCACAGGTGGAAACCGTGAGATTTCTCTGGCTGATATGCAGTCCGTGTTCATCTGTAAGCATACGGACAAATGTCAGGAAATTCTCATAATTATCCATGGGTTCTCCGGTTCCCATCACAACAACATTGGAGACTCTTTCTCCTGTGATCTTCTGGATTTGATAAATCTGCCCCAGCATCTCAGACGGCGACAGATTTCTCTCCAGCCCACCGATGGTAGAAGCACAGAATCTGCATCCCATCCGGCAGCCCACCTGAGAAGAAATGCAGACGGAATTTCCGTGCTTGTAGCGCATCAGCACACTTTCCACCACATTTCCGTCAGAAAGCTGAAATAAAAACTTATTCGTTGCGTCAATCTTCGAAATCTGACGCTCCAGCATTTTTACCGGAAGGATCTCATATTCCGCCTCCAGTTTTTCCCGGAGCGCTTTGGAGAGATTCGTCATCTCTTCAAAACTGTCAGCAAGCTTTACATGCAGCCATTCATAAATCTGCTTTGCACGAAATTTCTTTTCCCCGATCTGTTCCATCTCTGCGGCCAATTGTTCATATGTATATGAGCGAATATCTTTCTTCATCCTTTTTCTATCCTTTTATTTCTTTCCAAATCTGGCAATAAAAAAGCCGTCACTTTTATGAATTCCCGGGAGCAGCTGCAGACATCCTGCTTCTTCCACACTATTCTGAAGAGTGCTGCACAGTCTGTCCGCGATCGGATCCAGTACAAATTCCGGAAATTCTTTTAAAAACCAGTGTACATTTTCTATATTTTCTGCCGGATTGATCGTACAGGTGCTGTAGATCAGCGTTCCTCCCGGCCGGACATAGGACGCAGCATTTTTCAGAATCTCCCTCTGCAGTCCTGCCAGCTCTTTGGTGCTCTGTTCGGTTGCTTTATATTTTAAATCTGTCTTTTTTGCAAGAACCCCTAATCCGGAACAGGGCAGATCTGCAATCACAAGATCCGCCGCATCTTTTACATCCGCATCACAGACAGTCGCATCTTTTTGTACTGCGTGAATATTCGTAAGACCGCTTCTCTCGATATTTTCCGTGATCAATCCTACTTTATACAGGCTTAGATCTCTGGCTTCTACACTTCCTGTTCCCCGCAGTTTTTCTGCAACATGAAGTGCTTTTCCGCCCGGTGCCGCACAGACATCGATCACCCGATCCCCTTTCTTTGGATCTGCGAGTTCTCCCACCAGCATGGAACTGATATCCTGGACATAAAACTCTCCCTTTTGAAAACTTTCCAGCTCTGAAAGATGATCATAGTCCTGAATCCAGAACGCGTAGGACAGATATGGATGCGGCGTTACCGTAACCCCTTCCTTTTGCAGGCTTTCTTTCAGATTTTCCGGCGTTGTCTTTGCCAGATTACACCGGATCGTCACCGGTGTCTCTTCCTGGAAGGCCTGCAGCATGGATTCGATCACATCCAGATCATAAGTCTTCTTCCACAATTTTAAAATCCACTCCGGCATGGAATACACAACAGACAGCCGTTCGATCCCCTCTGTGGGATACTCTACCTGATCCAGACCTCGCGCCACATTGCGGAGCACTCCGTTTACAAATCCACGCAGGGTGCCGAATCCTTTTTTCACTGCCAGCTTTACTGCCTCGTTGCACACTGCCGAATCCGGCACGCTGTCCATATACTTCAGCTGATATACAGCACTTCTCAAAATATTGCGGATAACCGGCTTCATCTTGTTGACCTTCACTTTGGAAAACTGATTCAAAATATAATCCAGTTCGATCATGTGCTCCAGTGTTCCTTCAGTCACTCTCGTGATAAATGCGCGTTCCTTTTTCTCCAGATACTGATATTTTTCCAGGACGGCATTCAATGCAAGATGGCTGTAGACATTCTGCTGTGTCACCTCCATCAGGATCGCCAGCACCAGTTCTCTCTCTGTCACCTGTTTAGTCATCTCTTCTTCCTCCGCTTATGATCAACAGACGAAGCAGCTGCAGAATCATAGATGCGGCACTTGCCACATACGTCATCGCTGCCGCCCGTAGCACTGCCTTTGTCTGACTTAATTCTTCCGGATATAACATTCCGGATGTTTCCAAAATACGGATTGCACGGCTGGAGGCATTAAATTCTACCGGCAATGTCACGATCTGAAACAGCACTGCAGCCGAAAACAGCAAAATTCCGAGATTGATCAGCAGACTTGCTGTATTTCCATTCATGAATAATCCGATAATGATCAGCGGCCAGGCTGCCATAGAGCCGAAATTCGCAACAGGTACCAGAGCACCTCTGATCTGAAGAGGCGCATACCCTTTCGCATGCTGGATTGCATGCCCGCATTCATGCGCAGCCACACCGATGGCGGCCACCGATGCTGAGTTATAGGTTGCATCAGAAAGCCCCAGCGTCTTATTTGCCGGATTATAATGATCTGTCAGATTGCCCGGAATGTGATGTACTGTTACATCATAAATCCCGTTTGCATGCAGGATTCGCTCTGCTGCATCCTTCCCTGTCATACCGGACCGGCTCCGCACCTGTGCATATCTTCGATAGGTACTGTTGACATGCGCCGAAGCTGCCATACATATTACGGCTCCGATAATCACTAATATATAAGTAGGATCATAGTAAAAAAACATGCTCTTCCTCCAATCCTTTTATTTATGAATGAAACAACGTTCCTTCTTCGAGATGATATCCTCTTAAAAATGCATCTGTCTTCATTCTCTTCTTTCCCGGAATCTGCAATTCCTGTACGATTAAAGTTCCATCTCCTGTCTGCACAGAAAAACTGTCTTTTGTCACATCTGTAACCGTTCCCGGCTGTGCCTTCGTCTGCTCTTTTGAGACTTTTGCACTCCAGATCTTCACCACTTTATTCTCCCAGTGTGTATACGCACTCGGCCAGGAATTTAATCCCCGGATCAGTCTCTCGATTGCTTCTGCGGAAGCATTCCAATCGATGTTTCCCATTTTTTTGTTCAACATACTTGCATAATGTGTAGGAGTCTCTCCCTGTTTTTGAGGAACGATGGTTCCTTCTTCCAGTGCTTTTAATGTCTCCACGCAAAGTGCTGCTCCGGCTTTTGACAATTTGTCATGAAGACTCTCTCCCGTCTCTTCTGCCGTGATCGGCACTTCGGTCTTAAGCAACATGTCACCCGTATCCAGACCTTCATCCATCTGCATGGTGGTCACACCTGTCACATCTTCTCCGTCAATGATCGCCCACTGGATCGGTGCCGCTCCTCTATATTTCGGAAGCAGAGACGCATGTACATTGACACATCCATATGGTGTCAGTTCCAGAATTGCTTTCGGAAGAATCTGTCCGAAAGCGACCACTACGATCACATCTGCCTTATATCCTGCCAGTTCTTCCACACAGGCCGCTTCTCTTACCTTGATCGGCTGAAATACCGGGATTCCATGAGAAAGTGCCGCCTCTTTCACCGGCGGAAACTGCATCTCCTTGCCTCTTCCTTTTGGCTTATCCGGCTGCGTCACTGCCAGACACACCTCATGCCCGGCTTCAATCAGCGCTTCCAGTGTTCCCACCGAAAAATCCGGTGTTCCCATAAAAATCACACGCATCTATTCTACCTCCTCTTCCGGTGGTTCTACATCATGCAGTCCGTCCTCCACACGTTCTACATACATATGTCCTGCAAGATGATCGATCTCATGACAGAATGCTCTTGCAAGAAGACCTTCGCCTTCCAGTTCCACTTCTTCCATTTCTTCATTGAGTGCACGTACCTTCACATAGTTTGGTCTTGTCACGATCCCCCATTTGCCCGGCAGGCTTAAGCATCCCTCTTCGCCTGTCTGCTCTCCGGATGTCTCAATGATCTCCGGGTTGATCAGCACGATCGGGCCTTCTCCCACATCGATCACAACGATCTGCTTCAAGACTCCCACCTGAGGTGCTGCCAGTCCCACACCATATTTTTCATACATCGTATCCAGCATATCCTCGATCAAAATTTTTGTGCGCATCGTCATCTTTGTGACCGGTTTGCACTGTTTTTCCAAAATGTCATCTCCCATGATCCTGACTTCTCTGATTGCCATAATTTCACTGTTCCCTTCTATTTATTCTTTGTTATCTTTTAAAAAACATGCATCGGATTGAAATCAAACTGAATCCGCATCTTGCGATATCCCGGATTTACTTCAATATATTGTTCCAATCCGTTCTTTATCCTCACAAGTGTATCATAATTTTCATCTTTTATGTAGATTACTTTGCGATACACATCATTAATCTTTCCGATTCCCGGACTTGCAGGTCCGATGATCTTCGCAGTTTCTTTCGGAGCAATCCGGATCGAAAACTCTTTTAAATACTTACACCCTGTCTCTAACAGCACCTCATCCTCACAGCTTACCAGAACTGCAAGCAGATTTTCTACCGGGGGATATCCCATGATCTGCCGATACCGGATCTCCTCCTCATAAAACGCCTCATAATCCTGTGCTGCGGCGGTTACGATACTGTAATGCGTGGGAGTGTAGGTCTGGATCACAGCTTCTCCTTCTTTCTGCCCCCGTCCGGCTCGCCCTGCCGCCTGTGTCAAAAGCTGGAAGGTGCGCTCCCCGGAACGATAATCATCTGAATACAACGACATATCTGCCGCCAGCACACCAACTAACGTAACATTCGGAAAATCGTGTCCTTTTACGATCATCTGCGTTCCGACCAGTACATCTGCTTCTCCATTCGCAAATGCAGACAAGATTTTTTCATGGCCGTCTTTCTGTCTTGTTGTGTCCATGTCCATACGAAGAACTCTTGCCTGCGGAAACTGTGCTTTTACAATGTCTTCGATCTGCTGTGTTCCCGCCCGAAATTCTCCGATATGTCTGGAGCCGCACTCCGGGCAGACAGGTGTCCTTGGTTCTTCATATCCGCAGTAATGACAGACCATCTTTCCGTTTCTGTGATACGACAGCGAAACATCGCAGTGCGGACACTTTACCACATGGCCGCACTCTCTGCAGGAAAGAAACCCTGCATACCCTCTCCTGTTTAAAAACAACATGATCTGTTCTTGTTTTTCCAGCCGGTCTTCCATCAACTCCTGCAGATGCCGGCTTAAGATCGAACGGTTGCCTTCTTTTAACTCCTGCCTGAGATCCGCTACATAGACGCTCGCCATCTTTTGCATTCCCGAACGGTTCTTCAATTCCAGCAGGCGGTACTCCCCGTTTTTTGAGCGATACATTGCTTCCAGAGACGGGGTTGCCGAGCCAAGTACTACGCTGGCATGTTCCAGATTTGCCCGCTCTATGGCAGTCTCTCTGGCATGATATCTTGGTATCTGTTCACTTTTATAAGTTGTTTCATGTTCCTCATCAATAACGATCAGCCCCAGCTCCGGAAATGGTGTAAACAAGGCGGACCGCGGGCCGATCATCACGTCGATCTCTCCCGCTTTTGCCCGCATCAACTGATCATAACGCTCTCCGGCAGACATTCTGGAATTTAAGATGGATACCCGATTTCCAAAACGCCGGTAAAACCGCATCACTGTCTGATACGTCAGTGCAATCTCAGGAATCAGGACAATCGCCTGTTTTCCCTCACTGACCACCCGGCGGATCATCTCAATATAAACTTCCGTTTTTCCACTGCCGGTCACACCGTACAACAAATAAGCTGCCCGCACATCTCTGCTGTACTCCTGCCAGAAGCACTCGATCGCATGCTCCTGCTCTGCCGTAAACACAAGAGTTTTTGCTCTCTGCTCTTTTTCTTTCACCGGATTTCGAAACACCTGCTCTGATTCCAGAACTGCCACCTGCTGTTCTTCCAATGCATTGACGACACTGCGCGTAATATTCAGTTTTTTCGTAATCAGTTCGTATTCAATGACCGGATCCTCCAGAAGTGCTTCCAGAAGTCTTGCTCTCGCCTTCTGATTCTTCTGCTGATAATAATGCAGCTGCGCTTCTGCCCGTTCTTTGCCAAGCAGCAGACGGACATACTTTTTGATCTTGGCATTCTCTTTTTGTTTGATCGGCAATACCGTCTTGAGTGCCTGGATCATCGTTCCGCCATAATGTTCTTTCATCCATGCCGCCAGCGCGATCAGCTTCGCCTCGATCTCTACACTGTTTCTGGAAATATCTTCGATCTCCTTGACTTTGGAAAGATCATAGTCGCAAGTCTCTGAAATTCCTACCACATAGCCTTTCGTCTGCCGGTTGCCTTTCCCAAACGGAATCACAACCTCCATTCCCACATTCAGCTCTTCTTTTAACCACTCCGGAATTCGATATTGAAAGATCCGATCCAGTTTTTCATGTTTTATATCTACAATAATATCTGCAAACAATCCATTTCCCCTGCTTATTTTTTCTGTTCCTCTTCCAGTTCTGTTAAGATCTCCGCAATCAGAACCCGCTCATCCATCGGATGCTTCACACCTTCGATCTCCTGGTAATCTTCATGCCCTTTTCCTGCAAGCACGATCACATCCCCGGTCTGCCCGTGTGTGATCGCATAACGGATGGCTTCTTTCCTGTCTATGATTTCCACATACGCTCCGTCCGTCTTTTCGATTCCCACTTTGATGTCATCGATGATCGCCTGCGGCTCTTCAAATCTCGGATTATCGGAAGTGATGATCGTCAGATCTGCCAGACGGCCGGACACTTCTCCCATCTCAAAGCGTCGGTCTCTGGAACGGTTTCCACCGCATCCGAACAGACATACCAGACGTTTTGGATGATATTCTTTTAACGTGGTCAAAAGACTCTCCAGACTCATGGCATTGTGTGCATAGTCGATCATCAGAGTGAATTCATCAGACACTTTCACCATCTCGATTCTGCCCTTAACCTTCGCCTTTTTCAAAGCCGCCTGAATGTGCTCTTTCGGCACATCAAAGTGTCTGCACACTGCAATCGCTGTCAGTGAATTGTAAACACTGAATGTTCCCGGTACATCAATCTCCACATCAAAATCCATGACTCCTGCCACATGATATGCCACACCGAGATATCCCGGTCTGGACACCAGATTTACATCTTCAGCCCGCAGATCCGCCTCTTTGCAGAAACCAAATGTCTCCACTTTACATGTAGCATTTTTAAATACATCCTTAAAATACCTGTCATCTGCATTGGCAATTCCAACCCTGCACTGCTGGAACAGTAAGCCTTTGCATCTTTTATAATCTTCAAAATCCTTGTGTTCATTCGGTCCGATATGATCTTTTCCAAGATTTGTGAAAATCCCGATTTCAAACGGAATCCCTGCTGTCCGGTGCAGCATCAGTCCCTGGGATGACACCTCCATGACCACGCTGTCACAGCCAGCTTCCACCATTTTAGCAAAATACTGATGAATGGTATAAGATTCCGGTGTCGTATTCGCTGCCGGAATCACTTCCTCTCCGATAATGGCCTCAATGGTTCCGATCAGTCCTACTTTATGTCCGACTCCCTCCAGAATGGATTTGATCATATAGGTCGTGGTCGTCTTTCCTTTTGTCCCTGTAATTCCAATAATGTGCAGCTTCTCTGCCGGATAGCCGAAATAAGCGGCAGAAGCAAGTGCGAGTGCGTACCTTGTGTCTTCCACACGGATCACAGTCATTCCCGCCGGTGCCTCTACATCCTGCTGCACGATCACGGCTTTTGCTCCTTTTTTTGCCACATCAGCTACATACTGATGTCCGTCTGAGACAGCGCCGCTGATGCATACAAACACAGATCCTTCTTCTACTTTACGGGAGTCATTGATCAATGTTGTAATTTCGATCTTGTCACTCCCCTGTACTACTTCATATTCCAAACGTTCCAATAACTGTTTTAAAATCATAACTGTTCCTCCTGATCAAAGAGATTTTCATCCCTGCATACATTCTATAGGATACCATAAAACAATCTCAGTTGCAAAAGCTGATAGAAAAAAGAGCCCGGATGAATCGGAAATCTTTTCCTTTTCATCCGGGTTTGTTATCTTCTGCAAAATAATACTGCAGATTTCCTATCTTGTAAGGTAGAACGTTACAGAAGTCGTATCGCCATACTGCAGCATCCGATACCCTTCTTCTCCCTCTTCCAGTTCATAGCTTGCCGGCAGATCTTCTTTTACCATAGACAGATCAAATCTAAATTCTCCCGTCTCAGTTCCTGTATGTGTCCACTGTCCGGTACGAACACGGCCGTCAATAAATACCGTATAACTTACTGTTGTCGTGCGTTCTTCTACTTCCGGCTCTAATACTTTCACATAAACATCAAAACTGCTGCTGTTTCCTGCTGCATCGTATGCATAGAAGCGTACTTTATACTCTCCCGGTGTCTTCGATGTGAATGGCTGATATCCATCCAGACCGTGTTCCAGACCCCATTTGTCTACTTTAAATGCTGCTGTGCCGGAATTATCTTTTACCCACTCCGGTTTTGTGAACATCTCGACCAACTTTTCTTCGGTATACTCTTCACCCTCATTGACCGGGATCTCTTTTCTGTATCCGTTTGCTGACTCGATAGCTGCATAATCAATAACCGGTGCTTCTTTGTCAATATTGGTGATACTGAATAGATGAGCATCTCCTGTCACTCCTGTCACACTTGTCAGCGTCACACTGTACTCTCCGTTTGCATTAAATACCTTTGTGAATGTTCTCTTATTAACCTGTTTCCATCCTTCCGGTGCCACACAATCTGTAGATGTCTTAATTGTCACTGTCACGTCTTTGTTTGTCCAGTCTGTAATATCCTGTGTCAGTTCCACAACTGTTGGTCTCGAATTATCGATCCGTTTTACTTCTACAAACTGTGGCTCTGATACATTTCCTGTAAGGTCTGTTACGGTAAAGTTTTTATCTTTCCAGTTTGCATAGAATGTCTTCACGTAAACAAATACGCCATTCTCTTCACCCTTAAGTGACCATCCTTCATCCGGCAGCTGAATTTCTTCACTTGTTTCCAGACGGACTTCTTTGGACTGTGCCTGTGTCTTGTTGTCTACGATCCAGTTAAATGTAGGTGCAGTTGTGTCATAGTAGAATGTCACGGATTTCGCATTGCCTGCATTGTCTGTTACAACTGCTGTGTTTTCGCCTTCTTTTACACCGAGTTTTTCGATATCTGTGAGATATTTGTATTTGCTGTTGATGACTGTGATTGTATTATTGACTTTGAGTTCCTTGACTCCCTCTGTATCATGTACAGCAATTCCCGTGATCTTGCGGAAGCGGTCACCATTTCCTTCACCCTTAACACTTACATTCGGCGCCTGTTTGTCGATAGCCGTATTCGTGATTACCAGCTGACCATTTTCGTCAAACGGATATACATCCTCATCTTTCATCTTCTCAACACTATAAGTAGTTTCATATCCGTCAATCGTCTCGATTGCTTCAATACTATAAATTGGATAATATGGATATTCTTCTTTTCCGGACTCATATTCGACCATATCTTTCCATGTATGGGTATATCCATTTTCTTCATTCAAGACAACTTCTTCGATTTCAGTTACCCAGTCATTGATAAATCCGCGTTTCACAAAACTTACTTTAATTTCCGGACGGTTTGCTTCATCACCGCCTGCCCATTCTACTTTGACAGTCTTGTCTTGTTTTCTGACATTTAATGCATAGGTTGCTTTATACGCGCGTTCTCCTGCCTCTTCTAATGTAATCTTATAATTTTTAGCAGGAGTTCCCGGGCTGACTCTCCACTGGGCTTTTTCACCGACCTTGTTATAGCGCGGAACATTTTCAAACGTATATACATAGTCCTGAGGTGCAGGTCCCGGGGAGAATGTGACATTATTTCCCTGTGTATCTGCAGCATTAGCAGAACTGCTTTCATCGATCAGTCTTGGTGTCAGAAGTGCTGGTCTCACACCTGCCAGATTGTCCTGATCTTCCCAGTGATATACGAGTGTCCACGTATCTGTTGCTTTCAGATCATCGAACACTGCAAATACTGTCATATCTCCTTCCACCACTGTCTGGTCCGTGACTTCCTGACCACTTCCATCTTTTGCAGTATTCCATCCTGTAAAGACAAATCCATTTTTCTCTGGATTTTCCGGGAGTTTGTCACCGATCATTTCTCCAACTGGAATTTTTTCTGTTGTCAGTGTTCCATTAACATCAAAGGTAACCGTAGCATCTGTACTGATACCTTTTAATGGCAGATTGCACCATGTTCCTTTTTCCTCATCTCCAAATTCAGACTTCAGATAAGTATCCTCACTGCCCTCTGGAACTTCCAGCGTAGAAGTCTGTGCTGCATCCTTAAATGGCGAATTCTCGTTATGCTCTGGCTCTACCGTTGGAGGTGTCGCACCTTCCATCACTACATGGAACTCCACTTTCTCTCCAGGCTGTCCATAAGATTCTGCAACTCCAAATGCGGCGCCGCTGATAGATTTCAAACTTGCCGGCAGTGTAATATTTAAGTATCCTGAAGCAAGAAATGCCCCCGGTCCGATTTTTTCCACTTTCGGCATATTGACTGTTACCAGATTTCTACATTTGCTAAATCCCCACTGAGAAATCTTCGTTACATTTGGTATATTAACCTCTGTCAGTTTCTCTGCTCCGGAAAAAGCAGACGCTTTGATTATCTGTGCATCTTCGATTTTTACAGATGTCAGATTTTTTGTCTTCCAAAATGCATAACTTCCAATATCTGTAAATCCGCCTAATTCAACTGTAGTCAGACTGGCTTTTTCTGAGAACGTCCATCCCGGAAATACGGTTGACTGCGCCCCCTTCTTATCTTCATATGTCAGACCATTTTTCAGATTACATTTAAATTCCTGGATCTGATTTACATTTTTCTGGATGTACTCCAGATCCCCCGCTGTCACCTTACCTGATACAAACTCCAGAGAAGTCACCTGATCTGCCGTGATGCCTGCTTTTGCAACTGCATCCTCCAGACTGGTTCCTCCTGCTTCTCTTTCCTTATTGATATTCACTTTTACAACATCTTCCGGGATTGCTTCTCCTGTACAAGTAATCACAATATTGCCGGTTTCATCAAACGGATATACATCTTTATCATTCTTCTCCACACTGTAAGTTACTTCATATCCATCAACAGCTCTGATTTCCTCAATACTATAAATCGGATAGTATGGATATTTGTCTTTTCCGGACTCATACTCTACCATGTTCTCCCATGTGTGAGTATAGTTATTTTGCATATTTAAAGTGATCTCTTCTCCCTCATCATAAGCACTTGTATTGGACCATTTCTGGCGTTTCATCTGTACCTTGATTTCAGGTCTGTTTTCTGCATCTCCTCCCACCCAGTTGACACTGACTGTTTTATCTTGTTTTCTTGTCCGCAGAGTATAAGTAGCTTTGAATTCATAATCTCCTGTTTTTTCTGTCTTGATCTCATAATTTGTACTGTAACTGCCCGGATTTAACTTCCATTTTGCTGGCTCACCGCGCTTATTGTACCTCGGAACCTTTGTAAATTCATACTGATAATCCTGGCCTACCGGTCCCGGCTGAATCGTTACATTTCTATACTGTGTATCCGCTCCATAAGAAGCACTGCTCTCATCAATCAAAGTTGGAGCAACACTATTCGGTCTCACACCTGCCAGATTATCCTGATCTTCCCAATGATAGGTAATGTAATAAGTGTCCGTTGCTGTCATATCTTTTTCCAACTGCAGAGAACACCATTTGTAATTCTTTGGATCACCCCAACGCTCTGCATTGACATACGCTTCCCGAGCCTCTGCCGGTACAGTCAGCGTTGAATTCACTGCATACGCAAACGGATTGTTTTTCCCCGGTGTGACCACGGGAGGAGTTACTCTTTCACTTGTCACATTCAGCTTTCTTCTGTTTTTCTGCTCTACAGCAAATGCACTGTCTCCCAAGGTTTCCAGTGTTGCCGGAAGCTGAAGTTCTTTCAGATTCTTAGAGCCGTAAAATGCCTTTTCTCCAATTTTCAAAACTTTTGGTACATTCAGTGCTGTCAGCGCATTACACTGATAAAATGCCTCTGTCTCAATTTCTTTCACATGATCCAAATTCAACTCTTTAATCTTTTTTCCATTGTAGAAAGCCCTATTCTGAATTTTTACAGCATTCGGAATAGAAACAGATACCAAAGAGGAAGTATTTTCAAATGCCTGACTTCCAATCTCCTCAAATCCGCCCAATTCTACTGTATGAAGTGCCCAGAAATTATAAAATGCAGAATTCGGGAGCACCTTGCTGTTCTTTCCATTCTTATCCACAAATTTCAATGTATCACTCAAATTTAATTTGAATGTCTCAATGGTTTTGAAAATTCCTTTTTCTTTCGCCTTTAACAATGCCAGATCTTCTGATGTCACTGTTCCCGATACAAATTCAATGGATGTAATCTCATCTGTCACACCGGACTTTGTGATCACATCTGACAGACTCTCTCCGCCCACTTCTACACCATTAATTTTTGCATTGACTGTTCCCTGGGGAACTTCCTGTACAACCTTGTATACTTCCAATTCACCGGCAGATGCCAGTACCCCGCTCTCGTATGTATTATACGAACTCTTGATCGTAATCTTTACATCTGTAGCTTCTACTGCATCAAAATCGATATTACAGGAACCGCCCTGTCCAACATCTGCAAGTGTCTCCTCCTTAACTGTCTGCCAGTCAGCTTCTCCGTTTTTAACTTCGACTTTAATTTCTTTAAATCTTCCGTTGGCACCAGTCCCTTTTACCTGATAAGCAATTCGTCCTATGTTGTGAACTCCTCCAAGCGACCACTGGATCCAGTGAGGTCCTGTCTTGGAATCATACTGACTGTGCCATCCTTTGTTGACATCTCCGTCAAATGCAAGTGATGCGTTTCCGTCTCCCCATTGAGCCGAATCCTGATAAGAACTTGCAGTTGCACTTGTTTTCATCGGTTCCTTTGGAAGTGCTTCGTATTTCACACCCACTTCGTTTTGTTCCGATACTGTTCCTTCTTCTGCCCGCACTTCATTCATCCCCACTGCCGGCTGCAGAACACCAAAAAGCATTGCCAGTGTCATGACTCATACAAGCAACACTTTTTTTCTCTCTTTTTTCATACCTTCATTTCCTCCTGTTTTTGTTTTGTTCCTTGCTTCATTGACTCCTTTCTCATTTTTTATAACTTCTGTACAGTTATATCCCCTAAGCATATTTACGTTTTCAGTATACTCTTATTCCAGCAAAACTTCCATATTTTATTTGTTTTTTCTTTGTTTTTTACGTTTTTTGCATAAAAAAGAGAGCTTTTCTTTTCCAGCTCTCTTTTTCTGTTACTTTTACTCAATATTCTTTTATTATTTTTCCGCCATATGCACAGTCAGCTGATTGAACGGTATCTCAATACCTTCTTCATCAAATATCAGCTTGATTTCTTCCAGAAGTCTCCATCTTGTACTCCAGTACTCCTCTGTCTTCACCCATGCGCGCAGTCCCAGTATAACAGAACTGTCAGCCAGAGAATCGACAAACACCTTGATATCCTCGTCCTGAATAATGGAATCATCCTGTTTTAACAGCGTTTCGATCAGATCTTTTGCTTTTTTCAGATCTGCATCATAGGCGATCCCTACTTTTAAATCCAACTGCCGTTCCGGTCTTGCCGTAACATTCGTCAGACTGCTGTTGGAAAGCGTTCCATTTGGAATCACGATCGTCTTATTATCTACCGTTGTCAGCTTTGTATAGAAGATCTGGATGACTTTTACCGTTCCTTCTGTTCCATCATTGGCAACAATGATGTAGTCACCTACTACAAACGGTTTCAAAAGCAGGATCAGTACGCCTCCCGCAAAGTTCGAAAGACTCCCCTGCAGCGCGAGACCGATTGCCACACCTCCGGATGCGATCAGCGCCGCAACCGAGGATGTCTCAATTCCAAAATTTGTTGCGATCATAAACAAAAGCAGTGCATACAGACCAAATTTCAAAAATGATTCAACAAACTGGATCACTCCTGTATCCGCATTTGCCCGCTGCATGGAATGCTTCACCATCTTCTGGATTCCATGGATCACCGCTCTTCCGATAAAGAAAAATACGATTGCAAGCACAACCTTAATCCCGAAAGAGATCAAGGTTGGAATCTGATCCTCAAACCACTGTACAAACTGGTTTACATCTTTTGCCACTTCTTCCGGGGACTGTACTACATCCTGGATTTCCTCTGTTGCTAAAAATATCACTCTTACACCTCCTGATTTAATGCCAGAAACGCACAGAGATTTCCTCTGGCATCTCCTGCCTGTCTGTGAGAATATAGAATCTCACTGTTACAATGCGTACACAGATTGGTCACTGCAATATGCTCCGGCAAAATCCCTGCCTCATAAAAGATCAGTTCATTGGCTTTCCACAGATTCAGCTGGTACTTCTGATTTTCTTTTTGATAAAACAACGCATCCCAGCAGTCTTCCGGAAAATTTTTCTGAAACTGCCGGATCACATCTTCACTGACCTCATAGCAGTCCTGACAGATTGACGGTCCGACCGCTGCGAGAATATCCTCCGGTCTGCTTTTAAATTCTCTGCACATCGTTTCCACAGTCACCTTTCCGATCTTTCCTACGGTTCCTCTCCATCCGGAATGACTCAGTCCGATCACTTTCTTTACCGGATCCACAAAATACAAAGGAACGCAGTCCGCATAAAATGTTACCAGACAAATTCCCGGAATGTCAGTCACCAGACCATCTACATCCGAGTAGGTCCTAGGTTTTACGATCCCGCAGCCTTTGTCTGCTTCTGTCACTACCCGCACATTGGTCGTATGTGTCTGGTGAGTAAACACCATATCCTCACATCGGATTCCCATCGCTGATCCGATCCTTCGGAAATTTTCACGAACAGCCTCTTCTTCATCCCCTCTTGTGAAACTTAAATTCAATGAAGAAAAACAGCCTTTGCTGACGCCTCCTATCCTTGTAGAAAATCCATGCTTTACAATCCCTGTCTCTCGAAACATCGGATATTCCAGGTATGGTGGTTCTGTATATTGTTCCTGAAAAATCTGTTCTTCATTCTTATAACGAAGTCCTAATCCCATTTTTTCCACTCCCCTTTTTATATTCTATGCCCCCTCAAAGGCATTTTCAATGTGACACACCTCGTTCCCCTCTATTGCAACTACATCAAACCTTGCCGCAGCATCGGGTATTTTATGTGCCGCCACATATTGCTGAGCGCATCGGTACAATCGTTTCTGCTTTTTTGTATCCACTGCTTCCAGCGCACTGCCCGCACTTTTTGTTCGCCGGTATTTCACTTCACAGAATACCAAATACTCCCTGTCCCTGGCAATCAGATCGATCTCCCCTGCCCGACACCTGTAGTTATACTCCAGGATCTGAAATCCCTTCTTTTCTAAAAATCTGCCGGCAATCTGCTCATAGGCAGTGCCGACAGCTCTGTTGTTTTGTTTCATCCTTTTCACACTGCGCCCGGAAAACACCACATTTTTCAGACAAAATTTTTAATAAAGGTACGGCGGTGAATCGGCGTCGGTCCAAGTTTCCGAAGTGCTGCGATATGCTCTGCCGAGCCATATCCCTTATTGTCAGCAAACCCGTATCCCGCAAGTACCTGATCATACTCTTCCATCAGACGGTCTCTTGTTACTTTCGCAATTACACTTGCGGCCGCAATTGAAACACTTTTTGCATCTCCTTTGATGATCGGCACCTGTGGAATCACAACCTCCGGGATCGTGACTGCATCATTTAAAAGAACCTCCGGTTCTACAGACAGCTGACCGATTGCCTGACGCATCGCTTCATAGGTTGCCTGAAGAATATTGATCTCATCAATTCGCGCCGGTCCCGCCATTCCGATCCCAATTGCAATTGCTTTTTCCTGTATCTCATCATACAGCTCTTCTCTTCGCTTTGCCGAGAGCTTTTTGGAATCATTCAAATATAGAATCTCGGCGTCTTTCGGGAGAATTACCGCCGCTGCCACAACCGGACCTGCCAGTGGTCCTCTTCCAACCTCATCAATTCCGCAGATATAGTCACAATGACTATACTTTTCTTCATACTGCCGCATCTGCTTTAAACGAAGTCTTTCATTTGCAAGCTTTTCGTCCTGCTTCTGATATTTCTGAATGAGCTTTTGCACTCCCATCCTTGTATCATACGCATACATCTCATACAATTCTGCTCTTGAACCCCGGCACGCTTCAAACTCTGTTCTGATCTCACTGATACTTTTCATTTCTTTTCCTCAATCTACTTCCTCTTAATCGTGCCGGATAAACCCAATGTCACTAAACGGCCAGATCCTCACCCAGGCTCGCCCGATCAGATCCTTCCTGTGCAGCACGCCTACACTCGGATCCCTGCTGTCAGAACTGTGATTTCGATTGTCACCCAGAACAAAATATTCATCGTCTCCCAGTGTGATCGATTCTGCTGCAATCCCCGGATCCAGCATCACTTCTTTTCCATAATGTTCATCCGCCAGCAGTTCTCCATTGATATAGACCTCTCCGTCTATAATCTGGACAGTTTCTCCCGGCAGTCCGATGATCCGTTTGATATAATATGTATTTTCCTTATATTGATAAGGGAATACGATAATCTCATACCGCTCAGGTTCCCTGAAACGATAACTGATCTTGTCTACGATCAGATTGTCTCCATGTTGCAGTGTCGGTTCCATAGAATGTCCGCTGACTTCTGTCCGCTGTCCCACATACGTAATCAGAACATATACCGCAGCCAGCAAAATCGCAATATACACGAGCCATCCTAAAATTTCTTTGAAAATACTTCTATCCTGATCTTTCTCTTTCATGCTACGACTGCCCCCTCTTTACTCTCCGTCTGTCTCTTCATAATCCTGAGGGAATTCCAGAGTAATTCTTCCAATTCTTCCATTTCTAAAATCATCTAACAACAGCCTTGCCGCCTTTTCCATATCCAGCTCACTGCCTCGTACCAGACAATGCCTGTTCTTCGCAATTTCTTCCAGACACGCATAAATATCCTGTGACTCACTCACATCATATTTTTCCTGCAATACACCCGGATAACTCTGTACCAGAAACCGGATCAGCTCGCCTCCCAGCTCTTCTGTATTGAGAATCTCATCTTTAATAGAACCGATAAATGCCAGCCGAAGTCCCACGGTCTGGTCTTCAAACTTCGGCCAGAGAATACCCGGCGTATCTAAAAGTTCTACATTTTTATTTAAACGGATCCACTGTTTTCCTTTTGTCACTCCCGGCTTATTCCCGGTCTTGGCACAGGCTTTTCCTGCCAGTGCATTTATAAACGTTGATTTTCCTACATTCGGAATCCCAACGACCATTGCACGCACCGGACGGTTTAAGATCCCGCGCTTTCTGTCTCTTTCTATCTTCTCTTTACAGGCTTCCTGGATCACGCCCTGGATCGACTTGATCCCCCCGCCTCTCTTTGAATTAACCTTGACTACAGAATATCCTTTCTTCTTAAAATACTCTGCCCATGCATCATTCCACTTTTCTTCTGCCAGATCGGCTTTATTTAAAAGAATGAGACGTGCTTTATTTTTTCCGAGCTCATCAATGTCCGGATTCCGGCTGCTGACCGGCAGCCTTGCATCCACCAGTTCGATCACCAGATCGATCAGTTTGATATTCTCCTGCATCATCCGTTTTGCCTTTGTCATATGTCCCGGATACCACTGAAAATGCATATTGTCCCTCCTCACTATTTTACAAATCCAAAATTACTGCCCACACTCGTATTAAACCATATCTTCCCGTAAATTTCCGAACGTTTTACATTTCCGATATCAGCCATCCTGCTGTCATCGCTGCTGGACGCCTGATCTCCCAGTACAAAATACTCATTCTCACCAAGTGTGATCTCATCCCGGGCAACTCCCGGCTTTTCAATTTCGGACACAAAGATATCTTTTTTCTGTTCTTTTCCGTTAATATATACTTTTCCATCCTTGATCTGAACCGTCTCTCCCGGCAGTCCCACGATCCTTTTGATATAATAATGTGCATTTTCTCTGCCATTTGGCTTAAACGCAATAATATCTCCTCTTTTCGGAGTCATGGCATTATACACCAGACGGTTCACCAGAACAACATCTCCGTTTTTTAATTCCGGCCTCATCGAATCGCCTGCATTGCTCACTCGCTGTCCAAAATAAAATACCAGTATAAATGCAAGTGCACAGACGACTGCAATCTCTGCGATCCAGAGCGCAACCGCTTTTTTGTTCCAATGGATCTTTTCACTCAGAAAATGCAGTTTTGCCTTGTGTGGCGCTCTTTTTCGCTTTTTTCGAAACTTTAAGTGCCGCATACATTCTCCTTATAACAGAAAAGGGACAATCTACACTTCTGTAATTGTCCCTCTCATCATTCCTACTATTTTACTAATTCTTTAACCTTAGCTGCTTTACCGATACGTGATCTTAAGTAGTTCAGTTTTGCTCTTCTTACTTTACCTCTGCGAACAACTTCCACTTTCTCAACGTGTGGAGAGTGGATTGGCCATGTTTTTTCAACACCGATTCCGTTAGAGAATTTTCTTACTGTGAAAGTAGCTCTTACTCCGCCACCCTGTTTTTTCAGAACTGTTCCTTCGAAAACCTGGATTCTTTCACGGTTACCCTCTTTAATCTTAGCGTATACTTTTACAGTATCACCAACGTTAAACTCAGGTGCATTTTCTTTCATCTGCTCAGCTTCGATTTTTCTGATAATTTCGTTCATTGTGTTCCTCCTTCATCTTGGACGTTCTTAATACCACTTCGGTACCAGAGGACCATCTCTTCTTTTCACAACTGTTTCATTCTATCATATTTTGTAAATAGTTTCAAGCATTTTCCTCATCTTTTGCCAAAAGTTCCTGCAAAAACTTCATTTCTTTCTTATCCAGAACTCCGCTTTTCATGCACTTTTCCAAAAGATCCGGTCTTCTCTCCTTTGTCCGGATGATCGACTGCTCTCTTCTCCACTTTTCAATATTGGCGTGATGTCCGGACAGAAGAATCGGCGGAACTTTTTTCCCATGCCATTCCTCAGGTCTCGAATACTGCGGATATTCCAGCAGATCATCCTGAAAAGATTCAAATTCTGCGGATACATCATTGTGCAGCACACCCGGGATCAGACGGGAAATCGCATCCACCATGACCATGGCCGGCAATTCTCCGCCTGTGAGCACATAATCTCCGATAGAAACATAATCTGTCACAATTTCCTCCAGAACACGTTCATCGATTCCTTCATAGTGCCCGCAGAGCAGCACCAGTTCTTCTTCTTTTGCCAGCTCTTCTGCCATGGTCTGGGAAAAAGTCGCTCCCTGTGGAGAAAGATACACGACACGCGGCTTCTTTTTCACTTTTTCTGCGATCGCCTCATATGCCTGATAAACAGGTTCTGCCTGCATCAGCATACCTGCTCCGCCTCCATATGGATAATCATCCACGCTTTGATGTTTGTTAAACGCATAATCCCGGATATTGACCGCCTCAATGGAAAGCAGTCCGTTGTTTACCGCCCTTCCGATGATACTGGTACCCAGTCCCTGCATGACCATGTCCGGAAATAATGTCAAAATATGAAAATTCATCGTATCTGTCCTGCACTTTCTTTCATTGAAATCATTGATCCAGCAATCCGTTCAGCAGATGCACCTGCATTTTCTGCGCTTTTACATCCACGGAAAGAATACACTGGCGGATTGCCGGGATCAGCACTTCCCCATGTGTTTTTGACTCTACAAGATACACTTCATTCGCCCCGGTTTCGATCACATCTTTTAATGTCCCGAAAAGTTCCTCCGGATTCTCATTCGTGTAAACTTCCATCCCGATCAGATCAGCAATAAAATATTCGTCTTCCTCCAGTGCAACTGCATCCTCACGGCTGACAAAAAGAGAGCAGCCTTTGTACTGTTCAATATCATTGATGTTGTCAATCCCTTTGAATTTCACGATGACAAACTGTTTAAAAAATTTCACTCCCTGGACTTCCAGCGAAAGCTTCTCTTTCTTGGTCTCCAGAATCACTTTTTTGAGCTTTTTAAACCTGTTTGGGTCATCCGTGGTCGGAAATACTTTGACTTCCCCGCGGATTCCATGTGTGGATGAGATCACACCTACCTGTAAAAACTGTTCCATGCTCTTCTCCTATCCTCTCTGCGAAAAAGAAAGGGGGCAGCTGCTTTGATCCAAAGCCTGTCCCCTTTTTGTCAAGTTACTGTATGATATCAACAACAACTTTCTTATCTTCCTTTGCCGCTGCTGCTTTTACAACAGAACGGATCGCTTTTGCAATGCGCCCCTGTTTTCCGATCACTTTTCCCATGTCACTGTCAGCGACACGTACTTCAATAACCGTAGTTCTGCCGTCCTGTCTCTCAGAAACTGCAACGCTGTCCGGATCGTCTACTAATGCTTTCGCAATCACTTCAACTAACTCTTTCATTTACGCGCACCTCCGCGAAACAGCTTATTTTTCGATTCCAGCTGCCTTAAAGATCTTTCCTACAACTTCTGTAGGCTGAGCTCCGTTGTTCAGCCATTTTTTAGCTGCTTCTTCATCTACTTTGAATACGCTTGGGTTCTGATTTGGATCGTATGTTCCGATCTCCTCAATGAACTTTCCATCTCTTGGTGCTCTCGCATCCGCTACAACGATTCTATAGAAAGGAGCTTTCTTCTGTCCCATTCTTTTTAATCTGATTTTTACTGCCATTTCTTTCACCTCTTCTTAATATTTTTCTTTTTTGTTATCTATGTGCTAAAAAGGAAGCTTAAACCTGCCTTTTTTACCACCTTTACCCATCAGTCCCGGAAGTCGCTTCATCAGTTTTCTGGATTCGTTAAACTGCTTTACCATACGGTTGACTTCGGAAATATCTACACCAGCGCCTCTTGCAATACGGTGTTTTCTGGATGGATTCAAAAGATCCGGGTTCTGTCTTTCCTCTACTGTCATTGACTGGATCATGGCCTCCATCCTTGCCATCTTCTTTTCATTTTCTTCGGAGTCAAGTTCCGGCATCTTTGCCCCCATACCTCCGAGTCCCGGCATCATACCGAGAACACTGGATAATCCGCCCATTTTCTTCATCTGGTTCATACTTTCCAGATAATCTTCAAAATCAAACTGGGCTTTTTTCATCTTCTCTGCCATCTGCTGTGCTTTCTCTTCATCTAGCTCAGCCCCGGCTTTCTCGATCAGTGTCAGAACATCTCCCATTCCAAGAATACGGGATGCCATTCGATCCGGATAGAACTGCTCCAGATCTGAGAGCTTCTCTCCCATACCTACATAAAGAATCGGGCATCCGGTCACTGCCTTGATCGAAAGTGCAGCACCGCCTCTTGTATCGCCGTCCAGCTTTGTCACGATCACACCGTCAATCCCAATCTTATCATTGAAACTTCCGGCCACATTGACCGCATCCTGTCCGGTCATCGCATCCACAACTAAAATCGTCTGATGCACATCCACTGTTCCTTTGATCTCCTGAAGCTCTGCCATCATATCTTCATCAATGTGAAGACGTCCCGCTGTATCCAGGATCACGATGTTATTTCCATTCTTGCGCGCATGCTCAAGCGCCGCTTTTGCGATATCAGCAGGCTTGTTTTTATCTCCCATGGAGAATACTTCCACGCCCTGCTTCTCTCCATTGATCTGCAGCTGTTTAATCGCTGCCGGACGATACACATCACACGCAACAAGCAGTGGTTTCTTGCCTTTCAGCTTGTACTTGCCTGCCAGCTTTGCAGTAGTCGTGGTCTTACCTGCACCCTGAAGTCCTGCCATCATGATCACCGTGATTGCACTTCCCGGCTGCAGTTTGATCTCCGTCGTCTCAGAACCCATCAGATTTACAAGTTCTTCATTTACGATCTTGATCACCATCTGTCCCGGATTCAGTCCGTTCATCACATCCTGTCCGACTGCTCGCTCCTGCACATCTTTTACAAACTTCTTTACGACTTTAAAGTTTACATCCGCCTCCAGAAGTGCCATCTTCACTTCTTTCAGTGCCGCCTTTACATCATCTTCCGTCAGACGACCTTTGCTTCGGAGATTCTTAAATACGTTTTGAAGTTTTTCTGTTAAACTGTCAAATGCCATGCTATAACTCCTCTATAATTGTATCCGATATCTTCCGGATCTTCTCTATCATCTCTTGCGGTTTCTGATTTCCGGCACCGGATTCATAAGCATCCAGCACACTGTCGATCTCGTGAACCTTCTCCTTGATAGAAAGAAATTTTTCTACCAGATGCAGCTTCTCCTCATAGCCTTCCAGAGCCTTCTGACACCGCTTGATCAGGTCATGCACTCCCTGGCGGCTGATGCCTGCCTCACCTGCAATCTCACTCAAAGATAAATCTTCCAGTACAAACTGTTCATAAATCTCTTTCTGGTGACTGGTAAGAAGTTCACCGTAAAAGTCGTATAACAATGCCTGTTCTAAAATATCATTCACTCAAATCACCTTTGCTATCATAACTCAAAAAAAAAGAGGTGTCAAGTACTTTTTCTTGACACCTTCTTTCTTTGCTATTCACTTACAAAAGCTCCCCTATATTAAGGAGGCCCCACCCGGTTCCTTCTTCGTCCAGCGAAATGCAGGACTCCCTCAGCTTCAGTTTCACTTCTACATTGGTCATGTCCGGATATTCTGACAGCAGACATGCAACCGCACCTGATACGATCGGTGCTGCCATGGATGTGCCGCTTTTCTCCACATAAGCTTTCTTTTCTTTGTCAATTCTGCCACAGCTTATGATCCCAAGTCCCGGCGCCACAAGATCCGGTTTTACAATGCACGTATCGGATGGTCCTCTTCCGGAATATTTCCATCGCTGACCCATACGTGTCCTGCCCCGCCTGATTTCCTCATAAGCGCCTACTGTGATGATCTTTCTGCTGTCTCCCGGTGAAGCAATACTGCCTCTTTCCGGACCGTCATTTCCCGCAGACGCCACCACCGCAATTCCTGCATCCCATAGAGATTCCGCACCAAGTATCAGTCGTTTTTTCTGCCTCTGTTCCAGATTCGGCTTTGCTCCTACAGAAATATTGACGACCCGGATGGGATATTTTTTCCGCATAGACAGTACCCAGCGCATTCCTTCCAGAACACTCTCCACACTTCCGTTTCCATCCTGATCCAGTACCTTTGCGATCAGCAAGGAGGCTTTCGGCGCTATTCCCGCGTAGGTTCCGCCGGAAAGCCGCCCGTCGCCCGCCAAAATTCCGGCCACATGTGTTCCGTGACCGCTGTCATCATACATCTGCTCCTTTCGATGTACAAAATCCCTGAATTCCAATATCCGTTTTCCAAAATCAGGATGCGCGCAGATGCCGGTATCTAAAACCGCGACGCAGATTCCCTGCCCCAAAACCCTTCCTCTTTGGATCTCTTCACACCAGTATCCAATGATCTGCTTTGCCTGTTTCATTTATGAACATTCCTTTTTTATCAGAATATTCACTTCTTCTGCCGGATGTGTTTATACCATGATGTGTGCCTTTCCTCCCGCAGTCTTCCCATTCATACGCAGGTCTTATCGTACACTTTCTCGCAAAAGAACTGTACTGCTCCATATTGTAGCTTGCCGGCAGAAAACCTGCATGTACTGTGGAATCAACTGTTCACACTCACGGATGCGTCCGCTTTGTACATATTCTCTGATCTGTCTGCAAAACTGCTCCAGTTCTCTATTCTGTTCTTTCTCTATTTTTTTATCCATTTTTATGATCTTCATAACCCATCTTCTCCTTCCCTTTTCTAAAAAATAGCACAGGCCAAGTAAAATAAGTATTAAGACCAATTCAACTCCTGTAAAAAATTTATTAAAACAATTTTCTCACACATTTCCCCTATCCACATATTATAGAACTGTAAACAACATTATTGGAGGATTTAAAATGAGTGAATTAAGTGCAACAAACTGCGGATGTGGATGCGAATCAAACTTTGGCGGGAACTCCTGTATCTGGATCATTCTCCTGCTTCTGTGCTGCGGCGGATGTGGCAATGGATGGAGCAACGGTAACGGATGCGGCAATGACAGCTGTCTGTGGATCATCCTTCTTCTGATCTTCTGCGGAGGATGCGGCAATGGATTCGGAAACAACGGATGTGGATGCAGCAATAACGGATGCGGATGCTAATCTGCCTTTGAACGCAAAACTCCCCGGCAATCTGCCGGGGAATTTTTAATGCCCGGCTTTTTCCGACCGGATCTTTTCTCTGTCTTTCTTTTCCTTCTCTTTGTCCAACCTGTTTTTCAACATGCAGTTTTCATCAATCTCGTATACCGCATTTCCGTCAATGATCAGTTTTCGTTTCATAAAAATCCTCTTTTCTTTTTTCTTCCTTTCTTTATAGTATGATACCAACTAAAAAAAGTCATTCAGGTTTTCATTCATTTTCGTGTACTTTTCCACATATATATTTACAACGCTACATACCGGGAGGATTTATGGAAAAGAATCCAAAACACTTTCTGACACCTTTTGATGAACTGACTACTTCCAGACAATTACAGACGATCAAACTTTTGCTGCCCTATCTTCCAACAAACGGCCAACGGATGCTGGGGATCTTCATCCGCCTGAATGAATTGCAGAATGCCATTCATCTCTTTCGGGGATTTCCGGTTTCCCCTCCTTCTGACTCTCTTTCTCCATCCCGGATTTTAAGTGACCTCTCACCCTATCTTTCCGAAGAAGAATCACAGCAGATGGCGCAGGTAAACCAGCTTCTGCAGATGATGGAGCTTTTTCAGAATATGCCGGCAGACAATCCTGCCGGTTTTTCTCCTGATCTGCTGATGGGAATGTTGAATCCGGAACAAAAAGAAATGTTTCAGACATATGATGCCATGTTTTCCGATACAATGAATCAAATGGATTTTACAACTTCTAAAGGAGGTACTTCACATGAACGAATGGATGAATCATCCAAAAATGCAGAACATGGATCCAATCAAACTGGAACTGATTAAAATGGCCGCTGCACAAACTGCCGGAAAATCCGGAAAAGACCTCGCGCCCATCTTGTTCGCACTGATCACCAATGCGGGAAAGCATAATATTCAGTTCTCGCCGGAAGAAATCACTCTGATTCTGGATCTTCTGAAAGAAGGAAAATCAGATGCCGAAAAAGCACAGATCGACCGCACCGTCAATATGGCTGCGTCCATGTTAAAGAAGAAGGCATAAAACCTTCTTCTTTTCATTTCATTGCATTCTGTCTCGTCTTCCTGTACAATATTGAACTAGAATCAAATATTCAGGAGGATTTCTATGCAGACTCTCATGCTTACAGTTGAATATGACGGCACCCGGTATGCAGGCTGGAAGGCCGCTCCCAAAAAAGAAAATCTTGATACGGTCTTGGGGAGAATCCATACTGCTCTTGCCAGGCTGCTCAAAGAGGACATACAGTTATTCTGTGCCGCAAAAACAGACCCTGGTGTTCATGCAAGAGGGCAGATTCTCAGCTTTCAGACCACTTCTTCCCTGTTGCCTTCTGCTCTAAAGAGCAGTCTGAATCAGGTGCTGCCTCAGGATATCGCCGTTTTAGATGCCAGACAGGTTTCCGAACGTTTTCATGCAGAATTACTCCCCAAACACTGTATCTGGGAGCTTTGTATCAAAACCGGTCCGACTCCTGATGTTTTCCGTCAGAAGTATACTTTATTTCTCCCCGACTTGCCGGATCCCCTGCGAATGCAGGAAGCATTTTCTTTTTTGAAAGGCAGGCATGATGTCCGTTGCTTTTCTCCTGTCAAAAAGAAAAAAGCAATCATGAGAGAACTCTATTCTCTCCGGATTGAGCATTCCGATGACGAAATGCAGCTTTTCCTGGAAGGCAGTGATTTTCTGCCATTCATGCCCGCAACACTCATGCAGCTGCTGCTTGATATCGGAACGGGCACACTGGATGCCTGCTGTATTCCTTCGATCTTTGCAGGAGAACATTCTTATTCCGGGCATGCTCCTGCCCATGCACTGTATCTTCATGATATTGTTTATATTTCAGATAGAAAGGATGATTTTTAATGTCGATTTACTATAGTATCCTCTACTTTTTTGTATATGGCTTTCTGGGATGGTGTACAGAAGTCATATTTGCAGCTTTTAAACAGCATCGTTTTGTAAACCGCGGATTTTTAAACGGACCGATCTGCCCGATCTACGGGGTTGGCGTTACACTGGTCATCGCATGCCTGGAAGCTTTCCAGTCCAACCTGTTACTTTTGTACATTTCTTCTGTCATACTGGTAACTGTTTTAGAGGGCGTAACCGGATGGGCAATGGACAAGCTGTTCCACAACAAATGGTGGGATTATTCCAAACTGCCTTTCAATATCGGAGGGTATGTCTGCCTTTTATTTTCCTTGATCTGGGGCGTTGCATGCGTTTTCATCGTATATTTTGTCCACCCGCTGATCCATCAGGTGTTATCCCTGATTCCGCACACAGCCGGAATTGCTTTGATTGCAATCCTTGGCATTGCTCTGCTTTCTGATATAATTGTAACCACTTCTGCAATCGTGAAGTTCAATCAATATCTGGAACGGCTGAAGCATATCACCGACGAATTACACGCAATTTCCAATCAGATCGGATCCGAGCTTTATCAGAATGTAATGCACGTGCTGGATATGCAGGAAAGTTCCAGACAAAAACTGGATGATGTCAAACTGGAAGTATCCGAAGAAATCCGGATGCAGATTGTAGAATTAAAAACAAGAGCCCAGAATCTGGGAGAAAAGGTTCCAAAACCGGCACGCCGTCTCTTAAAGGCATTCCCGAAACTGGAATCCAGAAATTACAAAGCACAGCTGGAATTGTTCCGGCAAAAACTGGAACAGCACCTTGGCAGACATTAATCTATCCTGATAAAAACCACGCAGCCCATGCGTCTCCAAACACCATGGCTGCTGTCATACCCATACATAAAAACGGGCCGAAGGCGAATGCTGTCTTTTGCCCGTTTCTTTTTTCTGCCAGAAGCCGGATACAATAAATCCCTGCCAGTAGGATTGCTGCCGCACTTCCCATAACGACCAGCTTCACTCCGATTGCCACCCCGACAGCTGCAACAAACTTGATATCACCGCCGCCAAAGCTTCCCGGAACAAAAAACAAAAGGCATGCCATCGGGACACTTACCGCAAACATCCCTAGTATCCTCTCCTGCCAGGAAACCGAAGGATCCACCAGTGCCAGCAGTACTGCCACCAGAAGAATCCCTGCATTCCATCTGTCCGGAATCTTATGCGTCCGCCAGTCAGAAATGGAAATCACGACAAAGATAAAAATCAGTATCGACTTTAACAGCATCGTCATCATGATTTTCCCGTGTAGTACAACTCGATCGGATCAATCGGATCAATCGGATGTTCTTCCTCCATTTTAACCTTCCGCCCTCTTCGTTTTATAAGCTCGCCGCCTTTATTATAAAGCCAGAATGAATACACCAGAACTTTATTCACCTTTCCGATCCTGTCCTTTGTTGTCTTTTCATACTGTACGCCACCCACTTCAAAAGGAACTTTCTTGTGGATCATAGAGATCAGCTCTGTCTCACACGTCACAGGCTCCGGCAGAATCGTATAAGCACGTCCCACACACCCGGTCTTGTGAGAATCACTTCCACCGGTCGTCACCTTTTTATATTTTGCCGCCAGCCTTGCCGCCCCTGTATTTGATACTACAGATTCACAGCAGTTATAAGCTTCAATAAAATCAAACCGTTTCATGATTTCCGGCGACTGATAAAATTTCTTTGTATTAGCGATACTCATATACTTTTCTCCGCACGGATGTGCCGGTCCAAGCACACCTCCGTTTCGATGCACCAGATCGATCAGCAGCGATACCGGCATTCCCCGCATCTCTAAAAGCCGCATCTTCACGCCTTCCGGCATGATCACCAGAATGTGCCCTGCATCTCTTGTATCATATTCGATCCCTTTTAATACCACAAAATCAGTGTGAACCTTTCCTTTCATGTGGTTTTTCCAGTATCGATATCCGTTGTATGTGTTATGGTCTGTGATCACCATTCCCTGAAATCCCTTCTTTTTAAGGAGTGTGATGTAATCCTCCAGACTCACCTTACTGTCAATCGATCCCTCTTTCACATGGCAATGCATATCAATTTTCATAGATAAGCCTCCTTTTTGTCTCTGCATTTTACTTACGCACAGGCTTTCGTCTCTTTTTTCTATTATACCGCGTTGCCATCCCTCTTACAAGAAAGTCCATCAAAAAAACACACTCTTCCCAATGCTTTCCACATTGGAAAAAGTGCGTCTGTGTTACTTATCTTCGTCATCCTGATCCGAAAGATCGATCTCCACGATTTCTACATCATCATCCTCATCATCCCAGAACTCATCCAGATCTTCATCGAAATCTTCATCCAGATCCTTATCCAAATACTCATCTTCTGTAACAATCTCTTCTGACACGATCAGATCTTCTTTCATCACTTCTTCGTCTTCCTCATCCTCGTCATCGTCTTCAAATTCATCTTCAAATTCCATTTCCAGCTCTTCTGCATGAGGAACAGCCGCTGTATGTACTTCTTTCTCTGCCTGCTTTTCTTCTTTAAACTCTTCATCCAGAAGAGCTCTGGCTTTATCCACTTCATTCTCTGTGGAATTCTGTTCGCGAATCTCCGCAGCTTTTTTCAGATGCAGCTTTTGACGCTTTCCGGATTCCATCAGAAACTGTACCAGAATTCCAAGGACTGCCAGCACCGCAAATGCCAGCGTGACCATCCAACGCTCTAATTCAACTCCTGCATGACCCAGCAAAACAGTTCCCGCCTGACTGATGCATACAGCACCGGTCACTCCTGTAAGAAGCATCAGAACCGGAACAAAAAGCTTAATCGTCAACAACGCAAATACCAGACCAATTCCAACACACACCAGCAGCCAGATCAGATTCGCCGGCCGGAGCCAGTATATACTTAGTGCTGCTCCAAGTACAAAGGCAGTCACAAACATTCCTGCCCGCTTCAAAATTGCAAACACGATTGCCAGAATAATCCCTGCCGCAAGACCAATAATCCCGCTCAGTGTTTCATCTGACGTAATCTGCATCGCCACAGCCGCTGCTGCTCCTGTTCCAATCACAAAAACTGTCAGAAATGACCAGAATCTTGCCAGCTTCAATCCAAAGAAACAGCTCAGAATTCCCAGTAATACCGTAATTCCAAGCGAAATAAGCACAATCTCTGCCAGCTTGTCTGCCATTCCAAGCCGCTCTAATGCGGTCGGCAAAACTTCCTTTTCCTGCAGCCATCTTCCTATTTCATTTATCATATCCATTGTACCTCTCCCTTATTATCTGAATCTGTCAATAGCAACCTATATTTTACCAACTTTTTCAGAAAGATACAACAGAAAGATGGATGCAAATCTTTTATTTTGATTCACATCCATCTTTACATTGTTGGCTCAATCACCTTTTCTACCTCTCTTCACTTATTAATAAGTCCTGTTTTTAAGATTTACTGTCCTGGCGGTCTGTACCTTCCTTTCTTAAGTGATTCTCATTTTCTCGCTTCCTCGATAACCCTGCCCCTCAAATGAATTTTACTTCTCTCGTAACTTTCTCGTCATTACGATAATTTCTTCATTTTCACCGGTTATCTTTCCTCGCTTCAAATGAGTGTTTGTTTCATCTGTTTTATTTGTTGACTTTATATTAGCACTCTTTTTTAATATTGTCAATGGTATTTTTAGTTTTTATATATTTTATTTTATAATTATCTGTCTTTTTATCTTTCTTTATTTATTTTACAGTTTTATTGTTTTATGTAAAAACCAAAAGGCCGTATACCAGTGCTTTTTCTGATATACGGTCTTTGTCTTAAAAATTCTTCATCACATTCTGGATCACTGTCTCCCGCAGCTTTCCTTCCTCTGTATTTCCTGCCTGATGATCTGCAAATCTTGCTTCTACATACAGATAATCTGCAAGTCTGTTCACATACTGCATGGCTTTTGCATCTGCTCCGTAATTCTGTGCCACTTTGCGGAATCTCCGCTCTGCCCTTCTTGTCACAGCCCGCGCAATATCCAGTCTTGCGGAAAGCTCACATCCTCCGTACAAAACAAAGTCCCTGGCTCTCGGAAACGCAGCTTCCAACTCATCGATCTGATCTTCCAGATGCACAGTCTCTTCTGCGCTCATGCGGTAATCCAGATTTCTCGGATCTGCCACTGCTGCCATGATCTTCATCAATGTTCTCTGAATCTCTGCCAGATTCGTCTTCAGATGATCCTCTGAAAGCACTTTTGCATGTCCGATATAACTATTCAGTTCATCGATCGTCCCGATCAGCTCGATCCGATCGTCTGCTTTCGAAACACTCATCCCATTTGCAAGAGAGGTATTTCCGCCATCACCTTTTTTGGTATATACTTTCATTTGCACATTTCCTTTCCCGGAACATTTTCGCTATTTAAAGGGCTGTTTTTTAATCGCACGGGCACTGTTTGCTCCCACTTTTCTGCACTGCTCTTTTGTCGGAGACAGATATGCCTCGATATTACGCCCTTTCTCAAGCCCCCGCATTTTCAGACAGACGGCCGTTCCAAAAATCCCGATTCCGGATCCCAGCATGGAATCCCGTGCCGCTTTATAGGAAAGCTTTTCCATACATTCATCCGGAAACTCTGTAATCTCATAAAACACACCCTCTTCTTCCACTCCTGCACAGACTTCCCGCAAAATTGCTTCATCTGCCAGATGTGTATATATAAAGATTGAAGGTTTCTTCACTATCATCGCTGTTCTCCTATATATGAAAGTACCAGCCCTGTTGCAACTGCATTTCGCGGACCTTCCTCTCCCCGGATATTTCCACGTCCGCACACGATCCGAAATTCTGAAAGTTCTTCCATCAGCATTTCCGGAATCTCAAAATCCTCCGCAGACCCGCCGACTAAAACAACATTCGAAATATGTTTCAGATCCTGCCCTGGTGCCACTTTCTTCAATGCACGAAATGCATTGGTCACAAACACTTTACGTTTTGCCTCTCTTCGCACCTGCACAATCTTCTCCATCGGGATATCCTGTTCCAGCCGAATCATTCCATCCTCCGTAAGAAGGACCACTCTTCCGTAAAACCTCGGATCAATGGACTGCTCCACAAATGTCATCTGTCCGTTTTCCATCCGCATATGGAACAGACTTTCCACTTTGGCAAGCGGGTACTTTTTAATCTGCTCTGCCATGTGCCGGTCTCCCAGACCAAGCTCTGTCTCGATCAGCATGGACACAAGCTCTCCCGCACCTGCCTGATGCGTCATAGATACCTTTCCATCCTCGGAAATCACCGCTGCATCCGTAGAACCGCCGCCCATATCCAGAATTGCAAGCGGAAGGCTTGTTCCGGGAGTCGTCAGGGCTCCGAGACTGGCCATAACCGCTTCCACGCCTGCCACCATCACGTTTACACCCAGTTCTATCCGTAATTGTTCTGCAATCTTCTGCATCGGAAGATGCCTCGTCTTTACCATCGCCGCGATTCCGACCGCTTTCTCAAGACAGGTCTCTCCTGCCAGGGCACCGGAAATCCGAACCGGTGCCATCGTATCCACTGCCAGAATATCAGTAATATGAATCTCTCTCTTCGCAGTCTCATCCAGATTTTCCATTCCCTGTTTGATCCTTGAGAACATATTGCCCACATTGGTGTCATGCTCTCCTTCCATATCGTAGATCGTACCGGCATCCGAAACTACCTGCATGATCTTCTCGGCACCTTCATCCAGATCAACAACTGCGTCCTGATCTGCATGGAGACAGATTTTTCCTGCGGGAAGAAGATTCTCCCGGATATTGCCGCCCGGTGTTTTTAAAACGACCGCACTTCGCTTTCCGATCAGACTTTTCGCAATCGGCGTGATCATCCGCGTCTGCTCTGCATCCAGTCCGAGCAGCGTTGCAATCCCGTACGGGTTGGAAAGCATACGGATTGTCTGTCCCGGAAGCGCCACTTCGATCGCTGCCAGAACATCATCCGGAAGCTTTTGAATTCCCGCCACCTCATCAATGATCGGCACTTTTTCTTCCAGACGATTCTCCACAAGAACCGCCTCATCTGCCTGCAGGATCACACCTGTGATCGTCAGCCGCTTCCTCTCTCTGTTGATAACTTCTGCGATCTCCTCATAGGATGCGGCTGCTTTTGCAAATACAATATACGGCGTTCCCGGCACGCCTTCCCGGATTCGCTCAAAATCCAGCGTTTTTCCGACTGCCTGCCCTGCACCTGCAGGGGTAGACGGGTTATGTCCGATCATGGAAGAATCTGTAATGATCGTCTCTGTAAGCGTCTCCATTGCTGTATCTCCGATAACCGGCGCGGCTTCATTCAGGCGGATCAGGGAAAGCGCTTCCGTCTCCATCCCAATCTTTCCCATAGCTTCTTTCAATGCTGCCCGTATCCCATGAACATTGGCAATGGTCCCCTTCGTTCCTGTCGTCTTACAGGAAGCACTGCTTAAGAAATGGACCTGTGCTCCCCCGACTTCTCCGATACAGACTTCTGTTGTAGAATTTCCAATATCAACTCCGGCAATATATGTCAAAGCAGAATCCCTCTTTTCTCATAAACCTCTGCCGCTTCCATTACAAGGCGCGCACAGTTTTTTGCATTGTATTTTTCCAACAGCTCCTGTGCCATTAAAACCAGTTCCAGCTTTGTGGAACGATTCGGACGAAGCTTATCGTACATCTTTAAAATCACATCATCCGGAACATCTACCAGTTCTGCAGCACGTTCAAAATTCTTTTCCATCGGATCATTGCCGTTTTCTTTTGCCACCTGTCCCTGTGCATAAAGCATTTCTTTTGAAATCTTAATGTCATCCGGGGCAATCTGGTTTCTCATCACTGCATCCAGCGTGATCTCATCCAGTTTTTTTCCTGTCTTGGATGCGATCTGTTCTCTTTCGTGTTCACCTAACGGGTACTGCATTTATCTTTCCTCCCATTCAACAATTCCAACTTCCGGATCCAGCTGCTCTGTCTCCGCAATGTGCATCAACGCTGCCTTCACCTGATATTTTGGTCTGGACATCGGATCATTTGTACATGGAATCGGCACTACCTGCTCACCCTTTACATATTTGGCAGCATTCTGTCCGATCTGACGGTAAGTCTCCAGATTCATCAGAGGCGCCTGCGGAAACAATTCCAGATTGGAAAGCGGATAAAGGTCTCTCTGATGGATCACGGTTGTCCCTTTCGACTGGATGCCGATCCCGATTCCGGAACCAGAAAGCTTTGCCGCTTCCAATGCCATAAAACAGACATCGGATGTATCCAGTATTTTGACCACTCTCGGGATCATTCCTTCCTCTTCAATTCCCGCTTTCACATTTTTCAGAACATCTTCCAGTAAAATACCGCAGATGGTTCTTTTAATCTCTTTCTGGAATGCAGCTCCTACTCCGATCACAACTTCCTTTGGATCTGTCCCCTGCTTCGCCCGCGGATAATCTCTGTAGGATGTCTTTTCTTCATTGATCCTGTCCCGCCCTGCCATAGAAGGCACCTCGGAAGATGTATGTGATCCAGTCTCCTGCCCCATCTCCGAAAGAACGGCATTGGTTATCTGTTTAATTAACTCTTCACTAATCTGCATGATCCTGCCTCCTATATATCCTGTGGGTTGATGATGTGCGGGATCTTCTTGATCTCTTCCCAGCGCTCTCCCTGTACCCGGTATCCGGTTCCAGGTCCCATATAGTCATTCGGTGTATTGATGCCGGACAATACATGGAAGTCTTTGTCCAAAATCGCTGCTGTCTGCATGTAATCTCCGACCACACGCTGCTTTAACATACTCAACACACTCTCTGCCACATCCACAAATCCAGTCTCTGCCAGCGCTTTTACGACATCGATTCCCGTGACGCCGCGTTTTAATACATCCTCAGCCGCCATCAGATCCGCGGTCACATCCCGATCCAGTGTATCTTTGCTTCCATGTGCGTAGGTAACTGCCTCCACCTGCGCATCTGTCACCGGTGAAAGTCCCAGCTGTGTAAACACTGCCTGCACCGCTCTTGCAGCCTTGTTTCTGACATGAATGACTTCTTCTTCCGTTACCGGGCGAAGTCCTCCGTCTACCTGCATATCTCTCTGTAATACATTGTAATCATCAAAGTCTTCGGCATCAAAGTTCGATCCCGCAAACATATTGTCATAGTTCGGCTCTGCCGCATAGCCGGAGAAGATAAAGTCTGTTCCCGGCAAGAACTGCAGCATCGTTCTTGCAGTACGGCGCATATCGGAGTTGGAAAAGCTCTGGTCATTGGAAGATGCACACTCCAGCCCAAGCAGCGCTGCCACAAGGTTTTCCGCGATGACTTCCCGGATACCGGACGGTACGGAACCTGTCACTCCGATACAACTTACAGATCCATTCTGGATTCCCTGACTTCCAGCTCCCTTTGTCGCATACAGACAGCGGCACTCCAGATACAGCATAGATTTCTTTTCACTGCTTCCCATCAGCACCTCGGAACCGGATCCTGATGTAAAGCGGACCTTCAGTCCTCTGGAAGCATACGCCGAATTCAAAAATGCTTTGGAATATGGTGTATCATCCCCATCGATAAACACCTTTTCCGTTCCATATACAGAGAGTGTCTCTGCATAAGTCGTCAGTCCGCGGATTCCCAGCTCCAGCTCTGTTGCTTCCTCTGCGGAGCACTGTGTCAGCACACCCGGACGCCCCACCTGAGAACCAATCAGAAGCGCCATGGCACTCAGCGGTGCATATCTGGCAACTCCCATAGTCGTCTCTTCCTCCGCAAATCCACGAAGAGCTCCCTCTGCCGCGTCCGCTGCAATCTGTACCGGATCATCTTTCAGATTTGTGATGTGCGCCTGATTTCCCGGTGTTCTTCTCGCACGGATCTTCTGCATTCCCATCATCAGCTCTACGACATTCAGATGATTCATAACCTCTGTCATCTTTGCAGGCGTGATTCCTGTCACAAGCTCCAGAATCTCTTTTCTGGACACATGAATATCCACGATCATGCGCGCGATCTCCAGTGAAGATACTGCCATGGACGCTTCTGCACGCTCTACGTTCATCGCATAATCAGCGATAAACTGATCGATAAAATCAAAGTCCTCTCTCTTTTTCCCATCCAGTTCCACAATTCTGCCGTTTGCTACTTTCACAGACGGCTTTGGATCATACGGACTTGTCATTGCCACAAATCCCATTTCCGGCCATTCATTGATATATCCGTCAAGATTTACCGGGCGCTGATCCAGTGTCTCAATTCGTTTTGATCTTCTCATGTTCGTTCTCCTAAATATGATATCTCCTACACACTATAGTTGTATTATACCTTAAATCCAAAAGAATCGCAATCCGGATCGTGGTGAAATTGTGCACAAATCCACATTATTTTCAAAAGAAATCAACAAAAACCCTCGCATTTTTCTTCTTTTTTCTCTGTGATTTCTATTTTTTGATGCTTTGTCTGCATTCTCCCATTGACTTCCATTTTTTCGGACTGTAAAATAGACCTATCTTTTTAAATAAGAACAAAAACTTATACAGCTTACCTACGAAAGGAGTTTGGCATATGGAACACTTAACCATCCCACAGGGGTATGTTTCTCCCCTGACAATCCGCGAGACTGAGGTGGCGATCAAAGAGATCAAGGATTATTTTGAACGCTCCCTTGCAAAATCACTGCATCTTACCCGTGTATCTGCACCTTTATTTGTAAAACCGGAATCCGGTCTGAATGATAATTTAAATGGTGTGGAGCGCCCGGTTTCGTTCGGGATCAAGGAGCAGGAGGACACTCCCGCGGAGATCGTGCATTCTCTGGCAAAATGGAAACGCTATGCACTCAAGCACTACGGTTTTCATTCCGGTGAAGGTCTTTACACCGATATGAGTGCCATCCGCAGAGATGAGGATACGGACAATATTCACTCTATCTACGTAGATCAGTGGGACTGGGAAAAAGTGATTTCCAAAGAAGAGCGAAACATGGAGACACTGCAGTATACAGTCCGCAAGGTCTACAGTGCACTCAAAGAAACAGAAGATTATATTTCCAGACGGTATAACTATATCGAGCCGCTGCTTCCGGACGATATCTTTTTTATCACATCCCAGGAGCTTGAAGACCTGTATCCAGGATGTGACGCCAAGGAAAGAGAGCACCGGCTTGCCAAAGAAAAGGGAGCGATCTTTGTGGCACAGATTGGAAAAGTTCTCGCTTCAGGTGAAAAGCATGACGGACGCGCCCCGGACTATGATGACTGGGAATTAAACGGTGATATCATCGTCTACTACCCTGTACTGGACATTGCCCTGGAGCTTTCCTCTATGGGAATCCGCGTGGATGAAGAAGCGCTTGCAAAGCAGTTAAAGCTTTCCGGATGCGAGGACCGCGCAAAGCTTCCGTTCCAGAAGTCTCTGCTGAACAGGGAACTGCCTTACACGATCGGCGGCGGAATCGGACAGTCCCGTATCTGTATGTATTATTTGCGCAAGGCACATATCGGAGAGGTACAGTCCTCCCTCTGGCCGGATGACATTTACAACTGCGCACTGGAACACGGAATCCAGTTATTATAAAAGAAAAACAGGAGTCTGCTGATTTTGAATCGATCAACAGACTCCTGCCCTTCTTTATTTCTTTTTTACTGCCACAGCCTGCATATGCTGTGCTTTGTATCTGTCTTCTACAATCTCTTTCGGATAGCGGATCACTCCATTGTTCTCATACGGATCATTGAAATAATATCCTTCTTCATCATATCCGACCAAAAGCATACAGTGCTCATTGGAAATCCAGGTAAATACTTCCCCGCTGTCTTTTAATTTCCACTGTGGGCCCGTGATCGGTTCTCTCATATTGATACACGCCCAGAGAATCACCGGCATTCCTTTGTCAATGTACTCTGTTTGTAAAGTTTTTATCTCTGTTCCCGTAAGATCCAGCACCTCATACATTTCACCGATCGCTTTTTTCAGCGCCTGAGTGATCACCGGTGCATAGCAGCCAAATGACTCCTCATCATAGGGACTTCCACAAAAATATTTTGTGGGATCCGGACCGTAAAGCTCCCCCTCACGAAGTTCAAACTCCTGCCTGTCCAGATATTGCTCAATAAATTCATCCACAGACATTTCGTATCCCAGATACCTAAGCAGCATCACAGCCGACACACTCTCGCATCCGGTCGGATAACGCACACTTTGATCCAGATACGGCACATCAATTACATTACGCATGCTGTTCCTCCGCATCCTTTTTCTGCTCTCGTCTCTTCAAAACCGTCAGTACTGCAAACAAGATCAAAAGACTGCTGCCCAGTGCAGCCCACCAGATCTTCACGATTCCTGCGATCAGATATCCTACGATACAAACTGCCGCCACGACCATGGCATACTGCATCTGAGTGGATACATGATTGATGTGATTGCTCTGTGCACCCGCAGAAGACATTACTGTTGTATCTGAGATTGGAGAAATGTGATCTCCGCATACTGCTCCTGCCAGAACTGCCGCCACAGAGATGATCATCATTTCCAGATTTTTCTGTCCCGGGAACATCGCTACTACGATCGGCACCAGGATCGCAAAGGTTCCCCATGAGGTTCCTGTTGAAAATGCAAGAAAAATCGCGATCATAAACATCACCGCAGGCAGGATCACGCTTGCCGAAGCATTTGTTCCCACCAGATTCTCTACAAATACTCCAATTCCAAGGGCATCTCCCATTCCTTTTAAGGACCATGCAAAAATCAGGATCGCCACCGCCGGGATCATCAGTTTAAAGCCTTCTACGAAGCTGTCCATAAATCCCTTAAATGTAATGACCTTTCTCGGCAGATATAAAATCAACATAAATAAAATCGTAACAGAAGTTGCAAAAATCAGACTTGTCTCTGCATCACATCCGGAAAAGGCAGTGAATACATCGGTTGCTCCGCCCAGATATCCGGTGTAGATCATAGCCCCGATCGCAGACAGGATCAGAACCGCTACCGGCAGGATCAGATCCATCACTTTCCCTTTTTCTGATGCATTTTCTGTCTCAACTGTCTCAAATTCTTCCGCACCGCTTGTGAAGAGATCCCCGTTTGCAGCATTCTTTTCATGACGCTTCATCTGTCCGAAATCAAATCCTGTGATCACCACAAACAATACCATTGCCAGTGTCAGAAGCGCATACAGATTGTAGGGAATCGTTCTTAAAAACAGCTGAAACCCTGTAATCCCCGCATCGTCCGGCACATAAGAGTTGACCGCAGCCGCCCAGCTTGAAATCGGCGCGATGATGCAGACCGGAGCTGCCGTGGAATCAATGATATACGCCAGCTTCGCTCTGGAAACTTTATAGCGGTCTGTCACCGGACGCATCACGGAACCGACCGTCAGACAGTTGAAATAATCATCTACAAAAATCAGCACCCCAAGTCCCGTTGTTGCAAGAAGCGCGCTTTTTTTGCTCCTGATCTTGCTTCCTGCCCAGTTTCCATAGGCGGCAGAACCTCCTGATTTTGCCATCAACACGATGATCATCCCCAGAAGCACGTCAAAGATAAGAATATTCAGATTCATGCTTTCTTTCATAATTTCAAAAAATGACACAAAAGAATCCCAGGGAGAAAATCCTGTATACAGCAGTGCCCCCACAGCAACTCCTACAAACAGGGAGCTGTACACTTCCTTTGTGAGAAACGCAAGCACGATTGCAAGCAACGGTGGCACAAGTGACCACCAAGTTCCGATAAACATAGAACCATCCATTTTTTCTTTCATCCTCTTTTCTATTACTTTTCCACATGATAATACCCTGTCCTGGCTCCGGCACTTGCCTTGTCATAACAGGGTATCCTTTCTTATTTTACTGGATGATGCATAAATATGCAATTATAATTTTTTATTCGTTCCTGTTCCATGCAAATGCATGGTTCATCGGCCCACTTCCTGCTCCCAGATCCAGCTTGAACTCCAATGCATCTGAAAGATACTGCTTTGCTCTTTTTACAGACTCTTCCAATCCAAATTCTTTCGCCAGATTGGCTGCGATCGCACTCGAAAGCGTGCATCCTGTTCCGTGAGTATTCGGATTCTCTATCCTCGTTCCGTAAAACCACCGCATCGCTCCGTCTTCTTTCCACAAAAGGTCATTGGCATCCTGTCTTTGATGACCTCCCTTTAACAGCACACTGCATCCAAACTGTCTGCCAATCATTTCTGCTGCCCTCTCCATATCTCTTTGTGTCTGAATTTCAATTCCGGACAAAAGCTCAGCCTCCGGGATATTGGGCGTGATCACCTCCGCAATTTTAAAAAGCTTCTCCTGCATCGCGCAGATTGCATCCTCCCGGATCAGCCTTGCTCCGCTTGTCGCCACCATAACCGGATCCACGACAATATGTGCTGCCTCGTATTGCCTCAATGATCCTGCGATCACCTCGATCAATTCTGTGGACGATACCATCCCGATCTTCACCGCGTCCGGTCTGATATCTGTAAAAATGCAATCCAGCTGTTCTTTTAAAAATTGCGGAGACACTTCCAGAATATCACGTACTCCGGTTGTATTCTGTGCCGTCAGCGCCGTGATCGCGCTCGTCGCATAGACTCCGTTTGTCGTCATTGTCTTGATGTCCGCCTGGATTCCGGCACCGCCGCTGCAGTCGCTTCCCGCGATCGTCAGTCCTGTCTTCATCGATGTCATGTGTTACTTACATCCTTCCTGTTATCATTTCTGTCAGTTGTTCATCGAAAGACTTCAGATAAATATCCGCTGTCTCTCTGATTTTTTCCTGTTCCTTGTTTGCTTTGTCATAGACAGCTGCTGTAGAAAACCCTGCCTTTTTTGCAGTCTCAATGGCATGGAGTGCATCTTCCACAACCAGCGCTTCATCCGGCCTGCAATTCATCTTTCTCGCCGCTTCCAGATAAATGTCCGGCCTGTCTTTTCCTGCACCAACCTCGCTGCAGAATAACAGCTCCGTAAAATACTGCCGGATCTCCAGCCGCTCACACGCCTGTCGGATACAGTCTTTATCTCCTGAGGTCGCCAGGATCATGGGATATCCTTTTTGTTTGAATTCTGCCAGAAGCTCTTTTGCCCCCGGTTTTAATGTCACTTCTCTTCTGTAAAAGGTTTCAATCTGGCAGTGGATTCCCTCCAGAACATCTGCCACACCAACCGGCAGGTGGTAGCGATCGATCAGATACTTTGCTCCCTGCTCCAGACTCATCTCAAACAGAATCTCTCCCAGATTTGGTTCCGGCTCGATTCCCAGTGTCTCCAGATAATGATCCGGAGCATGATCCCAGATTTCCATGGAATCCAACAGTGTTCCGTCCGCATCCCAGATGATCCCCTTGATCGTCATTGGATCGCCTCTACTTTCTTTTTCAATTCTTCTGCTGCCAGCTTCGGGAAATCCTGCGCAAAGATCGCACTGATTACTGCAATCCCGTCGATTCCCGTTCCTGCAAGCTGACTGACATTTTCTGCGCTGATTCCGCCGATTGCTACGACCGGAATCTGCACTGCCACACAAATGTCACGAAGTGTGGCGTGTTCCACTTCCACCGCATCTGCTTTGGAGCTGGTCGGAAATACTGCTCCCACTCCCAGGTAATCTGCTCCATCTTTTTCTGCCTTTATAGCCTGCTCCACAGTCTGTGCAGACACACCAATGATCTTGTCCTCTCCTAAAATCTCCCGCACCTTCCACGCGGGCATATCATCCTGCCCCACATGTACACCGTCAGCTCCTACTGTACGGGCGATTTCTACATTGTCGTTGATCACAAACGGAACTCTGTATGCGGCACACAACTTTTTCATCTCCTCTGCCTCCTGCAGAAAGTTTTCTGTATTCAGATCTTTTTCCCTCAGCTGCAGGAATGTCACCCCGCCTTTTAAGGCCTCCTCTACCTGGTGATACAGCGTGTCGTTTTTCGTCCAGCTTCTGTCCGTCACTGCATATAAAAGCAGAGATTCCTTATCGCACCTCATAGTTTGCTCTCCTTTCCAGTTCTTCTCCGGTCAAATTGCAGACCGCATCAATGATCCGGTTTCTGTAGGTGGAATTGCCGTCTCCCGGCTGCATATTTTCCCAGCCGATCTCACCTGCTGTTCCCATGATACAAACAGCCGCTGCCGCCGCATCCAGCATTTCTTCCGGATTCGCACACAAAAATGCAGTCAGCATCCCGGAGAGCTGACATCCGGTTCCTGTAATCTGTCCCATTTCTTTTCTGCCGTTTCGGATCACATAACAACGTTTGTCATCTGCCACCAGATCGATCGCACCTGTTACTGCCACGATGCATCCACAGGATTTTGCAAACGCTTTTACAAATGCCACTGCCTCCTCTAAAGTCTCTTCCGTAACAATATCCGTCTCACAGACATCCACTCCTCTTGCACCGCCCATGCCGCCGGAGAGAACTTTGATCTCTGACATATTTCCACGGATTACAGAAAAGCGGACTTCCTGCATCAGTTTCACTGCTGTCTGTGTGCGAAGAGTGCTCGCACCGGCTCCAACCGGATCCAGAAGCACAGGATGTCCCAGTTCGTTTGCCTTCTTTCCTGCCAGGAACATACTTTCAATACTGCTCTTGTGAAGCGTTCCGATATTGATGTTCAACCCCTGACAGATGGTTGTGATTTCCTGCACTTCCTCCGGCTCATCCGCCATGATCGGGCTGGCACCACATGCCAGGATGATATTCGCCACATCATTTACGGTCACGTAATTCGTGATATTATGTACCAATGGGCAATGATTTCTCACAGTTTCCAGATATTTTTTCATAAATGTCTCCTTTCAGACCTGAAGTTGTTTTTTGGAATCTGCTGCCTTATCGCACAACAAAGCGGGTACACCAATGTATGGCATACCCGCTGTCTCAGCTTTTCTATCCCTACGTTGGCATTATCCAAATCAGGTCACAGGTCGAAGCGATTCAGCTTCCTCTCAGCCTGCTTGATACGCAAGCTCCCTTGTTTTTTATTTACATTTATTATACTCCGTTTTGCCCCCATTGCAATCCTTATTTTCTTTACAATTTGATCTGGATCTGGTATTTTTTCATCCAGTAATTGATCTGCAGCACATATGCAATCATCTGAGGTCCTGCCATCAGCTGTCCGTACCACGGTTTTCCGTAATCCTTCGGCGAATTTAAAAACCGCTCTGCCTTCTTTCGATCCAGAAATGCCCGAATGGGCGCACTTGTATCCTGTAACACTTCTTCTCTCAGCCGGTCTGCCAGAAGTGCTTCGTACTGCGGATTGTATGTTTTCGGATATGGACTTTTCTTTCTCCAGAGTACTTCATCCGGTACTTTTCCTTTTCCCGCACGGCGAAGCAATGCTTTGGGAATACCATCCTCACATTTCACAGACCATGGCACATTCCATACATACTCGATGATGCGGTAATCCGCTATTGGCACTCGCGCCGACAATCCATACCAGGTACTGGTCCTCTCCATCCGGTCTAACAGTGTTGCCATAAACCATTTCAAATTCAGATACGCAATCTCTCTGCGACGCTTCTCCACAGGAGAATCCTCGGTACAGCACGGTGTTTCCCGTACAGCTTTCTCATAGGCTTCCTCTGCATACTCTTTCATCGGAAGCTTCCGAATCCACTTTTCCTGAAGCAGACTCTGCCGGACAGACTGATCTGCTGACCACGGAAATCCGTCTGTCTCAAAGGCTTCTTTTTTATGAAACCACGGGTATCCTCCGAAAATCTCATCCGCACATTCTCCTGTCAGAGCTGCCTTGCTGTACTGTGACACCTGAGAGCAGAAATACAGCATAGAGGACTCCACATCCGCCATACACGGCAGACACCTTGCATCCACAGCTTTGTAAAGATATTCCGCCAGCTTTTCATTGCTGCACTCCAAATAGCGATGCTCACTGCCGCAATATGTTACCATCTGCTCCACCCACGGCCGGTCCTGACTCGGCTGAAATGCATTTGCCTGAAAATACTGCCGGTTTCCCTCAAAATCAAAGGAAAATGTCTGAAGCCTTTCCCCCTTTTCCCGCAGAGCATCCGCACAGACTGCCGTCACAAGGCTGCTGTCCACTCCGCCGGAGAGAAATGTAGAGATCGTCTCTTCACTCTCCATCTGCCGTTTAATCGAATCCTCCAAGAGCCACGCTGTTTTTTCTACTGTTTCTTCCCTGGAATCTTCATGTGGCTGACTTTTTACATTCCAGTAACAATGATCTTTTAGAATTCCGTCTGCAAAAGAAAGATAATGTCCCGGAAGCACTTCATAAATATCTCGAAAAACACCGTTTCCGGGAGTTCTTGCCGGACCAAGCGCAAAAATTTCACAGAGACCATTCTCATCCAGCACAGGGTCCACACCCGGATACTGAAATAAGCTTCCAATGGCAGAGGCAAAAAACAGCGTCTCCTTTTTCTGCGTATAAAACATTGGTTTTGCCCCGATCCTGTCTCTGAACAAGAACAATATTTTTTTCGTTTCATCCCAGATCACCGCACCGAAAACACCATTTATTTTTTTCACAAATTCCGGTCCGTACTGCATATAGGCAAGCAGAAACAATTCCTCATTTCTGTCTGTGTCGGCTTTCAGCTCCCGCCCAAGCTCTTTTGCATTGTATAGTTCCCCATTCAAAATGAGCGTACACACGCGCCCCGGCCGTTTTAATGTAACCGGATGTGCATGTTCTGTTTCTTCCACACAGCGTCCCGGTGCAAATCCCATATTCCGACTGCAAAATCCTGTAAATGTTCCCATTGTCTTCCCCTTTTCTACTGAATGATCGGTTGATACTGTCTGCCTTCCAGTGCCGCCTCGGCCGCCGGGATCAGATACTCCAGGCTGGCGATCATCGAATTTGGCTTTTTCTGCGGATTATCCTGTTTAAACGGTACAAAATAAACATGCTTAGTGTTTAACAACAACCCGATATTTTTCATATTCATACCCAGTGCATCATTTGTAGAAATCGAAACCAGCAGCGGACGCTCATTGCGCAGATGCGCTTTTGCAGCCATCAGCGCAGGAGTGTCCGTAATCCCATTGGCCAGCTTCGCAATGCTGTTTCCCGTACACGGCATTAAAATCAGCAGATCCAAAAGGCCTTTCGGTCCGATAGGCTCCGCCTGGGGGATTGTCAGCATCGGCTCTGCCCCTGTGATTTCCTTTGCCTTTGTCACAAAATCCTCTGCATTTCCAAAACGACTGTCTATAGACTGTGCCGCATCTGAAAAAATGGTCTGCAGCTCTGCCTCTTCCTTTTTTAATGCCCGCAGTGCCTGAAATACTTTTTCATAAGTGCAAAAAGATCCTGTGATCGCAACTCCGATCTTCCTGCCTTTTAGCTTCATGATTTACACTCCCTTTTTATGATTCTTTCTATTTCCTTCAAAATCTCCTCTCCCAGCAGTCTGCCTGATGTACACGGCGCAAAACGTCCCGGCAGGCCCGGCAGGACATTTATATGGATTCCCAGTCTGTCTGCCGCATCCCGGTCAATTCCTCCCGGCATGGAAGCCAGCTCCAGAATACAGACTTCTTGTGGCACTCCTTCCAGCAATCCCTCTGTCCACACAGCAGACGGCGCTGTATTAAAAAGAAATGCTGCTTTTTTCAGTACTTTTGAAAGATCCTTATATTCACAGATCTTCGCTCCTGCTTCTTTTGCACGTTCGCATGCGTTCTCATCACGGTCATACACCACGATCGTACATCCCCAGTTTTTCAGGCACTGATGAATTGCACTTCCGCATCGGCCATACCCTGTCAGAATACACAAACTCCCCCGAAGCGTAACCGGACTGTTTTGTACCGCTTCGGCAACCGCACCTTCTGCTGTGGCAGCTGCATTTTCTCTTACAATCCGTTCCAGCTGCATCAGGTCATAGCTCTCACCGCCGCGGCATAAAATCCTGTTTTTCAGTTCTTTTGAAAAACAGCCGCCAAAGATACACTGTCCATGTTTCACATATTCCATGAGTTGCTCTGCATCTGGTTTATATTCCGCTCCTGTATTGAGCTTTCCTTTCCGCAATACAGGCACCGGAAGCACCACAAACCGGCAGTTCTCAAAAATCTCCCGAAGCCGCTCTGTTGTTTCCTCCTGTCTGGTACCATCCGGAAAAAATGCTGTTTCTGTCTGCCATCCATGCTCTTCCAGAAATTGTTTTACATAAATCTGCCTCTGATCCCCGCCAATAATTCCGATTTTTTCCAATCACACAAAATCCTTTTTCTTTTAACATATGCACACACTTTCATTGCGTGTCTGTATCTGAGACGCAAAAAGAGTCCGCTGTTTTTGGCGAACTCTTTTTTCACATGGCGCTATCCTAAGAAACATCTGCCGGAAACCGGATTCCCATCTTTTCCCTTGCCAGATCCAGAAACTGCATTTCGTTTCCGGACGCTTCCTCATATATTTTACTTTTCTCATCCTCCTGACTGTTCTCGATCAGACGCAGCCATTCCCGTATTTCATATACCATATTATTCTCTTCTTTTGGGATCAGGATCACATCTCTGCGCCCAGTACGCTCATGTATCGTAATTTTTCTTGTATCTGCGATCCGATCGATCTGCATACTCCCGTTTTCTCCCTGAACCTCACTTTCCGTATATCCACTTGTAATTTTGGAATACTGCAGAACTGCCTGCCAGCCCGGATACTGCGCCAGGATGGTTCCCATACCATCCACACCATTTTCCAGAAAGACGGAAGCTCCTTCTATTTTCTCCGGCATTCCAAACAATCGTACCAGCGGATGTACACAATACACTCCGATGTCCATCAAGGCCCCGTTGGAAAGCTCCGGCCGAAACGCATTCTCTATGATTCCTTTGCGGAAGTTATCATAACGCGACGAATACTGACAAAATCGAAAGCTCACACTCCGGATTTTTCCAAGGCGATACAGATTTGCTTCAATTGCCTGAAATCCGGGATCATACACCGAACGCATGGCTTCTAACAGCACCGCCTGTCCGTTTTCCGCCGCCGCTCTCATCCTCTGCAGCTCTGCCGCATTACTTGCAGCAGGCTTTTCACAGAGTACATGCTTTCCGTGCTTAAGCATCTCTACTGCCTGTTCACAATGGCAGGAATTGGGGCTGGCAATGTATACCGCGTCTATGTCCGAGGATTCTGCCAGCTCCTTTAGATCTGTATAAATAAACTCTGCTCCGTGCTTTTTTGCAAATGCCTTGGCTGTCTCCTTCTTTCTTGAAAATACTGCCGTGTGGACCAGTCCCTCACACAAAGCTGCCGCTTCCAGAAAACGGTCCACAATCGCACTCGTTCCAATAGTTGCAAATCGTATCATATTCTCTGCTCCTTCCTTTTATGATGATCACTTGTTACGGCTAAATTACTGGTTCACAGTAACCAATAATCCGAATATTATCATTTTACTATTTTACATATTGACAAAGCAAGTTTAAAATAGAAATGAAAGGAGAATATGCAAATGAAATCTCAAAAACATCTGTTAAGCAAATTATTTATTTCTACCCTTTATCTGAGTGCCTTCACTTTTGGCGGCGGTTATGTGATCGTTACACTCATGAAAAAGAAATTTGTGGACCAGTATCACTGGATCGATGATGAGGAAATGCTGGATTTGATCGCCATCGCGCAGTCTTCTCCGGGAGCTATCGCAGTCAACGGCGCAATTGTTGTCGGCTATAAGCTGGCCGGAATTCCAGGAGTTCTGCTCTGTGTCCTCGCCACCGTTTTGCCGCCTTTTGTCATTATTTCCATCCTTTCTGTATTTTACGCTGCTTTCCAGAGCAATGTCTGGATACGGCTTCTTCTGGAAGGGATGCAATCCGGTGTTGCGGCTGTCATCGCATCAGTTGTTTATGATATGGGCCGCGGAATCATCCGTGAAAAAACACCGATTTCTCTTCTGATCATGGGCGGAGCATTTCTTGCAAACTATATGTTTCAGATCAATGCCGTCTACATCATTTTATTTTGTATTGCACTTGGCTGCCTGCAGACCTGGTATCAGAAAAGGAGGACACTCTCATGATTTACCTGCAGCTTTTTTTCAGTTTTCTTCAAATCGGAACCTTTAGCTTCGGCGGCGGTTATGCCGCACTCCCCCTGATCCAGAATCAGGTCGTCTCTCTTCATCATTGGATCTCAATGGCTGAGTTCACAGATCTGATCACCATTTCCCAGATGACTCCCGGACCGATCGCCATCAATTCCGCCACCTTTGTCGGAATCAAGATCGCAGGAATGCCCGGTGCACTTGTTGCGACTCTCGGATGTATCCTGCCCTCCTGCATCATTGTGACCATTATTGCATATCTGTATATGAGATACCGAAATCTGGACACCCTGCAGGGAATTCTTGGGATGCTTCGTCCCGCCGTCGTTGCACTGATTGCCTCTGCAGGAATTTCGATCCTGATCACTGCTTTCTTTGGAGATTCGGGGATAAAGCTTTCCTCATGCAACCCAAAGGCCGTGGTAATCTTTGCAGGCTGTCTGATTCTTCTGAGAAAACGAGTCAATCCTGTTCTGGTCATGGTACTTGCCGGGATTGTAAATGTGGGACTCTCCCTTTTTATATGAATCTCAGTAAAAAGGGAAAACTCTTCCGAATAAAAAGAATTTTCCCTCCGTCTTAAACTACAATTTCATATTTTTCTACATTCACTTTCGCTTTTCCATCACATGAGAACACAATCTCATCTGCCTCTATCGGTGTGCAGATTGCAGTTGTCACAACCTGTTCTCCGTCATTGACAAACAGTTCAATGGACTGTCTGTCCAGAATAAAACGAAGTTTCAATGTTTCTTTTCCTTCCGTAACTTTCCATATTCTTCTGCAGATTACATCTTTTGTCACTCCGCAACAAGTACGATCCACTTCCATAATCTGCTTTTTTCGATTATATGTATAAGTAGTCGTATATTCCATGTTATGTGCCAGTTCCAGACAAAATTCATCAAATTGGCCATTTTCGATTTCTACAGTCAGATCCAGCATCCTTCCTCTCACTTCATCAAACTGAACAGTTCCTGAAATCTCCTGGTCTTTCAAACAACATGGATTTTTACGATACTGCTTCAGTTCTTCCACCGGATTTTGATATAATCTTCCATTCATATACCGCAGTTCTCTCGGCAGTGTCATCATTCCCTGCCACTTTTGACCATCCGGAATCACACAGGCATCCCATGACTTCATCCAGGCGATTAGAATCCGACGTCCATCCGGAAGTTTTGTCGTCTGCGGCGCATAAAAATCCAGACCATAATCCAATGATTTTGGAGCTTCCTTCTGAAATGTATGCTCTGTTTCATTATATTTTCCTGAAAAATATACGGAATTATTTCCATTATGAAATTCATATTTCTGCGCTTTCATGTTCTGTGGCGAACAGATCAAAAAATGTGTCCCATCCAGTTCAAAAAAATCCGGGCATTCCCACATAGTTCCAATCTGACCTGTGCTATTTTCTGCCAACACAGTCTCAAATTTCCATTTCTCCAAATTTTTACTGGAAAAAAGTACAACCTGACCTTTCTGCTCTGAGTTCTTATTTCCAACAATCAGATAATAGTTTTTCCCTTTTTTCCACACTTTCGGATCTCTGAAATCAATCTTGCTACAATCCGCAGGCAGCATATCTCCGGTTATAACAGGATTCTGGGGTGATTTCACATAGATTTCTCCATCTCCATACGCAATACACTGATTCTGTCGTTCTTGAATGCTTCCATTCTCCATCTGCACATTACTTACTCCGGTATAGATGAGTACATGTTTTCCATCTTTTTCCGTTGCACTTCCTGAAAAACATCCTCGTTTGTCATATTCCTGATCCGGAGCAAGTACTGATGGCATATTCTTCCAATGAATCATATCATCTGAAACACTGTGTCCCCAGTGCATTGGTCCCCACTCCGTTGTATACGGATGATATTGATAAAAAAGATGAATCTGTCCCTGATACCAGGAAAATCCATTTGGATCATTGATCCATCCCACTGGAGCAGCTACATGAAATGCCGGTTTTTCTTCTACCGGAATTTTCTCTTGTTCTGTTTTTTCATATTCATTGGCTTTCTTTAATTCAATACTCATAATGTCTCCTATTCTTTCCCCTGTTCACTCTTCAAGGATTCCTGATACTTGTCAAAATACTTCTGCTTGATTGCAAGATAATCAGACAATCCATATTGTTCCATTTTCTTTAAATAGCTGTCCCACTCTTTTTCAATTCCGCCATTTAATATCCAATCTGCTTTTTTCTGTTCTGCATATTTTCTGATATCTGTATCGTATTGAGTCACTTTGTTTGTGTCTTCAATACTCATAAATACATTTGGATATACATATTTACTGTGCATATCTTCCAAATAGGTTTCATGCATATTGTCCAGACGCCATTTTGCATCCGCAGGCTGTGTCACATAAACATCGTAATATTCATTTAATACTGCTAACGGTCCATTCACTGACTGAGCTTCTCTGACTTCTACCGGAGACTCATTTCCAAGATCCATATGCTTTAACATTTTCTCTCCATCCTTGTTCGTTCCCATCTCGAAAATATTAAAGGAATCTTTTTCTCCATATGTTCCCCAATTGTTCTGTGGAGATTGTAAAGGCGCATACATCTGATCAATCCACGCCGCTGCCAGTGCTGTGTTTTTACAGCTGGTTGTCAGCACGCAGCGTCCTCTGTCAAATCCACTTGTCTCACTGTTATTCTGTCTGGTGATATTCACCAGACCATTCGGACCAGCCAATACCGGAAGCATCACATAATCCTCATAATTATCAATATTCGAGATATCCCATGTAAAACACAGACCATACCGGTGGTTTTTTCCTTTCGCCACATAAGTAGACCATTCCTGTGTAAAAGCTTCCGGATCAACCAATTTCTGCTCTACCAGTTCATGCAGCCACTGAATACCTTCTTTATAGCCTTCCTGTACAGTGGTATAAATAACCTTGCCCTCATCTGTCACTGCAAAGTGATCCCCAGTGTCTCCATATCCCTCACCAAATCCATTGATCAAAATTGCAGGATCCTGATCTCCATTGTTGATGATAAAGGACATCGGTATCACATCTCCCTCTATGTCAAATTCTGACTTTAGTTCTTCCGCATGATCCCGGAACGCAATTAATACCTTTTCCAATTCCTCTGTTGTTTCAGGTACTTTCAATCCAAGAAAATCCAGCCATTTTTTATTGATATACGGAATATTCCCAATCGCCTGAATTGCTTCTTTCCCTTCCCCCAGCTGTTCGATCCAGGGGAAAGAATAAATATGTCCGTCCGGGGCTGTACACATTGTTCTGTATTCCGGATATTTTTCAAAAATAGCCTTCAGATTCGGCATATATTTATCAATCAAATGCTCTACCGGAATAATAATCCCCTGTTTTGCATAACGAAGGAGATCATAATCATTCATTCCCGCATTAAAGAGCCCATCCGGCAGATTTCCAAACTGTGCCAGTGCCAGATTTTTCTTATCCGCAAACTGATCTGCCACAAAGCAGGTCCAGTCAATATGTACATTCGTCTGTTTTTCCAACCGTTTGAAGATTGTTCGCTCGTTCGGCTCCTGTGTAGATGTTGCAGGAGCACTGGTGATAAATGATAATTCTGCTTTTTCTTTCAGAGGAAACTCCACGTCTTCGACTGGTGTATCCGGATTGATCTCTGCCTCCATCCTTTCTTTGCTTCCACATCCCGTCATTGAAAATACAAGCACAAGAGAAAGGCTTGCCGCAATAATCGATTTGATTCTTTTTTTCATAGCTGCACCTCCTAACCATCTAACCTTTTACCGAACCGACCATGATTCCCTTATCGAAATATTTCTGGAAAAACGGATACATGATCAAAAGCGGCAGACTGGATACAACAATCGTCGCATATTTCAGTAATTCTGCTACTTTTGCCATTTCTGCTGTACTCTGGATATCCGCAATCATACCCGGCTGTGGCGTATTTTGTACCAAAATCGAACGTAGTACAAGCTGCAATGGCTGTAAATTGGCATCATTCAGATAGATCATTGCATCAAAATAGCTGTTCCACATTCCCACAAAAGACCATAGTGCCAAAACTGCAATGATCGGTTTACACACTGGAAGCATGATCCGGAAAAAGTGCTGGATTTCATTTGCTCCGTCAATAGCTGACGCTTCTCGAAGTTCTTTTGGAATAGACTGATAATACGTTCTCGCCAAAATCATATTCCATACATTGAATGCTCCCGGAAGCAAAATCGCCCAGACCGTATTTACCATATGGAGCTGATTCACCAGAATAAATGTAGGTATCAGACCGCCGCCAAAAAACATGGTGATGATAAAAACAGTATTAAAAAACTTTCTTCCCACAAATTCTTTTTTAGACATTGGATACGCTGCCAATAAAGTTACAAAAACTGAAATTACAGTAAATGCTGTTGAATAAAAGAACGAATTCAAAAATCCTCTCCATATCATTTCATTTTCAAGCACTCTTCTATATGCATCCAGTGTCCAGTCTTTAAATTTGAAGCTGATTCCCTGGCTGTTCAATACATTCGGATCCATAAAAGAAGCAACCACAACATAGACCAGCGGAATGAGTATCGCAAGTACAAAAATCCCCAAAACCGCATAACCAAACCCTAAAAGCACTTTATCCGAAGTGCTAAGTTTCATTTTTCTTCTTGTTTCCATCTTCGTACCTCCTAAAGACCTTCCCCGTCATTGAGTTTCTTTACAATCCAGTTTACTGCGATCAGAAGGATTACATTAATAATCGAATTGAACAATCCCACTGCTGTCGAATATCCATAATCTCCATTTAACAGACCGATTCGATATACATAAGTAGAGAGGATCTCAGATGCTGGAAGATTCATATCTGTCTGCAACGCAAATGCCTTTTCAAATCCAATGCTCATAATATTTCCTGCCTGCAAAATAAACTGGATGACAATAATATTTTTGATTGCCGGAAGTTCTACATACCAAATCTGCTGTAAAATATTTGCACCATCTACAATTGCTGCCTCTTCCAGATCTTTGCTCGCATTTGACAGCGCTGCAGTATACATGATCGATGCCCATCCTGCTGTCTGCCAGATTCCGCTGGCGATATAGATTGTACGAAACGATTCCGGCATTGTCATCCAATTGGTATCAATCCCCAACACCTGATTGATTGGTCCTACCGGAGAAAGAAACATACGGATCATACCACAGAGAACGATTACGGAAATAAAATTCGGTGCATAGATCAGTAACTGAATCTTCTTTCGAATTCCTGCTTTTCTAATGCGGTTTAAAAGTAATGCAAGAATAATCGGTACCGGAAAGCCCCATAGTAATCCATATGCACTCAGCTTCAACGTGTTCATCAGATAATTCATAAAATCTGGTGATGACAAAAAACGCTGAAAATATTCCAACCCTACCCATTCACTTCCAAACACACCGTCAATCACATTATAATCCTCAAATGCGATCAGCACTCCACTCATTGGAATGTACTTGAAAATAATCGTCAAAAGAAGTGCCGGCATTAGAAAGAATAAGTATAACTGCCAGTTCTTTCTGACATACTGTAGCTTTTGTTTTGCTGTCTGCTTCACCGGAACCGCTTTCTTGTTTGTAAATGTCCTCATTTCTTTTTTCCTCCCTTTTTCTTTTTAATAAGCCGATTATGAAACCGGTAAAGTAACCGGTTACTTTTAATTTGATATTACACCAAATCATCTAACATGTCAACATATTTTCATAAATACATGTTCTTTGTTCACCAAATTTTAGTCTTATTGCATAACCGGTTCCGTAACCAGTTATTTCTTAATTGCTTTTTTCTACTGTTCTTGCTATACTGAAAGTAGTTTACAGAAAACAGGAGTTGTTATATTATGGGCAAAAAGAAAGTAACCTTTGCAGATATTGCAAAATACACAAACTTTTCCAAAACTACGATTTCAAGATATTTTAATAATCCAGATTCTCTTACTTTAGAAAATCAGGAAAAAATCGCAAAGGCTCTGGATGATCTTGGATATCAGGAAAATAAGCTTGCCAAAGTTCTGGCAAATGGGAAAAGCGAATTTATAGGAATCATTATTCCCAATCTATATCTGCACTACTATTCTGAAATGTTGAATCAGCTTTTGTCCAGTTACAGTGACTACCACTATAAATTCCTTGTATTCGTAAGCAGTGACAAAAAGGAACTGGAACAACAGTACCTGGATGAATTGATGGCTTATAAAATTGAAGGTCTGATTATATTGAGCCATACTTTTTCTTCCGAGGAGCTTGCTTCCTATCACATTCCTATCGTCGCAATTGAACGGGAAGCTGAGCATATCTGTAGCGTAGACACAGACAACTATATGGGAGCTGTACAGGCAACCACTCTGCTGATCCGCAATCAATGTGATGTACTGATTCATGTAAATGTTCCTGTACCTGAACACGTTCCTGCTTATAACCGTATCCGAGGATTTGAAGATACTTGTAAGGAACATCACATTCCATATGAACTAATGCTTCAGGATTTTGGCTATACTTATGAAACTACTTATATAGCGATCAGACAGGTGTTTCAAAAAATAGACAGCACCTATTCCGGAAAGAAAAAAGGGATCTTTCTTTCAAATGATACTTACGCAAATATATTTTTGAACCTGCTTTTCCAAAAATATGGAAAATTACCGGAAGATTACCAAATCGTAGGCTTTGATAATTCTCCGATTGCCAACGAAGCAATTCTCCCAATTACTACGATTGGCCAACAGATTGATAAAATTGCAAAAACTGCAATGGAGCTTTTGATTTTGCAGATGGATGAGATGAAAAAAAGAAAACCTACCCCTTTAGAAAATCCCATTCACAAACAAATCACCCCTGTTCTGATTCGCCGTGAGACTACAGATTCCTGATTAGAGATAACTTTTACTGGACTGATTTAAATTTATTTTCACAAAGGAGACCTGTATGAGCAACCGACATTATCTGATCAATTCAGAAGATCTTCAAAATCTGAATGCCAGATTACTTTCCATTGCTTTCTCCAAAGACGAAGGTGACTGGAAAAGTATTATGCATACACATCATTTTACGGAACTCTTATTTGTAGTCAGTGGAGAAGGCAGCTTTTCTTTTAACCAGGAGCAATCGCCTCTACGCCGGGGAGATCTGGTCATCATCCCGCCTTACACAGAACATACCGAACGTTCCTCTCAAAATCATCCGCTGGAATATTATGTGCTCGGAATTGATGGAATTTCATTCCTGTCCCAAAAAGACAGAGAATGCGCACAGGTATTCTGCAATTTTGAGCATGATCCCAGTATTCATGAACTGTTCCGCCAGATGCTCTACGAAATCCGGACCGCACAATACGGTTCTCAGACCATCTGCCAGCATCTGCTTGAGATCCTGATTCTGAAAATCATACGATCCCAACAGCTCATTCCAGTATCGATCAACTCGATCCGAATGACAAAGGAATGTGCCCAGATCAAAGAATACCTGGACTCGAACTATGCAGAACACATTACGCTGGACACGCTGACCGGTTTGACACATATGAACAAATATTATATGGTGCACTCTTTTACAAAATATGCCGGACTCTCCCCAATTCAGTATCTGAATCAGACGCGTCTGAAGCGCGCACAGCATTTGCTGAAAAATACCAACTATTCGATTTCTGATATTGCGTCCTCCACCGGATTTTCTTCCCAGTCCTATTTTACACAGATTTTCCGAAAGAATTTTAATATGACACCGGTGAAATACCGGCAGGAACATGCAAAGAATTAAATTTTATATCTGAATGCCCGGATGGGTACACAAAAAGGAACGCTCTCACAGAACTTTCTATGATCGCGTTCCTTTTTCTTTTATTTTATCAATCCCTAAATCTCATACCACTTAATTTCATTTGCTTCCATATCCAGATCAAAGCAACTTCCATCTCCCCGGTACACAGTTGTTCTCTGTGGCTCATAAGTATTATTTACTACACAGTATTTTCCATTCTTCACATACGCATGTACTTCTACATTGTAGTTTGTACTGAACCACTTATGCAGATCTTCTTCATCATGAGAAGACCAGATGATAGAACGATATAACAGTCTGCTGTTTTCAAAGCTGTATGGAAGTCCGCTGATGTAAACGCAGCGTCCCTGTCCAAACTCATTGACTGCAAGCTGTACTTCTTTGTCAATCTGTTTGACGATCGTTGTACCGTCCAGTGCAAAGATGCTCTTTTTGCCTTCTCCGAAGTCGATTTCCCCTTTACAGTCTTCTGTGATGAAGTGCTCATGCTCTTCCCAGTTGTATTTATCCATGTTCAGTGTAAATCCTGTCTCTTTTTCTACACCCATCATCGTTGCAAGCTGGAAGAAGTGACCTTCATACTGATGCGCAGCCGGCTCTCCGACTCCGATAAATCCGCCGCCGTTGTAAACAAATTTCTTGATTGCTGTGACGATCGTCTCATCCGTCCAGTTGTCTCCGCCTGTGTATGCAGTATCTGCATCACCGATATTCAGTACCACATCGATGTCATCTAAAATTGCCGGATTCTCACGGATATCATCAAAGCTGATAAATCTGACATCAAACGGAGCACCGCTGAGGGCTTCGATTACACCTGCATAAGAGTAATTCTGTTTGTAGTAGATCGCATGATGTACCATATGATTTCCCCATGCACGCATCTTGCCCCAGCAGTTTAATACTGCGACCTTCTTGATGCAGTATGGCGTCGTTCCTTTGATATTTGTATACAGGGTACGGAATTCGTTGCAGACACTCTCTACATAATCGATAAATTCCGGGAACTCCATCGCCAGTTTTAAGTATCCGCCGTATCCGATACGGTCGATCGGTTTTCTTAAAATCGCACGTCTTGCAGTTACCCAGTTGACTTTTGCTTCCTTGACCGGATCTCCGCCTTCATGGAACGTATCCGGGAAGAAGTATGGCAAGAATCTTCCTTCTGTATATTTCACCCCGTCAATATCACTGATCAGACGCAGTGTCGCACCGTTTCCAACACTTCCTACGACTGCATCCAGACCGATGGTCTTGAACTCATCCATAAATGGTTCCATTCCGATCCAGTGATCTCCAAGGAACATCATGGCTTCTTTTCCACATTCATGTGTGATATCTACCATCTCTTTTGCAAGCTTGGCAACCTCTCTTCTCTGGAATGCCTGAAAATCCTTAAATTCTTTGGATGGAATCCGATACGTATTGTTCATATATCCCTGATCGATAATAAATTCCGGACGGAACTTATATCCGACTTCCTGTTCAAACTGCTCCAGAATATATGGACTTACTGATGCAGAATATCCATACCAGTCTACATAACGCTCTCTCGCCAGTTCATCAAAAATCAGTGTAAACTGATGGAAAAATGTCGTATAACGGATCACGTCGATATGTGGATTGTCCTGAATATATTTTCTGAGACGCTCCATGGAATATTTGTGTGTCTTTGGCTGACGCACATCAAATGTGATCTGCTTTTCAAAGTCTGTCCATCCGTTTGTCACCGCATTGTACATATGTACCGGATCCCACATAATATAGGCAAGAAAACTTACTGTATAATCATGAAATGCCTTTGCACTGTGGATCGTCACATCCCCGCTCTCGCTGTCATAGCTCCACTGCTCTGTCGGAACTACTTCTCCCGTGGTACGGTCAATCACTTCCCACCATCTTGTGATATCATCATGGTCATTGACCTTCAGCATATCCGGATACAGATGGTTCATCAGATGAATGGATAACTCCTCTTCCACTGCTGTATAAAAAGGAGTCATAATATACATCTGCTGAATCTCTTCCGGATTTGCCTTTGCCCATGCGTTGTCTTTTCTGGTTGTATAATAAGTAGAATATACTTTTGCATCTACATTCTTTAATTCTTCTGGATAATCGGTTCCGTCACAGTCACGGATCGCATCTGCCCCCCAGCGCTTTACCAAATCCAGTGTTTCCGGCACAACGTCCACATCTGTAGGGATCGTAACCCTTCCGCTCGTACACTCTTTCAAAATGATTCTCCTCTCTCTTCTCTGTTATAGTCTACTTTGTATAAATCAAGAATAGAAGAAAACCCTGCTTTCGTCAATTTGCTTCTTGCTTTCATTTTTAGCATTCTTGCTGTTGTATTTTTTTCGTGTTGAAACTGATAATTTTATTCGAATTTTACATCCTCCCGCTCCAGAGAAATATAAATTTTCGTTCCCACTCCGACACGGGATTCCGCCCGGATGCTGTGTCCTAATTTCTGTATGATCGTCTTGCACAGGTACAGACCGATTCCCGTAGATTTCTGGTGCTCTCTTCCGTTATATCCGGTAAATCCACGCTCAAAAATACGCGGAAGATCTTCCGGGGCGATTCCAATTCCAGTATCCTCCACCACCAGTTCCGTGCCTTTTATATAAAGGGAAATGCTCCCTGCCTTCGGCGGGCGGACTTCGTCCGATGATGTGTATTTCAGGGCATTGGACAGTATCTGCTCGATCACGAACAGCAGCCACTTTTCATCGGTGAGCACCATCTGCCTGCTGTCCTGAAAATTCAAATGAATCTTTTTCAAAATGAAGATCTGGGAATATTTGCGAACTGCCTGCCGCATAATATCACCGATCGGATACCACTGGAATTTCAGGTCATTCCCCATATCCTCCATCCGCAGATAAGACAGTACCATTCCCACATATTCTTCCGTCTGAAAAATCTTCATTTTCATCTCATTTAGGAAATCCAGTGTCTCCTCTGCATGTTCCTCAAATTCCATTGCCTGTTCTTCAAAAGACTGGATCAGAAGATGCATAGCGGAAATCGGTGTCTTGATCTGATGCACCCACAGACTGTAATAGTCAGATGCATCCTTTTTGCTAAGGAGTACTTCGTTTTCCAGCATCTCTCTCCATGCAAAAATTGTCTCCGTGATTTCCTGATATTCTGCTTCAATCCGGCTCTTTGGATCCGGAAACTCTTTCAATTCATGCGGAAGTGCCGCAGACAGATCCAGCAGACTTTGATACCGCTTCCGATAAAACCAGAAATTCAGCGCTCCCACAAATAAAAGCCAGATTGCAGAGAGCTCTGCTCCATACTCGATCACATCAAAGGGAACTTCTTTTAACCAGAATAATATACAGAAAATCACAAGCATTACGGCATATACTCCGACAACCGGAAGTTTTTCTTTCAAATAAGAAATCAACAATCTCATTCTATCACGTACCCGATTCCTTTCTTTGTAGCAATAAAATCACAGATTCCAATACTTTCCAGTTTCTTTCTGAGTCTGGTCATATTTACAGTCAGTGTGTTGTCATCAATAAACTCATCACTCTCCCAGAGACGTTCCATGATCCGATCCCTTTTTACGATCTTTCCCGCATTCTCCATCAGGATCTGCAGGATTTTGAAATCATTTTTCGTCAGCTCCATACGCTCTCCGTGAAATGTCACTGCCGCATCGTTCAGATTTAAGATCACATCCCGATACTCCAACACATTTAACTGCCCGGTACAAGAATACGCTCTCCTTAATAATGCCTGGATTTTTGCCGTCAGGACATTCAGATCAAACGGTTTTTCCACAAAGTCATCCCCTCCCATATTCATCGCCATCACAATATTCATATTATCATTTGCTGAAGATAAAAACAGAATCGGTACACTGGAAATCTGTCGGATCTGAGTACACCAGTGAAATCCATTATAAAACGGCAAAATAATATCCATGATCACAAGCTGCGGATCAAACGCTGTATACTCCTCCTGTACGCGTTTGAAATCCTGCACACATGCCACCTCATAATCCCACTTTTCCAGATGTTCTTTCATTTTATCCGCGATGACACGGTCATCTTCCACAATCAGTATTTTATACATCGTCTTCCCCTTTCACGCTTTTATATATAGAAATAATATCCTTGCTTTTGCTCACTGTCAACGACAAGAATGCTCACCTTTAGAAAGTCTTTAAAATTCTTAAGTTTATATATATTGACCGTATATATTATATTTTCTATAATATGCTCAAAAGATAGATATACGGTTTTCTTACCTATCAAATATACGAAAGGAAGGGATTGATTTTATGACATTTACACTCAACACACCCATGTTTGATTTTCTTGTTCTTTCTATTATCGCCGAGGGTGATGCCTATGGATATCAGATCAGCCAGATCATCAAACGAGTATCTGATACCAAAGATTCTGCCCTGTATCCGATTTTAAAGAAATTACAGGAAAACGGCTATGTGGATACCTATGACCAGCAGTTTCAGGGACGGAACCGCAAATATTATAAGATTACACAAAGCGGAAAGATCCGGCAGGAACACTTAAAAAAGGAATGGAAAGAGTACATTACGATCATTGACGATATTGTAAATGGAGGAATGGGAAATGACTAAGAAAGAGTATATGAAAAAACTTGCATACCAGCTTCGTCGTCTTCCTAAAGAGGATTTCGATAAAGCAATGGACTACTTTGAAGAATATTTTGAAGATGCAGGCATCGAAAACGAGCAAAAAGCCATCGAGGACCTGGGCGCTCCGGAAGAAGCGGCTTCCGCACTGATTCTGGATCTGGCACAGGAAAATGCTGTCAAACCGCCAAAAACAATGAAACGGCGCTTTTCCGCTTTATGGATCGCTATTCTGGCACTTTTTGCTGCCCCGATCGCCCTGCCTCTGGCACTTGGGATTCTGGCCGTGATCGGAGCTGTCATTCTGGGAATCCTGGCAGTCGTTGGCGGTATCTTAATTTCCGCACTTGCCGCAATAGCAGGAAGCGTACTCGGCATTATCGGAGGGATTGCAATTATCCCTCAGACCTTTGGCGGAGGACTGGTCACCATCGGTCTCTCTCTGATGCTGATCGGATGCGGCATTCTGGTGACATATTTCACCATATTACTGGCTCGCTGGACAATCATCAAACTTGCCGGACTGCTCGGCAGACTTGTCAAAAAAGGAGGACGAAGACATGAAGAAAAGTAAAAAAATCATTCTGACAATTTCCGCAGTCACACTGACTGCCGGAGTCCTTTTAACTGGAATCGGATATATGAAGGGCGGTCGGTTTGGATTCGTCTTCTCTGACGGCAAATTTATCTCTGCTGACAGTATAGAAGAGGAGAAACAACCATTTATTCTGGAAAAAAAGAAGCTGGATTCTGTAAAAGACATTGACATTAACATTTTGTCCTATGCCGACATCCGGATTCTGCCGTCTGCAGACAACTCCTTTTACCTGGAGTATAATCTGCCCGGTGAATACCCAAAGCCGTCTTTCTCCTGTACAGACGGCAAGCTCACCCTGACTCAGGAGAACCGGGAGCCCATTGCCATCATAGGATTTGGTTTTCACGATTCCCAAAGCTCCGAACGCGAAGTGACACTGTACGTTCCCTCAAAAGCGGAATTAAACAGCTGCAAGCTCTACAGTGACTCCGGAAATATCCAGGCATCGGATCTTACTGCCTCCGTTTTTGGCATCGGATGTGACTATGGAGATGTCACACTTAAGAATATCAAAAGCAAGGAACAGCTTGCTCTGAATTTAAGTGCCGGACAGCTAAATGCTGATACACTCTCCGGAAAGACAGTCACGATTCACAATGACAGCGGGAACATTTCTCTGGATTCCTGCACTTCGGATGATCTTCATCTCGAAACGGACTACGGAGATATCCAGCTTGATAACGCTGCTGTGAAAAATGCATCCGACATGACTTTAGACTCCGGAACCCTCACGATCAAAAACAGTGCTCTGGGCGCTGCCAGGATCACCAATGATAGTGGAACTATTTCTCTGGCTCAAGTAACCGGAAAATCCCTGGAGGCAACTTCGGAATATGGGGATATTTCCCTGACAGATACCCAGCTTTCTGATAACGCTGTTTTAACTCTGGATTCCGGTAATCTTTCGGCGGATACCAGCAGCGTAAAAAAGATTTCTGTAAAAAATGACAGCGGCAGTATTTCTCTGAATCAATTTTCCAGTGAAAATGCGGACTTTATGTTATCCTATGGTGATCTGGATCTGATCGCAACAAAACTTGGCTCTCTTAGCTGCAAGAGCGAAAACGGAGATGTTGCCATACAACTGCCGGACAAATTTGATTCCTACGGATTTAATCTTCTTACAGAATACGGAGATATCTCACTCCCTTCCGGCAAGGCTGACGGCATTGTTTCTGATGAAGACGACTCCTCTGAGGTTTCCTACAGTGCAAATCCAGAGGCAAAAAATAAAATTCAGGTAGAATGTGAAAGCGGAAATATCCAGATCCGTTAGCAGGAAAGACGACTGACTCCACTTTCTGAAAAAGTGGAGCCGCCGTCTTTTTTATTCCTTTGAAACCACATATAAGGAATAGAAAAATCCTTTCTTTTGCATCAACTCCTGAAATGTTCCCTTTTCGACAATTTCTCCTGCATGCATAACCAAAATCTCATCATACTGATACAACAGCTTTTCCTCTAGCCGGTGCGTTACAATAATCTCCGTCATTTCTTTCATTGATAAAACAGCATCAATCACTGCGTACGATGTTTGATTGTCCAATGCTGCGGTTGCTTCATCCAGTAATAACACCTGACTTCCTCTCAGCAATGCCCTTGCTATTGCAATGCGCTGTCTTTCCCCACCTGACAGCTTGTTCCCATTTTCTCCACAACTGTCATTTAATCCGCGTTTGTCTATCAATTCTCGCAAACCAGCCTGATCTGCTGCTTTTTCACTTTTTCCTCATCAAATTCTTTGAATAATGTGATATTATTTCGGATCGTATCACGAAATACAAATACCGATTGCTGCACTGGTGAAAATCCATCCATAATTGTATTGATCAGTGTTGATTTTCCTGCTCCGGAACTTCCCACAACTGCATACTTTTTTCCAATTTCAAACTCAAAGTTTAAATGATGAAGAACATTCTTGTTGCCGATACTGACACTGACATCCTTCAACGAAATTCCTTTTTTCAGCATTCCTATTTTGTTTTCCTTCATTTGCTCCTGATTGATCTGCACACTTACCAGCATTTTTTCAATCAACCCAATCGCGGCTTTTCGCTTTGCCAAAATAGACGGTATCCTCTCGATCGGGGAAATCACATAATTCATTAATTGAAGAAATACCAACACAATCCCCGGTGTAACACCATATCCTGAAACTGACATCCAGGCTCCGATCAGAAAAATTCCCAATCGCATCATTACACTTGCTGCTGTTCCCCACAAATTGATGCTTTCTTCTATGTAACGACTTTGATACTTCAGATGTTCCATTCTTTCATTTTCCCTGAAAAAATTCTTCTTCATTTCTTTTTCTGCCTGAAAGCTTTTGATAACAGGAAATCTCTGAAGAATGTCTCTTACAATACTCACAAACTCACCGTTTCCATCAGAAACTTTCCTTTCAGCCTCCGCCATTTTATTTGCAATCGGAAACGATGCTGCAATCGGCAGAACAGACAGTATCAACCCAAATACCGTCAGTATCGGACTATACCATAACATCAGCAGCAATGCTCCCACAAAACTGACCGTCAGATCAATCATTTCCAGAACACTGTCAAAATAATACATTTCTATCATTTTTGCATCATTTGTATACATGGAAAGATACTGGCTGGTATTTTCTTTGCGAAAGGACGAAAGATTTTTATCAATCATTTTACAAAATATCTTTTGTTTATAACACAACATCGCCTGATATAAATATTTTGGTCGTGCCACTCGATAAATCACGTACGCCGCTATAAATATCAAAAATGTTATCATTGCAATTATACCAACCTGCAAAATCGTCATTGAGCTGTCTCCTGATACAATGTCAATGATCGTCTGCAGCAGCCATGAAATCACAATATTATAAATACTTAAAATCAACATCGCAATTCCTGCCATCACAAGCCATTTTCTGCTTTGACAAACAATTTCTTTCAAATACCGTTTACGTATTCTCTGAATCTCAATTTCTTTTTTCATTCTCTGCTCCTTCTATTTGCACTGTCTTTGTCGCCACGGCCTCCCGAAATGCCTGATCATGCTCGACCAGAAGCATCGTCGGGGAGAATTCCCGGATCAGCTGTTCAATCTGCATCCTGGAATACAGATCCACAAAATTCAGCGGTTCATCCCACACATATAAGTGTGCCTGTTCGCAGAGACTTTTTGCGATCAGCACCTTTTTCTTCTGACCACCGGAAAAATCCTGTATTTCCTTTTCAAACTGAATCCTCTCAAAATCCAGTTTCCGCAGGATTGCTTTGAATAAAGCTTCCTCGATCTGGTTCTTTTTCGCAAAATCAGAAAGTGTCCCCTGCAAATGTGACGCATCCTGTGGTACATAAGAAATGACAAGTCCAGATCCCATCGTGATCGTCCCTGTATGCTCCAAAGCTTCTCCCACCACGAATTTGAGCAGACTGCTTTTGCCGCTTCCATTGCTTCCTTCTAATACCACCCGCTCTCCACGACGGATAGAAAAGGACACCGGACAGCTTACCGGATTTTTCTCATAACAGACTGACACCTCTGAAAAAGTAACCAGAGTATCCGAACGATATTGCAAGGGCAGCAGCTTTAACTCTTCTGCCCTTTCCTGGTTTTTCAAAAGGCCTGACTTCTGCTCGATTGCCTTTTGTTGTCTCGCTTCGATCGACTTGGCCCGTTTCATCATCTTCGCAGACTTATGCCCGATATACCCTTTATCCGCAGCCCCGGTTTTGGAGGCTTCCACTCGGTCTGACCATCCTTGTGTACGTTTTGCTGACTGCGAAAGTCTTCGGATATCCTTTTTCAAAGACGCATTCTGCGCTTCTTCCAACCGCTGCTGTTGTTCAAAATTTTGAAGAAACGCAGAAAAAGTCCCGCTCTGTACTTCAATATTACTTCGATTCAAGGATAAAATATGATCCACACACCCATCCAGGAAACACCTGTCATGGGACACCAGAATAAATCCCTTCCTTTTTCTCAAATACTCCGATACAATCTGTCTGCCATGTGTATCCAGATGATTGGTCGGCTCATCGATCAACAGAAAATGTCCTTCATTCAAAAACAGTGCTGCAAGAAGGACTTTCGTCTGTTCTCCGTTGGAAAGCGTCTCAAAAGGACGCCAAAGCACTTCTTCATCCACTTCCAAAGCGTAAAGTTCCTTCCGTATCTGCCACTCTTCTGCCTGCGGACACACCTCATTCAGTACTTCCATCGTCCACTTTTTTGTATCTTTTACCAAATACGGAAAATAATCAAACCGGACTGATTTTATAATTTTCCCCCGATACTCATACTGATCCATCAAAAGATTTAAAAACGTCGTCTTTCCTCTGCCGTTTCTCCCCACAAATCCCAGTTTCCAGTCTGTGTCGATCTGAAAACTCACATTTTCAAAAATAGGATCATAACTGGACGGATAAGAAAACGTAAGATTTTCTACTTTTATCATCGACATTGCTCCCTGCCTCCTAACGTCAAAAAAACTGCAAGAAAGTCAATTCCTGCAGCTTCTCATAGCACAAACCATCCCCATATCAGACGTATGCGGCCAATGATCCATATCTGTGAACAAGACTCTTAACTTTCCTGCAAAAAGGCGCAATCATTGCGTATCTGCACAATCACTGCTGTTTTCCATTCTACTTGCAAGAAAAATTAATCATCCTTCCACCTCTTTCATTTCAAATCTGTTTCTAACATATCACAAGATGAAAAAACAGGCAAGCCTTTTTTTGCCTGCCTGTCAGAACTCTTTGTTTCGATTACAGCTCTTCTTCCCACTGTGCTTCTTTAAACCCAACAAGAACGCTCTCTTTTGTCACAACAATCGGACGCTTTACGAGCATTCCGTCTGAAGCAAGCAGTGCCAGCTGTTCGTCCTCGCTCATTTCCGGAAGTTTATCTTTTAGCTTCATCTCTTTGTAAAGCATCCCGCTTGTATTAAAGAAGCGCTTAAGAGGAAGCCCGCTTCTCTGATACCATTCTTTTAACTCTTCCAGTGACGGGTTATTCTCTTTGATATCTCGTTCTTCATAAGAAATCTGATGCTCATCCAGCCACTTTTTGGCACGTTTGCATGTGGTACATTTCGGATAGTGTACAAATAACATCGGTCTGTCTTCCTTTCTTTTCGTATTAGATTTCGTTTGTATTCTATATCCTTTTTCAAACTTTTGCAATTACTTATTTCTGGGATTCTTTCGCAATCCGCAGTCTTACCCATGCTCCTTTCATCCTCGTAGAGTTGGCCAATGTAAGACTTCCTCCGTTTTCTTTTGCAAATTGCTCTGCCAGATACAATCCCATCCCGTAATGTTTCCTGGAATGTCTGCTTTTGTCTCCCTGATAAAACAGGTTTTTCGCAGACTGCAGATCTTCCGCCGAAAATCCGCTCCCCTCATCCTCTACGGAAATTTCCAGTTGTTCCTTTCCCTCAGATATACAGATTCGTATCATTCCTCCCTGTGGCGTATATTCGATTGCGTTATATACCAGATTTTCCCAGGACCGTATCAACAGTTTCTCATTGACACAAATCCACTTTGGAAGATTTTCACATTCAAACTGAATCGTTTGCTTCTTCCCGGCAGCCGCCGCTTCGATCCGCTCTCTGAATTGTCCTGTCAGTTCTCGTATGTCCACCTGCTCTTTTTTGTACATCTGATAACCTCCTGTGGAGATCATCTCCTGCAAAATCTGCAAATATTCTTCGATTCCCTGAATTTCCTGTTCCAATGCAAGGCTGTACTTTTGTGCTTCTTCCAGACTCTCTGCCTCTCCCATCAGCTGTACGTTCCCCCGGATCACAGTCAAAGGCGTCTTCAGATCATGTGCCAGCGCTCCCATCTGCTCTTTTCTGGCTGATTCAAGCTCCCACTGCTTCATCAGAGACTCTTTCAGTGTATCCCGCATTCTTCCGAACGTCTCCAGGATTTTTTTGATTTCAAGGACCTGAGAATCCGGACATGGAAATTCCAGATCCTGATGCTCAATTTTTTCTGTCATCCATTCAATTTTTTGAAGTTCTTGTTTAATCTTCCGGCTGAAATATCGGATCAAAAACATCACTTCCGCACAAAAAATCAAAAGCGCTGCCAGCAAAAGTAATTCCAGAACATGCGGAAACCGTTCTCTGAGTGCCGGATTTCCAAATTGAACACGAAGCTGATAGGATACCAGACAGATTCCCTCTTCTCTCTGGAATCGTTTCAGATATCCGCTGCTGATTTCATTTTTCTCTTCCAGAACAGCTTCCCAGACTTCTTCTCTTTCTGATTCTGTAAATGTTCCGTAAAGCCACCTGCCTGAATTGTCAAACACTCCAAACCTGGTTCCGTATGGAAGCATTTTTTCCTCCACTTTTTCTGCTGTCTGAATCTCTTCCCTTTTTTGCTCCAACTGCTGTTCATCATAATTAGCGGGATGTATCACCGCCTTTATGGTCAAAATCTGGACAACCACTCCCAAAACCAGTATAGTTGCTGCTCCTGCAAGTAAAAAACTAAACAGAAAACGTCTGAAAATCCCTGAAATATTCTTTTGCCTTACTCCCACTTGTACCCGATCCCCCACACTGTCTGTATATTCTTCTTCCCATATCTGGCAAATTTTGCCCGAATATTTTTCACATGCTCTGTAATTGCGGAGCTGTCACTTTCTCTCTCATATCCAAATACACTCTCAAAAATTTTCTCTTTGGAAAAAACCTGTCCATGGTTCAATGCCAGAAGCTCACTGATCTCATATTCACTTTTCGTCAGAGGAATTTTCTCTTCCCCCACCTGAACACTCTTTCCCGCCAGATCAAAACGTATTCCTGAAATTTCCACTGCATGTGTTTTTTCTCTGGCTTCTCTTCGCAAATGTGCCGCAACCCTTGCCCGGAGTTCTCCGATTCCAAACGGCTTACAGATATAATCATCTCCACCGGAACCAAGCCCTTCCATGATACTTTTTTCCTCCGCTTTTGCTGTCAGAAATAAAATCGGGCAGTCCACATACCGTCTGATCTTTTTGCACCAGGTGATGCCGTCTGTTCCCGGCATCATGATATCCAGTAAAATCAGATCATAGTGAATCAAATCCTTTTCCTTTATCACCTCTGTATTTTTACATACACTCACCCGATGTCCATCTTTTTCCAATGCATTCTGAATCAGATTCCGAATCCCTTCTTCATCATCTACCGCCAATATCCATGCCATTTTGACTCCTCTTTCCTGTCATTGTGAAATGCTTTTCCTGTCGTGATGCTGTATCCAGATACACCAGAGGATCAGCCCTGTTATCGTCATTCCCACCATTGAGAGAACGCCCGTCCTGATCTGTTCTTTCAGCATTTCTCCCGCCATTTTAAACACTTCGCTCTCTGTTTTCCATTTTACATAATACAACAGCAGATGTCCACTCCATCCACATGGAAACCACATCCAGAGTCCATCTCCTAATCCAGTAAAGAGCAATGCCGCAATCAGACTCTGCGTCACCCCTGCTGCCAGACAGGCTCCACTTCCGAAACGCATTGCCAGAAAAAAGTGCAGAAGATAGATTCCTGCCTGCGTTATCCACAAGATCAGCCCGCATATAAGATATTCTTTTACCGACAGATTCCACGCAGCTTTCGTTCCCCAGACGCCCATTCCAAAGAGTAAAAAAGCAAGCAGTGATGCCGCCAATCCGAGAATCCAAAGTGTGAGTATCTTTCTCAACACTGCGCTCCAGCGCAATGTTGACACACACAGCAGATTTTGAAAATTTCCCGCCTTTAATTCCTGCATCACAGACTGCATACAGATGATCGCAGAAACAGACGGGTACACGATCGCGAGTGTTTCTGCATAAAATTCCAGTACACTCTGCCATTCTCTTTTTGCAGCCACTCCATACAATAAAAACAATCCCGCGCCTGCAACAGGAACTCCCAAATGGATCCAGAAAATCCAGGTTCCTTTCAATTTTAGGAATTCACTTCCCACCAGTTTTTTTATTTTTCCCATCCGACTTCCATCCTCCTCTGATACCATCTTGCTGTCATAGCTGTCAACAGGGCAAATAATCCCATACTGAGTAAGATTCCCGGAACGATTACACTCTTTTCCAGTGCCTGCGGCGTAAACATGACACTTTCCGGCACTGCCGGAAGTCCGTTTGGCAGTATTTGAAGAACCGGACACATCAGCCTTGGCAAAATTGCAAACGGATTCATCCACCATCTGGATCCTGTTGTCCAAACAGTCGAAAGAATCGAATTCGCTCCCATCCCAAGTAAAAAGGTCAGGACCATCCCCGTCTTTTGATAACAAAACATCCACAAAGGAATCTGCCAGCATATCGCGCAGACTAACAGTCCCCATGCTGCTGCCACAGTAATCGGGGAAAACAGATTTCCTCCTGTAAATAATTGTTTCAAAACCAAACTGATTCCGGCCACCGCCGCTGCGATCATTCCTGTACTTACAATGATCTGCCCAATGCAGCTGACAACCTTTGCTATCCAGATTTTCCCTGCTGATACAGGAAGCATCTGCACTGCTCTGTACTTCAGACGTTTCTCCCTCCGGCAGATAAAAATACTGCCTGCGATTACCTGGATTGGAAGGAAACACATATACCACCAGTTATACTGATTCATCTGATAATATGCTGCATTTCCAAACGAAAAATATACGGAACATAAAATCGATATTGTAGGAAAAATAACCATCAGTCTTGCCCATTCGGAATGTCTGTTTTTCAGAAGCTCTGCCTTGATATATGCTCTCATATCCGTTCACCCCCTGTTTCTGCTCACAATTTCCGTGAACAATTCTTCCAGATTTTCCTGCTGTCCACCCTGATATCCCAATACTCCATTTGCCAGGATTCCAATGTAGTCTGCCGTTTGCTGGATTTCACCTAAAATATGGCTGGAGACAAGTACTGTCATCCCACTTTCTGCAAAGGAAACCAGCATTTCCCGAAGCTGACGGATTCCAAACGGATCCAGTCCGTTCGCCGGTTCGTCCAGGATCAGAAAATCCGGGTCATTTAACAATGCCACCGCAATTCCCAGCCGCTGCTTCATTCCCATAGAAAACTTTCCCACCTGCTTTTTCCCCGTATTTTTCAGATCCACAATATCAAGTACCTCCAGGATCCGGGCATCTGAAATCCCAAGCGTCCATGTCCGCACTTTCAGATTATCCACTGCACTTAAATTTTCATAAACAGGAGGCAGCTCGATCAAAGCCCCAATCCGTTCTATGCACTTTCGACTCCATATTTTTCCGTCAAAAAATACTTCCCCGGCATCTGCCCGCGTCATCCCGCACAATATTTTCATCAATGTCGATTTTCCTGCGCCATTTGCTCCCAAAAGCCCGTATACACACCCTTTCGGAATTCTCATATTGATATTTTTCAGCACAGTCTGTTTGTGATACTGCTTGCATAGTTCTTTTGTTTCCAAAATTATTTCTTCCATAAAATGATTCTCCCTTCTCTTTGTACAGCTTTACTTTAAGAGCGAATTCTAAGGATTTTATAAGGAACTGTCATTTTTTTGCACAAAAACCCATACCCGCCTTGCGAATTTATCTCAATATGTTAAAATATAGACGTTAATATGTGAACTTCTATAGATTGACAGAATCATAGTGAAAATAAAGGAGGAACTTTAACATGCATTGTGTCAGAAAAGTAACCGAAGATTTATACTGGGTCGGAAGCAATGACAGAAGACTGGAATTATTTGAAAACATTTTTCCGATTCAGAAAGGAGTTTCCTACAACTCTTATTTGCTGCTGGATGAAAAGACAGTCCTTTTCGATACGGTAGACAACGCTGTAGGCAGACAGTTTCTGGAAAATATCGCGGCTGTTTTGAACGGGCGTACTCTGGATTACCTTGTGATCAATCACATGGAACCGGATCATTGCGCTTTGATCGAGGATCTGCACCTGCGTTATCCGGATATGAAGCTGATCGGAAACGCCAAAACATTTCCGATGATCGATCAGTTCTACGGCATGGATCTTGGAGATAAAAAGATCATCATCAAAGAAGGCGAGACATTCTCCTGCGGAAAACACACACTTCACTTTGTGATGGCGCCAATGGTGCACTGGCCGGAAGCGATGATGACTTACGATGAGACCGATAAAGTCTTGTTCTCTGCCGATGCATTCGGTACTTTCGGAGCACTGGACGGAGTAATCTTCAACGATGAGATGGATTTCGACCGTGATTATCTGGATGAAGCACGCCGCTATTACACCAATATTGTTGGAAAATACGGAATGCAGGTACAAAATGTCCTGAAAAAAGCTTCTGCTCTAGATATTCAGAAGATCTGCCCGCTCCACGGACCAGTCTGGAGAAGCAATCTTTCCTATATTCTGGAAAAATATGATATCTGGAGCAAATACGAACCAGAAACAAAAGGTGTCATGATCGCCTATGCTTCCATGTATGGAAACACGGAAAACATGGTGAATGTTCTGGCTTCCATGCTTGCTGATGCAGGTATCACCAATATTAAAATCCACAATATTTCCAAGACACATGTGTCTGAACTGATTTCTGACAGTTTCAAATACAGCCATCTTGTACTTGCCGCACCAACCTACAACAATGGAATTTATCCTCTGATGGCAAACTATCTGGAAGATATGAAAGCTTTGATGGTACAGGGACGCACCGTAGCTGTTTTAGGAAACGGAAGCTGGGCTCCGCAGTCCGCAAAACTGATGGAAGCAAAGCTTGCAGAACTGAAAAACATGACACTTCTGACAGAAAACTTCGCTGTAAAATCAGCACTGCATGATTCTCAAATGGAACAACTGCAGGAACTGTGCACAAAAATCACAGATTCTGTCAACGCATAAATTCTGACAAATACAAAGGAGGAATTCATATGAAATTAGTAATCACCATGAGCCGTCGTTTCGGAACCGGTGCAAGTATCATTGCAGATGAACTTTCCAAAAGACTGGACATTCCTGTCTATGACCGTGCCTATATTGAACAGCAGGTCAATGACCGCATGTATGACTCCGAGGCAGAAGCCATCCGTAATCTTGCCGAAAAACCATGTATCATTCTCGGACGGTGCGCTTCTGATATTTTAAAAGACCGCATGAATGTTCTGAATATTTTCGTATGTGCTGATAAAGAAGACCGTATCAAACGCATTATGAAGCTGGAAGACCTTTCCTACGAGGATGCAAAAGAGAAAATCGATAAGACTGATGAACAGCGTGCTTCTTATTATTATGAACATACAGGAAAAACCTGGGGTGATGTAAATGACTATCATATGATTCTGGATACCTCCGCACTGGGAGTCGAAAATTGTCCGGATATTTTAATGCACTATTTCGAAAAACTGGAATACATTTAAATCTGAACAAACAACTTATCACAAAAGAAGCTTTATGCTTTTCTGCATTGTAGCACGATTAACCAAAAAGAACAAGCTGCTGTAAAATCCATAAATAACGGATTTACAGCAACTTGTTCTTTTTTATTTTACGATCTTATAATATTCTCTTGACGTGATTGCAAAGACGATCACATAGAATACTGCAAAGACTGCTGATACTCCAATTGTGCACATCATGGATAAATGTGTATCTGACAGATTAAACACAAGAAGGAGCTTTGTAATCGGTTTAAATGCCACTGTCACATGCAGGATCGCCATAAGAAGCGGGACAAAGAATACTGTCAAAATCTGGCTGTGAATCGATCCTTTGACTTCTTTCTTACTCATTCCTACTTTCTGCATAATCTGATACCGGTCTTTGTCATCATAGCCTTCAGAAATCTGTTTGTAATAAATGATCAGGACCGTCGCCATCAGGAACAAGAATCCTACAAAAATTCCAAGGAAGAAAAATCCGCCGTAAACGCCATAAAATTCCTGTGCATAAGCTTCTCTGTATTCTACATAGCATGACTGCACCTCGCCGCTTGTCTCCATCCGCGCTTTCATGGATTCCAGAGCTTCACTTTTTGCAGTGTCATTTCCCTTCATATCAAAATTCAACAGATACTGCATCGTGATCGGAATTTTGGTCGGATCATAGAGCTGTATCACATGCTCTACAGCTGCATCATCCGCCATTACCAGATAAATATTCTTTGTCACATCTGCCTCTTTCTTTTTCTGCAGATTGGATTCCTTCAAGTTTTCTTTTACATGATACGTCTCTTTGCCTAACACGATTTCTCCGCTGTCAAACTCTTCATCCGGGAAATAGGTCAGCACTTCATCCGGAGCAAGTGAAATATCGGTTCCTTCCAGTGCATTATAATCTGCCAATGGAATCACATACAAGCCTCGCATCGCATCTGCATCATATCCACTTCCTGAATCCGTATCAAACTTGAGCTGATTGTCATATTTCATGGCGCTCAGCGGCACATACCGGTATTTTTGTTCATGAATAATCTCCAGCCCCCGGCTTTGCGTCTCTTCCTGCACGATCCGCTCCATCGCTTGTATATTTTCCGGAGTTGTTTCATCAGATGTTGCGGAAAATTCAGTCTTAAAACGTGTATTCATTATATTTTCCTGCCCGATATACAAGGATGCTGTCGCAGAAATCAATACCAGTACAATGGTACTCATAATACAGATATTTGCCAGTCCTACTGCATTTTGTTTCATTCGATAGATCAGACCTGACACTGAAACAAAATGTTTTGTCTTATAATAATAGGCTTTATTTTTCTTCAATAATTTTAACAGCGCTACACTTCCCGCTGTAAACAGAGCGTAGGTTCCGAAAATAACCAGAATTACTGCAATAAAAAATTTTGTGATCGCACTAAGCGGTGACTCTGTCGTCTGTGCAATATAATATCCGCTTCCCAACAAAAGAATTCCGATCACTGCGATCAGCCAGTTTGCTTTTGGTTCTTTTTCTCCTTTTTTCCCTCCCTGCAGAAGTTCCACCGGATTGACTCTCTGCACCTGGAAAATGTTCCAGATCAGAATCACAAGAAAGATAGCTCCAAATAGACCGGCACTGATCAAAATAGCCTCCGGTTCCACAGAAAACTGAAATGCAACATCAAACCGGATCAATTTCAGGAGTACCAGAAAGATGAGGCGTCCGAATACGATTCCTGCCAGGATTCCTCCAAGGATACCTGCGCCCGCAGTATAGATGCTCTCCCAGACCATCATCTTTGTCAGGTTCGTCTTATCCATTCCAAGCACCTGATACAATCCCATCTCTTTTTTTCTCTGACGAACCAGAAAACTGTTCGTATAAAAGAGAAAGATTGCCGAAAAACCGCCTGTAATTGTAACTGCAAAATTCAGAATCAGACGCAGCTGGGAGGCACCTGGCATGGTATCCAGCGCCGAATTGGTTGAGACTAACAAGAGATCATAAAACATCATGACAGTCAAAATACAGGTCAGAAGATACGGAAAATACGTCTTTCCGTTTTTCTTAATGTTGGTCGCAGCCAGCTTTGGATACAATACATTACGCATTGTCCTCACCTCCCGTTGTCAGCGCAGTCAGTGTTGCGGATATTTTTTCATACAATTCTTCATTGCTCATATTGCCGCGGTACAACTGATGGAATACTTCTCCGTCCTTGATGAACAGAACTCTGTTTGCCGTACTCGCTGCCTTCACACTGTGCGTCACCATCAGGATGGTCTGTCCCTGCTGATTGATCTCCTTAAACAAGCGAAGCAGTTCATCTGCTGCCCGCGAATCCAGCGCTCCTGTCGGCTCATCCGCAAGGATCAGTTTCGGCTGCGTGATCAGCGCTCTTGCCACTGCCGCCCTTTGCTTCTGACCGCCGGATACTTCATACGGAAACTTCTTCAAAAGTTGAGTGATTCCAAGCTGCTGTGCGATTGGTTTGAGTTTCTGACTCATCTCCGGATACTTTTTGCCGGAAAGTACCATCGGAAGATAGATATTGTCCTCCAGAGAAAATGTATCCAGAAGATTGAAATCCTGAAATACAAATCCCAGATTCTGCCGGCGAAATGCTGCCATTTCTTTATTGCGGATCTCTCCCAGATCTCTTCCTTTCAGGTACACCTTCCCGGATGTTGGTTTATCCAGCGCTGCCAGAATATTTAAAAGTGTTGTCTTTCCGGATCCGGACTCTCCCATGATCGCCACATATTCTTTCTCCTCCACCGAAAAGTTCACATTGGAAAGCGCCTGTACCTGATTTCCTCCAAATCGTGTGGTATATATTTTTTTCAGATTCTTTACTTCCAGTAATGTCATCGTCATTCCTTCCTTTCATTTCTCCCGTTTTCTTACTTCTCGTTTATTATAACTGGAACACAGAAGCTTGTTCCATTGATTCACATTACAAATCCCAGCTCTTGTCTTACGTTTTTGTAAGGTTTGGCTTTCCGGCAGATAAAACATTGCCACATCTCATCCGCAATGTTACAATTAGTATCAGTTTGAATACAAAGGAGTTTTCAGATATGAAACAAGAACGATGGAAATCTATTTTAAAACCTCTGACCATTCTTCCGGTCATTGTCATGCTCTGTACCATCTTTGGATTTTCCAATCAAAACGGAACAACTTCCGGGGGATTGAGCCAAAAAGTAAGCAGGCAGATCGTCACTGTCTGTGATACCCTCTTTCATCAGGACTTGGCGGAAGAGACAATCGAACATTATACCGAAAAAATCGAATATCCTCTGCGCAAAGCAGCCCACGCCACGGAATACCTGATCCTGACTCTGCTGGCTGCCCTGCCGTTTTATACCTATGGTCTTCGTTGGAAAAAACTGCTTTTGGCTCTATTTTTATTCTGTGTCATCTGCGCATCCGGGGACGAATTCCACCAGTCCTTTATTCCCGGCAGGTCTCCCCAGATTACAGATGTATTTGTAGACAGCATCGGAATCCTGACAGGATGCGGCATCACATACCTTGTATTACGTAATCGCCCGTCCGATACGGCTTCTTCGAAGAAGCGTAATACACAGAAAGGATAGACCTCCGATTCCGGCAATCAGGACCGGCACTGCAATCCACGCAGATACAGCAGCCGGTTCTGCATATTTTTTATATCCATCCAGAAAAAGAATGTGGATCAGATAGATCCCAAACGAACATCCGCAACCGATATCAAGAAGTCTTCTTGTCCTTTCTTTCAGACGGATCTCACAGTCCTGCCAGCGAATAAGAATCATAAAAAATGCAGCGCCTGCAAGTACGATGAGCGGACATCCGTATTCCAGAACCCGTTCATAATGCTCCCCTGACCGCTGTGTGATAAAGACTGTCAGAGCAAACACGCCGGTCATACAGCCGATAAAAATTGCAGCTGCCCATTTCTGACTGATTCGGATATATCTCCGGTACTTATAAATAAAATACCCGATAAAAATATAAAGCATATACACCTTGTCTCCGATCAGCGGCAAATCATAATACGCTTCCCCATTTTGCAGGGAAACCACATAGTTAAAGACTACGGAAGCGCTGCAGACAACAAGCAGAGCTCTCTCCAGTTTTCCGCTCATTCCTTTGCACATGACCTGAAAAAACGGCAATACCATATAAATTGGGATCATCGCATAAAGATACCACAAATGAGGTTCTGTCGGTACATACAGAATCTCTTTCAGATCATATTCTGTCTTCATAAAAGCACGATTCCAGATATAGTACACTACACTCCATACTACCAGTGCGATCAAAAAACGAAGCAGTCTCTCCCCGTGTTTTTTCAACGGTTCTTCTCTTCCCAGAAGCAATGCTCCGGAGATCATAAAAAAACAGGGAACACTTACTCTCGCCAGTGTATCCAGTAAAAGTGCAAACAAATACTCACTCTGTGTAATTTCTCCATATGCCCTACAAAAATAATTGGTCACATGGATCACAATCACAAAAATGCAGGAAATCATCCGTATGATCTCCAGATTATAATTTCGTCTCATTTATCTTCTCTTTTCGTCTTTCTCTTTTGTATCCGGTTCTTTTTTCATCAGACTTGCCTTAATGACAGTCCCTTTTCCAAAACGGGCATCCAGCTTCTCCATCGCATCTTTTAATTTCTGATGCTTCTCATCCAAAGGCTTGGGGATCTCAATATCAAAAATAGATAGCTGCATAGGCTCTTTTTCATCCACCAGTTTTGCCGTCCGGATTCCAAGCAGGCGGACCGGTTCACCTGTCCATACTTCTTCAAACAGTTCACAGGCACTCTCGTAAAGAACATTCTGATCCGATGTCGGCCGCATCAGCTGTTTCTGATGCGAAATCTTTCGGAAATCATAATATTTGATTTCCATACTGACCATGGATGCTTTCTGACCGGCTTTTTTCAGCCTTTCACCAACACTCGCTGCCAGATGTGCAAAGACCGGACGGATTTCTTCCAGTGTTTCTGCATCCTTTGACAATGTCGTAGAATTTCCAACCCCTTTTGCTTCTGCCTGCTGTGACTGTACACTGGAATGATCGATTCCGTTTGCAAACTCCCAGAGCATCTGTCCATGGCTCTTCAAATGCAGCGTGATCAGTCTGGGATCTGCCTGTGCCAGATCTCCAATCGTCAGAATTTCCAGCTTTTTCAGGATCTCCACACTGGAATGCCCTGCCATATACAGTTCTCCAATCGGAAGAGGCCACATTTTTACACGGATTTCTTCCGGAAACAAGGTATGTACCTTGTCGGGCTTTTCAAAATCCGAAGCCATCTTTGCCAGCAGCTTATTCGAAGAAATTCCCACATTGACCGTAAAACCGAACTTCTCCCGAACTCCGTTCTTGATCAACATAGCCGCATCAACCGGGGAACAGAAACCTTCCATCGCCTGTGTCATATCCACATAGCACTCATCCACACTGACCTGTTCGATTTCTTTCGTAAATGTCCGAAGATAGTCCATCAGCATCCGGCTTTTTTCCCGGTACATCTTATGATCCGGCGGTTCCATCACCAGATTCGGACACTTACGAAAGGCATTCGCAACAGGTTCCCCTGTGCGGATGCCATATCTTTTTGCCGGAATTGACTTTGCGAGAACAACCCCATGACGGGATTTCTGATCTCCGCCGATGATCGACGGGATCATACGCAAATCTGTTCCGGCACCATTTTTTAATTGTTCGACTGCAGTCCAGCTTAAATAAGCCGAGTTGACATCTATATGGAAAATAACGGGTGTCATGCGACGATCTGTCCTTTCACTTTTGCCTCTAATTTTCCGTCAACAACATCAATCTCAATCCGATCTCCTCTGCCCACATTTCCTGCAAGGATCAGTTTTGCTGCCAGCGTCTCCACATTCTTCTGGAGATATCTCTTCAGCGGTCTTGCTCCGTACATCGGATCATATCCGCCTTCCACTACGAAATTCTTCGCAGCATCCGTCAGCTCAATGGAGAGTTCTTTGTCTACCAGACGCTTGTTGACATCTTTTACTAACAAATCAATGATGGCATGAATATTGGATTTCGTCAATGGTTTAAACATAATTATTTCATCCAGCCGGTTCAAAAATTCCGGTCTGAAATGTGCTCTTAAGTCATTCATGACCAGATTCTGATTTGATTCTTCGATCGTGCCGTCTTCCCGGATTCCTTCCAGAAGATAATTCGCCCCGATATTGGAAGTCATGATCAGGATCGTATTCTTAAAGTCTACGGTTCTGCCCTGTGAATCCGTAATCCTTCCGTCATCCAGCACCTGAAGCAGGACATTGAATACATCCGGATGGGCTTTCTCGATCTCATCAAATAATACAACAGAATACGGTTTTCTTCTGACTGCCTCTGTGAGCTGTCCGCCTTCGTCATATCCGACATATCCCGGAGGCGCTCCGATCAGTCTGGACACGGAATACTTCTCCATGTATTCACTCATATCAATGCGGACCATGTTATTCTCATCGTCAAACAGACTCTGAGCAAGTGCCTTGGCAAGTTCTGTCTTTCCAACTCCGGTAGGTCCCAGGAATAAGAAAGAACCAATCGGTTTGGTCGGATCTTTGATTCCTGCTTTGGAACGGATAATCGCTTCTGTTACCAGCTCCACTCCTTCGTCCTGTCCGATGACTCTTCGGTGCAGCTCGTCTCCCAGATGCAGCGTCTTGCTTCTCTCACTCTCGTTGAGTTTTGCCACCGGAATTCCTGTCCACCGGGAAATGATTCTTGCAATCTCCTCATCTGTCACAGCCTCATGCACCAGAGAAAGATCTTTTGCCTTTACCTTTTCTTCCTCTTCCTCCAGCTGTTTCTGCAGCTGCGGAAGTCTTCCGTACTGCAATTCCGCCGCTTTGTTCAGATCGTATTCCCGCTGCGCTTTCTGGATCTCTTTATTGACCTGCTCGATCTCTTCCCGGACCTTCTGTACCCGCTCTACAGATGTCTTTTCATTCTCCCACTGTACTTTCTTACCTGCATATTCTTCTTTTAGTCCTGCCAGCTCTTCCTGCAGATGTTCCAGACGCTCTCTGCTCAAACGGTCCTCTTCCTTTTTCAGTGCCTCTTCTTCAATCTCCAGCTGCATCACACGGCGTCTCAGCTCATCCAGCTCTGTCGGCATGGAATCCAGCTCTGTCTTGATCAGCGCACAGGCTTCATCCACCAGATCAATGGCCTTATCCGGCAGGAAACGGTCAGAAATATATCGATTCGACAAGGTTGCTGCTGCCACAAGCGCACTGTCTGTGATCTTCACTCCGTGGAAGACTTCATAACGCTCTTTGAGTCCTCTTAAAATAGAAATCGCATCTTCCACACTCGGCTCTTCCACCATGACCGGCTGGAAACGTCTCTCCAGAGCCGCATCTTTCTCAATATACTGACGATACTCATCCAGTGTCGTCGCACCGATACAGTGCAGCTCGCCTCTTGCCAGCATTGGCTTTAACATATTTCCCGCATCCATGGCACCATCTGTCTTACCTGCTCCCACAATGGTATGCAATTCATCAATAAACAGAATGATCTTGCCGTCACTGTTCTTCACTTCTTCCAGAACGGCTTTCAGACGCTCTTCAAATTCTCCTCTGTATTTTGCTCCTGCAACCAGAGCTCCCATATCCAATGCAAAAATCGTCTTATCTTTCAGTCCCTCAGGAACATCTCCGCTGACGATCCGCTGTGCCAGCCCTTCTACGGCTGCCGTTTTACCGACACCAGGCTCTCCGATCAGGACCGGATTGTTCTTTGTCTTACGCGACAGGATCCGGATCACATTTCGAATCTCTTCGTCACGTCCAATGACCGGATCCAGTTTCTGATCTCTTGCCCGCTCCACCAGATCCTGTCCATATTTGTTTAACGTATCATACGTTGCTTCCGGATTGTCACTGGTCACTCTCTGGTTTCCACGCACAGTAGAAAGTGCATGCAGAAAACCTTCCCGGCTGATTCCAAACTCACGAAATAACGGCTTTAAATCTCTGCTTGCATATTTCAGTAAAGAAAGGAAAATATGCTCTACAGACACATACTCATCGCCCATCTGCTTTGCTTCATCCTCTGCATGGATCAGTGCATTGTTCAGATCCTGACCGACAAACACCTGCCCGCCCTGTACTTTCGGACGCTTATTCAAAAGCTCTTCTACTCTGTTAATAAACAGAGGTCCCTGAATGCTCATCTTTTCCAATAATTTTAAGATCAGACTGTCATCCTGCGTGATCAATGCGTATAACAAATGCTCCTGTGCAAGCTCCTGATTGCCATAATCATAAGCAATCTTTTCACAATTTTGCACTGCCTGCATTGAATTCTGTGTAAATTTATTTATATTCATAGCAACTCCTCCTCACTACTCGTTTCATTGTTCTACACGTAATATAGCACTTGTTGTTAGCCAGGTCAAGAGGTGAGTGCTAATATTTTTGTTATTTTTTTGCAAACCCTTTAAAATCAATGGTTTGCAGTATCTTATTTCTTTTGAAATTGTGATTTTTTCTGTTTTGACACCAATTTTTCTTTTTGTGGTGTCAAGCATTTAACACCATACTATCTAGTCTTGCAATCTCATTTTCAATCCTTGTCAGCTCTCCAATATAGTTGTACACTTCCATTGTTACATCTATATGAGCGTGTCCCATAATATATTGAAGAACTTTTACGTCCATACGGCACTCTGCCATTCTGGTACAAGCTGTGTGACGCATTACATGAGCTGAAAACTTTGGTAACAGCTCTGCTTTCCTATGCTCTTTTTTTGCTCTCTCTACTTCGGTTTTGTTATATGCGTCTACAATGTTATATAAAACACTATTTACGCCATTCGGCATAAGCGGTCTGCCCGATTTCGCTGTAAAGACAAACCCCGAATACCCGTCCACCTCAATGCTCTTATCCTTTGCAAGCATGAAATTGATTTTACTTTGTTCCTCAAAGGCTTTTGCAACTTCTTGTGTCATAGGTATAATACGAATACCCGACTCCGTTTTTGGTGTTGAGATATGGAACTTGCAACCATCGCCTAAATTCTTATATATGAGCTGGTGGTCTACATTAACCGTTTTTGCCTTGATTGTTACAACGCATTTTATTTGATGCCATAATTTGCAGAATTCGGAAAATTAAAACATCCCATTTTTAGCCTTGTTATAACGGTAATAATTTTTTCTATTACTGTTATAACAAGGATTCCAGGGGTTCGGGGATGGAAGATCCCCGTATTATTTCTGCACTATTTATTTCTCTGAAAATGGCATATTATAATGTGCTGATCAACACCTTGATGTTTATATCTTTCCATGTAAGACCAATAAGCTCCCCACACCTTAACCCCGTACCAATCATTATGGTAAACATGGGATAATATGTGTTATAGACATTGCTCTGTTTTACAAACTCCATAAACTTTTCTTGTTGAGAAACAGTTAAGGCTTCTTTTTCCTCTGCTGGTTTTCCATAATCGCTAATGGAACTCTTTGCAGGGTTCTTTCGGATAATATCATCATCAACAGCCATTTCTAATGCAGGATAAAGCAGGTTATGAATATACTTAATTCCTCACAGGCTGGTTCAGGAGGCTGCTGAGAAATGCGTAGAAGCCAATGCCTGCAAGTATTCTTATTTCAAGAAAGTACTTAGCATGGTTCAGAATGATCATTCCAGCAGCGCTATAAACGGAACCGGAAAACTTCCTTCCCATACAAACATCCGTGGAAAGGAGGCATACAAATGAGTTCATCCCATGACATTACATTAACACCTCAGGAGCAGGCTCTGATCATGCGTCTGAAGAGTTTCCGTGTCCCAGAAATGGCACATATCCTGGAAGAACAGTTGAAAGATCCCAATGCAGATCTGAACACTTTTATGGAACGCATGACAGCAATGGTTGATGCAGAGTGGCAGGCACGGGCAGATAAACGCTTTAATCGTCTGATGAAAGAAGCGCATCTGCGATACCCGGCGGCAGATCTTGATGAAACCATTTACCGTCCAGAACGCCAGCTTGATACCCAGACAATAGAACGACTGAGTACCTGTCATTGGATAGAGGAAAAAATCTCATTGTAACAGGTTCTTGCCAGTAGAAAAACTTATCTGATCAATGCTTTTTGCGTAACTGCAATGAAGCAGTCTAAGAGCGTAAAGTATATAAAAGCGAACACCCTTATGAGCGAAATGGAACAGGCACGTATCAAATCCACAAATCTGGATTCCCTGAATAAACTGACCAAACTGGATCTGCTTGTGATCGATGATTTCGGTCTTATGGATCTCGATCTCGATAAATGCCGGGATCTCTTTGAAGTCCTTGATACCAGGGATGGAAGGAAATCAACTGTAGTTATCTCATAATTTCCAGTCAGTACATGGTTCGATATGTTTGCCGATAACACCTACGCTGATGCGTGCCTTACACGTATCACCGATAAGCACCATACGTATCGTCTGGAGATGAACGGTATAAATATGCGTGAAACAGAATGATGTAATTTAACGGTACTTTGTACCGTTAAAAATGGAATAGCCGTTCCGTAGTAGCGGAACTGGCATTCCGTTTAAGCGTAATTTGCAGTCTTTCCTCCAGAACACTTCGGAGATCTGTCTGCCGAACATAAAATGATCATCTATTTTAAAGGAAAATATTGTGAATGCCAAAAACTGAACTGTTATAATACTTAGCATAATATAGACAAAAAATAGCGACCACACCAGAGCATTTTGTACTCTATGTGGTCGCTATTTTCTTGTTTCCGTTTAAAGGCGTCACTCAAAAATTCTTGTTTTCATAAATTCCTAAGTGTTCCGCGAGGATAGCACTACGGTGGATAAGAAGTATGTCGCAGAAGCGATCCGCCGCAGGCGGAAAATCCTTCTCGCAGGATTCTTTTTCATAAGACAGTTCAAAATCATTTGCATCTATCTAGCTTTCTTTGAGTATTTTGTACTCCTTTTCAATACCTGAAATGAGTGTTTTCATTGTATACTCAAGGATCTCATTTCCGTATGCTGCAGATGATTCTCTGACCGGATGACGTCCTGCGATTCCTATCAAATTACTTTCATCTTCTTTCACCTGTCCAAAATCTACCAGCTCTGGACGTACAGCCATTACGATAGAGGTTTCATTCGCTCCGGCATGGTCATTCTGATATTTCAACCGATCGTCTTCTGCAAATGTCCAAGCAGTCAAAATGTGCAGACCATATTTTTCTTCTGCTTCTTCCTTTAGTTCCTGAAATACATTTGTTGATGGCCCATGTCCATGTCCGACTACGATACGTATGCCTGCTCTGAACAGTTGGGCAAAGATACTGCGCAGATTGTCCTGAAACAGAGCTTTTTCCATCCAATAGGCACTGCCTTTCATCTGCTGGACGCAATATGTATTCAGTGCCCCTTCGGTATTAATATCCATTCCATAAAACGCAGTTCCCCTGTCGTGAAACACACGATCAGGTCCCATAAACAACATCGGAAGTACTACACCGCCTACTTTTTCTGCCACTCGCACAAACAATTCTTTTGACTGGATTCCGTCAGCCCCAAGAGGCATATGTGGACCATGCCATTCCAATGTTCCAAGCGGAAGATAAGCAACCGGCATCTCCTGTATTCTCTGCACACATTCTTCTGGAAGTAATTCCTCGTATAATACTTTTTTCATTTTAGTCTCCTTATCCTTTTACTGCTCCAGCGATTACTCCCTGTATGATCCATTTCTGGCAGATCATATAGAAAATTACAATTGGTATGATTGCCAGTACCAGCATGGACATCATAAGTCCAAGGTCAATCGAGCCATATCCACCTCTGAGATATTGGATTGCCACAGAGATTGTTTTATATTCAGAACCAATTACAAGATATGGAAGCAGATAGTCATTCCAGATCCACATGGCATTCAAAATTGCAACTGTCATAATAATCGGACGTATCACAGGAAATACAACTTTAAAGTAAATTTGCATAATAGAACATCCATCAATCATCGCTGCCTCTTCCAGAGAAACTGGAATTGATTTAATAAAACCAGTAAACATAAATACAGACAATCCAGCACCAAATCCGACATAAATAAATATGATACCGATCAGATTGTCCAGATTAAACATATTTGATACTTTAACAAGCGTAAACATTACCATCTGGAATGGTACGATCATGGCAAAAGCAAACAGATAGTACATTACTTTTGTAAAACGGCTTTTTACACGGACCAGATACCATGCTGTCATAGAAGTCAGCATAACAATAAGAAACACGGAGGCTACAGTTATAAATAAAGTAATAAAAAATGCCTGCAGAAATCCGGTCTTAATCATTCCTTCTCCATAATTTGCCAGACCTACAAAAGAGTCGGCATTAGGGAACGCAAACGGCGTACTGTTAATGAACAGTTTGCTCTTAAATGAATTCATAAACACAATCACAATCGGAGCGATAAATAAAACCGAGATTACAGTAAGAATTATTATCTGTATGCTTTCACCCTTTTTATTTTTCATTAGTTTTCAACCTCCTTACGCCGAGTAATAATAAGCTGCGTCACTGAAATTGCAGCAACGATTAAGAAAAACATCACTGCTTTGGCCTGTCCGACTCCCTCATAACCCATTCTGTTGTAGAATGAATTATAAATATCCAGTGCAACCAGAGAAGTGGATTTTCCCGGAAGTCCCGCGGTCAGGGCAAGGTTTAAGTCAAACATTTTAAATGCATTTGTTGTTGTCATAAATAAGCAGATTGTAATTGCAGGCATGATCAGGGGCAAAATAATCTTTCTAACCATCTGTCCCCGCGTTACACCATCAATAAGTGCTGCTTCTTTTATTTCCTCTGAAATATTTTGGATAGCTGCAATGTAAATAACCATCATATATCCAATCAACTGCCAGTTCATAGCAAGCACCATTCCCCAGAATCCATATGCCGCATCTGCAGTAAGCGTTGTTCTGAAAAAAGAAAGAATCCCATTAATGATCAGCTGCCAAATATAACCAAGCACAATTCCGCCCAGAAGGTTTGGCATAAATATAACTGTTCGGAAAATATTTGTTCCACGGAGCTTTCTTGACAACACGTATGCAAGCATAAAGGCAATTAAGTTAATCGTCACAAGATTAACAAGTACAAATTTAACAGTAAACAGGAGCGATGCAAGGAAATCTTTATCCCGGAATGCCACAATATAATTGCTCAGCCCAATCCACTGGGCATCTGTAACTGTTGTAAATTTTGTGAAAGAAAGATAAATTCCCAGTATAAATGGAATAATAAATGCAATAATAAATGCGATCAGCGTTGGTAACACTAATATCACAAATCTCTTTTTAAAAGCTTTTTCCATCTTCTAAACAGCCTCCCTTTTCGTACACAGGGCAGAAACATTTTTGTCTCTGCCCCATAAATTTGTTGCTGTTCACGCATTGCGCAAACAGTAACGGATTTTGCCGATGCTTTGCATTCCACATCGGCGAAATCTGCTACATTCACTGTATCATGCGGCATTTCAGTTAGGAAAACGCCAGCCTATAAACAGGAACTAAATTTCTACTATTGTGCAAGCAGGGCTTTTTCTGATGCCCAGCAATCAGTTGTCTGCTCAACTACATCATCCCATGTCATATTTCCCTGCGCATACTCAAGAAGATAACTTCCAAGCTGGTTTTTAAATTCCTGGCTCGGGAAGGTTGTAAAGTCCCATGTAATAGAATATAAAGAATCATCGTTCATATAACTAAGCATATCCTGTACGAGCGGATTATCTGGTCTTTCATCCTCATCAAATGTTGAGAATGGCGGAATCATTCCAAGGATTCCATTGCAGTAAGCTTTTCCACTCTCGCTGTTAAACAGCCATTCCAGGAACTCTTCAGATGCTTTCTGGTCAGCTTCAGAAACCTTATTGTTGATACAGATATAGTTTTCTGTTCCGACACAAAGTCCCTGGTTTTCTTCTCCTTCTACTCCTGTATAAATTGGAAGGAACTTAATATCTTCCTCTTTTACCACGTTTCCATCCAGGTCATAGATCATTGCCCAGCCCCAGTTTCCATTCTGGATCATAGCTACATTTCCCATTGCAAATTCTGCCATAGATTCCTCGACATTTTTAGATCCAACCATAGATGGTTCTGTACATGAATTATTCAGATAGAGATCAAAAATATTTTTAAAGTTTTTATTATATTTGAATTCGATCGCATCCAGATTATCCACTCCGTCAGCCTTATATTCATAGTACACAGGAAGATTCATAAGATGAGTCTGCCAGCGCCAATCTTCGCCTGGAGCAAATGAAGTTGAACCGAAAACTCCCTGAATTCCAAGATCATTTTTATGTTTTGTCATATCTTCCACCACTGTTTTAAGCGTGTCGAAATTTTTAATCTCTTTTGTATCTGAAATATCAACTGCTTTATCCGGAAGTGCAAAATATTTCTTCATAATAGCGTCATTATAGATAATTCCATAGCCTTCTACTGCATACGGAATACCATACACACCATCGCCATCTGTAATTGCCATATCTTTGTCAGTAAGCCACTCATAAATTTGGGAATCTTTCAGATCAGCACAATAGTTTTTCCATGTCTGATATCCGATTGGACCGTTAATGTTAAAAAGTGTCGGCATTTCTTTTTTGGAAAGCTCAGATTTTAATGTCTGTTCATAGGTTCCGCTTCCCGCAGTAACTACTTTCATATCAATTCCGGTTTCCTTGGTAAAGGTTCCGGCTACTTCTTCCCATTCAGAAGAAAGTTCAGATTTAAAGTTCAGAAAATATACTGATCCTTTATCTGTATCTTTTGCGGATTCACCGCTATTTCCGCCTGCGCCACATCCAGTAAGCGCCAGCATTAACATTGATGCCACAAGACCAGTGGCAATTAACTTTTTCGCTTTCATATTTTTTCCTCCAATTTTTTAATGACCAGGAATCCCCACACTGTCCCGAATCTGCAGAAGATATTCATTTTCCTTTTCATCACATGGTCTTTCTATTCCATCCTGTAGATACAACATGCCTTTTATAATGCATTTTGCCTGATATTCTATTGGCTGGCTAATTGTAGACAGAGATGGCGTTACGCGTCCCGCAAACGGAATACCGTCAAATGAAAGCACAGATATATCCTCTGGAATTCTATACCCCTGCTTCATGATCCAGGACATGACCTCGATTGCAACTTCATCGCTGTAACAAAACAATGCCGTTGGCAGATTTTGAGGTACAAATATCTTTTCTATCACTGAAATCACACTGTCTTTTTCACATTCTCCATGAAGCTGGCCAATCAGAGATTCATCTTGATCGAGATTTATCTGACTTACAGCTTTTAAAAAGCCTCTTTTCCTTGCCAAGAGGAAACTGTCCTCTATTTCGTCAATACAAAAGATGCCTCCAATTCGTTTGTGACCAAGCTGAGCAAGATAGCACACAGCCTCATAAACAGAACTTTCGTTTTTTTCTATGATATTCAAGCGCATTTCCGGTGACTGCATGTGGCAGACTTTAATTCTGAAATGTTCTTTTATATACGCTTCCTCTTTCGGCGAAAGCAGAAAAAGGCTAAAGCAGACTTCGATTCCCCTAATTTCCAGTTCTCTTAATACCTCTAGTTTTTCCTCAAATTCAGAATTACAATAACGAATAATACAACCATACCCCATCTTGCAGGCAAACTCGTTCAGATAACGAAACAGCAGAAGCTGATACTGATTGATGTAGTTGGTCATGATAAAACCAAGTAATTTTGACTTTTTACCCGCCAGATTCTGTGCGTAAATGCTTGGATTATAATTATACTTTCTGATCGTATCTATTACTCTTTTCTGTAACTCCTCGCTGACTGGTTTGGAACGATTGATCACACGAGAAACCGTAGCAATCGAACAACCGCTTTTTTTCGCGATAAATTTAATGTCTATATGTTCCATATCTAAAATTCCTCCGGAAGAATTCGATACACTTATTATATGGGAAAACGTTTACATTTCAATTGTGAAATAATCACAAAATTAGATTCCTTGAAAAAGGGAACTACCCCATCTCATAGTTTAACGGAACCAAAACGAAGGAGGATGACTCATGCTACGAATGATTTATTCGTTGGTTTAGGCGGTATTAGGCTTTCTGTAAAATTAAAAAAATAAAAGCTATAGCAACATATTAACGACCCTTGACAGTTTAACAATTGCTCAGAACTTTACCATAGGGATATTCTAACACCAATTTTAATTTACGTAAAATCGTAAACAGACAGATACTTGCACCTTTTCTATCTGCTTACTTTTCTTTCCTGCTGAAAATAATGAACTCCAAACAGAACTCCTGCCAGAAACAATGCCATTCCCAATCCTGAATAAAACACAGCGATGAACACATCCGGTGCTAAATGGGAGGCTCGAAGACCGATTCCAAAAGTCATCATAAATGCCATGATCAAAAATGACTTCTTATCAAAAAAATGCCAGAAAAACTGAAGCTCATCCTCGTAGTTTTGAATTCTGTCGGTATGTCTGATCACCAGTTTATAAAATACCATCGACCAGAATACAGCAAAAACCAGCGCTGACAGCAAAATATTCACAACTGTCACATGCCCTGTATAGCTGAGTATTCCAATTCGAATAATATTGAACCCCGCAATCAGCCAGACAATGCTGGCCAGTATCAGTAATGTTCTTTTTTTTACTTTCATTTTGTTCTCCTCTCTAATATGAACATTGTTCATATTTATGTTTAAAATTTCCCACTTTTTAAAAGTGGGATTAATAGATACTGTGTGCAATCATCGTTAAAAGTGGTTCGCAGCTTTTCTGCTTTTCCAACAGAAGGGACATCAGAAGTGTAAACACATACGCCACAAAAATTTCCGGAGTCAGCTCATTTTCAAATGCATTCTCACGCACATTCTGGTCCTCTGTCAATATCTGAACCAGATTTTTCTTCAAATGCATCAGGGAAATCTCCATCATTTTCCTTCCCTCATTTTTATCTTTTGCTGCAAAACTCATGGAATGCAGATTAAAAAACTCCGGATACTTCTGACTGCTTTTATACACCGTATCAAACAACCAGGCAATACATGCTGTAAAGCTTTCAAATACAAGTACCTGTCCATTCATATGAAAGATATCCATCCATACACTTTCAATCGTCGCAAGTAAAAGTTCCGATTTGGATGGAAAATAATTATACACGGAGCCTAATGCAATGTTGCACCGGGAAGCCACAAGCCTCATATTTACGGACGAAAGCCCTTCTTCTGCCACAATCTCTCTGCACACTGCAAGTATTTCCTCTCTTGATGTAACTGCCATATTCAAATCTGCACCTCCATTCTGAACAACGTTCATTATAGAATTTCCCAGCTTTGATTGTCAAGTTACTTTTCTGATTTTTTCCATTTCTGCCTTTTCTTTCTTCCTCTCAGGAATTATAATAAACACAGATCATTATAACAAAACAGGAGAGATTTATTTATGAGAGCTTATGAACGACTTTTAAAATACGTAACTGTACGCACCCCAAGTGATGAGACAAGCACTACCGTACCGTCTTCTGCCTGCCAGTTTGACCTGGCACAGGATCTGATCCGGGAGTTCATCAATTTGGGACTACCAAAGGCACGGACAGATGAAAAATGCTATGTCTACGCACAGATTCCTGCCACGCCGGGATATGAAAATTGTCGGAAGATCGGATTTATTGCACATCTGGATACTGTTTCTGACTTCTGTGATAAAAAGATCGTTCCGGTTGTAACTGAAAACTATGACGGACGCGACCTTCCTCTTGGCGGTTCTGACGGACGGGTTCTTTCTGTCTCCATGTTCCCGCATTTAAAGGATCTCAAAGGTCGTACTTTGATCACCAGCAACGGAGATACCATCCTCGGTGCAGACGACAAGGCCGGAGTTGCAGAGATCATGACCATGGCAGAACGGGTTTTGACTGAAAATATCCCACATGGTCAGATTTCGATCGGATTTACTCCGGATGAGGAAGTTGGCAGAGGAGCGGATCATTTTGATGTCGAAAAATTTGATGCGGATTTTGCCTACACTATGGACGGGGACACCGAAGGTGAGATTCAGTATGAAAACTTCAATGCCGCAGATGCGATCTTTGAGATCAAAGGCGTGAATGTACACCCGGGATCTGCAAAAGATGTGATGGTCAATGCGGCCCTGGTGGCAATGGAGATCAACGCTGCCCTCCCCGAGGGAGAAACTCCAGCGGATACCGAGGACTATGAGGGATTCTATCATCTTGTAAGCATGTCCGGAGATGTAGCCTGCGCAAAACTGCATTACATTGTCCGGGATCACGATGCCGACAAGTTTGCCGCACGTCTGGAGACATTAAAAGAGATTTCCAAACAGATGAATCTGAAATGGGGATTCGGTACCGTAAAACTGACCATTGACGAACAATACCGCAATATGGCAGAAATTATTGAAGATGGGAACATGCACCTGATCGAAAATGCAAAAAAAGCCTGCGCCGCTGCAGATGTGACACCACTGATCCTGCCGATCCGCGGAGGTACCGACGGCGCACGCTTAAGCTTTATGGGACTTCCATGTCCAAACCTTGGAACCGGCGGACATGGATACCACGGACCATTCGAACACATTACTGCCGAAGGAATGGACAAGGCTGTTGATGTGATGATCGAGCTGGTCAAACTGTATGCAGAAATGAAATGATAAAAAAGATTATCCAGATAAAAGGCACAGACGGGATGTTTCCCGCTGTGCCTCTTTTTATCCGTAATCTTTTCCTTACAATCTCTCACCGTTTTCATGCATGAACTTATATTCCGCAACAGAGCGGTCGAATGTCTTAATATGATTGTAAAGCCACTCTACTACATTCTTATGAACCGCTTCTACAAATGCAGAAGACGGACCTTCTTCCTCTTCCAGCATATTGTAGAGATCTCTTACGACCTGTCTTAATTTTTCATGCTCTTCTTTGTGCTTTTCCACACCCGGATATGTAATCTCTTCCTGCAGTTTTTCTTCTTCTCCAAAATGGAATTCTGTGTAATCTGCGAGATAATCCAGTGTTTTTACAGACACCACCTTATCTTTACTTGTCTCACAGCTGTCCAGTAATTTGTTAATCTTATCAATCAGTTCCTTGTGCTGGGAATCAATCATTTCGTTTCCTGTTACCAGACTTTCATCAAATTCTGCTCTCATTGTGCTACCTCCTAAACTTCACCTTGTTTAAATTTTATGATCATTTCATTGGTTAAACTGTCTCTGGACGGCTCTACCGGAATCTCGTCTCTTTCAAACCATTCCGCCAGTGCCAGTTCCTCTTCATCCAGTGTCACTTCTGCGTCACCGTCCAGATCACAGTAAAATCCCATCAACAGGGTATCACTAAATGCCCATGGCTGACTTTTATAGTATCGGATATTCTTTACCTTCAATCCGACTTCTTCCATCACTTCTCGCGCCACTGTTTCTTCCACGGTTTCTCCGATTTCTGTAAATCCGGCAAGAAGTGCATATTTTTTATAACTTCGCCCTGCATACTTGGACATCAGGATCCGGTTACCGTCTGTCACTCCAACAATGACAGCCGGACAGATCTTCGGAAATTCCATATTTCTGCAGTGTTCACAGAAAAGCATCCTCTCTTTTGTATCATGACGCATCTTATGTCCACAGCGTCCACAATATCTGCGTGTCTGATACCATCGATACAGCTGATATCCCGTGATCCCCGCAAATGCGCTGTACTGAGGATCTGCTGTCCTGAAAATCTCCGTATTCTCCATTGTAAACTCAGAGTGCGGCTCCCGGTTCAGATTATCAACCAGATAATACTGCTTCTCATCAATTGTAAACAGATAAATACTGTTCTCATAAATCTCTTCGTTCAACCGTTCCAGTTCTCCAAATGTTGGAAACTCTATTCCCGTCTGTGTCCGCCTCATCAATGCTGTGTGTTCTTCATAATACAATGCAATGCTGTCCTTTTGCGGCGAAACCGGCCTGTATTCGTTCTTAAACTGATGCGGTGCTATGTCCTGGATCATTTTACTCACTTCCTTTCCTGAAATTATGCAAAAATTCACTGAGTAAAATCAGAATACTTCCTGCCGCAAGAAAAAAATCTCCCAGATTGTATGTGATCTTTGTCAGCTTCTCGTCAGATGTCTGAAACCCGATATAATCCACCACATATCCCCGCATCCAGCGATCCAGTGTGTTGCTCCACGCACCTGCCACACCAAGTGAAAGCCCTGCTTTTTTCAAATAACTGCCTTTTTTTCGCAGACACAAGATATCCCAGACGGTCAGAATTGCAGCCATAACAAGAGATGTGTACTTTACAAACTGAGGATACTCTTTCAAAAGACTCATACACATCCCCTTATTATGCACTTTTCTAAGGACGATCTTTTTGCTGTCCGCAAACGGTTTTTCTTCCTCGTCCGGCCACTTTTCCACTTCTGATTTGACTGCCATATCCAGACACGTCAGAAATGCCGTTGCCCCTGCTCCAAACAGATTTTTCATATTCTGCCTCTATTCTTCTGTAAATTCTTTAATTTTTTCTGCTGCGTCCTCTGCTTTTTCCTTCACTGCCTCTGAAAGGTCTTTGACATGCTCACAGGCAGCCTCTGCTGCGTCCTCTGTTTTTTCCACAACTACCTCTGCTGCATCTTCTGTCTTCTCTGCAACTGTATCCATTGCCTGTGTTGTTTTTTCTTTTACAAATTCAACCGCCTGATCGGCCTTTTCCCTGAGCACATCCTCCGTTTCATCCCAAATGTCTTCTTCTTTTTTCGCTCCGCAGTACGGACAGTATGCCATCTCTTTTGCTACCTGTTTTCCACATTCTGCACAAGTACTCGTTCCTTTGATCTCCTTGATCTTTGCCTGATGTCTCTCGATACTTTCTGTTCTGTTATCGATTTTTTCACACAGCATCTGTACCTGTTCGTCCATCGCCTCTCTCGCCTGGTACTTCTCGTACAGAAAGCGCCCCATCTCCAGCATATCCGCCTCATTGCCGCGCTCCAGAGTTCGGATCTGTCCTCTCAATCGCTGTATTTCCATCATCTCGCCTGCTTTACTTGTCACAGTTTCTGTTGTCTCACCGATTTTTTTACCTAAGTCTTCAAAAAAAGATTTCATCTTTCTTCTCCTTTCTGTCACATATCTGTTATTTTCAACAGAATTTCTCGTGCATATATACATTATACCCCAAACGTTCATAACTTCAACCAGATTTCTTCTGTTTTCTTCTTTCCGCTTCTTATTTTGAAGCTTTCGGCATATACTTTCAAAAACATCCAGGAGATCATTTCATGCCATACTCTGACTTATGCCGGGAAAAAATTCTTTCTGAAAATTATCATGATTTTATTGTCTCCGACATCCGAATGCCCTTTCTTCAAGATATGCTTGAAAAAGACTGCTGTCTTCAAAACCCCGGCTTTTTTTATCAATGTGCTTACCTTTCAAAATCTGTAATAAAACCTGTATCGCTGGAAAACTATTCTTATTTTTCGATTCCGAAATGCTACTCCCTGCTCAGTATGCAGGCGCTAAATCAGGCCGGAATCCTTCCGATCCAGAACCACTCCACCATTCAATTAAGCGGAAAACAGGTTATGATCGGATTTCTGGATACCGGAATCGACTATCAAAATCCGATATTTCAACATCTGGATAAAACCACTCGAATCGCAGGCATCTGGGATCAGACGATCCAAAGCGGCACCCCTCCGGAATCCTTTTACTATGGCTCTCATTATACACCCGATATGATCAATGAAGCGCTTGCCTCGGAAGATCCGTATTCCCTTGTCCCAAGTGTGGACAATAATGGACACGGAACATTTCTCGCAAGTATCGCTGCCGGTTCCGGAGATCCCGATGCGCAGTTTATCGGTGCTGCGCCGGAATCTGTAATTGCCGTTGTAAAGTTAAAGCAGGCAAAACAATATCTGAGAGACTACTATTTTATTCCCAATACAGCCCCTGCTTTTCAGGAAAATGATATCATGCTTGGTATGCGCTATCTCCACCTGCTTGCCGAAAAACTGGGACTTCCTCTGATCTTCTGCCTGGCACTTGGCAGCAATCTGGGCGGACACTCCGGCTCTCTCCCACTCTCGATCATTGCCCAGCAGTATACCTTGTTGTCTAATCGGATTCCTGTTATCGGGGTCGGAAATGAAGCAGATCAGAGACATCACTTTTACAGCGAGATCATGAATACTTCTGATACAAAGACCGTAGAAATCCGTGTCGGAGAAAATACTAGCGGTTTTGTGATGGAGCTATGGACCGAACTCCCCAATATCCTCTCCATCAGCCTGACCTCTCCGTCTGGGGAGAGTACGTCCCGCATTCCCATTCGTGCGGGAACAAGCACAACTTTCAATTTTCTTTTTGAAAATACAACAGTCTACATCGACTACCGTCTGTTTGTAGAAAGTACAGCCTCGGAACTGATTCATTTTCGTTTTTCCGATGCTGCTCCCGGAATCTGGAAGCTTGTGGTAGAACCCGTCCAGATTATTGACGGGCGATTCCACATCTGGCTTCCTGTGCGGGAATTTTTAAGCGGAGAAGTTTATTTTTTAAACTCCAATCCATACTATACACTGACTGCCCCTTCTGATTCCGTACAGCCGATCTCCGTCTCCTATTACGATTCTTCCAACAACGGTCTTGCACTTTCCTCCGGAAGAGGGTTTACTCGTACGGAGCAGGTCAAACCGGATTTTACAGCCCCGGGAATCAGCATTACCGGTGCTCTTCCCGGCGGACAGTTTGAGAGCAGGAGCGGTTCCAGTACCTCGGTCGGCATCACTGCAGGCGCAGCCGCTTTGCTTGTGGAATGGCACCTTCAGCAGAAAAAGATCCCATCCGTGAGTACCGCTTTGATCAAAAGTCTGCTGACGTTAGGCGCCACCAGAAACCCGGATATGAAATATCCGAACCGAGAGTGGGGATATGGCCAGTTAAACCTTTACAATACATTCGAAGCTATGCGTCAGTTATAACAAAAAGGGACGCCTTCTCGCGTCCCTCAAAAAAATCATTCTCTCTTTTTGGATTCGTAAATTGTCTTTACACGCTCTGATTCCGGTACAATCTGTTCCGGTACCGGAGCCGTGCCCGGTGCAAATACCACCTTCAAAAAGACTGGTGTAATAATTGTCGTGATCACGACAACAATAATGATCGGCCCTAAAAATGCAGAACCTAACAGCCCCAGTGCTGCGCCCTTGCTGGCTACGATCAATGCTACTTCTCCACGCGAGATCATACCGATTCCGATTCGTTTTGCCTGATAATTCTTATAGTGACAGATTTTTGCACCAAACCCACATCCAACAACCTTCGTCAATACTGCAACAATCGTCAGCGCTACTGCAAATCCAACAATCGCCGCAGACATCTTCGGCAGCTCTACTTTCAGCCCGATACTTGCAAAAAATACCGGTGATAAAAGCAGATAAGACAATGTATCAAATTTTGTCTCCAGATAAGTAGAACGCTGTACGTTTGAAATGATCAGACCGGCAATAAACGCACCTGTAATATCTGCAACTCCAAAAACATCCTCTGCAATGTATGCCATCAGAAGACAGAACACAAATGCCACGATCGTGTGTCGATGTTTCTCCTTATTGGCTTTGTCCACCCAGTTCTTGTACAATTTGTAGAAGATAAATCCTACAACTGCTGCAAATACAAAGAATCCAACAATCTTCAGCATGACCATTCCAATTTTCACGCTTGGGTCTGAAATGCTTGTCACGATTGTCAACGCCACAATTCCCAGAATATCATCAATGATCGCTGCTCCCAGGATTGCATTGCCGGAACGGGTTTTGAGCTTTCCAAGCTCTTTTAATGTCTCCACCGTGATACTGACTGAAGTTGCTGTCAGAATTACTCCGATAAAGATATTCTGCAGGAAAATACTTGCTGATGCATCTGACTCGATCATCCCCGGCCGATTGAAGAAATATGCCGTAGCAAATCCACCCGCAAGCGGTACCAGTACTCCACAAAGTGCAATGATAAAGGATGCCTTTCCGCATGCTTTCAGTTCTTTGATATCTGTCTCCATACCTGCACAGAACATCAGAACGATCACACCAATCTCCGCTACAGACTGCAGAAATGATGTCTCTGTCAGAATGCCGACTCCGGCAGGTCCCAACAGTAATCCGGCCAGAAGCGCGCCAACGACCTGCGGCATCTGTACCCTTCTTGTCAAAAGCCCCAGCGCTTTTGTACAAAGTAAAATAATTGCGAGATCTAGTAAATACTTGTAGTCCATAATGTGCCCCCTTTTTGTCAAACATCTATAAGGATACACCTTTAAATGCCTTTTTTCAATACATTTTCCACATTTTATGACGTTTTTACATAATTTTTACCATAATTCTGCACAAATCCGCAATAAAAGAGAGTCTGTTTCCAGACTCTCTCATACTCTTTCTTTTCCTACGGCAATCTCGGCACTTCCTGTCCCCGAAGACTGATCAGAGGACCGCCGGTTCCTTCTATGTAAGATCTTGTGATCGTCACCTCTCCGATGTTCTCATCCTTTGGAATCTCATACATGATATCCAGCATAAACTCTTCGATAATCGCCCGCAGTGCTCTTGCTCCGGTCTCTTTCTTCATTGCCTTCTCCGCAATCGCCTCCAGCGCTCCATCATCAAAATCCAGCTTGACTTCATCCAGTGCAAGCAGCTTCTGATACTGCTTTAAGATGGCATTCTTTGGTTCTTTTAAGATCTTTACATACATATCCTTGTCCAGACCTTTCAGTGTAAAGATGATCGGAAGACGTCCGATAAATTCCGGAATCATACCGAAATTGCGCAAATCTTCCACCGTTACTTTAGACAGGATATCCTTGTCATTGTCATACTGATCTTTTAGCTCTGCATTAAATCCCATGGATGTCTTATGCATCAGCCGTTCCTTGATGATGCCTTCCAGATCCGGGAATGCACCCCCGCAGATAAACAGAATATTCTTCGTATTTACTGTCGTCAGAGGAACCATGGCATTCTTGCTGTTGGCTCCTACCGGAACCTCTACCTCACTGCCTTCCAACAGCTTTAAGAGTCCCTGCTGTACGGATTCTCCGCTTACATCTCTCTGGCTGGAATTTCTCTTCTTCGCGATCTTGTCAATCTCATCGATAAAGATGATTCCCTGCTCGGCTTTCTCTACATCATTATCTGCTGCTGCCAGTAATTTAGATACGACGCTCTCAATGTCATCCCCGATATAACCAGCCTCGGTCAGGGAAGTGGCATCTGTGATCGCAAGCGGTACATCCAACAGTCTCGCAAGTGTCTTTACAAGGTATGTCTTACCACTTCCTGTCGGTCCGATCATCAGCATATTGGACTTTTCAATCTCAATATCATCGACCGAATCTGTCGCTACCCTCTTATAGTGGTTGTAAACAGCAACAGCCATCGCTTTCTTGGCATACTCCTGTCCTACCACATACTCATCCAGCTTTCCTTTGATCTTGTGCGGCGCCGGAATATTCTTAATATCCAGTTTTTGGAACTCTTTTGGCTTTTCTTTTTTCTTTTTGATCTTCTGTGTCTTTGGCGGAGCCATATTCTCCAGATCTGACAGATTTAAGAACTGTACACCCGGCATATTCATCAGTCTGCTGTAATCAATCGAGCCGTTTGTCATGGCATCAAAACTTTTCTGCATACAATCCGGACACACCGTAATATGGTTCGGCAGATCGATCATCTTTCCTGTCACGCTCTCCGGACGATGGCAGATAAAGCAGATCTTCTCATACTCATCCTCGTGTTCCTCTTTTGCGGAAGACTCTTTTCCTTCTGTGGTGACCGGAGTCTCCTTTTCTTCATCTATGATAATAAAATCGTTATCTGACATGTTCTTTCCCTTCTTTCCAGTTACTTGCCCTTTGTACATTCACCGAGGGTATGTCCACATTATAATACAGAATACCGGCAGTTACAAATTAACTTTTTCTAAACCGTCCCTGTTTCCAGCATTTCCAGAAACTGTGATTCAGAAATAATCGGAACGTTCAGTTCTTTCGCCTTTTTATTCTTGGAAGAAGCAGACTGCACATCATTATTGATCAGATAATTCGTCTTTCCGGTCACGCTTCCTGTCACTTTACCCCCTCTGGATTCAATGATTTCTTTCACTTCCCGGCGGTTTGCAAAGTGTTCTACGCTTCCTGTAATCACAAAATTCATATTTTCAAAAATCTGTGCGCTTTCCTCTCCTTCTTCTTTCTGGAGCTTAACCTCCTGTAAGAGGCGTTTGAAAAGATCTCTGTGTGTTTCATCTGAAAAATAATCCACAAACGTTCTGGCGATCACTTCGCCTACTCCCTGGATATCGACCAGTTCTTCCACGGTTGCCTGCATCATCCTCTGGGGATCATTGTCAAATGCCCGGCAGATCATTTTTGCATTGGAAAGTCCGATATTTGCGATTCCAAGGCTGTAGATTACTTTCGGCATAGTCGTACTTCTGGAGTTTTCCACACTTGTGATCAGTTTTGCATAGGATTTTTCTCCGAACCCCTCCAGTGTTTTGATGGTTTCTTCATATCTGTCCAGATGATAAATATCTGTAAAATCCCGGATAAATCCTTCTCCAATGAACTTTTCCAGAGTTGCCTCCGAGAGCCCTTCAATATTCATGGCATCCCTGCTGACAAACAATGCAAAAGATTTCAAATGCTTTGCCTGACACTCCGGATTCGTACAGTACAATGTCTTTGTCTCATTTTCCATCTTTATCTTTGTCGCACCGCCACAGACCGGACAGACTTGCGGGATATCTTTTACACCGCTTCTGGTCAGATTTTCTGCAATCTGCGGAATGATCATGTTGGCTTTATACACCTGAATGACATCTCCTACGCCAAGCTCCAGATCTTCCATAATGCTGATATTATGCACACTGGCACGGCTTACCGTAGTTCCTTCCAGCTCTACCGGTTCAAAGATCGCTACCGGATTGATCAGGCCTGTCCTTGACGGACTCCACTCAATCTCCAGAAGTGTCGTCTCTCTGATCTCATCCGCCCATTTAAAGGCATAGGAATCCCGCGGGAATTTAGCCGTTGTTCCAAGAGACTGACCATAGGCAATATCATCATATACCAATACCAGTCCGTCAGACGGGAAATCATTGCGCACAATCTGCTCCGAAAACCATGCAACTTCCTCTTCGATAGATGCACGGTCAGTAAGATGATGCTCGACCACCTCAAATCCTTGTTTTTCCAGCCAGTTTAACTGCTGCATTCTCGAATTTTCAAACTCTGCACCATCTGCTTTTACCAGTGTAAACGCAAAAAACTTCACATTTCTTCTCGCTGTGATCGCATTGTTCAGCTGACGCACCGAACCACTGCACAGATTCCTCGGATTCTTATATCTTGCATCTACATCCTCAATCTGCTCGTTGATACGCTCAAAATCTTTATATCCGATCACGGCCTCCCCACGCAGGATCAGTTCTCCCTGATACGGGATCTGAAGAGGAAGATTGCGAAATACCTTCGCATTGTTGGTGATGACTTCTCCCACCTCTCCGTTTCCTCTTGTGACTGCTTTTTGAAGCCGCCCGTTCTGATATGTCAGAACGATCGTCAGTCCGTCCATCTTCCAGGAGATCACGGCCTTTTGCTCCCCTAAAAATGATTTCAGCTGTTCCACGTCTTTTGTCTTATCCAGTGAGAGCATCGGTTTTTCATGCCGCTCCTTCGGCAGCTCACTTAGCACCTCATATCCCACATTAACCGTAGGACTGGATGCAAGAGTCGTCCCCAGCTCCCGCTCCAGTCCTTCCAGTTCGTCATATAATCTGTCATACTCATAGTTGCTCATGATCTCCGTGTCTTCCTGCTCATATGCACGTCTGGCACGGTTCAGAAGTTCTACAAGTTCTTGCATTCTTTTCTTTTTTGCTTCCATATTTAGAGTCCCTTTACTTTTTATATCACAGTTTCATTGGAAGAATCCCTAATCTCATCATACAATTCGTTCAATTCTGCATCCGTCAGCTTCCTGTATTCTCCCTCTTTCAGACGCCCCAGATGGATATTCATGATCCTCACCCGGATCAGCTCTCTCACCTGATATCCAAGTGCCTCACACATCCTGCGTATCTGGCGGTTCAGCCCCTGTGTCAAAATGATCGAAAACGTATATTTTCCGATTTTTTCTATTTTACACGGACGTGTCACCGTATCTAAGATCGGTACACCGGATGCCATTTTTTCCAGAAACTCCTGCGTGATTTCTTTATCCACCGTCACCTTATACTCTTTCTCATGCCGGTTTCCCGCACGCATCATCTTATTGATGATATCACCATTGTTGGTCATCAGAAGCAGTCCCTTAGAGTCTTTATCCAGACGCCCTACATACGTGATCCGGATCGGGTAATCCAGAAAACGCACAATACTGTTTCTTTCCCTGCGCTCTTCTGTACAGACGATTCCCGCCGGTTTGTTCACTGCCAGCACGACCATCTCATCCTGCTTTGAAACTACTTTCTTTCCGACTTTTACGACCTGCCCCGGAACAATCTTCATTCCGGTCTGTGCACGCTTTCCGTCCACACTCACCCGGCCGCTCTCAATCAGCCTGTCCGCTTCTCTGCGGGAACACACCCCAGCTTCGCTTAAATATTTATTCAGGCGAACCTCTTCCTTCGTCTTTTGATATTCCTGCAAAATCCGATTATTCACTGCTCAATACCCCGCTTATATTATTGTCCTGTAAAAATATGTTGGCACTGTATAAAAACAATGTATCTGTAATTTCATACGTATCCATAATATCCCCGATCGTACCGGAATAATACCTTGGATCTACCATCACGATCTCCCGGAAATACGGTGTAAGGAACGGAACAAATGAATTCGCATAAGAATCTTTGATCAGCAAAAGTCTTCGATTACTTTCCGATACCGTGCGGATATCCACTACGGAAAAATTGCCTCCCAGGTACACTGCATATTTATCTCTGCCATCCAATTTCGATGAATCATACAAAGACGCTGTTTTCTTCTGCTCATCCACATAGTTGACGACAACATCATTGTCTTCTGTCTTTGGTACATAAATGTCAATCTGCTCTTTCTCATTCAAACGGCATCCACTCTTAGATGCCAATGAACCATTAAAATCCGTTGTGATCGGATAAGAAGCATATTCTGTCTCCTGTTCTTCCAGGTTCAATGTCCTGGCTGCTTCTTGAAAGACGTAGTATGCCCCTTTTGCAGTCCAGTGATGGTCTGTTTTATAATAAATCTTCTCATCACTGTGTCTGGTCAATGGCTTTACCGCATCGATCCACTGTACAATGTTCCCCAGTTCTTTTTTTACCTGTGCGATATACTGGCTCTGATTGGCAACTGTAGCGGTAAACGGAAGCCTGTCACTTAAAATATTCGCCGCATCCGGAACTAACAGCATATTCACCGGAATATCAGAATATTTCTGACTAAAACTCTGGATGGCTTTCATATTTGCTTTCAATACATCCTGATCCGGAACTGCAATGTCTTCCAGCAGCTGTCCTTTTTTCCCGATAAAAACACCATTTTCCTCTTTACTTCCTGCCAGTCTGCTGAATCCGACTTTCAGACTGCGCCACAGATTTCTTCCCATAAACTGATCGGCCTGATACTTCTCATACTGATCCATATAGCTCCCAGAAGTAACCGCGCTGACTGAAAGCTCCGGCTTTTGCTGCAATCCGCGGTTTTCCTCTTCTGAGATTTTTTTTGACGGAAGAAGCAGATTAATGATCCCGATCCCGAATACACAGATAAGGAATCCGATCCCGATCACATATTCGATTCTTTTTCTTTTCCTTGTTTTTCTTCTTTCTGACATATGCTCACCTAAAATCTAAAATATAAAAACGGATTAAATGACTGTGTCACCAGAAATGCCAGCGAAAGTGCAAACATGACCAGATACATCACACCTGTCATTGTATATTTTCCAACTCTGCTTCCAGGAGCCCTCTGAATATTTCTCATCAGTCTGTATCCAATGGAAGAGGATCCCAACACTGCCATCAGATAGATCAGCCAGTTGGAGAGCAGATAAAACCAGCCCAGCTTGTCCATAAGCCCGCTGGCACCGATTCCAAACATCACACCTACATACTTCAGGGCATAACCAAGTGACGGGCTAAAGAACAGTACCCATCCGATCAGTATCAGCACCATCGCATAAATATGCCGTACTGCACCCGGCCACTTTTCCACATATTGTCCCCATACAAATTTTTCCAGAATCAATATAATTCCATAATACAGTCCCCATGCGACAAAATTCCATGCCGCACCATGCCAGAATCCGGTCAGCATCCAGACGATCAGAAGATTGGTGATCGTTCTGGAGTCTCCTTTGCGGTTTCCTCCCAGTGGAATATACACATACTCACGGAACCAGGTACTCAGAGATATATGCCATCTTCTCCAGAATTCTGTCACACTCGTAGATACATACGGGTAATGGAAGTTCTCCAAAAACTCAAATCCGAACATCTTTCCAAGACCGATCGCCATATCCGAATATCCGCCGAAATCAAAATAAATCTGGAATGCATAAGAAATACATCCGATCCACGCAGTCATCACCGAATAGCTGCCCAGATGCATCGCTGCGATCTGCTCAAAAACCGCTCCTGTCGTATTTGCAAGAATTACCTTTTTGGCAAGTCCCCGTATAAAATACATGGCTCCCTGTCCGAACTTGGTCACGTTCATAGATCTGTGCTCCAACTGCTCCTCAATATCCACATACCGCACGATCGGTCCTGCGATCAGCTGCGGGAACATAGAAATATAAAGTGCAAAATACATCAGCTTTTTCTGCGGCTTTACCTCCCCCCGATATACATCGATAATGTAGGAAAGCGCCTGAAATGTATAAAAAGAAATCCCGATCGGAAGCGGCAGTTCTCTGTATGGAATATCAAACGGAAGAACTGCATTCACGGATTCCATCAAAAAGCCGTAATATTTGAAAAAGCCAAGAAGCAGCAGGTTTACAACCACCGCAAAAATCAGACTGTTTCGTTTTTTTCTGTCATCATCTGCCTTTTCGGCAATATCCAGACCGCACACATAGTTCAGACAAATGGATAGAATCATCAAAATGACATAAACAGGCTCTCCCCATGCATAAAAGAAAAGGCTTGCGATCAGCATGACCAGATTCTTGAACCGATACGGAACAAGAAAATATACTGCCAGTACAATCGGCAGAAATACAAATAAAAATGTTATACTGCTAAACAGCATCTTTTGTTCCCCCTGCGTTTCTATAAACTTTTTGAAAAAACAGACTTATAAGTCTCTGCTTTTGGAGAGACTGCGTAAAATACGAACTTCCCTCTTACAGAAATCTGAGCTTCATCCAAAAACTGCACCTGGTCAGGCGCATAACCGTCAAAGTCATTCCTTCTGTTCGCACGGCGCTGTTCTACAGCTGCCTTTACCTCTTCTGCCTGTTCCGTGGTCTTTGTTTTGACCAGTAAGATCTCCTGTGCTGACATACTGGATTCTGCCGTGTAGAGCATTACACCTTCATAATCTGCACTGTTGAGCCCATAATAACGCTTCAGCCCCTGCACTCCTGCTTTTTTCATAGCCTTCGTATCCAGAGATGCCTCTACTTTTTTCTCTACCGCAGCAAAGCTCTTCGTACTGCCGCTGGTGAAAATCAATAACAGTGCCACGTAAACAACGATCACTGCCACCAGTGCATACTTAATCACCACTGTTTTTTTGAGATTTTTTATCTTATCTGTCATAAAGTTGCTACCTCCGCCATACGTTTGAGCCAGATTGGATAAAAATCCGCCTTGAAATGAATTCCATCCTCTTCATAATAAGTATCTGAAACCAGCGAAGTATTATCTAAAAATGCAATCTGATTCTCATCACACATCTTCTGCAGTGCCGCATTGTACTCCGGAATCTTCTGAAATACAGGCTTTTCTTCCTGCTTCGCCGCACTGACCGGGAAGATAGAATTCACATACAAAGTTGTATCCGGCAATTTTTTACGCAGCTGGTCGATCACTGCTTTATACTCTTTGATAAATAAATCCGTATCCCCATTTGTTGCAATCACGTCATTCATCCCATAGGAAAGAAAAATAACCTGAGGGTTAATGTCTGCCACTGTTTTTATCTGATCATCCAGCTCATCCAATTCTACTCCGATCTTGGCAACCACACTGGATGCATTCAAAAGATCATACTCTGTAAATGCCTCAGAAATCGAATCTCCCATCACGACCGAACTGGAAAATAAGCTCTTATAGTTGATCTCACCACTTGCTTCCTGACTTTCCAGCTTGTCTTTCGTGTCCAGCTTGTTGATCTTTTTTTCAATATCTTTTACATTTTCTTTTTCTGTCGCTTTTATGATCGCAAGTCCCTCCTTCGTATCCACTGTTTCAGCGGAAAAATAGCTGATTCCTTCCGCGATCAGGGTAACTGCAGCAAGCACTGCGACTGCACCGGCTCCGATTATCACATGTTTTTTTTTCTGTCTCTTCATCCGTATCTTTTGTCCCCTTATTCTTACCATCTTATCTTATTTTATAATACGTTTTCCATGCTTAAAAGTCAACGTTCCTGATGATAGATTCTCTCGCTGATCTCTTGCATTTTCATGTCGATCATATGGAGCTGTTCTGCGCAGATTCCCAGATCTTCTGAAACAGAATCCGGAAATCCGTCCGTCTGTTTCTTATAATACAGTTTATGTTCTATACTTGCCCAAAAATCCATCGCGATCGTACGCATCTGCACTTCTACCTTCATCGGTTTTTTCTCATTCATAAAAAATACCGGTACTTCCAAAATCAGATGCAGACTTCTGTAACCGTTTGGTTTTGGATTCTTGATATAGTCCTTTCTCTCGATCAGTCTGATATCATCCTGCTCACATATTTTTTTCGCAAGCGTATAGATATCTTTCGGAAAACAGCAGATCACACGGATACCTGCAATATCACAGATATTTTCTTCTATGGCCTGTACACTGATCTCTATATTTTTTCTTTTCATCTTCTCCAGGATACTAATCGGTTTCTTGATTCTGCTTTCAATTGATAAGATTGGATTCTGATCAGAATTGATCGATAATTCGTGATTCAACACTTCAAATTTTGTCTTAACTTCCAGCAGTGCACACTGATACTGCATGATCAGCTTCTGAAACGGCATCGCTGATTCTAAAAGCCTCTCCGGTTCTTTCAACTCTGTCAATTCTTCAAATTTCATTTCTTCCATATTAACTGCCCTTCTCTTCTGTACTGATTCCATATAAAATAATATCCAATAACTCTGATATCTTCAGATTATGTTCTTCTATAAATCGGGAAAAATCTCCTGTACGGCTTGCTTTATTCTGGTAATATCCATTGTACATATTCTGAAACAGACTCAGATATTCTACTGCCATTTCCATACTGATTCCCTCTCTTAAACGAATCTTGGACAGCAAATGCCGGTATTGCTCTCTTATATAGGCATCATATCTTTCCATCACACCAAAAAGTGCTTCTTTTAAATGCTCTGCCGGATATAACATCACATTAAAAAATATATTTCTGTCATACGGATTTTCAGCAAAAAACACTTCCCGTCTCTCCAAAAAAATACGGATTTCTTCCCTTGCTGTCTTTGCCTCTTCTTTCCCTTCCTCCAGATAACTCATCAACTTTTCGAAGCTTTTCTTCACACAGTACAGATATAGCTCATCTTTATTTTTAAAATTATGGTAGATCAGCCCTTTTGCAATCTGATACTTACCGCATATCGCATTCAGCGAAACCGCATCGTAAGATCTGCTTCCAAACTCGATCGTAGCTGCATGTACAATTTTTTCACAAGTCTGTTTTGTCTTTTCTTCTTTTTTCATGCTGTTATCCTTTCTTTTTGACTACACAGTCTATAATAGGATACTATACAATTTTCTTACAATCAATATTTTTGCCTGTGTTTTTTTCTCTTTTTTATGGTATGATAGAGAAATCAATACTTATATTTTTTATCAGGAGGACATCCTTATGATCGCGTTAAAACTGACGAATGTCAAAGCCTGTATGTCTCATCTTCTTCTGATGGACACCTTCGATTCATTCCTTCTGATCGAAGGAGAGATCATGACATTCAATACGTTCAAAATAGACGGTTTTATTCAAAAAAACTTTTATACTTCTGAAGAACTGGAACAAATGGGCACACTCCCTGAATACGCTTACTGGAAGCAGCTTCGGGAATACTGCTTCTCCCTGATCAAAGGGAAAAAGACTCCGCTTGGATTTCGTTTTGTATTCAGTCTGTCTCCGAAAAATATTGCCCGCCTTATCGAGCAGAATGAACTCGGCCTGAATGCCGATGACATTCAGGGACTCTATTTGAATCTCCGCTATGATTCCACCGGACTTCAATGCATTACCGGTACATCTTTCAAATCCTTCTCCATGGACAAGTCGCTGGAACACGCCTGGGACAACATGGTACAGAAGTTTTTCCAGAAAAAAGGACTGGATTTCGAAATTTTGTAATCTGTAATTTTAGTTCAACGAATACCATTATATAAGACAGATCCACATTTTAATCTTAAAAATTATGAAAGTTTTTCTTAAGATTACAAAGTGATTTTATTGCCTTTTTCGTAAATGACATCTACGGTTTCATCAACTGGCATCGGATGGGACAAAGACAGGGAAGCGAAGCTTTCTAAACAATATAAAAGGGAGTCCGAAAAAGAAATGGTTCTAATCCCTTTCTTTTTCGGACTCCCTATATTTTTTTATTTTGTCAAAAGCATCATAATCTGATTACTTCTCTGTACAAATGCTGTCATCTCTTGTGGACTCAGTGGTTTGTGGGCAAGCAGCGCCAGATCATACAGCTGCTTACAGATCAGCTCTACATTCTCACCTTCTTTGTTCTCTACCACATACTGCACCAGTGGATGATCTGCATTCAGGATCAAGGACGCCTGTCCGCCGAACATACCGGTATCCATACCACCCATTCCATACATCTTCATCATCTCTTCCATACGTCTAGACTCTTCAGACAACACGGCCATGGAAGCAATATTCTCATCTTTTAATTTTTCTACTTTGACATCCAGTTTCTCATTATTCAGCACTTTTCTGAAGATTTCTGTCAGACTGTCTGCATTCTTCTGGAATGTCTCTTTTTCTTCTTCTGCAACTTCTGCTTTCAGAGACTCATGAACATCTGCATCGATTCTCTGGAATTTTACATTGTCATGCTTCTGCTCCAGATAGGTAATGAATGCAGAATCAATATTATGTGCCAGGATCACTGCATCCTGCCCCTGCTCTTTGAACATATTGATGTACTGACTCTGCTGCTGTTCATTCGTCACGTAGAAAATATTAGTCTTTGGTGTCTCTTTCGTCTCTTCTGAATCCGTTGTCTCCTCTGCCTTTGTCTCTTCTGCTGTTTCTCCGCCATTGGCCTTGATACAGTCTTCCAGAGTGAGATATTTGTGGTCAAGATTCTTAAACAACATCGAATCTTTTACTTTTTCTCCGAATTTTTCATCTTTCAGACATCCAAACTTGATAAACGGACTGATATCATCCCAGTATTTTTCATAATTTTCTCTGTCTGTTTTGAACATACCGTTCAGTTTGTCTGCAACCTTCTTAGAAATATAGTCTGCAACTTTTGTTACAAATCCATCATTCTGCAGTGCACTTCTGGATACATTCAGAGGCAGATCCGGACAGTCGATCACACCTTTTAATACCATCAAAAATTCCGGAATCACTTCTTTGATGTTATCTGCAATAAATACCTGATTGTTATACAGTTTGATCTTTCCTTCAATGGAATCATACTCTGTATTGATCTTCGGGAAGTACAGGATTCCTTTCAGATTAAACGGATAATCCATATTCAGGTGAATCCAGAACAGTGGCTCCTTGTAATCCATAAATACTTTTCTGTAGAACTCGATATAATCATCCTTTGTGCAATCGCTCGGATTTTTTGTCCAGAGTGGATGAATATCGCTTAAGGAAACCGGACGTTTTACAATTTTAGCTTTCTGTTTCGGCTCACCTTCTTCACCTTCTTTTGGCTCTTCTGTGATATGTTCTACCACTTCATCCGTATCCAGAACATCTGCCTCATCGATTGTCTCATACTCCGGCTCTGCATTGGCCTTGGAGAGGAAAATCTCTACCGGCATGAATGAGCAGTATTTTTCCAGCACTTCTCTTGCACGGTATTCATTTGCAAATGCAAGACTGTCCTCGTTCAGATATAATGTAATCTCTGTACCAACCTCTGTACGGTTTCCTTCCTGCATCTCATACTCTGTACCGCCTTCACTTACCCAGTGTACTGCGGCTGCACCCTCTTTATAAGACAACGTATCAATCTGCACTTCGTCCGCTACCATAAACGCAGAATAGAATCCCAGACCAAAATGTCCGATCATTTCATCCTCTGTCGTCTTGTCTTTATATTTCTCCAAAAACTGTGTGGCACCGGAAAATGCGATCTGTGTAATATACTCTTCCACTTCTTCTGCTGTCATACCGATACCGTTGTCAATGAACTTCAGCGTCTTTTCTTCCGGATTGACAATGACCTGAATCTTTCCTTTATAATCATCGGGAAGCTCACACTCACCCATCATATCCAGCTTTTTATATTTTGTGATCGCATCGCATCCGTTGGACACTAATTCACGAATGAAAATATCATGGTCAGAATATACCCATTTTTTAATGATCGGAAATATATTCTCGCTGTCGATAGATAAATTACCTTTTTTTGTTCCCATATCTAAACACTCCTCTTTCTTTACAAACTCACCCGTCCTGCGGGTTTTCTTCTGTCTATGAAGTATTTTAGTACACCATGTTTTAAAAGTCAACAGAAAATTAGCACTCTTTTCAGTTGAGTGCTAATAAAATTATGAACTCTATAAACTTTTTATAAACAAGAAACAAATACAAAATACTCCTGTCAAGTGGTATAATCAATTCTGTCAGCTTATTCACTCTTTCCAAAGAAAAGGAGGTTTTCAAAATGGAACAGAATTTTTCACTTACTTCGGTGCATACTGACAAACAGATTCAGGAAATTTCCAATCTTGCTTCTGTTATCTGGCATGAGCACTTCACTCCCATTATCGGCATACAGCAGGTAGAATATATGCTGGAAAAATTCCAGTCTTTTCATGCCCTGAAAGAACAGATGGAAACCGGATATGAATATTTTCAGATTTTTGACAATACAGAGTTTTGCGGGTACTGCGGGATTCATCAAGAAGAAACTACACTGTTTCTAAGCAAACTCTATTTAAAAAAAGAGGCGCGAAACCGACACCTCTCTACAAAAACGATCCAGTATTTAAAAACTCTCTGTCAAAAACGCGGTCTCTCTTCCATCTGGCTTACGTGCAACAAATACAATACGAATACCCTTGCGGTCTATCATCATCTTGGATTTGAGACGGTTCGTTCACAGGTAGCGGATATTGGAAACGGATATGTCATGGACGATTATATCCTGGAATGCAGAGTCTGACCGTACTCTGCATTTTTCTTTTGTCTATTCTTTATAAAACTCTCCATAATCAGTAGAACCAATTTTCTCACTCGGCTCAAGCGTAACGGCCGCCCCTGTTGTCTGTATTTCTGTTCCTTTTGGAATCGGTACATTCTCATAACTGAGTTCCAATTCTTTTGGTGCAAACGAAATCACCTCTACTCTGCGTTCTTCATCTGCTGCAAATTCTGATAAAAATGAATCCGGAAGTGTCATCATAAGATCATTCCAGTCCGGTTCAGACTTCACATTATAAAGCCCCTCTGGAAAATCACGCCCCGCAGTCATTGTCTGTCCTACTTCTACTCGCACTGAATCCTGCAGTGGATTTGTCTCTCCATGAAGCCTTTCTGTCTGCGCACAATCCGAACGGAATTGAAGTGCTGCCCCGCTTTTCACTTCCAAAAGAGCTCCATCGTATAAACGCAGATCATCCATCACAGCTGCCTGATTCGGATTTTCAGGGTCATTTCCAATCTGTTGCCAGATGTAAATTCCATTCTCATCATCGATCAAATAAATCGCACTTTCCCCATCCTGCGCCTCTACTGTATAAATTCCCTCTGGAATATGAACGCCAACCTCATAATATCCTCCGGTAAGAACTTCATCGTATGCTTCGCCTGTCTCAGAAAGCTGTCTCTTTGCAAACTGATATTCATCATATTCCTCTCCCGACTGACTCTGCCCCTTCTCTTGTTCCTCGAAATAACTGTTCAGTGCAACGGCACCAACTGCTGCCACAAGCAGGATTACGCTTCCGATCGCCAGACCCTTCCCGATCTTCTGCACCGCATCACGCGGCTGTGAATCCTGCATCTTTACGCTTTCATTAAGATGATAGACTTTCTTTGTGTTTTTTTCATTATCAAGCCCGCATTCCACGCACCGTCCGTTTACCAGTTTTCCACCACACAGATAACATCTCTTTCCCCCAAGCATAAGCCCTCCCATTCCTGCTGCTTTTTCAGCTTTGCAGACACATCATTTCCTGTTATCATTTACTTTTTACAACATCCAGCGCTTTCTGCAGCTGATTGTCACTGGTCGGATTCGACGCATCGTAGGTATATTCTACCTCCACATCCGGCTGAATTCCTTTTTTATGGATGTTTTCTCCACTCGGTGTAAAATACTCCGCCGTCGTGATCTTGATCATCGTATCATCCTCAAAACTAAATAATTCCTGCACGATTCCCTTTCCGTACGTCGTGGTTCCCACAAGGGTACCAATTCCGTAGTCTTTTACGGCACCGGCAAAAATCTCTGACGCGCTGGCACTGTAGCCATTTACAAGCACTGCCAATGGTTTCTGAAATTCATGCTTTCCATCGCAGTCGTAGGTTTCTTCATTCCCGTATTTGTCTTTAATAGAAACGATTCTTCCTTCCGGAAGGATCAGTTTCAGCATCTCTACAACAGTATCCAGGTTTCCTCCCGGATTATTCCGAAGATCGATAACAAGTCCTTCCATCCCCTGAGCTTCCAGATCTTCCAGTGCGGACTTGAACTGTTCGTAAGTCACATCTTCAAACCCCTGCACAGAAATATATCCTATCTTATCTTCCTTCATCTCATGCTCGACTGTCTGTGACTGAATTTTTTCTCTCACAGCTGTCAGCGTGTGCTCTTCCCGGTCTTCTCCTCGATAAACGGAGAGTTTCACCTCTGTTCTTTCTTCACCTTTAATCCAGGATACAACCTCAGACGTATCCTGATCTTCAATCTTATGGTCATCGACCTGATACAGGATATCTCCTTCTAAAAGCCCTGCCTTTTCTGCCGGACTGTCTTCATAGACCGTTGTAATCGTGATCTCCCCGGTCTGTACATTCTGCATCATAGCGGCTCCGATCCCCGAATATTCTCCCGAGGTGCTCTCTTTGATCTCTTTTGTCTCTTCCTCATTGTAATATACCGTATACGGATCATTGAGTGCACTCAAAAATCCGGCATACACTGCATCTTCCAGATCCTCCTGCTTTACATCATCACTGTAGAGATAATACTGATCGATCATTTTTTCAATTTTTTTAAATTTTGCTTCGGTCTTTTTCTCTGCCCGCTCCTGCTTGGCAGTCACACTGTCCTTTTGCAAAAGCAATCCGGAAAGCTCCGGTACCTTTGTGCAGACTCCTACTGCAAATAACATAATAAGGGCGCCTGTGAGCGCCCCTTTTATAAAACTTTTATGTCTGTTCATACTCTGTTACCAACTTTCGGTATTTTAGAAATACTGATCCGGACTGACTGCAACTCTATTTAACTCTACCTGGAAATGCAGATGTGGTCCTGTGGACTGTCCTGTAGAACCAACTGCACCAATCTGCTGGCCTCTTTCCACATACTGTCCCGCACTTACACAAATACTGCTGTGGTGCATATATTTTGTCACCAGACCGTTCCCGTGATCGATAACTACCCAGTTACCGGCGCTGCTGCTGTATCCGGCGATGATCACACGACCGGCTGCCGCGGCATATGTAGGTGTTCCGGTCGGCGCAGCATAATCGTTTCCTTTGTGTCCGCCGACTTCAAACTCACGAATTTCTCCAAAATAACTGGACTGGTAACTCATTCCCGGACACGGATGTGTGAAATAACCACTTCCGCTGGATACATTGCCGGATGACGGAGGTGTCACTGTGGAACCGCCTCCTGTACCACTGCCTGTATTATTATTGGAATTATTCTGATTCTGCTGCTCTTGCTGCTGTAACTGCTGCTGTCTTGCTGCCTCAGCCGCTTCTTCCTGGCGTCTCTTCTCTTCCTCCACCAGCTTCTGCAGTGTCTCCATCTTGCTGCCGAGCTGACTGCTTAAATCTGCCAGCTGAACATCCTTTTCTTTTAACAATGTCTGCGCCTGTGTCTGCTGGTTCACAAGATCCGTCTGAAGTGTATTTAATTCCTCATACTCTTTCTGCAGCGCCGCTTCCTGCTCTTCCACTGCCTTTACTGTCTTCTGGAATTCTTTTAACTTATCTCTATCATATTCAGACAGCTTGGAAATATACTCTGTTTTATTCAAAAAATCACTGATATTTTCACTGTCAGCAAGAACTTCAATAAATTCCATATTTCCATTCTCGTACATATATTTGATGCGGATCTTCATACTCTGGTACTGTGTATTTTCTTCTACTTTAGCCTGCACCAGATTTTCTTCTGCTTCTTTGATCTCCGCCTGCTTTGCATCCAGCTTGGACTGTGTCTTTTCCATCTCTTCTGCAATCTTTTTCAACTCTGTCTCAACAGTCGTCTTCTCTGCCTGCACACTGTCCTTTTGCTGCTGCAGCTGATCTACTGCATTCTGTGCATCCTGTACAGTCTCCGCATGTACCGGAAGTACCGTTCCGACAGAAAGCGCCGCTGCCAGACATAATGCTGTCACTTTTTTCATACGTTCTTTCATATGTTCACCTATACTTTCAAATGCTTGCGTACTGTAAAGAAACTTCCCAGGAATCCGATTCCTACTCCAAGCAGAAGTCCGATTGGAAGCAGGTAGCGATATACATCTCCTACCGGCAGGAATTCCACGATATTTTTCAGGATCTGGAATTTTGTCATCACATATCCCACTGCTCTTCCATAAAGTGCATACAATAATGCCAATGGAAGTACCGCTCCGACAATTCCGATGATCAGACCTTCCAGCACAAATGGAGAACGTACTACAAAGTCCTTTGCACCGATATATTTCATAATTGCAATTTCTTCTTTACGAACCGTAATACCCATGGTTACGGTATTGCTGATCAGGAAGATCGAAACTCCAAACAGGATCAAAATGATCGCGATTGACACATATCCAACCAGTACATTGACACTGGAAAGTGTATTCGCCACAACATCTGATTTATTGACTTTTCTGACTCCGTCCAGTCCCTCCGCAAACTTTACCAGTTCCTTCTGTGTTGCAGAAAGTGATTTGCTCTTGGAGATCATATTGCTGTCCTTGTCCTCCTGCGGTTTCATATAAACCGCATAACTGCTGGAGCCTGCAAGCGGATTGTCATCCTTAAATCCATCTGCCAGTTCCGGATTGTCTCCAAAGTACTCTTCTTTAAAACTGTTCCATGCATCATCTTCCGAAACATACTCTACTTTCAGAACATCATCCCTGCTGCGAAGCTCCTTGCCAATCTCCTCGATCTGACTTTCTGTTGCATCCTCATCAAAAAATACTGTAATCGCCACGCCTTCCTCTGCAGTCTTTACAAAATGCTGCAGATTCAGCACGATAGAAAAGAACAGTCCGAACAGAAAAATACAAGCTGACATTGTCGCAATAGATGCGATAGAGAACATTTTATTTCTCCCGATGTTCTTAACTCCCTGTTTTCCTACGTATCCTAATGTACTAATCCTCATCTATATACCCACCTTTTTGTTCATCACTCACGATCACGCCCTGTTTCATCGTAATAACTCGTTCGTTCATCTCGTTTACGATCTCCTGGTTATGTGTAACAACAAGTACTGTCGTTCCTCTGTCATTCGCCTCTTTGAGAAGACTCATGATTTCCCACGAATTGGTAGGATCCAGGTTACCGGTCGGCTCGTCGGCCAACAAAATTGCAGGTTCATTTACGATTGCTCTGGCAATCGCCACTCTCTGCTGCTCTCCACCGGAAAGCTCCTTCGGGAAAGCTTTATATTTTTGCGCCAGACCTACAAGAGAAAGTGCTGCCGGCACTTTTCGCTTGATCACTCTTGTCGGTGTTTCTGTCACACGAAGTGCAAACGCGATATTCTCATAAATATTCCGGTCCTTCAACAGACGGAAATCCTGAAAGACAACCCCGATGCCTCTTCTGTATTTTGCAATGTTCCGATGTTTCATCCGTTTTAAATTCTGCCCGTTTACAATAATCGTGCCTTCTGTAGGCTCCAGTTCCTTCATGATCAGACGAATCAATGTGGATTTTCCGGAACCGCTGTCTCCTACGATAAAAACGAACTCTCCCTGTTCGATCTTAACAGACACACCGTTTAACGCAGCATTCCCTTTGGAATACTCCTTCGTTACATCTCTTAATTCAATCATCATGCTCCTCCTAATTATTCATACTTTATCGGACGAAGTCCGCCCGCCGCAGGCATACATTGCGGGATGCCCGGATGGGTATACTTTATCGGACGTAAATCCGCCTGCTTAATATTCCAGCGTCTCCATGTATTTCATATATTTTACGACCATCAGTGCAATCTTGAATGTGATCGCATCTTCAAATACACGCAGATCCAACCCTGTACTTTTCTGAAGCTTATCCAGTCTGTACACGAGTGTATTTCTGTGAATATAAAGCTGTCTGGATGTCTCTGATACATTGAGACTGTTCTCAAAGAACTTGTTGATCGTAGTCAGTGTCTCCTCATCAAATTCATCCGGTGATTTCCCCTCAAAAATCTCTTTGATAAACATCTTGCAAAGCGGGATCGGCAGCTGGTAGATCAGACGTCCGATTCCAAGTGTGCTGTATGCTACAATGTCTTTCTCATCAAAGAAGATCTTGCCGACATCCAACGCCAGTTTTGCTTCTTTGTAGGACTTGGAAACTTCCTTGATGTCGTTGACAACCGTTCCATAGGCAATGTGGATTTTGTCATCCTCGGACTCAGCCCGCAGGATCTCCATCATTTCTTTGGCCATCTTTTCAAGCTCTCTGCTTCCGTCCTTATCAGCCAGCTCTTTGACAACAATGATATTTTTCTCATCTACTGCTGTCACGAAGTCTCTCGACTTTCCGCTAAGCAGGTTTCTGACATTATCCAGAGCAACACTGTCTTTTTCGTGTGATGTCTCAATAATAAAGATAACACGTTTTGCTTCTGTGTCAATATGTAATTTTTTTGCGCGATTATAAATATCTACAAGAAGCAGGTTGTCAAGAAGCAGATTTTTGATGAAATTATCCTTGTCAAAACGCTCCTTATATGCTACCAGAAGACTCTGAACCTGGAACGCTGCAATCTTACCCAGCATGTAGACATCTTCGCTCTCTCCGCCTGCCAGCAGAACATACTCAAGCTGCTGCTCATCAAAGATCTTGAAGAACTGACATCCCTGGATCACCTGGCTGTCTGCCGGAGATTCTACAAAAGACAACACCGCGCTTTCATAATTCCATGTATCCTCAAATGTCGTAGCAAGCGCCTTTCCTTCTGTATCCAGAACGCAAAAGTCAATTCTGGAAATTCCTTTTAATCCTTCGATTGTGTTTTGAAGTATCTGATTTGAAATCATACCTTTTTTCCTCCGCTTATCTACTCGTTTCCATGTGCATATTTCACAATTTTTTTACTCTTTCACTTTTGTCTGCACAACCCATATTTTATATACTAAGGCAAAACATCAAAAAAAGAAAGAGGAAATCCACTTTTTTTATGCATTTCCTCATAGTTTTTACAAAAAATTCATATTTATACGGCTATACATAGTATACAAACCGAAGCTTTTTTATTCTTCACTTCTCTGCTGCCGTCCCACCTGGTAACGGAACACTTTCCTGCGCAGAAATCTTTGAATCTTTCCTTTTTTCTGCTTTTTCATATAGATTTCTTTCAAAACGCTCCCGCATCCAAACCACACTCTTGCATTTAACAATGCGCTGTTCCTCTGTATCAAAAGCTCCTGCTCCGGTGATGGAAGCAGGGAAAAAATGCAATCTGTCTCAGCACCATTGACCGCATTGATCACCTGCTCTATTCCCGCACCATCCGGCGGCAGAACGCCTCTTCCTGCCAGGATCAGCTTTCTGTCATGTTCCCGGATCGCGGATTCCATCTCTAAAAGCTCTGTTTCTGACTGTGCCACAAGAAATACACGCTTTTTGTTTCTCTGTATATAGCGGAGAAACATCTTTAAAAACACCTGTCCCGCCGTATCACGCAGCAGCGTCTTTTCTCTGACTCCTGCCGCCTCCAGAATCTCCGTCTCTCCCGGCAGCACCAGATTCAGTGATTCCACTGCTTCTTTCCATCCCGGCATATCTTTCCCTTTCAGCAGCATGTCCATCGTGATGATCTCAACTGTATTAATAGAATCACTTTCCATGTACTGCACCACTTTCTGCATCGCTGCTTTTGCACTCGTCTGATAGAGTTCTATATTCAAGATATTGATCTTCTCATTCATCTGTCTCACCTGTACTTTTTTCCCAGTCGTAAAATTGTATCAAAAACAAGAAGATTTGTAAAGTATTTTATTCTCTTTGACGATACCAGGCACCTGATTGTGTTCTTCATTTACATGTTTTCCACTGCTGCGCGTTCGATCGAAAGCCCTTTCGTATAACGCTCCATAAAGCTTCGGTAACCTGCGACACCTTCCTCTTCTGGATTCAAAACGGAAATCTCGCTGTCTTGAAACACTGCTTCTGCCAGATACTGATCCAGTGTTCTTCCGTTTTTTTCCTGCATAAAGGCTGCCAGAAGCGCAATTCCCCATGCGCCGCCTTCTCCTGCGGTCTCCATCACTGCCACCGGAATCTCCATGGCATCGGCCATGATCTGCTGTCCTGCCCCTTTTGTCTTAAACAGTCCTCCGTGCCCCATAATCCGGTCTGACTGTACGCCTTCTTCTCTCTTTAAAATGTCCATTCCGGTTTTAAGTGCTCCAAGTGCTGTATACAAATTGACACGCATAAAATTTGCCAGATTAAACCTGGAATCCGGTGTACGTACAAACATTGGCCTTCCCTCTTCAAATCCCGTAATATGTTCTCCGGATAAGTATCCGTAGGAAAGCAGTCCGCCTCCGTCTGCCTCTCCCTCCATTGCCTTTCTGTAAAGAGTTCCGTACAGTTGGTTTCTGTCCACATCCATCCCCATCGTCTCCAGAAACTCTGCAAACAGACCGACCCACGCATTCAGATCCGAGGTACAGTTATTGCAGTGGACCATGGCGACCGGATCTCCGGCCGGTGTTGTTACCATGTCGATCTCACGATGAACACCTTTCAATTCGTTTTCCAGTACAAGCATGGCAAACACAGACGTTCCTGCAGATACATTTCCGGTACGAACTGTCACACTGTTCGTCGCAGTCATTCCGGTTCCGGCATCTCCCTCCGGCGGACACATCGGGATTCCACCTTTCAATGTGCCGGACTCATCCAGAAGTCTTGCCCCCGCTTCTGTCAAAGTTCCCGCCTTGTCTCCTGCACACAGCACTTTCGGAAGGATCTCTTCTATCTTCCACGGATATTCATTCTCCCGGATCAATTCATCAAACTGTGACAGCATCTTTGGATGATAGTCTCTGATGGAAGAGTCGATTGGAAACATTCCTGCCGCATCTCCGATTCCAAGTACACTCTCTCCGGTCAGTTTCCAGTGAAGATATCCACTCAGCGTGGTGATAAAACGAACTTTTGAAACATGCGGCTCCTGATTTAAGATTGCCTGGTACAGATGGGCAATACTCCAGCGCTGCGGAATATTGTACTGAAACACATCGGTAAGTTTATCCGCTGCCTCTTGCGTGATCGTATTTCTCCAGGTACGAAATGGCACCAGAAGTTCTCCATTTTCATCAAATGCCAGATAGCCATGCATCATGGCGCTGATCCCGATTGCTTTTGTCCCCTCCAGTTCCACTCCATAACGGGAACCAACCTCTTCTCTCAGACTACGATAACACTCTTTAAGTCCTCTCCAGATCATATCCAGATGATAGGTCCAGATTCCATCCTCATACTGATTCTCCCAGTCATAGCTTCCTGATGCAATCGGTGTATGGTCTGCTCCTGTCAGGACCGCCTTGATCCTTGTGGAACCAAATTCAATTCCAAGATATGTCTCTTTGTTTCTGATCTGCTCTGCAAAGTTACTTTTTCCCATTGCTTTTTCTCCTCCTGCCTGAATTCTCGTTCTATATGGTTAATCTCATACTGTTCTCACTATATAACAATTTTTCTTCAAATACAACTTGGCGTATTTCCTAAATATTCCCTTTGATTTTTGATAAAAAGTTACTGTTCACAGTCACTTTTTGTCAAAAATATAAAAAGAGACTCTGTCTTTCTCAAACAAAAACAAAGCCTCTCTTTTTTCCTTTCACACTCTGACTCAGGCAGGATCTTCCGCAGATTTCCGGCGTCTCCTGGTCATCAGACCACCGATACGCCCGGTTTCCTTTGAAGACAAAGATTTCCATCCTTCCTCCAAAACCTGGTCCAAAAGTCCCAGTTCTTCTGCAATTTCATATTTCATCCTGTCTTTTTCTTCCATTGACGGAATCTCTTCTCGAGTGATCTTTTTCTGTTTCATATTCAGAGCATCTCCTTCCTTTTCCAGAAGTATTGCCCCAAATATCTGATTTCATTCGCCTATTTCTGATCCGGCATGATCACTGACGCAATAAAATATGCCAAAAGACCGGTTCCAACACTGGCGCAGATAAACAAAACCATTCCAAGCCGGATCAAAACCGGATCCACGTTGAAATATTCCGCGATTCCTCCGCACACTCCACACAATACTCTGTTTTCTCTTGAACGATATAATCTTTTCGGTTCCATATTCTTACTCTCCTTTCGCAAATGCAATATTGACAGTTCCCATACCACACTCGATGTCCATTTCTTTTCCGGCATGATTGTTGATATTCTGGTTTCCTGCCGGCTTCGTAAATTCATCATCTCCAATCTGAATGCTTCCCATACCACAACTGACACTATAATTATAATCGGTCATTTTTCCGCTATCCTGAAACTCAATGGTTCCGATCCCACATTCGAGATCCAGATCACTGTTCACGCTTCCTTGCAGCGAGATCGATCCGGTTCCTGCTGAGGCACTCACTTCCCCTGCTTCAAATCCCTGAATATCCGCTGTCCCGGTCCCTATGGAAATATCCAACTCTCCGGTCCTGATATCACACATGTACAGCGTACCGGTTCCTAGGGATGTGGAAATCCCCTCCAGATTGTCCGGAACGTGAATAATCAGCTCTCCTGCGTTGTTTTTTCCGATATTCTTCCAAAGCCTGGTATCCTGGGCACGAATCTCCAGAGTATCTTCATCTCTGTAAATCGAAAGATCCTCTAAAAGCTGCGGATCCATATTTCGGGTCGAAACCTCGATCTGATTGGAATCTGATCGTTCCATGATCAGTTCTACATAAGAAAGTTCGATATCCAGTTCGCTGATTCCTTCCAAATCTTCTGTTATCTCCGGTGAAACTTCTTCGTCGATATAATCCAGTTCTTCATCCATCTCCTCCGGTTCTGAATACTTCTGTGACCACCAGTGATCGTTTTCCAGATACTGCATCCCACGCCTTCCATATTCCTGAAGATCCCGTACTCCTCCGAGAACAGTACCTGCCACTGACAGGACAACTCCGATCCCTGCACAGATTCCACAGCTGATCAGTAGAATTTTCCAACCTTTTTTCATCTATTCAGACACCGCCTTTCTGTGAAACGGCTTCCGGCACAGTTTCACGATAAACCGAAACATCGCCGGATACATTACAATGCAAAGCTTTCCGGTAAATAATGTTGCCAGTACTCCAAGCGCGATCAGGATCAATCCAATCCCTGCCATCAAAAGTACTGCAGGTACTGAATGAATGGCGATTCCTACGCCGATCCCTGTCACCGCGACTACAAATCCGGCAAGTACGACTGCCAGCGATGCAATCACCAGTGCTGCAAAAAAGCAAACTGCTGCGATCAGAAGCCCGGCAATCACACCAAAAATTCCCACACCGACCGGAATCACAACCGGACATACGATCAACGCAATGAGTACGATCAGTGCGATCTTTACCAGTTTGTCGTTCCTGCCTTGCGATGCCTCATAAGAGTACTCTCCTGTCTGTCCACTCTGGTAGGAATAACCTTTTCTTTGCGGCACCTCTTTCTTCGATGCCCACTCCTGCTCATATCCATTCTCTGTAAACTCACCGTCATTTCCCGTATGCTTTAAATCATTCTTGATCATAGCTGCCACACGCTGCGGACTCTCCAGCTCCCGGATCACTTCTGCCTCGTTGTCTGCTCCTGCATCATCAAAATAGTCTTCATAGTACTGCAGGGCTTCTTCTCTTTCGTCTGCCGGAATATCCCCTAACAGCGCTTTTAGTTTTGCCATAAATTCCTCTCGGTTCATCCCGTCACTCCTCCCTCAAAAATTTCCTGGATCTTTCTGGAATAATTCTTCCACTCTACCTGGTACAGGTTCAACTGTGCCATTCCCTTTTCTGTCACTTTATAATATCTCCGGTTCCGCCCATCGTACTGACGGTCATATACTTCCAGACATTCATCTTTCTGCAGTCGTCTCAACACCGGATACAACGTAGACTCTGATACATTGATCGCACTGCGCACATCCTGTGTGATCTTATAGCCATACGTGCCTTCACTCTCATGCGAGACGACCGCCAGCACGATCGCATCTAAAAGTGCAGCTCCTGTATTAAATACCATCCAACCGCTCCTTCCTATGCTGTTTTCTCTTTAATACTGTTCTTATACATATATTATATTTTGTATAATATAGATTGTCAATATAATATTGTTTAAGATTTTCTAAAGAACTCTTTCTATTTTCTAAACGCAAAGAAGCAGCAGAACAATCTGTGTCTGCTGCTTGTCACTACCTCTGCCAGTTCCAGAGCCCAACACCAATCTGCAGGAGCAAAATCAGTGGAACCCCCAGATAAAATAACGGTTTCCTTATCTTATGATGAAATACAAACATTCCGGCCAGTGCTCCCGGAGAGCCTCCCGCTGCCGCAAAAAGAAGCAGTGTCTTTTCCGGAATCCTCCACCTGCCTTTTACTGCTTTCCATTTATCGATCCCGAACACCAGAAATGCCGCCACATTGGCTGCCAGTAAATAAATCAGTACATAACTTTCCATTTAAACGTTGATTTCCTTTCCAAGAGCAAATGAATAAATGATCTTTTCTTTGACTGCCTTTCCTGTAATCTGTGACAGGGCGCGGGCATAGTATGTAAGCTGTGACTGGTATCTCCGAACAAGTTCATCGGCCGTTCTTACCCGGTCTGTCTTATAGTCTAAGACTACAAGTCCGTCTTCCTCTTCAAAATACACATCTATGATTCCCTGCACCAGAAGCTGTGCTCTGCATTCTGTATCCGGATAAATTTCTCCTGAATCCACCCCCAGCACAAAGGGCTGCTCTTTGTACAACTGTTTTTTCTTTGCCGCCTGATGCATCCGTTTCCCGCTTTCACATTGCAGAAACTTCAGGAAATCTTCCGTTTTTACAGCCTCTGCGATCTCCGGACTGATCCTTCCTTCTGTCTGAAGATGTTTCAAATGTTCCTCCAGACTTTCTCTGGTATATTCTTTTTCAAAATCAAGAAGCTCCAGAAATTTGTGGTACGCGGTTCCTCTGACTGCTCCGGATGCCGCTTCTTCCGCTCCTAAAAATCTCGGAACAAGAGGCACTGCTTCCGGTTCCTGATATAATACCTCTCCTGCCTCCTCTTCCATGTAGGCCCGTTTTTTAAGTTCTGAAACTGTAAATTTCATCTGAAAACGCTGTTCTTCCGCAAACGGATATGCAAAGTCCAACTGTCTTTTCAGCTCTTCCCGGTATCCGGCATCATGAATCTGATTTGTATCCCAGTTTTCCAGTACATTTCGAGTCAGTTCATCCGCCGCTTCCCAGGCTCCCTCCATCTGAGCCGCGCCCAGACCGTCAACAACGGTAATTCCGATCGAACTTTCTGCCGGGGATGCCGCAGGAAGCAGCCAGTCCAGATACGAATTCGCAGAAAGAACTTCATATGGAAGAAATGCTGTTTTTTCCCTTGTGGAAAGTGTTTCCAGCTTTGTCCGTGCATCTTTGCACACTCCCGTCAGAATGAGTTTTTCCTTTGCTCTTGTCATTGCCACATAGAGCACCCGCATCTCTTCCCCTAAGTTTTCCACTGCCACCTGTTTCTGGATTACTTTTTTTAACAGTGTCGGAGCCTTTGTTCTCTTTTTCAGATCAATCACATCCATTCCCACACCAAGCTCCGGATGGATTACAATACTGCCCTTCACATCCTGCGTATTGAAAAGTTTTCCCATACCTGCCACGATCACGATTGGAAATTCCAGCCCCTTGCTTTTGTGGATACTCATGATACGGACTGTATCCGCCTGTTCATCTGCAAGATTCGCCTCTCCATAATCCACATTATATTTTTTGAGCTGTTCAATATACCGCACAAAATTGAACAGTCCCTTATAGCTGGTTCCTTCATAGGCTGCTGCCTTTGCGACCAGCATCTGTACATTTGCCATTCGCTGTGCACCACCCGGCATCGCCGAAATACACATACCGTACCCCGTTTTTTCTATAATCTCCCACAACAGATCATGCATCGCTGTATATGGAAGCATATCCCGGAATTCCGACACCTGGCAAAGGAAGTTTTTCAGTTTTTGCTGCAGGATTGGTTCCTTCTCCTTTTCATCATCAGACGCATAGGCGTGAACCGCTTCATAGAAAAAGAGTTCCGGATACGTACTTCTTATCTTTGCCAGTTCTCTCGCATCCAGCCCCGCAAACGGTGACGTAAGTACTGCCGCCAGCGGCAGATCCTGACGCTCATTGTCCAGAATCTGCAGATAATCCAGAAGAACACTGACTTCATACGTTTCAAAATATCCTTCTCTGCTTCCCACATGTGCAGAAATTCCTTCTTCTGCCAGAACCTGAGCAAACACATCTGCCCAGCCTTTGATGCTTCTCGTCAGGATCACAATATCTTTATATTGTACCGGACGGTATTCCTTTGTCTTTTTATCCACCACCTGCCCCTGTAAAAGCAAGAGTTTGATGCGGTCTGCCACTGCCCGGGCTTCCAGACGGCGTGCATTGTCCTCTTCTTCCAGCTCCTGTGCATCTACTAAAAGAAGCTCTGCCCGATTTGCCGATACTCCGTTTTGCTCCCTGCTCTTTGGATAATCAGCTCCCGGATAAAGTGCCGCACGGGCATCATACTCCACACCGCCCACACTTTTGTGCATAATCTGCTCAAACACGTAGTTCGTGGCATCCAGCACCTCCTTGCGGCTTCGGAAATTCCGGTCCAGATCGATTCGCTGCTTCTCGCTGTCTGCCTGGCTGTATGTATCATATTTTTCCATAAACAGTTCCGGTCTGGAGAGGCGGAAACGGTAAATACTCTGTTTGACATCTCCTACCATAAACACATTGTAACTTCCGCGGCTCACAGTAGACACACTGGTCAGAATCGCTTCCTGGATCAGGTTGCTGTCCTGATACTCGTCGATCATCACTTCCTCAAACTGCTCCTGATATTCTCTCGCCACAGCAGATGGTACCAGACTTCCGTCTTTTTCTTCTGTCAGAATCTGCAGGGCAAACTGCTCCATGTCCTGAAAATCAATCACATTGCGGCTTCTCTTTTTCTCTGCAAACAGCCTTGCAAAGGTTGTCACAAGAAAGACCAGTTCTTCCATGGTACTTCCTGTATTTCGCAAATCTTCTGCCAGTTCCTCGGGCGTTTCGTAAAAACAGGTTTCCTGCAGATCTTTTACCATCTTCTTGGCTTTTTCCCGCAGCATCTTCACTGCTTCTTTCTTCTCTGGATCAATCGTCTCATCCTTTTTGGCAGAAAGCCGCTTCCATGCAATCTGATTGACCTTCCCGTAAAATGCTTCAAACGTCTCTGCCTTTTCCATAGTCTCGATCATCATAAGATCCGCTTCCAACGCCTCTGCATACAGATACGGTCCGTCAGACTCCTCACAGATATGCAGCGCCTCATTCAGCAGAATCCTTGCCCCCTGCAGGTTCTGACGGATACTTTCGATCAGGATCTGTACAAATCCAGCGTCAGAAAAATGTTCGTTTTCCACCTGATAATTGTCCACACACGCATTCAGCCACTTTTCCGGCTGTGGATAGCTGCCCGCATATTCGTATAACTGCAGGATCACTTCTTCCAGCTGCCTGTCACTTCTCCCCGTAGAAAATTTCTCTGCAAATTCCAGAAAAGCCTCCGTTCCCTCATCATAGCAGGACTCCAGCATTTCCTCCAGAACATCCTGACGCAGTAATTTCAACTCCCCTTCTTCTGCGATCCGAAATCCCGGATCCAGATTAATGGCATGAAAATGCTCCCTTATCACAGACAGGCAAAAACTGTGGATTGTTGTGATCCGGGCGCTGTGGATGAGCGTTGCCTGCCTCTGTAAATGCACATTTCCCGGTGTGTCTTCCAGGGCATTTTCAATGGCATCCCGGATTCGCTCTTTCATTTCCGCTGCTGCCGCTTCGGTAAATGTCACGATCAAGAGCCTGTCTACATCCAGCGGATCCCTCTCATCCAACAGTCTCTGAATGATCCGCTCTACCAGAACCGCCGTTTTTCCGGAACCGGCCGCTGCGGAGACCAGAATATTCCTGTTTCTTAATTCAATGACCTTTTTCTGATCTTCTGTCCACTGTACACTCATGACGGTTCCTCCCTGTTTTCGATTTCTTCTTCCATCCGGCGGATGACTTCTTCTTTCGAGTACTTTTCCAGACTCCGGTACGCATAACCGTCCAGCCTTGGATCAAACCCGCAGATATCCCGGTATGCACAGTAGTCACACCCTGTACTTCCATTCAACTCATATGGATTTGCCTGTACTTCTCCTGCATAGATCTGCCGCTTCACCTGAGCTTCTTTTTTCTTTGTATAGGAAAGCATGGCAGCAAACGCCTCCGGAGGCAGTACTTTGGAATACCTGTTGAGACTTCCGTCCTTATTTTTCCCGATCGGGTTGAGAACCGATGTCCCCGAAAGCTGATGCTCCAGATGCTCGATCACCTCTTCCTTCGCATTGATCATTCCATCCAGCCTGAGCTCTTTTAAAATCTTCTCCTCCAGTGCATGATCATCTTTTTCTCTGTCCACGATCGGGTCTTTGATCCGATAATAAAAGATACCGGCAGGCTCTACTGTTTTTCCCGATGCACGTCGTTCTTCCAGCTCCAGTGCCGCATTCAGATACACCGGAAGCTGCATCTGCAGCCCGTGATACAATGCCACAATATCAAAACTCTTCATCCCGGTCTTGTAGTCTGTCACTTTCACGTAAACCACATCTTCATCCTCGCAGGTATCGACCCGGTCGATCTTTCCACTTCCGAAATTCATTTCATATCCGCTCGGTTCAAAATCCCCTTTTTCCATCTGCCTGGTCAGCGCCCACACTGAACGTCGGATCAGCTGTTTGATGCGCACGATCATATACTCATTGCGGGCAGTACTGTAGAGTACCGTATTTCCGTAGTCTTTGATACTTTCCTCCACACTCTCCTCGATCATGGCATCTCTCTGCACCTCTTCCAGTTTCGGCCACGGCATCCGCTTTTCCTGCGCCTTTCTTGCAAACCGCTCCATGGACTGATGGGCAATATTTCCCAGATCCATCGCCTCAAACTCATATCGCTCCCGATCCGAAAGATGCAGTCCATAAGTCAGAAAATGCGCATAGGCACAGGCCGAGAACCGCTCCATCCTTGTAACACTGAACTGCTTTTTCTCCCCGTATAATTCTGCTGCTTCTTCTCCTGTAAGCGCATCCGGTTTCTTTTTGAAAAATCCTGCATCCAGAATTCTGTCCACTTTCTGCCCTTCATTCTGCCGATACCAGGTATAGAGTTCTTTCCAGGATTCATCCACACCCAGATACCGGTCCCGAACTCCGCGGATCACAAATTCCAGCCCTTCTCCCGGAGTCAGCTCCCTCTGTGTCATGAGAAGCGCCTCTTCTTCTGTAACAACAAGCTTCGGAAACAGTTTTTTCAAATCCCAGACCAGATACGCCGGACGCAATGTTTTTCCGTCAGACGAAACCTTACTATATGAAATATGAAGAAACTCTTCCGGTTTGGTCAGATTCATATACAGATAAAATTTCTGAATATACGTCTTTTCTTTTGCGCCCGGAGAAAGTGCCTGCTTTTCTTTCTGAAACCATTCCCGGTCCCGTTCGGTAAGCAGTCCTCCCTGCCCCATATTTCCCGGAAGCAGGGTATCATTCGCCCCCACAAAAAACAGGGCTTTCAGATTGCTTTTCAGACGGGTTCTCTGCACATCTCCAATCACAACCTGATCCATACCCGGCGGGATCACACCGACTTTTGCCTCTTCCAGTCCTGCATCCAGAAGCTCACAGTACTCTTTCAGAGAAATCCCCTCGTCTCCCAAAAGTTCTGCAAATTTGTCAAACAATTCCAACACAATACGATAGATCTGTGCGTACTCTTTCGCCAGTGCCAGCTCTTTCTTTTCCGCAAAACAGTTTTCCATCACTTTCAGCTTCTGCTGAATCTGATTTTCCACAAAGAAGCGATACACTGCTTCACAAATATCACGCACTGTCTTTTTTCGCTGTTTCAAAACAAAAACCAGTGACTGTGTCATCTCTACAAACCGGACCCGCAGACCATTTAGTACTGCCAGCTCTTCTTCATCAGCCGAACTTGTCTTTCTCGCCCAGACTGCCTGCCATTTTTTATAGCCTCTTAAGCCCACTGCTACCACATAATTTTCCAGACGATCGATCTCATCTCTTGTAAATTCCGTAAATCCGGTCCTTAGAAAACGGAACACACTCTCATAGGAAAAGTCCTGCTCCACCATGGACAGGACACTCCTCACATATTCTACAAATGCATTCAAAAGAATACTCTTTTTGTAGTCCATAAACACCGGAATCTGATACTCTGTGCATGCCCTCTCCAGATGATCTGCATATGTTCCCATATCACTGCAGATTACTGCGATATCCCGGTAGTGGTATCCTTTTTCCCGCACCAGTCTGCGGATCTTCTGTGCAGTCAGCTTTGCCTCCATATCCGGACTGCCCGCTGCATACACCGAAAGATGATCTGTTTCATCCGGATACTGTTTTCTGGAATAGCGGAACAACTCAGATTCCAGAAAGCCAAGCTCCGGATTGCTGCGAAACCGGTAAACCGGCTTGTCATACAAATAAATTGGATCGGCAATTTCTATTTTTCGCTCTCCCGCAATCTGTACCAGACCCGTCACCATCTGCTTACTGAGTGCAAACAACTGATACGGATGCGTATACCGAAACTCATCCTCCCTTCCATCCATCTCAACTGTTATTAAAACTTCTTTGCAAATGCTCATCAGCTCTCCAAGAAGCCGATTCTGCACTGGTGTAAATCCGGTAAATCCATCCAGTGCGATCACACTGTTTTTCAAAATCTCCGACTTTGCCACCATCTGACTGAGCACATCCAGCAGTTCTTCTTTTGTAATATATTTTTCTGCAAGAAACTGCTCGAACCCCTCGTATATCATGCGGATATCTGACAGCTTATAATATAGAAAACTTTCTTCATCCAGATTTTCCATAAGCACATCCAGCTCTTCGAATCCGACTCCATACTGTGTAAACTCAGAGATCACCGACTTGACCTCACTGATGTATCCCTGCTTTTTCAAGTTCCCTTTTAATACCATCAGATGATCTTCGTATTGTCCGGCGATTTTCCGAAGAATCAGATTCTTTCCTTCATCATCCAGAACCTGTCCTCTCGACTGTCCCACTTCCTCAAGAATGCGGTGTGCCATTCGTCCAAAACTTAAAACATCGATATTCATAATCCCGTGATTCGGGTGCAGTATACACAGATCCTGCTGCGTCTGCATCGTAAACTGTTCCGGCACGATGACCAGATAGTTTATTTCCGGATGTTTCATTGACTCCTGAATGATCTTTTCATATAAATAATGCGATTTTCCCGCACCTGAATTTCCTAAAATAAATTGAAGCATGCTGTGTCCTTTCTGGTGAGTTATAATACTTCTATTTTTTGCAACATCTCATCAAAACGATCCATCAATTCTTTATTCGGAATGGATACGTTTTCAACTCCTCTCCGATTCCATTACTTCATATTGTATCAAACATGCCTCACACCTGCCAGTCTCAATTTTTAAAATCAGACAGCGCTCTTTTATTTTTGCCTTTACAGATCAACTGTGTCATCGTTCCCATCGGACAGTATACACACCAGGAACGGGGCTTAAACAACAGCATCGTCACAAATCCAAGTACGGTAGAAGTCAGCATCACACTGTAAAATCCAAATGCGAACTGCGCGATTCCCGGCGAAACATTCACGCCATGATACGCCCAGTTCCACGGAAGCTTCCAGGTCCATAACAAGGTAACTGCCTGATGCAGACTTTCTACTCCTGAAAACACAAGATACGTCGTCCACAGCATTTGAAAAAACATCGCAAAAAAGAAAATCAGAAATCCATAACGGAACGCTTTGCTTTTCATCCATTTAGGAACATCCTTCCTGCGGGATAACCCAAATCTGCCTCCGATCAGCTCAAACAGCTGTCCTCTTCCGCAATAACGATTGCAGTACCCCTTGTTCCCCTTCACAATTGCAATGATCAGCGGAATAAAAAAGCATAACAGTCCCAGCCACGCAAATAGAATCTGAAAAAATCCCAACACCAGATACATCAGAGAAGCAATCCACAAATAATCATACCAACTCTTTTTCATTCTGCCGCCTCCTGAATTGAAATAACCGTTGCCGGACACGCTTTTACACACTTTCCGCAGCCAACACATTTTTCCTGATCCACCACTGCCATCACTCCATGAAATATCTGAATTGCCGACATCGGACATACCTTGACACAGCATCCGCAGGCAACACAATCCCTTTCTTCCACATGGGCTTTTCTCTTTTTTCGTTTTACCTGATTCATAAGAATCCTCCTAAAAATAATATAGAGTCAGCAGACAAATTTGTTTTCTTTGTCTGCTGACTCTGTCATTATATAAGATACATATGTTGTTTTCTGTGATATTATCACGCAGGCTTCTACTGATACCACCTCATGGACTCATTCTTCCAGCCATTCGAAGGCTGTGTCAAACCATCCCGCCACATGTGGATTCAGATGTTCTCCTCTTACCTTCGTCTGTTCATTTGCAAGTGACAGCCCATGACATCCTCTGTGATACATATGGCACTCCGAATCTACTCCATGCCTCAACAATGCCTGGGCAAACAGTAATGCATTCTCTGCCGGAACCGTTCCGTCTGTATTCGTATGCCAGATAAATGTCCTCGGCGTCTGTTCTGTCACAAGATTCTGCGCACCTTGCCACGCTTCTTCAACACTGATTCTTCTCCGTATGTCATCCTCTTTCGGCCATCCTGCCCTGAAGTCGATCACGGGATAACACAAGATCATGGCTTGTACCTGCATTTGTTTCTGGCTGTATCCTGTCTTTTTTATAAACCAGTCCTGCTGATAAAATCCGCTGTAAAGCGCACACAGATTTCCGCCTGCCGAACATCCCAGGATCGTGATCTGCTCTCCGTCCACATTCCATACCTCCTGATGTTCCTTCACATATGCAACCGCTTTCGCAAGATCCATCTGCGGATATGGAAGAAGACCTTTCGTTTCATTCTCTTCCAGGACTGCATATTCCAGAATAAATGCCTGATACCCTCTTTTCAAAAATTCCAATGCGATCGGTTCGCTCTCTCTGTCTGACTGATATTCATATCCGCCACCCGGACAAATGATCACTGCCGGACGCCGACGCGCAGGGACTCCTTCCAGATTGTTCTGCACGTAGGTTGTCAGAATTGTATCCCTTGTTCCGTATCCACTGTTTCCAAGATTGATTTTTTCATGCAGCATAGGTATTTCTCTCCTTTTTTCTCTTCTGCAAACATTATAGACATATCTTTCTGTTTCTGACAACCATTTTTGTTATCCCCTCGGCCAAACTCTTTATAAAATAGACATGAACCACTCAACTGTCTTTGGATCATAGTGGGAGAAGAATAAGCTCTCACCGCCATCCAGTGCTTCAATTGCAGCCATATCCTCCGCGGTCAGTGTAAAATCAAACACATCGATGTTCTGTTTCATTCTTTCTTTGTGAACAGATTTCGGGATGACTACAACGTCACTCTGCAGTAGAAATCGAAGGGCAGTCTGCGCCGCTGTTTTCTCATATTTCTTTCCGATTTCTGTAAGAACAGGGTTTGTAAACAGTCCATTTTTACCTTCTGCAAATGGTCCCCATGACTCAATCTGGCAGCCATATTTCTGCATGTATTCTCTTGCAGTCTTCTGCTGCTGGAATACATGAGTTTCCACCTGATTGACCACAGGCTTGATTTCTGAAAAATGTTCAAGATCAAGATATCTGTCCGGACCAAAATTGGATACACCTATGGCACGTATTTTTCCGGCTTTATAAAATTCTTCCATTGCACGATAAGTTCCATAATAATCGCCGAACGGCTGATGGATCAAAAGCAGATCCAGATAATCGGTACGCAGTTTTTTCAGAGACTCTTCAATAGAAGCTTTTGCTTTTTCATATCCTGCATTTGTAATCCATACTTTTGTTGTAAGGAAAAATTCTTCCCTCGGCAATCCACATTCAGCCAACGCGTCACCAACACCTGACTCATTTTGATATGCCTGTGCTGTATCGATGCTTCTGTATCCCGTTTCAATTGCATCAAGGACACATCTCTTCGTATCTTCCGGAGCTGTCTGATAGACACCATATCCTAATTTGGGCATTTTGATTCCGTTATTTAAAGTTACATATTCCATAAATAGTACCTCCTTTTATGAAAAGTATTTTTTCTTTACAAGTGATACTTTACTTGATAATACGAAAAATGTACAATATTTATATCGAAATCTGCTTTTCAGAAATCGAAAAGTGAATTTAATTTTTAAAAAATCCGAGGTGATAGTATGTTAGATCTGAATGAACTGGAACAGTTGATTGCTTTTGCAGATACGGGAACTTTGTCAAAGGTGGCAGAAGCATTCCATATTTCCACCCCATCAGTCACCCGTTCTATGAAAAACATAGAAGAAGAATTTGGTGTTTTCCTGTTTCACCGGACCAAAAATCGAATTGAGTTAAATGAAACCGGAAAGGTTGCTGTAGAATGTGCCAGAAAGCTTTTGGAAGAAGCCGATCATGCAGTTCAAAGAGTAAGAACGTATGATGCCGAACTAAAGACAATTACTGTAAAATCCTGTGCGCCTGCGCCACTATGGAAGCTTCTTATGCAGTTAAACAGCCAATATCCGGAAATGACAATCTCTTCCGGTATATGCCAGAATGCCGAAGTTTTAGAAGCATTGCACCATCACAAATGCGAACTGGCGATCCTGCCTTTTCTGATTCATGACAAACACTTTGTTTCAAAAGAATATATGAAGGAAAAACTATTTGTCTGTGTCCCGAAGAATCATGAACTTGCAGGATATAAAAAGCTGTCATTTAAGGATATTAATGGCTTCAACTTTCTTCTGCGTTCAGAACTTGGGTTCTGGGATGCAATCTGCCGTAAAAAAATGCCTGCATCTAAATTTCTTGTACAGACGGATGAATTCACAATGAACGAACTGGTGAGATCCTCATCGCTGCCATGTTTTATAACAGATGTTGTAATGTCAGACAGGTTTACAGATACAGCCGGGAGAGTCGCGATTCCTGTGACTGATCCGGAAGTAAATGTGACATTTTACCTTGTAGTGAGAAAAGACAGTAAATATCAGGCTTTATTGCCAAAAATAAGGAGATGAGAATATGATCGAGACAAGACTTATGCAGTATTTTCTGGCAGTTGCAAAAGAACAGAATATCACAAAAGCAGCAAAAGTGCTGCACATCACACAGCCTACTTTAAGCCGGCAAATGGCTATGCTTGAAAAGGAAATAGGAGCCACACTTTTTATAAAGGGAAGCAGACCACTTTCTCTTACCAATGAAGGATATCTTTTAAGACGCCGGGCAGAAGAGGTTTTAGATCTTCTTGCAAAGACAGAAGCTGAAGTCAGCTGTGGTAAGGAAGAACTGGAAGGAACAGTGACCATTGGCTGCGGAGAAATTGCAGCAGTCCAATATCTGGCGAAAATTATTGAAAAATTTCACGAAATCCACCCCCTGGTTGTTTTTGATATCTATACGGCCAATGCAGATCAAATTCGCCAGCGGATGGATGAAGGACTGTCGGATATCGGGCTTTTACTGGAACCGTCAGACATCGAACAGTACGAATATATCCGCATGCCTGTGACGGAAAAATGGGCAGCAATTGTTCCATCATGTGTTCCGCTGGCGAAAAGAAACTCTGTCACAGCAGAAGAACTTGCAAAAGTCCCGGTCATTATGCCAAGCCGAAAAAAAGTGCACGCAGAGGTTGCAAACTGGTTCGGCAAACATTATGAGCATCTTAACATAGCTGCTGTGAGCAACTTAAGTACAAACTCCGCTCTTCTTGTTGAAGCAGGACTTGGTTATGCACTGACCACTGAAGGCGCACTGCCATTTCTTAAAGAATCCAGAATCCGCATGATACCGCTGTCTCCTGAGCTGACTGCAACCTCTGTCCTTGCCTGGAAAAGACAACTGCCTTTTTCTTCGGCAACAGAACATTTTCTGGAATTTTTCAGAAAGAAAGTCGAAGATCAATAAACGATCATGCTTTTTAAGCATGAACCTCATATAAAAAACAGGTATTCGACATATAAAAGCATCGACTTTATAATAACTATATCGGAGATCATCCGGAAAGAAAGAAGGTGCTTTAATACACATGAAAACAATTATTATTTGGAAGTCGAAAGTGGCTTTATGCCAAAGATTCAACCATTGAACATCGATCTAACTGAGTATGATACCGTAATTCTTGGTGCACCCGTCTGGTGGTATACCTTTGCTCCGGCAATGAAGACATTTCTGCATGATACTGATTTATCCGGAAAAACTGTTTATCCTTTTGCAACAAATGGAGGCTGGCTTGGCCATACTTTCCAAGATTTTGTAAAAGAATGTCCGGGGGCACAGGTCATGCAAGGCTGTAATATCCGTTTTAATGAAGATAAACTGCTCACACCAGAATCAGATATCATGACCTGAATCAAAAAAATACAATAATCGAAAGGAAGTTTCTAAAATGGAAAAAATTGTACAGACAGCAGGAAGAAATGCACTTGGCAAATTTGCGCCGGAATTTGCACATTACAATGATGATATTTTATTTGGAGAAAACTGAAATAAGAAGGCTGGTATCAGGAAGAAGGGCACGATCCCGTCAGCCTTGTTCCTGGAACGATAATCACGATTCCTGCCAATGTAAAGCACTGGCATGGTGCGAAAAAAGACAGTTGGTTCTCTCATCTGACATTTGAACCGACAGGGGAAGAAAGCTCAAATGAGTGGTGTGAACCGGTCAGTGATGACGAATATAACAGATTATGATATTGAAATATTCATTAAAGAGGATGCAGCTGCTGCCCGCACTGTATCCTCTTTAAACTGTTGAGGACCGATTTCTTTCAGTCTGTTTTGTTTCAAAAACGCTGAAAGATTTCCAGCAATTCCGGATCTTCATAATGTTTTCCGCTGACCGCATTGTACAGATCGAGCAGATCTTTCCTGTCACTGTAGAGCATGGCAAAAATCCTCGATTTGTACAGTCTGTTTACGGGCTGCATCTGTGTTGTCTGGTTCATATAAATACCTCCTTGAATGAAAATAGCTGCAGGAGGCTTTCCAATACGGCATCTTTCTCTCAAACCTCTCTGCTGTTTTAGATTGAAATCAAAGCATAGAGATCTTCCGATATGCTATAAGAATAAAAGATGCGGTATCGTTCCGCTTAGAAAACCAGAATTTTATGCTTTTCTGCATTATAGCACGATTATCAGAAAAGAGAAAGGTAAAACTCTCTTTCGCACATTTTAAATTATACGTCCAGCTCCATCACGACATGCAGGATCCCCTCTTCATAGAAATCATCGGATATCGTTTTAAACCCGAATTTTTCATAAAACCCGACTGCATATTTCTGTGCATCCATGACAATTTTCTTACATTTCATATTTTCTTTGATCGCCTTTAAACTTTGTTCTAATAAGTCTCTTCCTGTGCCGTTTCCGTGTTGTAAAGTCAATACTCTCCCAATCCTGACAATATCCCCATCGTTTTCCTGATAAAACGCACGAAGATATGCAATCACTTTCTTATCTTCTGTAAAAAAGCAGTGCAGACTTTTATAATCAATGTCATCCATGTCCTGATAATTGATCTCTTGCTCCATAATAAAAATTTCTGCTCTTGCTTTTAATATTTCATATAATTCAGTTGTTGTTAATTCCTGAAACTTTTTCACCGTTAATTTCATTTTTTCACCTGTTTCCTATAGAGTCTTTTCTATTATCTGTTTTTTTGTTCACAATCGCAATCTTTATTTTTGTAATTGTTCTACGTAGAAAAAGCAGCTGACCTTCCATCAACTGCTTTCTTCTCCAATCATCATTCTTCTGTTGTTCTTACAGAAGCTCAATCACTCCACTCTTGGACAATGCACCGATATGCTTGTTCGCAATTTCTCCGTTTTTGATCACAAGCAGTGTCGGAATTGTCATGACTCCATATTTCTGTGCCAGTTCCATCTGCTCGTCCACATTAATCTTTCCGACTTTGATGTCATCTCTTTCCTCAGCCACTTCGTCCACGATCGGAGAAAGCATCTGGCATGGTCCGCACCAGTCTGCATAAAAATCTACCAGTACCGGTTTCTCTGATTTTAATACTTCCTGTTCAAAATTATCTTTTGTTAATTTTATAATTGCCATTTTATAAATCCTCCTTCAACTTTCATATGTTCTTAGTATACCACTTTTTTGTGTTTCTTCCGTGACAAAATCACATTTCTCATATTTTTTTCAGAGCTTTTGCATCCAGTACTTCTATATAGCCGCGGGATAATCTCACATACCCTTCTGTCTGAAACTGCTTGAGCAGTCTTGTGACGACTTCTCTTGCCGTTCCCATATCTCTTGCAAGTACATCGTGAGTAATAGAAAATTTCTCCTCTCCCGCCAGTGCCATATGTTCCAGGATTGCCCCGGCCAGACGAGACGCTGCATTAGAAAATACATACTGATTGAACAGCCACATCACATCGGAAAAGCGCTCAGATACCATCTCCATCGTGTAATCTTTCACTGCAGTGTTTGTATCATTCAGTTTCTTGTAAATTTCTTTCGGAATCGTATACAGTACCGTGTCCGATTCCATCATCATATCCAACGAAATATCCATTCCCTTTATCATACAGGACGCACTCAGGATACTGACATCTCCCTCCACCAGACGATACAATGTAATCTCTCCACCGCTCGGTGACGTAATATAGACACGGACCTGCCCTTCCTTTACAATCTGTACACCTGCGCAGTCCCCGCCATCGATGTGAAGCAGGACTCCTTTTTCATATTCTTCCAGTGCTGTATGGGTGAGCAGCATCTGTTTTTCCGTTTCTGTCAGGTCTTTCCAGAATGGCAGCACCTGACCGATCCATTCGTTCATAATTCCTCCGTTCATTTACTGCAGATAAGACACTGCAATATTGCGCACCTTCTGTGTCACATAACTGCTGCCGCCTTTTGTCTTTACATCTTCCACCATGCCGACCACTGCGATCTGGTTTGGCATATCTTCTGTTGTCTCACAGATAAACCAACCTCGCTCCACTCCTGTCGTATCATCCTGGCTTTCCTTAATCTCTGCAGTTCCTGTTTTTCCAAGCATCGTCACTCCATCGATCTTCGCACTGGCTCCTGTTCCACTCGGATTTTCAATTACCGAGAGCAGACTCTGTTTCACAGTCTGTGCTGTCTGTGCACTGACTGCCTGCTCTTTCCAGATTTTTGCAGCAGCGTTTTCTTCATATTTCAAAACTGGCTGAATCATGTTTCCATCATTAACAAACATGGAATACATAGACAGCAGATGGAGCGGATTAACCAGCACCTGTCCCTGCCCGTATCCGGTATCGGCAAGCTGAATTTCCGAATCAATCTTTCCGTCATCATCAAACGTAGATGCCTGCATGGTAAGATCAAATGGAAGTTCTTCTTCAAATCCAAAGGATTTTAATTTTTCTTCCATCGTATCCGCCCCGATTTTCAATGCTTCCCGTGCAAAATAGATATTGTCCGAATATGTCATGGCATTGACCAGATTGACCGTTTCACCGTAATCTGTCAGCGTAGTTACATGATAATCTCCCCAGCTTGCATCTTTCTGCCAGGAAAGCCCTACATATCCTAGATTCTCATCCGGATTGATAATTCCTGCATCCACTCCGACCGCTGCTGTGATTCCCTTAAATGTAGATCCCGGAACCCAGGTGTTGACAAACCGGTTCATCAATGGATTGGATGCATCTTCATTCAGCGCATTCCATCTTGCATCTGACATCCCCAGCACAAATTCATTTGGATCATATCCCGGTGTGCTCACCAATGCCAGCACCTCTCCGGTTTTAGGATTCATGGCTGCCGCCGTTCCCGGATCCTGTGCAAACTGATCATATGCCGTCTTCTGCACCTCGGCATCAATGGTCACACGCACGTCTTTTCCATTCTGTGCCGGCTGATATGCCAGCGTCTCGATCGTATTTCCCGTTTCGTCTGCAATAATGATCCGTGTGCCGTCCACCGGACGAAGCTCTTCCTCATAAGCCTGCTCCAGGCCTGATCTTCCGATCACACTGTTTGCGTGATATCCTTTATTTTCCAGTTTTTCCAGATCTTCCGCTGTCACCGCCTGCACATAACCAGTCAGATGCCCTGCCGCAGCGCCAAGCGGATACACGCGATCCTGGGAATCATTTAACATCACTCCGGGAATCGTCAGAAGCTGTGCTTCTTTCTCTTCATTTCCCTTTGCAATCTTCTTGATCGGCACAAAAGAATCATCCTGTACATAGGATGCCCCCAGTGCGTTCTGAATCGCCTCTTCTGAAACTTCCAGCATCTGTGCCAGCTTCTTGATTGCTTCCGCTTTTGCTGCATCATCTCCCATTTTCCCCGGCACCAGGCCAACTTCCAGAACTGTTCCATTCCCTGCTAACACTACACCGTTTCTGTCATAAATCGTTCCACGATCGGCACTTTCTGTCTGAATCTGCACTTTATACGAATCCTGAAGGTTGGGAAAGATGATTGTAGAATCCCAGTCAATCTTATACTCTCCATCCTCTTTTTGCAGCGTCATCTCATTATCAAAAGAAATCTCCTCCGCACTGGTTTGCATCGTTTCTGAATATTTTACTGTCACCGGACTCCCTTTGAGTTTCTCCCTTTCCGAGAGCGAAATCTTAATATCTTTTGCCTCGATTCCCTCATAAATATTCTGATTGCGCTCTGTAAATTCTTTTTCTGACACCGTCTCTCTGGTTCTCTCACTTAGCATGGCATACATCTTATCATATTGTCCTTTTTCTACAAGCGCAAAATAATTTTTCACCGTTTCCTGCGGTGTTGCCGTATTTATCAACAGTTTCCATGCCAGAATTCCTCCCCCTGCGAGAATCACAACCGCTCCTGCTGCAATACCACCGATCAAAAATCCTTTTTTATTTTTTCTTTTCTTCATACTGCCTCCAAATATCAATCCTGGATTACAAATAAGCAAAAACACCTTACATGTGGTTTGTTCCAATCATACCACATACAAGGTGTTTTGACACTAGAAAGTTCATTTCTCTTATTCAAATGTAGTCCATATATTACTGTGAACAGTAATCTCCGCATCACAGAATTCCCAGCACATCCAGTGTACTGATCGCTCCGATCGCAGAAATCAGGATCAGTATAATCCCTCCTGTCAGCATGGAAAGTTTCGGTCCTCTTTCCAGAATACGTCCGCTCTCCAAATCCCGATACAATGTAATTTCTTTGCCCTTTTTATAATTGACCGGGGAACTGGAATTATAGCGGCTGCGCATTCTTCTCTCTTTTCCATCCAATGTATATGTCAGGATCGGGTAGTACGATGCGGCCGGTGTAGACCACTTTTTCTTCTGTCCATTCTGCCATTTTAAGACATCTGTAAGAACTGCTTTGATTTCTTCGGTATTTCTTTTTTTGTCTTTTCCATATGATGCACACAGCGCTGCACCTGTAAGGAACATCAATGCTGCCAGAATTGCTGAAACATAGGCGTCTCCATATTGTTTCTGGACAAAAGGCATGGAAATAATCAAAATTCCCGCTCCGATCAAAATCCACGGACCGAATACAGCAGACTTTTCATTCTCTACAATCCGCAGCTGTCCGCCCCGCTCATTGTCCTTGAGGATCCTGACTTCTTCCCCTTCCTGAAACTCATCCACACTCTTGACAGTGGCCTGCTGACGGTGACCATTTTCCACATATTCGATCCTCGTCTCATAATAATTCTGAATCAGAAATCCTTCTTCATCCCGCTTTTCCACATGACTGATCCGAAGAATCTTCCCTGTTCTCTGTGCTTTTTGCTTCTTCATCCGGATACTGCGTCTCAGCCCGCTGGTTCCTGTCACCAGAAGTGCAGCTCCGATCACTACCAGAAATACTGCCTGTATCGTCAATCCTCCAAACATCTCTTTTGCCCTCTTCCTCTCTGAACATATGGCTGCAGCAATTCGATGCACTGCGAAAACTGCCGCATCACCGGAATGTTCTCCTGCGCTGCTTTTTGCTGCTCTTCTTCCGAAAGTTCTGCTTTATGATACCAGATGACCTGCATTCCCGCCTGTTTTGCCCCCTCTATATCATGCCGCAGACTGTCCCCTATAAAAACACAGTCTTCAGGCAGCACCTCTGCTTTTTCTCTGCACAGAGAAAAAATTCGGTAGTCCGGCTTTTCCACACCTGCTTCTTCACTGGTAACAACACCATCGATCCATCTGGTGATTCCGAGCTTTTCTATTTTCTGATATTGGATCTCTGCTGTCATATTCGTACAGATCCCCACATACACGCCCTGTTCCTTCAGCTGCTTCATCACCAGAGAGACCCCTTCTTCCAACGTCATCTGTTTCATCAGTGTATCCCAGTACAGCCTGTACATCTTGTATGCATGCGGAAAAAGCGGCTTTTTCAACATCTCCAGCATACACTGATACCGGATCAGACGATTATGCACTGCCGCACATTCTCTTCCGATCCGCTCCTCTGCCACAACATACGCTTTCGCAAGCTGCCTGTCATATACAGCTCCTGAAATCGACAGATTCTGCTGGCAGTACTCACGTACCGCTTCTTTTGCCAGAATATCTGCCGTTGTATAATCATACAGTGTATCGTCAAGGTCGAAAAAAAACGCTTTTACCATATCTGTTTCCTCTTATTTCTGTCCGTAGTAGGCATTCGCACCATGTTTTCTGTAATAGTGCTTGTCCTGTAATTCCTGCGGCGCAGGCTTCACATCCGGATTGATGATCTCACAGCGTGCCGCCATCTTTGCAACCTCTTCTGCCACTACCGCATTATGAACTGCTTCGTGCGCATCCTTGCCCCATGTAAATACACCGTGATTCTTGCAGAGGACTGCCGGCACCGCCAGATAATCCTTTGCTTTTCTCTCAAATTCATCTGCGATCAGAACACCGGTATTCTTCTCATATGCTTCTTCGATTTCTTCCTTTGTCAGATTCCGCACACATGGAATCTCTCCGTAAATATAGTCCGCGTGCGTTGTTCCATAACATGGAATATCTCTTCCTGCCTGTGCCCAGCTGGTTGCCCATGTGGAATGTGTATGAACCACTCCGCCAATCTTCGGAAACCGGTTGTAAAGAACCACATGTGTCGGCGTATCAGAAGACGGATTGTATCTTCCCTCCACTTTATTTCCATTCAGATCTACCACAACCATATCATCCGGAGTCAGTTTGTCATATTCTACACCGCTTGGCTTGATCACAAACAATCCGCTCTCTCGGTCGATCCCGCTGACATTTCCCCAGGTAAAAGTGACAAGTCCGTATTTTGGAAGCAGCATATTCGCCTCATACACTTCTTTTTTTAACTGTTCCAGCATTTTGCATTTCCTCCCCATCTACTTTTCAAACGTATACATTGCAACTTCATCGATCTCACGGTTCGTAGAAATAAGAACCTCTTCTGTGCCCCGTTCATACTTGAACACATTGGCCGGTCCGCAGTCCCGATCCAGAATCTCAACCTGATACTGCCCTTTTTCCTGCTCCCAGGTAAAGAGAAGAAGGTTTCTCTCTCCTTTTCTGTGTCCGATGATCACTGCCGGCTTGCCAAGCAGTGTCCCGCCATAGATCGCATGTGCAAAATCTGCAGTATCATAAGTATATACCTTCTTGTAGTCTCCATCAATCTTTTTATAGAAATAAATATGTTCCCCATGGAATGGAGAGATCAAAATCAGTTCCTTTTCTCCATCCTGATCCAGATCTACCAGTACAGCATCACTTGCTGCCTCATCCACCAGTTTTTCCACTGTCCAGTCCTGTTCTTCTGATTCCGGCGGTGTAAAACGGTATACACCATCGTCACAGGAAATCAGACACTGCTCCACACCATCTTCTGTCACCTTGTAATATCCATGATTCTTCAGCATATTCTCCCGGATCACCTGCAGACTCAGCTGATGCTCCTCATCAAATCCACTCAGATCATCCGGAAGCACTGCCGCATAAACCTTGCCGGGCATAGACCAGTCATCCTTATATTCATGTCCGGATTTCAGTGCACACGCGATGAGATAATTCACACCGTTTCTTGTCACAATATCAAACCGATGTACGTGCGGAAGATCGACCAGCGTACGGATTTCCCAGATTCCGTCTGGTCCCGGCGATGCAATGATGATCTTTGCCTCCTTGGAATCATTCGGAGAGTAGAATTTGTGCGTTGCCAGAAAAACACCATCACTTCCCGGAACCTGCACCATACTCATGACTCCTCCCGGACCTTCCCATACTGTCTCTTCCTGATTGCCCTCCAGATCAAACAGATAACATGGATCCTGCTTTTCTGCCGCTACCAGAATATGTCTCTTTCCCTGATATGTAAGCGGTGCAATCGAATAACATTTTGTAAGATTTGATATGACTTTTTTACTCACTTTCATGACCTGATCTTCCCTCTCTTTCATTATACGGTCTGCCTGTCCAGAATCTCTGTCATCATCTTCACAGCAAAATCAATATCTTCTTTCCACGCCGGACTGCCTGTATACCAGAATTCCGTCACATAGCGACGCACGCCCAGTTCCCAGGCTTTGCGGATACTGGATTCAAAATCTACATGTCCGGTTCCAAACGGAATCTCCCGAAACTTGCCCGGAACTGTTTCCTTCAGATGCATGGCTGCCAGCCTTCCTCTTCCGGTCTCCAGATCCTTAAGTACATCTCCGCCCTCTGCCTTTGCGGCATTGGTGATATTGCCGAGATCCGGATACACATTCAGATACAGCGAATCAACGAGATTTACATATTTCATGGATTTTTGAACGGTATTCATAAACGGAGTCTCCATTGTCTCGAATCCAAGGACAATGCCCTTTGCCGCTGCCATCTCAACTGCTTTTTTCAGATTCTTGGCAAACCGTTTTCTGGTCTCTTCACTGCCCTCTTCATAATATACATCATACCCTGCCAGCTGAATGATACGGATTCCGAGATCCTCTGCCAGTTCAAGTGCTTTCTCCATAATCTCCATACCACGACCGGAAACTTCCGGCTGGCTGCTTCCCAACGGATATTTTCGATGTCCGCTCAGGCACATTGTACGGATTGGCATTCCCGTCTCATACATCAGACGGACCAGTTCCAGACGCTCTTGTTTTCCCATGTCAAGACGTTTCAGCTTTTCTTCTGTCTCATCAATACTGATCTCTATAAAATCATAGCCCGCAGCTTTTGCTGTCTCCATCTTTTCCTTCCAGCTTAATTCTGCCGGCATTGCTTTCTCATATATTCCTAAGGTATATGGTTTCATATTTCAAAATCTCCTTTGTGTACCTGATGAATCAAAACGCCCGCACTGCGCAGTTCATCCAGTACATCCTGAGGTGCTTTTTCATCTGTGATCAAATGCTTGATTCCCTGGATCGGCGAACTTGTAAAGCTGCTGTTTTTTCCGATTTTTGTATGATCTGCCAGAAGATATACATCCTCTGTCACATTCTGGATCATCACCTCATTTACTTTTACTTCCGCCGCAATCTCCGTTGTCATTCCGGAAAGCATAGAAATTCCGGAACACCCCATAAACGCTTTCTTCGGGAATACATTCTGTACACTTCGGATTGCAAAATCGCCGACCATGGCATCTTTGGGATGCCGTAGTTCTCCTCCGGTCAGAATAATACTGATTCCATCATAATATTCTCTGCCGATTGCTTTTCCATTGTTCGTGATCACAGTCACATTGCGACACTGGATATAATCCAGCATCTGCAATGCGTTGCGGCTTGTATTGATGAAGAGAGAATCGCCGTCTTCTACCAGTCCTGCCGCATACCTCGCGATCAGCTTACGGTACATCTGCACTTCATTTTTCTCCGCAGTCTCCCGGTCTGCCACCTGGGCGCCTCCGTAAAATCTGACCAACAGCTTCTGCTCTTCCAGATACTGCAGATCTCTGCGGATCGTAATCAAAGAAACTCCCATCCGCTTTGCCAGTTCATCCACCCGTACGGTTGGATTTTCACGCAACAGCTCCAGAATACTCTTCCTTCTTGCATCTACATATGCTTTTTCTCTCTTCATCTTCCTCACCTCACTTCTTTTCTGCTGTCTTTCAACAAATCTACAGAATTCCGTTCTCTTTTAATTTTGTCTCGATTTCAGGAGCTGACATCACATTTTTCAGCGGAATTACAACTACACCCTTTGCTTTTGCATCTTCAAACATATTTGCAAAATTCTGTGCACACACAAGTACATCGTACTGAACTGCACTGCTCTTTCCTTCTGAGAGCGGACAATGATGTACCTTGCCAGGTTTGATGTTATTCTTTTTCAGAACCTTCTCAAGTGCCATCTGAGCCATCAGGCTGGAACCGGAACCATTTGCGCAGCATACTAAAAATTTCAAATTCTGATTTGTCATTGTGAATCTCTCCTTTGCTCTTTTTCTTAATTATATGACGATATGATGTTTCTTTCAATTATTTCAGGCTATTCTGCCCGAGCCTTTTTCGCTTTCAGTTCTTTATAAGCCTCGTAATCTTCTGTCATCAGGAAATATCCTTCTTTATCCTTGCGGTACTGAATCTGTGGAATTGCCAACAGAGCAATAAATACGATCGCAATACCTGCGTAGCTTAAGTACTTCATCACAACTGTAAATACCGGCCATACCACTGCCCAGTCCCACATACCTAAGTATCCGCCGTATGCAGCCATTCCAACCCATCCTGCAATGAGCGCTGAACCAAATACTTGGCAGAGACCGGAAATAAACGGAAGGATCAATGTTGCCTTCAAACCGCCTTTTTCATTGACAAATACACCAATGGTCGCATTGTCGAAGAATACCGGAACGAATCCGCAGATTACAAGTACCGGGCTCTTTAACAGTACCAGTGTTGCAATTGCAACGATCTGTCCGATGAAACCTGCCAAAAATCCAAGTGTCACTGCGTTTGGAGCTCCGAATCCGAAGATTACCGCACAGTCCACACCAGGAACAGATCCAGGAAGCAGTTTGTCTGCGATTCCCTGGAAGGATGCTGTCAGCTCAGCAACGAAAGTACGAACCCCAAGCTGAAGGATTGCCAGATATACTGCAAAGTACAGACAAGTCTGGATCACATAGAATACCATGCTCTGTCCTTCCTGCATAAATCCGCCTTCGATCAGATAATCTCTTCCAAGTACACACAGGATTGCTCCAAAGAATGCCAGCATCAAAATAGACGCGGAAACCATATTGTCATTGAACATAGACATGAATCCTGGAAGCTCGATATCTTCGATTCTTTTTACTTTTTTGCCTTTATTTTTCTTATTCTCATTACCAAACAGTTTTCCTGCCAGCCAGTAGAAAAATGCAACCCCAAACATCTGCTGATGCGCCAAACAGAAACCTGCTCCATCTGTTACCTCCTGACAAGGTTTGATCGTCAGGTTCGAACCAACTGCCCAATACGCTCCAAGAAGCAATGCCATAACGATCAGCATTCCGACTCTATTTGTCAGAAGCGCCGGACAGGCAAACATAATCAGCCAGTAAGCAGTCGCTGCCTGCTGTACCTGTACATTACCTGTAGTAAAAAGTGCACGCATCTTTGTGTACTTTGTAAAGCGTACCAGAAGAATGTTGACAATAAATGCAATAAACAGAAGAATCATAGCATCTCCAAAGCCTTTTCCAAATACCTCTTCTACACCTACTGTTACTGCATTCTGTCCAAAATATGGATCAATCACCATCGCATCCATATTAAATCGGTCTTTGAGTCCTACCAGCACCGGCCGGAAGTTATTTGTCAGTCCACCGGAACCAACTGTCAAGATCAGATATCCTACAATTGCTTTGAGTGTACCGCCAAGAGTATCATACCACGGTTTTCCCAGAAGTATATAACCTACCATAACGATCAAACCAATCATAAACGCCGGCTGCTGAAGAATATTTGTCGCAAAATACGACCATACAGTCATTAATATATCCATTTGTTCACCCCTGTATCTATGCTTTCTTTTTTACCTCTCGTTTCCTTTGCCGTTTCCTTATGCGTCCAGATATTTTTCCTGGAGTTTTAAAAGATCTTCTTCGGTTTCGACATCGGCAAGTTCCTCAACCAATTCTTCATTCATCAGCATTTCGGAAAGTCTGCTCATATTCTGAAGATGCTGCTCATTATTGCAGGCAGCCAATGTAAAGAATAGCTGTGCATCCAATTCCGGATTGCCTTCTTCGAAGCTCACCGGTTTTTTCAGTTTCATAAACGCAATCTCTGTTTTATGCACTCCTTTTGCACCCTCCTGAGAATGCGGCATCGCAATGTTCGGCGCGATCACAATATAAGGTCCATATTTTTCCACACATGCGATAATATCTTCTTTATAATTTTCTTCTATTGTTCCATCTGCCTCCAGCACTTCACAGCTCATCCGGATGGCCTCCCGCCAATCCGGTGCACTGTCTGCAAACTTTACATGTTTTTTCTCTACAAATTCTCTCAGCATCACTTCCACCTCCGGCAATTACAGAAGAGAACGGAATGGAATATTCTGTGGTGCTTCAAAGCAGTCCTCGAAACCTCTTCTGTGATGATATGCTCTTTTCTCCTTGTCTGTCGGATAAACGTATTTTCCTCCGACCTCCCAGACGAATGGATGAAACTCATATCCGAGACGATCTTTTTTCATATGATAGAGAACGTTGATCTCGTTGACATCTGCCATGAAGTTCGTCCATACATCATAGTGAATCGGGACAACAACTTTACAGCGAAGTGCTTCTGCCATACGGAGAATATCTACAGAAGTCATCTTGTCCTGCATACCTACCGGATTCTCTCCGTAGGATCCGAATGCCACATCAATGTCATAATCTTTTCCATGTTTTGCAAAGTAGATTGAGTAGTGAGAATCTCCACTGTGGTAAATATTTCCTCCCGGTGTCTTGATCAGGTAATTGACTGCCTTATCATCCATATCTGTCGGGCATTTTCCTGTCAATTCTTCTCTGTCCTCTCCTTGAGAATCTGTTGTCACAATACAGGTACGGTCAAAGGAATCCAACGCGATAATCTCAATGTCTTTAATCTTGATGCTGTCTCCCGGTCTCACCGTAATACACCGGTCTGCCGGAACTCCCCATTTCTCCCAGAGCTCTACGGATTTTTTCGGCCCGATAAACGGAACCGGAATTTCTTTTCCATTCTCATCTGTTGTCATCATACCGCTCTTGATCACGTGGGCTGCATATTCCGCACTCATGTGATCCTGATGATAATGTGTTGCAAGCACAGCATCCACACCTTTGATTGCAAATGGATCGATTACAAATGGAACGGCTCTTAAGTTCGGCTGCATTGCTCTCGCACCACACATATTCGCCATCTGATGGCCAACCTTCATCTTTCCGTCTCCGTGAGATCTCTTTCCATTTCCGCACCAGAGATCCACGGTGATGTTGCATCCTCCCGGAGTCTTGAACCACATTCCGGTGCATCCAAGCCACCACATTGCAACGGTTCCCGGCTTTACTTCTTCATTCTCAATCTCTTCATTCAGCCAGGTTCCCCACTCCGGAAATGTACTCATGATCCAATTTTCTCTTGTGATTTCATCAATCTTGCTCACGTTGCTTCCTCCTTCGTTTTACGATTGTTTTTTGTTTCGTTATATGCATATTAGCATCTTTTATGATTTTTTACAACGTACTTATATGTTCGTTTATCATTTATATGTTCATTTATTTGTTTTCTATGATTTAAACAATTTTTGTTCTCTATTTTTATGCACTTTTTACCATAAATTCCTCTTATACAACAGTTTTTTCATCGTCTGCAATACAAAAAACAGAGACCATATTTGTTGAGGTAAGATAACGATACCTTTTTTGCAGAGGGTGTTATCTTACCTCTTTTTGATGTATGTTAGATAGCATAACTCTTTACGTCGGCTCCTATCTGTCTGAAATAGGAGATACTTTCAGTAGGCTTGTCGCCTGTATCAACTCTGCCGACAAAGCTATAAAAGATTTCGATTTTGCGGGTGTTCGTTTCCTTATCCAGTTCGTGAATAAGAATACGGTCAATAAATTCATGGACGTTTTCGTAGGTCAGTTCTTCAATCGCTGTGTATCTGCGTACCAGTGCGACAAACCTTTTTACGTCCGCGCTACGCTCGGTGGCGTTGTCGATTTCCTGTGACAGCTCCGCAATCCTCCGGGTCAGCGTCTTTTTTTCTTCATCATAGCCGGAAGTCAGAAAAGCAAATTGTTCATCTGAAAGTTTCCCTAAAGCGTTGTCCTCGTAGAGCTTGCGGAATAAGATGTTCAGCTCGTTAATACGGTTCTGCGCCTTGTCAAGTTCTTTCCGCTGCTGTGTCAGCGTCTTTTGTACTGCCTTTGCGCTGCACTCGTTGGCGGTTTCGATAAACTCCTGTTCATGCTCTTTCACATAAGACGTTACTCGCTGCAAGTCTGCAAGGACAAGTTCTTTCAATACGCTTTTGCGGATATAATGCGTAGTGCAGAGCATATCATTTCTTGCCCGGTTGCGGTAGTTGCCGCAAGTGTAGGCGTGTTTCCGTTCAAGCGTCCCGGCTCCGCGTACTGCATACATTTTGTAGCCGCAGTCCCCACAAAAGAGCAGCCCGGAAAACAGGTCAATTTCATCAACCTTTGTCGGGCGTTGCCGGGTGGCAATCCGCTTCTGTGCAAGTTCAAAGGTTTCTTCATCAATCAAAGGTTCGTGAGTGTTGGGGAAGAAATACCTTTTTTCCTCCGGGTTCTTTTTCGTCTTTTTCGACTTATAAGATACCTTGTAGGTTTTCCCGGTTATGGTATGCCCTAAATACTCTTTCCTTGTCAGAATGTCGTACAGTGTCTTATCCGGCCAGTTGTACCATGCGTTGAGCTGTGGGCGGGGGTGGCGTTTGCTCCCTGTCCTGCGGTAGCGCAGTTCCCCGACGGTCAATATCTCATTGTCCCGCAGCCAGTTCTGGATTTCACACATACGGTCGCCCCGTACATACATTGCAAAAATCTGTTTTACGACGTGTGCCGTTTCCGGGTCGGGTATCAGATGATTGCGGTTATCCGGGTCGATAAGGTAGCCGTAAGGAGCTTCGCCGTTGACGCGCTCGCCTTTCTGTGCCTTTGCCTGTTTGACAGCCCGGATTTTCTTTGAGGTGTCGCGGGCGTAAAACTCGTTGAACCAGTTCCGCAGAGGGGTAAACTCGTTATCTTCCCTCGCTGTGTCTACACCGTCGTTAATGGCAATGTAGCGCACTTCGTATTCGGGGAAAACAATCTCTATCAGTTCGCCGGTTTTCAGATAATTACGTCCCAGACGGGAAAGGTCTTTTGTTATGACGGTCGCCACGTTCCCGGCTTCAACCTCATGCAGCATGGCTTGAAGCCCCTCACGCTCAAAGCTCACGCCGGAAAATCCGTCGTCTACAAAAAAGCGTGTGTTGAAAAAGTGGTGTTCGTCAGCATACTTTTGTAAAATCAGTTTTTGGTTCTGTATGCTTTCGCTTTCCCCGGCTTGCATATCTTCCTGGCTCAATCTGCAATATAAAGCGGTAATCTTGTCTGTCTGTAACATTTTGTCCTCCTTTCCGACGACAGACAAGCATGGTATTTGTACTGTCTATATTATACCACATACCGCTGCCTGTGTCATGTATAAAATGTGAAGAAACGCCCTATTTCCGGGCGTTTGCGGGGTTCAGCTCCATGTCCTTGCGAATGAGCTTCTTTATCTTTTTATCCAGTGTGTCCGTTGCGCGTTCACTTGCGGACGAACATACAAGGTAAGTAACTTTTCCGATTTTATGCTCCGTTGTGGTAACGGGCGTCTGGTTTTGCGTCAAAGAAAATCCCCCTTTCTTTCGCAAACATATAATACAGTCTATGAATAGCAGCAAGTCCACTATTCAAGAAAACAAAGGCTTTAATCGGACGGTTATTAGCATAACCTCATGGGAATTTCACCCCGGCATGGTTCTCATGCAGCCCTACCCATTGCCTGCGACGCTCTTAACGCTCGGACTGTGGCTGTAAGGAAGTATCATTGTATATTTTGCGTGTCGTCGCCCGCAAGCCGCTACACTTGCTTTCCGGCGCGGTGTTGGTCGCTCGGCTGTCCGGGCGGGGATAACCTCACCCGGATAGCGTCATGGCGCACCCACCGTATGGCTCGGCGCAAAAGGAACGTATCCGATTTGCCCTATGCTGCGCCGCCGTTATCTTGCGCCGCTTTCTTTGTCAAGGTTCAGAATGGCTTTGCTGCCGCGTCAGCAGCGGAACGGAAAAGGGGGAGAGAGAAAGCGTCCCGCCGCTGCGGTTTATTCCTCTGCCTTAAAGGTGAGGACAGCCATCATCAGTTTTGCTTGCAGCCGTTCCCGAATGTCGTGGTCTACGCCAAAATAGACGTTCCCGCGCTCGTCGTACAGCTTCCGCATGGAGAGGCGGGCTATGTAGCCGCTGAAATGCTGCAAGACAATCTTCATAGCGTCCGGGTCGCCCTTTGTCGCTGCCAAAATGACAGGATAGGGAACAAGGGCTTTTTCCGGGTAGCCGGGTTCGTTACCATTCGTCCCATTCATCAGCATTTTCCTCCAGATATTTTTTTAGCAGCTCAAAAGAGCTTGTCCGCCTGTACTGTATCGTGCTTCTCGACGTATCGAACAGCTCCGCAATCTCGGTGTCGTTCATTCCCTCGAAATAGTACAGGAGTACGGCTTTGCGCTTTTCTTCCGGCAAAGTACGGATTGCTTCAAGAAGCAGCTTCGGCGTGATTTTCTTCCCGGCTCTTTCAAAGGCGATTTCCCCTTTGAAATATTCATCAAAGGTATGAAGCTGCCGCGCTTCTTCTAAGGTCAAGTCGGAAAAGGTAATCTCCCTTGCCTTATGCCTGTGCAGCTCTTTGTGAGCGTCACACGCTTCATTGTGCAGTACCGTATTACAAAACTTCTGGAAAGCGCACTGTTTTATAAACTCCCTGCGATTAGGTTCCACATTCTCACCCCCTTTCTCGTTGGAAAGTTGGTGGTGCTTCCCCCTTTTCGCGGGGCAATACTGCCTTTTGAAAAAAACGCCGAAGATTTTCGGATTTTTTTCAAAAAATTTTTTGAGCAGCAAAATACGCCTGTCCGAAAAGCCCGGACAGACGTATAGGTATTGTAAGCGGTATTCAGATGATTAGACAGTTCATATTGATAGACGTAGTTTTCCCCGGCGGTGGTCGGGCTTTTTTTGATGTGTCAATGACCGTCGGATTTTGTCGATATGGTATGTGCTTCATGGCGGCTACCTCCTTTTAGCCGCCGCTTTTAACAGTGATACCGCGTCATTTCATTAGAAGATAAAAAGAAACGGCGGCTTTGGTTTTTCAAAGCTGCTGCGGAAATCAAAGAACGACAAGCAACAGTTCTGATTTTGCTCCAATATGGTTATTGGGGGCACAAATTAAATCAAAAAAGAGCCGATAACAGCAGTATTTCAAACTGCATATTATCGGCTCTGCGTCTGTGCGTCTGGCTCTTTTAATTAAATTATTTTTGTTGTTTTTTGGCTTTATTATATGTATTAGCTAACTGTCCACAAGCTGCTTTAATCTCTCTACCATGAGAAACTCTCATGGTAACTTCAAGTCCTGTTTGCTCTAATTGATGTTTGAACGCAACCATTTCTTGTTTTTGTGGTGCTCTAATTTTTGAATTACTCGTCGGGTTGTATTGCAGCACGTTAATCATAACATTTTTGCCCTTAAACCATTTTGCAAGTTGCCTTATATCTGAGGAACGGTCATTTATACCTGGTAAAAGCAAATACGCAAATACCACTTTTCGATTATGCCTTTGTGAATAGGACAATGCTTGCTTAACAACATCTTCAATAGCGTACATGTGCATATGAGGAATGATGCAGTTTCTCGCAGCCTGTGTTGCTGCATGTAAAGATATTGTCAACTGAATTTTTAGATGTTCTTCGCGCAATTTTTTTAATTGATTAACTGGACCAACTGTTGATACGGTAATGCCGTCGGTTGGAAAGTTAAGTCCATTTCTATCTCGAAGAATATGGATTGCTGCAATCAAGTTGTCGTAATTGAATAAAGGTTCTCCCATTCCCATAAAAACGATACGATTTACTTTTTGACGTATCAATATGACCTGTTGCACAATTTCAGATGGTGTTAGATTACGAACGAAACCATTGCGTCCGGACTCACAAAAAATACAGCCAACAGAACAACCAACTTGCGTACTTACGCAAACAGTCCCACCATCTCGCCGTTTAATAAAAACCGTTTCGATATACCTGTTGTCTTTCAATTCATAAACATACTTTTCAGTATCGCTACTTTTATAGACTTTTTTTGTTGATATTGATAGATTTTTTTTGTGAAATGGCTGTTTATACAATTCCGCATATAAGGCTCTTGCTTTATCCTCTCCAATTACTTCCGACATTTCTTTGTAAGTAAATCCGTATGGGTCATTCAATATTTCCGTAAGTGTACTTTTAGGTAAGTGTTTCATTTAATATCCTTCCTTTTGTTTTTCAGAGTTTTTGATTATGATTTCTAGTTTTTCAACATCAACGATATGCGTTAATTTACATTTAGGGCAGAAAAGAGGAAAATTTCTTAATACCGTATTATAAAATACTTGAACCCTCGTCTTTCCGTTACAAATTGGACATTTTATCCAATATTTTTCAAGCATAATATTTCTCCTTTTGTGCAAAAAAATACAGGTCAATTCTCAACATGAGCATTGACCTGCATTTATACATATAACACTACAACAAAATTAAGGCATAGTTTTTATACTATGTCTATACATCGTTAGTTTTGTTGTATAGCATACGCAAAATAAGCATGACAAAAAAGCCCATATTGAAAATGGGAAAAATCTTTTTTGATTTCAATGCTTATCGAATACGCATGCTATGTAACATAAACATTTCCCCCTTTTAATAATACTATACAAAAAAAGCGGCTAATTGTCAACATATACATATGAATTATTTTGGCTAACTGATTGAATTGTGTAGACATATCCAAGAAGAAAGGGGAACAGTAAAATGTAACAGGGTGAATAACTATGGCAAAAAGACCAGTACCGAAATACGATTTCAAGGCTTTTGGGGCAGCGATAAAGGCGGCGCGGACAGGGCGCAAGGAGAGCCGCAAGAAAGTGAGCGACGAAATGTTTATCTCGCCGCGCTACCTTGCGAACATTGAGAACAAGGGGCAGCACCCAAGTTTACAGATATTCTTTGAGCTGATACAGCGTTACCATATATCCGTAGACCAATTCCTTTTAGAAACGCCGCCGGAGAAGAACACGCAGCGGCGGCAGCTTGACGCGCTTCTTGACGGTATGAGCGATACAGGCATACGGATTGTGAGCGCAACGGCAAAGGAGATAGCGGAAGTCGAAACAGAGGGCAGATAAGAAGTGTCCGTCAGAATTGAATAAGGTTTAGAGAGCGTTGTAATCTTTTTTTGAGGATTGCAGCGTTTTTCTTTTGCGGAAGTTTGGCAAAACCGGGCATAGCTCCGTAGTAAGGCATAAGGGATAAAAACATTCGTAGCAAGCATAGGAAGCGGGTACCCACTTCCGTATTTTCCCCTCCCGCGCTGCGGCGCGTCGGTTGAAAATTGCTTGTTGGGAAGTGTCCCAAACCCTCGGAACGGAAAGGAAAGGAGCGAATACATGAACGGACGCAAAAGAACGGTGCAAATCAAATTCAGAGTGACGGAAGCGGAACGGGATTTAATACTGGAAAAAATGAAGCTCGTACCCACCCGGAACATGGCGGCATATCTGCGGAAGATTGCCATTGACGGGTATATCATTCAGATAGACCATGCCGATATAAAGGCAATGACCGCAGAGATACAGAAAATCGGTGTCAACGTCAACCAGATAGCACGCCGCGTAAACGCGACGGGGAACGCATACCAAGAGGACATAGAGGAAATAAAGGGGGTGCTTGCGGAGATATGGCGGTTACAAAGATTAAGCCTGTTAAAAGCACCCTAAGCAAAGCCCTTGACTATATCGAAAACCCGGACAAGACGGACGGGAAAATGCTTGTGTCCTCTTTCGGTTGCTCCTATGAAACGGCAGATATTGAGTTTGAATATACCCTGTCGCAAGCACTCCAAAAGGGGAACAATTTAGCCTTTCATCTGATACAGTCCTTTGAGCCGGGGGAAGTCGATTATCAGAAAGCCCATGAAATCGGAAAGCAGCTTGCCGACGCGGTAACAAAGGGGCAGCATGAATATGTACTCACGACGCACATTGACAAAGGACACGTCCACAATCACATTATTTTCTGCGCCGTAAATTTCGTAGACCACCGCAAATATAATTCCAACAAAAGGAGCTATTACGGCATACGGAACATGAGCGACAAGCTGTGTCGGGAAAATGGCTTGTCCGTCGTCGTTCCCGGCAAGGGCAGCAAGGGAAAGAGCTATGCGGAGTACCAGGCAGAAAAGACGGGTACAAGTTGGAAAGGCAAGCTAAAGATTGCCGTTGACGCGCTTATCCCCCAAGTTTCCAGTTTTGAGGAATTGTTGCAGCGGTTACAGGCGGCGGGCTATGAGATAAAGCCGGGGAAATATGTGTCATGCCGCGCCCCCGGACAGGAACGCTTCACCCGTCTTAAAACCCTCGGCGCGGATTATACAGAGGAAGCCATAAGGGAACGGATAGCGGGCAGACGGGCAAAGGCGGCGAAAGCCCCCAGAGAGCAGCGCGGCGTTTCGCTGCTTATCGACATTGAGAACAGTATCAAGGCGGCGCAGAGTAAGGGCTATGAACAGTGGGCGAAAATCCACAATCTGAAACAGGCAGCAAAGACCATGAATTTCTTGACGGAACATAAGATTGAACAGTACGCGGATTTAGTCAGCCGGATTGAAGAAATGGCAGCGGAAAGCGGACAGGCGGCAGACGCATTGAAGGACGCGGAAAAGCGGCTTGCGGACATGGCGGTGCTTATCAAGAATGTTTCCACCTACCAAAAGACAAAGCCCGTCTATGACGCATACCGCAAGGCAAGGAACAGGGAGAAGTACCGCGCCGGACAGGAACAGGCGATTATCCTACATGAAGCCGCCGCAAGGTCGCTGAAAGCGGCGGGCATTGCAAAGCTCCCGAACCTTGCCGCGCTGCAATCGGAATATGAAGCCCTCCAAGCGCAGAAAGAAGCCCTTTATGCCGACTATGGGAAGCTGAAAAAGAAAGTCCGGGAATACGATATTATCAAGCAGAACATTGACAGCATTTTACAGGCAGACAGGCAGCCGGAACGGGAAAAGGGAACAGAGCGCGGATAAGGATAGCAAAATCCCCGCCGCTGTGCTATGATAGGGCTATCAAAAAGCAGAGGAGCGTTGAGCATGGAAAACCAGAAAATGCCGGAATATGAAACCATACGCGCCGCCGTTGCCGGGGAAAAATGGGCGGTGGAGAAAGTCGTGGAGTGCTACAAGGACGAAATCGACAGGCTATCGACGGTAGCGGTCAGACAGCCGGACGGAAGCACGAAACAGGAAATCAACGAAGATATGCGCCAGTCCATCACAAAGAAGCTGATAGAAGCCCTCCCGCAGTTCCCGCTTGAAGAAATGGAAAAGGGAAATGTCAGATAGGCAAAAAAAGAACAGGGCGCGGAAGCCAGTATATGACTTCCGCGCCCTGTCTTTTTATGGGTGCTGTTTTCGTGAATGTTACGCAGTAGAACGCCATTTTTGGGGGTAAAGGTATAAAGTATCGCCTATCCGATTTTCACGCCCGGAAAGCCCTGTAAATCAAGGGATTTTCCGCGCCTACTGCGTAACAGGGGCGCGTCTTTTCCTCATGCGCTCGGCGGCTTGTCTGCGGGTGATACGTTTCCGGCAGACGGGGCAGTATTTGACACTGTTAGAGGTTGACGCAAAGAACGCGCCGCACTCGGTACATTTCTTCTTATCCCCTGTCTGGTAAAGCTCCGCATAAAGCAGCCTGTCGGCGGGAAGCACCGCAACCCGGAACCACTTGCAGAGAAGCGAATAGGAAATGAGCTGCGGACATACGCACTCGTCCCCGTCGTCCAGTAAGATACAGTTCCCGTTATCATAATTGCAGCACGTCCGGCGCACAAGGGCGTTGACTTTCCGGCTCTGGGGCGGCGTCAGCCGCTTAACCCCGTTCATACTTCATCAGCGGCGTAAATGGGAAGCTCTGCAAATTCCGCTTCGGTCAAAGCGTCCACTTTGGAAAGGGTGCGCTTTGCAAGCTCCCGCATATCCGCGTCCATGTAGGGCAGCGCGGCGTTGACATTCTCAATCAAAGCCCGCTTGCCGCCCTCGTTGTAAATGCTCAAAAGGTTTGTTTCTTCAACAGTCAGTCTAATCATGCTCATACCTCCATATCGTGATTTTTTGTTTTTGCCGCCGCCTTTTTCGGGGCGGTCTTTGCCTTGTCTGCTTTAAGCTGCGCCCGGATAGAGGGGCGGGGCTTCCTTATCTCCCTGTCCCGGTTCTCCCCCTTGTCAATCAGCGCATACGTCCCATGTCTGCCCTCGATTTTGGAAAAGGAAAGGGTCTTGTAGGGCAGCATGGAGAAAAGGCGGTCAGTGTCCTTTGTGGCTGCAAGCCGCATGAACGCCGGGGAAAGCTCTGCCATGAAATGGGTCTTGTTCGGGCTGTTCGGCTCGTAATGCCGCTTCATTTCCCGCACAATGCGCCGCGCTTCCGTTTCAATCAGCCCGTCCCGCAAAGCGGCAATATGCGCCTTGAAATCCCCCGGCGAAAGCTGCTCCCGGCTGCGCCGTTCTTCCTGTAAGAGCGATTGCAGCGCGTCCGGGTCGTTGGGTACGGCTTCAAAGCGTTCAAATTTCCCAAGCTGCGGGTCTGGGGTTCCGTCAAAATATCTCCCGGCTTCCTGTACCCTTTCCCCATGCTCATAAATCAGCTTCACCGTATCGGCGGGCAGCTCCTTTTCCTTGACGCGCTCATAATGTTTAGAGTAGTCCAGTTCGTACAGATTGCCCTTGATTTTCCCGCGCTCCTTTCCCGTCAGCTCGATTGCATAGGCAAGAACGCGGTCGCTTGTCTGCTCCATGTAGAAACGCCATGTGTTGTGGGGCGCGGTGTCTTTGAGGAAAACGTCGCGCTCCCGGAAACAGTGCGTCCCGGACGGGCGGCAGAACCACAAAAGTGTTTTGTCCTCCCTGTGGGGGCTTGCCGCCGCCTTTGCGATAATCTCTTTGTCAATGTCTAAGTCGCTCTGGTAAAAGCCTGTGTTCTGCTTCATAATCGCTTCAAGGGAAGCAAACAAATCCATGTTTTCAAATTTGCTCTGTTCCGGCATGGGTCAGCTCCTTTCCAAGTCCTGTGACTTCTGCTTTGCGTTTTTCTTCTGTGCCTTTTCCTTGTCGGCTCTAAGCTGCGCCCGGATAGAGGGTTTCTTTTCCGGCTTCGCTCCCTTGCCGCGCTCCTTGTCGGCTTTGACAGCGTTAGCCAGGTCAACAAGGGAAATCTGCTCGCCCGCCTTTACCTTTGCTTCCAGTTCGTCAACGGTGGGGGTGTTGTTGATGATACCGTCAATCATGTTCCCGTTCTGCTCTGTGGTCTGCTCGGCGGTTTTCAAGGGATTGTCCCGCTGCGCCTGTTCTGCGGCAACGGCAAACGCCCGCGTCCCATTCCCCATAATCAGATACTTTCCGTCGTCCGACTGGTGGTGAAAGCCATATCCGGCGGCTTCTATCTGCTCCCGGCTCATGGCGGTCACATGGAAAGTCCCCCTCGGTGTCTTGACAGTTTCGCCCGTTTCCAAGTCGTCCGGGGTAAGCTGCTTTTGCTCCTGTAAAAACTCCGGCACTTCCCGAAAACCTACACTGTCAACGAAATGCGCCGCGTCCTGTCCGTCCTGATGAAGCACTACCACGTCGGAAACGGAAAGGCTGTGTCCCTTAAAATCTTTGGGGTGGTCGATATTGAAACAGGTGTAAATATCTTCAAGGGAAGTTTCCGGCGCAAGGGGCGCGGAATAGACAAGCTCATAGTTCGCCCTGTCAACCACATTTCCCGCCGCCTGCAGGCGGTCGTATGGCTCAAAGCGGAAATCCCTTGTTTCGTCCCCGCCCTTTATCTGGTAAATGGAAAAGGTGTCTTTGTCCTGTCCGGCGGTCTGCGCCGTTTCCTGTGCCTTTGCGTAAAGCTGCTTCACGTCGCCCTCGGTCAGCTCGCCGCTTTTGAGCTGCCCCATAAGCTCGCGGCATTTCTCCGGCGTTCCCGTATAAAGCACGTCGCCCATTTTCGCCCGCCCGTTCTCCTGTGTCACATAGGCTTGCAAGAGGTAGCTGTTTTCCCGGCTGTCGCTGTAAGGGTTCCGGCGCACTCTGTAAATCGTTTCCGGGGTAAAGGCTTCTTTCGGGGCTGCGCCCGCTTTTTCCTGTGCGCCGGATTTTCCCGGTGCGGCTGCTTCCGGATCCGGCTTCTCCGGCGCGGCTTCCTGTCCCTCTCTGGTGGGCTGCTCCTGTCCGGCGGTCTGCTCCTTGTCCTGTGCCTTTTGCAGCTCCGCTAAGTTCTCGTCTATGGAATTGATAATCTCGGCGGCTGCGCTGCGTATCGTTTCAAGGGAGCTTTTCAGCTCGGACAGCTCCCGCCCGCTGCTCCACCCGGCGACATAGCCGAAAGAGTAGTCCGACGTGTCAAACCCGTAATGTTGGCAGACAGTATAGGCGACGCTTTCCGCTTCGACTTCGCGGGTGCGGCGGTCAACGTGGGGCTGCTGCTCGTCCTTTGGCGCGTTGAGGTCAATGTCGTGCAGCTTCGCATGGGCGATTTCGTGAATAGCGGTCTTTAAGGTCTGTAATTCGCTCATGCCCTCGTTGATAGCAATGCGCTTGTCCTCCAAGTGGTAGTAGCCATGAGAGCCGCCCTCGATATTCTCAAAGGCGATAGGAACGGGGGAAGTCTTTTCAAGGGCTGCGAAAAAATCCTTGTAGCGGTCAACGTCGCCTGTCAGCTCGTCAACCGCAATGTCCGGCAGCTCCTTTCCCTCGGTCTGGGAAACGTCAAAGACGGATACCACCTTGTAGGCGGGTATGGTGACTTCCTTTTCCTCGGTGACGGGCTTCCCGTCCTTGCCGATAACGGGCTTCTGCGTGTGCGGGTCGATTTTCTGCATTTCCTGTTTGATTTTATAGGGTGACGGAGCAATGATTTTAATTCCCTTTTGCCCTTTCATCACGTTTCGTTCAAAGTTGTTCTTCCAAGCGGAAAAGCCCGCCACAAGGGAAGCGTCCGGCTTCTGCATGGCGATAAGGACGGTGTTTCGGAAGCTGTAATTATGGAATTTTGACATGACTTTCAGATATTCCCGGTAACGCTCGCTGTCAAAGAGTTCCGCAATACCCTGTTCCAGACGGTCGGTAATCTCTTTGAGCTTTTCGGCGGGCTTCTCGCTCGTCAGCACGATAGGGATAACCGGGCGCGGCTCCTGTGGCTGCTCTGCGGTCTGCGCCGTTCTCTGCCCCGGCGCGGCTGCGTCCATTTCTACCTTTGACGGGTCGGGTCTTTCCGGCTGCGGGGGCTGCGGCGTTACCCGGTATTCCTCCGGCACGTCGCGCCCGTCGTACCATTCTGTAAAGGTGTTGCGGTTGTTGTAGATATAGCCCTTTTCGGTAAACATACCGTCGTCGTTAATGGAAGCGTCCCGCCCGTATTCCTCATACATGAAATACTTTTTCGCTTCTTCGGGAAGTTCCGGTTCTTCCAGTTCATCAACCAGATAACGCCCGTATTCTTCTTCATTGTGGACGGACGGATAAATCCAGTAGCAGTCAAGGTTCTGTGCAAGGTTGATAATGTCCTGTAAGCTGTCGGCATGGTCGCCGTATTCAATGGCTGCAATGAATTTCTCCCGGTCGTCGTCAAACTGCATTTCCAAGAGCTTCCCTAAATAGTTCAGCTCGTCGGGGTGGGAATACTCGCTTAAATGCTCCGTCAAGCCGGGGATAGTGGATTGAAATTCTGTGAAATGCCATTCCTCATAGTGCTTGAAGTCAATCCCGATACGGTCAAAGACTTCTTTCAGATGTTCGGCAGTCGTGGGGAATGTCACCCATTCGCCCGCGGGTCTGCCCTCGGTGTACTTCCCAAGATTGGAAAGATAGCCGCTTAAAATCGGTTCTGCCATTTGTTCGCTCCTTTCTTTTTCAATCATGCGGTGCATAAGCTCAAAATCCTCAATGCTCATGCTCCCGTCAAATACATAGGGGTTAAAATCCTCCCCGTCCCGGTAGGGCTTTTCGGAAAAGGGAAGCCCCGCTTCATGGGCGGCTGCCCTCGCTTCCTCGATAACCTCCGGGGGAAGCCTGTCGTCATGCGCTCCGATAAAACCGTCAATGTCGTTCATGCTGTTTTCGTAGTGGTAACGCACTCCGGCGGTCAGCTCGTCAAGGCTCATGTCCTCGCCTAAATGCCCGCAATAGTAGCCGTTTAAGATAACGGCGGCGGGGTCAATGCTTTTTATTTCCTCTAACCGGCTCCTGTCCTCCGGGTAGAGCGTATCGTCCATATCAAGATGAAAATATTCCGCGTTCCATGAACGCCCCTGTTTCCAGAACGCCACCCATGCGATACCGTCCCTAAGCTCGTCTTGATAGTCCTTTACGGTGTCCCGTAAACTTGCCATAGTGAAAAACCTCCTTTCTCTGCGGCAGCGTCATAAGCTGCATTTTTTGGCTGCATGGTCTACTACGGGTACGCCCGCATTTCTGCCAAATATTTTTGAAAATTTTTAGAGGGTGAAGCCCTCCGCAAAAGAGGGTTTGGGAAACTTCCCAACAAGCAAAATCCCCGTCCGGCGCGTCAGCGTCGCAACGGGGATTTACGGAAGTGGGTACCCGCTTCCTATGCTTGCTATTCAAGTTTTTAGTTCTTCTGCACTTCGATACGGTAGTTGACGTATTTCCCGCCAGTGTCAGCCAGAACGATAGTTCCGTCGTAGGTCTTGCCTGTTTTCGGGGAGTAGAGCTTCTTCACATTCGCCTTGCCGGATTTAAGGAGCGCGGCGGCAATCTTCGCGGAAAAAGCGGTCTTGCGTTCCTCGAAAAAGCGGTCATTCTTCCACATGACAAAGGCACATTCTTTGTTGCTGCAATAATAGTTTTTCTTCCCCTCATGGACGGGGGAACCGCAACGGGGGCATTTGCCGACAGAGGGCTTTTCCTCCCGGAACAAATCCTTTTTCCCGTCCAGTGCTGCGGCGTGTGTCTGCACAAGCTCCCGCGCCATAGCTTCAATGCCGGACAGAAATTCGCCGGGGTCTGCGGCTCCCTTTGCTATCTGCGTCAGATTGTTTTCCCATTCTGCGGTAAGCTGTGGGGAAGTGAGTATATCCGGCAGAATACAGATAAGGCTGTTCCCGTTTTTGGTAGGGATAAGCTGCTTCCCCTTGCGCTCCGCAAAGCCGCCCTTTACCAGTTTTTCAATGACGGCGGCGCGGGTGGCGGGAGTGCCAAGCCCCCGGCGTTCCGCGTCCGGGTCGGTGTCCCCGTTCCCGGCGCGTTCCATAGCCGACAAAAGGCTTGCTTCGCTGTGGGGCTTCGGCGGCGTTGTGGTATGCTCCGTTACTTTTGCGGCGGGGTTAGGAAAGCCCTGTCCCTCGGAAAGCTTCGGCAGCGTCACGTCTGCATTTTCCCCGTCCTCCGCTTCGGGCTTATCTTTCAGCGTCGCCCGGTATCTGCGTTGAAGCTCTTTCCAACCCTCCGCAAGTACGGTCTTTCCCCTTGCGGTGAAGTCTGTCCCGGCGCATGAGAAAACCGCCGTAACCGCTTCATAAATATGCGGCTCGGCGGTGGCAAAAAGCAGACGCGCCCCCGCAAGGGTAAGGATATTCTTCTCGCTTTCCGGCAGCGCGTCCGGGTCAGCCTTTGCAAGCTCCATAGTGGGAATGATTGCGTGGTGGTCTGATACTTTTTTACTGTCTAATACCTTTACAACCTCCGGCGTGAAGTCCGCGCCCGCCATAAAGGGGAGTTTTTCGCAAAGCAGCGCGATAATGCCCGCTGCGGTGCCGCCCATGTCGTCAGTAAGAAAGCTGCTGTCCGTCCTCGGATAAGTAAGGAGCCGCTTTTCATAAAGGGATTGTGCAAGGTCAAGGGTCTGCTTCGCGGTGTAGCCGAAAATGCGGTTCGCTTCCCGCTGCAAAGAGGTAAGGTCAAAGAGCTTCGGCGGGGCTGCGGTTTTCTTCTCTCTGGTGAGGGAAACGCATACCGCCGTTTCCGCTTCGCAAGCCCCTTTCAGCGCGTCGGCTTCTGCCTTGTCGGAAATCCTCCCGCTTGCCGCTTCCGCGCCGGATAAATCAAGGCGCACATGATAATATTTTTCTTTCTGGAAATGGGAGATAGCCGCGTCCCGGTCGGTGAGCATTTTTAAGGTCGGGGTCTGGACGCGCCCCACGTTCAAGGTCTTTCCATACAGGCAGGAGAAAAGCCGGGTGGCGTTAATGCCGATAAGCCAGTCAGCCTTTGCGCGGCAGAGGGCAGACGCAAAGAGCGCGTCGTATTCCTGCCCGTCTTTGAGGGAAGCAAAGCCCGCCTTGATTGCCCCGTCCTCCATTGAGGAAATCCACAAGCGGCGCATGGGCTTCTTGCAGCCCGCCGCTTCGTAGACAAAGCGGAAAATCAATTCTCCCTCGCGCCCCGCGTCACACGCATTTACCACTTCGGAAACGTCGGCGCGGTGCATAAGCTCTTTTAGGGTTTTGAATTGCTTCCCCTTGTCCGGGTCAACGGCGTACTGCCATTCCTCCGGCAGAATGGGTAAGCTCTCAAAACTCCATTTTTTATATTGCTCCCCGTAGGCGGCAGCTTCCGCAAGCTGTACCAAATGCCCGACGCACCATGAAATGAGGCAGCCGCCGCCCTCGATATATCCGTCTTTCTTTTCCTTAACGCCAAGCGCGGCGGCGATAGTCTGCGCCACGCTCGGCTTTTCTGCAATAATCAGTTTCATTTTCTGTTCTCCTTTCGGTTGTTTTAGGTTTGAAATTGGTTTATACTTTAAGCATTACTATAAGAAACAGGTGACAATATGAAATCAATACATACTTTCGATGTTTTTGCTCCTACTGATGAACAGGAAGAAGCAATGAATAAAAAACGTGGCGGGCATTACAGGCGCGGTAAAAACAAAGAAATGGATTACTTTATTGAGTGTGCTACTTCGCTATTTCCCAACAACCATTATTCAAGGTTCACACCTATATATGATACGACAAAAGAGTTTTATCAACTGATTACTTCTTCCGATACAACAGAAAGAGCTATACTAAATTGGATAGCTTCTAATCGTGCATGGAATTATTTGTTTGGCTTATTACGGCATTATTACAGAACAGGACACCATGACGATAATTATATCTTTCCAGAGTTCAAAATCGGGTCGGCTTATGTGGCTGATTATCTGCTCATAGGTAATAGTTCAGACGGTTATCAATTTGTCTTTGTGGAATTAGAAGCTCCCAACGGGCGGATAACAAAAGAAAAAGGTACTCGTTTCGGGGAAGTAATCAATAAAGGGATTGAACAGGTTAGGGATTGGCAAATGTATATTGCTGCAAATTGGAATGTAATTGTAGCAGAATTGGAAAAGCACTCATTCTCCAATACAAAGTTACCCAGACAATTATACAAATATTGCCCTTATCAAATCTACTATGCTGTGATAGCCGGACTCCGTAAAGATTTTGAGAATATTCGTGATAGAAAGCTCCAACTGCAAAATGAAAATAACATAACACTTTTGCATTACGAAAATCTCATAGATGTTGCAAACGAAAATTAAAAGTCCATTTTCAGCGTTCCGGCTCACTTGCCTTTTTCTCCTGTACCTGTTTCAGACAGTAGCCCACACAAGGGAGCTGCCCTTTGTACGGACAGGAAGCGCAAGCCGGGGAATGGGGAACGGGCGGCGCATTGTCACGCCGCCCGCCCGGTCTTTGTATCATCATCTTTTCAAAGGGATTGTCGGTAAACAGGGTCATGCTTCCTCGTCCTCCTGTTCTTCATCAGAAAGCCCGTCCCCCTCGTCCGGCTCGTCCTCGTCGTAGTCGTCAAAATCGAAATCTTCAAGGTCGGTGCCGCCCTTGACGTTTTGCTTCGGCTTCATAAACTTAAAATAATAGAACGCGCCCCCGCCGCCAAGAAGTGCCACGACAAGGAAAAGCACAAGCCCGCCCGCATTGCCTTTCTCTTTGGGCAGCTCCGGCGGTTCCTCGGTTTCCGGCTCTGCTTCCTTGCCGCTGCAAGCGGTCATGTTGTCCTTGCAGACGGGGCAGCTCACATTTACCTTTCCGGCTTCGCATTTTTCGGTGCAACTGCAAACGGCGGGCGGGGCTGCTTCGGTGCTTCCGTCCTCCATAAGTGCTAAGAGGTCGGCTTCGTCCACTTGATTAAGGAAATGTACGGTGTTCTCGCCCTCGTCGTCCCGGTCAATGAGGATATAAAAGTAATTGCCGTTTTTGGTCGTTACGGTGATAAGCTGCTTGTTGCCGCCGAAATCGTCTACAAGGGTCGCGTTCCCGTCCGGGGTAAGGGGTTCTTCCTTTTGGGGTTCCTCGTAGACAACGCCGCTGTCGTTGGTGTCGTCCTCTCCCTCCGGGGTCTGTGCAAAAGCGGTGACGGAAAAGCCGCCCGAAAGCATAAGGGCGGCGCAAAGTGCGGTCAGTGTTCTAAGGATTTTCTTATTCATTCTCGGTGTCCTCCATTTCTTCGGTGTCGTGGTCTGCGGGTTCTGCGGGGTAGCCCGGCGCGGCTTCCATGCCCGGAATACCGCCCCCGGAAAGCATAGCGGAAAGCTCATGCGGGGAAAGGCGCATGGAGCGCACAAGCTGTACGATTTGCAGGTTTTCCGCTTCGGTTTTCTGCGCTTCAAGCCCCCTTAATTTATTCTGGTACTCGGTGATTTTCTCGCGGGTCTTTGCAATCTCCTTGTCGATACGTTCAATTTTGTTCATAGCCATCAATAAATTTCTCCTTTCAGATTTTCATTTTTTTGTTGTCAGTTCCAATTCATTAAGCCGTAGCCCTTGATACAGGAGTAATTGACGGGGTAGCTCTTTATCTTGCAGGCGTCGCCGGAATTGCCCTCGACGGTATAGACGCGCTCCCCGTCCGTCCCGATAACAAGCCCTACATGGTCTGCGCTCCCGTCCCCGTCCCAGTCGAAAAAGATAGCGTCGCCGGGGGCGATATTCTCATAGCCCCTCGCGCCCCATTGCCCGCGTGACTGGAACCAGGGTACGCCCTGTGACTGGCACCCGGCAAAGCGCGGCTCGCTTTTCCCGGCTTGATTGTAGCACCATGAAACAAAACAGGCGCACCATTCCACGCGGCTGTTAAATCCGTACCAGCTCCAAAAGGGTCGCCCGCCTACGTTGCCGACTTGCCGCTTCGCAAGGTCTACAACGGCGGTGTTGCCGGGGCGTGTGCCGTTTACAAGCTGTACGCCGCTTAAATCCTCGGACGCGCCCATATCGGGGGAGCCGCCGCCGAAAATCAGCGGCTTGTTTCCGCTTGTTTCCAGATAGACGCGGTACATTTCAAGCTGCTGTGGCGTTAGAAGTTCCTCCGCAATCTCGGAAATGGGCTTGTTCGTCAGCTTCACGTTGAGGATATGGTACTCGTAGGGTACTTCCTCGCTGGTCGTTTCCCCTGTTTCCGGGTCTGTGCTTGTTTCTGTGCGGTAGCGGATTTCCGTTTCTTCCGTCAGCGTCAAAGTGTACTGCATGGCAAAGACGCGGTTTAGTTCTGCCTGTGCGCTCTGCGGGGTGTAGGTCTGTAAAAGGGCGGTGAGGTAGGACGCTAACTCATGGGGGTTATGCCCGATACTGTCAAGGTCATAGCGGTATTCGTCATAGCCGGGGTGGGTGCTTTCGATATTGTCAATCTGCTGCTGAAGCTCGTTTTCCTTTGCGGCGTAATTATTTTCCGTCGCCACAAGGTCGCTGTCCTCCGACGTGTAGGAAGTCCCAAGTATGCCGTTCATCAAGCCGGAGAACATGGAGCCGCAAGAGGAAAGCCCCGCCGATACCATGATGAATAAGAGCAGCGCGGCAACGGCGATACATACGCCCGCCGGGTGCCGCCCTACAAAAGCGATTGCCTTTTTTGTTTCCTCGGCGGTCTTTTTTGCCGCCTTGCGGGTGTTCTCTGCGGCTTTCTGCGCCGTTTTTGCGCCGCCTTTCCTTGCCGACTTTGCATACTGCCGCTTGATTTGCTGCTTCTGCATGAAGCGGGAAAGGGGATTGCCCGCAATCTGCGGATTGTCATGTAGGGATTTATGGTACTGGAAATCCACATTCGCCTTGAACGCCGCTTTCTCTGCCTTTGCCGCCGCCCGGTAGGGTTTGAGCTTGTGGCTGCGGTAGCCCTCCTTGACTTTCCGCGTCCCGTACTTTGCGCCGCGCTCTGCCAGTTCTTCGGATTTGTGCGCCCCCTCAACGCCGGAATTGTCCTTTTCAACGGAATGTATCTTGTTGTGGACGAAAATACCCGCTTCCTGTGCGGGGCGGGATAGCGGGTTATTGTGGGGCTTATTCCTTCCTATGGGCTTTTCCTGTTCCTCAAAATGTAGGCGGGTCTTGCCTTTCCCGGTGGCTTCATCAAAGGTGCGCTCCCGTACAAGTTTCTTTTCTTTGGGGATAGCCGCCTTTGCCGCGTCCAGACGGTCGGCTGCTTTGTCCGATTTTCGGATATACCTTTCAAGCTCCGGCGTTGCCCGTTCCTCGTCGGTAAACTGCAAGCGGGAAGATTTTTCTTTTGCTGTGGCTTCTGCCTGTGCTTTCCTCGCCGCCTTTTTGCTCGCCTTTCTGGTACGCGCCCCGTCGATACGCTCCAAGACGCGCTCGGCTGCGGCGGTGTCCTGTTCCCGTTCTGCCCCCGGCGCATGGGGAAGCGGCGGCGCGGCGGCTGTGGGCGCGGGAGCTGCGCCGCCCGGTATGGTCTGCGCTGCCTGTTCCGGCGGCTGCGGTGCTTCGGTCTTTGCAAAGTCCGCGTCCCTTATCCGCTTGCTGATACGTTTCTTTTTCCCGGTGGCGGCGTTTACCTCGACAGCCCCCTCGCGGGTCATTTTCTGCGTGACTTTCTCACGCGCTCGATACTGTTTTATTTTTCTGTCCCTCCAATCCGCGCCCTTGCAAGGGCGCAATACTCGGCGTTTATCTCAATGCCTATATAATGCCTGTCAAGCTGCCTTGCGGCTGCTCCCGTCGTGCCGCTGCCGAAAAAGGGGTCAAGCACAACGCCGCCTTTCGGACAGCCCGCCTTGATACAGGTTTCGGCAAGTTTTGGCGGGAACGCGGCGAAATGCCCGCCCTTGTAGGGTACGGTATTGATAAGCCACACGTCCCGCCTGTTCCGCATGGTCGGCATGAGGGCTTCGTCGTAGTAGCTGCCGCTTCTCGCCCGGTTAAGCCCCTGTACTTTCCCCTGTCCGGGTACTTCGTCCGCATATTTCTGTCCCGCGCTGCGCCCGGTGCGGTACCGCGCCGCCGTTGTGGGGGCTAACGGCTCGGCTATGGCGGCTGCGTCATAGAAATATTTCTTTGACTTCGTAAGCAGAAAGATATGTTCATAGCAGCGGGTAGGGCGGTCTTTCACGCTCTCCGGCATGGGGTTTTCTTTCTGCCAGATAATGTCGCTCCGTAAATACCACCCGTCAGCGCGTAGGGCAAAAGCTAAAAGCCAAGGGATACCGATTAAGTCCTTTTGTTTGCAGCCGGAAACGCGGTTGTTTTTTGCAATCTGCTGTCCGTTTCTGCCTTTCGGGTTCTTCGGGTCTGCATGGTAGCCCTTGTTCCCTGTGCCGCAGTAGGTGTCCGCGATATTCAGCCAGAGCGTACCGTCAGAACGCAGTACCCGGCGCAGCTCGCGGAAAACCTCGGTCAGCCTGTCAATGTACTGCTCCGGCGTGTCCTCCCGCCCAATCTGCATATCAAGCCCATAATCCCTAAGCGCATAGTAGGGCGGGCTTGTGACGCAACAGTGTACGCTTTCCTCTGGAAGCTCCCGCAAGGCATAGAGCGCGTCCCGGTTGATGATGGTGTCAGTTTTCAGCCCGTTCATGCTTCGCCCACTTCCTCCGGCTTCGTCGTCATTACCCGGTAAAGCTCGGTGTCTTTCGGGAAGCGGTCTACAAAGGGCAGCACCACGTTCCCGTAGAAGATAAGCCCCTCGCCCGCTTCGGTGTGGGTGACATATTTCATCTGCTGCGGGGAGATGTTGAGCTGCTTCGCAAGGATAGCCCGGTCGCCCGCCGCCTGATTGAGCATGAGGACAAAATCAGAGTTTTCAAAGATATTCTCCACTTCGCGGGAAGCAAGCAAATCCTTGACATTCTGCGTAATGGCTGTGGGTATGCCGCCCCATTTTCTGAAACGCTTCCAGATTTCAACGGAATAGGCGGCGGTCTGTTCCTCTTTCAAGAGAAGATGAAATTCGTCCATAAAATACCGGGTGGATTTCCTTTCTGCCCGGTTGACGGTGACGCGGTTCCATACCTGGTCCTGCACAATGAGCATACCTAACTTTTTGAGCTGCTTCCCAAGCTGCTTGATGTCAAAGCAGACAAGGCGGTTGTTCAGCTCCACGTTGGTACGGTGGTTGAATACGTTAAGGCTCCCGGAAACATACAGCTCCAACGCCGCCGCAATACGCGCCGCTTCCGGCTCCGGCTGCTTCAAAAGCTCGTTGTAGAGGTCGCCCAAGATAGGCATTTTCTCCGGGTCGGGGTCTGCAAGGAAAGGGCGGTACACGTTCCTAACGGCGCGGTCAATGACGGTCTTATCGACGGGCTGCAAGCCCTCCTTGCCGCCTATGACAAGCTCGCAGAGGGAGAGGATAAAGTCGGATTTCAGCGCAAGGGGGCTGTCGTCCTCGCTGTAATTGAGGTTAATATCCATAGGGTTCACATACTGGGGCTTCCCGTCAATGCCCTTGCCCGTAGGGGATAAGCGTATCACTTGCCCGTCAAGCCGCTGCACAAGGGAAAAATACTCTGCTTCCGGGTCGCAGATAATTATGTCGTCGTCGGTAATGAGGAAAGCGTTTGTCATTTCCCGTTTGGCGGCAAAGGATTTCCCGCTTCCCGGCGTACCCAAGATTAAGCCGTTGGGGTTCTTTAGCTGCTTGCGGTCGCAGAGTATCATGTTGTTACTAAGGGCGTTTAAGCCGTAGTACAAAGCCGCGCCCGTCTGGAAAAGCTCCTGTGTGATAAAGGGGATAAAGATAGCGGTGCTTGACGTGGTAAGCCCTCTTTGAATGGGGATAAGGTTCTCCCCAAGCGGTACAGAGGACATAAGCCCCGCTTCCTGTTGGTAGTCAAGGCGGGTTAAGGCGCAGTTGTTCTTCTGTGCAATGCCCGCCGCCGCGAATACGTCATTTTCCAGTTTCCGCTTCGTGTCCGCCATGTTCACCACAAGGAACGTCAAGAGGAACATTCTTTCATTCCGGCTCTGCAAGTCCTGTAAGAGATTCTTCGCTTCGCTGCCGAAAGTGGCAAGGTCGGACGGTATAATATCCATGTCATAGCCGCTGCGTACCGCTTTCTTCTGTTCCTCGATTTTCATTTTGTCAAGGTCGGTAATCTTGCGCTTGATTGTCTTTATGGCTTCGGTCTGGTCGATACTGTGGATATGCAGATTGACGATAACGCCCGTTTCCAAGTCCAGAATGTCAGATAAGATACGGTCGTTTAATTCCGGCGCAAGGATTTCAAGGAATGAAACCGCGCCGATTTTGCGCCCCATGCGGAAATAACGCCCCTCGCCAAAACGGAAAGAGGACGGGGCGATAAAGTCCTTTGTGGAAAGCCCGGACGGGGCAAGCCATGAAAAATCAAAGGCAAACTGCCCGCCCTCCGGGTGGAAAATGCCATGCAGCATTTTAAGGCGTTCATAGCCTGTCATGGGGCGGGCAGACACGCCCAAGAGCTTAAAGTTGTTGAGTACGTCCGTTTCGATACGGGCAAGGCGGGATTTCGCCGCGCCCAGACTGTCGGCTTCAATGGCAAAGGTGATATATTTTGCTTTGACAAGCCCGTTGTTGCCCTTTGCAAGCTGGTTTTTCAGCATATCCCGGTATTCTGTGCGGATAGAATTGAAAGCGTCCTCCTGTGCCGGGATATTGACCGCCTTTTCCGCTTCGCCGCGCTGCGTCCCTTGATTGATGAAAGAAAGCTGCACCGAAACGGAAGCGTCAAAGTAGTTGAGGAAGTCGCACCAGTTCTCAAAAATGGCGGTCTTGTCGTCTGCCTGTGCAAGCTGATAGTTAATATCTTCAAAGGCGACGGTCTTTGAGTATTTCCGTCCCGTAACCTTGCAGATACCGTCCGGGTACATCTGGATATAGGGGATTGTCTGCTGCGCGGTGTGGGCTTTCCCGTCGCCCTTTGCCTGTCTGATGATTTCCGCAATCTGCTTTTTCTCGGCGCGGGTGAGCTTGCGGGGCGGGTTAGGCTTTGTGCTTCCCGCCGCGCTGTTTCTTCGTGTTTCCTTTTGCAATCGCTGATACCTCCTTTTCAAGTTTTCTCTGCCGTTCTAAGACGGAATAAAAGTTGTCTGTCCTGTATGGTCGTTCTTTGGGGGCTATGAATTTTGTCCGTATGATGTTCTTCACCACCACTTCAAGGGGCTGTCCATGCTTCTCATACATGGCAAAGAGGAAACAGGGCAGCATGACGGCAATCATAGCCATAGACGCAAGGCTTGTGCCTGTGCTGTCTTTGAGCAGAAAGAAAAGCGGCAAGCCGAACAGGAGAGCCGCCGCAAAACATACAATCTGCCGTTTGGTAAGGTTGAAAGCTACTTTTGTCTTGACTTTGGATAAGTCTTTGGGTACGGGTACATACGCCAAGTGAAAACCTCCTTTCTCTGGGTTTGGTGTTGCTGTAATTTTCCATAAGGGTAATCAAGGCAAAGGTCAATCTATGCCCTTTGCCCGCCCGTATTATATGGGGGTTATCCGCGTCAAGGTCGGGTCGTATTTTCGCCGCTTCGCTCTGAAAATCTCCACCCTGCCCTTGACACGCCGCTAATGCGCGGAGAATATCGACTTCGCCAGTGCGCCGGATTTGAACAGGGAGAAACAGAGGATAACGGTATAGGCTGCAAGGGAGAATATCGCGCTGTGCAGATTGTCCGCTATTATCATGTTGTTTACCAGAACCGCGTAAATGCCGACGCATATCATAATGAGGAAGCCTTGAAAACCGATAGCGAACAGGGATTTTAGGTAGTTGTTTCCTATCTGCCCCCATTCCCGGTTCGTCATAGTTGCAAACGGGATAGGCGATACCGAACAGTAAAGGTAAATTTCTATCATGCGCCCGTAGAGGATAACGGTTATCAGTACGGACATGATTTTCATGCACAAGCTCACAAGGCTTGTTTCCATGACAAGTAAGAGCAGTTCGGGGATTTCCATAGCGTCAAGCCCGCTCTGCATGGAAGCAAGGGCGGCGGCAACATCAATCTCTGTGCTGCCGCCGATTACCCCCGCCGCGCCGGAAACAACGTGCTGCGCCATATCGAACACCGCCATAGTAATGTCAAAGGTGTGCGTCACAAGGTAGACTGCCACAAACGCCTTGAACACCCACTTGAAGAACATGGAAGTGTCAACGTCGTGCATATTGTTCTTTTCCGTTACCATGCTGATAAGCTCATAGCATAGGACGTAGGTAATGACAAGCCCCGCAATGGGTACGATTACATTTTCACTAAGGGTCTGTATCATGGAGAATATATTTGCGTTCCACCCTTGCGGGGTCTGCCCTACCTCTGCGGCGATAGTGCCGACTTTTTCGTTTACGTCCCCGAACATAGTTGACAGATTACCGTTTATGGCTCCTATGAGGATTTCCTTTATCCATTCGTTAATCGCGTCAAGTATGCTCTGCATAAGCCTTTACCCGCGCTTCTTAACCGAACAAGCCGGAAAGCAGCGGTACAAGGGTCATGCCGATAAGGGCAACGCCGCCGCCCGCCATAAGCTGCTTCATGCCCTGGCTCTTTGCGCCCGGATTGTCATTGCCGTAGCCCTCCATCAGATTGATTACGCCCCAGATACCAAGCCCGGCTCCAAGTGCTACAACAAGGGTCTGCAAAACGTCTACTGCGCTATTGAAAAATGCCATAAATATATCCTTTCTGCCGCGTCTGCGGCTGTCCGGCAAGCGGACAAAAGGCGGTCAGCGTATGGTCGCCGCCGCACAAAAAAACCGCCCTCTGGTAAAGGCGGCTGTCCCCGCGCTGCGTAAGTTCTGCGGCGCGGCGGTATTCAGTTGTAAGGGGTGCGGCTCCTGCCGCTGTGTACTGCGCCGGAAAGTGGGGGCGCGTATCATGTAGCCGGTATGGATAGATGTGATTGCTTCAATCGCTCCTTTCTGTGTTCCGCTGTGCTGCCGGACGTTTTTTTCAGACTTGCGGGAAGTGAATAGCTTGCGTAGCAAGGTGTTCGCTTCCCGCAAGTTCACAAAGGGGTAGCTGCCGCAAGGCAGCGTAGGGGAAGTGTAGCTTCCCCTGTCCCCCGGCGGTCTGCCATGCTGTCACTGTTGCGGGATAAGCCCCCGGCGCGTGACATACTCCGTTGCAAAACGGCGGTGTTCCGCTTCCTTTTCCCGCCAATACTCCCATAATGCAGCGTCGGCGGCTTCCGCAACATTCATTAAAAACCGTTCAAGCTGCTTTTGTTTTTCCTCTGCGCTACGTTTCCTCATGGTCTGCGTCCTCCTGTAAGTCTGCCGCGTCAAGCTCGTAATAGTCAAAAACCTCGTCGGGCTTGACAATGGCGGGGCGGCGTTTAAGGTGCTTTTCCATGTCAAAGGCGTTCTTCGGGTCTGCGTCGGACAGGTACTTGTATTTCGGGTGCTTCGTTATGTCGAATTTGTCCGAAAAGAACGGGCGCACCCCGCGTAGCTGCAAGATACATTTCCCTCCGTCCATGACTGCAATTTCATCTTCCGTCATAAGCTGCTTTCCCAATTTCTGATAGTTCAGCCCATGCGAAAGCTCCCGCCCCCTTGTTTCGGACGTGTTAAAGCTGTCTATCGTTTCTTTTCCTAAAATTTCCGATATTTCTTTAAGGGTGGTTTTCTCCTTGCCGCCCAAGAAAAGCGTGGTGTCGCAGTTGCCGACTATGGTATCGGCGTTGTCTTTGTAAATGGCTTTTAGCTGTGACTGGCTCTGCAAGATGATTGACGCGGATATTTCCCGGCTCCGTATCGTTGCAATGAGCTTTTCAAACTTTGGTATCTGCCCGATATTCGCAAATTCATCAAGTAAGCACCTAACATGGACGGGAAGCCGCCCGCCGTATTCATCATCTGCCTTGTCACAAAGCAAGTTGAATAGCTGTGTGTAAAGGATTGAAACGACAAAGTTAAAAGTGTCGTCGGTGTCGCTGATGATGACGAAAAGGGCGGTCTTTCTGTCGCCTATGGTGTCAAGCTCCATTTCGTCGGTTTCCATAAGCTCCCGCAGCTCCTTAATGTCGAATGGGGCTAACCTCGCGCCGCATGAGATAAGTATGCTTTTTGCGGTCTTGCCCGCCGCAAGTTTGTATTTTTTGTACTGCTTGACTGCAAAATGTTCCGGGTCTTTTTCTTCCAGACGTTCAAACATGAGGTCAACCGGGTTCTGGAAATCCTCGTCGTCCTCGCGGGCTTCCGACGCATTTATCATCTCAAGCAGCGTCGTGAAGTTCTTCTCGTCCTCCGGGGCTTCATACCAGATGTAGCCGATTAGCGCGGTGTAGTAGAGCTTTTCCGCTTTCACCCAGAAATCCTCGCCGGATTTTTCCCCGTCGCCTTTGGTGTTGGCGATAATGGTATTGACTAACTTCAAAATGTCCTTTTCGCTCCGCAGATAGGCAAAGGGATTGTATTTCATGGATTTTTTGAAGTTAATCGTATTTAGCACTTTGATACGGTATTTGTACCGCTGTAACATTTTCCCGGTTTCCAAAATCAGTGTTCCTTTCGGGTCAGTGACGATATACGACGTTGGAAAATCCTTTGACGTACATTGCATGAGCGACGGTTTCACAAAGAACCGGGTCTTGCCGCTGCCGGAACCGCCGATTACAAGGATATTTTTGTTTCTTGCGTATTTCGGCTGCTTCGGGCGGCTGTTCATGGTGAGCCGTTCCGTCTGCGTTAAGGGGATATTGTTCTCAAATACCGGGTCGGTGTACGGCTTTATGTCGTCAGCCCCGCCCCAACGCGCCGAACCGTATTCTGTCCCGCGGCGGTATTTCTTCGCGTTCTTGCCTTTGGTGTAGATAATCAGCCGGACAATGACCGCCCCCGCAATGCCTAAAGCTAAGTCTGCCGGGTGGAAGCTCGGCGCGATACTGGAAAAGGCGGCGGTAAAACCGTCCCCAAGATGTAGCAGCTTTGCGCTTGCGTCCGCGCCGGGGGAGAGCCGGACAGCCGCGCCCACTTTATCAAAGAGCCAGACAAAGAGCAGATACGGGAGATTTAGGATAAGCAGCTTCTTGATTTCCGGCTTCATAGCGATACCTCCCTGTCCTTGTTCTTGACCTTTGCCCGTTCCGCGTTTCTGCCCTGTGCAGCTTCTTTGAGGGTAGAGAGCAGCTTTCGGATTGAGGGCTTTTTCTCCTGTGTCAGCTTTTTTGCGGAAAATTCCTTAAAGGCTGCGGTCAGTACGTCCGCGTCCCGCCCCTTGAAGAAAACCAGATAGCGGGGCGGGCTTTCCGTCGCGTCCTTTTTCAGCGCAAAGTCGATACCGTACTTTTTCGCCGTACTCTCAAAGGCTTTGATATTGCCCTCGGTAATCTCAATGTTGGAAACGCCCGCGTTCTGCTTCATAAGCTGCTTTAAGCTCTGCTTGCCCTGTGGCGGTTTTGCAAGCTGCTTTTTGCCCTTTGACAGTATGGCTTTCATTGCCTTTTGGAGCGTCTGCGCGGTCAGCTTCCCGGTCTTGATGTAAAGGGCTATGGTCTTTTCGTTTACTTCGTCCTGCAATTTGTCGCGTCCTCCTTTCGCGTTTCTTTATGGGGCGGCGGTCAGATACGCACCCGCAGCCCGTTCAAGTCCTCGGCTCTGATACCCACAAGATACCAGTTGTCGCCGTACTCAATCCGGGTCGGCTTCCACTTGCCCCGCACGAATACGTCAAAGCACTCGCCGCAATGCAAGCCCCCGTAGTAGCTGTTTAAGTCAAAGCGGATGTCGTAACGGTCGGTGCGCTCGTCAAATACCAATGCTCCTGTCATTTTCTGTGCCATAATAAAATCCTCCTTTTGTGGTTGTGGGTGGTTACAGGCTTTCGCCCTCATTGCATGAATAATAGTCCGGGTCGCCGTACTGCGGCTTTTTCGGTGACAGTGCGCCGCTTGCCATGTCATGGGCGACAAGGGAAGTGTAGTAGTTGCCGATTGTGGACGGGGCGTTGAAAAGGGCGGCTTTCAGATATTGCTTGATGTTGCGGATTTTGGTTGTGTTCTCCCGCATACAGTCAAGCACAAAGCGGATATGCTCGCCGTCTAGTTTCATAAACTTTGACTTCACAAGCTCTGCCGGGTAGTCGTCCCCCGCAATCCGTACCCGCTTTCTGGCGGTGCATACGGTTTCAAGCATGAGGTCTACAATCTCGTCCAGCCTGTCACTGTCAAACTTCATGTCCTGTTTGAGAATGTGGTAGTCGATATTGTCCTTGATGATTTCCCGGTATATATCAACTGCGCTCTGTGCTGCCGCTTCCGTTCCTTTCCGTTCCGGCGGCGCAGCCGCTTCTCTGCAAGGAGAGGGGTTAGGGGAAAGGATAGGAATGGAATGGGTACTTGATAAATCTGTATTTGATTTTTCTTTTTTTGGTAAGTCAGTTCTTTGTATATCTTTATTTAATTGCGTTGGATTTTCCAACGTAGGTTTTTCCAATGTTGGTTTTTCCTGCATTGGATTATCCAATGTTGGATTTTCCAATGTAGGTAAATCCGGCGTAGGCGGCTGCGGCTGCTCGAATATCACATAGTCCGCGCCCCGCAAGCGTCCTTTCTCGTCGCGCTCCCTTGAACGGACGATATACCCGGCGCGTTCAAGTTCCTTAATGGCTTCGCGGATAGCGTCTATCTTCTCCCGGTTGATAAGGGATAAGCCTTTCAAGGTGTAGTCCCAATCTTCGGGGAGTGACAGCATTTGCGACAACAGCCCCTTTGCCTTTAGGGAAAGCTCCTTGTTGCGTAGGTGGTGGTTGCTCATTACGGTATAGCCCTTGTTTCGTTCCACTCTGAAAACTGCCATAGTTCATAGCTCCTTTGCTTTGGATTTGTTACGCAGTAGAAGCGCGGTTTCGGGGGATAAGGTATAAATCCCTTTCCGCGCCAGATACGCGCCCGGAAAACCGCTTGTAGCAAGGCTTTTTCTGCCCCTACTGCGTAACAAAGGGCATGAAAAAAGCGGCGTTCCTGTTCTCCCATGTAGAGAGTAAGAAACGCCGCTTCTGCGTCGTATTCAGTTTTTAGTACAATACCCTGCTTGTCCGTCGCTCGAAAAACCTTGATTTTCCAGTGTTTTCAAAAGTATCGTTATCTAACGTCAGCTTTTGACAGACCCGACTGGAAGAGAATGCTTGCGGATATTGAAGCTGGCAAGGTGGGAACAGTCATTGTAAAGGACATGAGCCGTATCGGTAGAGATTATTTGCAAGTAGGATTTTACACAGAAGTCATGTTTCGGGAAAAGGGAGTGCATTTTATAGCGATTTCCAATGGTGTTGACAGCGAGCGCAGGGAGAGTGCAGAATTTGCCCCATTCTTGAACATTATGAACGAGTGGTATGTGCGTGATACCAGTCGGAAGATAACAACGGTATTAAAGGCAAGAGGTATGAGTGGGAAAGCACATACAACCAACCGTTGTTGCTATGGATATAAAAAGAGTGCAGATAACCCCGATAAATGGGTAATTGATGAAGAAGCTGCCGAGGTTGTTCGTAGGATATTTAATATGTGCCTGAATGGGAAAGGCCCCTATCAGATTGCAAGGGAACTGGCAGAGGATAAGGTGGAAAGACCCGAATATTATTTGGGTATTCGTGGCAGGGGAGTTAATATAAAGTCATTCGATATGGAACATCCGTATATGTGGAGAGGTGGCACTGTTAAGACCATATTAACAAGAATGGAATACACTGGATGTACTGTTAATTTTAGAACAAAAAAGGAGTCGTACAAGGATAAGCGACCTACTAAAGTAGACTCATCCGAATGGATTATCTTTGAAGATACCCAAGAACCGATTATTGACAAGCATACATGGGAAACAGTGCAGAAGCTGTTAGATACGCCAAGAAGAAAAGGTGTATTTGAGGAGAATAATCCTCTTACCGGTAAAGTGTTTTGTGCAGATTGTGGAGCAAAAATGTATCATCACAGAAATGCGCAGGGAATATGGAAAAAGAATTATTTTAAGGCAGGGGAGATGATATATCATGCACCCGAAGATAGGTACGATTGCTCCAACAATATAAGAGGCAGACAGCGTTATGAAAAATTGTGTTGCAGTCATTCCGTTACTACAAAGGCGCTGGAAACGCTTGTGTTGGAAACCATAAAAAGAACTTGTGATTATGCAGTGGAGAATGAAGCAGAGTTTAGGGAAAAGGTATGTAGTATTTCCGAAGAACAGCAGGGAGAGTTATCAGTCAGACTGGAGAAAAGGCTTGCTAAGAAGCAGAAACGAGTGAGTGAAATCAATCGTCTGATAAAGAAGCTGTATGAGGACAATATCAGCGGTAAATTGAACGATAAACGCTTCAATGCAATGCTTAGTGATTACGAGTCGGAGCTTGAAGTATTAGAAGCGGATATTGACAGAGATAATGCTGAATTAGAGGGCATGAGTGCAAAGAAAACGGATGTGGATGTGTTCATGGAGCTTGTAAAAAAGCATACGACATTCGAGGAACTGACACCAGCCATATTGAACGAATTTGTTGATAAAATCATGGTTTATAAGGCAGTTGGAAGTGGTGCAAACAGAACGCAGGATGTAGATATTTATTTGAATTATATCGGCAGATTTGTAGTTCCTGAAGTGGTTGTGGAACTGACGGAAGAGGAGAAGCTGGCAGAAGCCAAAAGGCAGGAAAAACTGGAGAAAAAGCGAGCAAGTAACCGCAAATATATGGCACGGAAAAGAGAAGAAGCGAGGAAAGCGTGGGCAGAAATAGAAGCGGAGAAAGCAAAGGCAGTAGGGCAATTATTATCGTGAATTTGAGATTGCGAAAATGGCAGACGAGGAAATTATCAAGTGAATAATAGGGATTGATTTTGCTCCGATAATTAACGAACGAAATCAGAATAAAAAGGCATTCAAAACAGACAGTGGAACATGTTTGTAGTGGATGTCTTTTTTGGTGGTCTTGTCAGTGCAACCTTCCCTTCCCCTTCCTTCTCTTCCCCTTCCTTCTCTTCCTCTTCCTAGAGAAAAAAGAGAAAAAGAAAAGCAGAAAAGAAAGAACCAAAGAAAAGAATAAAATAAAAAGATAAAAAAGAGATATACCATCTCTATCTTATCCTATCCCATCCTATCCGCCTGCCTACGGCAGGCTTTATTATTTGCCCGTCAAAAGTACGAGTCAGGAGTCGTCAAAAATACGAGCCAAGGAGAAAGGAGTGATTTAATGGGTAGTTTATCCAAGTATGAGCAGGAAACTGTTATCAATTTTAATGCAGGGGAACAGACAGCAGTAGTTTATACCCGAGATAAGGCAGTTATGAGGAAACTTGACGCATTAGTTATTGCGTTCCCAGAGGTTTATAAGTTGGTGGGTGAAACAGATATTGATAAGACCTATTCAATGCCGAAATCATGCGTGAATTATCGTAAGCCGAGAAAGCTCGATAATAAATACAGAGAACTAAAAAGAGCACAGATGAAGCAGTATAATATGCAGAGGTAAATAGTTGAAAAAGTGTGTGTTCAATGATATAATTTCCTTGTTGAAAGAGCGTGTCAATTTGGATTTGTTTGAAACATATTTGACACATTTTGCGTCTAGAATAACAGATGGAAACAATTAGACAAACTTGAATTTGACGGAGAGATAGTATGGCTATTATTAAAAACGAAATACCGATTTTGGAGTTTGATACAGAGCAGACAGCAGTTCTTAATCCCACTCATGAAAATCTTGGTTTGAACTTACCCAAGAAATGTGTGTTCGCATTTCTTGGTGCTTACATAGATGAATATGCCAGTAAAAGTGATACCAAACAGGTATCCACTTTTGAGAGTGCAACGAAGCATTATCCCATTTACATCACCAAATACAAGGGTGAGGACATTGTGCTTTGTCAAGCACCCGTTGGTGCGGCAGCAGCCCCAACGACACCTTATTTATCCGTTGAC